>BNJS01001149.1_pt1 | contig 368922 bp, 352 predicted proteins | sample 8540461 | NCBI WGS metagenome assembly BNJS01 (sample SAMD00202454, study PRJDB9452) | human saliva metagenome | isolation source: human saliva | place: Japan
TCCAGGTCCCGGACGGCGCGGCGTCGGTGACGAGCCGGCGGCGGAGGACGCCCCCACGGACACGGCGGCGTCGGCCTACGCCTCCGCCGTCGAACCGCGCGGCGCGTCGCGATGCTCATGGGGCTGGCCACCCCTCCGGTCGTCTTCCTCGTGGCCTCATGGTGCTGCACGTCTTCAGCCCGGCTCAGGTGCTCGGCTCCCTCCTCTACCGCCGACCACGACGCGGGTTCGCCAGCTCATCGTCGTCAACCTGCGTCCGCGTCGTCGGCGCCGCGCGCGGTCCTGGTGGAGTGAGGCGCTGTCCCCGGTCGGCGTGCAGATGCGGACGACGATCCTGGACAACCTGCCGGTGGCAGGCCCTTCACCCTGGGGATCTCGGCGGCGCCGCCCTGGGGCGGCGCGGGCTTCATCGTTACCGGACTTCCGTGCACGTTCGCGGTGGTCACGCGGCGCCACGCGCCGATCGTGGCGATGACGGCGGGACTGGCGGCCTCTCTCCACCTGATGCGTCTCGCTGCGCGTCGGTCGCATCAAGGAGATGACGATCCTGCTGGGCATCGCCCTGGCTTCAGCCGTCAGGCGCTCCCGGCGCTCGTGCAGCTACCGGGCCTCACCGGAGAGCCTCCAGCGGAGTCGTCTTCTGGTCGGTGGGCTCCTCGCGCGCCACCTGGCCGGCCGCGGTCACCGGTCTCGGTGGCCCTGCCTCGTAGCCACGCCCGTCTTCTGGAGTCAACGGCTGGCGGCTGGCCGCCATCACCCCTGGGGGAGGCAGCGCGCCGCAGCCATGCTTGGGCATAACGTGGCGCGCCTGCGCGCGGCGGACCCCTGGTCGGCGTCTCCTGCCGCCGCCCCGTCGGTGGCGCTGGCGGGTCAACCAGTTCGTGCTCGTGCTGCCGCACATGGCCGCGGCCTGGTGGGGAGGACCAGCGGCTCGTGCGCGCCTCCATCCTGTGCTGGCGCCACCGCCGCTGACCGCCGCCCGACGCCGCCAGCCAGGTCAATCGTGCCGGAGTCGTCCGCCGTGCCCGTCGGCGGCATCCCGACCGCCCTGGTGGGTGTGCCGGTGTTCCTCTCCATCATTCGGACGCCAGCGCTCCGGCGGTCAGGGCGGTTCCTTGAGCCCGACGCCGGACAGCCTCGCACCCTTCTCACTACGGCAGGCGGGCCGTCCTCGGGCGGGCGTGGTCGAGCGCCACCTGGGAGCAGGGCTGAGCCAGACGCAGGCTGCAGCGGCGGCAGCGCGGGCAAAGTCCACCCCTGGTCACCTGCGTGGCAGCGCAGCTGCCGCCGCCTGGGGAGGTCTCCTTCGAGGACGCCAGCCCACGACCCGCGCGGGGTCGATCGGCGACATGCACCGCAGGGCCCTGCCCGGCGACGCCGCCCGACCAGCCCTGGAGTCGATTGCTCACCGCCTCGCGGCGCGGAATGATCTGGCACGCAGGCCGGGCCGACATCGACCCGGCTGAGACTCCCTGGACGAGCTCCAGGGTGGCCGAGGCTGGCCGACCGCCCACGCCAGCTCTCCAGGCAGGCGCCAGCTCATCGCCACGCCCAGACGCTCGTGCGCGCGAGCCCGGACTCATCCTGCTCGGACCTGTTTGCTCCACCTCACGCCCTCGACCTGCGCCGCCAGGTCTGGCCGGTAAGCTCTCCACCGCGCGCGGATCTGCCCACCAGGTATCATCAGGCGCCTCGCCGTCGCGTTCTGCACGATTCAACCCGGCGGGCCCCGCTTCTGCGACCGCCTCGCGCCATTCTCGCCGGCGGGACGATTCCGTGCCGAGGGCCCGCCCGCCGAGGTGCTCGAGCCCGACATCCCTCGCCGAGGTCTACGGGCTGCGGGTACGGATCGTGCCGACGGCGACCACGTCATGGTCGCCCCGAGGGCCGAGCAGGGCGACCGCGCCTGGCGCCCGTCAGGCGTTCCGGCGATTGAATGAAGGCAGCTCGCAGGGAACCACCCGCAACCGCCGAGTACCAGATGGACGATGCTGATGCTCGCGGTGCTGGAGTATGGCATCGTCTCCTTGGATCGCACGGATGACGCCGGATTGACGCGATTGGCCAGATCACCACGGAAACCGCTGCACTGGCTGTAATGCGAGACTACCGATGTGTCGGACAGCAGTATGCTGCGCGGCAATCGCCAGCAGCGGCCCGCGAAATAAAAGACGAAAGCTCGGATTTCGTGCGAAAGGCGTTGCCCAGCGCGCTGAGTGCTCCGCCGTCAGAAACTGAAGAAGAAGAATTCGCGCTAGGCAGGTCGGATGAGCCCTGACCAGGGCGAGGGAGTATCGTCGTCCAACAACATGCACCCGCAGGCATCTCCGAAGTGAGCAACGCTCGGGAACTTTAGGAGGAAGGAGCTGACCGCAATGCGCGCCATGGCGTGCACACGGAAGCGTGGGCCGTAGCGCGGGCGTGCACTTGGCGCTGCACGCGCGATCGGGTCTCGCGCGGCAGATCGAGCATCTGGAGCTGGCGAGGCGAGTCCTCGCACAGAGACCGAGCCTCGAGCGCTCTCGTGCAAAGAGGCCTTGGCCCGCCTCGTCCAGTTGTGCCTCTGCGCGTGGCAGGCGCCAGGGCCGCGTGGCTGTCGGCGCTCTGCGAGAAAGCCTCGACCGCCCTCGTGGGCGTACAATCAGCGCCTCCTCCGTACGCCCCATCCTGGTCAGTTGCCGTCGCCGCGAGGGAGAACAGTGAGACGTCCTCGGGGACGGTTCCAGCGCGGTCCTCACTGAGTGCTCCGGCTCCAGTTCCTTGCCGCCGGTAGATCAGGCGTGGGCCAGGAAGGCCGGGTGGGCCTCATGGAATAGTCCGGCGCCGCGCAATCGCTTGTCGAGCCATGGCCTCGGATCCTCGAGCCGACCTGGCGGCTGCTGTGCGCATGACCGCCAGGACCGTGTAGGTGAGTCCGGCGTTGTCTGATGCAACCGGCGGCAGGCGGGTGCGATCGGTGCGATGGCTCCTGCGCCAGCACTCGTGCCCGGCCTCGGTGAGCTGGAAGGCCCACGTGAGCTCGCGCTCGTAGGCATCCTCACGCGACCTGCCGCCTTCGGATGACGTCGTCGGCGTGTGGACTGCTCGGGTGTTTTTCGGACACTGCTTGTTTGGGGTTTCAGGCTGCCTTGGATTGGCCCAGGAATTCTTGCTCGACCTCGTTAGGTGTGCGGTATCCCAGGGCTGAGTGAAGGCGTATGTGATTGTGTCTCAGCTCGATCCACGAGGCAATATCGTTGATCGCCTTGTCCTTCGTGGGATACACCATTCTATGCACCCTTTCGTTCTTGAGCGTGGCATTGAATGACTCCGCCCAGGCATTGTCCCAGCACACTCCGGTACGCCCCACGGACGGACGGATACCATAGGTCTTCAGGTGGTCCAGGAATTTCTGAGACGTGTACCGACTGCGGTCAGAGTGAAAGACTGTCACACCTTTTCTCGACCGGGCAGCGCCTGGCTGCCATGTCGATGGCCTCACACACCAGCGAGGTGCGCATATGATCGGCCATCGCGTACCCCACGACCTTCTTGGTGCAGCAGTCCAGAACAGTGGCAAGATAGACGAATCCGGCCCATGTGCTGATGTGCGGTGATGTCCCGCACCACCTACGCCCAGGCTCGTCGGCGGTGAAGTCCTCGCCCCGACCAGGTCAGGGGCGCTCATCGAGGTCCTCGGTCGGCACAGTAGTACGGACCTTCGCCCGTGGCTGCGCGGCCTCAAGGCTCAGCTCCCTCATGATGGAGCGGATCGTGGAACCGTCGGCCCTCACCCCACGCCGCTCCAGGACCACCTGGATGCGCCGGTACCCGTAAGTGCCGTCGGAGTCCTTAAAAACGTCCTTAATGATGATACTGAGCTCTTTTCTTTTCGCTCTGGTGATGGACTCAGGTCGGTCGCGCCAGGAGTAGTAGCCGGACCGTGAGACACCGGCCCACCGGCACATCGAGGAGGTGGGGTAATGGCCTTCTTCGCGATTGATTGAGCTCATAGCGCTCGGTCACGGTCGTTCCTTCGCAAGCCAGGCGGCTGCTTTTTTCAGGAACTCGTTCTCCTGACGCAGCTCCCTGTTCTCCGCTCTCAGCTTCGCGATCTCGGCTGACTCGGAGGCCTTCTTGCGGTCCTGATCGGTGGCGTGCTCTTTCCTGTACCTGGCGACCCGGTTACCCCACCGTCTGGGGACAAGGTCATACGACGGGCGACCGAGGAGATGGTGCGTTCCTTCTCGATGACCCTCACGCACCACCCTGCTCTTTGAACTCCTCGGAGTATTTCGCTGCTGGCATGGTCTCCATCCTATCGACTCACGGGAGAAAAACTCCCCCAGTCCGAGAAAACACCCACGCACTCCAGTGCTCATAGCAGGCGACGTCGTTTCATCCACTCGCGCAGTTCCTCGTACTCCCTGGAGGCATCGGAGTACTCGACGACGGTGCGCGCGGTCTCGAACCAGGGCCGGTCGAGGGGCGGACTTCCTGAGGGCTCGCGTCCATGTCCCGCATATTCGCATGAGCCGAGGTTGGCCGGTGCGCACCGAGGTCCATGAGCGCCTTCTCAGCAGCGGAGTCGCACACGTGCGACAGGTCTGCCCCAGTCAACCCCTGGTCGCCCGTGCCAGGGCCTGCAGGTCGATTCCCTCCACGGGTCGCTCACGCAGGTGCGTGTGCAGAATGGCGGCGCGCGCCGGCTCGTCCGGTGGCAGGACGAGCAGGGTCCGGTCCAGCCTCCCTGGGCGGCGCAGTGCCGGATCGATGTCCCAGGGGGCGTTGGTGGCGGCCAGCAGGTAGATGCCCTCGTTGTTGCTGCCGACGCCGTCGAGCTCCTCAGGGCGAGCTGGTGAACGAGTTGCTGCGCATGCTCGGAGTTACGTGAGAGTGAGCGCTTGATGCCGATAGCGTCGAGCTCGTCGAGGAAGAGGACGCAAGGTGCGTGGTCGCGGGCCTGCTGGAAGATGTTGTGGAGGTTGGCCTCGGAGTTGCCGATGTAGGGATCAAGGATGTCGGAGATCGTCACGGACAGGAAACCCGCTCCCATCTCACCGGCGATGGCACGGGCGATGAAGGTCTTTCCCGTCCCCGGCGGACCGTACAGGAGCAGGCCGCCGCGCAGGCTCTTGCCGTAGAGTCGGCGCAGTTCGGGGTTTGCGCATAGGCGCCAGGAAGGAGGCCTCGAGCTCGGTTCTTGACCTCGGTCATGCCCCCGACGTCGGCCAGGCGTACACCGGCCCGCTCCACCTCCCAGTCGGCCGGGTCACTGTGGCCGTCGGCCCTGACCGGGCGAGGCTCGCAGAGAGCGGGGTCGGAGTCGGAGGGCTCTGAGGGCCCTCGAAGAGACGAAGGGCGCAGCCGGTCCGCCGAGGTCCTCCTCGGCCCGCCGCCAGTCGAAGTCTCCGGTGTTGTCCGACGTCGTTGAGCTGCCGAATGCCGGAGCCTCCGATGACTCGGGCCCCGGCGGGGTGGTGACAGCCTCCGAGGGATCCCTCCTTTCCCTGGGGGACACCCGCCGGTGTCGATACGCTGGTCGCCTGCTCTTCCAGCATGCTTGCCGCCTGCTCAGCGGGGGCCTGCGCGGTTTGCGGTGAGAGTGCCCTGGTCATGATGGTGCGGGCACGCTCATCGGTGGGGGCGTACTGAAGGGCGACTGCGCAGTGGGTGACTGCCTCAGCGTTGCGGTCGGCATCCATAAGGAGCTCGGCCAGGTGAGTGCGCAGCGGGACGTCATCGGGGGCGGAGTCCACAGCGCGTGTCAGGGAATCAATCAGCGGGTTGGTCACTCGGTCAGTCTAGATGCGGGCAGCGACACATGTGCTGTCGCGATCCTGTGGTGCGCCCGCCTGCTCCGTGCACCGCCTCACGCATGGGCGCACTGGACGCCCTCGGTCGGAATTCTCCTCACCCTCAGGCCATGACAGCTTCACCGGCCGCCCCGTCCGACCACGGGCTGAGGACGGCCTTCCCCGCCACGCTCCTCATCGCCCTGGCCGCGCTCGCGGCCGTCGCGCCTCTGGCCACTGACGCCTACCTGCCGGCCTTCGCCCAGATGGCTGATGACCTGGGCGTCTCCGCCTCCAGTGTTCAGCTGACGATGACCACGTTCCTCGTGGGCATCGCGCTCGGACAGCTGGGCATCGGGGTCCCTGTCCGATCGCGTCGGCCGGCGTCCCCTTCTGCTGTGGGGCAGTGCGCTCTGCCCTGGCCGCCAGCATCGGCGCCGCCCCTGGCCCCGAGCCTGTCCGTTCTCCTGATCGCCCGCTTCTTCCAGGGGCTTGGGGGAGCGGCCGGAATGGTCCTGGGGCGGGCAGTCATCTCCGATCATTTCGCGGGATCACCGCCGCCCGGGCCCTCAGCGTCGTCATGGCGATTCAGGGGCATCGCCCCGGTGGCGGCGCCGATCCTCGGGCGTGCTCGTCGAGCCCATCGGGTGGCGCGGCATCCTGGGGTCGGGCCGCCTTCACCGGGCTGCTCGTGGTCATGGTCGTTCTCTGGGTCCCGAGTCCCTGCCCGCCGAGCGCGCGCCACGACGGCGGCTCACGAATGCTGCTCGATGGCACCCGCGAGCTGGCCCGCGATCACGTCCTCGTGCGCCTCCTGCTCATCAATGCCCCTGTCCTTCGGGCTGCTCATGGCCTACCTGTCGGCGGCTCCCTTCGTGCTGCGCAACGTGCTGGGCATGGGGACGGTGGCCTATACGGCGGTCTTCGGGCTGTGCGGGGCGACGGTCACGGTGACGATCGCGGTGGCGGCGTCCCTCGTGCGCCGCTTCTCCCAGGCCCGCCAGGTGAGGGTCGGACTCGTCGCGGGGCTGGTTGTTGACACGGTCTTCGCCGCGGTCTGCCTCGTGTGGCTGCGCGATCCGGTGACCGGGCCGGTGCGGATGCCGCTGCTGGTGGCGGTCGTGGCGCTCTTCCTGGCGCACGTGGCCTGTCTGGGGCTGTCGATGGGCAACGCGCCGGCGCTCGCGCTCGACCGCACCGGCCGGTGGGCGGGAACCGGCTCTGCGCTGCTTGGTTTTCTGCAGTTCGTCATCGGTGGACTCGTCAGCCCGCTGGTGGGGCTGACCGGTGAGGCCAGCGGCGTGGCCTTCGGCGTGGTCATCGTGGCCGTCAGTGTCATTGCGAACATCCTGGCGGTCTTCGGCCTGTGCGAGTGGGGCGAGAGGCAGCGCCGGGCTGCCCAGGCGAGCGAGCGCCGACAGCAGCGCCTGGGCCAGTGACGGCTCCGGCCGGCAGCGCGCGCTCAGGAGGCTGAGCGCAGTCGCGTCGTCGGCAGAGGCAGCTCGATGGCGCCGATGAGGTCCACGGCCTTGGCGACGCCTGGTGGCCGACAGGTCCTCCATCGCCCTGGCGACGATGACGCGGTCCCGGTGGATCTCGCGGATCCTCACCGGGCCCAGTTTCTCCTCGCCCGTCTGCGGATCGTCCTCAAGGAGCCAGTCCTCCGCCAGGAGCCGCAGGCCGATCGCGTCCAGGACCGCCTCGGCCTCGTCGAGCTCCATGGCCTCGCCTCGCTGGACCCACAGCCGGTCGTAAGGGATGAACCGGCCGTCCGCACTCATCTCGATATAGCCCACATGCTCCCCGTCCTCGCGACGCAGGTGGTCGAAGACGTCCTCGGGATCGGGCAGGCCTGCCTGCGGGTGGGGAGCGCTCATGCTCGCGAGGCTACCAGGCTGGAGGGCTCTCCCTGGCTCGGCAGGCTTGCGGCTACTGGCGTGGTCGGTCTACTTCCAAGCCACGAGTGGCTGATAGCGCTGGCGGGCGGCCTCACCGGAGGTTCCGACCATATTTCCGATGGCTGCCCAGGACATCCCAGCGTCCCGTGCGCCTCTGATGGCATCAGGACATGTCGTTCGGCCTGGGCCTGTTCAGCAACTGCGTCTCGCAAGGCCGCTAATGCGGCTACGTCGACCTCATCGGCCTCGATTGGGTCGTAGTTCTCGAAGCGGGCGGCCAGCTCATCGGCATGCGCCAGGATCTCGTCAACAGTACGGGGCATCGTCATCACCTCAGAAACTTCTCTCGGGCACGCATAGAGTGGACGATGACGATTGTGGTGATGCCTTGAATGTAGCCAATCTCGAGAACAAGGGCAGCCCGGTTGGCTCCCAGGAGCATGGTGAAACCATCTCCCATGTCCCAGGCCCGGATGGGGTGGTGATAGGCGTGAAGGATGTCGGCCTCGCTCAGGCCGTGCTTCAGCGCCGATCTGGCAATGATCGGATCGTCCACAGATCCAAGGTAACTTGTGATGCGCTGTTTGGTCGAGGGGTGCGGTCCCGGGGTGGCGCTGGTGGTTGTTGCAGGTTTGACTGCTCGGTGAGTGTGCGGATGCCGCAGATGTGTTGGCTGACATCGGCGTCGAGCGAGGTGTACCGCTCTGACGCGGCCGGAGCCGACCATCGCCCTGCCGCGGGCGGCTGCATCCCCACGGCGACTCTGCGCCATGTGTCCGTGTCGCAGGTCACTGCCAGCTCTGGGAATGGACTGCGGTCAGGCAGGGTTGAGCCAGTCAGACTCAAGGTTGGGTGACGTGGAGTTGACAGAGTTCGACTCAACCACAATCCTGAGTGCATACGACTCAACCTGAAGGCGCCGAAACCCCGGCCCTCACTGCAGACATCAACCAAGCAACCACAAGGAGCACACCACATGGCACGCGCTGTCGGTATCGACCTGGGTACCACCAACTCTGCTATCGCCGTCCTCGAGGGTGGCGAGCCCACCATCATCCCGAACGCCGAGGGCGGCCGCACCACCCCCTCCGTCGTCGCCTTCTCCAAGTCCGGTGAGATCCTCGTCGGCGAGATCGCCAAGCGTCAGGCGGTCACCAACGTCGACCGCACCATCTCCTCGGTCAAGCGCCACATGGGCACCGACTGGTCCGTCGAGATCGACGACAAGAAGTACACCGCCCAGGAGATCAGCGCCCGCATCCTGGCCAAGCTCAAGGCCGACGCCGAGGCCTACCTGGGTGAGCCCGTCACCAACGCGGTCATCACCGTCCCGGCCTACTTCAACGACGCCGAGCGTCAGGCCACCAAGGAGGCCGGCACCATCGCGGGCCTGACCGTGGACCGCATCGTCAACGAGCCCACCGCCGCGGCCCTGGCCTACGGCCTGGACAAGGGCAAGGAGGACGAGCTCATCCTCGTCTTCGACCTGGGTGGCGGTACCTTTGACGTCTCCCTGCTCGAGGTCGGCAAGGACGACGACGGCTTCTCCACCATTCAGGTGCGCGCCACCAACGGTGACAACCGCCTGGGCGGTGACGACTGGGACGCCCGCATCGTCGACTGGCTGGTCAAGCAGGTCAAGAGCAAGGACGGCGTGGACCTGTCCAAGGACAAGATCGCCATGCAGCGACTCAAGGACGCCGCCGAGCAGGCCAAGAAGGAGCTCTCCTCGGCGACCTCCACGAACATCAACCTGCAGTACCTCTCCATGAGCGAGTCCGGCCCCATCCACCTCGATGAGAAGCTCACCCGCTCCAACTTCCAGGAGATGACCGCGGACCTGCTTGAGCGCACCAAGGTCCCCTTCCACAACGTCATCAAGGACGCCGGGGTCAAGGTCTCCGACATCGACCACGTGGTCCTCGTGGGCGGATCCACCCGTATGCCCGCCGTCACCGAGGTGGTGCGCGAGCTGACCGGCAAGGAGCCCAACAAGGGCGTCAACCCCGACGAGGTCGTCGCCGTCGGCGCGGCCCTCCAGGCCGGCGTCATCCAGGGGGACCGCAGTGACGTCCTGCTCATCGACGTCACGCCGCTGTCCCTGGGCATTGAGACCAAGGGCGGGGTCATGACCAAGCTCATCGAGCGCAACACGGCCATCCCGACCAAGCGCTCCGAGGTCTTCTCACCGCCGAGGACAACCAGCCCTCCGTGCTCATCCAGGTCTACCAGGGCGAGCGCGAGTTCGCCCGGGACAACAAGCCGCTGGGCACCTTCGAGCTGACCGGCATCGCCCCGGCCCCCCGCGGCGTGCCCCAGATCGAGGTCTCCTTCGACATCGACGCCAACGGCATCGTGCACGTCTCGGCCAAGGACCGCGGCACCGGCAAGGAGCAGTCCATGACCATCTCCGGTGGCTCCGCCCCTGCCCAAGGAGGACATCGACCGCATGGTCAAGGAGGCCGAGGCCCACGCCGAGGAGGACAAGAAGCGCCGCGAGGACGCCGAGACCCGCAACTCCGCGGAGCAGCAGGCCTACTCCATCGAGAAGCTCCTCAAGGACAACAAGGACAAGCTGCCCGAGGACGTCCACTCCGAGGTCTCCGAGGCCGTCGCCGACGTCAAGAAGGCCCTCGAGGGCGACGACATCGAGCCGGTCAAGACCGCTCAGGAGAAGCTGAGCTCGGTGGCCCAGAAGGTCGGTGAGGCCATCTACCAGGCCGACGCCGCCTCCCAGGCCGCGGGTGACGCCTCCGGCGCCGCCTCCTCCGCCGGCGGCTCCACGTCCTCCGACGACGAGGACATCGTGGACGCCGAGATCGTCGACGAGGAGGACTCAAGTGACCCTCGGCCGGCCCCACCCCCGAGAACGAGGGCATCGACCCCGAGCTCCAGGCGGCCGTCGAGTCGGCCTTCGAGGAGGTGCCCGACGACGTCCGCGACGAGCCTCGTCCAGGGCTCGCCCGAGGGCGCGGCCGGCCAGTCCGACGCCGGCCTCCGACGAGGAGGCGGGGGAGGACCCCCTGGCCCAGGCTCAGGCCCAGGCCGCTCAGGCTGCCGACGACCTGGCCCGGGCCCGGGCGGACCTCTACAACCTCCAGCAGGAGTACCAGGGGTTCGTGCGCCGCTCCCGCGAGGGCGCGGCCTCCCACCGGGACGCCGGTGCCGCCGGCGTCGTCGAGGCCCCTCATCCCGGTCCTCGACGAGATCGAGCTGGCCCGCCAGCACGGCGACCTGACCGGCACCTTCGAGACCACGGCCGGCAAGCTCGAGACGATCCTGGCCGAGAAGTACTCCCTGGAGCGCTTCGGCGCCGCGGGTGAGGCCTTCGACCCCACGCTGCACGAGGCCCTCATGGCCACCGAGTCCAGCGAGGTCACCGAGCCCACCATCGCCGCGGTCCTCCAGCCCGGATACCGCCTGGGTGAGCGCGTCGTGCGCGCCGCCCGTGTCCAGGTCGCCAACCCGGCCTGAGCGGTATCCACCGCATATCACCTGCACCACTCACCCAGGTCCGACGGCGGACCCGGACCCGCCGGAAGCGCCGGCACGGGTCCGCCGTCGAGCCAGGGGGTGCCGTCGGGGCGCCCGAGGGCCCAGTCCCGGAGGGCGCCCATTCCATGACCTTCAAGCTTTGCCGCTCGTCAGTGACAGGCGGCTGTCATCAGTAAGGAAAAACCCACGATCACCCGGATAAGGAGGCGGTGAGACGACCATGGCCAGTCAGGACTGGATGACGAAGGACTTCTACGCGGTCCTCGGCGTGAGTAAGGACGCCGACGCCGCCGCCATCAAGAAGGCCTACCGTACGCTCGCAAAGAAGTACCACCCCGACCGTAACCCCGACGACGCCGCGGCGGCAGAGAAGTTCAAGGAGATCGAGAGGCGTACGCCGTCCTGTCCGACGAGGCCGAGCGCAAGCAGTACGACGCGATCCGCTCCATGGCCGGAGGCGGTGCCCGCTTCCAGGCCGGCGGCCGGGAGGAGCCGGCGGTGCCGGCTTCGAGGACATCTTCTCCTCCATGTTCGGCGGCCAGGGCGGCAGCGTCCGCTTCGAGACCGCAGGCGGTGCCGGTGAGCCTGACCTCGACGACCTGCTGCGCATGTTCGGCGGCACCCCCAGCCCCACCCGCTCCGGTGGCCGCTCCGGCCCTTCGGGTTCGGCGGCTTCACCCCCAGCCCCGCCCGCAGAAGGGCGCCGACGTTCTGACCTCGGCGACGCTGGACCTGCGCGACGCCGTCGCCGGCACCACCGTGGAGCTGACCGCGGACGGCCGCACCATGAAGGTCCGCATTCCCGCCGGTGTCCACGACGGCCAGAAGATCCGCCTGCGCGGAAAGGGCCGGGAGGGCGTCAACGGCGGCGAGAACGGCGACATGGTGGTGTCCATCAGCGTCAACAAGCACCCGGTGTACTCCATCGACGCGGCTGACAGCGCCAACCTGCGCATGGATCTGCCGGTCACGCTGCGCGAGGCGGCCCTGGGCGCCACGGTCGAGGTACCGCTGCTCGACGGCGGCACCTCCAAGATCAAGATCAAGCCCGGCACTCCCTCGGGCACCGTCATGCGCCTGCGCGGGAAAGGGCGCCACCACCCGCAAGAAGACCGGTGACCTGCTGGCGACCATCCAGGTGGCCGTCCCCAAGAAGCTCTCCAAGGCGGCCAAGGAGGCTCTCGAGGCCTTCGATGAGGCCATGGGCGACACCGACCCGCGGGCCACCCTCATGGAGGAGGCGGCGAAGTGAGCCGGCGTCGTGCGGGGCAGGGGCTGGGCGTCCTGGCCGACGACGCGGCCGAGCGCGCGGTCTACGTGGTCTCGGTGGCGGCCGAGCTCGCCGGGATGCACCCCCAGACCCTGCGCCAGTACGACCGCCTGGGACTGGTCAGCCCCGCCCGGACCCGCGGGCGGGGCCGGCGCTACTCCCACCGCGACGTCGAGCGCCTGCGCCGCATCCAGTCCCTGTCCCAGGAGGGCATCAACCTCGAGGGCATCCGCCGCATCCTCGCCCTGGAGACCCGCGTCGAGGAGCTGGAGGCGGACAACGCCCGCATGCGCAGTCGTGAGGCCGTCATCCAGCGGATCTTCGCCGCCGCCGCCGACGGCGAGGTCCAGGTCGTCGCGCCCGGCCGCCAAGGCCGTGGACCTGCGGGACGCCACCCCGAGGCGGGGCGCGGGCGCACCGCCGGAACTGCGGGCACAGTGAGCACCGATCTCGTGCCCATGCGCCCCCGGTGGCACTGACGGGCACAGATGCGGCACTGAGCTCTTCGGCCGGTGCGGCGCACGGCCCCGGCGCATCGTTCTTCAGGCGGATGCAGCCGGTCTCCTACCGGTCGTAGGGTCCTGCGCATGCGGATGACAACCTCCTTCACCGGACCTCGGGGCGTGCGGTACCCCGCCCCTGACGTGGCCCGCGGCTTCATGCTCCTGCTCATCGCGGTGGCCAACGTTCCCTCATGGAACAAGATGCCGAACGGGGCCGAGCCGCCGGCCTCGTCCGTCGACGCCTGGTGGATGTTCGTCCGCGCGCTGGTGGTGGACCACCGGGCCTACCCGCTGTTCGCGATGCTCTTCGGTTTCGGGCTCATGACCATGATCAACCGGCGCATCGCCTCCGGCACCACCTCCTACCTCAGCTCCCTGCCCGGAGCGCAGACCGGCCGCGAGCCGATGCCGCACGAGGCGGCCTGGGCCCGTGAGATGGCCACCATCGACGCCTACCGCCTGGTGCGACGCCGTGGCTGGTGGATGCTTCTGTTCGGCTTCGTCCACGGCATCGTCTTCCCCGGTGACATCATCGGCGCCTACGGCCTGGTCGCCGTCCTCCTGGCCAACCTGCTGGCACGCAAGAACTACGCGGCGCTCTACCTGACTGCAGGCATCATCTCCGTGGTGGCGCTGGGGATGTACCTGGCCACAGGCACCCTGTCGGCGGGCGCCGCCCCGACGACCTCCGGGGAGCAGGCGATCTCAGTTGGAGCGGCGCTCCTCTGGCTCGGCGGCAACATCGTTCAGTGGCTCGTCGTGCTGGTCGTGCAGGCCCTCTTCGCACTCATCATCCCCGCAGCGGTCCTCGGCGCGCGCCTGGCCGACACCGATCTCATCACCCAGCCGGAGCGGCACCGTCGCCTGCTCGTCTCAGTGGGCCTCGGTGGTCTGGCGCTGGGGGCGCTCGCGGCGCTCCACAGCGCGCTGACGCTCGTGACGCCGATGGAGGCTTGGCCGTGGGACTTCGCCACCAAGGAGTTCTTCGGCCTGGCCGGGGCCTGCGGCTGGCTGGCGCTGCTGGCACTGTATGCTGGCGGTCCCAGACCGGACGGCCGGCTGACCGGGGTGCGACGGCTCGCCTCCGCTGTCGGCCGCCGCTCCATGACCGTCTATCTGAGCCAGACGATCCTGTTCGGCACTATCTTCGGCATCATTCCGCTCCTGGTGACGGGGAGGCGCCTGTGGGTGGGGCAGGCCACGGCCGCCCTCATCGCCCTGGGCGTCTGGCTGGCAGCCGTGGTCCTGTGCGTCCTGCTGGAGCATGGCGGTCACGCCGGTCCCTTCGAGACCCCTGCTGCGCACCGCTGTTGCCCGCAGTGAGCGCAGGAGGCCGACGCCCCCGCCCCCGCCCGCCGTTTGGCCGGGGATGCAGCCCGGTGCGTGGCCGATGATGCAGATGGGGGCTCAGCCAGGAATGCCGCCGATGCAGCCGGGCATGGTGCCGGTGGCTCAGCCGGGTGCCCAGCCGGGAGTGCCTGTGCCGATGCAGCCGGGCATGGGGCCCGGTGGCTCAGCCGGGTGCCCAGCCGGGAATGGCGCCGGCGACCCAGCCGGGATCGCAGCCGGCGCCCTGATCCGGCGCAGCCCCGCGGGCAGCCGACGAGTGCCGTGGAGCCTGATGCCACCGCAAGGAGGAAGGGCCCTGGTCCTCCGGGAGGAGGAGCGGGGCCCTTCCCGCCCTCTGAGGAGGAGAGGATCAAACCCTCACGTTAGCCCCGGCGGGGGAGGTGCCCCTGTCCGCCGCCTTCTAGCGTGGAGGGCATGAAACTCGCGACATCGTTCACCGGTACCCGGGGCGTGCGCTACCCGTCCCCGGATGTGGCCCGTGGCTTCATGCTCCTGTTCATCGCGCTGGCCAATATCCCCTTCTGGACCGGCGTGACGCAGTCCTCCGCTCCCGCCGACGCCGCCGACACGGCGTGGCTGTGGGTGCGCTCCCTCCTGGTCGACTCGCGGGCCTACCCGCTGTTCGCGCTGCTTTTCGGCTTCGGGCTGGTCACCATGGCCAACCGGCGCATCGCCTCCGGCACCACCTCCTACCTCAGTTCCCTGCCCGGCGTGGAGGCCGGCCGTGAGCCGACGTCGCAGGAGGTGGCCTGGGCCTGTGAGCAGGCCACCGTCGACGCCCGCCGTCTGGTGCGGCGTCGAGGGCTGTGGATGATCCTCTTCGGCGCTGCGCACGCCCTGCTCTTCTCCGGTGACATCATCGGCCCCTACGGCCTGGTCGCCGTCATCTTCGCCGGCTGGATCACCCGCAAGCACTGGAAACGGGCCGTGGCCTTCTGCGTCGTCGTTGTCGTTGCCGGCACCGCCACCTTCCTCCACATGGGCAGCTTCCTGGCCTCCCAGGGCGCGGCCTCGGCGACGGCCGCGCACCAGGGGGCCGGCGGCTCGACCGACACGGTCCTGTCCTACGTCTCCCAAGGCCTCCTGGCCTGGGGTGGAAGCCTGGTCTCGGCGCTGTTCTTCTCCATGATCGTTCCGGCGATGTTCCTCGGAGCCCGCCTGGCCGACACCGACCTCATCATCCGCCCCGAGCGTCACCGCCGGCTCCTGGTCGCTGTCGGCCTGGGCGGCCTGGGGATCGGGGCCGCGGGCGGTATCGGCTTCGCAGTGTGGGCCGCGGGTGGAACCCTGGCCACCTGGGGCATGCCCCTTCATGCGGTCACGGGTGTGGCCGGGGCCTGCGGCTGGTTGGCGCTGCTGGCCCTGTACGCCGGCGGACCGAGGTCGGATGGCCGGCTGACGGGGCTGCGCCGGCTGGCCTCCAACGTGGGTCGCCGCTCCATGACGGCCTACCTCAGCCAGACCTTCCTCTTCGCCATTGTCTTCCTGGCTCTTCCCTCCCTGACCGGCATCGAGCTCCACCTGGGTGAGGCCCGGACCGCGGGGATCGCGCTGGCGGTCTGGCTGGTGACGGTCGGTCTGTGCGCCGTCCTGGAGCGTGGCGGTCACGCCGGTCCCTTCGAGACCCTGCTGCGCACCGCCGTGGCCCGCAGTGAGCGCCGGCGCCGGCTGCCGGCTCCTCCGGCCCCGGCCTCCCCGGTCGGCGCCTCCGACACCTACGACCTGGTGCGCTGAGACGCTGAGACGCTGAGACACCGCGGCACAGGCTGGTGCCCAGGACGATGGGGAGTGCTTTCCCCCACGGCACCGGCGGGTCCGTGTCCCCACGCCCTTCAGGGGTCCCGTACGCTGGATCGGCCCGATGACCGCTTTCATGGCGCCTCATCACCCCACGTCCTGAGGACTGTGAGTCGCCTCGCAGAATGTGAGGGTTGACCTCTTCGTTTCACAGGGCATCGTAGACACGGTAGCCTGCCTGCGTCCCCAACTCTGAAGGAAGCGAACAGTCCTCATGACTCAGCCCCCCAACCCCGGTCAGCCCTTCTATCAGCAGCAGCCCTCAGCCCCTTCGGCTCCGGTCCCGGGGCAGCCCTACCCGCCTCAGCAGCAGCAGTTCCAGGGAGCCCCCGGCGCTCCTGGCGCTCCCGGTCAGCCCTACCCGCAGGCGCCGGCGGGGGGACAGCTTCATGGGCAACCTCTTCGACACCGCCAAGCCCTTCGCCGAGAAGTTCGGCAAGGTGTTCTTCTACATCGTTGCCGGCGGTCTGATCGCACTGTGGCTGTACAACGCCTACAACGCCGGTTCTCTGGCCGGTGACCTCGACTACGAGTCGGGCAAGCGGTCCTTCTCCTTCGGAACCTTCGTTCTCGACCTGGTCTTCAACGCGCTGTGGACCTTCGCCCAGATCGGTCTGATCCGCCTCTTCATCGAGCTGGTCATCAACTCCGGCAAGAAGAACTAGCGGCTCCCGGCGGAGTCACGTCTCCGCCGCAACCAGCTACTCGACTCTGACGGTCGCCGGCCCGCGTGGTCTGCGACCGTCAGTCGTTGGCGCCGGCTGCGTCCGAGTCGTCCCCGGTCTGACCGACCGGCAGCTCGAGGACCGCCGTCAGCCCGCCGTCAGGATTGGCGCTCAGACGGAGCTCGCCGCCGTGCGCGGTGGCCACGGCCGTGACGATCGCCAGGCCCAGTCCGTGCCCGGAGCCCCGGGTCCGTCCCCGTCCCTCACCGCGGACGAAGGGCTCGCGCAGGGACTCCACGCTCTCGGCCGCCACCACGGGGCCGTCGTTGCGGATCGTCAGACGCACGCCGTCATCCAGGCGCGCCATGCCCACGGTGATGCGGCCGCCCTCGACGTTGTAGCGGGCCGCATTGCGCAGCAGGTTGGACACGCTCTGGCGCAGCAGCACCGGGTCGCCGGGGACCCGGGCGGGCAGCAGGTGGGTGGAGACGTGAAGATCGTACTCAGCGACCTCCGGCGCGATGAGGCCCAGGGCGTCACGGACCGTGACCTCCATGTCCACGTCCTCGTGAGCCGGCTTCCCGGACTGGGCGTCTGCCAGGTCCAGCAGGGCGTCAATCGTCTCCCGGTTGGCGCGGTTGGTCTCCAGGACCCGGGTCAGTACCCGGCGCAGGTCCTCGGCCGAGGCCTGCGGGTCGGACAGGGCGACGTCGATCATCGTCTGCGTGGTGGCCAGTGGCGTGCGCAGCTCGTGGGAGGCGTTGGCCGCGAACCGGCGGTGGACGGAGAAGGAGCGCTCCAGGGAGGCCAGCATGTTGTCGAAGGTGTCCGCCAGGTCGTGGATCTCGTCGCGAGGGCCGGACAGGTCCAGCCGCTGGCTGAGGTCACCCGAGGCGGCGCGCTTGGCCGCCGCATTCATCGAGGACAGCGGCTGCAGCATCCGCCCCGCCAGGATCCAGCCGACGGTCCCGGAGAGCACCACGAGCAGCGCCAGCGCTCCGACGGCCGAGCGCATGATGCTGCCGAGCAGATCGAACAGGTTCGTGTCCACCTTTGGCGGCCTGCGGAGTCGTCGCATCGATGACGGGAGTCTGCTGAGGCGGGTCGAAGGCGATGGAGAGCGTGACGTAGCGCGTGTAGAAGTAGACCAGGGCGATGAGGACCACGCCGGCTGCCGTCACCATCCCGGCGTAGGTCAGGGTCAGGCGTGCCCGGATACTCAGGTGCTGAGCGCGACGCAACCGCTCCTTGCGACCCGGCCGGGCGACATGTGCCTCACTGGCCTCACTGGCCTCACTGTCGGCGCCGTGCTGTGCCGCGTCGTCGGCCCGGGTCGCCTGGGCACCCTGCCCGCTCATGCGCTGAACCTGTAGCCCGCGCCGGGGACCGTCTGGATCACACGCGGCTCACCGAGCTTGCGACGCAGGTGGGAGATCGTCACCCGCGTGGAGTTGGTGAAGGGGTCGGCGTTGGCGTCCCAGGCCTTCTCCAGGAGCGTCTCGGCGCTGAGGACCCCGCCCTCGGCCTCCATGAGGACCTGGAGGACCGCGAACTCCTTGGGGCTGAGGTGAATGAAGTGCCCGTCGCGGTAGACCTCCCGGCGGAAGGGGTCCAGGCGCACTCCGTGGGCCTCGATGACCGGGGTGCGCGCCGGCTGGCTGCGTCGCCCCAGGGCCCGCAGCCGGGCCACCAGCTCGGGGAACTCGAAGGGCTTGGTGAGGTAGTCGTCCGCCCCCAGCTCGAAGCCGCCCACGCGCGCGTCCAGGGTCCGGGACGCGGTGAGCATGAGGACCCGCGTGCTGGGATGGTCGCTGACCACCCGGCGGCAGACCTCGTCGCCGTGGACCACGGGCAGGTCCCGGTCCAGGACGATGATGTCGTAGTCGTTGATCTCCACCTGCTCCAGGGCGCTGGCCCCGTCGCCGACGACGTCAACGGCCATCGCCTCGCGCCGCAGCCCGGTGGCGATGGCCTCGGCCAGATACTCCTCATCCTCCACGACGAGCACGCGCATGGCCCTGTCTCCTTCGCTGTGGTGTGTTCGGCCGGTCCCCCAGCGAACCAGCCCCCGTGTTGCCACAACATAAGCGAAATTGTGAACCCCATGGCAACACCGCTCACGGTTGGCTGTTCCTCGAACGAACGGGTGCCTCCGCGCCCCGAACCCACGTGAGCCGAAAGGACCCCTCCCATGAACAAGCCCCTCAGCACTCGGATCCTCACCCGCGCCGCCACGGTCCTGACCTGCGCCGTGTGCGCCGTCGGACTCATGGCCGGATGCTCCCAGGGCTCGAAGGCGGACTCGGCCGCGGCCTCCGCCTCCGCCACCAGCGGGGACGACTACCTGCTCAAGATGGCCAAGTGCATGCGCGACAAGGGCATCGACGTCTCCGACCCCGACGCCAACGGCAACGTGCAGTTCCCCGAGACCGAGGCCGCCACCAAGGCCGCCCAGGAGTGCGAGCAGATCGTCGGCCCCGCCCCCGGCACCGAGGACCTCGCCAAGCCCGAGACGCAGCAGGACCTGGTCAAGGCCGCCGAGTGCCTGCGCAAGGAGGGCTACGACGTGCCCGACCCCGAGGCCGGCAAGGGCATCCAGATCAACGGTGACATCCCCCAGGACGTCATGAACAAGTGCTTCTCCCAGATCGGGAACAAGTAACGCGGCGCCCGTCCGGCGCCAACGGACCACAGGCCCGCGCAGCAGGGCTGCCGCGCGGACACACACTCAGACAGGCAGAGACATGGATCAGACCACCACCTCCACGCAGGTCGACGACGGCTCGAACGGCACCGCGGACAAGCCGGGTACGGCCCACCGCACCCGACGCCGGGCCTTCCTGGCCATGGGGGCCGCCGCGATCCTGGCCACGGGCGCCGGTGCAGGCGCCTTCGCCTCCAGGTCGGGCCCCTTCGCGGCCAAGGCCAGGCCGACGACGCCGACCTTCAGCGGAGCCACCGACACCATCACCAAGGGGGACCTCCAGGGGCAGACCTCCGTGTCCGGGACCCTGCGCTACTCCGACTCGCGCAAGTTCAAGTCGGGCTTCGAGGGCGTCCTCATCCAGGTGCCGGCCTCCGGGGCCGTCCTGACCCAGGGCGACGTCCTCTACCGCACGGGCAGCGAGATCGCCTACCTCATGCACGGCTCCCTGCCCGCCTGGCGCACCTTCGAGGCCGGGATGGAGAACGGTGAGGACATCCGCCAGCTCGAGACCCTGCTCCAGGGCATGGGCTACTTCGACTACGAGCCCGACAACCACTTCAGCTGGGCCACCACCAGCGCCATCATGAAGTGGCAGAAGGACGTCGGCCTGCCCCAGACCGGCACCATCCCGCTGGGACGGATGGTCTTCACCCCCGGCGACCTGCGCGTGGGGACGGTCACCGCCCGGGTGGGGGACCGCGTCGCCGCCGACGCCGAGCTCTTCGACGTCACCTCCACCACCCAGGTGGTCGACGCCAACATCAAGCTCTCCGACCAGAAGCTCGCCGTCGTCGGCACCGCCGTGACCATCAAGCTGCCCGACGCCAAGACCACTACCGGGAAGATCACCTCCGTGGGCACTCCCCACCGAGAAGTCCTCCGGCTCCGGGTCGGGTACCGGTTCCGGCTCCGGTGAGGTCCAAGGAACGAGTCATCCCCATCACCGTCACCCTCACCGACGCCTCGGCGACCGCCAACTTCCAGGAGGTCTCCGTCACCGTCGACCTGCCCAGCGAGAAGCGAACCGGCGTCCTGTCGGTGCCGGTCGGGGCCCTACTGGCCCTGAGCGCCGACCAGTACGGCGTCGAGATCGTCGAGTCCGGCGGCACCACCCGCAAGGTGGCGGTCGCCATCGGGCTGTTCGCAGGCGGGCGCGTGGAGGTCTCCGGCGAGGGCCTCTCCGAGGGACAGCGAGTGGTGGTGCCGCAGACATGAGCCGCATCCTGTCCCTGCGTGACGTGCAACGAACCTACGGGGAGCCGCCCGTGGCCGCCTGCGCCGGCGTGAGCCTGGAGATCGACGACGGCGAGTTCGTCGCCATCGTCGGCCCCTCCGGCTCGGGCAAGTCCACGCTCCTCAACCTCATCGGCACCCTGGACCGGCCCAGCGCCGGCACCGTCGAGATCGACGGCGTCGACGTCGGCTCCCTGTCCGACGCCAGGCTCTCGGCCCTGCGGGCCAGCCGCATCGGCTTTCGTCTTCCAGCAGTTCCACCTGGCCGACGGGGTCAACGCGGTCGACAACGTCGCCGACGGCCTGCTCTACAGCGGGGTCCCCCGCTCCGAGCGGCGTCGGCGCGCCCGGGCCGCCCCTGAAGCGCGTCGGCCTGGCCCACCGGCTCGACCACCGTCCCCACCAGATGAGCGGCGGCGAGCGCCAGCGCGTTGCCATCGCCCGGGCCGTCGTCGGCGAGCCCCCACTGCTGCTGGCCGACGAACCCACCGGGAACCTCGACTCACCTCCGGGTGCCTCGATCGTCGAGCTCCTCCACGAGCTCCACGCCCAAGGCACCACGATCATCGTCATCACCCACGACAACGAGCTGGCCGCCCAGCTCCCGAGGCAGATCGCCATCCGCGACGGCCGCATCGTGGGGACCTCAAGCCAGAAGGAGATCGTCCATGACGACGTCTACGCTCCGGCGTGAACGGTCCGCGGCCGAGCGGGCCGGAAGCGCCCCGGCCCGGCGGCTCCAGCGCTCGCGGCTGCGTCTGAGCGACGTGCTGCGCCTAGGAGGCACCGGCATCAGGGCCCGCCCCACCCGCGCCTTCCTGTCCGCCCTGGGGATCGCCATCGGTATCGCCGCCATGATCTCGGTGGTGGGCATCTCGGCCTCCAGCCGCGCCCAGCTCTCCGCCCAGCTCGACTCCCTGGGGACCAACCTGCTGACGGCCACCGCCGGGCAGGACCTCTTCGGCAACTCCTCCTCCCTGCCGCAGGACAGCGTCGGCAAGGTCCGCCTCATCGACAACGTCCAGAGCGCCTCGAGCACCGGCCTGGTCAAGAACTCGCTGGTCTACCGCACCCCGCTCATCGACAAGAACGCCTCGGGCGGCATCACCACCCTGGCCGCGGACAGGTCGCTGCTCGACGTCGTGGCCGGACAGGTGGACAAGGGCACCTGGCTCAACGAGGCCACCAGCAAGTACCCGGCCACGGTCCTGGGGCAGACGGCGGCCCAGCGCCTCGGTGTCGTCTCGCCGGGAACCAAGGTGTGGATCGGCGGCAACTGGTTCACCGTGGTCGGCATCCTCAAGCCGGTGGTGCTGGCTCCCGAGCTCAACAACGCCGCCCTCGTCGGTCAGGGCGCGGCCAGCGACCTGCTGGGGCACGACGCCAAGCCGACGACCGTCTACACGCGCAGCCAGGACACCGCCGTCCCCACGGTGCGCAAGCTGCTGGCGCCGTCGATCTCGCCGCAGGCCCCCAATGAGGTCAAGGTCTCGCGCCCCTCGGACGCCCTGGAGGCCAAGAACGCGGCCGACAAGGCCTTCACCGGCCTGCTGCTGGGAGTGGGCTCGATCGCCCTGCTCGTCGGCGGTATCGGGGTGGCCAACACGATGATCATCTCGGTGCTCGAACGCCGTCGGGAGATCGGGCTGAGGCGGTCCCTGGGCGCGATGCGCGTGCACATCCTCGTGCAGTTCATGACCGAGGCGCTGCTGCTGGCCTCCCTGGGCGGTGCCCTGGGGTGCGTCATCGGGATCGGGGTGACCGCCGGGATGTCGGCCGCCAACGGCTGGCCCTTCACCCTACCGGTGATCGCCGTCGCCGGTGGGCTGGGCGTCACCATCGCCATCGGCGCCCTGGCCGGCGTGTACCCGGCTGTTCGGGCCTCCCGCACGCCTCCGACCGCCGCGCTCAACGCGCAGTAGACGAGCGCCGGCAGCCCCAGGGAGGCGGATGAGACGTCCCGGTGGGAGACGACCGGGCCCCGCGGTGGTGGTCACCGGACTGTGGCGGCCGGTGACCTCACGGGGTGAGGGGAGAGCCCAGAGGAGCCGGGATCGCGTGAGGACCCCGCACTGAGCTGTGCGGGGCCCTCACTCCTGCGATCAGAAGACCGCGGTGCCTAAGGGTAGGCGGACTCTCAGCTGGATCACTCCGTGCCGAGCCTGCCGTCGACGGCGTCGCGGGCGGCGTCGATCTTGTCGTCGTACTTGCCGCCGGTCGCCTTCTTGGCAGCACCGGCTGCGGCGTCCAGCGCCTTGTCGCTGATCGCCTCGGCCTTGTCGGAGCTGAGAGTGCCACCGGCCTTCTTCGCCAGGTCATCAAGTCCCATGTGTGTCTCCTTCCGTCGGGTGGCCGGACGTCGGATGACGACGGCCTCGCCTGAATAGTGCCAGGTTTGCGCACCTGCGTCATCTGAGGCCGGCTCGACCTCCGGGCGCATCAGCGGGGCGGTGACTCACCACTGCCAGGTGGGGCGGGCGGGTGAGCCCGCGGCGTCGGCCAGGAGGACGGCCTCGCGAACGCGTCGGGTCAGGAGGGACAGGACGAGCCGGTAGGAGTCCTCGACCATGTCGGTGGCGTCATCCGCGACGGTAGTCGGGGCTGGTGAGGTCGATGCTCACCCAGTGCCGCTTGGACTGGTGGAAGCCCGGCTCCACCCACGTGTAGGCGGTTCGCACGGCGACGACGTCCTCGGGTCGAGCTTGACGTTGGCCAGGAGGCGGCCGTCGGTGTGGGGATGAGCAGCAGGAAGAGGCGAGGGCCCACCGAGGCGACGGGGATGTCCCACTCGGGCTTGTTCCCCGCCCAGGCGCCGGGCAGTGTGGCCGCCTTGGCCAGGAGCTCGTCCCGACGGGCGGCCACAGTGACCTCGTCGACGCACCTGGAGGGCTCGTCGGGGCGAGGGCTGTGGCGAAGCGGCGCGGTCATCGACGTCGAGCCTACGTTCTCCCGGCGGTCGGGCGCATGGCGCGCGGCCGGGTGCAGTCCGCTCCGGGCAGGGGGCATCCTGCGCGTAGGGTGACAGGATTCCCGTCCCCGACGGCGTCGAACGCCCCCGGCTGCGTGGAGTGCCCCTGCTCGGAGTGACACGCCCCTGGCCGTGCTCAGTGGATCGTGTCGAGGATCGTGTTGCTGATCTGCTTCGCCTCTTCCGCAGAGCCGGCGGACACGTAGATCGACGCGTAGCCGGTGGGGCCGCCCGAGGACTTCGAGGTCGGAACCAGGATGAGGGTTCCATAAGCCTTGTTGCCGGCCGCCTCCAGCGTGTAGGTCCCCACCGCGGCTTCTCCCGTGGCGGTCTGCTTGGTGGAGTACTCCGTGAGGGTTGCGCTCTGCTGGGTGAGGACTGACGTGACCTCACTCTCGGTAGGTGTGGACTTCAGAGGCAGAGGCTGCGAGGCCATGTTGACGTTGTTGTAGAACCCTGCGGGGCTGGCCTCCTTGGCGCGGTAGACGATGTCGAACGCAGCGTTCTGCTGGTCGAGCCTGGCGGCGTTCGTGCCCATCGTCTGGGCGATGCTCTCCTTCTCCGCGGGGTCGAGGTTCTTGAGGTCCTGCCAGTCCTTCGGTACGGCGAAGGTGAGGCTGACGCTGGTGCCGGAGACTTCCTGGCTGTCGGCGGGGGATCGGCTTCGCCGACGCGTCGGCCTGGCTGGACGAGGTGCTGCTGGCGGAGGCCTTGTCGTCGTCCTTGTCGTCGTCCCTGTCGCTCTTGTCCGCCTCGGCGTCCTCCTTACGGTCCTTGGTGTCGCTCTTGTCCGATGCTGATGAGTGTCGGAGTCGGCCGAGCTGGATGAGTCGGAGCCCGACATGATGTGTGAGCAGGCGGTCAGGGTGGGGGTGGCAACCAGGGCGAGGCCGGCCAGTAGGGTCGCAGCGGTGCGTACGGATTTCATGATGCTCCGAGGTCTGAGGGACAAGGACCTTGGTAGGACATCATGGTCGGCCGGGAATGCTCTATGGAGACAACTCCCCAACGGCGGGGGCTGCTGTGGAGGCCTGGCGTCGAGGGGGTGTCAGCGGACCGTCGTGAGGATGGTGGACACGATGGTGTCGACCTCCTCGGCGCTGCCGGCCGTCACGGCGATGCGCACATAGGTGCCCGACGATGTCGGAACGGCGACGACCGCGCCGGCCGTCTGGACGCCCTGAACCTGTGCGGTCGAGGTGTCGACGGCGGCCTGCCCGTAGGTGGACTGCTTGGTGGAGTAGCCCGTCGGCGTGCCGCCCTGCCGAGTGATGACCTCGTCCAGGCTCTCCTGGGACGGGGGCGTCGACGAGGCCTCGGCCTCCTTGGCGACCGCGGCGCTGCTGAAGGACAGTCCGCCGCTCTGCGAGAACCGGCCGTAGAAGGCGTCGGTGCTGCTCAGGCGCTGGGAGAGGACTGAGGGATCCTGCCCCTGGGCCCGGGCGAGGAGCGCCTTCTGGGCCTCGGGAAGGGCGTTGATGTCCTGCCAGTCCTCGGGAACCGCGAAGGTGAGGCCGGAGGTCGGTGCGGTGATCGCCTGGTGGCCTGCCGGGATGGAGGGGGCGGCGCTGCCGGAGGCGCTCGTGCTGGGCTGCGCGGCTGCGCCGGCCCCGCTCGACGACGTCGCCGCGGCCGCGGGGGACGAGCCGGTCGCTGCGGCCGAGCCCCGCTGACGAGGGGCTGCCCTGCGAGCAGCCCGCCAGGATGAGGAGGGTGGCCAGAGCCAGGGTGGCGCGCGTGGTTCTCATGATGTCTCCGGGGTGAGGACGTGATCGTGACGCGACCATAGCGGCGTCGTCGAACAGCGGTGTTTCAAATGCGGTCGGCTGGCATGTCGCGGGCGGCCGCGATGACCGGCGGAATGCGGCGAGCAGCGCCCCAGGAGTAGCCCACGTCACTGTCGCTCCCGGAAGTTGAGTGGAATAGACTCAACTCTGCGAAGGTTGTGGTGACCAGAAGACGCAAGACGTGACCACCTCTCGAAGGAGATCCGTATGGACACCAACTACACCACCAAGTCGCAGGAGGCGATCTCCGGGGCCATGCAGGCTGCTGCCGCGGCCGGCAACCCCCAGATCGAGCCCGCGCACCTGCTCGTTGAGCTCCTCTCCCAGCCCGACGGCGTCGCCGCAGGACTCCTGGCCGCCGTCTGCCCCGACGCCGCGGCCCGCCAGGCCGTCGGCGCCTCCGCACGCCGCATCCTCACCCAGCTGCCCACCTCCTCGGGCTCCTCCATGACCCAGCCCCAGCCCTCGCGCTCGCTGCTGGCCGCCCTGGAGGCCGCCTCGACGGTCGCCAAGGAGCTGTCCGACGAGTACATCTCCACCGAGCACCTGCTCATCGGTCTGGCCAAGGGTGACACCTCCGGCTCCACCCCCACCGTGGCCCGCATCCTGGCTGACGCCGGCGCCACCCCGGAGGCCCTCATCGAGGCCCTGCCGCAGGTCCGCGGCTCCTCCCGCGTGACCTCCGCCAACCCCGAGGGCACCTACAAGACCCTCGAGAAGTACGGCACCGACCTCACCGAGGCCGCACGTGAGGGCCGTCTCGACCCGGTCATCGGCCGCGACGCCGAGATCCGCCGCGTCGTGCAGGTCCTGTCCCGGCGAACCAAGAACAACCCCGTCCTCATCGGCGAGCCCGGCGTCGGCAAGACCGCCGTCGTCGAGGGCCTGGCCCAGCGCATCGTCGCCGGCGACGTCCCCGAGTCCCTGCGCGACAAGCGCCTCATCTCCCTGGACCTGTCCGGGATGGTGGCCGGCGCCAAGTACCGCGGCGAGTTCGAGGAGCGCCTCAAGGCCGTCCTCAAGGAGATCAAGGACTCCGACGGCGAGGTCATCACCTTCATCGACGAGCTGCACACCGTCGTCGGCGCCGGCGGCGGCTCCGAGGGCGCCATGGACGCCGGCAACATGCTCAAGCCCATGCTGGCCCGCGGCGAGCTGCGCATGGTGGGTGCCACCACCCTGGACGAGTACCGCGAGAACATCGAGAAGGACCCCGCCCTGGAGCGTCGCTTCCAGCAGGTCTTCGTCGGTGAGCCCAGCGTCGAGGACACCGTCGCCATCCTGCGCGGCATCGCGCCCAAGTACGAGGCCCACCACCAGGTGACCATCTCCGACGGCGCCCTCGTGGCGGCCGCGGCCCTCTCCGACCGCTACATCACCGGTCGCCAGCTGCCGGACAAGGCCATCGACCTGGTCGACGAGGCCGCCTCCCGGCTGCGCATGGAGCTCGACTCCAGCCCCGTCGAGATCGATGAGCTGCGCCGCCGCGTGGACCGCATGCGCATGGAGGAGGCCTACCTGGACGAGTCCATCGAGGACGTCTCCAAGGCCGACCCCGCCGACGTCGACCGCCTCGAGCGCCTGCGCGCCGAGCTGGCCGACGCCTCCGAGGAGCTGGCCTCGCTCAACGCCCGATGGGAGGCCGAGAAGGCCGGCCACAACAAGGTCGGTGAGCTGCGCGCCGCCCTGGACGAGATGCGCACCCGCGCCGACCTGGCCGAGCGCGAGGGCAACTTCGAGGAGGCCGGCCGCCTGCGCTACGGCGACATGCCCGCCCTGGAGCGCCAGATCCGCGAGGCCGAGGCCGCCGACGACGCCGCCGAGCAGACCGCCGGCGAGCCGATGATCGCCGAGAAGGTCGGCGCCCCCGAGATCGCCGAGGTCGTGGGCTCCTGGACCGGCATCCCCGTGGGCAAGCTCCTCCAGGGTGAGACCGAGAAGCTCCTGACCATGGAGGACGTCATCGGCGAGCGCCTCATCGGGCAGAAGGCCGCCGTGGCCGCTGTGGCCGACGCGGTGCGCCGCTCGCGGGCCGGCATCTCCGACCCCGACCGCCCCACCGGCTCCTTCCTCTTCCTGGGCCCCACGGGCGTGGGCAAGACCGAGCTGGCCAAGGCGCTGGCCGAGTTCCTCTTCGACGACGAGCGCGCCATCGTGCGCATCGACATGTCCGAGTACTCCGAGAAGCACTCCGTGGCGCGCCTCGTGGGTGCCCCTCCCGGGTACGTCGGCTATGAGGAGGGCGGCCAGCTCACCGAGGCCGTGCGGCGTCGGCCCTACTCCGTGGTCCTGCTCGACGAGGTCGAGAAGGCCCACCCCGAGATCTTCGACATCCTCCTGCAGGTGCTCGACGACGGCCGCCTCACCGACGGTCAGGGGCGCACGGTCGACTTCCGCAACGTCATCCTCGTGCTCACCTCGAACCTGGGCAGCCAGTTCCTCACCGACCCGCTCACCAGCCCCGAGGAGAAGCGCAACGAGGTCATGAGCGTGGTTCAGGCCTCCTTCAAGCCGGAGTTCCTCAACCGCCTCGACGACATCATCATCTTCGAGGCCCTCTCCAAGGAGGAGCTGGGTGAGATCGTCGAGATCCAGCTGGCCCGCATCGCCAAGCGCCTGACGGACCGGCGCCTGAGCCTGGAGGTGACCGACGCCGCCCGCAGCTGGCTGGCCGACGAGGGCTACGACCCCGCCTACGGGGCCCGGCCACTGCGCCGCCTCGTCCAGCGCGAGATCGGCGACCGCCTGGCCCGCATGCTGCTGGCCGGGGAGGTCCTCGACGGGCAGAAGGTCGTCGTCGACAAGGTCGACGGCACCGACGGGCTCACGCTGCGGGCCGAGGGCGAGGCGCACCTGCCGTCGGCGTCCTCGGCGGCCTCGCCGGCCTGAGCCTGAACCCCGACTGAGGCGGCCGAGCGAGGCGGAGGCCGCGACGGGGCACTGACAGGCCAGTGACGGGCCAGTGATCCAGTGATGAGGGGGCGGGCCCACCTGAGTGGTGGGCCCGCCCCTTTGCGCTGTCCGCGTCGTCGCGGACCTCAGCCGGGCTGGTTGTCCTCAGTGGGCCAGGCGTTGTACACGCAGCCGCCTGCCAGGTCGTGGCTCTGCTGGGCCATGAGTGGGGCCTTGAGGCCGGCTCCGGCGCAGAACTCGTGCTCGTGCCCGAGGAAGTGACCCACCTCGTGGTTGGTGACGTAGATGCGGTAGGAGTCGACGTCGGGGTAGGTGATGGCGCCCCAGTTCCACCGGTCGGAGTTGATGACCACGTTGTCCCCGTTGCGGCAGCTCCACATGCCGCCGGTGTCCAGCGGTGAGCACAGGGCGTCGGCGCTGGGCGGCGTGGCGATGTTGAGGGTGAAGTCCGCGCTCGCGGGGTCGGCCACCGGCTGGAAGGACGTGTTCTGCGCGGTGGGCCAGCCGCGCTCGTCATTGAGGATGCGCTCCACGATGGGGGCCGCTGTCGCGGCGTCGACATGCGTGCCGCCCTCGACCCGCAGCACGTAGCGGTAGACGGTTGCGGCCGCGGGCCGGGAGACGGGCACGGCCGGTGCGATCGTCCAGGTGCCGTTGCCGACGGCGCCGGAGTGCGCGAAGCCCTCGGTGTCCAGTCGTGGGGACGGCAGCGCCGAGCCCGATGGTGTCGATGAGGCGGAGGCGGCGGCCGACGACGACGGTGAGGCCGCACGGCCGGCGGACGCCCGGACGGAGGACGGGGCCGTGGCCTTCGCCGGGGTTGAAGACTGCTGTGCGGAGGAGCCCAGTGGCAGGGCGAAACCGGGGTGGAGCCCCCAGACTCGCAGGCCGACGACGATCAGGAGCAGCGCTACGACCAGCGTCGTGCCGTAGAGGATCCGGCTGCGCGAGCGTCGGCGCCGCCGCTCGCGGCGGGCGACGGCGAGTGCTCGCCGGCTGGCGGGATCGGGTGCGTCTGACGAATGACGATGAGTGGAGTGCTGGCCGGCTGGGCTGCGGCGATGCCCGGCGGACGTCGGACGGCGTCCCGACGCCGACGACGAGGCGCTGCCGGGGCGGGAGGGGCGCCGCGGCGGCTGCGGGGTCGAGGGGCGCATGCGACCATCGTAGGGTGCGCATCCAACCGACCCGCCGGGAGCTACCCTGCGCGCCCAAGGTCACACGCGGCGTCGAGGCGCTGGCGGCCCGGTGGTCAACGTCCGATTGACTTCTCGATGCGTCAGTCGCGTGCAGCCGGGTGGCGGTCATCCGCAGGGTGTGTGGGCCGGGCGTCGTCGACGGGGAGATTCGCGGCAGGTCTTTGAACCGGAGACAAGAATCCCGTAAGTGTTACACAACTGTGACCAACACGGCTATGCCGTGCGAACCTGAGTGAAGTCGCAAAGGGTTCTGAGTGCTGGCGGGAAGGGGTGGTTGCCAGCAATCCCAGCAGCCGCAACAGACCATGTGGTCGGAGATCTCTGCGCTGGTAGGAGCTGGTTAATTGTGTAAAAACCGAGACCAAGTCGTCACTCACGTCACGGCGAGGGCACGCGGAGGTCACACTTGAGCGGATTATTCGGATGAGGGCCTTTCTGCCTTGCAATTCCCTTACTGGAAGGTGCCATGATTCGGCCATGAACACTGTCAGTACCCCGACTTCGCCCCAAGCTGCCCCGGCTAGGCGGCGCGGACCCGGGCGCCCCCGAGCGGGCAGCGAGGACAAGCGAGCACGCATCCTCAATGAAGCCGTGGTTCTCTTCGGAGAGCACGGGTATGCCGGCACCTCCCTGGCCGACATCGCCAACGCAGCGGACATCTCCAAGGCCGGACTGCTGCACCACTTCTCCTCCAAGGACGAGCTCTTCGCCAAGGTGCTGGAGCGTCGTGACCGTGAGGACGCCCTGAGCATTCTCGTGGAGTCCCCGGCCGTCGATGGTGACGCCGTCGAGGTTCCCGTCGACACCGTCGGCAACCTGGACACCCTCGAGGTCGCAGCAGTCTCCGACCTTGACGGCAACCCCTGGGCCCTGCTGGAGCGCTACATCGAGCTGCTCGAGTGCAACGTCGCCCACCGGGACCTCACGGCGATCTACACCGCCACGGCGGTCTCGGTCCTCGACGCCGAGCACCCTGCGCACCGGTGGATGGCCAACCACCTCAACACCGCCGTCGAGCGGTTCGAGTCCAGCTTCGAGGCCGGCAAGGCCGCCGGGCTCGTGGACCCGCAGATGCCCTCGCGTCTCGTGGCGCGCAGCCTGGTCGCCCTCATCGATGGCCTCCGGCTGCAGTGGCTGTGCTCGACCACGCCCGGGACGGCCGCCGCGGAGGCCCTGTCCACCGACCTGGTGGCGGAGATCCGCCTCTACGCCGACTGCCTGCGCAGCCAGTGGGAGGTCCAGGAGACTCCGGAGACCCCTCAGCGACCCAAGGCCGCCTGACGGTCTGAGGGGTTGCGGGGGTCGCGCCGCATCGCGCTCGGCCCTCACGAGTCCTCATCAGAATCCCTACTCGTCCCATCCGGCTCGGGAACCTCGCGTTCCCGGGCCGGTTCTGTGCGCGGGCGCCGGTCGTGAGCGGGTGTCCTGCCTCGCGTCGGCCCGCTTCAGCGCTGTGCCCACAGCAGCAGGTGCGGGGTGATCGACGCCAGGTCCGGGACGACGACGAGGCCGGGATCGGCCGGGAAGTGCTTGGTCGCCCCGATCTGCACGACGTGGATCCCGTTGCCCCGGGCCGAGGCCGCCCCTGTCGGGGAGTCCTCGACGACGACGCAGTCCTCGGGGCGCAGGTCGAGGCGCTCGACCGCCGTGGCGTAGGGCAGTGGATCGGGCTTGGCCCCGACGCCGTCGTCACCGGTGACCAGGACGGCGAAGACGTCGCCGAGCGCGGAGGCCACCTTCTCGACGATCCGGCGCGGTGAGGCCGAGACGATCCCCTGGGCCAGCCCCACCTCCGACAGCGCCGAGGTGATCCGCAGTGCCCCGGGCAGCAGGGGAGGGGCGGCGCTCACGGAGGCCTCGACGTCGTGCGCGATCGCCTCGAAGGCCTCCTGCGTGGCCGGATCGTCCCAGGAACGGGTGGCGCCGGTGGCGGCGATGAGCTCTCGGGCCTGACGGATCGAGGCTCCCGTCATCTGGGCGACGAGCTCGGGACGCGGGTCGCCGCCCAGGGCCTGGCAGTGGTGGATGAAGGCCTCGTCCCAGAAGGGCTGGGAGTCCATGAGAGTGCCGTCCATGTCCCACAGGACGGCGCGCACCGTGAAATCGGGGGTGGATGTCGTGGTCACGGCAATCAGCCTAAGGGGTGTCTCCGTGGATGTGACGGGTTCAGGCGTCGTGCGGTGCCTGAGACCCGCTTGCCGGCGTTCAGGGTTATGCGCTGCGCCGTCGTCCTGGCAGACTGCGGACAGGATGCCAGGTGGAGCACGTGCCGGGTCCGGACCGGGCGGGCTGACGGCGGAGTCGGTGAGGCCGGGAGGGGGCTGGGTGAAGGACACCTACAGGACCACCATGGAGGACGTGGCCAGGGAGGCCGGCGTCTCGCGCACCACGGTGTCCTTCGTGCTCAACAACCGCGACGACGCCCGTATCGCCCCGGAGACCCGTGAGCGCGTCCAGCACGTGGCCGCGGAGCTCGGCTACCGCCCGCACGGCGGTGCGCGCGCCCTGGCGTCGCGCCGCTCCGCTCTCATTGGCCTGGTCTCCGAGATCGTCACCAGTCCCTTCGGCGCCGCCACGATCCGCGGTATCCAGGACACGGTCCGACGTGCCGGCTACACCCTGTTCATCGTGCCGTCCTCGACCGAGACGACCACGGACTCCGAAGCCTTCGAGACGCTTCTGAAGTCCCGGGTCGAGGGCATCATCTACGCCACGGGCTGGAACTGCCGGGTCCGTATGCCGGCGCAGGCCCGTGAGATCCCCACCGTCCTGGTCCACTGCATCGACCCGCTCTCCGGTCTTCCCTGCGTGCGTCCCGACGAGGAGCAGATGGGGCGGTTGGCCGCTCAGGCCCTCCTGGAGGGGCATCACCGCGACATCGGCGTCATCGAGCTCGATCCGAAGGACGGTGAGGCCGCCCCGGGCCGGCGTGTCGGTTGCCGGACCTACTTGGAGCAGGCCGGAATCCCCTGGAGCACTGTTCACGTGGCCGTCGGTCACGGCACCACCCGGGGAGGGTACGCCGCCGCCGCCCGTCTCCTGACGGATCATCCCTGGCTGACCGGTCTGGTGTGCGGCAATGACCGCATGGCTCTGGGGGCCTACGACGCGATCCGCGCGCAGGGCCTGCGGGTGCGTGAGGATGTGGCCGTCATCGGGATCGATGACCAGGAGCTCATCGCCGACCAGGTCCATCCGGCCCTGACGACGATCGCCCTGCCCTTCGAGGAGATGGGGCGGGTGGCCGTCTCCCACCTGCTGACCCTCATGCGGGGCGGGAGGTGCCTGACGAGACGCTCCTGCCCGGGCAGATCATCCGCCGCTGCTCGGCCTGACGGCGCGTCGCGCCGTCTCTCAGGCCCGCCGACGGCGCAGGCGCAGCACGTAGGCGCCGGTTGCGGTGGCGAGCGTGGCCAGGACGCCCAGCGTCACGGGAGGCCCCGGTGCGGGCCAGCGGGAACCCTGCCCGACGTGCCTGTGCCGGCGGCCGCTGCGGCCGGGCTCGTCGCGGCGGCGGCCTCCGCTGACCGTGGCCGGCCGGCTTGTGCGCGGCCGGCTTGCCGGGGCCGGGGGAGTCGGGGCCCTCGGCGGCCCCGGTGGACTCCTGGGGGATCCCAGGTGCCACAGGCTCAGCGAGTTCAGGTGCGCCGTACCGCCCTCGGCGTGGAGTGAGACGTTCGTGGCGTTCTCCTTGGGGTAGACGGTCTCGGTGATGACGGGGGTGCCGTCGGCGGCGAAGACCTCTACGGAGTGGGCGTCGACGATGATGCGCAGGTGGACCTGCCCCTTGCTGTCCGGTGACAGCGGGGCAGTGGAACGTCCCGGGAACTTCGGGGAGAAGTCGGTGACCCCGGAGTGGGTGCGGTCCACGACGAGCTGCTCGGCCTTGGCGTCGTAGCCGATGAGCGTGTACTGCTCGCCGTTGTCGAGGACCTTGAGGCCGGCGAAGGATGATTGGCCGGGACTCAGGTCGACGCTGATGTCCAGGGAGGTTCCCTGGGCGGCCTGGCCGAGGGAGGTGTCGCCCGCCGGGATGTCGGTGTCGCTCCGGGTGAGCTCCTGGCCGGTGCGCAGGGACTCCAGGGCCGTCACCGGCTGGGCGGTCAGACGCAGCGTGCCGTCCACCCGGGTCAGCCCCATCTCACGCACCGTGGACATGGCGGTGCGCCAGGTGGTGGTGGGCAGGTCGCGCACGTAGGCCCAGTTGCTCATCCAACCCACCTGGTAGCGCTTGCCGTTGGGGACGTTGTCCCAGGTGACGGCCGCGTAGTAGTCCTTGCCGTAGTCCAGGCGCGGGACGACGTCGGCCCCGGAGAAGGCCTTCGTGTCGGACTGGAGGATCTGGTCGACCATGAGGTGGCCCCAGTCCTCGGCGTTGCCGTTGTGGTCCTCGATGACCAGACGGGCCTTGCGGCCCTTGTAGGCGGAGACGTCTATGCTCGTCCACTCCAGGGCCCCGGAGTTGTTGCCGGTGGCGGAGGCGACGACCTTGCCGTCGACGACGAGGTTGACCGAGGTGTTGTCCGCGAAGGGGGAGGCCTTCGTGTCAGAGGCGCGCACCTCGTCCAGGAGGATGTGTCCCCAGGGGCCGGTGGCCGTGTCGGTGACGACGATCTGGGCCGACTTGCCCTTGAGGTCGCTGACGTCCCAGCTCTGCCAGTTGAGCTCCTCCAGGTTGCGGCCGGTGGCCGAGCGCACCACCTTGCCGTCGACGACGAGCTCGACGACGGTCGCCCCGGAGCCCCCGTCAGTGCCGTCCTCGGGGCGCGGGTTGTTGCCGCCGCCCATGAGGAGGTTGAGGTAGGCGGAGTCGATGGTGAAGGTCGGTGAGGTCGCGGTGCCGGTGGTGGCGTCCGAGCCCTGCCCGGTGGAGGCGTCGAAGTAGGTGTTGAGCAGCCCGGCGCTGGAGTGGTTGACCAGCGGCTGCTGGCCGGGGGTGGCGCCCTGAGGGGGCGTGGTGCCGAAGGCGGTGCCCTCCACGGTCCAGCCGTCCCAGGAGCTGTCGAAGCCGGCCAGGAGCTTGCCGCCGCCGTTGTCTCCGGTGGCCTGCGGATTGTAGGGGTGCTTGCCGCCGGCGGTGCGCAGGTTGATGTAGGACGAGGAGACCGTGAACTCATCCGAGGTCAGCGTGCCGGTGTCGGCGTCGCCGCTGCCGAAGGAGTCCACGTAGGCCCTGCCCTGGCGCCCGGGCAGGTCCCCGGTGGCCGGGCCCGAGCCGAAGGCGGCGCCCTCGGCCTTCCAGCCGGTGTAGCCGTTCTCGAAGTCGGCCAGGGGCGTGCCCTCCTCACCGGTGTAGTGGGGGATCTTCTCGGGGGTGAAGGTGGAGCCGTCCCAGCTGCCCACGAAGTACTGGGCGGAGTCGGCCACCGTGACCACGAGGACCCACTTGGTCTCCTTGGTGCTGCCGTCGACCGGTAGGGGGAAGAAGTCCGGGCACTCCCACACCGCCGAGGTGATGCCCTCCCCGCCGAAGCTGGACTGCTCTGTCCAGTGGATGAGGTCGGGCGAGGAGTAGAAGGAGATGCGGTGCTCGGTGGCGTGGGAGACCACCATGGTCCAGCGGCCGGAGGTCTCGTCCCAGAAGACCTTGGGGTCGCGGAACTCGTTGGAGCCGATGTCCAGGACCGGGTCGCCGTTGTTGTACAGGTTCCAGGTGCGACCCTTGTCCGTGGAGTAGGCCAGTGACTGGGACTGGTTGCCGCCGACGTCGGCCCGCGTCCACACCGCGACCATGGCCGGGTTGTCCGGGCTGCCCAGGCCGGAGGTGTTCTTGGTGTCGATGACCGCCGAGCCGGAGAACACCCCGTACTGGGAGGTGTGCGGGATCGCCACGCCCAGCTCCTCCCAGTGGACCAGGTCCTTGGAGACCGCGTGGCCCCAGGACATGTTGCCCCAGTCCGAGCCCTCGGGGTTGTACTGGTAGAACATGTGGTACTCGCCGTCGTAGTAGACGAGTCCGTTGGGGTCGTTCATCCAGTTCTTCTGGGGTGTGTAGTGGGTCTGTGGACGCCACCGCTCTCCGGCCTGGTCGGTGTGCGGAGCGGTTGGAGGAGCGGCGGCCGGTCGGGCCTGGCCAGAGGCGGCGGCGGGCATGGAGGCCAGCGTAGAGCCGGCTGCGAGCAGGCAGAAGGCGGTCAGTGCACTGAGTGGCCGGGTGATCCGACTCATGTCATGTCCTCCGGGGAACGAGCTCGCTGTGAACGGGACTGTGCGCGGACGGGTGCAGGCATCGGTGTGGTGAGGGACTGTTGTGCCACCTCGCGTCGATCCGATAACGCGCGTTAGCACCGGTGATAAATTACGTGGTCCGCCGGTTCTGAGCAAGCACTCAGGGGCGGGCCTTGAGAAACATCGGGGACTTCTCAGGGGGCTCCCCGATAGCGGGTGGCAGGCCCTGTCGCCCAGACTTGTTGCCATGACGCAGCAGCAGTACCCCGGTCAGTTCAGTCAGTCCACCGGCTCCGAGGGTGAGGGCGCCGCCTCCGGCCGGTCGGGTGAGTTCTCCCGCTTCCGCGCCTCCCTGCCCCGGCGTTCCCGTGAGCACCGCATTCTCAGCGGCGTCTGCGGGGGACTGGCCGAGGCCTGGAACATGCCGGTGACCGCGGTGCGCGTCGGGGCGCTCCTGGCCTGCCTCCTGGCCGGTCCCATGTGCCTGGTCTACGTCGCGGCCTGGTGCCTCATGCTCGACGAGCCCGCCCCCGTCCAGTACTGACTGATCGCGTCTGCGCCCACCGCGTCACCCCCGGTTCCACGGGTGACGCGGTGGGCGCAGTGCACTGCACTGTGCTGCACCGTGCTGCTGGACGGGTGCACCCCGACGCGCCGAGATCCCCGGCCGTGACACGAGGGCGGCGGTCTCGCAGGAAGGCGCCGTCGATGGGAGGATCGAGCCGTGACCGACACCGTGAACGCCGCAGCGACCGATATTGAGTTCCTCTCCGCCTACGACCAGGGCTTCGCCCGCGTCGCCGCCGTCACCCTGCCGGTGGTGCCGGTCGATCCGCCCGCCAACGCCGCCGCCATCATCGAGCAGGCCCGCACCCTGGCCGACGACGGTGTCTGTCTGGCCGCCTTCCCCGAGCTGTGCCTGACCGGCTACGCCATCGACGACCTCCTCCTGTCCGACGTCCTCCTGTCCGACGTGCTCACCGCCATCGAGACCCTGCGCGCCGCCAGCGCCGACCTCCTGCCGGCGCTCGTCGTGGGCGCGCCCCTGCGCCTGGGCGACCGCCTCTACAACTGCGCCCTGGTCATCCAGGGCGGGCGGGTGCGCGGTACCGCCCCCAAGTCCTACCTGCCCACGTACCGGGAGTTCTACGAGAAGCGGCACTTCGCTCCCGGCGACGCCCTGCCCGCCGGGGTGGAGGGCATTGAGCTGCCCGGCGTGCGCGGCGGTGCTGACAGCACCGAGAGCACCGACGGCGCCGGCGGTACCGAGCCGGTCGCCCGGGTCCCCTTCGGGGCGAACCTCCTGTTCGAGGTCGAGGACGTCCCCGGCCTGACCTTCCACGTCGAGGTCTGCGAGGACATGTGGGTGCCCGTCCCGCCCTCCTCCGTGGCGGCGCTGGCCGGGGCGACGGTCCTGGTCAACCTCTCGGGCTCGCCCATCACGGTGGGGCGGGCCGAGGACCGTGAGCTGCTGGCCCGCTCGTCGTCGGCCCGGGGGCTGGCCGCCTACGTCTACGCCGCCGCCGGACAGGGCGAGTCCTCCACCGACCTGGCCTGGGACGGGCAGACCCTCGTCTACGAGAACGGCGAGCTGCTCGGCTCCACCGAGCGCTTCCCCGACGGGCCGCGCGCCACCGTCGTCGACGTCGACATCGAGGGCCTGCGCGCCGAGCGCCTGCGCCAGGGGACCTTCGCCGACAACGGCCGCACCCTGAGCTCCCCGGTCGCCGGTGCCCCGGCCGCGGCCACCACCTTCACCGACCCGGCGGCCTTCCGGCGCATCCGGATCGGCGCCGCCGAGCTGACGGCCCCGCGCACGAACATCGGCCTGCGCCGCCGTGTGGACCGCTTCCCCTTCGTGCCCGACGACCCGGCCCGCCTCGCCCAGGACTGCTACGAGGCCTACAACATCCAGGTGGCCGCCCTCGTCCAGCGCCTGGGGGCCATCGGCAACCCCAAGATCGTCATCGGCGTCAGCGGCGGCCTGGACTCCACCCACGCCCTCATCGTCGCCGCCCGCGCCATGGACCGCCTGGGCCGGCCCCGCTCCGACATCCACGCCATCACCATGCCCGGCTTCGCCACGAGCGCCGGCACACGCCGCAACGCCGAGGACCTCGCCGTCGGCCTGGGCTGCACCTTCGAGGAGCTCGACATCCGGGCCACCGCCACCCAGATGCTCACCGAGATGGGCCACCCCTACGGCGAGTACGCCCGCACCGGGGTCCTGCCCGAGGGTGCGAGCGAGCGCGAGCTCTACGACGTCACCTTCGAGAACGTCCAGGCGGGCCTGCGCACCGACTTCCTCTTCCGCATCGCCAACCACCGCGGCGGCATCGTCCTGGGCACCGGGGACCTCTCCGAGCTCGCCCTGGGCTGGTGCACCTTCGGGGTGGGCGACCAGATGGCCCACTACGGCGTCAACGCCGGCATCCCCAAGACCCTCATTCAGCACCTCATCCGCTGGGTGGTTGCCGAGAAGCTGTTCGACGACGCCGTCGGGCGCACGCTGCTGTCCATCCTGGACACCGAGATCAGTCCCGAGCTGGTCCCGGCCGAGGCCGGCGGCGCCATCCAGTCGACCCAGGCCAAGATCGGCCCCTACGCCCTGCAGGACTTCACCCTGTGGCACGTGCTGCGCCGCGGCTCGCGCCCCAGCCGCATCGCCTTCCTGGCGCACAAGGCGTGGGCGGATGCGAAGGCCGGGGACTGGCCCGAGGGGCTGCCGCCGTCTGAGAGGGTCGCCTACGACCTCCCGGAGATCCGTCGCTGGCTCGAGCTGTTCCACCGGCGCTTCTTCACCAACCAGTTCAAGCGCTCCACCCTGCCCAACGGGCCCAAGGTGGTCGCCGGCGGCTCACTGTCCCCCCGGGGCGACTGGCGCATGCCCTCCGACGCCGCCGCGACGGCCTGGCTGGCCGAGCTCGAGCGCAACGTGCCCCGAGGGTGAGGCCCCGCGAAGAACCAGGACCATTGTCCTGTGATGTGAGGCACAACACAACTTGATGCCTCGAGAGCTTCGTGTTCGGGATTGATGAGATTTAAAAGCGCATATTTACGGCGAAAAGTTCGGCGAGTGCATTGGTAACGCGCGTTATCAACGTTGGTTTTGTGCGCTTCTGTGTGAAAGTGGTGGACGCCTGAGTGGTGGCGATCACGCTGATCGTCTTTATCGTCGCCATGTCACACACGTTGCTGTTGCCCAGGCCTCACGAGCCCTTGGCGGCGGCCCGAATGAAAAAGGTTCCCGCCCATGGTTTCCCTGGTTATAGCCGCGCACGGACACCTGGCTGAAGGTCTTGTCGCCTCCTCCGCGATGATCGTCGGTCCCAGTGACGACGTCGTCGCCGTCACCTTCGAGTCCCTCCGAGGGCCCCTGACGACCTGCTGGCGAAGTATGCCGCCGCAGTCGAAGGCTCCCCCAGTCAGGAGCACCTCATCCTCGTCGACCTCTTCGGCGGTAGCCCCTACAACGCTGCGGCCCGTTTCGCAGCGGGGCGCGACGATGCCGACGTCGTCACCGGCGTCAACCTGCCCATGATCATCGAGGTCCTCTCCCGTCGTCTCACCGGGGCCGGCCTCACCGAGCTCGTGGAGGCCGCGCGGACGTCCGCCACGGACGGCGTCAAGGTCCTCTCCGAGGTCTTCACCCCCGCATCCACCACCACTTCCGACGATGAAGGAGACGAGCTCTGATGGACGTCAAGCTCCTGCGTATCGATTCCCGCCTGGTCCACGGACAGGTCGCCAACAACTGGGCCGGGTCCCTGGGAGCCGAGGCCATCCTCGCCGTCTCCGACGGCGCCGCCAACGACGAGCTGCGCAAGACCCTCATGCTGCAGACCGGCGGTGGCAAGGTGAAGGTCCACGTGCTGGGCGTGGAGAAGGCCGCCCGCGTCTACAAGAACCCCAAGTACGAGACCCTCAAGGCGGTCATCGTCGTCGAGACCCCGGCCGACATCGTGCGCCTGCTCGACCTGGGCGTGGAGGCCAAGGAGGTCAATGTCGGCGGCATGACCTTCAAGCAGGGCACCAGCCAGGTCTCCCAGGCCGTCTACGCCGGCCCTGAGGACGTCGAGGCCTTCAAGGAGATCGACTCCCGCGGCATCAAGCAGTACATCCAGCAGGTGCCCTCCACCGCGAGCTCCGACCTCATGGGGGCCCTCAAGGACAAGGGTCTGCTCTAAGGAAGCAGCTCCCTCCCGACACCTCCCTCAGACACTTCCATCCCGTCGCCATCGGTGGCGGGCTCAGCAGGAGTGTCCTGTCAACCCTCACGTGAGAGAGACGAACCGTGCAAGACATCAACCTGATCCAGATCATTCTGGTCACGCTCGTGGCGTTCGTCGCGGGCATGGCCAGCGTCCTGGACGAGCGGCAGTTCCACCGCCCGCTCGTCGCCTGCACCCTGACCGGTATCGCCATGGGGCAACCCCACCGTCGGCATCATGGTCGGTGGATCCCTGGAGCTCCTCGCCCTGGGCTGGATGAACGTCGGCGCCGCCATGGCGCCCGACTCGGCCCTGGCCTCCACGGTCTCCACGGTCATCGCCGTCGCCTCGGTGGGTGACGCCTCCTCCACCAAGGGCGCCATCGCCGCCGCCATCGGTGTGGCCGTCCCGCTGGCCGTCGCCGGCCAGGCCCTGACGATCTTCGTGCGAACGATCGCCATCTTCTTCGCCCACCAGGCGGATCGATATGCCGAGCAGGCCAACTATCAGGGCATCGCCATCATGCACTTCACGGCTCTGGGCCTTCAGGGGCTGCGTGTGGCCATCCCGACCGCCGCGGTCGCCAGCCCCTGGCCTCCGGTGACACGGTGAAGCACGCCCTGGAGTCCATTCCCGAAGGTCATCACCGACGGGCTCAACATCGCCGGCGGCTTCATCGTCGTGGTCGGATACGCCATGGTCATCAACATGATGAAGGCGCGCAAGCTCATGCCCTTCTTCTTCCTGGGCTTCATCTTCGCCACCTTCGCCACCACCTATGGCGGCACAGGCCTCGATCAGCGACCACAGCAAGGGTATGCGACAAGTGGGTCATCGACCTCGCTCCTAACGGTGCCACCCTCGTGGCGCTGGGCATCCTGGGGGCCTGCCTGGCCGTCATCTACGTCCAGCTCAACCCCGAGTTCCATGACTCCGTGCGCCTGCCCGCCGCTGCCTCGCCCGCAGCCAGTGGCGGCTCCAGCAGCGACCTGGATGACGACCTCGACGACGAGCTCGACTGAGCTGGAAGAAGGAAGACTCTCATGACTACTGAAACCGCTCCGGCCACCTCGGAGAAGATGCTCGACAACTCGCGACCTCATGCGGATGTACTGGCGTTCCACCTTCCTGCTCGGCTCCTTCAACTTCGAGCGCATGCAGGCCATGGGCTTCTGCTACACGCTCATGCCGGCCATCCGGAAGGTCTACCGCGGTGACAAGGCCGCTGAGGCCGCCGCCCTCAAGCGGCACCTGGAGTTCTACAACACCCAGCCCTGGGTCTCCTCGGTCGTCTTCGGCGTCACCGCCGCCATGGAGGAGCAGAAGGCCAAGGGTGAGGACATCTCCGAGGAGACCATCACCTCGGTCAAGGTCGGCCTCATGGGGCCGCTGGCCCGGCGTCGGCGACCCCATCTTCTGGGGGACCGCTCGCCCCGTCCTGGCAGCGCTGGGCGCCTCCTGGCCCTCAACGGCTCGATCGTCGGGCCCGCTGCTGTTCTTCGTCGGCATCAACCTCCTGCGTGTTCTCACCCGCTGGTACGGCCTGAAGTTCGGCTATGAGCGCGGCACGGAGATGGTCACCGAGGTCGGCGGCGGCCAGCTCAAGAAGATCACCCAGATGGCCGCCATCATGGGTCTGTTCGTCATGGGTGCTCTGGTCTCCAAGTGGACCACCATCAAGTTCCCGGCGGTGGTCTCCACGGTGAAGAACGACGACGGCATCATCGTCAGACGACCACCGTTCAGAGCATCCTCGACCAGCTGCTGCCCGGTCTGGCGGCGCTGGGCCTGACCTTCCTGTGCATGTGGCTGCTCAACAAGAAGGTCAACGCGCTGTGGATCATCCTGGGCATGTTCGCCATCGGCATCGCTGGGGCGGCCACCGGCTTCCTGGGACTGTGATGGACTACCGGACCGGCTGTCGGCCGTTCACTACCCTGTCTCGGAGCGGGGAGGGCGCCGGAGGACTTCCCTCCGGTCCCCTCCCTGTTCCGTGTGTTCGGTAGGATGCGCGGGGCTTCTTCCGGACTCCGCCGGCGCCTGTCATCGCCCACCTGTCCCGTTTCGACGTCGTCCCCTGTTCTCCGCCCCAGCAGCAAGGAATCAGCGTGACCCGACTCCTCGTCACCGACCTGGACGCCACCATCGTCTTCGACCGCACCGTCTCCCCGGCCGACCGCGAGGCCATGGCCCGCTGGCGGGCCGCCGGCAACCTCCTGGCCGTGGACACCGGCAAGTCCTCCTTCGCCACCCGCGACGTCCTGGAGCCCCTGGGCGTCGACTTCGACTACGGCGTCGTCTTCACCGGGGCGGTCCTCATCGACAGCGGCTACCAGGTCCTCTCCGCCCGCCACCTGCCCGACGGCGTCGCCCGCGACGTGGCCACCCGCACCGTCGACCTGCCAGGGGTGACCACCTACGCCACCACCATCGAGACCGACTACATCCTGGCCGACAACAACGATGAGATCTCCCCGATCCTGGCGGTCTTCGAGCACATGACCCTGGAGGAGATGGACGCGCACCGCTTCATCGGCGTACCCCTGCGCGTCACCGACGACGCCCTGCGCGACCGCCTCCAACGAGACCTCACCCAGCGCTGGGAGGGCGTCCTGGACTGCCACCGCAACCAGGAGTTCCTCGACCTCGTACCGGCCGGCGCCACCAAGGGCGCCGGGCTGCGCGCCCTCCTGGACGGGCCCCTGGCGGGACGGGACGTCGAGGTCTGGACCATCGGCGACTCCTGGAACGACCTGGACATGCACGCCGTCGCCGACCACGCCGTCGCCCTGCCCTGGTCCCCACCGGAGGTGACGGCCGCATGCGAGACGACCGCGGGCTCCATGGCCGAGCTCATCACCACGATCCTGGAAGGCGGCCGAGCATGAGTGAGAACGGCAGGACCGGCGGCGGAAAGTCCCTCGGCACCCGGGTGCGCGACTGGTTCAACGGCGGGGATCTGACGGGCGCGCCAAGCTCCGTGCCTGGGCCACCGGGGACGACGGCCGCTGGCGCGGATACACGCACTCCATGGGCAAGTACGTCACCTGGCTCATGGTCATCGCCTGCATCCTCTACCCCTTCACCCGGGGGATCGGCTCGATCCTGGCCCTGCTCGCGGCCATCTTCCTCATGGGGGGACGAGTCATGATCGAGCGCCAGGTGCGCCGCGACGTCTCCGACCTGGAGGAGGCCAAGCGCCAGTACGGGCTCACCCGCAACCCCGAGTACCTGCGGTTCATGACCCTGCGCGCCGAGGGGCTGCTCGAGGACAACAAGATCCTCACCCCCGACTCGCGCAGCCTCCTGCAGGACTACGCCCAGTGGGCCCGCGAGCGCCAGGAGCGCGAGGACAGGAAGCAGGCCAAGAAGGCCCGCAAGGCGGAGAAGAAGGCCCGCCGGGAGGCCGATCAGGAGTCGGACGAGTCCGCTGACGCCGCTGCGAGGAATGAGGAGAATAAGGCTGCTGACGGCTCCTAGCGATTCCTCACGACTCCTGGGCGGCTCGCAGGCCGCTCTGAGTCGGTTGGAGACCGGCAGAACCTGAACGGAAAGGACTCCCATGCCACGCAGGCTCATCTCCACCGACCTGGACGGCACCATCGTCTTCAACGGGACGATCTCGCTGCGCGACCGCGAGGCCATGGCCCGGTGGCGGGCGGCCGGCAACCTCCTGGTCATCAACACCGGCAGGTCGGTCTCGGCGCTGGAGCACGTCGTGGTGCCCATGGGCCTGGAGTTCGACAACGCCATCCTCTACACGGGGGCCGCCATCGTGGATGAGGACATCAGGGTGCGTGACTCGACGGCCCTGCCTGCCGGCGTCGTCGAGGACATCCTCGACTTCGTCGAAGGGGCGCCGGGCGTCACCGTCTTCACCACCGGGCTGGACGAGGACCTGCTCATCTACGACACGATCGGCTCCGGGTCGGACCTGCTGACCCTGTTCCGGCCGGCCACCCGGCGAGAGCTGGACGGGCGCGAGATCATCGGTGTGCCGATGCGCTTCACCGACCCGGAGATGGCCTCGCGCACCGAGACCTACCTGCACCGGCGCTGGGAGGGGCAGGCGGTGGGCTTCCGCAACCAGGACTTCATTGACGTCGTGCCCGCCTCGGCCTCCAAGGGGGCGGGCCTCAGGCAGCTGGTGGCGAGCCTTGCCGAGCCGCCCGCCCTGGAGACGGCCGGGGATGCGGGGAGGCTTTGACCGGCGAGGCGAGTGAGGCGACGGCCGGCGGCTCGGTGGGTCCCGACGTCGGCTCGCGCTCGCCGGAGCCGGTGGAGACCTGGTCGATCGGGGACTCCTGGAACGACATCTCCATGCACCAGGCCGCCGACCACTCCTACGCCCTGCCCTGGTCGCCGCCGGAGGTGGTGGCCCAGTGCGACGGCACGGTCTCCAGCCTCGCCGACCTCATCGACTCCCTCATGGGCCGGCCCACTGCCTAGGTCCCGCACACTTCGACCGAATCTTCACAAACGACGCGGCTCCGGGTCTTTTGTGAAGATTCGGTCGAAGTGCTGCGGCGTCGATGCGCCGGTGCGCGCGGCGGGCTCGCGGAGCGCGGGCTATGCTCGCCGGCATGCGCCTGCTTGCCACGGATCTTGACGGCACCCTCGTCTTCCACCACGCCGTCGGGCAGGCCGACGCCGAGGCCCTCCTGCGCTGGCGCGAGGCCGGCAACCTCCTGGTGCTGGCCACGGGGCGTTCGGTGCGGCTGGTGCAGCACGCCGTCGAGGTGGCCCGGGCCTCGACGTCCATCGGCCTGGACTACGACTACGCCGTGTGCGCCACGGGCACGACCGTCATCGACTCGGCCGGTCGGGTGCACCGCACCCGGATGCTTGAGGCAGATCAGGTGCGGGCGGTCGTCCGGGCGGTTGGCGACATCGCTGCGGTCCCCGTCTCCGTGTTCGCCTCGACCCTCGAGCGCGACTACGTGCTGGACGACCCGATCGGCCTGTCCACCGACCAGCGCACGCCCCCTGACCGATTCACCGCGGCGCCCCTGTCGCAGGTCGCGGGCCTGGGGGTGACCTCGATGCCGCTGCACATCCCCGATGCCCGGGTCGCCGCGGCGCTGGCCCGAGGCCTGGAGGAGGCCGTCGACGGCGTCAGCTGCACCCGCTCGACCGGCTTCGTGGACGTCACCGCTGCGGGGGAGTCCAAGGGGACGGGCCTGGCCCGGCTCGCCGCGCTCCTGGCCGATCAGGGCGTGGAGGTCAGTGAGGTGGCCGCCGTGGGCGACTCCTGGAACGACATCTCGATGTTCGGGCGGGCCGACGTCCCCTGCGCGATGGTCGGCGCCCCTGGCGACGTCATCGAGGCCGCCGGCGGGCGCACCACCCCGAGCGTGGCCGCCTTCATCGACGCCCTCCTGGCCTGAAGGCGCGCGGGAGCGCGGCTCAGAGGGCGTGCCCGCACGCCGCCTTCGCGCGCTCACTTCGACCGAATCTTCAGAAACGACCCGGAGCCGCGTCGTTTCTGAAGATTCGGTCGAAGTGATGGTGACGGTGGCTGGTGCGGAGAGGAGGCGGCCGGTGAGGGGCAGCGGGCGAGTGCGGCTCAGGCCTGGGCGTAGCGGTAGACGTTGGTCTCCCGCAGCTCGAAGCCGGCGCGGCGGTAGAGGCGGTTGGCGGCCTCGCGCGAGGGCCGGGAGGTGAGGTCCACGGTGCGCGCGCCCAGCTTCCCGGCGTGCTCGACGGCGGCCTCCACGAGGGCCTGCCCGGCGCCCTGGCCGCGGGCCTCGCCATCGACGACGACGTCCTCCACCCAGGCGCGCAGGCCCGTGGGGATCGTGAAGGTCGCCAGGGTGAGCATGCCCAGGATCGGGGCGCTCTGGCCGGCTTCGGCCTCGGGCCGGAAGACGAAGAGGAAGACCCCCTCCTGAGCGATGAAGGCCTCGCACTGCTCGGCGCTCAGCGCCGGGGCGCTGCGGGAGAGCTGCGGGATGAGGCGCTCCATGGCCTCGACGATCTCCGGGCTGGAGGTGGTGACGAGCTCAACGGTCATGAGGAGTTCTCCTGCTGGTTGAAAAGAGGCGGCGGGCCGAGCGGGCTGCTCCCGCGACGGTTCCCTGTCAGCCCTGGAGCCTACCGCCTGGAGGCGCTCCGGGCGGCGAGGCGTCCCACCGACCGGAAGAATCCGGCGGGGTGCCTCGACCGGTGGGGCGCCCCGGCATGCGATCGGTGACCCGCTCAGGCCGGTCAAGAGTAGGCTTCCAACCAAGGTTCCACGACGTCCCGCAGCCGCCGCAGCCCCAATGCGCTCGCACGCCTGCGCCCCCAAGGAAGGTCACTCATGGTCGAGTCCGCAGCTCCCGTCGAGCACGTCTTCGCCGCCGACGAGCTCTTCTTCTCCACCACGGACTCGCACGGACGCATCCGCCGCGCCAACTCCACCTTCATGCGCCTGTCCGGCTACCCGCGCGGCGCCCTGGTGGGGCGGGCCCACAACGTGGTGCGGCACGCGGACATGCCCGCCGGCCTGTTCCGCTCCATCTGGGACGCCATCGAGGAGGGCCGGGCCGCCAGCGCCTACATCACCAACCGCTCCTCCGACGACGGCCACTACCGCGTCTTCGCCACGATCGTTCCCTCCGGCTCCGGCTACCTGTCCGTGCGCACCCTGCCGATGCTCACCGACCTGCGCGACGACATCGAGGCCGCCTACGCCCGGGTCCGCGACGTCGAGGAGGCCTCCGCCGCGGCCGGCTCCACCCGCCGGGAGGTGGCCGCCGCCGGGCAGGCCGCCCTCCAGGCCGAGCTGCAGGCCCTGGGCTACGCCGACGCCATCGACTTCACCCGCCGGGTGCTGGTCGCCGAGGTCGGCGAGCTGCTCGCCCACGGCGTCGGCATCCCCGACAGCCCGCAGGCCGACGGCCCCGTGGCCCGGATCCTGGACGCCATGAGCCGGATCGAGGCCGAGACCGCCGGGCTGGTCGGCATCCTCCAGGAGGGCCGGCGGCTCATTGACCTGCTGGGCAGGCGGGCCGGCGAGATCGAGGCCCTCTCGGCCCGCCTGGGCACCCTGCGCGAGGCCATGCGCGCCGTCGGCGCCGACGTCGAGGTCCTGGGCCACGGCGAGCAGGCCGACGACGTCGCCGCACGCTGCCAGCAGGTCGACGCCCTGGTCCTGGAGTGCTCCGAGCAGCTCCACCCGCTGAGCAGCCAGATCGAGGCGCTGCGCGGCGACCTGGACTCGGTGAGCTTCCGCATCGCACTGGCCCGCCTGCACAACCTGGCCGCCGGGATCTTCGCCCTCCAGATCATCGAGGGCCAGGACGAGGTCGACGCCAACGACGCCGTCGGCAGCCTCACCGAGCTGTGCTCGGCACTGAGCGACGGCGCCGACAACCTGACCCAGCGCGTCGGCCTGCTCGACGCGCGCCGCGAGCTGGTGGGCGGCGAGCTGGATGTCGTGGCCGAGGACCTCGGTGTCATCCAGGGGCCGCTCCTGGAGCTCATCGAGGCGGCCGCGGCCGCCGGCGCCGGGCAGGCCGACTCCGTGACCACCGCCCGCACCCTGGCCGGACAGGGCTTCGCCGAGGCCCGGGACCTGGCCGACCTGGCCGTGCGCGTGCGCGACCTCGAGGTCCCCTTCGAGGCGGAGGCCATCAACAGCGCCCTGGCCGACGTGCGCACCGCCCTGGCCGAGCTCGAGTAGCCGCGGGCTCAGTCCCGCACCAGCTCCACGAGCACCTCGGCGTGCTCGGTGTGCGGGAACATGTCGAACAGGCGCGAGCGCACCACCCGCATCGAGGGCAGGTGCGCCAGGTCCGCCGCCAGCGTGCGCGGGTTGCAGGAGGAGTAGAGCACCCGCCCCACGCCGGAGGCCTCGATCCTGCCGGCCAGCTGCTCCCCGATCCCGCGCCGGGGCGGGTTGACCACGAGCAGGTCCGGCCGCTGCGCCCCGGCGGCGCGCTCCCCAGGGGAGGCCGGGTCCAGGACGCGGGCGTCCCCGGCCTCGAAGCGCACCAGGGCGGGGTCCAGTCCCATGAGGTCGGCGGCCGCACGCGCCCCGTCAATGGCTGACGCCGAGACCTCCACCCCCAGCACCCGGCGGCCGGGCGCCGCCAGGGCCAGGGCGAAGCCGCCGACGCCGCAGAACAGGTCCCACACCCGGGCCGGCTGGGCCTCCTGCGCCCAGTCGCGGGCGGTGGCGTAGAGCGCCTCGGCCACGGCCGTGTTGGTCTGGAAGAAGGAACGGGTGGGCAGGTAGAGGGGCAGCTCGACGCCGTCGGCGCGCCGACCGGCCCGGCCACCGTGCTCCGGTGACGGCAGGCTCAGGCGCATGAGGAGGCGGTCCTCCTCGGTCAGGACGATCTCCTCGGGTCCCTCGATGACGGCCTGGTGGACGCTCTGGATGTTGACGGCGGCCACCGCCAGCTGGGGCAGGCGCCGGTGCAGGTCCGGCAGGGCGGCGCGCAGCCGCTCCAGGTGGTGCCGGGAGCGCAGGACGAAGCGCACCATGAGGTCGTCGTCGGGCGAGGCGGTCACCAGGACGTACTTGAGCTCGCCGCGGCGCGTGGGTACGTCGTAGGGGCGCAGGCCCAGCTCGGTGATGAGGCCGGCCAGCACTGGCAGGGCCGCCTCGATGGCAGGCACGTGCAGCGGGCAGGTGCGCAGGTCGACGCCGCTCCCGGCGCCATCGAGGATCCCCAGGGTGGGACAGGCGGCGGTCCCGGCCACCGCCATCTTCGCCTTGTTGCGGAAGCCGGTGGGGGCGCTCGCGGCCGGTGCCTGCCACAGGTCGGCCGGGACGTGGTCGGCCAGGAGGGCGGCGACACGGGACTGCTTGGCGGCCAGCTGGTCGGGCATCGGCAGGGACAGGTGGGGGCAGGAGCGGCAGGTGCCGGCGTCGTGGAGGGTGCAGGACGCCGCTGGTGCTGCGGTCACCGACATGTCCCCTCCCGGTGGTGCGCTCGTGGCCGGGCCGTGGGGCAGGTATGAGACAGGAGCGCCAGGCCCCGGACGGCAGCGGGCGATGAGTGGAGCCGCTTGTCGGACTCGAACCGACGACCTGCTGTTTACAAGACAGCTGCTCTACCAACTGAGCTAAAGCGGCGCGCGGCCGGCCAGGCGGCCGCAGGTGCGTGGGACAGTCTGACACAGACCGCCCCGGGGCGGGAAACCGAGGGAGACGGCACTGCGCCCGTCACCGCCCGGGGCCTGGGGGACCGGTGCGGGAATCAGTCGTGCTGCGGGGTGGGCTGCTGAGACGCCTGCTGGGTGGGCTGCGCCGTCGGGGTGGCGCCGGTGACGAGCTCGGTCAGGGAGGTCTGCGTCTGGAGCTTGTTCAGGTCGACCTTCTCGCCCTTGAAGAAGACGGTGGGGGTGCCCTCCAGCCCCCTGGCCTTGAAGGCCTCGTCGCCGAGGTCCACCCACTTCTTGTACTTGTCGGAGTCGATGGCCGCCTTGAACGTGGCGGAGACCTCCTTGGGGACGTTCACCTTGGTGGCGGCGGCGACCAGTCCCTCCACCGTCATGTTGCTCTGGTCCTTGGTCTGAATGGCCTGGGACAGGATCTCGAAGGCGGCGTTGTGGAAGCTCAGGGACTGGGCCGGGGCCTCGTCGAGCACCACGCCCATCGCGTTCATGACGACGCTGGTCCACTCCTGGTGGAGGATCTTGCAGGGGTGGAGGGCCAGGGTGATCTTCTTGTCGCTCAGGAGCTGGTTGATCTCCTGGGTGTGGATGCCCTCGAACTGGGCGCAGTGGGAGCAGGAGTAGTCGAAGTAGATGTCCAGGACGGGGGTTGAGGCGGCGACGGTGTCGAGTGAGGCGCCCTCGCCGTAGGTCCAGGAGGCGTCGGAGAGGACCTGCTTGGGGATGCCGTTCTGGTTCGCCTTCGCGGAGGGCAGGCCCTCGCTCGGTGCCGGGAACTTCGAACTCTTGGGCTTGTTCTTGGCATCGACGCCGAGGTAGACCAGGTAACCGAGCCCACCGGCCACGGCCACGCCCGCGCCTCCGATGAAGCTGCGGCGGGCGATCGTGTTGCGGCGCGCGCGGCGGGCCTCGGCCTCGCGCAGCTCCTTGGCCTTGAGGCGCGCGGCCTCGCGACGCTGGGCCTTGGTCTGGCGGGGCTGGTTAGTGGACACGCGGTGCTCCTTGTGATGCGGTGACGAGCGAACGATCAAGAAGATCAACGATCAACGAGTGATGGCTGTCGTGACGTCATTCTGCCCGAGGATCCTGGAGGAAACCACGCCTGGTGTCTGCCGGTGGCGGATTGTGACGCATCGGTCGCCGTTGTCCCGGTGCCTGCGGCCGGGGTCCGGGCAGAATCGGACGGAATCAGACCGCGTGGTCCGGAGTCGGCCGGGCGGAGAGGATTATGACCATGATGGACGGCCCGATGGACGGCCAGATGGTCCTGCTCCAGAACATGTCAACCGACTGGGCAAACTGGATGCAGTCCGTGGACGCCCAGGAGGTCGTGGTGGACGCCCAGGGCGTGGGGACGCGCGCCGCCGTGACGAGCCGGGTGCTCAGGCCCCGTGGCGTTCTGCGTCGCGCCCAGTGGGCAGAGAACGAGATGCCCGTTGAGCTGGTCCGTGAGGCCGTGCGCCTGCGGGCGCTCATGGCCCACCCCCGTGGCGGGACCTGGACCTGGGCGGCCCTGTCCATGAAGAGCAGCGAGGGCTACAAGCTCATCTCCGACTTCGACTACGACCGTGAGCCGATTCTCAACCCGCCGTACACGGCGGAGGACTGCGCCAAGGAGCTGGAGGTCTTCCCCCGCGACCCCGGCGCGATCCCCGACTGGATGAAGGCCGGGGCCTGAAGGCTAAGAAGAGCCGGCCTGGAGGGATGCAGATCTGGAGTTATAGCGGTTTCCGCGGGATCCGGAGTGGATGGCGGCCAAGCCTGCTGCTCATGAGAAGTTAAAGGAGGGGGCGGGAGCATTGTCGTCAGCGGGATCGAGGCGTCGGGCATGCAAGAGAATGCTGAGGCCTCCCAGGATGAGTAATGGTGCTGGTGAGTCTGGTTCGGGTGTGTCCGGGCAGTCTGTGACGAGTAAGTGAGTCGTTGGCATGAGTGACATGCGGGAGCCTGAGGCTGTGGCGTCTTCGGGTGGCTACTACACGAGGTTGGAGTCGGCGCCGGAAGTGGACCCGGCGAGACGGTCCGCGTCTGGGCTGGTGGTCGGGTATGGGGTCTTTCCCGCGCCTGGGACTCCGGGATGTGCTGGCTCCCGGGGCAGTGCCTGCGCCGATGATGGCTTCAGCACCTGCCAAGGTACGTGCTCCGTCAGGAGCTGAGGCCTGGAGCATGGGGCTGCTGGCGCTGTTGGTGTTTGTGCCGGGCTTCAATGTGCTGTTCGCCGCGGTGGTGATGATGGTGGTGGGTCTGTGGGACAAGAAGGGCCTGCGTGAGCCAGCCCGCACGAATCGTCGTCGAGCGGCGAGCTGGGGGCTGACGCTGCTGCTGGTGGAACTGGCCCTGGTAGCGATCCAGATTGCCGTGTTCACCATCGTGTTGCGCTACCAGGATTCGGCGCCTTTCAACCCCTGGGGCGCCCCGCTCATGGTGGCGCTGGCGATGGCCGTGGTCCACGTGCTGGTGTGCTCCGTCCAAGCAGTCCGGGCCTGGCGCGGCAAGACCCTCCGCTTCGGAGGCCTTCCCTTCTTCCGCTGACCATGACGACCCACTCCACTGGCGGTCCCCACGCTCCCCCACTCACCTGGCCCCGGAAGCGGGGGTCCTCAAGGGGTCTCAGTGTCACCTGCCAGGGTGACACCTCAGTTTCCGAAGGGAGTCAGATCCGGAAGCGGCATCGCCCTAGCGAAAGTCAGGATGAAGAACATGGCACCAACACCCAGCAGTCCCATCACCAAGTTCCTTCTGCTCTGGTTGCTGGGAGTGATCGAGTTGAGCATATGCGCGCCACCGCGTCGAGTTGCCGTCCCCCAGGGCGCCAGCCACATGACGAGAAGATACAAGGCGACTATGGTGAAATAGATGATGTAGAAGCGAGTCACCGGTGGGAATGATCCGAGAATAAAGTCGTCGCTTGGAGCATCCACTGCGTAGGCGAGCGCGAGGAGAACGATCGCGGTCCCTATAGCCAGGAGAAAAGCAAAGCCAACGGATATCAGCGAACGCAGCAGGTACCACGGGGTCATCGCCCACATGCGGGAGTTGTCCGACGGCGAGGTACCGCCACGCTGGAGCCGGTTCCAACGCCGAGCATCCTGGGCCCGTCCCACCGCACCGGCGACCACGGTCAGAATCGCCGCGACAATCGCCATCCAGCCCGGTCTGACGGTTCCGATCGAGGACAGCGTGAACCACAGGGCCAGCATCACCAGCGGACGACGCACCGGCTCCTGCGCCCACTCGGGCAGCTCGCCCGGGCGTCTGGGCGTGTTGAACGCGCGGACCTGCGCCCCTGGGGCGCCCGTTGCCATCGGCCCCGTCATCGCACCGGCCGGCGGCGCAGCCGTCGGACCGGTGACGGCCTGGGAGTAGCCGGGCTGATACGCCATCGGATGCTGCGTCGGATGCTGCCCCGAGTAGGGGAACATCGGCACCTGCCCGGACGGCGCCGGCCGCGGGTAGACGCCCGACGAGGCTGCAGGGGCAGGAGCAGGAGCGCTCATGCCGTACTGCGTCGACTGCACCCCCCTCGAGGGCATCGCCGAGCTGCCCTGGTACCACGAACGCGGCGGGATGGCCGGCGGGGGCTGAGCGGAAGCACCGGAGGCGGCCGACGGCGTTGCGTAACCGAATCCGCCCTCCGCGCCGGAGGGCGCGGAGACAGGGACTGCCGTATGCGGCCGGGGAGGCCGAGGTCGCGCTGCGAGCATCGCGAGGCGACCCCGGGTCGAGCCATAGCCCGGGACGAAGGTGCTGGTGCTCCGCTCCAGCTCACTGAACTCCGGCCCCTCGTCCTCGGGCCCCAGGAGCCGGTCGACCGCCTCCTGCCCGGTCCCTCCCTCGGCGATCTCATCGAGCACCTCCAGCAGGCCGTCCGGGTTCAGCCGGTTCTCCGCCTCAGGGGGCGAGCGCCGCCGTGAACGCCCGTGCCAGCGCCGGGCTCTGCTCCTCCAGGTCGCCCAGCTCCGGGGTGCCCGCGTAGACGCGCCGGAAGACCACCTGCCAGGCGCCCGAACCGAAGGGCGCCTGCCCGGTGACGGTGAACAGCAGCACGCCCGCGCAGGCGTACCAGTCGACGTCGGCATTCGGCTCCTCGCCGTCGAGCATCTCCGGAGGGATGAATCCCGGCGTGCCCGTGACCTGGCCGGTCTGCGTGAGCCGGACGTCGTCGGCCACCTGGGCGATGCCGAAGTCGATGAGAACCGGCCCCTGCGCACCGAGCATGACGTTGGAGGGCTTGAGGTCACGATGGATGACGCCGGCGGCGTGCACCGCGCGCAGCGAGTCGACCAGCCCGTGGGCCAGGTCGGCCAGGTCGCGGGCGTCAGTGGTCAGGTCGTAGACGCCCTCGTGCTCCACCTCGTGCTGCAGGGTGGGACCCTCGATGAGCTCGGTGATGACGAAGGTGATGCCCTGGGAGCCGTCCCCGGTCTCGATGTCCAGGATGCGCGCCACGCGCGTGTCCCTCACCCGGGCCAGGACACTGGCCTCCCGGTCCAGGCGGCGCCGAGCCGTGGGGTCCGCGGCGATCTGGGGGTGGAGGATCTTCATGGCCACGTGGCGGCCACCCTCATCGGTGGCCTCCCACACGACGCCCATGCCTCCGGCGCCCAGGCGACGCAGAAGCCGGTAACCCCCCACCAGGGTGCCGGCGCGCAGCCTGCTCAGGGTGACCGGCTCGCCCGGGTGCGCGTCGAAGTTCTGCGTCATGCCCCCCACAGTACCGGCCTGAATCTCCTCACGGGCGCCCCGTACCTGTGGGGCTCTTCGCCCGACTGTGGGCCATATCGCGGGAGTAAGGCCAGCCGTGGAGCCACTTCGCCGACAGCGGGGCGGCTCGTTCCCGACGGCGGGGACGGGGAGGCCTCCACCGACCGCTCCTTGCGGGACGGGGCGAGCCGCCGTCGGCCGTCACCGGCCTGCCGCCGACCCGCCACCGATACGCCACCGGTCCCGACGACGGTCTTTCGCCGCCATCGCCGGAGAAGACCTCCCTGACTATTTGCTGTGAATCGCTGGTCAAAGCGGGAAACCTGTGTCAAGATGAGCCCGTCCGCGGTCGAACGGCTGACCGCGGCACGTGTCAATGCGGACACGCATCGGCACCTTTCACGACGGATCGTCCGGCACGTACCTGCCGGTGAAGGGAAGCACCACTCATGGCAACTGTGACTTTCGAGAACGCCACGCGCGTTTACCCGGGCAATGACCGCCCCAGCGTGGACTCTCTCAACCTCGAGATCGCCGATGGCGAGTTCCTCGTACTCGTTGGCCCCTCCGGCTGCGGTAAGTCCACCTCCCTGCGCATGCTCGCGGGCCTGGAGGACGTCAACGCCGGTCGTATCCTCATCGGTGACCGCGACGTCACCGATGTTCAGCCCAAGGACCGTGACATCGCCATGGTCTTCCAGAACTACGCGCTCTACCCGCACATGACCGTGCACGACAACATGGGCTTCGCCCTGAAGATCGCCGGCACCCCCAAGGCCGAGATCGACAAGCGCGTGCGCAGGCCGCCAAGATCCTCGGCCTGACCGAGTACCTGGACCGCAAGCCCAAGGCGCTCTCCGGTGGTCAGCGTCAGCGTGTGGCCATGGGGCGTGCCATCGTGCGCAAGCCCAAGGTCTTCCTCATGGACGAGCCGCTGTCCAACCTGGACGCCAAGCTCCGTGTGCAGACCCGTACCCAGATCGCCTCGCTCCAGCGCTCGCTGGGCGTCACCACGGTCTACGTCACCCACGACCAGACCGAGGCCCTCACCATGGGTGACCGCATCGCGGTCCTCAAGGACGGCGTGCTCCAGCAGGTCGGAACCCCGCGCGAGATGTACGACCACCCCGCCAACGAGTTCGTCGCCGGCTTCATCGGCTCGCCGGCCATGAACCTGGGGCAGTTCACGGTCAAGGACGACGTCGCCACCGTCGGCGCCGCCAAGATCCAGCTGTCCAAGGCGACCCTGGACGCCATCACCCCCGAGGACGGCGGCAAGGTGACCATCGGGTTCCGCCCCGAGTCGCTCGACGTCGTCTCCGCCCAGGACGAGCACTCCATCCCGGTGCGCCTGTCCTTCGTCGAGGAGCTGGGCTCCGACGCCTACATCTACGGTGAGCTCGTCGGTGCCGAGGACTCCGAGGCCAAGCTCGGCTCCGGTGAGGACTCCAGCCAGATCATCGTGCGGGTGCCCCCGCGTACCGCCCCCGAGCCGGGCGAGACCGTCTACGTGCGGATCCGCCCCGGCCAGGAGCACATCTTCTCCGCCTCCACCGGCAAGCGCCTGCCTGCCTGAGGATGCTGAGCACGACGGCGCCGTTCCCCTGCCGGGGGCGGCGCCGTCGTCGCGCTCACCGAGGCGGAGCCGGGCCGGTGACGGCCACCGGCTCCTGGGGTCCGCCCCGCTGCCGACACTGTAAGAAGTGTGGTCGGCTGCTCATGTCTCGAAAAGCAAAACGGGTTCTGGCCTGAAAGAATGACCTCATGTCCCAGTCCATGAAGATCACGGCGGCAACGATTGATCCGGCGCTGCTCGACCTCCCCTGGGAGACGGCGCTGGAGGAGTGGCCCACCGAGGTCCTCGCTGCGCTGCCTCGTGGTCTGTCCCGCCACATCGTGCGCTTCGTCAACCTCTCCGAGCGCGTCATCGCGGTCAAGGAGATCGGCGAGACCGTGGCTCACCGCGAGTACGAGCTCCTGCGCGACCTGCTGCGGCTGGGGGCGCCCTGCGTGCACCCGACCGCGGTCATCACCGGCCGCAGAAGCGTCACCGGCGAGGAGCTCAACTCGGTGCTCATCACCGAGCACCTGTCCTACTCCCTGCCCTACCGGGCGCTTTTCAGCCAGTTCATGCGCCCAGAGACCGCCACCCGACTCATCGACGCGCTCGCGGTGCTGCTGGTGCGCCTGCACCTGCTGGGCTTCTACTGGGGGGGACGTGTCCCTGTCCAACACGCTCTTCCGCCGCGACGCCGGGGCCTTCGCTGCCTACCTCGTGGACGCCGAGACCGGCGAGCTCTACCCCGAGGGGCTCACCGACGGCAAGCGCCTCTACGACATCGATATCGCCCGCACCAACATCATCGGCGAGCTCATGGACCTCCAGGCCGGCGCGCTGCTGGAGCCGAGCGTGGACACCATCGAGGTGGGGGACCGGATCGTCAGCCGCTACACCGAGCTGTGGGACGTCCTCACCGCGGAGGAGTCCTTCTCCCTGGACGAGCGCTGGCGCCTGCGCCAGCGGGTCCAGAAGCTCAACGAGATGGGCTACGACGTCGCCGAGCTCACCATGGACACGGACTCTCAGGGCAACCACATCACCATTCAGCCCAAGGTCGTCGACGCCGGCCACTACCACCGGCAGGTGATGCGACTGACCGGCCTTGACGTCCAGGAGCGCCAGGGTCAGCGCATGCTCAACGACCTGGAGGCCTACCGGGCCATGTCCGGGCGCAGCGACGACCCCATCGAGCTCGTGGCCCACGCCTGGCTGGCGGAGGTCTTTCGAGCCCACCATCCACTCCGTCCCCGTCGAGATGCGCCGCAAGCTCGAGCCCGCGGAGATCTTCCACGAGATCCTCGAGCACCGCTGGTACATGTCCGAGGCCCAGGACCGCTACGTCACCACCCAGGAGGCGGTGGATGACTACGTGGCCACGGTGCTGCCCCAGCACCGTGACGAGCGGGCCTACCTGGGGGTCGGGGACACCCAGGAGATGGAGGCGATCGTCGTCGACGACGACATCGACGAGCCGGTGCCCGAGGACGACGCCGAGTTCGCCGCCCGCGACGAGCAGACCCTGGTCGACTACGCCGCCAACCCCTACGGCTTCACCGCCGGCATGAAGTTCAAGGGGGAGTAGGGCGCGCCGCAGACTGTGCGTTGCGCGGGCGTTGTCGGCGCCGGTGGCGCTCGATCAGCACGCTGCTGCCTGTCAGATGTGCACGCCCCCGCCGTCGATTCCGTCGATCACAGGGGATGCCGCTCCTGCAGCCACTGCTCGTAGGTGGGGCCCGTTGAAGGGACATCGTCGCCGGGAACCAGTGCGCCACGACGGAAGGCGAGTCCCCAGTCGGTGGGAACCACCAGGGGGACCGGCCTCGCAATGAGGTTCGGCAACTGAGCGGTCATCTCCCACAGCGTCATGACATGCGGGCCTGCGATCTGGCAGGTCTGGTCATCGAACTCGCTCAGGGCGACCTGTGCGACCGCCTCGGCAACGGACGTTCGAGACTGACCGGCCGCATCCTCATCGAGGGAACCAGCGAGATGGGGGCCATAGCGCATACGCTCCATGTTCTGCTCGGCGAACTCAGAACCACTGGGTCGATCAGAACCAGCGACAGGCGGCCTGCTTGACTCGCGGGCAATCCGCTCCTGCGCACCTTGCCCGCGAAAGTAGCCGTATCCCTGCACCTGGGGAAGGTCGCAGCCGACGATCGACAGCAGGACGTGCCTGGCACCCAGAGTATTCGCCGCCGCTGAAACGGCGCGGGTCGAACGTGTGAAGAACTCGGTGGCGACCCTCCTGCTGGTGGTGAACCTGCCGGTCGCCTCCACGATGGCGTCCGCTCCGGACAGCTCGGCAGCCGCATCGTCTCTCAGAACATCGAAACCGGTGCGTCGCGAGTGCAGGGTCGCCTGTGCCCCGGCCGCCTGTAGCGCCCGCTTCATCGCCTCACCGGAGGCGCCGCCCCCAACAACTGCCACCTTCACTGCATGGCCTCCTCCGAGGTTGCCGTCTCTCGCGAATCTCTACGATCGTAGAGTGCTCTATGATCGTAGAGATATCGACGGCTGGAACGCAAGGAGCAGGCAGCATGGGGCCGCAAGGAGCAGATCGGTGACGCCGGGGTCAGGCTCATCGCCCGTGACGGGGTGCACGCCCTGACCCATTTGCAGGTTGATACCGAGGCGGGGCTGGCGCGCGGGTCGACCTCCTACTACGCCCGTACTCGCCGCGATCTGCTCGCACTCGTGGTCAACCGTCTCTCGGAGGGCTCGCAGGCCGACATCGACGATATCGAGATTCCCTCATCCGTCAGCCGGCAGGAGGCGGCTGACATCGTCGTCGGCATTCTGACGCACATGGCGCGACGCGCCGATGCCCAGGCCGCGCGGCGCGCTCCTGTTCGAGCTGCGTGACGACATCGAGCTCCGGAAGCTGCTGACGGCGGAAGCGCCGGTCAGGCCGCCCTGACGCGTCTGGCTGAACGGATACTCGCGGCTGCGGGCATCGCCGACGCGAGGCGCCCGCGCCTCCGACCTGGTGGGCCTGGTGGACGCCCTCCTCATGTATCAGGCGGCCAAGGCGGCACCCGTGGACGCACGGGGTGCTGAGGGCCCTACCTCAGTGGGCTCGGTTAACCGGCCTGCTCGCGCATGACGCTTCTCAGGCGCCGAGGCTCCTCGGCGACCAGAGCCATCTCCCTCGTCGGCACGGCGGCGCAGCTCGCGGTGACGCGTCCAGGAGGCCAGCGAGACCTCGGTGATGGCGTCCACCAGCAGGAAGGCCCCCACGGCCGCCATCCCCGCCCGGGATGCTTCCGGTTGAGCGACGACGGCGCACGGCGGCCCCACGAGCGCCCCGCCCAGGCCCGCCTCGAGCAGCGCGGCGCCCCGCACCGCCCACGGCTTGTCCGTCACCGTGCGCACGTAGCCCCTGCCAGAAGGCCGAGCCCGGGGTCGAGGGGTCGGCCAGCAGCAGGCCCACGCTGCGGCCCACCGCGTTGGACAGTCCGCGCGGCTCGTGCACGACGACGCCGGGAACCTCCACCGGCGCCAGGCGGCCGGTGAGGACCTCCAGCACCCAGTCGGGCAGGGCCCAGGGCCTGAAGCATCGCAGCGAAACCGTCGATGCCGGGCTGGACGATGGCGGCGGCCGCGGCCTCCAGGTCCGCGCCCGGGACGGCGTCGACGATCCCCGACGCGTCGGTCAGGTCCGCCAGGAGCTCGTCCACCAGGGACCTCAGGGCTGGGACCGGGCTCCTGACCCCGCCCCACACGTAGCGCGACGTCATGCCCCAGGAGAAGACCGCGTCGTCCTCGGGGTCCCCAGTGGGGATGGCGCGGATGGACATGTCCTCGGAGTCGGAGGTCAGCACCAGGGCCGGCAGGGACTCCTCGTCCCAGCCGAAGGTGCCCAGCTCCGTGCCCTCACCGGAGTACATGACGATGCGGCGGTCCAGGCTCGGCGTCGAGGCCACCGCCAGGGGCCGCTCCAGCAGGGTGGCCTGCAGCGGCACCATGTAGGCGCTCATCGGGGAGATCACCACGGTGCGGGCGCTGGCCGAGCCGTGGTGGGAGATCGTGGGCAGCTCGACGTCATCGGGCAGGGCGTTGAAGGTCGCCGGCCCCACGGCGACGTCGGCCGTGAACTCCCGGGCCAGGGACTCCACGAGCTCACTGACGCGCGGACCGGGCACAACGCCCCCGCGCGAGGGCGGCGTCACCGCGACCCGGCCCTCGACGTCGGTCATGAGGGTCAGGCTGAGCAGGTGGGTGGTGGCCGGGAACCACTCCAGGCGCACGACCACCCCGCGCGAGGCAAAGGCGTCGGCGACCGCCTCCGGCGTCGTGCCCGGCGCGATGAGCACGCCGTCGGTGCGGTTCCAGCGCTGTGAAGCGTCCTGGGCCATGGGGACCTCCTGTGGATCGGATGCGGCCCATTGTGTCAGCAACGGGGCCGTCATGGGGAAGTGTAAACCGGGTGCTTTCGACCGGGGTGGCCGGATCGGCCGGCTCTGCCGGGTCAGCAGGCTCCGCCGGGGCCAGCCGGCCCTGAGCAGAGGTGCGGATCAGCTGCCGTTGGCAGCGGCCCGGCGCCGCAGGCGGTCGACCTCGTAGAGGCTGATGCCCGTGGCCACGGCCGCGTTGAGGGACTCCACGCTGCGGCTGATCGGCACCGAGGCCAGCACGTCGCAGGTCTCTCGCACCAGGCGGGACAGGCCCGCGCCCTCCGCGCCGGTGACCAGCACCAGGGGCGAGTCGGCCAGGGTGAGGTCCTCGACGGCGGTGCTGCCCGAGCCGTCCAGGCCGACGACGAAGCAGCCCTCCTTCTTCAGCTGCTCCAGGGCGCGCACGAGGTTCGTCTCCCGGGCCACGCGCACCCGGGCGGCAGCGCCGGCCGACACCTTCCACACGGTGGCGTTGACGCCCACCGAGCGGCGCTCGGGGATGATGACGCCGTCGGCCCCGAAGGCCCCGGCGCTGCGCAGGACCGCGCCGAGGTTGTGGGGGTCGGTCACCTGGTCCAGGGCCACGAGCAGCGGTGTGCGGCCCAGGGCTCTGGCGCGCTCCAGCAGGTCGCGGGCGGTGGTGTACTCGTAGGCGGGCACCTCGATGGCCACGCCCTGGTGGGCGGCGGAGTCGGTCAGGGCGTCCAGGTCCAGCCTGGTGGTCTCCAGCACCGGGGCGCCCAGCAGGGCGGCGCGGCGCACCACGGCGCCCAGGCGCTCGTCGGACTGGGCGGAGACCGCCATGAAGACCCGGGTGATGGGCACCGAGGCGTAGGCGGCCTCGGCCACGGCATTGCGCCCGCACAGGATCTCGTGGCCCTCGGGCACGTCGAAGCGGCGCTTGATCTTCTCCAGCTGCTTGGCCCGGGTGGGCTGGGCGGCCCGGGCCTCGGCGCGGGCCTTCGCCCGGGCCTTGGGGTGACCGACGCGGTTCTCCGCGCGCGGGGTGGGGCCCTTGCCCTCCAGGCCCTTGCGGCGCTGGCCGCCGGAGCCCTTCGTGGGGCCCTTCTTCGAGCCGGGGCGGCGCTTGGCGCCGGGGTACTGCTCGTTGCCGGGCATCCGGCCTCCTGTTCGTGACGGTGCGAGTTGCTCAGTAGTGGATGGTGGGTGGGCCGCTCAGGCCAGGTGCCAGCGGGCGCCCGAGGGCGAGTCCTCGACGACGACGCCGGCCCCGGTCAGCTTGTCGCGCAGGGCGTCGGCACGCGACCAGTCCTTGGCGGCGCGGGCCTCGGCCCGCTCATCAAGGTCATGGCGGACGAGCCGGTCGAGGGCCTCCATGGCGGCGCCGCCCTGGGAGGAGCCGACGCCGTCGAGAACGCGGGCGCGCCACGGCTCGGCCAGCGGGTCCAGGCCCAGGACGTCGAGCTGGGCGCGCAGGTCCAGGACGAGGCCGATGACGGTTTCTCCGAGACTCTCGCTGGCAGTCACGTGAGTCTCTCCGAGAGGCTTGACCTTCCCCTGAGAACCTCTTTGTCGACGGTATCAATGCGGGACAGTGCCACGTTGAGGGCCTTGAGGGTGGCATGGACGACCGCCATGGCGCCGGCCAGGTTGAGGTCCTCATCCATGGCGGCCGTGAACTCGGCAGGCAGGGCACGGGCGCGCACCTGCTCGGCGGGGGCGTCGACGGGGTTGGTGCCTCCGTCGTCGCAGAACTCGTAGGCCCGCAGGATCGCGCCGGACAGGCGCTCCCACAGGGCGGCGGCGTCGGCCAGGGTCTCCTCGGAGAACTCCACGGTGGAGCGGTGGTGGACGGTGCCCAGCGCCAGGCGCAGCACGGCGGCGTCGTAGCGCTTGAGCAGCTCGGCCACCACCAGGGAGTTGCCCAGCGACTTGCTCATCTTCTCGCCCTTGATGGTCACCCAGGCGTTGTGGACCCAGTGGCGCGCGAAGCCCCAGCCTGCGCCGTGGGACTGGGCCTGCTCGTTCTCGTGGTGCGGGAAGCGCAGGTCGATGCCGCCGCCGTGGATGTCGAAGGTCTCGCCCAGGTAGCGGCGCGACATGGCCGAGCACTCCAGGTGCCAGCCGGGCCGGCCCCGGCCCCAGGGGGCGCCCCAGGCGGCGTCGGCAGGCTCGGTGGGCTTGGCGGCCTTCCACAGGGCGAAGTCGCGCGGGTCGCGCTTGTCGGCCTCGACGTCGTCATCCAGCTGGGACTCGTCCTCGGTGGTGGCCAGGTCCTCCAGGCGCTGGTTGGTCAGCGAGCCGTAGTCGGGCAGCGAGCGCACGTCGTAGTAGACGTTGCCGGACTCGCCGATGTAGGCGTGGCCGGCGTCCAGCAGACGCTGGACCAGGTCGATCATCTCGGGGATGTGGCCGGTGGCGCGCGGCTCATAGGTGGGGGCGGCCACGCCCAGGGCGCGGTAGGCGGCGTCGAACTCCCGCTCGAAGCGCTGGGCCCAGGCCCACCAGGGCACCGGAGGCTCGGCGGCGGCCGACTTGCTGAGGATCTTGTCGTCGATGTCCGTGACGTTGCGGATGAGGCGGACCTCCTGGCCGCTGCGCTCCAGCCAGCGGCGCAGGACGTCGAAGGCGATGCCGCTGCGCATGTGGCCGATGTGGGGCGAGCCCTGAACGGTGGCACCACACAGGTAGATCGTCACCAGGCCGGGGGTGGCCGTGGGGGCCAGCGGCACGATCGCGCGGGGCGGCGGAGTCGTACAGACGCAGGGGCCGGCGCGTCCGCGCGGGCGGGGAGGCGACAGGGCCCGTGGACTCAGGGGGCTCAGTGGGGGTGGTGCTCACGGGCACAGGCTACCCGGCCGCCCGCCACCGGTGTCCACTGGGAGCAGGGCTTTTTCCCGAGGCTCACGGCCGGGCTCCGGTTCCTGGTCGGCTGCTCGCATGGTGCGCGCAGGACGCCACCCCCTCGTCCGCGTGGCTGACGGCTGGGGCTTACGGCTCCAGAGCCGGCGCGAGTGCGCACGTCAACGACGCGTCAGCCCCGGTTCACGGCGTCGGGCACCGGGTAGACCAGGGCGGTGGCCACGGCGAGCAGGCCCTCGGTGCGGCCCAGGAAGCCCAGGTGGTCGGTGGTGGTGGCGGTGAAGGATACCCGGGCGGAGGCGGCCTCGGACAGTGCCCGGGAGGCCTCGGCGGAGCGTGCGGCCACGCGCGGGCGCTCGCCCACGAGCTGGACGGCGATGTTGCCGATCTCGAAGCCGGCCTCACGCACCCGGCGGGCGGCCTCGCTCAGGAGCGCGGTCCCGGAGGCGCCCTTCCACCGGGGCTCGGCGGTGCCGAAGTTCGAGCCCAGGTCGCCCAGGCCGGCGGCTGAGAACAGGGCGTCGCAGCAGGCGTGGGCGACGACGTCGCCGTCGGAGTGGCCGGCCAGACCCACCTCGCCGGGCCACTCCAGGCAGGGCCAGGTGCATGGGGGTGCCCGAGTCGGGGGCGGCGAAGGCGTGCACGTCGGTGCCGATGCCGGTGCGCGGCAGGAACCGGGCGATCTGGTTCAGGTCGATCGTGGCCGGGCCGGCCGCGTGGCGGGCCCGGGAGCGTGCCTGGGGCTGCGAGCCGAAGGCGGTGTCGCCGAGGGGCGACGTGAGCGGGCTGGGCGGAGAGCTCCGACTGGTCTGGCTGGCGTGCGGACATGGGGCCGTGTCTACAGATGGGGCCCGGGCGTGCAGATGGGGCTTGGGCGCGTTGCGACTGGGCGGGCCTGGGCGTCGTCGGCCCAGGCTGGTAGCGGACCGACAGAGCGAGCGCTGGCAGGGCGAGGGCCGGTGCTGCCCGCTGTTGGAGTGTAGGTCTGTGGGCGGTGTACTGCACGAGGTTGGGGTGCTACTGGGGAGGGTTGGGTGTACTGCGTGGGGGTCGGGGGTTCGTGCAGTATGGATAACCCTGGGCCAGTGGATCCCGACCCTCGTGGAGTAGGCCTTAGCCGGCAGGCGGCAGGCGGCAGGCCGGGCCCCGACGTCGTCTTGGGAAGTTGTCCCCGACCCTCGTGGAGTGCGGATTTCAGGTCAGGTGCGGGACCACAGGGTGAACGAATGCGAGCTCAATCCACAGGGCTGGCCGCAGCGGGTGCCCGACGCCATCGCAGTGCGCAACCTTGAGACGTGACTCCGCGACCATCAGCCCCTGGTTCTGTCTCCGATCTGCGTCCGCGTCTGCTGCATACATCGCGCTGCTCCCGCCGTGGCTGTCTTCCTTCGCGTGGCTGGATCCGTCTGGCGCGTGGTCACTACTGGCTGCCGGATCGTGATGCTGAGCGCTGGCAGCATCGTTACACCTTGTCGTTGGCGCGGGCTATGGTCGCCCAGCGCACCCAGCTGTCCACGGCCTATCTGTCGCACACCTCAGCGGCCCTGGTGCTTGAGCTCGACATGTTCTCCCAGGAGCCCGATGTCTACCTCGCGGTGTCCTGCGCCCCGAACCAGGTCCATACCGTTCTGCCCCGTATCTGGGTTCCGGCCCGCGGTACGCCTGCGCTGATCTCTGAAGGCCCCTCGGACTCCTCCGGCTGCCGGGACGTCAACCTATGGCGACGTCGTCTTGCGCTGATGCCGGATGAGGTCGAGTCCATGGAGAGCAGTGACGACGACGGCGGTGCGCACGGCCCTACGACTGCGCCTTCGACGAGCCGGCGCACAACGCGCTCGCCATCGCCGACTCCGTGCTGCGTCGCTGCTGTCAGCCGGACAGGGGAGCGGCGAGCGGTGCTCGGCGGCGATTGATCGAGTGAGGCGGGAATGGGCGCGGATGCTCAAGCGTGAGCCGAGACGCCGCGGGGTGGCTCAGGCTCCGGGCGGTGCTAGGACTGGCGACGCCGTTCTCCGAGTCAGCACTCTGAGAGCGCGGTGCGCTGGCTGGTCTTGGTCCTGGGGCTGCCGATCCCGCAGGTGCAGTACCCCATTGATGCTCCCGAGGGGCGCTGGTGGGTGGATCTGTGCTGGCCCGGGAAGAGGCTCGTTCTGGAGGCCGACGGCAGGAAGAAGTACCAGAGTTCCGAGGATCTGTGGAAGGAGAAACGGCGCCAGGACGGGATCGAGGCGCAGGGGTGGACGGTGCTGCGCGTGTCTTACGGAGACATGATGCGTCCGGATCGGCTCGGCGCAAAGATTCTGACGAGGTTCCCGCCTGTGGAGGTTGCGCGCCTGCGGCCGCGGCAGGAGTTGGAATGGGCAGGGATGCGTCTGGAGGCTGGTCTGCAGGGAGGCCTCGTTGCTGGGGCAGCGGCTTCCCCGAGGATCGGCCGGGCTTGTTCCATGAGGCAAGGGCTGCCGTCGTCGACTGTCGGGGAGCGTGCTTCAGGAAGTGAGGCTGCGTGCCGCCAGATGGAGTCTGTTGATCTGGAGAACGACGGAAGGGAGCCAGATAGGCCGCATGCTGTGTGCGGGCGGGGCCGGTGCTGCCCGCTGTTGGAGTGTGAGGTCTGTGGGCGGTGTACTGCACGAGGTTGGGGTGCTACTGGGGAGGGTTGGGTGTACTGCGTGGGGGTCGGGGGTTCGTGCAGTATGGATAGCCCTTGGCCAGTGGATCCCGACCCTCGTGGAGTAGGGGCGATTCGCAGTGCTCCGCTCACCCTTGGCCGGCTGCGCGGCCGCCACGGGCCGAGCCTGCGAATGGGGCTGCCCGGCGCCGGCAGGGCCGGCCCCGACGCTAGGGGCAGGCGCCAGTCCACGGGGCGGCCCCCATCTCCAGTGAGGATCGTGTTGGCGCGGCTGAAGGGGCGTGAGCCGAAGAACCCGCGCGAGGCCGACAGTGGGGACGGGTGCGGTGAGGCGATGATGGGGGTCTGCCCCAGCATCGGGGTCAGCGACTGCGCCGGCCGCCCCCACAGGATCGCCACGAGCGGGCCGCCGCGCTCCACCAGGGCCTCGATCGCCCGCTGCGTCACCTTCTCCCAGCCCCAGCCCTTGTGGGAGGCCGGCGCCCCCGGGCGAACGGTGAGCACCCGGTTGAGCAGCATGACGCCCTGCTGGCACCACGGCGTCAGGTCCCCCGACGTCGGCCTGGGCACGCCCAGGTCACTGACCAGCTCACGGAAGATGTTCTCCAGGCTGCGCGGGGAGCTTGACTCCGGGCGCCACCGAGAGCTCAGCCCCATGGGGTGGCCCGGGGTGGGGTAGGGGTCCTGGCCGACGATGAGGACGCGCACGTCGTCCATCGGGTAGGTGAAGGCGCGCAGCACATCGGTCCCCGCCGGGAGGTACCCGACGCCGGAGGCCACCTCCTGGCGCAGCCGTTCCCCGATCTCATGGACCGTGGGCTCCACGGGGGCCAGGGCGCGCGCCCAGGAGGGATCGATGATCTCGGACAGGGGCTTGGCGGATGTCACGCTGCGAGCCTAACGGCCCACCGGCGGCACCTGCAGGATCTTGCCGGACCAGATATCACGGCCTTGTGAGCCGGACGTGGTGAGCAATACCCGACGAATGACGCGCGGACCGGTATCTTGTGGGCGTGAGCAACTATGACTACCCCGAGGACGAGTTCGACGTCGGCGATGATGACGGCCCGGTTCCCGTGGGCGTGCATCGAGCCCAGGTGCCCCGGTGGCGCAGCTGGGTGCCGCTGCTGGCGATCATCATCATTGTCCCGGCGCTCGCCTGGGGCGCGGTGACGCTGATTATCAACGGGAAGAGGATCTGGGAAACCTTCAGCGGCTCGTCGGACGCGGTCTCCTCCACTCAACCGGCCCAGGGCGGACAGGCCGCCGGCAAGAAGGACGAGGGCAAGAAGGACGCCGCCGCCTCGGCCAAGCCCAGCGCGTCGGCCAGCGCCTCGGGCAACGTGGACTTCAACACCAAGGTCATGGTGTCCAATGGGACGTACACCGACGGCCTGGCCAAGGGGGCCAGTGAAAAGCTCACCAACGGCGGCTTCACCGCGGTGGAGGTCATCGCCGGGGTCTACGAGAACGCGGAGCCGACCACGTCGACGGTCTACTTCAGCTCCCCGGAGGCCCGCCCCGCCGCCGAGGAGGCCGGCAAGCGCCTGGGGATCAGCAACGTGGTGGAGGGCACCGCGGAGAACACCCAGGGTGCCCCGGTCGCGGTCATTCTGCGTGACGACTACAAGCCGCAGTAAAAAAGGGGCATGAGGCCACTGGCGCTTCCCGGGCGTCGTCGGGTCCTGACTCTCGCCGCGGCGGTCCCGCTCACCGCCGCCGCGGCCTTCTGGGGCGGCTCGCACCTGGTGAGCCGTGGCCGCCGCACCCCGACCCTGCTGAGCAACGGTCTCGTCGTGGGCGGGGGAGGGGCCCTGTATCCCCTGGCCCCGGGCGACACGGTCGCCTATGTCCCGGGCACCCGCCTTCCCGAGGTCCCCGAGCCCTGGGGTCTGACCACCTCACAGCGGGATGCCCTGGTCCGTCAAGCGCTCGCCCGCCGCAAGGCGGCCCGCCTTCCCGAAGGCAGGTGGGCGGACCTGGCCGACGGCGCCCTGACCGACCTGCTGGCCCTGACCGGTCCTGCGCTCATGGCAGGCCCGGTCGGCCCTGCCACCCGGCCGACGACCTCACCGGCTCCCATCCCCGCTCCCGCCACCGGCACCGCTCCCGCGACCACCGGGACCTGCTGACCCTGAGGGCAGTGAGGTCCGCGACCCCCTCCGCAGGGGGCGGACGTCTTCCCGTCGGGCGCGGTCGTGGCGGCGCCCGTGAGCATCTGGCGCTACGTCTGGCCCCGGGACGCGGCCTTCGCGGCGGCCGCCCTCAGCGCGGTGAACCTGCCCGACGAGGCCCTCGGCGTCCTGGGCAACCTGGCCTCCTGGCAGCGGTCTGACGGCGGCTTCGAGGCCCGCTACACCAGCAGCGGTCAGGTACCGGACAACCGCCCCGCCCAGACCGACGGCGCCGGATGGTTCCTGTGGGCCGCGGGCAGGCTCCTGGCCGACGGCGTGCCCGCCGCCACGCTGCGTGACCGCCTCGGTGCGCCCCTGGCGCGCTCCACCGCCCGGCTCCTGAGGCTCACGGGCACGCCCTCGCGCCTGCCCTCGGCCTCGCCCGACTACTGGGAGGTCGCCGAGACGGCCCTCACCCTGGGCACGGCCGCCCCGGTGCTCCTGGGGCTCGAGGCGGCGACGTCGCTGACCCGGGCCGGAGTCGACCTCGGCGCCCCCGTGGAGGGGCTGGCCGACCGGGTGACGGCAGTGCGCAGCGCCATGGAGCGCAACTTCGCCCCCACCTGGGGCCGGCACCTGCGGCGCGACGACGTCGACGCCGCCATCGCCCTGGTCCTGCCGCCCTTCACCCGACCACTGGCCGGGGCTCGCGCGGTGCGGCAGACGGCTGCCGCACGCATGCGACGCCCCGCCGGAGGGCTCGCCCCCGGGTCCGGCTGGCGCGATGACGGTGTCTCCTGGACGCCGGAGACCGCCCTCATGGCCTGGTCGGCCCTGTCGCTGGGGATGGAGGAGGAAGGGGCCCGGCTGCTGTCGTGGCTCGAGGCGCACCGCACCGGCGCCGGAGCCCTGCCGGAGAAGGTCGTGGCCGACGGCGCCCCGGCGGGTCCCGCGCCCCTGGCCTGGACCTGCGCGCTCATCCTGCTGGCCACCGCCTCGCGGGCCTCCGACCCGCCCTCATGACCCGGATCGCCGCCTCGGGACGGGACCGCCCGCGGGCCCGGCGCCATTCCCTGCTTCGCCGTCGGAGGATTCAGTGCCGATGAGAACTGAGCTCCTTGCACTCAAGGGCTGAGAGTGCCAGCATTGCGGTTAGCACTCGGGCTCCTCGAGTGACAACGCATCCTTGAATGCACCAAGTTCATCCAGGCTGGAACGTGAGGACCGGCACCGGGCGTGACGTGAACGTCCGGGACCGATCCGTCCGTCGCGGGCACGAACCGGCCGCCCCTACCACGCAGTGGAGGAAACTCAATGTCCAAGATCATCGCCTTCGACGAGGAGGCCCGCCGCGGCATGGAGCGCGGCCTCAACACCCTCGCCGACACCGTCAAGGTCACCCTGGGCCCCAAGGGCCGTAACGTCGTGCTCGACAAGAAGTGGGGCGCTCCTACGATCACCAACGACGGCGTGACCATCGCCAAGGAGATCGAGCTCGAGGAGCCCTACGAGAAGATCGGTGCCGAGCTCGTCAAGGAGGTCGCCAAGAAGACCGACGACGTCGCGGGTGACGGCACCACCACCGCCACCGTCCTGGCCCAGGCCCTGGTGCGCGAGGGCCTGCGCAACGTCGCCGCCGGCGCCAACCCGATCGCCATTCGCCGTGGCATCGAGAAGGCCGTCACGGCCGTCGTCGAGCGTCTGCTCGCCGACGCCAAGGAGGTCGAGACCCAGGAGGAGATCGCGGCCACCGCCTCCATCTCCGCCGCCGACGAGCAGATCGGTGCCTTCATCGCCGAGGCCCTGGAGAAGGTCGGCCACGAGGGCGTCGTCACCGTCGAGAGTCCAACACCTTCGGCCTCGAGCTCGAGGGTCACCGAGGGGATGCGCTTCGACAAGGGCTTCATCTCCCCTACTTCGTCACCGACCCCCGACCGCCAGGAGGCCGTCCTGGAGGACGCCTACGTCCCTGCTGGTCGAGGTCCAAGATCTCCAACGTCAAGGACCTGCTCCCGCTGCTGGAGAAGGTCATGCAGACCGGCAAGCCGCTGGCCATCATCGCCGAGGACGTCGAGGCCGAGGCCCTAGCCACCCTCGTCGTCAACCGCATCCGCGGCACCTTCAAGTCCGTGGCCGTCAAGGCCCCGGCTTCGGTGACCGCCGCAAGGCGATGCTGCAGGACATGGCCATCCTCACCGGCGGTACGGTCATCTCCGAGACCGTCGGCCTCAAGCTGGAGAACGCCACCCTGGAGGACCTGGGCCAGGCCCGCAAGGTCGTCGTCACCAAGGACGAGACCACCCTGGTCGAGGGCGCCGGCGACAAGGAGGCCATTGACGCCCGCGTCGCCCAGATCCGCCTCGAGATCGAGAACTCCGACTCCGACTACGACCGCGAGAAGCTCTCCGAGCGCCTGGCCAAGCTGGCCGGCGGCGTGGCCGTCCTCAAGTCCGGCGCCGCCACCGAGGTCGAGCTCAAGGAGCGCAAGCACCGCATCGAGGACGCCGTGCGCAACGCCAAGGCCGCCGTCGAGGAGGGCATCGTCGCCGGCGGTGGCGTCGCCCTGCTCCAGGCCGCAGAGGCGCTCGACTCCCTCGAGCTCGAGGGCGACGAGGCCACCGGCGCCGCGATCGTCAAGGTCGCCGTGGAGGCCCCGCTCAAGCAGATCGCTGCCAACGCCGGCCTTGAGGGCGGCGTGGTCGTGGACCGCGTGCGCAACCTGCCCACCGGTGAGGGCCTCAACGCCGCCACCGGCGAGTACGTCAACCTGCTGGCCGCCGGCATCGCCGACCCGGTCAAGGTGACCCGCTCCGCCCTGCAGAACGCCGGCTCCATCGCCGGTCTGTTCCTGACCACCGAGGGCCGTCGTGGCCGACAAGCCCGAGCCCCCGGCCGCTCCGGCCGAGGGCGGCGCCGGCGACATGGGCGGCATGTACTGATCGACGTGACTCCCTGCGAGCCAGTCATCACCCGGTAGCCCGGCCGCGACGTCGGCCGGCCCTGGGAACCGCGGCGGGCCGTCTCTCACGTACGTGAGAGACGGCCCGCCGCCGTGTCCGTTCCGTGGCGGGTGCTTGTCCGTGCCTGGTAGGCCCCTGTCGGCAGACCTTGATGTGCGGCCGCTGAGGCCGTGAGGCGGCGGAGTCCTCGCAGTTCGGCAGGCGTCGGCTCCTACCAGGCGCCCAGGGCGCGGAGCCCGTGGCCGGAGCGGGTGTGGGCGCGGGAGCCGGCGCCGAGGTGGCGAAGCGGCTCCGGTTGGAGGTCTCGGCGTCGTCGTAGCAGACGGCGGCGTTGTCCAGGGCCAGGCTGATCTGGTCGAGGTTGGACTGCACCTGGAGCTGGGTGAGGTGCCAGTCGGCCGCGCAGGCGGCCATGGAGTCCGACGCCGTCCCGGTCCAGCAGGACTGGAGCAGGCCGATGTCGCCCCGCATGCCATCGACCTCGGTCTGGATCGTCGCGATACGGGCACGGGTCCGGGCGGCGGTGTCGGCCACCGCCGCGGTGTCGACGGAGTAGGTGGGCATGAGAGGCGTCCTTTCGTGAGAGGCGGCCGGAGGGCCGTGCGCGGTGCGCTGGTGGTGCGGCGAGGTGCGCGCTGTGCCTCTCACGGTAGGGCGCTGGCCGGGTGGCGTACCGGGCGGGCAGCCGGCCCTGTGGAGCGGGCCCGCGGATCGTGGCCTGTGGCCCCGCAGAACGCGGGCGGTCCCTGGCGGAAGAGCCCCCCGGGTGCCTCAGAGCTCCCCGGCGCCGTCGTCGATGATCTCCTCGGTGATGGGGGTGATCTCGCCGGTACGGGCCTCGCGCAGCTCCTTGGCCTCCTGGGTCTTGGCCCGCAGCCTCCGTGAGCTTGTCCCGCTCGGCCTGGACCCGGGCGCGGCGGTCCCTCGGCCCTCGTCGGAGCGGTTGCGTGAGCACATGAGCAGGTCCAGGTCCGCGATGCACGACTCCATGGAGGCCGTGTGCGTCATCGCTTCCTCGCCGTCCTTGTCCTCGCGCGCCCGCCCCGCTCGGCAGGCGCCTCGGCAGGGCGGTGCGCTGAGGCCACGGCCCGGAACCCCACGGGCGGGAGTGCGCGGCGACGACGTGCTCGCCGGGGCGGAGGGTGCTGCTGACGGCGCCGACGACTCTGAGGGCGCTGAGGGTATCGGGGACGCCGGAGAGGCGGCCGTCGTCGCGCTCGGCGCCGGTACGGTGGACCTCAGGGCCCTGAGCTCGGTGGGGTCCAGACGCAGGGTGTCGCCGTCCTGGGCGGGGCCGATCATGGGGTGCTTGGTGGGCAGCGCCTGGAAACCCAGCGGAGGGGTTCGGGGGCGCGTTCGGCGGTCTCGTCCGGCCGCCCGGGAACCCCGGCGACCCCGGGAACGAGGCCTACGGCGGCGGGACCGGCCAACGGGGTTGCCGGGGCGGTGCGCGCCGGCTCCTGAACGGCTCCGGCCTCAGGAGCCGCCTGATCGACCTGCGGATTCTGCCCACCCTGCTCCTCGGCGAGCTTGGTGAGCTTCTCGTTGAGACGTCGCTGCTCGGCCGCCAGGTTCTCCCGGGCCGGGTGCTCCCAGCGCTCGCCCAGCGGTGAGTGGAAGAGGTGCTCCCTGTCCAGGAGCCGGGAGACGATCGTCAGGCGGCCGCGCAGGTACTCCTCCACGGGGATGTGGGAGTACTCCTCGCGCAGCAGCCGCACGTACTCGGCGTAGGTCTGGGGGTCCACGGCCAGGGTCCCCAGGTCGGCGTCGATGAGGGCCTGGGCGTCGATGTCGTGCTCGTCGAGCATGTGCCGCTTGAGGTTGACGATGAGGCAGCACACCCGCTTGATCGTCTCCATCGGAACGCCCAGGTGACGCAGGTCGGCCTCGGCGAAGGCCGCCGAGGCGGTCTCATCCTCGCCGCCGTTGCCGCGGATGACCTCCTCGACGTCGGAGGAGAAGACGCAGCCGTGGTACCAGCAGGCGACCCGCATGATGTCCGGGTTGTGCGACTCCTCGGCCAGCTCGTCGACGCGCGCGAGCATGTCGATGAGATGGCGAAGGTTGTGGAAGCGACGGTCCGGTGTGGACCAGCGCTCGATGAGGAGCTCGCCGGCGGAGCCGATCGCCTCTGGGGGCTGCGTGGCGCCGATCGCCCTCACCGAGCGGGTGAAGGCCGGTAGGAGCCATTGCGGTGCGTCGATGACACCCATGGGTCAGTCTCCGTGTTGGAAATGGAACGCGTGCCATCGTAGGACTGTCCTCGCCGCGACGTCGACGTGACACAGTGTCTCGCGTGCCACTCTTGTGATTCTCGCGGGTCGCGGGACTCCCATGAGGCGCGATGGTGGGGCCTACCAGGCCGGTGCGGGCGGCAGCTCGATGTGGACGGTGGCGCCGCCTCCGGGGGTCTGGAGCATCTGGACCGTGCCCTTGTGGGCGGCCACGATCCCCAGCACGATCGCCAGCCCCAGGCCGGATCCGCCGGTCTCCCGGTTGCGGGAGGTGTCCGAGCGGTAGAAGCGCTGGAAGACCTTCTCGGCCGCCTCCGGTGGCACGCCGTGGCCGTGGTCGCGGACCTCGACGACGACGACCGGCGGCGCCGTCGGGCTGGTGCGCGGGGGCGCCATGCCGATGGCGATCTCCACCGGCGTCCCGGAGGGCGTGTGGCGCACCACGTTGCCCAGCAGGTTGGTGAGGATCTGAGAGAGGCGGTCGCGGTCGCCGATGACCTGGAGCGAGGGGGCCTCCATACCGGCGGCCCTCGTCGTGGGGGGTCGAGGGGGATGAGGGCGCAGTCGCGCTCGGGGGCCAGCACCATCATGTCGCTCAGGGCGCCGGCGGCCAGGTCGGTGAGGTTGACCGGCTCCATCGACATCTCCCGGCCCTCGTCGATCCGGGCCAGCTGGAGGAGGTCGTCGACGAGGCGCCCCATCCGGTTGGACTCGGTCTCGATGCGCCCCATGACCTCACCGGTCTTGTACGCGGGCACCCCGCCCATGCGGTAGAGCTCGCCGTAGCCGCGGATCGCGGCCAGGGGGTGCGCAGCTCGTGGGAGGCGTCGGAGACGAAGCGCGTCATCCGCTCCCTGAGCCACGACCTGGGCCGCGAAGGCGCTCTCGTTCTGGGCGAGCATCGTGTTGATCGCCCGCTGCAGCGAGCCGACCTCCGTGGTGCGCGGTTCGGTCACCAGGATGCGGGCGGACAGGTCGCCGTGGGCGATTCGGGCAGCCACTCCCTCGATCTGGCGCAGGGAGCGGAACGAGCGGTGAACCAGGTAGGTGGCGAAGATGGCGCCCACCGAGATGATCAAGACGTCGGCCAGCGCCACCACGAGGCGGGTGCGCTCCACGGTCTCCATGACGTCGCTCAGCGGGAGGGCCAGGCCTATGGCGCCGGTGTACTCCCCGGTATCCGGGTTCTGGGTGAGCGCGGTGATCATCCGCCACCGGCGGCCGGGCTTGTCGGAGTTGACTGTGATGATATCGAAGTTGCCTGTGTCAGCGTGTGTCAGGGCCCGCTGGAAGTCCAGTCCCTTGATCTGGGGCCGGCCGTACTTGGCGGCGGTGTCGGCCGAGATCCACTCCCCGTTGCGGCTGGCATCGCGAAACTCCGCCTTGACGTAGTAGTTCGAGGGGATGTCGCTGGGGATGCGGCCCTCGCGGAGCTGGTCCAGGAACTGTTGTCCCACGGGTCGTGCCGTGGAGCGCAGCTGACTGTCGATCTGCCCCATCATGTGGCTGTAGAGCAGTGAGGTCACCACGAAGGAGACGACGATGAGCCCGATGGCGAGCAGACCGGTGGTCATGAGGGTCAGGCGCGTGCGCAGCGGCATCGCCTGCCAGGGGCGCTGGATCGCGGTGAGCGGGTGCCATCGGCCCCGTTTGATCGGGCGGTGCTGCTTACCGGGCGACTTGGCCGGGCGCGTGCTCCCCCCACGCGCCGCTGCCATCACTCGGCCTTGGGTTCGCGAAGCATGTAGCCGACTCCGCGACGAGTCTGGATGAGCGGAGTGACGGGCTGGCCGTCAGCGCCCTGGATCTGGTCCACCTTGCGGCGCAGGTAGGGAGATGTAGGACTCCACGATCGCGGCGTCACCGTTCCAGTCGTACTCCCAGACGTGGTCGAGGATCTGCGCCTTGGACACGACGCGCCCGGCGTTGAGCATGAGGTAGCGCAGGAGCTTGAACTCGGTGGGCGACAGGTCCACCTCGACCTCGGCGCGGTACACCTCGTGGGCGTCCTCGTCCAGGATCAGATCGGCCACGCGCACGACGCCGTCGTCCTGGTTCTCAATGGCGTGGGTGCGGCGCAGGATGGCACGAATGCGGGCGATGACCTCCTCCAGCCCGAAGGGCTTGGTGACGTAGTCGTCGCCGCCGACGGTCAGGCCCTGGACCTTGTCCGCCATGTCGTCGCGGGCGGTCAGGAAGAGGATCGGGGTGGTCACGTCACGTTCACGCAGGCGCCGTGCCACGGTGAAGCCGTCCATGTCGGGCAGCATGACATCAAGGACCACCAGGTCCGGGGATGTCTTCTCCACCGTCTTCAGGGCGCCGTTGCCGTCGCCTGCGATCGAGACCTCGAAGCCTGCGAAGCGCAGGGACGAGGCCAGCAGGTCGCGGATGTTGGGTTCATCGTCGACGACAAGGAGGTGAGCTTCGGTGCGGGACTGCTGGGAACGCTCCATGAGTCTCACCATTCCTTCAGTTTCTGGTCGTTTCCTGAATGAGTTCCGAATGGTCGCTGTTGATAGGTCAAGTGGTTGGTGTGACCTCGAACCAATTGTAGACCCGGGGAGTCTTGGAAATCCCACAAAACTGGGGAACTGTGTGGTTGTTGCTTGAACAGAGGCAGCAGCCGGCGACTCCTCGGTGAGTCGGCGTGTGACATGAAACGGGGCGGCGACAGGTGCCGCCGCCCCGCCGTCGGGTCAGAGGAAGGTGAGTGGGTCGAAGTCCTCCAGCGGGATGATGCACACGCGCGGCAGCGGGATGGTGAAGGCCTTGACGTCACTCTCCAGGTCGTAGATCGTCAGGCCCTCGCCCTCCAGGCCAGCCAGCTGGGCGTTGAGGAACTCGCGGAAGCACAGGATCCCCACCTTGGCGCCGGCCTGCAGGAGCCGCTCGATGTGGGGGATGTAGTCGCCGTCATGGCTGCCCAGCAGGACGTGGGCCTCCTGGCCCGACTCGACCCGCTCGGCCAGCGCCTCCAGGGTGCGCTGAATACCGATGTCGACGACCTTCTCCTCATTGCTTCCGGACCCGGCCAGCGGCACGGGGCGATAGTCCATGGCCAGCAGGGCCTGGATGAAGCTCATGGGCATATGGCCGCTGGTGGCGTTGAGGAAGAACAGGGCTCGTGCCTCGTCCCCCTCACCCTCGGTGGCGTCAGCGGAGGACAGTTCATCGCAGTATGCGAGGACCCGGTCCCAACGGGGCCGCTCCTCAGGTTCGGGACGCCGCCCCAGCACGCTCATGCCGAGAGTGGCGTCAATGTTCTCGCCATCGACGAGAAGATAAGTCGGTACGCTCATGAGGCTCATGCTACCGGTCATGGAGTCCAGTAGCCTCCGGCGACGCTCGAAGACACCGCACCGATACCGGCTGGCGTCGTGGATCACGTCGGATGAAGCCGCCCGGCACTCACCAGGATGGTGAGGGCCGGGCGGCTTGCGGCCGATGCGCCTGCGCGGCGCGGTCGGGTCAGTAGGAGGACTTCTCCTCGCCGACCGGCTGACCCTGGTTCTTCAGGGCCGCGAAGGCGGCGTTGATCGCGTCGTCGTCACCGTCGGTGATCTGGGCGGGGGCCTGCTGCGGAGAGGCCTGCAGCTCCGGGTTCTGCCCGGACTTCAGGGCCGCCAGCCGGGCCTCGGCCTCCAGGCCGGCGCCGGAGGCCTCGAGCTCGGCGAACTGGGACTCCAGGGAGGAGCCGGCCAGCTCCATCTGCCCGGCGGCCTGGGCCTCGACCCGACGCACCTGGTCCTCGTAGCGGGACAGCTCGCTGGTGGGGTCCAGGACGTTGATGGAGCGGATGGCGCCCTGCACCTTGACCTGGGCCTCGGCGGTCTTCTGGCGGGCGATGAGCTGGTCGCGCTTGGAGCGCAGCTCGCCGAGCTTGACCTCCATCTGCTGCAGGCCGGTCTTGAGCTGCTCGACGACCTGGCGCTGGGAGGCGATCATCGGCTCGGCGGCCTTGGCCTCGTTCTCCGCCGTGATCTGCTTGGTCAGCGCGATCTTGGCCAGCGAGTCCCACTTGTCCGCGCCGGCCGTGTCGCCGCCGCTGCGCAGCTGGTCGGCCTTGCGGGAGGCGGCCAGGGCCTTGTTGCCCCAGTCCTTGGCCTCAGCGACGTCGGCGTCGTGGTCCTTCTCCGCCAGACGCAGGTTGCCGATCGTCTGGGCGACGGCGTCACGGGCCTCGGCGATGGACGCCGTGTAGTCCCGTACCAGCTGGTTGAGCATCTTCTCCGGGTCCTCGGCGCGGTCCAGGAGCGCGTTGACGTTGGCGCGGGTGAGCTGGGCGATGCGTCCCAGGATCGACTGCTTCTCAGCCATGGTTGTTCGTCCTTCCGTCGAGCTGCGACGTCGGTGTGGGCAGATTGTGGGCAGATTGTGGGCAGATACGGACTCGGTGCTTGCCGGGTGCTTGCCGGGTGGTCGCCAGGTGGTGGCCGGGTGGGCCGGGCGGATCAGGCGTCATGATCGCAGGTCCCCGCGCCCGGAGTCACGCGGGCGGGGGCCGCATCGCTCAGGGCATGACTGGCGTGCGACCGTGGCCTGCCGCCGGAGGGACGCGGCTCAGAGTCGCCGCCCCCGTCGAAGAAGTCGCCGACCCCGTCCAGGAAGTCCCCGCCTCCGGAGAAGAAGCCGCCGCCTCCGCCCCAGTCGCTGTCGTGGTGGGAGCCCCAGCCGCCGTAGTTGTGGCCGCCGCCCATCAGCAGCCCTCCCAGCAGCAGCGAGCCCAGGTCGAGCCCTGCCTCCCGAGCGGCCGTAACCGCCGGAGTAGGAGTAGCCCTCACCGGAGCGCGGGCCCCACGAGCTCGATGACGAGCCGCGCACGTCGGCCTCGGCCAGGGCCTGGGCCTGGGCGATGAGCGGCTCGGCTGCCGCGACCTCTGCCAGGGCCGCCACCGGGTCGGTGGTCTGGACACTGGTGGCGGCCGTGGCGTGACGGGCGGCCTCGCTCAGCGCTGTGCGCGCCGAAGGGCCCACCGCCCCGCGGTAGGTGGTGATGTAGGAGGTCACGGACTCCACCTGGGAGTTGAGGCGGGCCAGGCGCGAGCCCAGGGAGGCCCGGGCGCGCGAGTCGTTCTCCTCGCGCTCGCGGGCCGGGGCCAGGGCGGCGTCGATGGCGGCCTCGGCCCGGGCCAGGTGGTCCAGGGCGGCCAGGGGATCGCCGGTCGGGTTGGCGCCGCTGGCCTGACGGCCCTGCTCGACGGCGGCCTCGGCGTCGGCCACGAGCGGGGCCAGGGTCGCCGCCGGCACTGAGCCCTCCAGACGCTTGGCGTCCACCAGGTCCGAGGAGATCGAGGCGATGGCCGCCTCCAGATCCTTCGCCGCGCTCTGGAGGCGCTCGCGGGCCCCGGTGACCTGGGCGGCCAGCTGGCCGGCCTGGGCGATGGAGCCCTGGGCGATGCGCACCTGCTCCACGGCCGTCGCGTCCTGGGAGGCCTCGACGCTCGCGCGGGCCTGGTCCAGGGCGGTGCGCCCGGCGGCCAGCAGGCGGCGGGCCTGCTCGGGGGCCTGGGCCACGCTGGTCAGGGAGGAGGCGGGGTAGGCGGCACTGAGCGTCACCAGGATCGTCTCGGCCATGACGATGGCCTGCTCGGTCTCGTCGGCCCGCTGGGCGGTCTCGGCGATCGACGTCGGCAGGTTCGCCTCGATGCCGCGCCGCTTGTTGAAGGCCTCCTCCTGGGCGCGGATCTCACCGACCGCCTCCGAGCAGTGCTGGAGGATCTCGGTGTACATCTGGCGCTGCTGCGGCTCGGTCTCGGGGATGTCGTCGTCGAGGATCTTGCGCAGCTCGAAGCACCGCGACAGGTGCTTGCGGGCGCTGTCCAGGGCGGCGGTGAAGGCGTCCGTGGCGGACAGGCCGAACTGCGCCTGCGCGTAGGACAGCTCCTCGGCTGCGGCGCGCACCGTGTCATCGGCCTGGACCAGGGCGCTGCCGGCCTGGGTGCGCAGCTGCTCCACCGTCATCGCCGCGGGGCCCGCTGCCGCGTCCCCGGGTGCGCCGCCCGCGGCGGCCTGCTTCCTGCGCTTGCCGAACAGCATGTCGTCGTTCTCCTTGTTCTTTCTGCGCTTGTACACCGTCCAGGCGGCGGCCCCACCGGCCGCGACCGCGCCCCCGCCCAGCAGGAGCGGGAGCGCCGAGGACCCCGAGCCACCGGAGCCGCTGGAGCCGCCCGAGCCGCTGGAGCCGGACATGTTCTCCGGGATGGCGGCCACGGCGTCGTCGTAGTTGCCCGCGCTCAGCTGCTTCTTGAGGGCCGAGTCGATCCGCTTGTAGTCGGACTCGGAGAACTTCGAGGAGTTGCTGTGGGCCTGCAGCTTGTAGCTCTTCGAGGCCGAGCCGTCGGAGGGGATGTTGATGACCAGGAGCATGTCGTCACGCCCCAGCTTCGTGTCCTTGAAGGCCTGCTCGGCGATGGCGGAGGCCTTCTGGCTGGAGTCGGAGACGGTCAGCACCCACAGGCCCACGCCGTGCTTGGAGGACATCGTGTCCACGGCCTGCTGGGCCTTGGAGGCGTCCAGGATCCCGAGCTCGTCGGTGACGTGCTGGCTCAGGGTGGTCGACGCCGCCGGGAGCCCCCGGGGCGCGCCCGCCGACACGGCCGACGCCGCCGGGACGGAGGGGAGGGCCAGGGGATGCGGGAGCCGGCCGTCGTCGGCGCGGCCGCGGCGCTCGCCGAGAGCCCCAGCAGCCCCAGGACGGCCGTCGTCGCGAGGCCGGAGAGGGCCATCTGGTGCCAAGGACGGGGGAGCGGGGACTGCTGGTTCTTCATCGGGGTCATCGTCCCCGTCGGGCGCGGGTGTGAGCAAGTCGTTTTCGCCTCAGGCGGCACGGTGGATCTTGGGCGGCGTAGGCCCCTGGTTCTCGCAGCTGACGGCGGACGGATGGCGCGTGTGCGATGCCGCCCTCGCCCAGTGATCGTCCACCCTTTGATATGACCCGGAAGAAGTAGCGGATGGTGCTTGTCATCGAATTGATATCGGGCGTAGGCTGCTGGCTGATTCTCAACGGTGACGCAATCCCTGAAAGGTTGTCAGATGGCTGGTCGGTTGAAGTGGGATCACGACGAAGCAGCGTGTGCGATGTCGAGCCTGGATGCGGCGAAGAGTGAGATCAGTGGCGACTCGGTGACGTCGCCGAAGGGATGTGGGTGGTCGGCGTCATCGGCGTCGAAGGTCGTGTCGAATCTGCAGTCACGATTGTCCAGCCTTCAATCAAGTATCCCGACTATGTCCACGAACCTGTCGGCCGCGGACAAGAGCATGGGAGCGGCGGACTCGCACAGCGCCAGTACAGCACCGTCACCGGGAATGTGCACCTTTCCTGCGAGTGCCTTCTCGGGGGGCTCTGACACTTCCGGACCAGAATCCCTTCCCTCAGTACAATCCCTTCCCTCAGTACCCTTGGGGGGAGGGGCGGCAAAGCCGAGTGACGGAGGACTTGATCCTCGGTTCTCCTGATGGAAGTACCGGAATTCGGGTCCCGCCGGCGCAATGAAACAAACTGCAACGTGTCCGAACCGCCCAAGTGTCGGGGTTCGGATCTGCTTCGAAATTGACTGAGCACCAAGTAAATCTACATCTGAGGTGAAGGGGAACCACTATGTCGATTGACACGCATCTGGACGCGACGCCGTCGGAGATCATGGATTCAGCGACCGCGATCGGGGACATTGAAGCGAATGTTGACTGTGCTGAGGATAGTCTGATCAGTGCGCGAAATCACGCCAATGAGTTAGAGGGTGAGACGGCCTCAGGTGCGTCAGGCTCGATCAGCTCGGCCATTCGTAACTGCGAGGACCTAGTCTCGGACCTGAGCGGTTATAAGAACGCACTAACCGACTTCGCAACTGCGATGGGCAAGGTGAAGACGGACTTGGAGGGGATTCGCAGCAGGGCCGCCGCAGGTGGGTTGACGGTCAGCGGGGAGAGCATCAAAAAGCCGACGAGCTCCTTTCCCGGTGGGCCCGACTCCAGTAACTCCGCGGAGGTGCGAGCCTTCGACGAGGAGCAGAGGAAGATCGCCCTGTACAAGACTCTGGATACTGATACTAGTCATATTCGTGATCGTGAGACCCAGGCTCGCCAAGCCTTCGCCGACGCGTGCGCCAGGATTACGGGTGGTCATCCCGTCACCCAGGCGGTGGCGGGCACTATAGGTGGGTATTTCATCCCCGACACCTCGAAGGGTGGTTGGCATGCGGCAGGAAGAACGGGCGTGTGGGCCTTTAACCGGGCTCGCAACCTTGTCAATCTGGCCGAGGCTGGGGGCTGCGAGCAGGTGGCGCACACGTAACCCGCACGGTGGGGAGAGAAAGTTGTCGCATACTATGCTCGGGGCGGGGGACGAGAGAGTGGCGGCATGCTCTCAACGACGCCAAGCTCTCGAACTGGTCCGTGCTGAGGGGTGCGAAGGGGTCCAAAGCCGCGAAGGTTGCCGATGTGGCGGGTAAGGTGGGCTCCAGCGATGCCATGAAGTACGCTGGCAGGGCAAGTACTGCGGTGACCTTCGGCCTTGACGCCTACGATCAGTGGGAGAAGGACTCCCACAACCCGTCCATTGGCACGGGCGAGAAAGTCGCCCGTGCTGCGACGTCGGGGGCCGGGTCGGCTGCTGGTGGCTGGGCTGGGGCTCAGGTTGGTGCGACCGCTGGTGCCTTCGTTGGCGGCCCGGTGGGTGCTGTGGTCGGAGGTATTGCTGGCGCCGTCGTTGGGTCCGTTGCCGGAAAGTGGACGGCTGGTAAAGCCAATGAGGGTATCCATGATTTGTGGCATTGAGTGCGCTTCTTGGAGGTGAGCCTCCATGGTTGGGGATATTGTCTTCGGAACTATTTGTATTTTGGTAGGTAGTTTTGCTGTTGCGGCCTGGTGGTTTGCAATGTTCTCCGATAGTGACTGGGGCGGACTTGCTCGCGAAGGGCTGTCAGGTATTTTTAGCCTGGGCCGTAACACCGTCGCGGTGATCGAGCCTGCTGTGGGATTGTTTCTCCTACTTGGTGGGTTGTTTGGGCTGTCGGACCCTCTTGGGATTGATGACGACAGTCCAATCAGGCTTCTTTGGCGGCGCCTGCGCTGGCGTCGTTGGTGGTTGCGGTGTTGGGTTTGATTCCGTTTCGGTTGCCGGGGTGGATGTATCCGGAGTGGCAGCTGGAGAGGCGTCGTCGTCGGGCGGAGGAGACCGACTGGGAGGCGAGGTACAGTTCCAATGACGAGGGCGACGGTGAGACCGACTGGTGACCGTAGATCTTCCGTGTCGCCCGGGCGGCGACGGCGGGGCTGGCCCGGCTGCTGGTGGCTGGGTATGGGGTGGTGAGGGCTTGCTGAGGTCTGGTGACTCCCTGCCGACACGGGCCCAGCTCCCGAACCTCGACGACAACGGCGGTGACCCGCAGTAGTGCAGAGAGCTCGTGCAGAAACTACTCGGACGTATGTGCTAAGCATGGTGGTGAGTTGCTGGGGTGGCTGAGCCGCAGTGAGTGACGGTTAGGAGGGAGTCGGGACGCATGACTGAGACGGTGCGTGTTGAGTTGGCGCCGGGGTGGCGGTCGGTGGCGGTTGATGAGCTGCCTGCGGGGTTGTTGCGGGGTACTGAGGACACGGTGCGTTATGTTGCGGCGGCTGTGCCTGGGACTCGTGCTTATGCGCCGAATCTGGTGGTGGTGCGCACGCCGTTGGGTGTGGATGAGGAGCCTGGTGCTGTACTGGTGGGCTCGGGTCGGGCGATCGTGGATGCTATTCCTGGTGTGCGGATGATTGATGAGTGCCCGGCTGAGCGTCTGCGTGAAGGTGGCCGGTTGCGTAGCGGTATCTACATCCTCGATGAGACGGCTCTGACCTTCATGCAGCTGGCCTGGATCCACGAGACCCTCAGCGAGGGCGCCTGCCTGTGGACGGCGACCTTCACCTGCGCCACGCGCGAGTTCGGTGCCCACTTCGACCACATGTATGAGATGAGCCGGTCCTTGGAGGTTGTGGCATGAGCTCCTTCGACGCCGAGCGCGGTGTGATGATCCTGGAGCCGGAGCAGTGGGACGTCCTCCAGCGGATGGTGACCGGTCCTATTGCTCAGCGCGCGAACTATGCTGAGGGGGTCCTGGCGGGGCTGGAGGACATTGGCGTCATCGATCCCTATGGGCCGACGCTGGCGGCCTCGAAGGTCCTGGCCGGTCTCATGGCCGCTGACGCCCGCTACAGCCTGCGGCGGATGGACCCCAAGGATGTGGTGCCGGTGCGGGACATCGTCTTCTGGTTGAGCTCGCCGCGGTGCACTGTTGAGCGCTACGACACTGATGGTGTCCACGTCTACGGCTGCGATGACGTCGAGGTGCCGCATATCGCCTTGGCCAACGACAATCTCTATCCCCGTCCCATGGTCGATGACGGCCCCGACGACATCTACGACACGCTGGCGGCTGCGGTGCGCCTGGCGGATGTTCAGGCCGCCGAGGCCAACATGGGCGCTATCGGCTACGGCGGGCCGAAGGCCTCTCAGTTCGTCCAGGACGCTCGAGACGGGCGGTGGACGATCGTGCTTCACAGCCGAGAGGACCAGGGACCGGGACCAGGGCTTCGTCCTGACCGATCAGCTGATGACCCTCGGAGTGCGCACCATGATCTACGTCATCGAGGAGGACGATTCTCCCGCTGGCGACCCCAACGGTCCCAGCCGGGGCATCCCCCTGATCCCCGTGTCCGCCACCGAGGTATGGGGACACCTATCATCCTGGATGTGGGCCACCAACTAAACCAACCCACAGCAACCCATCCTAAAACACAAACCCACAAAACGCGGGTGTGAGCAAGTCGTTTCGCCTCAGGCGGCACGCCTGCGCATGTCACCGCGCGCAGGCAACTGAACCAGCGGCAGAATGTCGTCCATGACAGACACGCTCACGATCACCGTCATCGAGCCCGAGGAGCTCGCGCCCGTGGGGCGCTTGGGGAGTGGCTCTTCGCCGAGGGCGCCACGCTGCGCATCGTGCGTCCTTGGCGGGGCGAGCCCATCCCCTCCCTGGATGAGATCGACGACGGACTCGTCGTGCTGGGCGGCTCCATGAGCGCCCACGACGAGGGCGACCACCCCTGGCTGGCGGACCTGCGTGAGCTGCTGTGCGGCGTCGTCGCCGACGACATCCCCGCCATCGCCATCTGCCTGGGCGCCCAGGTGGCCGCCGAGGCCCTCGGAGGGGCCACGGCCGTGCCGGCGCTGGGCAACGACGAGGTCGGCGTCGTCGAACTGACCATCACGGCCGCCGGCGAGAGCGACCCGGTCTTCGGGCAGGTGGCCGCCGAGGCCGTCCGCGCCGCCCACCGCGCCGGGATCTCCACCTCCGACGGCACCCGCCTGCCCGCCATCGTCTCCCACCACGACGCCGTCACCCACCTGCCCGAGACCGCCATCCTGCTGGCCTCCTCCGACCGCTCCCCGGTCCACACCTGGCGGGCCGGCCGGCTCCCTGGCCTTCCAGCACCACCCCGAGTCCGACCCGGCCCGCGTGGCCTACTGGCGCACCCGCGACGCCCTGAACGACCTGGCCGGCACCATGGACGCGGCCTCGCTCAAGGCCGCCCGCGACGCCCTGGAGGTGGCCGCCGGCCGGAGCGCCGCGCCGGGCGCCGCCGGAACCCACGGGGCCACGGCCGCTGACCTGCCCGAGGCGGCCGCGAGCGCCGGGGCCGCCGTCCGCGAGGCGGCCGAGAGGGTCGACCCCGCCATCCAGGCCTTCGGCCGCACCCTGCCCGCGTCCTCGTGCGCAACGTGCGCGCCCGCCGCCTGTCGCGCTGAGCCGGCATGCTCACCGCCGTCGGGCTCACCGAGGCCCGGAGGCCTCCGTGCGGGTCCGGCGCCAGCGGATGAACAGCGCCAGGAGAAAGGCGATCTGCATGCCGATCAGGATCGTGTCGCCGATGATGAGCATGCCCAGTCGGGTGGCCGACATCTGCCTGCCTGAGAGGGACAAGTGCATGGGGACGAAGTAGGCGAGGAGCATGGCGCTCGTAATGATGAGTACGAGGAACTGCTGACGCAGTGACAAGGGGACTTGCCCCGGGCGACCCTCGCTGCCGGTGAGTTGGTGACGTCCATGTGACATGGTTCATGCCTCCTCGGCGTCGATGATGGCGTATGCGTATCCCTGCTCGGCCAGGAATCGTTGGCGGTGGGCTGCGTACTCCTGGTCGGCGGTGTCGCGGGCGACGACCGTGTAGAAGTGGGCCTGGCGGCCGTCCTCCTTGGGGCGAACGATCCGACCGAGCCGCTGGGCCTCCTCCTGGCGCGAGCCGAAGGAGCCCGAGACCTGGACGGCCACGCTCGCCCCGGGCAGGTCGATGGAGAAGTTCGCGACCTTGGACACCACCAGTGTACGGATATCTCCGGAGCGGAAGGCGTCGTAGAGGCGTTGACGCTCGCGCACCGTCGTCGAGCCGGTGATGACGGGGGCGTCCAGGTGCTCGGCGATCTCGGTGAGCTGATCCACGTACTGGCCGATGACCAGGGCGGACTCTCCCTCGTGGCGGGCCAGGAGGGCGTCGATGATCGGCAGCTTGCGCGGCGAGCAGGCCGCCAGGCGGTAGCGCTCCTCGGGCTCGGCGGTCGCGTAGGCCATGCGCTCGCCGGCGTCGAGGGTCAGGCGCACCTCGGTGCAGATCGCGGGGGCGATCCAGCCCTGGTTCTCCAGGTCCTTCCAGGGGGCGTCGTAGCGCTTGGGACCGATGAGGCTGAAGACCTCGTCCTCGCGGCCGTCCTCGCGCACGAGGGTCGCCGTCAGGCCCAGGCGGCGGCGCGCCTGCAGGTCCGCGGTCATCCGGAAGATAGGCGCGGGCAGCAGGTGGACCTCGTCGTAGACGATGAGTCCCCAGTCGTGGGAGTCCAGCAGGTCCAGGTGCGGGTAGACGCCCTTGCGGCGGGTGGTCAGGACCTGGTAAGTGGCGATCGTGACGGGGCGGACCTCCTTGCGCGAGCCGGAGTACTCGCCGATCTCCTCCTCGGTCAGGGTGGTGAAGCGCATGAGCTCCTCCTTCCACTGACGCGCCGAGACCGCGTTGGTGACCAGGATGAGCGTCGTCGTCGAGCTCTTGGCCATGGAGGCGGCGCCCACGAGGGTCTTGCCGGCCCCGCAGGGCAGGACGACCACGCCCGAGCCCCCCGCCCAGAAGCTCTCCACCGCCTCGCACTGGTAGGGGCGCAGCTGGAAGGTGCCGGGGGAGTCGGTCAGGGTGATGGGGTGGGCCTCGCCGTCGACGTAGCCGGCCAGGTCCTCGGCCGGCCAGCCCAGCTTGATGAGCACCTGCTTGAGGTGGCCGCGCTCCGAGGGATGGACGATGACGTCGGCCTCTCCGAGCCGGGTCCCCAGCAGGCCCTTGGTGCGCTTGGAGCGCATGACTTCCTCCAGGACCGGCACGTCGGTGGCGTGCAGGACCAGGCCGTGGGCGGGGTCGGTGAGGAGCTGGAGGCGGCCGTAGCGGCTCATCGTCTCGGCGATCTCGGTGAGTAGGGCGTGCGGCACCGGGAAGCGCGAGTAGGTGATGAGGGTGTGGATGACCGTCTCCGCGTCCAGGCCCGCGGCGCGCGCGTTCCACAGGGCCAGCGGCGTGATCCGGTAGGTGTGGATGTGCTCGGGGGCGCGCTCCAGCTCGGCGAAGGCGGCGATGGCGCGGCGGGCCTGCCCGGCCTGGGGATGGGCGACCTCCAGGAGGACGGACTTGTCGGACTGGACGATGAGAGGGCCGTCGGGGGCCGACGGCGCCGAGGACGCAGGGTCGCTGGGCGTAGCGGACATGGGCGGGAGTATCCCAAGTCGGGGCGCCGCGGCGCCGTGACGGAGGAGACGTTCCTCTTCCAGCGGGAGGCGCTACAAGGGGCCAGAAACGGTGACATCTGCGGGCTCGTGTCCAAATCGGTGACAAAGGCGCGAGATGGACTCCATCCTGCGAAAGAAAACCGCATGATTCTGCGGTTCGCGTTGCCGGCCTCAGGGGCGGTCGGGTCCCTTTGTCACCGATGTGGACACCGGCGCCCTCTCCGAGGGACCGGGCAGGTCTCCTTCCATAGGATGAGGTATCCAATCGAGCGGACTGTTTAGGGTGGCGGCATGAACAACGAGCTCAATCAGACTGGAGGCGACCACGAGGACTCCGGCGCCGGTCAGCGCGGCCGCAGGGCTGGCTGGTCGGAGGTCATCGAGGAGGCGTTCATGCCGGCTCAGGGGCCGGCGACGCCGTGGTTCTGGCCCATGGTCTACGGCACCATGCTGGGAGTCGCGATGGGTGTGGCGGCACCAGGGCCCTGGTTCCTGTGGCTGCCGGTGGGGTGGGCGATGGGCCTGTCCCTCGGAGCCGTCTTCAAGACGAGTGAGAAATCGGAGTCCTCCGAGGAGGCCGAGGGAGAGTAACTGGCACTGCTAGTTGGCGCCGATCCCCGCTTGTAGGCCGGCCTTCTCACCCCGCCCACTCTGTCAGTGAGTGGGCGGGGGCGTATTTTGGTGCGGATGAGCCCTTCCGCCTCCACCCAGGACCTCGCCGTGCACCTGACGGCGCTGCCGGACCGCGAAGTCGCCGCCCTGCTGGTGGCGCGCCCCGACCCGGCCGCGCCGCCGTCCTCCTCCTTCCTGGCGCTGGCGACCCGCGCGGGGGCTCCGGTCAGCATCGAGCACGCCCTGGCCGGGCTGGACGCACCGACGCTGGCCGTGGCCGAGGCGGTGGTGGCTCTCAGCCGGCTCGACGAATCAGAGGAGGCCCGAGGAACCGGGCCGACCGAGACAGCCGAGCACGGGCGGGCCGATGGGACCGGCGGGACCGGTAGAGCCGGCGGCGAGCCGGCTGGCGATCTCCCAGGCGACCCCGGCGGACCCGGCCGGCCCGGACAGTGCTGACCTGGACGGGCTGGTCGCCGCCCACCTGCCGCTGTCAGCCGAGCAGGTCACGGAGGCGCTGGGGCACCTGCGCCGGCTGGCGCTCGTCGTCGAGGGCAGGCCCGTGGCCGCGCTGGAGGCGGCCTTCGGGCCGCACCCCTTCGGCCTGGGGCCCTGGGCCGCCGAGCCCCTGAGCGCCGAGCACCTGCCACCCACCCTGGAGGAGCTGAGCGAGGACGCCGCTGGCAAGCCGGCCATCCCGGCGGCCTCCGTGGAGATGCTCCAGGCCCTCACCTGGGGGCCGCCCGCCGGCACGCTGCGCTCGGGCGGCACCGCACCGGGGGCGGCCCCGCTCGTCGAACGCGGCTGGCTGGAGCGCAGCAGCGATGCCCACGGGCGCACCCGCTTCATCCTGCCGCGCCAGGTCGCCCTCGCCCTGCGCGGCGGCCGCCTGACTCGCGGGCCCCTCACCGCCCCCGAGGCCGGCGACCTGGAGACGGTGGGCGCCGACGTCGTCGCCTCCGAGTCCTCCTTCCACGCCGAGGAGGCCGTCCGGCTCGTGGCCGCCCTCCTGGAGGAGTGGGGCCGCGAGGGCGGGACGATCCGCCGCACCGGCGGAGTGAGCGCGCGCGCCCTGGCCCGCACCGCCGACGCCCTGGGCCTGGAGGTCGACGCGGCCGCCCGCATCATCGAGATCACCGCGGGCGCCGGGCTCCTGGGACTCGACGACGACGGCGCCACCTGGGTGCCCTCCTCCCTGGCCGCCGGCTGGCTCACCGACAGCCTCCCCAGCGCTGGGCGCCGCTCGCCCTGGCCTGGTCGGGCAGCGCCCGCACCCCGTGGCTGACGGGCACCCCGCGACGACGACGGAACCCCTGCGCGCGCCCCTCGGCCCGGACCTGGAGGCCGGGTGGGCAGCGCGACTGCGCGCCCGGGTGCTCGCCCTCCTGGGCGACCTCCCACCGGGGACCAGCGCCACCCCCGCCTTCGTGCGGGCGGCCCTGACCTGGGAGGGCCCTCGGCGCACCATCCCCGGAGGGGCGATCTCCGCGGTCCTGGCCGAGGCCGAGACCCTCGGGATCACCGGCGGCGGCGCGCTCACCGAGGCCGGCAGGATCCTCGCCCGACGGGCGGCGGCGAGCCTCGACGAGCAGGACCCGGGACTCAGTGGCAGCACCAGTGGCGCCAACAGCGCTGAGGAGGCGGGCGCTGCCGCGTACGCCGAGCCTCTGTCGGATGACGAGGCCCTCCCCGCCCTGGAGACGGCGCTCGCCGCGGACCTGCCGGCCGCCGTCGAGACGATCCTCGTCCAGTCCGACCTCACCGCCATCGTCCCCGGCCGGCCTGCCCCCGAGCTGGCCGCGCTGCTGGAACGTACGAGCGTCGTCGAGTCGCGCGGCGGGCGCTCACGGTGCGGTTCACGCCGAGTCGGTGCGCGCGCACTCGACGTCGGCTACCGGGCCGAGGAGATCACCCAGGCGATCGGCCGCTACAGTCCCACGCCCTTGCCGGACTCCCTGAGCGTGCTCATCCAGGACGCGGCCCGTCACCACGGGGCGGTGCGGGTGCGGGCCGTGTCCGCGCTGCTGCGGGTCGGCGACGAGGCCACGGCCGCCGGGCTCCTGGCCGAGCCTCGCCTGCGGGACCTCGGTCTGGATGAGGTGGCTCCTGGGATCCTCGTGGCCACGGCGAGCGCCGGACAGGTGCTGCGCGAGCTGCGCGCCACCGGGCTGGCGCCGGTCACCGAGGACGCCGACGGCCACCTGGTGGTCGGGCCGGCCACCGCTCAGCAGGCGCGCCGGGCCCCCGAGCCGACGCGTCCCGGCAGCGAGCACTCGGTGCGACGGCGTCGGCCCGGAAGACGTGAGCTGACGACCCTCGTGGGGCGGCTCCGTATGGGTCAGGAGGCGCTGCAGGCCGCCGGGGAGACGGCTGTGGCCACCGACCCGGTGCACGCCCTGGCGGTGCTGCGCCAGGCCCAGTCCTCGCGCTCGCGGCTGCGGCTGAGCCTGGCCGGCCCTCGACGGTGCCGTGCAGGAGCGGCAGGTGCGGGTCATGGCCGTGGAGCCCGGGCGGGTGCGCCTGCGCGACGTCGTGCGCGAGACCGAGCTGACCGTGGCCGTCCACCGCATCGTCTCGGTCGAGGCCGAGTGACGGCAGACGTTAGTGACCGTCTGAAGGCAGCATCCCGTCGAATGCGCTAGTCGTTGCTGAACCTGGTGCTGTCGGCGAGTTTGAGCCAGACGACCCCGGCGATGATGACGGCGAGCCAGATGGCCTTGGCCGCTGTGAAGGTTTCATCGAAGAAGACGGGGCCGAGCACTGCAGACCCGACAGCGCCGATTCCAGCCCAGACCGCGTATCCAATGCCGACATCGATTCGTTTGAGCGCGACGCTCAGGAAAAACAGGGTGCAGAGGAAGAAGACGAGAGCGACCAGGGACCAGGCGAGGTGAGTGAATCCTTGACTGCCGTTGACGCTCAGGGCGTATCCAACTTCGAAGGCTCCGGCGAGGAGCAGGGCGGACCACGGACCTGCCGCGCTGCGTCCGGTGGTGGGCACGGTGTTGTCATTGGTTGTTGTCATGATCATTCCTTTCGGGTGTGATGTGAATGAAGAGTCAGACGGTTCCGGCAAGGTTCAGTCCGACGACTCCGATAATGACGATGGCAATACCGAGGAGTTTTCTCCATGTCAGTTTCTGCTTGAGGAAGATTGCGCCGACGATGACGATCCCTACGCCGGCAAGTGAGGTCCACAGGGCGTAGCCGACGCCGACATCAAAGGTGAGGAGGGCGAGACTGAGGAAGAAGGTGGCGATGGCGCCGCTGATCAAGGTTGCGATGGTCCAAGGGATGTTGCGGAAGCCTTGGGCTTTTCCGGCGGCGATACCGACCGTGACCTCGAAGATGACGGCGATCGTGAGGTAGATCCACTGCATGACTGGTCCTTTCTGAGATGTCAGTTTCGGATGTTGTGAAGGGTAAGAAATCGGATGAACGGTTCAGTGTCACCGGAGACGCGGAGTGGTCGCATGAGGGTATTGCGCAGTGAGTCGGTGATGTCGAATGCTGGATAGCTGTACCGGTAGTCAAAGCCGAGTTCAGCGACTTGGTCGCGGTCGACGGCGACTCGGATATCGGCGATTCGGGCATTGACGGCATGTCGGTAGCACATGCCGCACGGTTCGCCTGTTGCCAGGAGGGTGGTGCCTCTCAAGTCGGTTCTCCCACTTGATGTAAGGGCATCGCGGATCGCCGTGATCTCTGCGTGAGCGCTTGGGTCGCCCGTTTCCTGGACACGATTGACGCCGAACTCGGAGATCACCTGCTGCCCATCAACGATGACCCCTACGAAAGGGAGTCCTCCGCTCTCCACGTGGGTGATTGATCGCACGACTGCCTGCCTCATTATCTGTTCCAGGTGGTTCGTCATAGCTCGCATCCCCTTGACGTTGCAAGTGCGTCCACGGTCTCTTTTAGTCGTGTTGCACTGGGGGTGCCTTGAAGTGGGGTGCCGCCGATGATGATTCCGGGAACGGCTGTGATCCTCATGGTTTCGGTGGCATAGGCGAGGTCCGCCTGATGCTGACGTCTGCGTTCGGGGCTCGCTATGGCCTCTCGAACGGAGGTTTCCTCCAGACCTAAGGAGCTGGCGATATCGACAATGACTTCCTCGTCCCCGATGTTGCGATCGTCCTGAAAGAACGCCTGGAACATCGCATGAGAGTACGCTTCGGCGATATTGCGCTCATGCGCGAGCTGCAGTACGAGGAATGCTTTCTCAGTGCGAGGCTGAGGTGACACGCTCGGCAGGCGAACGGGGATCCCGACGCGGTCGGCCATCGGATAGACAATGTCATTCCATATGCGCGGTAGATAGTCGTCCTCCGGCCTGAGGGTCGGAACTGGGGCGGGGCGCAGCTCGAGTGGGCGAATATTGACTTCCACGTCCCGGTCTCGCCTCAGTTCTTCGAGGGCGGGTTCGACCAGGAAACAGAATGGGCAGACGTAGTCAATGAATACGTCGACAGTGGTACTCATGATGTCGAGCCTCCTTAGTTGCATGTACATGCATGTAGTGGAGTGTTGGGTGGTGGTTTGTGTGTCGTGTGAGCTGACGGTGCGGTTTCTGCTAGGGGGTCAGGTCTGCGATGGTGTGAAAAGCTCGACCTGCAGTGCCAGGTGCTGTGATGGCGGGTGGGGTTGTCAACAGGCCGGCGAGCTTCTCGCTGTAGGGCGTGGCCAGCTCATGCGCAAGGTCGAGGCCGGCCTTGGTGATGACTGCGTAGACGCCGCGGCCGTCCTCGGGGCACGTGTCGCGAGTGACGAGACCTTTGAGCTCCAGTCTTCCTACGAGCCGTGTCGTTGAGCTCTGATTAAGGCCGACTCGGACGGCTAGGTCCGAGATCCGCAACTCGTGGTCCGACGCCCTGCTGAGGAGTGCCAGTGCTCGATAGTCGGTGAGCCCCAGTCCGTGACGCTGAGACAGCCACAGGTTGAGTGAGGTCTCGATTCGTCCGACTGTTGCGACCACCGTTGCCCATGAATCGCCCGGCTCAGTCAAGGTGGGCACCTCTCTGGGATGGACGACATGTATTCATGTGCATGCAAGTAGATTAGGGTAAGCGGACATCGTCGTCAAGGGCGGCATGAGGTGTGCCCAGGCCAACCCGCGCGGGCCGGGGCAGTTCCAGGAGCCTCCCCTACACTGGCCGGGTGACCGACACGATCGACTCTCACACCAACGCCGCAGGCGCGCCCGCGACCGGGACCGACTCGGGTTCTCCGGCGGGCGCCGCCACCGGGGCGCGTACCTCCACGGCGACCCTTGAACGCCCGGCTCCGGGCGCGGCCTCGGCTCTCCGACGCCGGCCCCCGTGCCCGCGCGCCGGCGCCCTGCCGACCCCCAGCCAGCAGGCCCAGGCCGCCAAGGACAAGCCCCTCACGTCCCCGGCCGCCATCGAGCTCGCCCGCCACGCTCTGGAGGAGATCACCGACCCCATCACCGTCGGCGAGTACCTGGCCGCCGCCCCCGAAGCCGAGCGCCTCGTCACTCACCTGTTCGACTGCACCCTGAGCGGCTACCGCGGCTGGCGCTGGGCTGTCACCCTCAGCCGCGTCCCGCGCAGCCGCACCGCCACCGTCTGCGAGATGGCGCTCCTCCCCGGTGAGGAGGCCCTCCTCGCGCCCGCCTGGGTCCCGTGGGCCGAGCGCCTCGAGCCCGGCGACATCACCCGCTCAGACCGCCTGCCCCGCAAGGAGACCGACGAGCGCCTCGAGCCCGGTGGGAGGCCACCGGTGAGGACGCCGACGCCGTCGCCCTGGACCAGCTCGACCTGGGGCCGCCCCGGGTCCTGAGCGCCCAGGGCGTCGCCAGCGCCGCCGAGCGCTGGTACGGCGGCGATCACGGCCCCGACGCCGAGGCGTCCGAAAGGCCCACGCCACCTGCTCCACCTGCGGCTTCTTCCTACCCATGGCCGGTGCCCTGCGCGCCATCTTCGGCGTGTGCGCCAACGAGTGGGCCGCCGACGACGGCAGCGTCGTCTCCCTGGACCATGGCTGCGGCGCCCACTCCGAGACCGACCTGCCCGACCAGGGCCCGGAGTGGCCCATCAACCCCTCACGGGTCGACGACCACCTCATGGTGCCGCTGAGCACCAACGGGCTCGACCTGCGCGAGGGCCGCAGCATCGCCGAGCTCGCCGCCGAGCAGGCCGACGACGTCGACGGTGAGACCGACGACGCCCCCGCCGAGGACGCGGCAGGCGCTCCCGGTCGGGGAGCCGATGCGGAGTCCTCCGCGCGGGACGCCGACGCCCCGGCCGACGCAGACCGGGCCACCGCTGACTCCGACGGCGCCGTTGACGAAGCCGACAGCGCTGACACCCCGGACGCTCCGGACGCCGAGGAGACTGAGGGCAACGCCTCTGGCGCGGACGCCACCACTTCCGCGGTCGAGGCGGCCGGCGGCGGAGTCCAGGAAGAAGCCCGGGAAGAAGTCCGCCTCGTCTGAGCAGAAGCCCGCTGTGAAGCGTCCCGCCGAGCGGCCACCTCGACGCGCCGCCGTCGCACGGCCGACTCGCCGGAGGAAGCCTCCGCGGAACGCAGCAGCCGCCTGGTGGGGCTCGACCTGGGAGACCTTGAGAGGGCGACCGCCACGGCATCGGCCTCATCGGCCCCCGATGCCGCGATCACCGCCGAGCCCCTCGCGGCCTGGGAGCAGCCCTCACCGGCCCCCGCCGGCGGTGAGCCCAGTGACACGCCCAGCGAGCGGGCCGCCTCGGCCCGTGCCGCCGTCGCCGGCCTGTCGCTGGCCCTCGGGGTCGACGCGCTCGCAGGACGTGGCGGCCTCCGACGACACCGAGAATGCCGAGGCCGGCGCCTCCGCGGAGCAGGCGCCGCGGACCCTTGCCGAGCTCGAGGCCATCCTGCCCAACCGTTCCTGACGCCGCGTCAGCCGCAGCGCGTCATCATGCCTCAGCGAGGCGCTTGGCGGCCGCCAGCACCTCATCGAGCATCGCCTCGGTGAGCCGACCGGTGAACGTGTTCTGCTGGCTGGGGTGGTAGCTGCCGAGCAGCGTCACCGGCCTGCCGTCGGGCCTGGTCAGCTCCGCCGTCGCCCCGTGGCCGAAGCGCGGCTGCGGGCGGGGGATGACCCAACCGGCCTCCCGGGTGACCCGCAGCGCCGCGCCCCAACCGATCCCGCCCAGCGCCAGCAGCACCTTGACCTCAGGCATGAGGGCGATCTCGCGGGCGAGCCACGGCGCGCAGGTGGCGCGCTCGACGGTCGTCGGCTTGTTGGCGGGCGGGGCACAGCGCACGGCGGCGCCCATGCGCGCCCCGATGAGCCGCTGCCCGTCGCCGGCCGCCGTCGAGGTGGGGGACGTCGCCAGGCCTGCCCGGTGGAAGGCCGCCCACAGCCAGTCCCCGGAGCGGTCGCCGGTGAACATGCGGCCGGTGCGGTTCGCCCCATTGGCCGCGGGTGCCAGCCCGACGACGTAGATGCGGGCATCCGCTGACCCGACGCTCGCCACTGGTCGCCCCAGTACGGCTCGCGGGCGAAGGAGGCGCGACGGCCGCTCCTGGCAACCTCCTCACGCCAGGCCACGAGGGCGGTCGCAGGCACGGCACACCGTGATCCGGGCGTCGAGCGCGGGCAGATCCGACGATGCACCGGCCAGGTGCGCCACGTCGGAGGCCGATCGGGCCACGCGTGCTGGCGGTGGCGGGATCATCGGGCCATCCGGTCCCGGGAGGGACCGGGGAATCGAGAACGCTCCGGTGATGGGGTGCGGATCGGCCATGTCCTCATTGTGGACGCGTGGAGCGCACCATGGGCCAGCTTCTGTCACCGGCGAAGGGCCGGCCCTGCTCATCGCCAGGTAGCCCCGTAGGGGCTGACGGCGAGCCGCATCCCCTGGGGTCGCGCACGAAACCGGCCTGACGCAGAGGTCGCTCACGGTGGGCTCCAGCGCGGTGACCCCGTTGAGGACTCCACCACGGTGCGGCGCCTGACCGCCGCGGCCCCCTGGCGCGCAAGCATCCGCTGCCTGTCGGCGGCCAGCGCGGTCAGGGCGCGCGCCAGATCCTCGCGCTCGGACGTGTAGGAGATGAGGACCTTGAGGGTTCTCCGAGGCGTAGAGCACCGGGGTGCCACCCAGCACGACGACGCTCGCCCCCTGGCGTCGAAGCGGTGGGCCACCTGTCTCCTCACCGCGGCCCCCGGTCGGCTCGCCGAGGCCTGTGGGCAGCACCGGTTCGGGCCACGGCACCCCGCGCCCGACGAGGCAGGCCGGGTCGCTGAGATCGAGCACGACCGGTGTCGCCGTCGTGCCGACGGGGCCGTGGCTGAGGGACCGCAGCCGGTCAACGCTCTCCCGTTCGGCGAACTGCGCCGGCCCCAGGCCCTCAATGAAACCGCCGCGCAGAACCACCCCGGTCTCCTCCATGCGTCGCAGCACCGGCATGAGGGGTCCGAGCCCTCCCACCCCGCTGAAGGCCAGGGCGAGGTCGCGGCAGACGACCCCGTAGCGGTCCATCAGTGACTCCACCTCCGCGATCGCCCGCTCCTCATCGCCGGCTGGTGCGCAAGACAGCCTCACCCAGGAGGTGGAGGCCAGAACGGAGGACAACCGTCCGGCTGCCGTCACCTCCCCGGTGCGCGGCGTCTCCATCATGAGGCGACGGCCCCGGCGGCTGCGCACCCGCCGTGAAGACGGGGAGGTGCGCGTCCCGGCGGCGGGCGCCAGTGCCCGGCGCACCGGCTCGAAGGAGCGGCCCGTGGCGGCCCCTTCGCGAACCAGCTGCCAGAGAGCCTCCTCGGTGACTCCCGTCTCCCGGTCCGCCGGCGCCTCCGGCTCACCCGGCGCGATCGCCTCCCCGGCAACCGGTGCCAGGGCGGAGTCCGTGGGGAAGAAGGCGATCTCTCCCGGTGCGGGGACGTGGCCGGCCCCGGTCCTCACCAGGGTGCGGACCGGACCGGGATGCGGCATCGCCGACGGGCCGCGCCTGCCAGACGACCTCCCCGGAGGCGATGAGCTCATCGAGCATGGCCGGCCGGTAGTCGACGACCCTGGCGGGCAGCACCACCGACTCCCACAGGCCGGCCGGCAGCCACACGCCCTCCAGTGCCGCCAGGGCCTCCGCCAGGGCATCGACACCGCCGCCCGGCTCATCCAGCCCCGCCCGCTCCAGCACGAGACGCTGGAGAGCCGCGGGCGGCACCGGCGCGACGGCGGCCCGCGCCCGGGCCAAGGAGCGGTTGCGCACCCGGGCCAGGACCGCCGACTCCATCCACCCCGCGGCCCCCAGGTCCACAGCGAGCCGGCCCCGGCCAGCTCGGCCAGGGCCCCCGCCGCTACCGCTGCCCCCAGCCCGAAGGCCCGTGCCACGCGCTGCGGCATCACGGTCGTATGGGTGCGCGCGTAGCGCAGAAGCAGAGTCGTTCAGCGATGAACGGGCCGTCGCCGTCCGCTCGACCGCACCACCGGCCCTCAGCCCGCTCCAGCGCCCAGTCGGGGACCTCGCTCCCAGGGCCAGCCGAAGATCCGGGGCGTCCTCGAGCCCGGGCCCACAGCTCCCGTCCGCTGACCCGCACCGCGGCGGCTCGGCGGGCCCCGGCCAGCTCGGCAAGCGCCCGTTCTGACCGTGCGCTTGTCCCCGCGTTCGACGTCGTCGCCGGCCCCGCCCGCGCCGTCGCCTCCGTGTCCTCCCCGGATTCCCGTCCGCCGACGTCGGTGCACCGCTCAGCCAGCTCGGCCGCGCTCAACGGGCCCAGCTCACGCAGCAGATCGGCGACCCCCTCGGCATCGGCGCGCACCCGCCGACCGGGGGCCAGGTGCTGGAGCTCGGCCTCCACCTGGGCCAGGACCTCGTCGTCGAGCAGATCCGCGACGCCGCCGTCGCCCAGCAGGGCGTCGAGCGCCTTGGGGTCCAGGGAGCAGCTGGGCCCGGCGCTCGGCGTGGGGCAGGTCCTCCTGGTAGATCAGCGTGCTCGCGTACCCGAACAGCAGCGGGTGGGCGAAGGGCGACGGCTCACTGGTGACAGCCTCGACGACGCGCACCCGGCCGGAGGCGAGACGCTCCATGAGGGTCGGTGAGCGCGGGCAGGTCGTAGTACTGCTGGAGGCACTCGCGCGCCGCCTCCACGCTGACGGGGAAGTCCTGGAACTGGCGGGAGGCCTCGAGCAGCTGTCCGGCCTTGACCCGCTGCAGCCACAACGGCGTGCGGTGCCCCGGGCGGGTGGTGGGCATGAGCAGGGCTCGAGCGGCGCACTCGCGGAACCGGGCCGCGAACAGTGCCGTTGTCTCGATCCGGCTGCGCACCAGGGGAGGAGATCTCCGCGGCGTCGAAGGTGATGAGCCCGGCCCCCGGGGAGGTCGCCCTCAACCGGTGGGATCTGCAGGACGATGCCGTCGTCGGCCACGATGGTCTGCGGGCGCACCCCCAGGAGCTGGTGCACCCGCTCCCGGATCGCCATCGCCCAGGGCTCGTGGACGCACCGACCCAGCGTGCTGTGGAGGACGATCCGCCAGCTGCCGGACTCGTCCTCATAGCGCTCCAGGACCAGGGTCTCGTCCGTCGGCAGGGCGCCGGTGGCTCGGTACTGCTCGCGCAGCGCCAGCAGGTTGCTGCGGGCATGATCATCCAGCCCCGCCTCCGTGAGCCGGCTCCGCAGCGCCCGCTCGCCCTCCGACTCCTCGGGGCCCGCCTCCGCCGGCAAGGAGGCCTGAGCCTCACGCAGGAAGGCCCCCTTGGCGAGCCCGGTGGCCGCAGGTCTCCCCAGTCCCTCACCCCTCCAGAACGGCAGGCGGGCACTGCGCCCCTCGGCCGGGTCGACGACGACGCGGTCCCCCGTGATCTGGCGGATCCGCCAGCTCGACGTCCCCAGCGTGATGACGTCGCCCGGGCTGGACTCGTGCACCATCTCCTCGTCGAGCTCCCCGACCCGCCGCCGCCCGGCATCCTGCGCTCCCTCGGGCAGGACGACGGGGAACATGCCCCGGTCCGGGATCGTGCCCGAGGAGGCCACCGCCAGCCGCTGCGTGCTGGGCCGGGCACTGAGCTCACCGGTGGCGCGGTCCCACACGATCCGTGGCGAGAAGTCCGCCAGGTCCGCCGAGGCGAAGCCACCGGCCAGCAGCTCCAGGACCGACTCCGAAGGCCGAGCGTGGCAGCGAGGAGTAGGGGGCCGCCTGCGTGACGGTGGCGAACCAGGCGTCGGCCGTCAGCCCCTCCGCCACACTCACCGCGGCGACCGTCTGCTGGGCCAGCACGTCCAGGGCGTTGGACACCAGCTCCGTGCGCTCGATCGCCCCGGCGCATCCCCTCGGCGGCGACGACGGCGTCCACCAGGTGAGTGCGCTCCACGGGGTAGATGACGCCGCGCGGCCGCCCGCCCACCCGGTGGTCAGCGCGTCCCACCCGCTGCAGGCCCGCCGCGACCGACGGGGCGGCGCCACCTGGAGCACGAGGTCGACCGAACCGATGTCGATGCCGAGCTCGAGCGAGGCCGTAGCCCTCACGCACCTGAGCTCCCCGCGGCCAGCTCCCGCTCCACGCCCAGACGCTGCTCCTGGGAGACCGACCCGTGGTGGGCCTTTGGCGATCACCGGGGCGCCCGCCGCCAAAGGCTCGGTGTGCGAACCGGTTCCCATCTCCCAGGACTCCCTGTGAACCGGTACCTGCGGCGTCGGCGCCGCCGCCCCGAGACGTGCGGCGTAGGCCTCGTTGAGGTGTGCGGTGAGCCGCTCGCAGGCGCCCCGGGAGTTGACGAAGACCAGCGTCGTGCGGTGGGCCAGGACCTGGTCTGAGGATCGCGTTCTCCAGGTGCGGCCAGATCGAGGCCGACACCCGGGCGGGCACCCCGCACCGGGCCCGGTCAGCCCGCCCCGCGGCCATGGCCCGACCCAGCGCCCGGTCGGAGCGCCAGGCATGCGAGGACCCCGCCCGCCCGAGCCCGGAGGGCCGGGAGCCCACGGCCGCCGCCCGCGCTCGCCGGTGCTGCCAGCGCCCGCTCCATCCGGGTGCGGCGGTCCGAGATCGCCGGGATGCGGGCCATGTTCTCCACCGGCACGGCCACCGTGACCTGCGGCGTCGCCCGGCCGTCGTCGGCGATGATCGTCACCGGGTGCGGCCCACCGAGGAAGCGGGGAGACCTCCTCAGGGGGCGAGACGGTGGCGGACAGGCCGATTCGCTGCGCCGGGCGCCCCAGGAGGTCATCGAGGCGCTCCAGGGACACGGCCAGGGTGCGTGCCGCGCTTGGAACCGGCGAAGGTGGATCTCGTCGACGATGACCGTCTCCACTGTCCGCAGTGTTTCTCGCGCGGCACTGGTGAGCATGAGGTAGAGCGACTCCGGCGTCGTGATGAGGATGCTGGGCGGATGACTGCGCAGCCGACGACGCTCCCGCGCGGGTGTGTCCCCCGAGCGCACCCCCACCGAGATCGGACGGGTGGGGCCGACGGCGGAGATTCCCGCCAGGGGCCGGCGCAGGTTGCGCTCGACGTCCGCTCCCAGCGCCTTGAGCGGAGAGATGTAGAGGACCCGCACGCCGTCGGTTGGCTCCGGGCGCTCGCGGGCCTCCTCGCCGGCGTCGAGCCGACCCAGGCGGTCGATGGCGGACAGGAAGGACGCGAGCGTCTTGCCCGAGCCGGTGGGGGCGATGACCAGGGCGTCCTCACCCCGACCGATCGCGGCCCAGGCCCGCTCCTGCACAGGGGTGGGGCCGGTGGGGAAGGCGTCGAGGAACCAGGTGCGGGTGACCGAGGAGAATCCCTCCCAGCCCGGCTCATGCGGTCCCGCGGCGGCAGCCGGGTCCCTTGCTGTCTCGGTCACTGCCATCACCTCCTCCCGTCCGGTCTCACCGACCATCCTTCCACGAGGGTGTGACAGGAATGCCGGGGCCTGAGCGGTGGTGTGATCGCTGGGGAGCAGTGACGGCATCGCTCAGTTTCGCTCAACGCGTGATGATCTGGAAGAATGCCGCCGTGAGCACACGTACTCCCAACGAAGACCCCATCTTCGTCCTCGCCCAGTCCGGTCTCCCGGCTGGATCGGTTCTTCCACATCACTGAACGCGGTTCGAGCATCTCCCGAGAGATCCGTGGCGGCATCGTCACCTTCTTCTCGATGAGCTACATCCTCGTCCTCAACCCCGCGATCCTGTCCAAGGCGAGCCCTCCGGGAACCGAGGCCCAGCTCGCCGCCGGCACCGCCTTCGTCGCCGCAATCATGACGATCCTCATGGGCGTCGTCGCCAACTACCCGATGGCCCTGGCCGCGGGCCTGGGGATCAACGCGATGGTCGCCTACACCCTCGTGGGCACCCAGGGCATGACCTACGCCGACGCCATGGGCCTCATCGTCATCGAGGGCATCATCATCCTCGTCCTGGTGCTCACCGGCTTCCGCGAGGCCGTCTTCAAGGCTGTCCCCGACCAGCTCAAGACCGCGATCTCCGTGGGCATCGGCCTGTTCATCGCGCTCATCGGCCTGGTGGACGCCAAGATGGTGCGTCGCGGCGGCACCCCCTGAGCTGGGCCTGGGTGGGTCCCTCCAGGGCTGGCCGGTCCTCGTCTTCCTCTTCGGGCTCTTCCTCATGGTGGTGCTCCACGTGCGCAAGGTCCGCGGCGCCATCCTCATCGGCATCGCCTCGGCCACGCTCCTGGCCATCATCATCGACGCCGTCACCCACCTGGGCCCCTACAACGACGAGACGATGCCCGGCCCCGACAACCTCACCGGCTGGTCCCTGTCCGAGCCGCACCTGGACGGCTTCCCGGTGGACCTGCCGAGCCTGTCGACGCTGGGCCACTTCAGCCTGCTGGGCAGCGTCCATAAGGTCGGGGTCGTCTCAGTGATCCTCCTGGTCTTCTCCCTGCTGCTGGCCGACTTCTTCGACACGATGGGCACCATGGTCGCCATCGGCGCCGAGGCGACCTGCTCGACGAGCACGGCAACCCGCCCAAGACGCGCGAGATCCTCGTCGTCGACTCCCTGGCCGCCATCGCCGGTGGTGTCGGGGGCGTCTCCTCCAACACCTCCTACGTGGAGTCCGCCGCGGGTGTGGGGGAGGGGGCCCGCACGGGTCTGGCCTCCGTGGTCACCGGCTGCATGTTCGCCCTGTCCATGTTCTTCGCGCCGCTGGTCAAGATGGTCCCTACGAGGCCGCCACCCCGGCGCTCGTGGTGGTCGGCTTCCTCATGATGATGCAGGTGACCGACATCGACTGGAAGTCCCCGGAGATCGCTCTGCCGGCCTTCCTGACCATCATCATGATGCCCTTCTCCTACTCGATCACCAACGGGATCGGGGCCGGCTTCGTGGCCTACCTGGTCATCGAGGTGGCTCAGGGGCGGGCGCGGAGGATCCACCCGCTCATGTGGGTGGCCTGTGCGATGTTCGTCGTCTCTGCACCCTCGCCCCGATCAAGGCGATCCTCGGCGTCTCCTGACGAGGGTCGACGGCCTCCGGCGGCAGCGCCGGAGGCGGTCCCTCATTGGGTGGACACTCCGGAGCCTGTGTGCGGCATTCGCGTTCCTCTGGCCAGTTGGGTGGCGCGATAGTAGTGGGGTGAGGCGGAGGAGGTAGTCCTGGGTGATGGGTGGGGACTGCATAGCTTCTACTGCAGGCTTTCGGTGGTGGGGCGCCGCAGGTCCAGGGAGGGTGCAGGGGCCTGATCTGTTGGATCCACGCCCATACCCGACATCCCTCCGAGACTGGGTCGAGAGCGGGTTATCGGCGTGAGCGTTGTGCTTTAGGTGGCGTGTCGTGGGGTTAGTTGGTGTTTCCGGCCCAGCCTTTGTGTGGCCATATGGACTGCTGGGGTCAAGTCGGTTGTCTCGGCTGACTCCAGCACTACAAGGCTGACGGGGGTGCTCTCCGGCTCGGCGGCTATCTGTGCTCCTGCGAAGTGATTCGTTGCCAGGCAGGGGTAGGCAGTGCCTCAGACTGAAGCTGAGTGGGAAGAGGTGCTGATGCCACGATCTACAGGTCGTCGCGGCGGGCGTGCTCGAGGACGGGTGGGCTGTCGGGGCGGTCGATGACAGCGTGGGGCACGCCGTCGGGCTTGGGTCCGAAGTCTTTTTTGAGGTCGGCGGTGTCGAGTTTGTTGAGCTCCATCATGGACAGGTAGTAGTCCAGGAAGTCGTCGTATCGCTCAATCACCTCTCCATTGCGCACCCAGGAGACGGTCCCCGCTGCTGGGGTGCCGGGCTTTCCCATGAGGGCGACGTCAGTCTGGACCAAAGAGGCGGCTACGGGGAAGTGGTCGGCGGCGATGACGCCGTTGGCGGTCATGGCCTCGACGCACTCCTCCGACTCCAGCTGGGTCTGGCCGGCCTCATGCAGGTCACCTCCCAGCAGGTCGGAGGTGGAGAGGATCGTCATGTTCTGGTAGAAGTAGGGCCAGCCGTTGGAGGCAAGGAGGAAGTCTCGGTAGGACTCCGGTAGGCGGAAGCCCAGCTGGGCCTCGGTGCTGGCCACGGTCTCCTCGGTGGCGTGCAGGTGCGGTATGGCGTAGTCCCACAGGCCCTTCCAGTCGGCCTCCATCCGCGCCTGGATGATCATCCACCCCCAGCCGATGTGGTTGGGCCACGTCCACCCAGGAACGCCCTGACTTGGTCGGTTTTCCTCACCGGATGCGCCAGCAGCAGTGTCATTCATGGCCTTCAGTCTCCTTTCCCGATGAGGGGCGCCGTCGGTTTCGACCCTGCTGGACAATGGTCATCTTGTTCTCCAGGGCGAAGCTCACCAAGGACGACGTCATTCGCGACGTGAGGAACAGTGAGATATTTGCCCACCGTAAAGAGTTGATGGAGGCAACGGGAGGTGCTGTTCTGGTGGGTGCGAGACGGTGGGTTGGTCGGTGAGGTGTTTGCTTGTTGGTCGGGGCGTGTGAGCCTGCTCCGGCGTTCACTCAGCCATGGGATACCGCACCCCGAACGAGGTCGAACGTGAGTTCCTGGACTTCGAAGGCAGCCTGAAACACAAACAAGCACTGTCCGAAAAACACCCAGCAGTCCAGTTTTCCCGCAATCCCGTTTCCTTCGCCGTCGTCAGGGGTAGCGCCCACCACAGGGAATCGTCGGCGCCCCTAGGGCTACCCTTCTCAGACGGGGCGTTCGTCGCCCGGACGGCACCGTCCGGCACCACCCCTGACACTCGTCAACCCGCCCCGCGTCTTCACCACTTCAGGACATGACTCGCACGACCTCACTGCGCCGCCCCGGTGGTGGCCTCTTCGCCTCCTTGAGATTCCCACAACTACCGGATCTGGTTCCTGTCCGCCCTCGTGGCCAACACCGGAACCTGGATGCAGCGCGTGGCTCAGGACTGGCTGGTGCTGCGCGTCCTCACCGACGACTCCGCCTCCGCCACCGGCCTGACCACGGCCCTGCAGTTCCTCCCCATGCTGCTGCTGTCCGCGCACGCCGGCCTCGTCGCCGACCGGGTCGACCAGCGCAAGTTCCTCATCCTCACCCAGAGCGCCATGGGGCTGGTCTCCGCCGTCCTCGCCGTCGACGTCCTGGCCGGCACCGCCCGCCTGTGGCACGTCTACCTGGCCGCCTTCCTCACGGGTGTCGCCGCCGCCTACGACGCCCCCGCCCGCCAGACCTTCGTGGCCCGGATGGTGCCCGCCGAGCACCTGTCCAACGCGGTGGGCCTCAACTCCGCCTCCTTCAACGCCGCCCGTCTTCTGGGGCCGGCCCTCGCCGGCGTCGTCATCACCTGGGTCGGCGCGGGCTGGGTCTTCGCCGTCAACGCCGCCACCTTCGTCTTCCCGGCCGCGGCGCTGGCCGCCATGCGCGTGAGCGAGCTCGTGGACATGCCCCGCGCCCGCCGCGGCGCCGGCCAGCTCCGCGAGGGCCTGGCCTACCTGCGCGGCCGTACGGACCTCGTCGTCATCATCGCGGTGGTCGCCGTCGTCTCCATGCTCACCCTCAACTTCCAGGTCACCATGGCCGCGATGGTGCGCACCGTCTTCCACCTGGAGTCCGACGCCTACGGCACCGTCTCCTCAGTCTTTCGCCGTCGGCTCCCTCTCCGGGGCCCTGTGGGCGGCCAGGCGCCGCAACCCCCGCCCCCGAACCGTCGTGGTGGCGGCCCTCGCCCTGGGAGTGTTCACCCTCCTGCTGGCCGTCATGCCCACCTACCCGACCTTCATGGTCATGACCATCCCGGTGGGCCTGTGCGTGCTCACCCTCCTGACCAGCGCCAACCAGACCGTTCAGATGACCACCGAGCCGTCCATGCGTGGGCGGGTCCTCAGCATCTACATGATGTTCTTCCTGGGGTCGACGCCGGTCGGCGCCCCGCTCATCGGCTGGGTGGCCGACGCCTGGGGGCCGCGTATCGCGATCGCGGTCGGCGGCCTGAGCGCTGTCCTCACTGCGCTGGTGGCCGCCGCCTGGAGCTACAGGCACTGGAACCTGTCCCTGCACTACTCCTCCACCCGCCCCTACCTCAGGGCTGCGCCGAAGCCGCCGCAGACCCAGCAACCGGAGACCCGTGGCGACGGCTGACGCTGACTGACGCTGACTGATGTCGACCAGCACCGACCGACGCCGGCTCATGTCACTCAACTACCGCTTGACCGGGCCGCACATGCCGCCGAGCGAGTAATACGTACGCTACCCGTGGCGCATCTCCGAGACACTGGGGAGGACTCCCCAGCCGAGGATCGGCGCGCTTTCAGGTGGTGCTGGCCCACATCACAGGATGCCGCCTATCCTGTCAAGGAACGCGGTTCGGTGAGCGAGCCCTTCCGAAGGCATCGAATGGCCGCGGTAACCCACCTCAAGCAGGAGCCCACCCCCATGACCGAGCTGATCGACACCACCGAGATGTACCTCAAGACCGTCTATGAGCTTGAGGAGGACGGCGTTCCGCCGCTGCGCGCCCGCATCGTCGAGCGTCTCGACCACTCGGGCCCCACGGTCTCCCAGACGGTGGCGCGCATGGAGCGTGACGGCCTCATCAAGGTCGCCGATGACCGCTCCCTCGAGCTCACTGATGAGGGACGCAGACGCGCCACCGACGTGATCCGCAAGCACCGGCTCGCTGAAAGGCTGCTGCTGGACGTCATCGGCATCGAGCGCCGATTCGTCCACGAGGAGGCCTGCCGCTGGGAGCACGTCATGAGCGAGCAGGTCGAGGAGCGCCTCGCCGTCATCCTCGACGACGTCTCCACCGACCCCTTCGGCAACCCTGTCCCGCCGCGGACGGCGGAGCACCCGCGACCCTCTGCCGATGAGGTCAGCGCGGACCGCTTCGCCGGCCGTGAGACCGTCACGGCTGTCATCAGCCGTATCGGGGAGCCGATCCAGGCCGATGCGGAGATCATCGCCGGCCTCGAGGACGCGGAGATCGTCGCCGGAGCCGAGGTGGAGCTGCGTGTCAGCGCCGGCGGGGTGCGGCTCGTCGGGTCCTCCGGTGACCCCGTTGTCCTGGGCGACGACGTCGCCCGACACCTCTTCGTCCGGCGCTGAGCGACGGCGCTCAGCCTCCCTGCCAGAACTCTCAAGAAAACCTGAAAATACTCTGTGCAGGCAGGGGATTGGGGCGGTGATCCTCGTCTCAGAATGTGAGACGTGAGGTGCTGTCTCGCAGTCTGGGCGATGGTCGTGCAGTCGTCCTCCCTGAGGTGTCTCACAGGTGTCGAGACGGAGGGCCCGTGTTGGGGCCCTGTCGAGGCGTGTGTGATTTTTCCGCAGAATGCCGAGCATTTTTCGGTTTCAGTTGCGGGGGCTCAGATGGACCGACGTCCCTGGAGCAATATGGAGAAAAGCGAGAAGCGCTCCAAAGTGCTTCGGCTCACAACAGTGTGCGACACCTGGCCGTGACGAAGTGAGGGTCTGTCATGTAGCGTTCAGGTCGTTGCCGCAGACAACCGTCTCGGTGACGTCTCGGATCGGGGCTTAGTCCTGCCACTCGATCTGAGGCACGTGGAACCAACAACTCAAGTGGCAGGAACGGGGGAACCAACTACCGGCCGCTGAGGCGAACAGCCGAGGCGGCCTTGGGGTGAAGCCCGCGTCTGCGGGCCGGACGTCTCCAGTCCGAACCCGACAGCTCACCTCGTCGGCTCAACAGGAGAAAGCATTCATGTCCTCACGCACCACCGCACGTCACCGCAAAGCCACCCGCGCCCTTACCCCACTGGATGACTTTGCTCCCACCGCGCGCCGCGGTCTGGCTGTTGCCGCTTCGTCCGGCCTCGCCCTGACCATGATCGCTTCGGGAGCCAACGCCGCCGGTCACAGCGAGGTCACCTCCTCCGGCACCATCGAGGCTTCCGGTGTGACCCCCGGAGTGGGCATCCTCGCCGCCAACGCCCGCGAGGCCCTGGCCGCCCGCCAGCAGATCACCATCTCCCAGGCCAACTGGGTCACCGAGGCCGCCCCGCAGGTGGAGGCCGTCGCCCCCGCCGCTCCTGCCGCCCCGGAGACGCCCGCCGCTCCCGAGGGCCCCTGCTGAGCAGGCCGCTCCCGGCCGAGCAGCAGGCCCCCGAGGCTGCCGCCCCGGCCGCTGCCGACCAGGGTGCTGACACCGCTGCCGCCGACGCGCAGGCCGCTCAGACCACCCAGGCCTCCGCGCCCGCCAGCACCTCCAACTCCTCTGTCGTGGCCATCGCCATGCAGTACGTGGGCTCCCCCTACGTGTGGGGCGCCTCCGGCCCGAGCGCCTTCGACTGCTCCGGCTTCACCTCCTACGTGTACGCCCAGGTCGGCATCAACCTGCCCCGCACCTCCGGCGAGCAGGCCGTGGCCGGCACCCAGGTGTCCGCCGCTGAGGCCCAGCCCGGCGACCTCGTCACCTGGCCCGGTCACGTCGGCATCTACGCCGGTGACGGCAAGGTCATCGACGCCGGTGACGAGTCCACCGGTGTGGTCTACCGTGACATCTGGGGCTCCCCGAGCTTCGTCCGCGTCGGCTGATCCCAGACGCTGAAGTCCTGACCGTGAGGGGTGGGCGCCATGCGGCGCCCACCCCTCACGGCGTGTCAGGAGGAGGGGTGGAGTTGGTCGTCGGGGCGTGTCATGGGAGCAAAACGAGGACAACCTCGTCATGTGGTGGTCCCCACACCCCTTTTCGGGGCAGAATGTTCCTTGGGTCGTAGACCGTGATCTCGAGAAAGGGCAGATCCCATGACTGATGACAACGTCGTCCTCGTCGGAGTCGATGGTTCACCCGAGTCCCTGGCGGCAGTGGACTGGGCTGTGGCGCGCGCTGAGTGCCAGGGCTGGCGCGTCCACATCCTGTGCGCCTACTCCCTGCCCTCCTTCACCACCGCCTCCCTTGACGGCGGCTACGCGGCGCTCGACGACTCGGCCATCAGGTCCGGCGCCCAGGCCGTCATCGACGAGGCCGTTGAGCGCGTCAAGAAGTCCGGCGTCACCGTCACCTCCTCCCTGGAGACCGGGGACCCGGCCGGGGTCCTCGTCGACCTCTCCGAGGAGGCGACGCTGGCCGTCGTCGGCACTCGGGGAGGCGGCGGCTTCGCCGACCGGCTCCTGGGCACTGTCTCCTCCGCCCTGCCCGCGCACAGCCACTGCCCGGCCGTCGTCGTACCCCAGCACCATGAGGGCGCCGACTTCACGCCGGTACGCCGCATCGTCGTCGGCGTCGACGGATCCTCCTCGGCCCGCAGGGCCCTCAAGTGGGCCGTGGCCGAGGCGGAGGCGTGGGGCGCCGAGCTCACCGCCATCGCCGCCGTGCCGATGGCCTCCGGGGCCGGGGCTCTCGCCTGGCTGCCGGCCGCCGTCGACCGCGAGCAGGTTCTGGCCGACGTCCGCTCCGGGCTGGACCGCGCCATCAACGAGGCCCTCGAGGGCCACGAGGGCGTCACAGTGCGCCGTCACGCCCTGGACGGCAACCCGGCCGAGCTCCTGGCCGAGTTCTCCACCGCCGTGGACCTCATCGTCGTCGGCTCGCGTGGACGCGGGGGCTTCTCCGGACTGCTGCTGGGCTCCACCAGCCAGGCCGTCCTGTCTCACGCCTCGTGCCCCGTGCTGGTCGCACCCACGCACCACGCCAAGGGGGAGCGGCGCACCTCGCGCACCTCCACGCCGTGGGGTCGGGCCTGAGGCTCCACCCGCCGCGGCGAGCCCGCCTTCGCTCGCCGCGGCGCCACCCCGAAGCCCGAGTGGTCATGGGCGGGGCGATCCGCTGGTAGTCTTCCGCTCAGGCCCTCGTAGCTCAGGGGATAGAGCACCGCTCTCCTAAAGCGGGTGTCGTTGGTTCGAATCCAATCGAGGGCACTGACACCAGCGGGTCCGGTCGGCGTTCCTGCACGGTGGCCGGAGACGCATCGAGCGCCGGCCGATGCCGATCAACACGTGCCGGCGTGGGCCCATGGGGCGTGCCACGCCGCGGTGCGTCTCCACGCTCAAGAGTCGATCGGCCTATATCTTGAGCATATGACGCCTTCGTTCTTCTCCTTCGGCCGCAGACGGCGCGATGCTGCCCTCCGGGAGGATGAGCGTAAGGGTGCCAGAACTTCGGCCGGATCAGATCAAACCGCGAGCCGACGGCGTTTTCGCCGCGGACCTGGGAGCCTTGGCCGCGGCGCCGAGCAAGCCCGAGCCCGCCACCGAGCCCTGCACCCTCCCAGCCCCGTGCGCCCCGCTCCCGCACCGCCGCTGAGCGCGACCGACGTCGAGCGGCGCGAGCGCATTGACGCGGCCCCTGTCCGCCTGGCGCGGCCAGCTCGTGGACCTGGGGGGTGTGGCGAGCCTGGATGACATCACCATGCTCGACGGCGTCGTCGACCTCACCGCCGCGCACCCCTCCGGCCTGGCTCAGCTCTACGCCGGCCGCCCCACCAACCTGTCCAGCATCGTGCGCGAGCGCAACGCGCTGGGCGAGGCCCGCCAGTCCCTGCGCGAGGTCTCGGCGCGAACCGACGTCCTGGCCCGCCAGTTCGGCGTCGCACCGGTCTACCTGGCCATCGGGGTAGCCACCTGGAACGAGACGATTCCCGAGGACGGTGAGGAGGACAGTCTTCACCTGGTCGACGGCGCCTCACCGGAGGCGGACCTGACCGCCCAGATCCCGCACGTCGAGCGCATCGCCGCCGAGCACGCCGCCCGCAACGCCCTGGCCGCCGCCGGCCTGACCGTCCCCGAGGTCCCCTCAGGGCCACGCGTGCGCACCGTCAACGCGCCCGTCCTGCTGCGGCCCGTGCGCCTGGTCAGCGCCACCGCGGACGCCACCCTCACCCTCGACCCCACCATCGAGGTCAACCCGGTCCTCACCCGCGCCCTGCGCCGCTACCAGTGCAGCACCGACATCGGGGACATCGCCCGCGCCGCCCTGTCCTCAGCGGGCTTCACCCCGCGCTCGGCCCTGGCCCGCATCGGTGCCCTGGGGCGCCAGTACCTGCCCGGCTTCGAGATCCACGAGCGCCTCGTCGTCGGGGCGTTCGTCCACCCCGGACAGGCTCTGGTGGAGGACTTCGACGCCGTCCTGGAGCGCTCGCGCACCTCCGCCCTGGTCGCCGCCATCGCCGGGGACGAGGGCGCCCGCGAGGCCCTCAGCGTCGAGCTTCCCCCGGCCGTCCCCACCGACCGGGTCCCCGGCGCCGAGCGCGGCGTGGGCGACCTGGAGCCCGCCCAGCTCGACGTCATCGAGGCGGTGGGCACTGGCGCGAGCTTCCTCGTCGACGCGCCCCCCGGCTCCGACGTCGCCGGCACCCTGGCCGCCGTCTTCGCCGACGCCGCCGCCTCCGGACGCACCGTGCTGCACGTGCCCGCCACCAGCGCCGACGGGCACGCCGTCGCGGCCGCCCTGCGTGAGGAGGGGCTGGGCTCCATGGTCCTGGACCTCACCGAGGACGCCGCCTGGCGCCAGCACGCCTCCGAGGGCATCCGCGAGAGCCTGGGCGTCCAGCCGCCCCAGCTCGACGTCGCCGGGATCATCGCCTCGCGGGACCGCCTCACCTCCGTCCGCTCCCGCCTGGACCGCTACGTGCGCGCCCTGCACAGGCCCCGCGAGCCCTGGTCGGTCTCCGCCTACGAGGCACTGCAGAAGCTCGCCGAGCTCACCAGCCGTCGCGACCGGGCGACCACCCGGGCCCGCATCGACGCCGAGCACCTGGGCCGCCTCGACGAGGAGCGCCGGGAGCGCGCTCTGGCCCTCCTGCGCCGCGGGCACGCCCTGGGGCTGTTCGCCCCGGAGGTCTCCTCCAGCGCCTGGAACGGGATCCCGGTGGAGGACATGGACGAGGCCACCGACGCGCTCGTCCACCTGCGCGCCCTGGCCAACGACCTGCTGCCCACCATCCAGGAGCACACGGCCGTGGTCACCCGCACCACCGGCCTGAGTCGAGCCCGCAACCTGGGCCAGTGGATCGAGCAGCTCGACATGTTCGACGGCGTGCGCGAGTCCCTGGACGTCTTCCTGCCCGAGGTCTTCGAGCGCTCCGCCGCCGACATGGTCATCGCCACCGCCTCCAAGCGCTGGCGCGACGAGCGGGGCATTCACATGGACGGCTCGCGGCGCCGGCGCTTCACGCGGCAGGCGGGCGACCTGGTGCGGCCGGGCCGCGTCGTCGACGACCTGCACGGCGAGCTGGTCAAGGTCCAGCGCCGTCGCGAGGTGTGGCGCCGCCACGACCCCGACGGCGGCTGGCCCCGTCTGCCCCAGGGCCTGGACGAGATGCGGCGCACCGCCGGGCGGGCGCGCGGCGCCGTGACCGAGGTTCAGCCGCTGCTGGGGCGCGCCCAGGACTCCCCGGTGCTCATGGAGATGCCCCTGGAGGATCTCCTGGAGCTGGCCCGCTCTCTGGCAGCCGACGACCTCACCGCACAGAGGCTCCCCGAGGTCAACCGCATCCGCACCGATCTCGAGGCCCTGGGGCTGAGCGACTTCGTGGCCGACATGGCCGCCCGCAGCGTCGAGGACGACCAGCTCGAGCCCGAGCTCACCCTACTGCTGGTGGTCCTCCCTGCTGGCGCAGACCCTCGCCGCCGACCCCGATCTTGGCGGTCTCGACGCGCGCGCCCTGTCCCAGATGGCCGTCTCGCTGCGCGAGCTCGACGCCGCCCACACGCGCTCCCTGTCCGGTCCCGTGGCCCAGGCCTGCGCCCGGCGGGTGCGGGCCGCCGTCGAGGAGGACAAGGCCGATGCCCGCGCCCTGTACATCGCACTGGCCCGTGAGGACGGCGTCCCGCTGCGGGAGATCATCGACGCCCACCCCATGGCCCTGCTGGCCCGGCCGATCTGGATCGTCCCGCCCACGCTCGTGCCCCAGATCTTCTCACCCACCGCGGTGGTGAACCTGGCCGTCCTGGACGCCTCCACGCCCATGCCGGTCCCGCAGGTGCTGCCCGCCTTCGTGCGCGCCGAGCAGGTGCTCGTCGTCGGCGACTCCCGGCGCGCGACGACGGGGCTGGCTGCCGAGCTCGGCCCGCTCCTGCCCTCGCGCACCCTGCCGACGGCCCGCAACAGCCTCGACGCCGGCATCGCCTCCTTCCTCGCGGCCAATGGTTACGAGGGGGTCGTCGAGGCCGTGCCCTCCCCGCCGGGGGACACCTCCCTGACCCTGGAGCTCGTGGACGGGCGAGGCATGCCTGCGCCCGGGCAGACCGCGGTCGAGACGGTGGAGGCCGAGGTCTCCCACGTCGTCGACATGGTCATCGACAGGGCACTGACCCGGCCCGAGGAGTCCCTGGCCGTCATCGCCCTCAACCGCCTGCACGCCGACGCCCTGCGCTCGGCCATCACCCGGGCGGCCGCCGGGGCCCCGGCGCTGGAGGAGTTCTTCGCCCCTGGGGCGGTCGAGCCCTTCACCGTCGTCGAGCTGGCCGAGGCCCGTGCCCTCCAGCGCGACCACATCATCATCTCGGTGGGCTACGCCAAGACCCCGCACGGGCGCACCATCCACAACTTCGGGCCCGTCTCGGACCACAGCGGCATGGTGGGGCTCGTCGAGGCCCTGTGCGCCTCGCGGGGCAGCACTCAGGTGGTCTCCTGCCTGGCCGCCGCAGACATCGACCGCGACCGTCTGCGCGCCCCGGGTGCCCGCCTGCTGCGCGAGGTCCTGGCGCGGGCCGAGGACTCCTCCCAGTCCGGTAACTCCGCCGGCAAGGTGCCCGACCGACTCCTGGTGGACCTGGCCGAGCACCTGTGGCGCAAGGGCCTGTCGGTCGTCCCCCGCTACGGGACCGACGGCGGTGTGCGCATCCCGCTGGCCATCGGCCACCCCGACTACCCCGACGAGCTGCTCGTGGCGGTCCTGACCGACGACGTCGACTACATCTCCGAGCCCAGCCTGCGCGCGGCGCGACCGGCACCGCGTCGAACGCCTGAGCGACGCGGGTGGCGCGTCCACATGGCCTTCTCCGCCGGGGTCTTCGTGGACCCGGAGGCCGAGGCGAGGGCCGTGGAGGAGCTCGTCCTGGCCGTCCTGATGGAGCGCCAGGGCGAGGCCGCACCGACGGCCATGGAGGCCGTGCCCGACCGTGTCGACGACTCGGTGCGCGCCGTCCCCGAGATGCCCGAACCCGAGGGCGATGAGGGCTCTATGAGCGCACCGAGCGCCCCCGTATCGCCCAGGGGCTGCCGCTGCAGGCCTACTCCGACGACCAGCTCGATGACCTCATGACCTGGATCCGCTCCGACGGCGTGGGCCGCTCCGAGGCCGGGGAGGTCGAGGAGCTGAGGAGCGCGCTGGCTCTGCGTCGCCGCGGCTCGGGGATCGACGCCGTCCTGGCCAACGCCGTGCGGCGCACCCGCTGAGTCGCACGAGCGGTGCTGAAGGACATAGAGAACGACCGTGATGCCGTGAATGACGCCGCTGTGACAGACGGATCGGACCGGGGACGGGGCTCAGAGGCGGAGTCCGCAGACAGTGCCGTGACGCCTGAGCGCGGGAGCACGAGGCGTCGCCGTCGGGTCGTCGCCCTGTCATCCCGGGACCGGGAGCGTGTGGCGCGCGGTGAGAGCCCTGAGGATCTGGCAAGGGCGGACTACGAGCACGACGCCCTCAGCGGCCCCGCAGAGAGGCTCGACGCCCCTGCGCCCCGGTGGTGCCGGCTCCAATGACGCCCGCCTCCGACGCGACGTGCCCCCGCACTGGGGCTGATAGCGAGCCGCCGCGAGGAAAAAGCGCGGAAAAGCGGAGGCCCCGCCGATCCTCGCGATCGGCGGGGCCCTGCGCTGACGCGATGACGAGATCGCTGCGGGACTCAGCGCCTGGCGGCGTTGGCCGAGAGCAGGTCGCGGATCTCGGTGAGCAGCTCGACGTCGGTGACCTCGTTGGCCTCCTCCTCGGCCTTCTGCTTGGCCATGCGCTCCCTTGACCTTGTTCATCGGCAAGACAATGGCGAAGTAGACGGCGACGGCCATGAGCAGAAGTTCGACCACGGTGGTAATGATCGTGCCGGGCTGCACGTACGTCAGGATTGGCGGCGAGCTCCTGCGCGTGGAGCTTGAGACTGCCGACTCAGAGCTGGAGTCGAAGTTCGGCTGGCCGACAACCTGGCTGATCGATGGCCATGATGACGCTCGGTGATGGCGTTTGACGATCGGCTGAGAACGCGGCACCGATGATAACGGCGACGGCGAGCTCGAGGGCGTTGCCCTGCGCAATGAACTCCTTGAATCCCTTAATCATGGCGATCCTTTCTAGCGGCGCGGGCAGACGTCTGCCGGGGGTGCGCCATCGGGGGGGGACTGGACGTGATGGCGTCTTATCATTCGTGTAAGACGCCGCAGCGGCATTACGGGCTCAGCGCAATGCCGAGCGTGCTATTCGTAGCCGCGCCGACTACCAGAGTAGCGCTACTCGCAGGAATAGCCAGTGTGATAAGTGTTACTTTCTTGTTTCCTGTCCATCGGCCGTCCTCTCCGGCCTGTTGAATCATCACCACTCTTGCTTCGGAACAGAGAACTGCGCTGTGCGTTCCAAAAGGTCCAACAGGCATTCCTTGGGAAACACTTTGAGAAGGCTCCTGAATTCCTGGTGATTCCTGGTTGGAAGATGAAGAAGATGTGTCGGGGCCGGCTGAGGGGCTCATTGTTGAGCTGTTCTCCGGGCTGTTCTGCGTGGTCGGGGTCTCTGTCGGCTCGGCGGGATTCTGTGCCGGTGCGCCCTGAGAGGCCTCGTCCTGCGCCTGTGGGCTCCATCCCTCGGGGGCCTGCCCGATGACGTCCACCCGTGCGCCGGGGCGGGCCAGCTCGGCTCCGACGTCGACGGGTACCTGAACCAGCCGCTCATCGGCTCCCAGTTCCTGGGCCATGCCGCCGCTGGTCATCGAGGCGGTCAGCACCGTGCCCTTCTCCAGGGAGATGGCCGCACGGCTCCCCACCGCCTGCCCCGTGGAGGTCAATGGGGACTGGGGGAGCGACCCGGCTGGAAGCGTGCTGGTCGAGACGTCCTGCTCGGTGAGGAGCGCCCCGGCGCTGATCGCGCGTGATGCGACGAGAACCTGCTGTCCCCGTTCAGGACCGGGACGCAGCACGCTGAGGGCCACCAGGACCGCGGTTCCCAGACAGACGGCCACCACCAGGTGGCGATGCCGCCACAGCAGGAGCGAAGGACGCCGCCCGCCCCACCGGCCCGGACGGGGTGGGTGGGAGCCGGACCTCGAGGAGCGTGGCGACTCGGTGCGGGATCCTGAGGCTCCTGGTGGGAGGTGCTGAGAGAGGGGCGGCGGGGCAGTCCATGACGACGACTCATGCCAACAGGGTCGGCTGCCGGCTGCGGCCTGGCACGCGCACTTCTCAGCGCTGTGGACAGAAGCCGCCTCCCGGGAGCCTGTGGCCCCCGGGAGGCGGCGGCAGCGGTGATCTCAGGACTCCGGGGACATGGTGTGCGCTGGCGACCCGGTGGCCAGCAGGAACCACTCCTGGGCCGTGATGACGGCGTCCACGTGCTCGTCGTGCTCCTCCATCGGCAACGGCCCGGGCACCAGCTCCTCGGGGTGGAGGATGGCGAAGGTGTGGACGTCGGGGGAGCGCAGAGGCAGCATCCGGTCGTACCAGCCGCCACCCTGCCCCAGGCGGCGCCCAGCGCTGTCCACGGCGAGCGCCGGAATGAGGAGGGCGTCGACCTGGCGCACGGCCTCGGCCGGCAGGGTGGGGCCGCTGGGCTCCGGAGGACGCCTCGGTGCCCGCTCCGCCAGGTCCTCACCGCCCTGGAACAGTCCCCAGCAGCGCGCCAGGCGAGGTCCGAGCACCGGCAGCAGGACCTTGACACCGGCCTCGTGAAGCCGTTCCAGCAGCAGCCGGGTACAGGGCTCGGCCCCCACCGACACGAAGGCCGCCACCTTCTCCGCACCGGCCACCGCCTCCAGAGCGTGCTCGGTCAGCGCATCGCAGGCCGCCGTGTGACCCTGCGCCGGGTGGTGGTGATGGGCGCGGCGGTGCGCCCGCAGCACCTTGCGCAACTCGTCCTTGGCGTCGTCAACCTCGAGTCGGCTCGTATCGGGAAGGTCCAGCGCGCCGGTCGTCATGGGCCCATCCTCGCAGGTGATGACACATCGCGCCTGAATCGTTCGTCCCGGCGGGGCACGGTGCGCGTCGTCAACCTGACGGTAACCTGAGTGCCATGAGAACAGTGGCCGAGCACCTGGCCGCCTGCCTGGAGATCGCCCAGGCGGCAGCGCCCCCTCGACGTGGTCCTTCCCGACGCCGTTGGATGCGTCCTGGCCCAGGACGTCGTCGCCGGAATCGACCTGCCCGCCGTGGACCTGGCCGGACAGGACGGCTATGCCGTCATCGCCAAGGACGTCGCCGAGGCGGACCGGAACAACCCGCTCGTGCTCGACGTCGTCGATGCGGTACGCGCCGGTGACATGCGCCCCTGCCACCTCGTCTCCGGGGCCGCCGTCCTCATCGACTCCGGAGCCCCCATGCCACTGGGCGCCGATGCCGTCGTCCCCTGGGCCGACACTGACCGCGGTGAGTCCCGGGTGAGCATCCACCGCTCCATCGCATCGGGCGACAACGTCCGTCGCCGTGCCGAGGACGTGAAGTCCGGAACCACCGTTCTCAAACGGGGATCGCGCGTCAGCGCCCGTCAGGTGGCCCTCCTGGCGGGCCTCGGGCTGCACCGGGTGCGCGTGCGTCCCGCCCCGCGCGTCGTCGTGGTCTCCATCGGGGACGAGCTGGTCGAGCCCGGCCAGTTCCGCGAGGCCGGGGACGTCTTCGACGCCAACGGTCACGCCCTGGCCTGCGCGGTCACCGACGCCGGCGGTCAGGCCTTCCGCGTGGCCGCCGTCCCCGACGAGCTGCGCGCCCTGGCGGACACCATCGAGGACCAGCTCGTGCGCGCCGACGTCCTCATCACCACCGGGGGCCTGAGCGTCGGGCAGGGGGACACGGTCAAGGAGGTCCTGGCGCCCCTGGGCTCGGTGCGTTTCGACGCCGTCGCCATGTCCCCGGGCAGGCAGCTCGGCGTGGGGACGGTCGAGGGCACCCCGATCTTCTGCCTGCCCGGCGACCCGGTCAGCGCCCAGATCGCCTTCGAGACCTTTGTGCGCCCGGTCCTGCGCCAGATCGCCGGACGCACCTCCCTGCACCGCTCCAGCCTGCCGGCCACCATCTCCGAGGGCTGGCACTCCCCGGCCGGCAAGCGCGAGTTCGTCCCCGTGCACGTCAGCGGCTCACCCTCCCGCGGATACTGCGCCGAGCCGACGACGCCGCCGGGCACCGTCCGGCTGCACGGCCTGTCGGAGGCCAACGCCATCGCTGTCGTGCCCGAGGACACGAGCACCGTGGTGTCCGGAGACACCCTCCACTGCCTCCTGCTGGACGCCTGATGCCCACCCCGCGCTCGACGCCTCGTGACGGCTCCCTCGGTGGCGGAGCCCGGCGAGGCCCTCGCCGGCCTGCTGCTCGGGGCCGGCTCACCGGCACGCTTCACCTGGCCGGTGCGCCTCGAGCCCGCACCGGCGGCCCACGAGGAGCGGGCATCCGGTGCCACGCAGGCGCCCGGGCGTCCCTCGGTCGTCGTGCGCGAGCTGCGAGCCGACGACGAGGGGCCCGTGGAAGGCGCTGCGGCTGGCGGAGAACGACCGGCTCGTCCCCTGGGAGGCCACCCCTGCCGGCTGGTGGCGGGAGGCGTTGAGCACTTTTCCCGTCTTCCTGCGCCGCCAGACGCGCCGGGCCAGGCCTCGCCGAGGCGATGCCCTTCGTCGTCGAGGTCGACTGGCGCCTTCGCTGGGCAGATCGCCGTCGACCCTGATCATCTGGGGCGCCACGCGCAGCGCCCAGGTGGGCTACTGGATCGGCTCGGCCCTGGCAGGGGTGGGGGATCATGCGCCTGTCGGTGGCTCTCGTCCTCGACCACCTGCTGGGGCCGGTGGGGCTGCACCGGGTGGAGATCAACGTCCGCCCCGACAACGAGCGGAGCCTGGCGCTGTGCCGTGGTCTTGGTCTGCGCGAGGAGGGGCTGCGCCGCGGCTACATGCACATCAACGGCGCCTGGGCCGACCACGTCTCCTTCGCTGCCCTCGCTGAGGAGGTCCACGGGCCGGATGGTGCCGGTTTCGAGCAGCGACTCACGCGCGGGTGACGCATTCTCTGGACGTGCGCGCAGGCGTAGGTGAGGGATGCTCCCGGGGTGCGGCGGGTGCGCCGACGGCGCGTTTGGGGTGGCTGTCGGCAGATCGGTCACGACGTGCTCAACGAGGCGGAAGAAACGTGTGTGACCTCATGTGGCGACGGAGATGCAAGGCTGACAGTGTGACGTCGTGAATCCCAGGTATTTCGAAGGAAAGCCGGAGTGTTCCTGCGCGGGGAGGGGCGGGCGCGCTTACGGTTGCTGTGTGGGAATCGAGATCTGGGCAGTCATCGCCCTCATCACGGTTCTCTCCGTGTACCTCCTTCCGCTTTTAGTGGGGCGCCGCGAGATGGCTCGCCGCTCCAACGTCCAGGACCGCTACTCGGCTGAGCTGCGGGTCCTGGCCACAGGTGCGGCCGCCGTCGAGCGTGACGACACCTGTGCGAGCAGTGGGCATGCGGAGCTCTTTCGACGTCGACCGGAGGTGAGGGCGATGAACAGGCCCGCCGTGAGGAATGTGCGCGCCCTGCGCACCGAGCGCGAGCTCGACCGTGCCCGCCAGGCTCACGCTCAGGGGCGTGAGCGCCGTCGGGTCGCCGCCTCGCACCGCGGGATCGTCGCCAGCGTCCTGCTCGGCGTCTCGCTCGGCGCCTGGGTGCTGGGCCTCGTCACGGCGCTGCCGTGGTGGCCCGCCCTGCTGCCCACTGCGCTGCTGGGAACCTCGATGGTGGCCGGACGTCGAGCCGCGCTGGCCTCGGCTGCGGCCGACCGCCGTGAGCGCCGCCGCATCGCCGAGCTCGAGCAGACCCTGGTGACCCTGACCGGCCGGCGCTCCTCGGCCTCGGTCGTGGCCGCGCCCCGTTCCGTCGTCGACGGCGCGCGCAGCGGCGCCAGCGCCTCCAGCGGTGCCGTCAGCTCCGCCGACGCTGTCAGTGACAGTGCGGCCTCGCCCGCCGTGTCGGCTGAGTCCGCTGTGTCGGCTGATCCTGTCGAGTCCGCCGGCGACTCCGCTGCACAGGACTCCTTCATCGAGCGCCTCGCCCGTGAGGGCACCCAGCGGCCGGCCGTGCGCTCGACGTCGTCGCCTCGGGAGGCCGCCGGCGCGGTGCCGGCTGAGTCCACTGAGTCCGCCGCGTCTCCTGAAGCCGCCACTGACAGCCCTGCTGAGGCGACTGGCACTGCTGCTGTCCGCCCCTCCCGGACCATCGACTCCGAGGAGGAGCGTCTGGCCAGGCTCGACGCCGACCTGGATGCCGAGACCGCCGCAGCCGTGGCCGCCGAGCGCGAGGCGACCCGCCGCGCCTCGGTCCACGTGCCCTCCCGCCACGCCGGCCGGGTCTCCCGGAACATGGGCGTGCGCGAGGCGGTCTCCCGCGACGGCGACGAGGAGAGCTCGCCGCGCACCAAGGACTTCGTCGCCTCCCTGTCGACCCCGACCTCCCACAGCCTGCCCGGTTGGGGCAGGCTCTTCGCCGAGGCGACCGCCATTGAGCAGGAGGCGCGGAACGGGATGCTGCGGCATCGTCGTCCCCTGAGGCGGTTGCGCCGGCCCAACCGGCCGCTGCGGCCTCCCCCAGCCGGCCTCCGAGCCGGCCCGGCCGGTCGCCCGTCCGCAGGCCCCCGCTGCTGCTGCACCGGCTGAGGGATGAGGAAGTCGTCAAGGAGGAGGTGACGACGTCGACCCTCGCCCCAGGGCTGGCGCCCGGTCCACGTGCCCGCCCCGACCCACACGCTGGCGGCCCGGGCGCCCCAGCGCTCCTACGCCGACCCGGTGGTCGACCCGGGCACCTCCGCGCCGGTACCCGCCCGTCCGCAGTCGGCCCGCGCCTACATCCCTGCTCCGGTGGAGGACGAAGAGGAGCTCTTCCACCCCATCGACCTCGACGCCATCCTCGAGGGGCGGCGCGCGGCCGGAGAGTAGTGCGGGGACTCCCACGGCACGTCGCCGGGCCGCTCCGGTGCGGTGGGCGGGCTCACCGCCACTGAACTTGCCAGAACTGCCGGCGGCGATGCTAGGATCGGTCCGCACTTGGGGCTATGGCGCAGTTGGTAGCGCGTCTCGTTCGCAATGAGAAGGTCGGGGGTTCTGAATCCCCCTAGCTCCACCACCTCGAAGGTCTGCCCCGCCAAAAAACTGGCGGGGCAGACCTCTTTCAACGTGCCGGTTGCCTTGGGCAGGTTATCGGCGTGAACGTGGTGCTGTAGGGCCTGTTATGTATGTCCTTTGAGCCAGTGGTCGATCCTGGCGATGTGGATGGTGGCCTGGTAGCGCACGGCGAGCTTGTCGTAGCGGATGGCCAGGGCTCGGTGGTGCTTGAGGTGACTGAAGCCGCGTTCCACGGTGCTGCAGTTCTTGTGCGTCACGGCGTCGAAGGCCGGCGGGCGTCCACCGCGTGAGCCTCTGGCTCGACGGTGGGGCCGCCTGGTCGGCCGTGACCGGGATCGTGGTGCGGATGCGGTGGGCGCGCAGCCAGGCCCGGTCGGCCTGTGAGGAGTAGGCCTTGTCAGCCAGCACCCGCCTCGGGCGCTGCGGGGCCGGCCCCGGCCGCGGTGTGCGACGCGGATCGCCTCCGTGTCCGAGTGAGGGTTCACCTACATCAGGGGCTGTCTTGCCAGTTGGGCGGATTGAGTGCGTGATCGACGAGCAACCCGCGTACGGCGCACCCGATCAAGGTGACCAAATCTAGACATCTAGTATATGGATAGTTAGTATCCTGATATGCAGTTGCCGAAGGGAGTGGAGTGGGCTGCGCACGCGCTGGTCGTGCTGGATGTGGCTGGAGGTCGGGTTGTTTCGAGTGCGGACTTGGCGGGAGTGTTCGATCTGTCGCCGACCTATCTGAACAAGCACCTGCAGAAACTTGCGGCGGCGGGCATCGTTGCCTCAGTGGCCGGCGCCTCGGGCGGGTTCCGCTTGTCCCAGCCAGCCGCAAGGGTGAGCCTGGATGACGTGGTTTCTGCATTAGGTAGCGCGGCACCTTTGTTCCAGTGCAACGAGATCCGATGCCAGGGTGCATTCATCGATCAGAAAACGCAGATCCTCGCGTCAGGTCTGTGCTCGATCAACCGAGCTATGTCCCGTGCCGAGGATGCTTGGCGTGCCTCGTTGGCTGGCACCTCTATCGCCGACCCAGCAGCCGGCCTCGACAACGCCACCCGAACCCGCATGCTCCAGGCCACCGGTCTGGATCCCGACCCGTTAGGACCCCTTGTGAAGATCGCCATCATCGGCGCCACCGGTACCGCTGGCCGCGCCACCACCCGGAGCGCTCGCCAGGCTGGATATGACGTCATTACCCTGTCTCGTGCTACCGGTATAGATCTGCACACCGGTGAAGGCCTTACCAGCGCCCTAGACGGTGCCGACGTAGCCATCGATACCTCCAACCCCTTCCCGGTCAGCGCCGACGCCGACCTCGTCGCTACTTTCCGCGACACCACGGCTCGCGTTGTTCGGGCCCTGCCAGCACGCCGGCGTTGACCGACTAGTGCACTTGTCGATCTGCAACATCGACGACCCCGCCTTCGACGAATTCGACTACTACCTCGCCAAGCGCGCCCAGGAGCAGGTACTGGCCGATTGCGCACTCGAGCACGTGGTGGTGCGCTCGACGCAGTGGATGGAGTTTGCCCTCAACCCGGGCGCGGTCACCCAATCTGACGATCAGGTGCGCGTCGAGGACTGGCTTGTCCAGCCTGTCGCCGTCGACGAAGTTGCCCGGGTTTTGGTCGAAGCGTCCAGCGGTTCCGTCCGTGACCGACAGATCGCCGGCCCTGAACGGGTACATTTGCCTGACCTGACCCGACAGTTACTGCAGGCCAAGGGGGATGTGCGTCCTGTCGTTGTCACAGCCCCAGGTCTGCCAGAGCTCGCTCAGGGGGTGCTGCTCGCGCCGCGCGGTGCAGAGCTTCTAGGACCTGACGTTGCCAGATGGGTGAGTACCCAAGGGGCAGCAGCCTGACTGTCAATACGTCACCAGGGGCTGACGTGAGCCAGCTTTTCTTCGCGTAGCCCAGTAGAGTTCCATGTCTTACCCCAACACGGTTCTTACGTTGCGCCACCGCCTCAATGCCACCCAGCTCGTCGTCGAGGAGGATTGGCTGATCGGCGATGTCACCGCCCGTTTTCAAGTGGTTTGCCCCTCCCGTTAGCTCCACCACCTCAGGGGTCTGCCCCGCCAGGAGACTGGCGGGGCAGACCTTTTCGCGCCTTGTGTGACTTCTGGGTGCCGAGTCGGCTTCCGTGGATCTGAAGCCCTGTACTCGGGTGTTTCTGTCGAGGTTTCGGACGAGTCTCGCTACGCGGCAGTCGGGCTCGGGCGGAGTTGGAATCGTCCCTCCGAAATAAGCCAGGTGAGCACAGTGGATGCAATGAGCACAGCGGCTCCGCTGGCGAAGGATGCGCTGTAGCTGCCGGTGGCGTCACGCAGAAGCCCGCCCAGCAAGACGCCTAGGGCGGCGAATATCTGGTGGATGAGCCAGGATGATCCCAAGATCCCTCCCATCGCTGTGCCGCCGAAGCGGTCGGCCACCAGTCCGGTGGTCAAAGGAATCACCGGGAAGGATGAGAGGCCGAACATCACCACGCCGAGGATGAAGGCGGGGAGGCTTGGTGCAACTGCGAGAACCGTGAAAGACACTGCCCTGGCGGTGTGAAGCACGATGAGCGTAACTCGCTTGCCCCATCGCTTGGCCGCCCACTGTCCGGTCAACCACATAGAGGCCGCACTGCACAGGGCGACCAGTGCCATGAGCCATCCGCCCGTACTGGGGCTGCCGCTGAGCTCCAGGGCAAGCTTTCGGCATGTGCGTGGTGAACAGGTAGAGCGAGTACCCGCAGCCGGCGAAACTGAGGCTGATCGTCCAGAACTGACGGTCACTCAGTGCGTCGCGCAATGTGGTGGGCGCTCCTGCCGGCTCGAGCGTGTCGTCGGATCGGATACCGACGTCGCTGGGGCTGTTGCGCGCCCCGAACCACAGCACCGGCACAACAAGGGCGAGCATGATCGCCCCAAGAGCAAGGAACGCGGCCCGCCAACCGAGCATGGTGACAAGTACTCCGGCCAGTGGGAGAAGTAGCAGCTGGCCGGCATTGATACCCATCGAACTCTGACAGCGAGCGCTCGAGGACGGCTCTTGGTGTGCCATCGAGCTACCAGGACTGAGGAAGGCATTGAACTGCACCCGGCGAATCCTGCAGCAACTACAACCCCGAACAGGATTAAGAACTGCCAGTACTCGGTCACGGTCGCAAGCGTGACGTAGGACAGTCCCATCAGCGATGCACTCCCCGCCATCACCTGACGAGGGCCGATCCGGTCAATCAGTCGACCGGCAAGTGGCTCAAACAGTCCCCAAGCCAGCGTGTTCACTGCAACCACAGTGCTCGTTGCCGCTAAGGGACCAGGCAAGGCTGTCCATGAGCGGCGCAATGAACCGCCCGATCGCCAGATTCAATCCGAACGCTCCGGTCAGGGAGGTGAAGGCTACGGCCGTGATTCGACCCTGCCAGTGTTGCAAGGTGGTGGTCATCCCACACTCCTAACGGTTTTGGTGGACCTCAAACATTAGTGGGATGGAAGCACCATTTCTAATGGTTGTCAAGACCTGATACCGTTAGCCCATGGTCCGAGATGCACCCCTGGTTCCTCCGTTGGATGGCGAACCCTTACCGATCGAGCTGGTGAACACAACCTTCGTGGATGGGGGGTTGCGCGGGCGTGTTGTGGACACCCTCACCACGCCGTCGGAGCTGGATGCTTGGCTGGCTCGTCATCGGGAGCAGTTCAGTGCCGACCTGCGCCCAGTTCTTGCTGGCGTCTCCAGTGACGTTCGGGATTTGGGGGATTGGCTGGACCTAAGGGAAGCGATCCGTGGTTACCTGACAGCGCTCGCTGGTGGCGCCAACCCGGCTCAGCAGGATCTCGTGCGCATGAACGATGCGGCGGTCGGGGCTGCTCACTACATAGAGCTGCAGCAGGCTGACAGCCTCGTCGCTCGTCGTCGATGGCATGTCGCCGACCCGCTTGCGATTGCGCTGGGTGAGGTCGCCTCTGCTGCGGCAGAGTATGCACGTCCGGAACGACGCTCTCGATTACGTGCTTGCCAGGCTCCGGGGTGCATTCTGTTTTTCGAGAAGACCCATCCTCGGCGCGAGTGGTGCTCGCCGGCTTGTGGGAATCGTGTCCGAGTGGCTAGGCATGCCCGGTCTGCAAGGTGACTCCTGTGGGTGGGGTCGGGTGGTGTTCGCGCCGGTGATGATGTTGACGGAGGGGCTGCGGAGCCTGACTGGTCTCAGCTCGCTGCCCCTAGGTGCTTGCTCCATGGGGGTCTGGGTGGGAGTGTTGGTGTGCTCCGCGAGGTCTGGGTCTTGTGCGGTTTGGATGAACTCTGGCTAATACGACCCGACCTTGCACGGTCCAGGTGGCCGCTACGAGGGCGATCGTGATATCCCTCACGCTCGGTCAGTGCTGGTTGGCGGCGCTGCGCGGAATTGCGAGGACCTGGCGGGCTGGCAGCACGATGTAGCAGGCCGTCGAGGATGGGTGTCCGCGACTTTTGTCCGCGGTGGCAGCGATTTCGTGCGTATCCTGGATAGGAAACCAACCGAGTGGACTGTTAACTGGAGAAGTACCTTGCCGCAGCATGACCGGATGAGGCGCCGCAACTTCCTGATGGGTGGTGTCGCCCTGGCCGCCTCGAGCACTCTTCTACCTGAGCTGCAGTCGACGGCTCACGCCTCCCCTGCCCCGGTCGCCGGCTCTCCCGCGGCGCCGTCGCAGGTGCTGTCGGACATGCACGATCCGCGCGCTTGGACCCTCTCCTCCAGGGACGGCTCCATACGGCCCGACACCTCCACCCACTCCCACGGGACCCAGTCGTTGGGGATTACCACCACCGGTGACTCCCGCCGCCCTACCAGCGCCGACTTGGCACTCTCGGGCGTCGACATGACCGACTGCCAGTGGGACCTGTGGCTGCGCGCCGAGGACTACCGGCAGATCGAGAGCATCCAGCTCGAGCTCGGCGGGGAAGGGGAGGACTGCCTGCGCCTGGACGTCGCACCCGACATGCGCACGCTGCGCACCGGGAGCTGGTGCCGGGTGACCGTCAACCGCGCCGCCGAGCGCGCCGTCGTCGGCCATCCCCGGCTGGACCGGGTGACGCGGGTGCGCCTGAAGACGGTCCCCGCCTCCGACTCGGCACCGAGCCGCCTGTGGCTCGGCTACCTGGCCACCCTGCCCTCGGCAGACAGCGGCATCGTCTCCATCTCCTTCGACGACGGCTACGACAGCGACTACAAGACGGCCCGGGAGATCATGAAGGACTGCGGCATCCGCGCGGCAACCTCCTACGTCATCGCCGACAAGGTCGGACTACCGGGGCGCATGAGCACCGACCAGCTCGCTGAGATGCGAGAGGTCCACGGCTGGGACATCGCCGCCCATGCCTCCACCGACCTCACCACGCTCGACGAGGCGGGGGTGCGTCAGGAGTTCGAGACGATCAGGTCCTTCCTCCTCGAGCACGGCTACCCCGAGGGCGCCGCCCACTTCGCCCTGCCCATGGGGCGGTACAACGACCTCGTGCTGCGCACCTCCCAGAGCTACTTCTCCTCGCTGCGCACCATCGAGAACGCCCCGGAGACGCTCGCGCCGGGGGATCCGTTCCGGCTCCGCGTCTTCTACTGCGGCTCCTACACCACCGAGTCCCAGGTCGAGCGGGCCCTGGCCCGCTGCCAGGGAGTACCGGTGCTGGACCCACATGGTCTTCCATCGCGTCGATGAGCAGCCCGACGGTGCCCCCGAGTCGGTGAAGGCGGACACCTTCGAGCGCTTCATGAAGCAGGTCGCGGACTCCGGCCTGCCCGTCAAGACGGTTCCGGAGGTCATGCGCAGCCAGTCACCAGTACCGGCCCCGGAGTGACACGGCGCAGTACTCCGCCCCGAACCGGCTCTTCGACACGGAAAGGCTGACGCATGCACTGGTCATTCGGATTCATCGTCATGCTCGTCTGCCTTCTCATCCTGCTGGCCTGCTTCGCGGTCAAGCTCCTGTTCAAGCGCGGGATGCGGCTCAGGGCGGTCCGGGTCCGCGGCAAGGATCGCGGCGCCGTGGTCACTGTGCGCACCCCGCTGACGACGACGGATGAGGCTCAGCGATCAGCCGAGGCCACTGGGCTGCCTCCGGGCGCTGATGCGAACCAGTGGGCCCCTGCCCGTCATCCTGGTGGTCCTCGGCGTGGTGGGGTGGTTGTGCTGGCGCGTCCTGGTCAGTCGGCACCACGTCCTGGATACGTGGATCGTATGGACCTTCGATGTCCTCTTCGTGGTAGTGGCCGTGCAGCTCGTGCTGGCCGGCTTCGAGGGACGAGTGGTCGGCCGCGGCGAGGCGTATCGGGTCGCCGTGCTCGTTCCGCTCTACAACGAGGATCCTGACGTCGTGGTGCGGATGCTCTCCGCCCTGCTGCATCAGAGCTCTCCACCGACCGAGATCCACGTCGTCGACGACGGCTCCACCCAGGGCGCCTATGTGGCGCAGCGGGACTGGTTCATCCGCCAGGCGGCGGTGGCCCGCATCTACGCCACCTGGCAGCGCACCGCCAATGAGGGCAAGCGGCATGCTCAGATCCATGGTTTCAGGAAGATTCGTGACGCCGACCTGTTCGTGACCGTCGACTCCGACTCCATGCTCGACGCCGAGGCCCTCCATGAGATCGTCCAGCCCTTCAGCGATCCTCAGGTCATGTCGGTGGCCGGCGTCATCCTGGCGATCAACAACCGGGAGAACCTGCTGGCACGTGTGACCGACGTGATCTTCGTCGGACAGCAGCTCATCGACCGCTCCTTCATGTCACGGCTCGGGTCGGTCATGGTCAACTCCGGCGGTCTGGCCGCCTACCGGTGCTCCATCCTGGCTGAGAACATCGACACCTACATGAACGAGAGCTACCTGGGGCGGCACGTGGAGTTCTCCGACGACTCCATGCTGACCCTCTTCGCCCTGCTGCACGGCAGAACGGTCCAGCAGCCCTCGGCCTTCGCCTTCGCGTGGATGCCCGACCGCTGGAGCCACCACTACCGGCAGCAGGAGCGGTGGTTCCGCGGCTCCTTCATCCGTGGGCTCTGGCGCATCCGCTTCCTGCCGGTCCTCTCATGGGGCTGGTGGCGCCAGGTCACCGGATGGATGCAGATCTGGCTGGTGATCTCGCTCTTCGTCTACCTCGTGCTCTGGCGTCCGCTCGTCCTCGGCGGCGGTATCCCCCCGACGGTGGTGCTGGTGCCTCTAGCGATCGGGCTGGCACAGGGCTCGCGGTACATCGCCGTGTGGCGCTCGGACACCACCGGCCCCCAGAGGTACGCCAGTCTCATCTTGTCCCCGGTGGCGACACTCTGGTCCGCACTGATCCTGCGTCCCCTGCGGGTCTGGGGGATGGTCACCAGCGGCAAGATGGGGTGGAATACCCGCCAGCAGGTCGAGGTCACCTCGCAGTGAGGCGAGTAAAGGGGTCCACGCTAACCCGACGCTTCCCGTCGTGAGGCCCGTGCCAGTCCGATTCATCGGGTCGCCGGTGCTCGCGCAGGGAGGCTTATTCATCAGGTGTATATGAGATATGATTGCGAGTTGCTGCTGACGGTTATCGGGAAGGTGCCCAGGGGCCTTCTGTAGCCGGTGCGTGGGACGCGCCAGGTCGTAATGTTTGCGATGACTTGCTCGATCTCATGGCGGATATGGTTGACGGTGGTATTGTAGGTCTTGTCGTCAGGGTGGGAGGGGCGGTTTCGCGGGTTTTCTCTTCAGGGGCGATCGTTACCAGTCCGACAAGCCTTTGTCTCCAACCTGCTGGGAGATTGTCCGTCAGGTGGTAGGTCCTCGGGCGGGACGTCGAGCAGCCCAACCGCCCCACAATGAGCCAAGCCAGGTCTCAGAAGCAAGGCGTCACCCTATCAACGAAACGCACCTCACTAAAACACCTCAGATGCCCCTATGAGACAAGCCTCGTTGAATGGTTGCTAGGCGTGAAGATCTCGATGTTGGAGAATCCTTCCGGTTGATACGACGATCAACAATGTCAGTATGATTGCCGTGGTTGCGATCCCGCCGAATATTGTCATGTCGGGATGGCTGGGGTCACTGAACATCCCTGAGCCGAGTAACGCTGTGCGAGTCGCTAAGGCATGGGGTAACGCGTAGGATATTGATCCTATTTTGGCTGTCAGTAGACTGACGGAGACTCCGGCGAGCGTGGCTGCCAGTGCCACCGCCCCGGCAAAGGAACGCATCAGCATCGATATAGATGACTGGAATGCTGCCAAGGGTACGCAAGCCACGGCAACCAGGGTGCCGGAGGCGAGGAGATGGGCTGGTGGCAAGCCCGGCAGGGCAAATAGTACCTTTCCCGTCGCAATAACCACGATCAGCATAGTGGCCTGCATGGCGGCTGCGAGCCCGGCAATGACTAGTGTTTTAACCAATGCGATACGTGTGGCTCCTATGGGACTGGTCATGAGAGTATTCCAATTGCTGTCCCGATGCTCTGGACGCCACACGAGGGAGGCGAGGATTGCCACTCCCAGTACCAGAGGAAACAACCCGTGGAAACCGACTGTACGTAGCCAGAGTGTGTTCCAGCCGTCTTCAAGACCGCGTCCTGAGAAAAGCGTATTAATGATACCGGTTCCGGTGACAACGAGGGGTAGCCCGATGACGACTAGGAGCGGCTGGGATCGACGCAACTTGAGTAGTTCCGCCAACAGTGGGGACGGAGAAGATGAGTTTGTATCAAGGGCTGTCGAAGTTCTGGCAATCATGCTAGACCTACTGATAATCTAGTCGGTGGGTGAGGGCAATAAATGCGATTGCAGCGATTATTGTTAGTGCAGCGATTGGACCATAGGCGGGGGTAAGTGTCACCAGGCCGGTATCGCGGTAATCGGCCGCGGCCGCTAGAGAGTAGTAACCCCATGGGGTTAGCGCAGCTAGCCAGTTGGGAAGCCCGCTGGACACTGCGGCGATGATCGTGCCGACGACGCCCAGGCACAGCGCGACAAGTTGGTTCTCCACCCGCGCTGAGAGGAGTATGTGAGCGCCCAGAACTACTAAATTGATTGATGGGATGGCGCACGTGTGCTAGCCACAGCTCAACCGGCAGGGAGCCGGCGCCCAAGAGAGTGCCCAGAGTTACTAGCAGGGCGGAAGCTGCAATGGTTGTCAAAGTCACAACAAGGCCAGCAGCGACCATTTCGCCTCTGCATACCTGGCCAGTTCCGATTCCACCTGATAGGGCCTGCCAGCCAACCATTGCCCTCGTGCTCATGTCCACAATCCGACTGGCGATGACGGCAATTAACAAAGGGCGCAGGTCATGGGGAAGGCCAGCGAAGTGCCAGCCAGCAATGCTTGCCAGGTTAGTATGTCCGCCCCGCCGGAGGCTGCTCCATGGTGACATTCCTGCCACGAGAGGATGAGGAATTGAGGCGACTAATCCGATATGTCGGCGCTTCATTTTTGGCGATTTCGTTGATAATGAGCCGGAGTCTCATAACTGCCCTCCTCGTGTGAGCGCCATGAACACATCTTCTAAACGCTGCTCATCGCGGTATACTGAGTAAATTGGAGCGCCGACATTGACAAGTTCCTTAACGACGCCGGCTGTGGCGTGTTGATCGAATCCCGGCAGTCTCAACCGACCACGATCCACGGTTGCTGGAATGTTGGATCGTCGCCGCAGTGCAGAGGCGGCATGATCGGGGTGAGAGGTCTCGATCAGCACATCCGGTGCCGATGTCTTGAGCAGGTCATTCCGAGTTCCCTGGAATACCAGAGAACCGCTGCTGATGATACCGATGACGTCTGCTACCTTGTCTACTTCTCCAAGGATGTGACTTGATACCATGACGCTTGTGCCATGATTAGCGAGTGCGCGGATCAGATGGCGCATCTCCTCGATTCCGGCCGGATCCAGGCCATTGGTGGGCTCGTCCAGCACTAGTAGTCGAGGACGACGGGCCAGCGCCATTGCTATACCGAGGCGCTGCTTCATCCCTAATGAATAATTGCGGACCCTTTTGTTCATTTGATCTTGCATTCGAACGGCCGCTACAGCCTCTATGATGGCGGCATCAGGTAGGCCGAGCGTACGTTGTACGATCCTCATGTTCTCGGCTCCGGTCAGATGTTGATAACCAGGAGGGGCTTCGATGAGTGAGCCGATGTGTTGTAGCAACGCTTGTCGGGTGGATCTGTCCATTGTGCGTCCCATCACTTGGACGCCACCGCTGGTGGGGGTCACGAGGGACAGCAGCATCTTCATGGTTGTGGACTTCCCAGACCCGTTCGGGCCGATGAAGCCGTATACGCTTCCCTCAGGAACCTGCAGGTTGATGGCATCCACAACGGTACGTGAGTTGTAGCGCTTGGTGAGTTGGTATGTTCTGACGATGTCCATGGCCCCACGATGTCAGGGGCGACCGTGGCCTGTCGTCGTTCAGGTGAACGATTCTGGGGTCCTTCTCAAGTATCACCCGGAGTGACGGAAGGGTGGGTTTATATTCCAGGGCGGACGAAGCCGGTCTCGTAGGCAAATACCACCGCCTGGGTCCGGTCCCGCAATGACAGTTTGGTGAGCAGGCGACCGACGTGCGTTTTTATTGTGACCTCTGATAGTGTTAGATTGGCGGCGATCTCTGAATTGCTGAGTCCGGATGCGACGAGTCCTAACACCTCCTGTTCTCGTGGGGTGAGCGACTCCAAGCGACTGACATCGTCGTCAGAGGGACGAGCAGAGGGCTTGCGACTGATAAAATGCTCAACTAGTTGCCTGGTGATGCGGGGTTGAACCACGGCGTCGCCTTGGTAGACATGCTTGATGGCCTCAATGAGGTCATGGGTTTCAGAATCCTTGGCCAGGAAGGCAGTAGCCCCGGCTCTGAGCGCCTCGAACACGTGCTCATCCAGGTCGAACGTTGTGAGAATCAGGACTCCTGGTGAGTTGTCTTCGGGCGTCCCGGTGCGGGCTCGGAGTCGTCGGGTGGCTTCTATGCCGTCAACTTCAGGCATTCGCAGATCCATGAGGATCACGTCAGGGTGGGTCTGCGCCACGAGTGCCGGAACCTCGGCCCCGTTAGTGGCCTCGCCGACGACTTTCACGTCTGGGTGTGCGCCAAGGACCATGCGCAGGCCTGCTCTCACGATCTCCTGGTCGTCGACTACAGCCACCCTGATCGGGATACTGAGCGTGTGTGTCATGGGTTCTCCCTTCGTAACGGCAGCTGGGCGAGCACCTCGAAGCCTCCGGTAGGGCAGTGACTGGCGTGGAGGATGCCACCCAGAGCCGTTATTCGTTCAGTCATGCCGATCAGCCCGTGTCCCTGTTCTGGTTGGGTGGAGTCCTGGCCATCGTCGGTGACACGGATGCGTAGCTCGTGGTTTATTCGGGCGATCTCCACCTCGACACGTTGCGCCGTCTTTTGCGTGCTTTCGGACGTTGGTCAACGCTTCCTGGATGACTCTGTAGGCAACCACTTGCACGTCAGCAGGAGCATCTACCTCGGCAAGTGAGGCGTGGACGGGTGTCCCTGCTGCGCGAGCCTCGGCCAGTAGGGAGCTGACGTCGTCCAGGCGGGGTGCAGGGAGTAAGGTCTTGGTCATCATCGGTGCGCAACACGCTTAGCATCGAGCGCATCTGCTTCATCGCTTCCCGGCTCGTATCGCGTACTCGCACCATTGCGTCTCGGGCGTCTGCTGGGTTGGTGTCGACAGATGCGACAGCGCCGTCGGCTAGCAGCGTTACTGCTGACAGGCTGTGGGAGATGACGTCGTGAAGGTCTCTGGCGATGCGGGTGCGCTCGTTGATTGATGCCATGCGCAACTCAGACTCTCGTTGCCGCTCCAGGTATTCGGCTCGTTCACGCAGCGAAACCAGATGCGCGCGGCGGGTGCGTTTCAGTCGGCCGGCAAACCATGCCACCGCGACTAGCAGAACGCCGGTGCTCAGCTCGCCGAGATCGAACCCCCCTCTCCCTAGGTGCAGTAGACCTAGTGCAACCAACCAAGCCAACGCGGCGGCTGCTCCGAACAGCGACACCCTCAGTGGGCGCAGGGTTGCCAAAGACCATAACGACACCGCTACCATCACGTCGGCCACCAGCGGGCCCATGCCAAGCCCCAGCTGGGCGATGCCGCAGGCCAAGGTGATGGCGTAGGTTTCGGTGGGGAAGCGTCGGCGAAGCAAGTACGGCAGGCATAGTCCGGCCTGGATGAGGAGACTGAGCGGTGAGGCGCCCACGGCAGGCACTCCCTGAACCAGCAGGCCGTAGCTGAGAACCGCGACCACCAGCACAACGTCCAGGATCAGCGAGTGGCGAGGGGACAGCGTGTCGGAAGAGCCTGTAGAGACCATCAGGTAAATTCTATGGCTTTGGGGGCGTGATGGTAAGACTGGCGCCTTCAGATGACTTGGGCAGGATTCATGAGCATGGCGCGTAATCCCGGGCGAGGCCGGAGTCAGCGACGCTGCCGACGGCCCACTCTCCACTTCCCTACCGGTCCGTCAGAGACAGAGAACCCCCATGGGCCCTTCCGGCTGGCTTGCGCTCGGTACCGTACCGCGGCTTGCACCAGGTGCCTCCGTCTGAGAAGTTGCCGACCGAGGTGTCCGATCGTCCCACGACAAGAACGCTCGCTGTTTCGCACTTCTCCTAGTGCTCTGTGCCGCTGTGAGCGATGCGGCCTGGCCATCTCTCACCTCGCGGGCTCATGCACCTCGTCCTGGCGCGTCAGGCTACCCAGATGGGTGGTGAGTGCGAGGTAGGGCGGGTGGTCGTCAGTCCGGCCATCGGCCCTTGCCAGGAGGCAGGCCGACGGCGGCCAGCAGCCCCGGAAAGCGCTGCTCGATGACGTCGTCGCGCCGGGTTATGCGCCGGTGCTTGCCCTCGCGCTCGGTATGCATGAGCCCCGACTCGCGCAGCACCCGGAAGTGGTGCGACATCGTGGACTTGACGACGTCGTAGCTCAGGTCCCCGCAGTACAGGGCGCCCTCATCGGCGATCCGACGCAGGACGTCGCGGCGGATGGGGTCGGACAAGGCGCCCAGGATCGCGTCCAGGGAGATGTCCCCTGCCTCGGGGTGGAAGAGCTCCCTGTCCTTCACGGTTCGTCCCTGTCTCTCTGTCTCGCGCTTCGCCATCTCAAACTTCGCCCCGGCGCGCACCGGGGCGGGGTTGACAACGATAGCGTCTCGAATAATTCTTAGTACGTCAAACATCGAACTAAGGAGATTTGAGATGACTGAAAAGACTCGTGGCTCATCGCCCGTGTCCGTGGATGGCGAGAGGACGTCGCCGACGGGTGTCCGCGTCTCGACCATGGGGTGGCTGTCCTTCCTCACCATGTTCGCCATCGGGACCGACACCTTCCTCGTCGCGCCCCTGCTGCCCCTGCTCCGGCGCGAGCTCGACGTCCCCCTGTCCCGGGCAGGCTGGCTGGTCTCGGCCTACGCCCTGGGGTACGCGCTGTTCGCCCTCGTGGCCGGCCCCGTCTCGGACCGCCACGACCGACGCCGAGTCATCCTCTCCGGCCTGGCGGCCTTCGTTGTCTTCACCTGCGCGTGCGGCCTGGCCTGGAGCTTCTGGAGTATGGTTGCCGCCCGCTTCCTGGCCGGCGTGAGTGCCGCATTCGTCAGCTCCCAGATCTGGGCCTCCATCCCGGTGACGGTGCCCCGGCCGTCCGTCATCAAGGTCATGGGCTATGCGACCGCGGGACTGGCGGTTGCGCAGGTTGCCGGCGTGCCGATCGGCTCCTACCTGTCGATCAGAGGCTGGCAGCTGCCGTTCCTCGTGGTCGCGGCGGTCAGCGTCATCCTGTGGGGACTCCTCTTCCTCTCGTTCCCCCATGTGCGGCCGGTGGGGGAGCCTGCTGACGTCGTTGGCTCCTACTACAGGGTCCTCGGCTCGCGGGTGCTGAGGTGGTCCCTCCTCGCCTACCTCGTGTTCCAGACCGGCAACTACGCCTCGTTCTCCTTCGTCGGCTCCTGGCTGGCCAAGGACTTCGGTGCCTCGCAGACCGCTATCGGGAAGGCCATGATGATGATCGGTCTGGGAACGGCGCTGGGCTCGCTCCTCGGTCCACGGGTCGTTGCAAGGATCGGTGAGTGGCGGTCGCTGTGGGGCGGCATCCTCATCCAGGGCGCCTTCTACCTCCTGGCCGCTGCGATGCCGCTCATCGTGACCACCATGTGGGGCGCCGTTGTCGCCTTCGCCGCGGCCCTGGTCGTGGCCGGCTTCCTCCTGCCTGTCCTCATGGGGCAGCTGCAGGCCCACGCCGGCCAAGCCCGAGGAACCGTCTCCTCGCTATCCAACACGGCGATGTACCTCGGTGCCACGATCGCCGGCGCCATCGGCGGCGACCTTCTCACCCGGCTCTCCGGTTTCTGGGGCCCCAGTCTCATGACTGCTTTTGCCTTCCTCCTGGCCGTCGCCCTGTACAGGATCGCCGGCGCCCTGGCTTCCGAGTGACTCGGGTGCCTGTCGTGTACAAAGGACGGCAACACTCCCGATCCTGGGCGCCGTAGGGGGTCCAGGCGGGTGGCCGACCACGGACAGGTCGACAAGCTCGATCAGAGAGAATCAAGGGAGAAGCATGTCTCAGCTGACCGTAGCCGTACTCGGTACCGGAATTATGGGCTCGGCGATGGCTCGCAACATCGCCGGCGCCGGCCACGCCGTGCGCGCCTGGAACCGCACGATCTCGCGTGCCCAGCCCCTGGCCGACGACGGCATCGAGATCGCCCCCACCGCCACCGCCGCCGTCGAGGGGGCCGACGTCGTCATCACCATGCTCTTCGACGGCGCCGCCGTCGCCGAGATCATGCGCGAGACCGCCCCCGCCATGCGCCCCGGCGCCGCCTGGCTGCAGATGACCACCGTCGGCCCTGATGATGTGGCCGGCCTGGCCGCCATCGCGCAGTCCGCCGGGGTCCTCTTCTACGACTCGCCCGTCTCCGGGACCCGCCAGCCCGCCGAGTCCGGCACCCTTGTCATCATGACCGCCGGTCCTGCCTCCGGCCGTGAGCTGGTCACTCCGGTCCTGGACGCCGTCGGGTCGCGCACTGTGTGGACCGGCGAGGACGGTGCCGCCGCCACCTCGACCCGCCTCAAGCTGGTCGTCAACTCCTGGGTCATCGCCGTGTCCAACGCCGCCGGCGAGATCGTCACCCTGGCGAAGGCGATCGGTGTGCCCCCGGCCCAGTTCTTCGAGGTGCTCGACGGCGGCGGCCTGGACCTGCCCTTCCTGCGCATCAAGGCCGGCCTCGTTGAACGGGGCGCCCTGAGCCCGGCCAACTTCGCCGTCGACACCTCCGGCAAGGACGCCCACCTCATCCTCGAGCTCGCCCGCGAAGCCGGCTTGAGGCTCGATGGCATGGAGGCATTCTCCGCCCGGCTCGATCGTGTCGCCGAGGCCGGCCACGCCCACGAGGACATGGCCGCCTCCTACCTGGCTGGGTTCTCGACCTCAACCAGAACCTCATAAGGGGCGCGGCTCCGGGTCTTCTATGAAGAATCGGTCGACGTGTCGCGGGCGATGAGGGCATAGCTGATCTGTCGTGCGTCGAATGGGGAGTGAACAATCGTTTTCGGACACAGTGCTAGTCTCGCCCCGGAATCATCCCGACATCGAGAGATCTCACCATGTCCACAACAACCTCAAGCGGCTCCGCTGCGGCGAAAACCGTCCAGTGCCGGCTCCGGCCCGGTCAAGGAGTTGACGATCCGCGGCGTCCTCATCGGCGGCGTCATCACGCTCGTCTTCACTGCGGCGAATGTCTACCTCGGCCTCAAGGTGGGACTCACCTTCGCCACCTCGATCCCGGCCGCCGTCATCTCCATGGCGGTTCTAGCGTCGCTTCTCCGATCACACGATCCAGGAGAACAACATCGTCCAGACGATCGCCTCGGCTGCCGGGACGCTGTCCGCCATCATCTTCGTGCTGCCCGGACTCATCATCGTGGGCTGGTGGACCGGCTTCCCCTACCTTCAGTCGGTCCTGGTCATCATTCTGGGCGGCATCCTGGGAGTCACCTACTCGATCCCGTTGCGGCGCGCGCTCGTGACCAGCTCCGACCTGCCCTACCCCGAGGGTGTGGCCGGCGCCGAGGTCCTGCGCGTGGGCGACACCAGCGAGGGCAGCGAGGAGTTCAGCCGTGGACTGGGCGTCATCGTGCGGGGCTCCATCGCCTCGGCGGCCCTGTACTTCCTCAACGCCCTCAAGGCCATCAGCGTCGATATCTCCGGGGTCTTCCGGGTCGGTGCCGGCGCCACGATGGTGAGCACCTCCCTGTCTCTGGCGCTGATCGGCGTGGGCCACCTGGTCAGAGTCGGCGTCGGCATCGCCATGGTGGGGGTCTGGTGGTGGATGCACCGCTCGTGGGAGGGTGTTTTGTGTCTGGGACTGGGGTTGGTCAGGATGTGCGTCGTGATGCGGTGGCGCGTGTGGTGGCTGGTGAGTCGGCTTCGGCGGTGGGGCGGGTTCTGGGGGTACCGGCGTGGGACGGTGAGCCGGTGGTGCCAGGCGGCGGGGTGGAGCTGGTGCGCGGCTCCAAGGGCGGCACGCTCGAGGCTGACCAGGCCAGACGCGCCAAGGTCGTCCAGGCCGTCCTGGCCGGAGCGTCCCTGACCCGGGCGGGAGCCGAGGCCGGGGTGACCCGGGATACCGCCAGGCGGTACTGGCACGATCAGGCCGTGGAGGACGCAGCAACAGCATCAGGACGCTCATCAAGACGCTCGTCAGGGGCGGCGGGGGCGTGAGGACTGGTCGGCGTCGGCCTGCGCCGGGCGGGTCGGGCGCGGGCAGCGCGTCAGCGACGCCGAGCGGGTCCTGATCGCTCAGGGTCGGGCCCGCGAGGGAGTCGGCCGGGGCCATCGCCCGCTTTCTGGGACGGTGCCGTCAGACCGTCTGGCGGGAGATCGCCCGCAACACCGGCCCGGACAGGGTCTACCGGGCCCAGGGAGCCTCGGCGGCGGCCCAGGAGCGCCTGGCCCGCCCCAAGACCAGGAGGCTGGACGCCGATCGAGTCCTGCGTGCCGAGGTGGTGGCCCTGCTCGGGGACGGGGCCAGCCCCGCCAGATCAGCGCGCGCCTGCGCTGGGCCCACCCGACAATGAGTCCATGCGCATATCCCGCGAACAGATCTACCAGGCCCTCTACGTCCAGGGCGCCGGGAGCCTGCGCCAGCAGCTGCGGGTGGACAAGGCCCTGCGCTCAGGACGCACCCGGCGCCTGCCCCGCTCACCGCTGGCCGGCCTGCCCCGCAGATCCAGGCGTCCCTGGATCGAGGGGCCCAGATCGAGTGTGCGCCCGCCCCGGGCCGCCGACCGGGCCGTGCCGGGTCACTGGGAGGGCGACCTGGTCATCGGCGCCGGCGGGCGCAGCGCCCTGATCACCCTGGTGGAGCGCACCAGCCGCTTCGTGCTCATACACCGCCTGGGCGCCGGCCACGACTCCCAGACCGTCACCACCGCCTTGCAGACCATGGTCGCTGACCTGCCCCGAGCCGTAAGGGGCCTCGATCACCTGGGACCAGGGAGCGAGATGGCCCCGGCACGCCGACTTCACCGCCGCCACCGACATCCCGGTCTGCTTCGCCGACCCCCACAGCCCCTGGCAGCGCCCCACCAGAGAACACCAACCGCCTGATCCGCGAGTACCTCCCCAAAGGCACCAGCTTCACCGATGTCACCGACACCCAGGTCCAAGCCATCCAGGACCGCCTCAACCGCCGACCCCGCATCGTCTTGAACGGACAGACCCCAACTGAGAAACTCAACGACATCATCAACGGTGCAAACACCACCTGACCCCACCCATGATCGTCGGCCTGCTCATCTCCTACGGCGTGCTGCTCCCGATGCGCACCTGGGGCGGTGCCGCAGGCGCCGAGGACCTCGCGGACTTCGTGAGCACCACCTTCGCCAGCGAGGTGCGGATCGTCGGTGCCGGCGCCATCGCCATCGCCGCCATCTGGACCTTCCTGAAGATCCTCGGTCCCATCGCCACCGGTATCCGCGAGTCCCTGGCCACCAGCGCCAAGCGCGACGCCGGCGAGGAGATCCCCCTGACCGAGCGCGACCTGTCGATGAAGACGGTCATCGGCGTCACCGTCGGCTCCATGCTGCCCATCGGTGTGCTCCTGTGGCTGTTCCTGCACGGGACCTCCATGGCCCACCACACGGCGGGCCTCATCATCGCCTCCATCCTCTTCATCCTGCTGACCGGACTGGTCGTCGCCTCGGTCTGCGGCTACATGGCCGGCCTCATCGGCTCGTCCAACTCGCCGATCTCCGGCGTCGGCATCCTCGTGGCGGTGACGGCTGCCGCGCTCGTGCGCACCATCGCCACCACCTCCTCGCCCGACGACGTCCGCACCCTGGTGGCCTACACCCTGTTCGTCACCGCGGTCGTCTTCGGCGTGGCCACCATCTCGAACGACAACCTTCAGGACCTCAAGACCGGGCAGCTTGTCGACTCCACTCCGTGGAAGCAGCAGGTTGCCCTCGTCATCGGCGTCGTCTTCGGTGCCATCGTCATCCCGCCGGTGCTCAGCCTCATGCAGGGCGCTTTCGGCTTCGCCGGCGCCCCCGGTGCCGGTGCCGACGCTCTGGCCGCGCCCCAGGCGAACCTCATCAAGCACCTGGTTCAGGGCGTCCTCGGTGGCGACCTCAACTGGAGTCTGCTGGGTCTGGGCGCCCTCATCGGCGCCGTCGTCATCGCCATCGATGAGATCCTGCGCCGCAACAGCAAGTACTCCCTGCCTCCGCTCGCCGTCGGCATGGGCATGTACCTGCCGATGGCCGTCACGGTCATGATCCCGATCGGCGCCGCCCTCGGCCACGTCTACGACCGCTGGGCCCAGCGCACCGCCAACCCGGAGCGGGCCAAGCGCATGGGCACGCTCATGGCGACCGGCCTCATCGTCGGCGAGAGTCTTGCCGGTGTTGTCTACGCCGGGATCGTCGTGGCCTTCGGCGGCAAGGAGGACCCGCTGGCCATCATGCCCGAGGGCTTCGCCGGCATCGCCCCCTGGGTGGGCCTGGTGCTGTTCGTCGGCACCCTGTGGTACCTCTACCGGGGCGCCCGCCAGGAGAGCACCCGCGACTGAGTGCCGCTGCTCCGGTCTCCGGCGGCTATCGTCTTCGTACCGACCGTCCTCGCGGTCGCCGTCCCTGCACTAGGCTGGGCGGCGGCCGCGAGGACGCGTAGTACCAGGAGGACCTCATGACTTCGACAGCACCGGCAGCATCAGTGGCATGCGGTATCGACATCGGCGGATCGGGCGTCAAGAGCGCCCTGGTCGACCTGGCCACGGGCACGTTCATCGGTGAGCGCGTCCGCATCGACACTCCCGAGGAGTCCACTCCGGCGGCCGTTGCCGAGGTGTGCCGCGAGCTCCTCGAACAGCTCGAGGTGGGCGACGACGTCCCGGTCGGCGTGGCCCTGCCCGCTCCGATCGTCCACGGCACCGTCCCGTTCATCGCAAACCTCGACAAGTCCTGGACGGGCGTCAACCTCACCGAGCTCATGCGCGAGCACCTGGGCCGGCCGGTGACCGGCCTCAACGACGCCGACGCCGCCGGCCTGGCGGAGGTAGCCTTCGGCGCCGCCAAGGACGTGCCAGGGACCATCATCGTCACCACCCTGGGCACCGGGATCGGCTCCGCCGTCATTGTTGACGGAACCCTGGTCCCCAACACCGAGCTCGGGCACCTGGAGATCGACGGCTACGACGCCGAGAGCCGGGCCTCCGCCGGGCAGCGCACCGCACAGGAGCTGTCCTGGAAGAAGTGGGCCAAGCGTCTCCAGCGCTACTACTCCCACGTGGAGATGCTCTTCTCCCCGGACCTGTTCGTCGTCGGTGGTGGAGTCTCCCGCAAGCACGAGAAGTACCTGCCGCTGCTCGACCTCAAGACCACGATCGTTCCGGCCCAGCTGCTCAACACCGCCGGCATCGTGGGGGCCGCTTATCAGGCCTCCCGCACGCGCACCTCCTGAGTGCCCGCACGCGGATCGGTACTGAGCGAAGGCTCGGCCGATCCGAGGGCGACATGCTCCAGGCGGCGGCCTTGTGCCGGCCTGTTGCAGCCCTGAGAGGGGCGGGTGCCGACGAGCGGTGCTGCGCAGCGGAGAGCGGGCCCGGCTTCGAGCACTCTGATGTGATGCAGGTCGCAAGGAAGTCGTTTGACAGACTCTGGTCAGGTGTGGCTATAGTACTCCTCGCTGCCGGCGCGACTATGAATGGTTCGACGGCGGTACTGGACGGCGGAAACGCTGAGTCAGCAGGAGTGATCCGGCTGGTGCGGTGAAAGCAGAATAGTTCAGAGATCAGGGTCACGCGATCCGGATTTGAATCCCGAACGTCAACCTGCTTATGCTAGTCCGGTCGCCTTTGAGAGGCAAGAGGGGAATTCTTTCTCATCTGAAATCTCGGTGGGTGTGTTGTTTGAGAACTCGATAGTGTGTCATGTTTTTTATGCCATGGTCCCTTGGGGCTGCGCATGGTTGTGTGTGGTTTTTTGGGGCTTGTTTTGTTTTGGTTTGCCTGGTCCTCTGGATTTTTTTGTTGTGGGGGTTGGGTTGGGCCTGGTCTGGTTTTCTGGACTGTTGTTCTGACTGTTGCTCTGGCTTGGCTTCATGCTTTGTTGTGGTTGGTTGGGGCTGGTTTTGTTGGTTTTGTTTGGAGAGTTTGATCCTGGCTCAGGACGAACGCTGGCGGCGTGCTTAACACATGCAAGTCGAACGGTGAAGCGCCTTCCTTTTGGTGGTGGTGGATGAGTGGCGAACGGGTGAGTAACACGTGAGTAACCTGCCCCCTTCTTCTGGATAACCGCATGAAAGTGTGGCTAATACGGGATATTCTGTGCCTGCTGCATGGTGGGTGTGGGAAAGATTGTGCCTTTGGGTGTTTTCGGTGGGGGATGGGCTCGCGGCCTATCAGCTTGTTGGTGGGGTGATGGCCTACCAAGGCGGTGACGGGTAGCCGGCCTGAGAGGGTGGACGGTCACACTGGGACTGAGACACGGCCCAGACTCCTACGGGAGGCAGCAGTGGGGAATATTGCACAATGGGCGCAAGCCTGATGCAGCGACGCCGCGTGAGGGATGGAGGCCTTCGGGTTGTGAACCTCTTTCGCCAGTGAAGCAGGCCTGTCCCTTTTGTGGGTGGGTTGACGGTAGCTGGATAAGAAGCGCCGGCTAACTACGTGCCAGCAGCCGCGGTAATACGTAGGGCGCGAGCGTTGTCCGGAATTATTGGGCGTAAAGAGCTCGTAGGCGGCTGGTCGCGTCTGTCGTGAAATCCTCTGGCTTAACTGGGGGCTTGCGGTGGGTACGGGCCGGCTTGAGTGCGGTAGGGGAGACTGGAACTCCTGGTGTAGCGGTGGAATGCGCAGATATCAGGAAGAACACCGGTGGCGAAGGCGGGTCTCTGGGCCGTTACTGACGCTGAGGAGCGAAAGCGTGGGGAGCGAACAGGATTAGATACCCTGGTAGTCCACGCCGTAAACGTTGGGCACTAGGTGTGGGGGCCTTTTCCGGGTCTTCCGCGCCGTAGCTAACGCATTAAGTGCCCCGCCTGGGGAGTACGGCCGCAAGGCTAAAACTCAAAGGAATTGACGGGGGCCCGCACAAGCGGCGGAGCATGCGGATTAATTCGATGCAACGCGAAGAACCTTACCAAGGCTTGACATGTGCCGGTCGGCTCCGGAGACGGGGTTTCCTCCTTGTGGGGCCGGTTCACAGGTGGTGCATGGTTGTCGTCAGCTCGTGTCGTGAGATGTTGGGTTAAAGTCCCGCAACGAGCGCAACCCTTGTCCCGTGTTGCCAGCACGTTGTGGTGGGGACTCGCGGGAGACTGCCGGGGTCAACTCGGAGGAAGGTGGGGATGACGTCAAATCATCATGCCCCTTATGTCTTGGGCTTCACGCATGCTACAATGGCCGGTACAGAGGGCTGCGATACCGTGAGGTGGAGCGAATCCCTTAAAGCCGGTCTCAGTTCGGATCGGTGTCTGCAACTCGACACCGTGAAGTTGGAGTCGCTAGTAATCGCAGATCAGCAACGCTGCGGTGAATACGTTCTCGGGCCTTGTACACACCGCCCGTCACGTCATGAAAGTCGGCAACACCCGAAGCCCGTGGCCCTACGGGGAGCGGTCGAAGGTGGGGCTGGTGATTGGGACGAAGTCGTAACAAGGTAGCCGTACCGGAAGGTGCGGCTGGATCACCTCCTTTCTAAGGATAGGTAGTTGTGTGGGGGTGGCTTCCTGGCTGTTGATCTTGCTTGGGCTGTTGATGGGTCCGGGCCAGTCTGGGGTGCTTGCTCTCGCGGAAGGGCTGGGTGACTGTACTGTCGTGCACTTGTCTGTCGCGGGTGGTTGGCTTGTCTGGTGCTTGGTGTAGAAAACACGCCTGCTCTGCTTCTGCTTCCTGCTTTGTGGGGGTGGGGGGTGGTGGGTGCCCTGCGCGTGCTTGTGTGCGTGGGGGTGGCATGCTGTCGGGGTTCTGGGGCAGTGCGCCCTGGTTGCCCGGCCTGTCTGGGGCTCCTGGTTGTCGGGGGTTTGTGGGTGGGTGTGGGTGGGTTGGTTGTGAACTGTATAGTGGACGCGAGCATCTTACTGTAAGATTTCTGCGACAAACATTTGTTTTGTTTGTCGTGTTTTTGTTGTTTGTTTTTTTGAGCGTTCGGTGGATGCCTTGGCATCAGGGGCCGATGAAGGACGTGGTGGCCTGCGATATTCCTCGGGGAGCCGGCTGGCGGGCTGTGATCCGAGGGTTTCCGAATGGGGGACCCGGCACGAGTTATGTCGTGTCACCTGCATCTGAATTGTATAGGGTGTGGGGGGTGACGCGGGGAAGTGAAACATCTCAGTACCCGTAGGAGAAGATATTCCGTGAGTAGTGGCGAGCGAAAGCGGATGATGGTTAAACCGTGTGCGTGTGATACTCGGCAGGGGTTGCGTGTGCGGGGTTGTGGGGCTGTCCTGTTTTCTCTTCTGCCGGAGAGGGGGCGCGTGTGCTGGCTGGTAGCTGAATCGTCTGGGAAGGCGTGGCGTAGTGGGTGATACCCCCTGTAGGCGGAACTGGTTGGTGCGTGTCTGGGACGGTGTTGCCCGAGTAGCACGGGGCTCGTGGAATCCTGTGTGAATCTGCCAAGACCACTTGGCTGCCTGAATACCTCCTGATGACCGATAGTGGATAGTACCGTGAGGGAATGGTGAAAAGTACCCCGGGAGGGGAGTGAAATAGTACCTGAAACCGGGCGCTTACAAGCCGTCAGAGCCTTTGCGTGCCTTGTGTGTGTGGGGGTGGTGGCGTGCCTTTTGAAGAATGAGCCTGCGAGTCAGTGGCGTGTCGCGAGGTTAACCCGTGTGGGGTAGCCGTAGCGAGAGCGAGTCCGAATAGGGCGATAGTGTAGTGGCGCGTTCTGGACCCGAAGCGGGGTGATCTACCCATGGCCAGGTTGAAGCACGTGTAAGAGCGTGTGGAGGACCGAACCCACCTAGGTTGAAAACTGGGGGGATGAGCTGTGGGTAGGGGTGAAAGGCCAATCAAACTCCGTGATAGCTGGTTCTCCCCGAAATGCATTTAGGTGCAGCGTCGCGTGTTGCCCGGCGGAGGTAGAGCTACTGGGTGGCTGATGGGCCCCACAGGGTTACTGACGTCAACCAAACTCCGAATGCCGTTCGGGTTGTAGCGTGGCAGTGAGACTGCGGGGGATAAGCTCCGTGGTCGAGAGGGAAACAGCCCAGATCGCCGGCTAAGGCCCCTAAGCGTGTGCTAAGTGGGAAAGGATGTGCGGTCGCGCAGACAACCAGGAGGTTGGCTTAGAAGCAGCCATCCTTGAAAGAGTGCGTAATAGCTCACTGGTCAAGTGATCGTGCGCCGACAATGTAGCGGGGCTCAAGCACACCGCCGAAGCCGCGGACCCATGACAGTGTTCCCTTCACCGTCCCACTTGCTGGGGTGGTGGCAGGGGTTGTGGGTGGTAGGGGAGCGTCCTGCACCGGGGAAGCCTGTGGGTGACTGCTGGTGGACGGTGCGGGAGTGAGAATGCAGGCATGAGTAGCGATACTAGGGTGAGAAGCCCCTAGCGCCGAATGACCAAGGGTTCCAGGGCCAGGCTAGTCCGCCCTGGGTGAGTCGGGACCCTAAGGCGAGGCCGACAGGCGTAGTCGATGGATGACGGGTTGATATTCCCGTACCGGCGAAGCACCGCCCATGCTGACGCGCGGGTGCTAACCCACGCCCAGCCACCATATGGCCGCATGTGTCAGGTTCGCCTGACGGTGTGGTTGTGGTGGTGGGGTCTGGGGACCCTCCGTGCAGGTAGGCAAGCGTGTTAACAGGGGTGACGCACAGTGGTAGCCCGGCGGACCTGATGGCTTGGTCCGTTCAAGCGCGCAGCCCGTCCTCCAGGTAAATCCGGGGACTGTCTTTGATGACCGGGGGTGAGGCGTGATGGTGACCCCACGCTGGTGGGGGATAACAGGGTGATCCTGGGGTGCCGAGAAAAGCCTCGACGCGATGGTGCCAGCCGCCCGTACCCCTAAACCGACACAGGTGGTCGGGCAGAGTATGCCCTAGGCGCACGAGTGAATCATGGTTAGGAACTCGGCAAAAATGCCCCCTGTAACTTCGGGAGAAGGGGGCCTGATCCCTGAAGCCCCTTTTGCGGGCTAGGGGAGGGTCGCAGAGGCCAGGGGAAGCGACTGTTTACTAAAAACACAGGTCCGTGCGAAGCCGTAAGGCGATGTATACGGACTGACGCCTGCCCGGTGCTGGAAGGTTAAGAGGAACCATCAGCCTCCTTTGTGGGGTGAAGTGGTGAATTTAAGCCCCAGTAAACGGCGGTGGTAACTATAACCATCCTAAGGTAGCGAAATTCCTTGTCGGGTAAGTTCCGACCTGCACGAATGGCGTAACGACTTCCCCGCTGTCTCAACCATGAGCTCGGCGAAATTGCAGTACGAGTAAAGATGCTCGTTTCGCGCAGAAGGACGGAAAGACCCCGGGACCTTTACTACAGCTTGGTATTGGCGCCCGCTATAGCTTGTGCAGGATAGGTGGGAGACTGTGAAGCCGCCACGCCAGTGGTGGTGGAGTCGTCCTTGAAATACCACTCTGGTTATGGCGTGCGCCTGAACCTGGGCCCGTGATCCGGGTTAGGGACAGTGCCTGGTGGGTAGTTTAACTGGGGCGGTTGCCTCCTAAAGTGTAACGGAGGCGCTCAAAGGTTCCCTCAGCCTGGTCGGCAACCAGGTGTTGAGTGCAAGTGCACAAGGGAGCTTGACTGTGAGACCGACGGGTCGAGCAGGTACGAAAGTAGGAACTAGTGATCCGGCGATCCCGTGTGGGTGGGTCGTCGCTCAACGGATAAAAGGTACCCCGGGGATAACAGGCTGATCCTGCCCAAGAGTCCATATCGACGGCATGGTTTGGCACCTCGATGTCGGCTCGTCGCATCCTGGGGCTGGAGCAGGTCCCAAGGGTTGGGCTGTTCGCCCATTAAAGCGGTACGCGAGCTGGGTTTAGAACGTCGTGAGACAGTTCGGTCCCTATCCTCTGCGCGCGCAGGAGACTTGAGAAGGCCTGTCCCTAGTACGAGAGGACCGGGACGGACGAACCTCTGGTGTGCCAGTTGTCCCGCCCGGGGCACGGCTGGTTGGCTACGTTCGGGAAGGGTAACCGCTGAAAGCATCTAAGCGGGAAACCATCTTCAAGACTAAGGTCTCCACAAGAAGGACTTGTCCTTCTTGGTAGGCCCCCAGCAGACTACTGGGTTGATAGGCCAGGAGTGGAAGACCGGCAACGGTTGACTGAGCTGACTGGTACTAATAGGCCAACACAAACAACAACCACCCCCCACACACCCACCACGACAGTGGTGAGTAGCAGCCGGGGTGAGCAGCGGCAAGACGCGAGCGTCCACTATACGGTCCACACCCAACCCAACCACCAACCACACCCATACGCGAGCGTGTGAGTGCTGTGGGGGTCAGAAGGCAACCAGACACGAACAACCGAACAACCGAATAACCGCACCACACGACGGTCAAATCGCACTGCCAATAGTCGTCTCGGTGGTCACAGCGACAGGGAAACGCCCGGCCCCCATCCCGAACCCGGAAGCTAAGCCTGACAGCGCCGATGGTACTGCACCCGCCAGGGTGCGGGAGAGTAGGACACCACCGAGCACCACACACAGCTGGCCCGGAACCGCCAACAACAGCGGCCCCGGGCCAACTGTGAACTGCTAGGTGTTTTTCGGACACTGCTTGTTTTGTGCTTCAGGCTGCCTTCTTCAGGTCCAGGAACTCGCTTTCGACCTCGTCGGGAGTGCGATACCCTAGGGCTGAGTGAAGGCGGATATGATTGTATCTCAACTCGATCCACGAGGCAATATCGTTCATCGCTTTGTCCTTCGTTGGGTATACCATCCGGTACACTCTCTCATTCTTGAGAGTGGCATTGAACGACTCTGCCCACGCATTGTCCCAGCACACCCCCGTGCGCCCCACCGAGGGACGAATCCCATAACCCTTGAGATGATCCAAGAACCTCTGAGACGTGTACTGGCTCCCCCTGTCGGAGTGAAAGACCGTCACACCCTCCTCGACCGGGCATCTCCTGACCGCCATGTCAATGGCCTGGCACACCAGGGACGTGTGCATGTGGTCGGCCATCGCATAACCCACGACCTTCTTAGTACAGCAGTCCAGAACAGTCGCAAGATAGATAAACCCGGTCCACGTCCTGGCGTAGGTGATGTCCCCGCACCACTTACGTCCAGGCTCGTCGGCGGTGAAGTCCCGCCCGAGCAGGTCCGGGCGCGCATCCAGGTCCTGGGCCGGCACCGTGGTTCGGACCTTTGCCCGAGGCCCGGCGGCCTGCAGCCCCAGGTCGCGCATGATGGAGCGGATCGTGGACCCGTCCGCCCAGACCCCGCGCCTTTCCAGACTCACCTGAATTCGTCGGTACCCGTAGGTGCCCCTCACGAGTCCTCGAAGGCGTCGTTAACCATGACTCAAGCTCTTTTCTCCTCACAGTTGTTGCTGATTCGGGTCGGTCACGCCAGGGGTAGTACCCTGATTTTTGATACCCTGGACCACCGGCACATTGAGGAGATGGGATAGTGGCCTTCTTCGCGGTTGATCAGCTCGTAGCGGTCAGTCACGGCCGTTCCTTGGCGAAGAAGGCAGCTGCTTTTTTCAGGAACTCGTTCTCCTGACGCAGCTCACGAACCTCTGCTTTGAGTTTTGCGATCTCGGCTGACTCGGAGGCCTTCTTACGATCCTGGTCGGTGGCGTGCTCTTTCCTGTACCTGGCGACCCAGTTACCCACCGTTTGGGCTACAAGACCGTATGAGGCGGCCACCGAGGCGATCGTGCGGTCCTTCTCGATCACCTCACGCACCACTTGGGTCTTGAACTCTTCTGAGTATTTCGCTGCTGGCATGGTCTCCATCCTATCGACTCACAGGAAGAAAAACTCCCCCAGTCCGAGAAACACCACGCACTCCACTGCTTGTCTGGGTGTTGATGAGGGTCCTCGACATCACCCTGTGCTGCAGGTGGTGACATCACGAAGGCTCGGCTCCCTCATGGGTCTGTTGCTTGAGGGCTTCGATGATGCAGGTGATGGCTTCGTCGGCGGCCTTCCAGTCGTCGGTGGCGAGTGCCAGCAGAAGGGCCCCACGATACCCGGCAAGTGCCGTCGATATGACTGCCTCCACCTTCTGCGGGGGAACGCCTCGGGATGTTAGTTGGCCGCTCATTGCATGAACCCAGTCGTCGTCAAGGGTGCGGATAAGGGGGCGGTAGGTCGCCGGTTCGCGAACCGACAATGCGGCCAGCTCGAAGTAGAGCGCAAGAAAAGACTGTGACTGCGGTTGCTTGGCCTCTTCCCACAGCCGGCCTATCGCCTCGGAGATGGCTTCGCCTGCGGTGGCAGACGCGGTTGGTGGGTCTTCCAGCAGCTCCTTGATCGCAGGCCGGCGTCGGCGTAGATGCCGGATCGCTTCCACAATCAGAATAGCCGGCCCGATTCTCGTGCCCGCTGCGGGATCTGCCATTGCCGTAGGAGTGACTGTTCTGTACGCCCTGGGGGCGCTGCTGGTGTCCTACCTCGCCTACAGCGTCTACCCTGACTCGTGACACCTTAGTGCCCTGGGGACTGTAGGGATTTGAGGATGCTGGCTGCGGTTGGGGGGATTTGGGGTTGGGCAGTGATCTTATGACCGTTGAGGTTGATGGTGACGTCCTGGAGGGCTTGAGGGCTACGGATGATGCGTTTGATGCTGATCCCGGTGGTGTCCTGGAGGTGCCGGGCGACGGCCCAGGGCGGCCATGACCACGGTCAGGTGCGCCTCGATGGCATCGCAGGTGTGGTGGAAGACAGGGCGGGCTCTCAGGTCGTGCTTGCTCATCCGGAAAGACTGCTCGACGTGCCACAGCTCGTGATACGAGGAGACGACCTCACCGGCGCCCATCAGATGCGCGGGAATGTTGGTGACATACCCCTTGAGGCCCCACCAGCGACCTGGCCCGGGCCAGGGACGCCTCATCCAGGGTGGCGTCACCGGCGTGGGTGGTGACGAACCTGGTGCCCTCGGGACGCTTCTCACCGGCGACGACGGCCTGGGCCCGGTTGGCCTGAGCGGTCAGGGGTCCGAGTGTCCCTGGCGGCGCGCTTCTGAGTAGGCCCACCGCCCGCCACGACCCCGGGTGAGTGTCCGGGTCCCAGACAGGGCTCACGACGCTTGCTGACGTCCCGCTCGCTCTGCGAGCCCCTCCTGGGGGTGATGGTGTCAATGACCTGGCCGTCGGTGAAGGCGTCACCGGCCCAGTGGAAGTGGGCCTCAAGATCCCCTGGGGCGCGGACCTGGCGGGCCCCGACAATGAACCGCAACCGGGCGTCATCCAGGGCCGCCAGGTTGGTCGCTGAGAGCATGCCGGCATCAGCGACGATGACGAGCTCCTCAATACCGTGAGCGGCCTGGAAGGCCTCCACCACCAGGATGATCGTGGTGGTCTCGGCCTACTCCTTCCCAGCACCCGATTCTCAGAGGAAAACCACGGCGGTCGACCAGCAGGCCGACAATGACCTGAGGATCGACCCTCCGCTCTTTGGAGTAACCCACCCGCCGCAGGTCGTCCTCACGCTCGGCCTCGAAATAGAGCGTGGTGACGTCGTACAGGCACAGGGCCAGACCCCCACTGGCGGTGACGTGCTCGAACAAGGCGTTTGAGAGGCTCTCGCGGTAGCCCCTGCTCCTGAGCACGGGGCCAGGGGAGCGGAACAAGGTCCCACGCTGACCGACTCCAGGCCCAGATCACCCAGCACCCGGGGCACCTGGGCCTTGGAGGACGGCTCGACCAGACGCGCCAGAACCATCTGCTCAAAGGCCCGATCACCCCGACCGCCTCACCCAGCCCCAGACGCCTGTAGGCGCCGTGCAGGACCTCCCACAACAACCTCGAGTGCTTGGACTCCCACCGTGGTAGTAGCCAGATTGGTGCGTCCCGGTGCCAGCTCCAGGGACTCCAAGTCCAGCAGCCCCTGCCCCTGCCAGGCGGCGATCTTCTGCCGACCGGCCTCCAGCAGGACCTCCAGCTCCGTCTCGTCGTGGGCTGACCCCAGGTGCTCCACGATCCGGCGCACACCATGGTCCTGGACACGATCTGAACGGCCGTGGCCCCTGAGGCTGTCTTAACCTTGCGCACAAACGGGCTCACACCAGCCCACCATACGGGCTTTTAGTCCACCACCAGACCCCCAACACCGCAATACCAACGAAAACTCACGCCGAGTCACCAAAAACCCACCAAGCTGTCACGAGTCAGGCGGGATCTGCCATTGCCGTAGGAGTGACTGTTCTGTACGCCCTGGGGGCGCTGCTGGTGTCCTACCTCGCCTACAGCGTCTACCGGCTGAGGCGCCCAGATACCTTGATGCTTCGCCTTGTTTTCGGGACGACAGCCGCTGCGTCGGGTCTCATTCTTGACGCAGTGACCTATGCCGTGTGTGCTGGACGCTATCCTGCCTTGTCCGGCTCTCAGCAAGGATCGATAGCGTTCTTCTTGGTGGCCGCCTACGGTGCCATGCTTCTTGCTCCGCATCTACGTCGTCGTCGCGGCTAGCGATGGTGACCTTGGCTGGGGTGTGGGGACGGAATCAACGAAGGCCTGCGCCGCCGGGCTGGGGTTGAAGGAGTCCCAAGCGAGGTACTCCACCCGGACGGGGCCATCGCTGACTGGGATGCACGCGCAGCCGGGCACCTCGCGGGCCACGCTGGGAGCAACAAGCGCCGCCCCCAGCCCCTGACGCACGAGGCCCGTGAGCAGCTCAGCCGTATTCACCTCGAAGCTCACCTCACGGCGGAGCCCCGCCCTGTCAAAGGCCAGGTCGGACTGCTCGCGTCCCGACGACCCTGCCGGAAAGTCCACGAAAGGCTCATCGGCCAGGTCCTCAAGACGGAGCCGGCGCCGGCCTGCCAGTCGGTGATCCACCGGCAGCACCGCCACCAGGTGCTCCCGCGAGAGCTCTCGCGTCTGCACGCCCTGCGGCGTGACGGCCTCCGCCAGGCCGAGGAAGCCCACGTCCAGCGTCCCCGCGGCGATACGACGGAGGAAGTCATCGCTGCCGCCAGTGCGCACGTGCACGCTGACCTCGGGATAGCTGCGACGGAATGCACCCCAGGACGGCCGCAACGTCCACCGCAGTGACGGTGGGGATCACCCCGATGGTCAACGAGCCCCTGATCTCCCCGTGGGCGGCCGCTGCCGCGACCTTCGCGCGCTCCGCCGCCTGCAGGCACAACCGCGCCTGCTTCACGAACGCTTCCCCGGCGGGTGTCACCCCCACCTTGCGGCTCGTGCGCGCGAACAGCGTCATCCCCAGTTCGCTCTCCAGCGACTTGATCTGACGACTCAGGGCCGACTGCACCACGAAGCACCGCTCGGCCGCGCGAGTGAAGCTCTGCTCCTCAGCAATGGCCACGGCGTATCTCATCTGCTGCAGCTCCACCCATCAATCTTAGAAGAGCATCGCTGTCATCTCATCTATGTCATCGACGAATCGATGTGCGCCCTTCAGGCTGGAGGCATGACGACTCATGCCGCCCCCTCCAGCGCCACGCGCGACTCCAGGTCGGCCGCGCCCGGCGGCGCCCTGTCAGACGGCCGGATGAGAATCACCTGGATCGCCCTGACGGCCCTGGCGCCGGCCGTCTGGGGGACGACGTACATCGTCACCACTCGAGCCCTTCCATCTGGTCATCCGGTCTTCGCCGCGCTGATGCGCACACTTCCTGCGGGTGCCCTCGCCCTCCTGGCCGCACGGCAGCTGCCGCGCGGAACCTGGTGGTGGAAGAGCCTCGTCCTCGGGGCTCTCAACATGACGTGCTTCTTCCCCCTGCTCTTCGTCGCCGCGCAGCGCCTGCCCGGGGGCGTGGCCGCGACACTCGGGGCCGCGCAACCGATCATCGTCGCAGGCCTCGCCGTCACTGTGCTCGGTGAACGCCTGTCGGCATGGAGGCTGATATGGGGCGTGAGCGGCGTCGTCGGTATCGCACTCGTCGTCCTGGGACCACAGGCACAGCTCGACGCCCTCGGAGTGGCGGCCGGCCTGGGCGGTGCCGTCTCCATGGGCCTGGGAGTCGTCCTCACTAAACGCTGGGGCAGGCCCGACGGCATCAGCGCCCTCGGCCTGGCCGGCTGGCAGCTCACCGGCGCCGGCCTGCTGCTGATCGTGCCCGCCCTCGTCCTCGACGGCATCCCAGCCGGAATCGGTACCAGAGCCGTAGCGGGATACGCCTGGCTCGGGCTCGTGGGAGGACTGGCCGCCTACGTCCTCTGGTTCGAGGGCATACGCCGACTGCCGGTCACGCCGACGACGCTGCTGGGCCTGCTCTCACCCCTGACCGCGGCACTCCTCGGGCACGTCATCGCCGGTGAGGCGCTCACGCCTCTCCAGCTCCTGGGATTCGCGCTCGCTCTGACCGCGATGAGCGCGGGCCAGCTCGCCCCGCCCTCTTCCCGATCCTCCTCTCGAAAGGACCCGTCATGAGAATCATCGTCCTGGGTGCCACCGGCATGGCCGGAACAGCCGTCGTCAATGAGGCGCTGAGCCGCGGTCATGAGGTGACCGCCGTCTCCCGGCGGCGACGCCATCGGGCCGGCGCCGGCGTCACCTCATGCCTGCTGGACGTCACCGACGTCGGGAGCGTGGCCGGCCTCCTGAAAGACAGTGATGCCGCCGTCGTCGCACTCCGCCCACCTGCGGGTCACGAGAGCGACCTGGTCCGACTGACGGAGGCTGTCCTGGACGCCGCCTCCAGGAGCCGAACGCCCCTGCTCATCATCGGGGGCGCAGCCCCACTGAGCTCGCCCAGCGATCCCGGCACCCTCGCCATTGACGACCCCACCATTGTGCCGCCGGCCTGGAAAGACGTGGCTCAGGCGAGTCTCGATCAGTTCCGTGCCTGCCAGGCGCACGGCTACGAGGGCTGGGTCTATCTCAGCCCGCCGGCGATCTTCGGCCCGGGAGACGTCACCGGCTCCTACCGCCGCGGAACCACCACGCTTCTGCGGGACGCCCACGGAGAATCCCGCATCAGCCCCGAGGACCTTGCTCTCGCCGTCGTCGATGAGCTGGAGCACCCCGGTGGCGAGCAGCATGTCACCGTCATCGCCTCGCCCCGAGGGGACTCAGACCCAGGACGACAGAAGCATGTGATGGATCCAGAAGGAACGTGAGACTGTCTGTCCGGTCCAGATCGGCCACCAGAAGGCCGCCGCCGCGCAGGCCAGGAGCGTGACCGCGATGATGAGGGCAGATGCCCTCGGTGCGGATCTGCCACGTGGGTGCCATCGTCCAGTTCGATAGGAAGGCCCACGCCCGGCGCCGGCCGGCCGGCTGCGGAGCGCCGTCGTCGGACGATGCCGGCGTGGCGGTGCCCGACGACGGCGACAGGTCCGGGTAGCCGGTCAGCTCCTTGTAGGTCTGCTGCTGCGTCGCATCGGCCCGAGGGTCGGTGACGGAGGCGTCGCTGCCGGACTCGAGGTCGTCGTCGGCATCGGTCGAGGTCGTGCTGATGCGGTACATGCCGGGATCGGTCTCCACCACCGGGGGTGTCCACACGGGCGTGCGCCCGAACTGCGGACCGAAACCCAGGAATCTGGCCCCCACACCTCGCCATGGCCGGATGTCCGGGCCGATCTGCCCCCTCCTGAGGGCCTCCATCTGCGCCTTGGCGCTCGTCGAGCCCGGCAGTGGTGGCAGCAGCCCGGAAGCCATGCCCAGCGCCAGCACGAGAACGAGTACGACGCAGGGTACGAAGGCCACCGTGTAGAAGGTGAAGATGGTGCGGTCCCGGTACTGGAACCACGGCACGTACAGGCCCAGGTAGCCGATAAGAGGCACCCAGGCCCGCCAGTCGCGGTTCTTCACCCCGATGATGATCACGGCCACCAGCGCCACCACGGCTGACCACCAGATGACGATGTTCCCGATCGAGGTGATCGCCTGAATGCACTCCCCGTCCCAGCAGGTCTGCGGTACCTGCGCCTTCTCCTGCCAGAAGAAGGAGGTCGGCCGGGTCTGCAGCAGCCAGCCGGAGGGCTTCGACTGGTACGGGTGCGGCAGCGGCCAGACCCACGTGGAACGTCGTAGGTCCTCTGGTGGTAGGCGATGAAGTCGTTGATGTTGTGGAACACCGAGTCGTTGACGTGCCCGGGCAGCCATGGGACAGGAACTGACTGCGCGCATTGAGCTGGCTCTCCGCCCAGCCGTGCATGTAGGCGCCGGGGTGGGTGAACCAGGACCACCAGCAGGCGACGTAGACCGCGACGGCCGCCGGCACCATGTGGAGGAAGTCGCTCACACCCTGGGCGACGGTCCCCTCCAGGAACCAGGCCCGCGCCCTGACCCGCCGCAGTGCGAGCGTGTCCCAGGTGACGACGACGATGCCGGAGGCCGCCACCAGGTAGAGCCCCGACCACTTGATGGAGCAGGTCAGACCCAGTGCGATGCCGGCCGCCAGCAGCCAGAAGCGGAAGGTGGCGTGCGGGGCCCGCGCCCCGGGTCTCGTCCCCGCCATCTTGCGGGCCAACCTCGCCCGCGACCACTCCCGGTCCCGGACCAGGCAGTACAGGGTCACGGTGGCGAAGAAGCCGATGAACACGTCCAGCAGCCCGATGCGCGACTCGGTCAGGGCCACGCCGTCGATCGCCAGGAACAGCCCGGCCAGGCCCGCCAGCAGGGGCGAGCGGGTCAGGCGCATCGTCAGACGCGCCAGCAGCATCACCGTGAGGATCCCGGCGATGGCCGGCATGATCCGCCAGCCGAAGGGCGAGGCCGGCCCGAAGACCTCCATGCCGGCGCCGATGAGCCACTTGCCCAGCTGGGGGTGGACGACGTAGGCGGCGTTATCAGTCAGTTTGGAGAAGTCCCCGATGGCGAAGGCCGCATCGGCGTTGTCCTTCCAGCTCCCCTCATAACCCAGGCGCCACAGGGAGTAGGCGTCCTTGACGTAGTAGATCTCATCGAACATGAGCGTCTTGGGGTGGTTCAGCCCGATGAGGCGCAGCAGCGCCGCGATGACGCCGACGACGCCGGTGACGACCCAACCGCGGACCCTCACAGCGCGGGGCATTACGTCATCCACCGGCCCCAGCCCGAGCAGGGTGCGCAGCTCGGCCTCGGTGCGCTCGGCGACGGCGGGCTCGGCCGGTGCGGGGTCCGTGGCCTCATCCCGCCTCGGGGTGGGTTCCTGTGCTCGTTCCTGCTCCACGTCCGGGCCGGAGGAACCGTCACGGGACTGCTCGGGGGACTGTTCAGGGGACAGCGCGCTCGGAGTCGTCACACCCCGAGTCTAGGCGGCAGCCTCACCGAGAGCGCACCGACATACTGTGTCCCTATGATTGAGAGCAGCCCGTCCCCAGAAGCCGCGATTGTCGGAGACAGCCACGATGACAGACCCGGCCCGGGCGACCAGGACGAATCCACTGCCGACGACGGCCTCGCTGCTCCCGCCGCCCACAGCCCGGACCTGCGTGGTGGGACGATCACCCTGGCCGCCACCCCGATCGGCAACGTCTCCGACGCCTCCCTGACGCCTGCGCTGCGCCCTGGAGCAGGCCGACCTCATCGCCGCCGAGGACACCCGCCGGCTGCGGGCCCTGGCCCAGCGCCTCGACGTCGAGTCCCCGTGGGCGCGTCATCGCCTTCCACGAGCACAATGAGCGTGAGCGCGCCCCCGAGCTGCTCGAGGCCGCCCGCAGCGGCCTGCGCGTCCTGGTCGTCTCCGACGCCGGGATGCCATCGGTCTCCGACCCCGGGTACCGACTCGTCCAGGCCGCGGTCCGCGAGCAGGTGCCCGTCACCGTCGCACCGGGCCCCTCAGCGGTGCTGACCGCTCTGGCCCTGTCCGGGCTGGCCTCCGACCGGTTCTGCTTCGAGGGGTTCCTGCCGCGTAAACCGGGGGAGCGGCGTCGCGCCCTGGAGTCCCTGGCCACCCAGGAGCGCACCATGATCTTCCTGGAGTCGCCCCGCCGCGTCCACGACTCCCTGGCCGCCATGGCCGAGGCCCTCGGTGCTGATCGCCCCGCGGCGCTGTGCCGGGAGCTGACCAAGACCCATGAGGAGGTGCTGCGGGCCCGCTGGCCGAGCTGGCCCGGGCCACGGGCCGACGGCGTCCTGGGGGAGGTGGTTCTCGTCGTCGCCGGAGCCGAGCCCGCCGCCGCCAGCCCCCAGGACGCCGCGCGCCGGGCCCTGGCGCTGGCCGAGACCGGCATGCGCCTCAAGGCGGCTGCGGCCCAAGCGGCCGCCGAGGGCGGCCTGCGCCCCAACGAGGTCTACCGCGCGGCCCTGGAGCTGCGTGATTCCGCAGACTGAACCCGGCCGGGACACCCGGCGCGGCCGATCCCGCTATGGTCGGGTCATGAACACCGAGCACCGCACCGGTTCCCAGGCCCGCGCTCGCCGGGCCCTCATCATCGTCGACGTCCAGCCCACCTTCTGCGAGGGAGGCGCTCTGGCGGTGACCGGCGGCAACGCCGTCGCCGAGCGCATCGCCGCCCACCTGTCCTCCCACCGGGGGGACTACGACCTGGTGGTCACCACCCAGGACTGGCACATCGACCCCGGTGAGCACTTCTCCAGCGAGCCCGACTTCATCGACACCTGGCCCGTTCACGGCGTGGCCGACTCCGCCGAGGCCCAGCTCCACCCCGCCCTGAGCGGCCTGGACGCCGACGCCGCCGTGAAGAAGGGCCAGTACGCCGCCGCCTACTCCGGTTTTGAGGGTGTTGACGAGGACGGACGCACCCTGGCGGACATCCTGAGCGCCGCCGGCATCGAAGCCGTCGACGTCGTCGGCCTGGCCGAGTCCCACTGCGTCAAGGACACCGCCCTGGACGCGGCCCGGCAGGGCTACCGGGTGCGGGTCCTGACCGATCTGACCGAGCCGGTCAGCCCCGAGCTGGGACGTGCCGCCCGCGCCGACATGAGCGCCGCCGGCATTGAGCTGGCGCCCTCCCACTGAAGGCCGTCGACGCCGGTCACCTGGGGCCGCGGCCCCGAACAACATGGGTGCCCTCACCGACTGTCTCGGTGAGGGCACCCATTGCGTTGCCTGAGGCGGGCTACTGGGCCGGCCAGCCACCGGGCTGCTGGTACGGGCCCGGCTGTCCGGGCTGCCCCTGCTGGTTGTACTGGCCCTGCTGCACAGGCTGAGTGAATACCGACGGCTGCTCGGGCTGAGCCTGCTGCTGAGCCGGTTGCTGACCCGCCCACCCGAACTGGGCGGTCGGCGCGATCTGCGAGTACTGAGGCGCGGCTCCCGCCCCAGCAGCCGAGGGCGCGTAAGGGGCCGGTTCCGGCTGCTGGTACTGGGGCTGCTGGGCGTACGGCGCCGCCTGCGGCTGCTGGTCGGACTGCCATGCGCCCTGGGTGTAGACGGTCGGGGCCCCGGGGACCGCCCCGGTCATCGTGCTGAACGCTTCACTCGTCGCGGCCGGAGCCGTACCGGCGGCGGCCAGCTTGGAGCGCCAGGCCATGCCGCCGGCACCCATCGCCAGGCCCACGACCCGCCATGATGATCGCGCCCGACAAGCCCCGAACAGTGACAGCAAGGTGGCCTTCGCCGACGAGGGGGCGACGATCTCGCCCACGGAGACTCCCGCGGTGCTGTGGCAGTCAACGGTGTAGGCGCCCGACTCCTGGGAGGAGAAGGTCGAGAAGAGCTGACCTCCCTTGACCTTCGTGGACGACGAGCTGGACTTCGTGGCGACCTCGTCACCACCGGGAGAGGTCACCGAGCACTCCGGTGCGTCGTCGCCGGTGCTGTAGAACAGCCCGTAGGTGCGGCCCTTGTTCAGCTCCACCGTGGCGGCCTGATCGTCCGGGAGGCTGGTGACAGTGGCGTTGAACTGGCCGCGGGTGACCGCCGAGCCGATCCCGCCGATGATGGCGATGAGGAGGATGGGCCAGCCCGGCCGCCGCCAACGCCGTCGGGGACGGCCAGGCTCCTGGACGTCGTCGGCCGTCCCTCGGCGCCCGGGTAGCCGGCCTGGGGCGTCTGGAACGGTGCGGCCGGCGGGTACTGCGGAGGCTGGCCGCCGGCCAGGGCGGGGTCGTAACCGTTCGCCGCCCAGCCTGCTGAGTTCGCTGAGTACTGGGAGCCGGGGTACTGGGACATAACTGGCCTTTCTGGTCCATCGTGTCCGTGTGAGAGGCGCGTGGGAACACGTCATGACGGCGTGCACGGCAGCATCGCGATGCTGAGACCTCACGCACCCCGAGACCTGTCGGGAAGGTGCTGAAACGTGCCGGAACACCCACCGAGCGGACGCCGCACGACTCGGACAGACTACCGGGTGCCGGTGCGGCCCCGCAGGCCATGGACCGGATCTGCGGCCGTGGACTGAAGCGGCCGGGAACCCGATAGGCTGACCTCCATGACCCATATCCTGTCCGCAGTCGCCTGGCCGTACGCCAACGGCCCGCGTCACATCGGCCACGTCGCCGGCTTCGGTGTTCCCTCAGACGTCTTCTCGCGCTACATGCGCATGGCCGGTCATGACGTCCTCATGGTCTCGGGCACCGATGAGCACGGCACCCCGATCCTCGTCGCCGCCGACGAGGAGGGCCTCAGCGCCCGCGAGCTCGCCGACCGCAACAACCGGCTCATCGTCGAGGACCTCGTGGCCCTGGGCCTGTCCTACGACCTGTTCACCCGCACCACCGCCGGCAACCACTACCACGTGGTCCAGGACATGTTCACCACCGTGCGGGACAACGGCTACATGGTCCAGCAGGTGACCCGCTCGGCGATCTCCCCCTCCACCGGGCGCACCCTGCCCGACCGCTACATCGAGGGCACCTGCCCGATCTGCGGCGCCGAGGGCGCCCGCGGGGACCAGTGCGACACCTGCGGCAACCAGCTCGACCCCACCGACCTCATCAGCCCGCGCTCGCGGATCAACGGCGAGACCCCCGAGTTCGTGGAGACCACCCACTGGTTCCTGGACCTGCCCGCCCTGGCCCAGGCCCTGGGCGCCTGGCTCGACGAGCGCGAGGCCTCCGGCACCTGGCGGCCCAACGTCATCAAGTTCTCCCAGAACCTCCTGGGACGACATCCGCCCGCGCGCCATGACCCGGGACATCGACTGGGGCATCCCGGTGCCCGGCTGGGAGGACCAGCCCACCAAGCGCCTCTACGTCTGGTTCGACGCCGTCATCGGCTACCCTGTCCGCCTCCGTGGAGTGGGCGCGCCGCAGCGGCGACCCCGAGGCGTGGCGCGCCTGGTGGAACGATCCCGCAGGCCCTGTCCTACTACTTCATGGGCAAGGACAACATCGTCTTCCACTCCCAGATCTGGCCGGCTGAGCTCCTGGGCTACAACGGCCAGGGCGAGAGCGGCGGCGAGCCCGGGCGCCTGGGCGTGCTCAACCTGCCCACCGAGGTCGTCTCCAGCGAGTTCCTCACCATGGAGGGCAAGAGTTCTCCTCATCCCACGGCATCGTCATCTACGTGCGCGACTTCCTCCAGCGCTACCAGGCCGACGCCCTGCGCTACTTCATCTGCGCGGCCGGCCCGGAGACCGCGGACGCGGACTTCACCTGGGCGGAGTTCGTGCGGCGCACCAACGGCGAGCTCGTGGCCGGCTGGGGCAACCTCGTCAACCGCACCGCCTCCATGATCCACAAGCGCTTCGGACAGATCCCCGAGCCCGCCGAGCTCCAGGACATCGACCGGGCCCTGCTCGACGCCGTCGAGGCCGGCTTTCGCCTCCGTGGGCGACCTCATCGCCCAGCACCGCCAGAAGGCGGCCCTGGGGGAGGCGATGCGCCTGGTCGGCGAGGCCAACAAGTACGTCGCCGACACCCAGCCCTTCAAGCTCAAGGGCGAGGACCCCGAGACGCAGGCCCGCCTGGCCACGGTCCTGCACACGCTGGCCCAGGCGGTCGCCGACCTCAACCTCATGCTCTCGCCCTTCCTGCCGCACGCCGCCAACGACGTCGACCGGGTCCTGGGCGGGAACGGCCGGATCGCCCCGATGCCCCGCATCGAGGAGGTCGACGAGCTCGATCCCGAGCACCTGCCCGAGGCCTTCGACGGTCGCACCGGCTACCCGATCATCACCGGTGACTACCAGGACGCCCCCACCTGGGAGCGCCACCCGGTGACCGTCGGGACCCCCGTGGCCAAGCCGGCCCCGGTGTTCACCAAGCTGGACGAGTCGATCATCGAGGCCGAGCTGGCCCGTTACGCCGGCTCCGTGCCCGACGACGTCACCGGCTCCTGAGGGCGCATGGGCTCGAGGAAGCGCGACCGCTCCTGGCCGCCGGCCGACGCCGTCGCCCCCCTGGCGGCCCCGGTCACCGACAATCACACCCACCTGCCGGTTCCCTCGGATCCCGGCGGCCCCGGATCGGAGGAGCCGCTGAGCGCCGCCGAGCTGGTCGAGCGCGCCGCCGCCGTGGGCGTGGCCCGCGTGGTGACCTCCGCCTGCGAGGTCACCACCTGGGAGGAGAGCCTGGCCCTGGCCCGAGAGCTGTCAGGGGTGCGCGTGGCGCTGGCCGTGCATCCCAACGAGGCCGTCCTCCACGCCGGGGTGCGCGAGACCGGGCCCGACGGGCTCGCCCCGCGCGCCCGGGCGCACCACGACGAGCCGCTCGAGCAAGTCATGGTCCGCCTGGAGGAGACGCTCAGGGCGAACGCCGACGTCGTCGTCGCCGTCGGAGAGAGCGGCCTGGATTTCTTCCGCACCGGTGACAAGGGGGCCGCCGCTCAGCGCGAGGCCTTCCGGGCGCACATCGCCCTGGCCAAGGACCTCGACCTGCCCCTGCAGATCCACGACCGTGACGCGCACGCCGCCTGCGTGGAGGTGCTCAAGGCCGACGGCGCTCCCGGGCGCACCGTCTTCCACTGCTTCTCAGGCGGCCCGCAGCTGGCCGCCGCTTGCGCCGAGCACGGCTGGTACGCCTCCATCGCCGGCCCGCTCACCTACCCGGCCAACACCTCCCTGCGGGAGGCGGTCGCCATCCTGCCCGACGAACTCCTCCTGGTGGAGACCGACGCCCCCTACCTCCCTCCCAGACGCTGGCGCGGCCGCCCCAACGCCTCCTACCTCCTGGGCGATACGGTCCGCTTCCTGGCCGAGCAGCGGGGCCTGAGTGAGGAAGACCTCTGCCGCCGCCTGCAGGCCACCACCGAGGCGGTCTACGGGTCCTGGTGATCGCCTCGGCCATCCGGGGCCGCCCTCGGTGCTCCGACCTACGGCTGCTGACGTCCTGCGGGAAGGGTGCCCGGAATCCGGGGAAGAGGGAAAGAGGCGACGGCGGATCCCGGGCGGCCGATTTTGTCCGGACGGCGGTTCCCAGGTTGCCATCGTTCACTCAGGACTGTCCCAGGTAGATGGCAGGTGGGAATCAGGCGGCTCTCTGCACGGTTCCATCACAAGCCCACAGGGTGTGAGCAGACGCATTGGCACGCCCCTGGGTCATCGGTTACGGTGACATGCAGTCGTCAAACGAAGGAAGTTCTATCGTGGGTCGTCACTCCCAGACCAGCTCCCTGAGTACCACACTCGCCGGCCTCGGCTCCTTGGCCTCCAAGAGGCGGGCCGCCTCAGGCGTCCATGGCCGTCGTCGTGCCGACGGGCCTGCCAAGACCTCCCTGACCCCCATGCTCTTCAAGGCGGGGGGCGCCGCTGCGGCCTTCTCCCTGGCGGTCTCCGGTGCCGCGTACGCCGCCATCTCCGCGGGGGATGACGAGGGGACGTTCCTCCTCGGGCGGTTCCTTCGGGCTGATCGGTGGTGAGTCCGAGGGGCAGGCCAAGGCGGCCGCCACCCAGAAGGCGGGCTCCGGCAAGATCGCCAGCGCTCAGACCTCCACCACCACCGTCGACGAGCCGCAGGTTCACGGCACGGTGAAGAAGGAGACCGACGCGCTGCCCAAGGGTGAGACCAAGGTCGAGACCGCCGGTGTCGACGGACTCGTGCGCACCACCTACGAGGTCACCACCCAGGACGGTAAGGAGATCTCCCGCACCCCGGTCGCCCAGGTCGTCGTCACCCAGAAGGTGGATGAGGTCGTCCTGGTGGGTACCGGGGCTCAGCAGGCCCAGCAGGACGCCGCCCAGGCCAGCAGGAGGCCGCCGCCCAGGCTCAGGCTCAGCAGGAGGCTGCTGCTCAGGCTCAGGCTCAGCAGGAGGCCGCCGCCCAGGCCGACGGTGGCGGTGAGGGCTCGGGCAACAGCGCTCCGGCACCCGCGGCCAACCCCGGCGCGGGGACCGACCCCGACAGCGCCAAGGCCATCGCCCGGTCCATGATGGCCGGCCACGGCTGGGGAGACTCCGAGTTCTCCTGCCTGGAGAACCTGTGGACCCGTGAGTCCAGCTGGAACTACCAGGCCGAGAACGCCTCCTCGGGCGCCTACGGCATCCCCCAGGCGCTGCCCGGCAGCAAGATGAGCGAGGTCGCCGACGACTGGGCCACTAACCCCACCACCCAGATCACCTGGGGTCTGAACTACATCTCCGGCCGTTACGGCACCCCCTGCTCGGCCTGGGCCCACTCCGAGTCCGTCGGCTGGTACTGAGTCGAATCGGCCGCCCGGGACGTCCCCTCGTTCCGCGGTGCCCGGTACGTCATCGACGGCGCTCGCCTCCCCGCGTGGGGCGAGCGCCGTCGCCATCGCTATGGGACGCGTGTCACAAAGGAGTGAGGTGGTTTGTTGTCGCTCGCCGCGACGCTTCCACTACCGTGGCACTCGCCGTCGATCGGAAGGACGTCTCCCCATGACTCCCCTCGCCCAGTCCCACACCCATGCCCTGCCGGAGGATCCGCAGGCGCCGGTCTCGCAGGAGGAGGCGGTCCAGGAGCAGCACGGCATGCGCGCCATCGCGCTGCGCGCCGGTCTGGCGGCCCTGGCCCTGTCGGTTGCGGTCTCCGGGGCCGCCTACGCCGCAGTGCGAGGGGGGAGCCCTCTCGGGCCTCTGGCGTCGATGCGGCTGGGCAGCGCGCCGACAGCCTCGGCGCTGAGGGCGGTCGCAGCAGGGTCTCGGTCACGCCGAACACTCAGAAAGTGACGACCGAGACGGTTGACGCCGCCGACCCCCACGGAACCGTCCAGCAGGAGAGCAGCGACCTGCCCGAAGGTGAGACCAAGGTGGTCACCGCCGGTGTCGACGGCGTCGTGCGCACCACCTACGAGGTCACCACCGTTGGCGGCAAGGAGGTCTCCCGCACTCCGGTCGCGCAGGTCGTCGTCACCCAGAAGGTGGATGAGGTCGTCCTCGTCGGCACCGGCGCGGCCAAGAAGCAGGAGAGCAAGCAGGACCAGTCTCAGGCGCAGCGCCCTGGGGCAGGCGTCGGAGCCCTCTAGCGGCTCAGGGGCTCCCAGGCCCAGGCGCAGGGACAGGCCTCGACGCCCTCGGAGTCCTCCGGCGGGTCCGGCGGGAGCACGGGCACGACCGGGAGTGAGGTCGGGGACGACGTCTGGGGCAAGCTCGCCCAGTGCGAGTCCGGTGGCAACCCGCAGACCAACACCGGCAACGGCTTCTACGGCATGTACCAGTTCACCCTGGAGACCTGGCAGTCCCTGGGTGGAACCGGCTATCCTCACGAGGCCGACGCCGCCACCCAGACCGCCATGGCCAAGAAGCTCCAGGCCCAGGCCGGCTGGGGGCAGTGGCCCGGCTGCGCCGACAAGCTCGGCCTGCGCTGAGCGGCCGGAGCCGCCGCGGGGACGTCACGCACGCTCCGGGACGCGATCATGCGGAGAGCATGCGGCATGTTCCCAGATATCTCACAGTGACAAAAGGTGGGCGCCGGTTACTGTGTCCCCATGACGTTGCCGGCCCCCGATTCACAGGTGCCTCCGGCAGGAGCCGCCCGCGCCGACGGGCACACCCCTGCGGGAGCCTGTGAGGCCACCTCCGAGCCCCCCGCCGATGCCGCCCTGCACGGACCGCACCTGCCCGGACCCTCGCGATCCCCAGGATCACAGCGCCTCCTCGGGATCCCGGGCCGCCGGCCTCCTGGGCCCCACCGAGGTCCGCGGCCTGTCCCAGGCACTGGGCATCCGTCCCCACCAAGACGCTGGGGCAGAACTTCGTCCACGACGCCGGCACGGTGCGCCGCATCGTGAAGAGCGCGGGCGTGCGCCCCGACGACACGGTCCTGGAGATCGGGCCGGGACTGGGCTCCCTGACCCTGGCCCTCCTGGAGACCGGGGCGCGCGTGATCGCCGTCGAGATCGACCCCGTCCTGGCCCGGGCCCTGCCCGTCACCGTCGCCGACCGCATGCCTCAGGCCGCCGGTCGCCTCAGCCTCATCGAGGCCGATGCGCTGAGCATCACCGGTCCGCAGTCGCTGGGCGAGGCCGGGAACCCTCCCACCCGCCTCGTGGCGAACCTGCCGTACAACGTGGCCGTCCCCGTCCTGCTCACCGCGCTGGAGGCCCTGCCCAGCCTGGAGAGCGTCACCGTCATGGTCCAGTCGGAGGTCGCCGACCGCCTCGCCGCCGAACCCGGCTCGCGGACCTACGGGGTCCCCAGCGTCAAGGCCGCCTGGTACGCCGCGGCCCGTCGCACCCTGACCATCTCCCGACACGTCTTCTGGCCCGTGCCCAACGTCGACTCCGCCCTCGTCGAGCTCGTGCGCCGCCGGCCTCCCGCCACGCGCGCCACCCGTGAGCAGGTCTTCGCCGTGGTCGACGCCGCCTTCGCCCAGCGCCGCAAGACCCTGCGCAAGGCCCTGGCGAAGCTCGCCGGAGGGGCCGACGCCGCCGAGAGCGCCCTGCGCGCCGCCGGAATCGACCCGACGCGGCGCGGCGAGACCCTCGACATCACCGCCTTCGCCGCCCTGGCCGAGGTGCTGCAGCCCGTCGCCGCCGACGAGACCGCTGCGCCAACGCCTCCCACCTCACAGGAGCAGTCATGAGCCATCTGCGTGCCGTTCCCGACGACCCCACCGGTCCGCGCGAGTCCTCCGCGCCGCCCCGCAGCGGCTCGGCCAGCTCGGTGCGCGTCGAGGCCCCGGGCAAGGTCAACCTCTTCCTGTCCGTCGGCGCCCCCGGCGCCGACGGCTACCATCCGCTCACCACGGTCTTCCAGGCGGTCCGCCTCATCGAGACCGTCACCGCCCGCCGACAGTCCGCCCAGGACCACGGCACCGTCACGCTCACCCTCGAGGAGCCCGACGCCGACGTCCCCGTCGATGACTCCAACCTGGCCGTGCGGGCCGCCACGCTCCTGGCGCAGACCACCGGCGTCAGCGAGGGCGTCGACCTCCTGCTGCGCAAGCGCGTTCCCGTCGCCGGCGGAATGGCCGGAGGATCCGCCGACGCCGCCGCCGCCCTCGTGGCGTGCAACGCCCTGTGGGGCACGGGCCTGTCCCTGCCCGAGCTCTCCGCCCTGGCCGCCCGCCTCGGGGCCGACGTCCCCTTCCCCCTGACCGGGGCCACCGCCGTCGGGAGCGGCCGCGGCGACCGCGTCACCCCGATCATGACCCGGGGCGCCTACCACTGGGTCTTCGCCCTGGCCGATGAGGGCCTGTCCACGCCGGCGGTCTTCCGGCGCTTCGACGAGCTGGCCGGCATCGTCCCGGCCGGCGCAGGCCGGGGCGCAGGATTCACCGGCGGTCCCGTGGCGCGGGACGTGCCCGAGGCCCTCACCGCCGCCCTGCGCGCCGGGGATGCCCGTGCCCTGGCGGGCTCCCTCCACAACGACCTCCAGGCCGCCGCCCTCGACCTGCGCCCCGAGCTGGCCCGGGTCATCGCCGTGGCCGAGGAGGCCGGGGCCCTGCGCGCCATCGTCTCCGGCTCCGGCCCCACCATCGCCGCCCTCGTCGAGGACCCCGGCAGCGCCCAGCGGGTCTCGCGCGCGCTGAAGGCCTCGGGCCTGGTGGCCGACGTCCTGCGCGCCGACGCCCCCGTGGCCGGCGCCCGGGTGGTGGGCTGATGGCGCACCTGCTCGGCGTGGAGAACCTGCGTCTGACGGTCGGCTCCCGCCTGCTCCTGGACGAGGTCACCCTGGGGCTGGAGGACGGCACGCGCGTCGGTGTCCTGGGCCCCAACGGTGCCGGCAAGTCCACCTTCCTGGCGGCCCTGGCCGGTCGGCGCGAGCCCGACGGCGGCCGCGTCACCCGCACCGGCGGCGTGAGCGTGGCCGTCCTCAGCCAGACCGACGACCTGCCGCCGGGCGCCACCGTGCGCACCGCCATCCACGGCCAGGCACCCGAGCACGAGTGGGCCTCCGATCCGGCCGTGCGGGACATCCACGCCGGGCTCATCGCCGACCTCGACCTGTCCGCCGACGTCGCCACCCTCTCCGGTGGGCAGCGCCGTCGCGTCGCCCTGGCCGCCGTCCTCACCCGCCGCGCCGACGTCGTCATCCTCGACGAGCCCACCAACCACCTCGACGTCGAGGGCGTGGACTGGCTCGCCCGCCACCTGCGGGCCCGCTTTCAACGGCCCGGGCGGCCGCGGTTCTGGCGCCCTGGTCACCGTCACCCACGACCGCTGGTTCCTGGACGCCATCTGCACCAATGTCTGGGAGGTCGTCCCCGGCGTCGACCCCGGCGGCGGGCGCCCCCAGGTGGCCGGCCGCATCGAGACCTACGACGGCGGGTACGCCGCCTACGTCCTGGCCCGGGCCGAGCGCGCCCGCCAGGCCGCCGTGGCCGCCGTCAAGCGCGAGAACCTCCTGCGCAAGGAGCTGGCCTGGCTGCGCCGCGGCGCCCCCGCCCGCACCTCCAAGCCCCGCTTCCGCATCGATGCCGCCGAGGCCCTCATCGCCGACGTGCCGCCCCCTCGCGACACCGTGACGCTGACCGCCATGGCCACCGCCCGCCTGGGCAAGAAGGTCCTCGACCTCGAGGACGTCACCGTGCGCTACCCCGGTCCGCCCACCGACACCGGCGAGGCGACCCAGCGGGAGGTCCTGCGCCGAGTCACCTGGCGGCTCGCACCCGGTGAGCGGGTCGGCGTCGTCGGCGTCAACGGTGCTGGTAAGACCACCCTGCTGCGTCTGCTCGAAGGTACCCAGGAACCCACTGGCGGCCGCGTCGTCCGCGGCAAGACCGTCCAGGTGGCCACCCTGTCCCAGTCCACTCACGAGCTCGACGCGCTCGCGGACCTGCGCGTCGTCGAGGCCGTGGCCATGGTGGGGGAGAGGGTCGTCGTCGGGGACAAGGAGATGACTGCGGCCCAGCTCGTCGAGCGTCTGGGCTTCACCCGCCAGCGCGCCTGGACCCGGGTGGGCGAGGTCAGCGGCGGGGAGCGCCGCCGCCTCCAGCTCCTGCGCCTGCTCATGACCGAGCCCAACGTGCTCCTGCTCGACGAGCCCACCAACGACCTCGACACCGACACCCTGGCCGCCGTCGAGGACATCCTCGACTCCTTCCCCGGCACCCTCGTGGTCGTCTCCCACGACCGCTACCTTCTGGAACGGGTGACCGACCACCAGGTCGCGCTGCTGGGGGACGGCAGCGTGCGCGATCTGCCCGGCGGGGTCGAGCAGTACCTCCAGATGCGCCGCGAGGCCATGGGGAGCCCCCGGCGGCCCGAGAGCCTCAGCGGGGCCGCGCCATCCGCGGCGACGCGGGCGGCAGCTGAGCCCCGCGTCTGAGCGCAGCGCCTCGAGCGGGGCCCGCCGCCACGAGGCCCGGAAGGCGCTGGGCCGCATCGAGCGGAAGATGGAGCGCGCGGCTCAGTCGCTCGCCGCGCTGCACGCGCGCATGGAGGAGGTCTCCGCCGACCCGAACCGGGTGGGGGAGCTGGCCGAGCTCGGCCGTGAGCTCGTGGCCGCTGAGGCGACCCATGCCGATCTGGAGGAGCAGTGGCTCGAGGCGGCGGAGGCGCTGGAGGCCTGAGGGGCGGCGCTGCCGCCGCGCCCTGGCGGGGGCCCTCGTCGGGAATCGGTGGGGAGGAAGCGGGACGTCGGGGAGAGGGATGAGGGGCAGGGGCGACTGAGCGGCGTCGTCGTTGCTCGTGACCGCGGGGGCCTTCGTGCCGTTCAGACGACGGGGGCGACCTGGCGGGCCAGCTCGATGAGATGATCCAGGTTGGGGAGCGATGTCCTCGGCGGCGGCGCCCCACAGACGCATGACCAGGTCCACCGGGACCGTCGGCAGCCCTGCCAGCCTCAGGACGACGACACCCTGGGTGGGGCCGTTGGACTCGTAGAAGGCGGAGAACCCCACCATGTCCGGGCCCGGCCGCAGGCGCACCAGCTCGGCCTCGGGCAGGAGCGCGGCGACGAGCTGACGCTGGGTGGCACGGCGCCCCTCCTTGGAGCCGTCATCCTTGGCGATCTCCAGGCTGAGGTCGATGACGAAGGGCGGGTGGGCGACGTCGTCGATGTGCATGAGCCGGGCGAAGCGCCCCTGACGCTCCATGGCCTGCAGCTCATTGAGCAGGGACTCCAGCTCGGAGCGCCACTGCGGTCCGGTCACTCCCAGGTGGGCACTGCGGTGCCTGGCCTCCTCCCGCGCCCACCCCGGAGGCGGGAAGGGCGGGATGATCACCCATCGCTGGGGATCAGGAGTGACCGCGATCTGCACTGTGTGTTCCTTCCGAGACCTCGTCCGACTGCGAGGAAGTGGGCTGGGCGCCTACCATGTCTGTCCTATGAGGACCCGAGAGCGACATACGACGATTATGCCTGCATCCGTACACCGCCGTGTGGTCCGCGTGCTGGTGGATGCGGGGCTCATCGTCGCACTCTGTGTCGTCTCGGAGCGTTGCTGTGGAATCTTATTCGCTGTCGGGGCGGTTGTGCTGCTTATTGCTGTGATGACCGCCATGATGGCGATGACAGGCGCCACACCCGGCGGGCTGGTGACCGGGGTCCGTCTCCGGAAGGTGATGGACACGAACAGCCCTCCTGGACGCTCTGCGGTGATTTACCTCGCATTTCTGGGTCTCTCTTTGGCGGCAACCGCAGGACTGGCCCCCCTGGTGTTGTGGATCCTCTCACTATGGCGTGCCGAACAGCGCACCTGGTTCGATCGGTTGGCCGGGACGGTTCTCCTCAGCGCCAGACCGACCTCTGTGGCGACCTGCTCCCTGGTGGTTGAGGGGTCAGTAATCCCAGTTCTGGGGCCGATTGTTCTCGGGCGTCGGCCGGCCCCCATCGAGTCCCACCCGGATGCGCAGCTCGTCGCGGTGCTCCGTTCGGAGGACTCCGTGTCCAAGACGCACGCCCTGTTCGTGCCCGCTTCGGATGGGGTGCTTATCACAGATCTGGGTTCAACGAACGGCACCCACGTCGAGGATGAGGAGGGCGTCCATCGACTCTCGCCCGGCCGACCGGAGTACGTGCACCGGGGACGGCAGGCATACTTGGGTGACGGTGTCTGTATCGTCCGTTGAGGAGAAAAATGATGACAAACAGCCCGAACAGCAGCGCGAACAACGAGGTCTGGTGGACCGAGGGTTCGTGGACAGGCGTGGTCACGCCACGTGCTGTGATGATCCTGCCCCCGTCGGTGCCGCAGGACCTCACCGAGCGCCTGTGGCGGCTGCTGCGCAGTGAGGAGGCCTCGCTGACGCGGGCCCTGGATGAGCTGGTGATGGGGATGGGCGGACGTCTGGGTGCGATCCCGGACTTCGTGCTCGCCGTCTCGGCGCCCGAGGACGTCTTCCACGTGGCGCTGCGCGGCGCCCCCCAGATGGAGGTCGACGGCAAGGCACTGGACGCCTCCGCGGTCACCACCTGGTTCGAGACGACGGTGACCGCCCCCAACTCGCTCATCGTCAGCGCGCCCGACGGCGCCGGCCAGGTGCGCCGCCCGGCGGTCGACGCCGTTGTGAGCACCGGCCACCTGGTGCTGCGCGGCTCGGAGAAGTCGAGCGGGACCCCGTCCCCCAGTCGTGCATCGTCGAAGGGGTCCGGCGACTCCGACGACGATGACCCTGACCCGGCTGGTCCTGACTACTCCACCACTTCTGCCGGTTCCGCCGGATCTCCCGCTGCTGCGGTGAGGACCTCTCGGTCCTCCCGCCGGGCATCGCGTCGTGCCTCGCGCCGTCAGTCCGCCTCGTCGGACCGTTCGGAGCAGGACGACTCGTCTGAAGGGGCGCCTGCTGAGACCGCTGCTTCCCCCGACGTCGTCGACGACCTCATCGAGATCGCGCAGGACAACGCCGAGCAGCAGGCCCGCGATGGTGCCGAGCTCGCCGCGTCCCTTGAGACCGCCGAGGCCGCTGAGGCCGCCGAGCCCACCACCGGTCGGTCGGCGGATTCCGCCGTGGACTCCGATGCCTCTGAGGAGCCGGCCCTGATCACCGCCTCCGAGGGACCCGCTGACCTGCTGGCCGTCGTGGCCGGCATCTCCGAGGCTGCTGAGGGCGACGTCGTCGCCCGAGCCGGTCGAGGCTCCTGCAGAGCTGAGCACCCCGGTGGTCGAGGTTGTCGAGGCGGACGCTCCGTCCGCAGAGGCTGAGTCCTTCGAGTCCTTCGAGTCCGTTGAGTCCGTTGAGGCTCCTGTCGTGGCCCTGGACGCCCAGGCCCCTGAGGCTGCCGAGGTCGCCACCCAGTCCTCGCCGGAGGCTTCCGATGAGGACCCGCTGATCGCCCCCGTCTTCGATATCCCGGCCCTGCCGATCCCCTCCGCTCAGGAGGCAGAGGCCATGATCCCGCCCCTCCGCCCCCGTCGAGCGAGGATCTTGAGGCTACTGGTATCAGGACGCTGCCGCTGAGGTCACCGAGGTCGCCCAGACCCCGGCCGACTTCGTGCCTGTTGAGGCCGCCGTGGTCGCGGAGGCCACTGCTGTTGCCGAGGCCGCCGCGCAGGCGCACGCCGAGGAAGAGCCCGTACGCTCCGGGGACCATGACGGACAGACCATCAACGGCCTGCCCGAGGACCTCTCCCAGGAGCTGCGCGCCGAGCTGCTCAACCAGGGGCTCGGTCCCCTGGAGCCGGGCCAGTCGGCGGAGGCCGCCGAGTCGGCCGGATCCGCAGCCGCGGCAGCGACGGTGGTGGAGCTCGTGCATCCCTCCGCCGATGAGCCCTCGAGCGCGGACCTCGGTCGCGGTGACCACGACGGGCAGACCATCAACGGCCTGCCCGAGGACCTGGTCGGCGAGCTCGTCTCCCTCGTGGGAGCCGGACCCTCCAGCCCGGCGTCCCCGGTCTCGGCGAGCTCTCCCAGTGAACCCGACACCATACGGATCGTGCTGTCGGCGGTGTGCCCCCAGGGTCACCCCAACCCCACGAACTACACCGTGTGCCGCGTCTGCGGAGCTGAGCTCAACCGCCCGGCCAAGTCGGTGGCCTGCCCCCCTCTGGGGCGCGTGGTCATCTCCGGCGGCGAGAGCATCGAGCTCAACCGTCCCCTCCTGGTGGGTCGCAACCCTGTGGCCGACGACATCACCAGCGTCGCGGAGGTACCCCTCCGTCCGCTGATCGTCGCCAGTCCCAACCAGCTCGTCTCCCGCAACCACATCCTCATCGACCTGGATGCGTGGAGCGTTCTGGCCCAGGACCTGGGCAACTGCAACGGCACTGTTCTCAACCGCCAGAACGAGGCACCCGTGCGCCTGTCCTCGGCGAATCCGGTGCTCCTGCGCAGCGGAGACGTCCTCGACCTCGGCGATGGTCAGACCCTCGCCTTTGAGAACCTCCCCTGATGCTGGATCACAAGGGACCGCCTCCGGTCATCTCCGGGTTCACGTACCTGGAGAGGCTCGGAGCGGGAGGCTACTCCACGGTCTACCTCTTCGAGCAGCACATGCCCCGCCGCGAGGTCGCGGTCAAGGTCATGAACGCTGACGTTGAGGACAAGACCGCCTCCCGCTTCGAGTCGGAGGCGAACCTCATGGCGCGGGTCTCCTCCCACCCGGCCATCCTGTCCATCTACGGAGCGGGAGTCTCCGCCGACGGCCACCCCTTCCTGGTCATGGAGTACTGCCCGCCGCCGCAGCTGGGCGCCATCTTGCGTCAGGGTCCCCTCAATGTCGCTGAGACCCTGTCGACGGCGATCCAGATCGCCGGAGCGGTGGAGACCGCTCACCGGGCCGGCATCGTCCACCGAGACATCAAGCCCGCCAACATCCTGTTCACCACCTACCGACGTCCGGTGCTCTCGGACTTCGGCATCTCCGCCATGAGCGGTCCGGAGGGATCCGAGGAGCTGCGGGGGATGAGCGTGCCCTGGGCTCCCCCCCGAGCAGCTGGTCGGGATGCGCTCGGCCAATCCCGCCTCCGACATCTACTCCCTGGGTGCGACCACCTTCGCGATGCTCACGGGGCGCAGTCCCCTTCGAGACCGACGGCATCCCGGACGTCTACGAGCTCTCCCGCCGTATCGTCAAGGATCCCCTGCCCCCGCTGGGGCGTCAGGACGCCCCGCCGTCGTTGCACCGCGTGCTGTCGGTGGCGATGGACAAGAACCCGGACTCGCGCTACCCGACGGCACTGGCCTTCGCCCGGGCGCTCCAGCAGGTCCAGGCCGAGCTCGACCTGCCGATCACGACCGTCGACCTGTTCCAGGAGCCGGACAAGGCCGCGAAGTCCGTCAGGCGCCCCAACCCCGACGAGGCCGACACCGCCACGAAGATGGGGGTCTTCAACCAGGTCGACGTCACCAGTGAGCACATCGCCATGCGGGTGGATCCCGACGGTGAGGACAAGGGCTCGACGTCGGACTCGGAGGCCGGCGAGCCGAGCCGCCCGAACCGCATGCGGGCCGTGCTGACCGGTTTGCTGGTCGTGGCCATGGTTGCCGCCGTCATCGCCGCGATCATCGTCTCCCAGAACCAGGACAAGCGGAAGAAGCCCGACAACCCCATCGCCACGATCGCCCCGCAGACCGACGCCGATCCCCTGCAGGCCTCGGTGCCCATGGTGGGCGATATCGTGGGTGAGGCACAGGGTGACGGCACGGTGAAGTTCACCTGGGGCGAGCCGGAGACGGACTGGACCGGCAGCTACCTCTACCGGGTCAAGCTGCCCGATGAGGAGACCGAGGTGGACTCCGTCCCGCACCAACGAGGTCGTCGTCGATGCCCAGCCGGCGCGCACCTGCCTGGAGGTCACCGCGGTGCGTTCAGACGGTAAGGCGTCTCCCGGCCAAGACCGCCTGCGTCGACACCCCCTGAGGACGCCTCCCGGAGACCCGGTCGCTCGCAGTCGTGATGGTGTCCCGGCACGTCCTGCACGAGGTACGGGAGAGGCGGGAGCTACTGGGAAAGGTCCGGGATCAGTCCACCCGCGGTGCCACCTTCACCGAACCATGCACCGCTGAAAGCCGCGCAGCAGCATCCTCCAACACCGCTGACGGCGGCGCCTGCTCACCTGGAAACGGGGTGACGACAAGATTCCCGTCATCCAGTTTCCAGACGCCGGTGATCCGACCCCCTTGGGTCAGGACGGGGGCGATCCAGCCCGCAGCCTTGCTCACCCAGTGAGCGATGCTCACTCGCCAGCATGTGAGTGTCCTTCGTCCCAGGGACCAAGAACGAACTGGTCGAATGCTCCCTAGGGAGGTGGGTTGCGCGGCTGGGTCGGGTGGCCGCGAGCTCGTCCTCATGCTCGGCGAGCAGATACCGTGTCTCATCCTCCACCTTCACCTCGACGATCTGCTCGCCAAGACTGGCGAACCAGCCCTTGAGCGTTGACTTCCTGTTGCTGTTGCGTGAGAGCCACGCATCAAAGGTCTCAGGGGTCGCCGGGCCGTAGGCGGAGAGGTATCGCTCAATGACCGCTGGTGCCGCCTCCTCAGGATCCGGTAGCCCATTCCAGTTCTTCAGAAAACTGGCAGGGTGAGTAAACGTCACCTTCGAAGAACGGTTTGGGCCGTGGCACAGCACACCCTGCCATGCGAGAGGCTTGAGCAGAGCGCCCCACCCGGAGCGCAGCTGTTCTTCCATCCCCTGGAACCGTTTGTCCTGAACCAGTTCGCTCACTAGCTCGTCGCGAGACAGTACCTGACCGTCGAGGAGCTCTGCGACAGTCTCCGTCAGCTGAGCGACGTCCTCCGGCGTAGCGCCGAAGTGCCGTGACCAGGAGGGCTTGGTCCACGTACGAGCGCCGGCCAGCAGTGACAGGTACTCCGCCACGTCCGCAGACCGCATCGCGTGCAGCGTTCCGCGCATCGCCCACGTCTTGACGAGCGAGCGGTCGGAGTAGGCGCGCTTGACCCCTTCAGGTTGCGGGTTGCGTTGCCGTAAGGCGACAGCGGTCTCAGCTGCGGACGCCACCTGCGCCTGGGCGCCGCAGAGCCGTCCGACGATCTCAACAGGACTCGCGTCCGTCAACGGCTCCAGGTAGTGCCTGTGCAGCCGCCATGCGAGCACCTGTTCGGCGGAAACCTCGATCAACATCGTCCCCTCTCGTCGTTGCCGTCAGATTCTAGGCCTCTCAGGCGCTCGCTCGGGCAGGAGCTCGTCGATGGGGTCGGTTGTCCTGGAGACGCCGGAGGGCCGATGGAGGAGGTTTGGCGAGACGCCGGTATCCACCATGCTGACATCAACGCTGCACCGGCGTCGCGCGCTGAGGAGAACCCGCAGAATTCCAAGGATTCTTGAGTGATGCTTTGACGGCGGACTCGGTGATGTCAGCGCTGTGGACACTGGATCGCTGCGGGATCGACGTCGGCTGAGATCGCCTCCCGAGAGCGGTCGCTCGCAGTCGGGATGGTGCCCGGCACGTCCTGCACGAGGTGCGGGAGAGGCGGGAGCTACTGGGAAAGGTCCGGGATCAGTCCACCCGCGGTGCCACCTTCACCGAACCATGCACCGCTGAGCCCCATAGACACCGCCCCATAGACACCGGGGCCCGCACTCCTTGAAGGGAGTGCGGGCCCCAGCGCTTGAGGGAACCGGTGCGGAACTCAGACGACCTCCACCTTGAAGGCGACGCGGCCGAAGAAGATCGTACTGCCCTCCAGAGCCGACAGCGCCTTGTCCGGCACGGCCTCGACGGTGCGCCCATCGCGGTACTCCACCCGAGTCCCGTTGGTGGAGTGAAGGTCGGTGACCCACACCCCGTCCAGCAGCGGGAAGATCGCCGCGTGCGTCTTGGACACCGAGCGCGTGGGGTCATCAAGAGCGACGCGCTCCGCCCCGGGATAGGCCGAGATGTTGTCGGGGTCGCGGCCCACCACCGTGGGCTCGTGGATAAGGATCGGGTTGCCGCCCAGCAGCGGGACGAGACGCACCGACAGCGCCGGAGCAGCTGACGAGGCCGACGGGAGCGGCGGCGTGGCGGCCTGAGGGCTCGCAGCGGGAACCGGGGTGGCAGGAGGCAGGGAGACGCCTGCAGAGGGCGGAGGCCGGTGTGGCTGCCTCCGGCATACCGCTGCTGGCACTGCGCCTGGACGTGCCGGTCCGGGACTGCGCCTGGGCGGGGGCTCGGTGCTCGTGACGAGTGTCGCCGGCCTCAGTGGCCTGGGCGTCACTGCGGGGCTCATCGGGTGCTGCCTGTCCGTCCGCAGGTGAGGGGATTCCCGGTCCCTGGAAGCGGTGCGAGGCGTGGGACCGGCGCGGAGAGCTCCCCTCCGGGGCGGCCGTGCTCGTCGCACTGTCGGCGGAGGCCTGAGCATGGCTGCGGTGACTGCGCACGGTCGGGTGCGCGTCGCCCTCCGAGGACGCCGGCACCCCACCGGGCACCGTGTCGGGGTTGGTCAGGTCCAGCGGGGACGTACGCTGCGGTGGCGTCGAAGCCTCCTCGGGCTGCTGGGACAAGCCGTCATCGGAGATGATGACCCCTCGGGCAGGGAGTCCACCGTGGCGGCATCGACCGAGGTGGGAACCGAGGACCAGGGCACCGAGTCGATGAGGGCCTGCGTGTTGCGGTCCGCCGAGGGCAGGATGCTGGACGTGTCGAAGGTGTGCGCCACCTCCGGGGCTGGGCCCGCTCCGGCGGCGAAGCGCTGCCGCTCGGTGGTGAAGAGGCTCTCGCGACGAGGAACGCCGGGCTGTGACACCGGCTCTCGCTGATCCCCGGCGGGTGCAGCGGATGAGCCGGAGGCCTTCTTGCCGGTGTGACCGGACTGATTCCTCCAGCGCTGGGCGTGGGCGTGTCGTGGTTCCATCGTCTGTGATGTTACGGGTTTTGTGGCTTTCGAGCGCGGGACTTGTGGTGTGGAAGTCGCATCTCGCGACGTGGAGGACTGGGATGCCTCGGAATCGGCCGCAGTTTTGGAGGATTCCGCTGAGGGCGTCGTCGTGTCGGACGGCCGCTGAGATGAGGGTGGCGCGTGGGTCTGGGTCGAGGCCGCTCGGCCCCGTCCGTGGACTCCGACGAGTCGTCCTCCACGGCGTGGAGCGTAGCGGTTTCGGCATCCATCTGCGAGACGGAGCCCGATGGTGCGGGTACCGACCGCTTCTTGACCTGCTTCTTGATCGGTGTTGCGGAGGTTGGCTCGGGTGATGTCGACGATGCGGTACTGCTCGATGTTGCCTCCGTGTCCTCCTGGGGCGGGGCGGCGGCATCCGCGGGCTCCCTGGGAACAGCTGTGAAGGCATCCTTCTCCGCGGACCCCGCCGCGGGCTTCGAGGGCTTCTCCACCGCCGGTCGGGACACGACCTGGGCTAAGGACATCGCGGTGGATGCCCTGAGGGGTCCATGGGGGTGGCCGAAGCGGCTGCGACGGCCTCGGCGTCGGCGTCTGAGACCGCCGGGCCGGTGGAGGCCGCCGACTTCGCGGAGGGGGACGATGACACGGTCGCCGCCTTGGCGGCCTTGGCCGTGGTCCACGGTGTGGCCGCGGTTGCTGCGGGATCCAGGCTCATGCCATGGCCCTCGGCAGAGGCCCCTGAGGTGTAGGCGGCGGCGCTGGATGAACCGGCGGCCAGGGCGCGGCCGGCATGGCGCGCGGGGCGACCCGGGCGGGCCGGCCGGGCAGGCCGGGGCCGGCGGATCGAGGAGGAGACCGGATCCGACGTCGTCGGGTGCGCGGTCCTGCCAGAAGAGTCGGTGACGCCGGCATCGGTGGCGCTCTGGGCGCCCGCGGTGGTGACGTGCTCGGCGCCCTGCGCGGCCCCCTGATCGGCCCGTCTGCTCGTCAAGCTCGGACGGGAGCCGCGTTTCTTGGCCTGTGCCGCCTTCCTGGCCTTCTTCTCGGCCTTGCGGCCGGTCCTCTCGAAGGGCTGACGGTGGGAGGCCGACTCGTCCTGCTCTCCAGCGGCCTGTGAGGACGGCGTTGCGGCGGGCTCCTGGCTCGCAGCGCTCTGCTCAGTGGGCGAGGAGGAGAGGGACACGCGCCTGGCGGCGTCCCATGCCTCACCGATGTTCTGGGAGGACGACTGCCGCGGCACTTCGGACACTGCAGCGGCCCGGCGACCAGTGGGGGCCGGCTCGGCCACGGGACGCCTCTCCGGCTGGGTCGCTGAGGGAGTGGGCCGGTTCGGACGCTTCGCCCTACGGGCGCTGAGCAGCACCATCCCGGAGAGCTTGTCGTGCCAGCCACGTCCCTCGGGGTCGGCGGCCGCGGTGCGCATGAGCGCGATGCCGCCCAGGCCGAGCGTGGAGATGCTGACGGCCAGGATGAGATCGGCGTGGAGGAAGGACCCCAGCGGTGAGGGGGCCTGGTTGCGGGCCCCCAGCATGCGGATGCTGAGCAGTCGCCCTCCCAGGGACCAGCCGGTGGTCGCGATAGCGAGCCAGCGCGCCCCGACGACCACCCCGAAGGCGATGAGCCCGCTGGTCAGGACCGGGCGGCCGCCCACCTGCCAGATGGCCGAGGTCAGGCCCCCCACCAGAAGCGAACCGATGACGAGGTCGATGACCCCGGCGACGATGCGCGCCTGGAGCGGGGCCGGGGGGAGCTGATGCGGGGACGGCGTGTGCCCAGCTGGTTCGGCCGTGCTGGTCTCTGAGCCCCGGGGGGCCGCTGCTGCACCGCCGTGGGGATCACCGGAGGCGGTCGGCATCATACCGTACGGGCTGACGACGCCGGGGCGCGCCGTCTCATTGGGCAGGTGGGAGGACGTCGGTGGGCCCGCAGCGGTCGAGGCGCTGCCACGGGCGTCAGCAGTGATCGTCATGACCGCAACCTCCTGGGTCGACGTGACCGCCTCCCGGCGGGATGGACAAGGGAGCGCGGGGACAAACGGGCCCATGCCCGTCCCAGGCGCGAGCGCTCCGCCCCCATGGAGCGGACGATCGCATCCGAGGACTCCCACAGCTCCCCTAGAGCGTACGACGGCGGCTCCCCGGAGCTGAAGACCTGGGTATCAACTGCTCCAGCGAATCGAGGCAGATCGACCTGCGGGAAGTGAGGCGCCAGCTGCGCTGCCGCCTCACGCCGAGTGGCTCCCCACCCGGGGGAGCGCCCCAGGTCGCGGGCCCGGTCGAGGATCTCCTCCCAGGCCCCCAGGGCCTTACCGACGCCGGTGCGTGCGCGTCGTCGGCTGCGCCGCCAGGCCTTCCATCCCAGGACGGAGCCCACGATCGTTGCGATCGCCAGGATGGAGCCGCCGACGGCGATGACCGCGGTCGGCAGACCGCCCTTGTCATTGTCCTGAGGGTCGTCGCGCTGAGGGTCCTCGTAGTTGGGCGGCAGCTGGGCCGGGTCCTCGTTGGGCAACGGGGGCTGGAGGACGTTGGGCTCGGGGTTGGAGACCTTCTGGGTGGTCTGCTGCTGGGGAACCTGGTCACGGTCCGGTGTGACGTCGAAGGACACCCAGCCCAGGTCCTCGAAGGGGATCTCCACCCAGGCCTTGACGTCCTCGCCGGTGACGGTCTTGGCGTCGCCGTCGGTGGCCGGGTCGAAGCCCATGACGACGCGGGCCGGGATGTTGAGCGAGCGGCACATGAGCATCATGAGCACCGAGTACTGCTCGTCGTCGCCGACGAGGGAGTCTGCCTCCACCATGGAGGCGATGCGGGCGGCCCCGTGCCCGGGCTGGGAGGGACTCTTGGTGCCGTCGGAGTAGTAGCTCGTGCGCAGGCGCTGCTGGAGCGCCCGGACCTGAGCGATGGGGTTGGACTCGGCCCCGACGATCTCCTTGGCCAGGGAGGCCACCGACGGCGGTACCTGCTCGATCGGTCCCAGTGAGGTCTGCGCCAGGGTCGCCTTGTTGAGAGCGGCCTCGGAGGGCGCGGTGTAGGGGGCGACCCGCTCGGTGAGGACGTCGCCCGAGGCCAGGCCGCTGGTGGCGACCCCGGTGGAGGAGAACTTGTCGTAGTACATGCCCTCGCGCAGGGCGGACTGACGTGGCCCGGAGGACTCGATGCGGATCGTCTCGGGCATCGTGGGCACCCAGGGGAAGCTGTAGTCCTCGATGGTCAGGGAGGAGGTCTGCTTGCGTCCGTCGAGCCGGTTGGCCGTCAGCTGGGTCTTGTCGCCGATGCGCTCGAAGCGCGACTGGCCGTTCTCGTTCTGACCGATGTGGGCCGACAGGCCGTCGTAGGAGTCCAGGGCGGCGATGCGGATGCGTCCGCCCGAGGGCAGGTTGGTGGGCTTCATGAGCCGGGTGTGGGCCTTGTCCGTCTCCAGGGTGCGTACCAGGGACAGCGGGCTGGCGTACTCGGTCAGGTCCAGCGGCGGCTGGAACAGGTCGCGCACCACCGTCCGGGAGGCGGGGGCGGTGGGCGTCAGGACCATGGCGGCCAGGGCGGTGACCAGGAGCAGCACGGCGGCGATGACCGCTCCGCGCAGGGCCGCCCGACCGAGGTCGCCGGTGGAGCGGGCGCTCGTGGTGCCCGAGGTCGTGGAGAAGGAGCTCAGGTCCAGGGCCTCAACGACGTGGCTGCGCCGCTGACGAAGGGAGCCGCAGGTCCACAGGGCCAGGATCCCGACGACGAACAGGACGCCCAGCGTGGTGGGCGCACGGCCTCCTGCCCGCCCCAGCCGATGCCGACGGCGGGCAGGCAGATGAGGGTCAGGCCGGCCAGGACCTCACGACCCGCCAGGATGAGGCGGGTCGCCAGCGCTGAGACCACCAGCCCGGTCATCCACGGCAGCACCGTCATGCCGCTGAAGGAGCTCAGCGGCATCGGCACGGTCAGGGCGTCGCGCCACACGGTGACCGTGGAGCCCAGCACGGTCCTGATCGCCGCCGTCCCGGAGCCGACGTCGGTCAGCAGCCAGGGGGCCACCAGGACGTGCACCAGCGCCAGGGCCGCCATGCTCGGCAGCACCGACAGGCGCAGGCGTGAGCAGACCAACGCGGTCAGGGTGCCGATGAGCGCGCCGTAGCCGACGGCGAGGCAGCCGACCACGGAGGCGAAGACCGGCAGGAAGGGGACCGCGCCGACGGCGATGATCCCGGCCATCAGGACCAGCTCGAGGGCGGCGGCCGCCGGTGTGGGCGGCTTGGCGCCGCGCCGGGGAGGCAGGAAGCGGCGGGCGGAGAGCGCCGGTCGGGACGGACGTGCCAGGAGCGGGCCGGCGCCGGTGACCGAGCGGGCCCGACGAGTCGTCTCATTGCTGGAGAGGCTGCGCGTGCGCGACGACGTCGCCGTCGACCAGGAGGAGGTCGACCCGGTCGAGCTGCTGGAGGACTCGGCGGTGGCCTGCGAGGGGAGCCTCGGCCGGGAGAGGGCGCCCCGGCGGGTGAGGCGCCGGAGAGCGGGGAGCTCGCGGTGCGAGGGGAGACGGTGGTGGGGGTCATCGTGGGGGTCATAGTGCTCGCCTCAGGGCGGTGGGAAGCTGCTCAAGACGGTCCATGTCCACGACCGGCATCGTTCCGGCGTGGTGACGCGACAGGCCGTGCTGGCCCGCGCGCAGGGCGACGACCACCATCGGCAGGGGAGCGAAGCCACGAGCTCGGGCCAGGACGGCACGGTCGACCTGCTGACCAGTGACAAGGACGACGATAGAGGCATCGGGGTGCGCCGTGCAGGCGTGTCGCACCAGGAGGTCGCAGCTGATGTCGTCCTCACCGGTGCTCAGCAGGCAGGACGTGTCCAGCATCCGCAGGGCGGAGGAGGTGGGCAGGGCACCGATCTGGGTGATGAAGCGGACCTCGCGCCCGTCCTGGATCGCGTCCATGGCCAGTGAGCAGGCGATGGACACCGCGGTCTCGAAGTCCTCCTCACCGGCGTAGTCGTCCTGACGGGTGGACAGCAGAACGAGCAGGTTGGAGCGACGGGTCTCCTCGAACTGGCGCACCATGAGGCGGCCGGTGCGGGCAGTGGTGCGCCAGTGGACGTTGCGCCGGTCGTCGCCGGGGACGTACTCGCGCAGGGCGTGGAAGGCGACGTCGGAGCTGGACAGGTCCTGGGTGACGGCGCCCTCGATGTCGCGCAGGACGCCGTGCAGGACCGTGCCCAGACGCACGGTGCGCGGGTGGATGTGGATGTCCTGCGCGGGGCTCAGGGAGCGTTCGCGCTGGAGCAGTCCCACCGGATCGCGCTGGACCGCCAGGACCGGCCCCACGGTGACGATGCCGCGACGCTGGGTGGGCAGGACGAAGCCGCGCTCGTGGACGGCCCGGGGGTCAGGGTCGGGACGACGAAGACGGCCCGCCCCGGCCCCACCGGCATCTCCATGCGCGAGGGCAGCAGCGGTCGGGTGCGGGGGTTGGTGACGGTCAGACGGATGAGAGCGTGGTCGCCCACGGTGACGCGGGGCTCGAGCAGGTCGTGGTGGACCGAGTAGCCGGCGCGGGGAATGAGCCACAGCCAGGCGCTCACCACGACGATGCCGACGGCGACCGCGGCGCTCCATGCCTCCTGCCAGCCCATGACTGCTCCGGTCAGCCCACAGGCCACGAGCAGCGCCAGACTGCCCCATCCGATCGGGGTCACGATGTGCAGCAGCCAGCGCAGCGGCCGCAGCAGCACCGCGACCGCGTCGGTCAGTCGGGACCGCGCGGGTCTGGCGGTCAGAGCCGTGCTCGTGGAGGTCGACGACGCAGCCGATGCCGTGGACGGCGAGGACGCCGACGCCCCCGAGGACCTCGGGGTGATACGGCGGAGGAGGCGGATGCGCCGGACTCGCCCGCTGAACCCGGACGGGCCTGGTGGGCAGGCTTCTGCGACGTCGTCTGAGGCGGCATGCGGCTCAATCGCGGGTTGTGGGGGCGGGGACCTGGGCCAGGGCGGCGGTGATGACACCGGCGGCGGTGGCGCCGGTGAACTCGGCGTCGGGGTCCATGACCAGGCGGTGGGCCCACACGACCTCGGCGAGATCCTTGATGTCGTCTGGCAGGACGAAGCTGCGTCCCTGGGAGGCCGCCCACACCCGGGCGGCCCGAGCCATGCCGATGGCACCACGGGTGGACACGCCCATGCGGGTCTCCTCGGCTGCGCGCGTGGCCTCCACCAGGGCCCCGATGTAGTCCAGCACCGAGTTCTCGATGTGGTTGGACGCGGCCAGGTCCGCCATGGAGGCCACGACGCTGGAGGCCACGACCGCGGACAGGTTCTTGGAACGGTCCGGGTGGGCCGAGCTCGACAGGATCCGGGTGAGCGCCTCCCGGTTGGGGTAGCCCACGGAGGTCTTCATGAGGAAGCGGTCGAGCTGGGCCTCGGGCAGGCGGTAGGTGCCGGCCTGCTCGATGGGGTTCTGGGTGGCGATGACCATGAAGGGGCGCTCAGTCGTGTGGCGTACGCCGTCGACCGTCACCTGGGACTCCTCCATGACCTCCAGAAGGGCCGACTGGGTCTTGGGGCTGGCCCGGTTGATCTCGTCGGCCAGGACGATCGAGGAGAAGATCGGGCCGGCGTGGAAGTCCCACGTGCCCGTCTTCTGGTCGTAGATCGTCACGCCCGTGATGTCGCTGGGCAGCAGGTCGGGGGTGAACTGGATGCGCGAGTGCGTCCCCTGCACCGAGGCCGCCAGAGCCCGGGCCAGGGCTGTCTTGCCGGTTCCGGGGGCGTCCTCGAGCAGGAGGTGCCCCTCGGAGAGCATGGTGGTCAGGGCCAGCTTGATCACGTCTTCCTTGTCGAGCAGCGCCTGACCGACGTTGTTGACAATGGTGGAGAAGGCGTCAGCGAACCATGTCGCGTTCTCGGGAGTCATCGGCATGGAATCAATGATCCTTCGGGTGGAGAGAGGTGAGTGTGTGACTTGTTGCGTACCGGGCATCGATCCGGTTAATGATCCGGTTACTGCTGGGTGCAGATGATGGACTGGTTCACGTACGGCGTCCTGTGGGGGAACTTGTGCCGGGCGTACCCGTTCTTATCGAGGGCCACCTCCTCCTCGTTCCAGGCCGGCTGCCCGTTCCAGGTGTCCCAGTACCAGTAGCCACAGGACATGGTGCTATTGGGGTTTCCGGTGATGTCGAAGACCATCTGGTAGCAGGTGCCCCAGGGGCCGAAGGGATGGCACCTCTGCGACTGGTCCACGTAGAACTGCGTCTCGGTGCCGACCGGGAAGGCCTGCTTCTTGTCATCGTCGTCGTCGTCATCGCCCTGCTTGGACGGCCTGGTGACGGTGCCGCAGCCCCACTCGGAGGTGCCGGCGTTGGTCCTGGACCGCACGCACCAGGTGAGCGACTCACCGCGCTTGAGCTTGCCGTCGTAGGTGTCACCGATCTCGACGCTCTCCACGGACTTGCCGCCGTCATCGGTCTGCTCGTACTCGGTGCTCGCGCCGTTGTTGGCCCCAGGGCTCCAGGAGCAGGAGACCTTCTTCTGCTTCTTGCCGGTGAGCTCACAGCTGACCGAGGGCGCCGACGGCGGACCGTAGGGCGTCACCGGGGAGGAGGCGACGACGTCGGAGTACTGCCCGCCTCCGTTGGTGCGGGCGTAGACGGTGTAGGCCTGCCCATCGGTCAGTCCTCGAATGGTCGAGGAGCTGGTCCAGGTGACCTGATCGACGGAGTACTCCACCGTCAGCTCGCCCACGCTCCAGCCGTTGCCGGCCCGGGGCGAGGCGCTCACGGACAGCTCGCCGCTGTTGCCGGTGGCCTTGACGGCGGGGGTCGACGGCGTCAGCGGGGCCGGCTTGTAGCTGTAGCTGGCCTGGCCCGAGGTCTTGGAGCCGTGACCGTTGTCGGCCTCGACCCAGAAGGTCCAGGTTCCGCGCGAGACCGAGACCGTGGTGGAGGTTGCGCCTCCCACGTCCTTGGAGTCACTGGTGTGCCCGTTGGAGTAGTGCAGCGTGTAGCTCACGGGACTGCCGTTGCCGTTGGCCGCCTGCCAGCTGACGTTGACCGTGTCCCCGTTGGGGGTGATGACGGGGGTCCCAGGGGTTCCGGGCTCACCGTAGGGCGTCACCGAGTTGGACGAGGAGGACCACTCCGAGACCGTCCCCTGACTCGACCTGGCGCGCACCTGAGCGGTGTAGGCGCGTCCCGAGGCGACGTCGAAGGATGCTGATCCTCCGGCGATTCCCGTCTGCACGGTTCCGTCCGACAGGCGCACGTCGTAGGTCGTCGCGCCCCCGAAGGGATCGTCCACCTCGGTCCAGCCGACGGTGAGCCTGCCCGAGCCGGCCGTCAGCGTGGGCGCCGCCGGGGTCTTGGCCGTGGCATTGTGCTGGTAGGACACCGTCGCGGCCTCGGAGTCGCCGTACTTGTTGGTGGACACGACCTGGATGTTGTAGCTCTGACCGGGCGCCAGGTCGCTGATGAGGCAGTTCGAGGTCGAGCAGGTCTGCTCGGCGCCGTTGACACTGACCTTGTAACCGGTGATGGGGGAGCCGTTGGCGGAACCATCGGTCCAGGACACGCGCGCCGAGTCGGCGTCCACCGGGGCCACGTTCACCCCGGAGGGGGCTGCGGGCGCCACCCCGCCGACCTGCACGGTGATGGTGCCGGTGACGGCCCGGGACTCCGAGCCGGTGGAGTCGAGCACCTTGTACTGCGCGGTGATGGTGCCGTGGAACCCGCTGTTCGGTGTGATCGTCACGGTCGTTCCGGAGACGCTGATCGCGCCCTGGCCGGCGGTGATCGTCGGGGTGCCCGACAGGGTGATCGGCTTGCCCGGGAAGGGGTTGCTCACCGCCTTGGACACGTCCGCACTGACGGCCTCGCCGTTGCGGGACTCCAGGTTGATCGGGGCCGTGGTCATGAGGGGCTTGTTGGAGGCGCTGACCCGGACGGGCAGGGAGGCGCTCACCGGCGGGTTGACGCCGTCGGAGACCGTGATCGGGATGGAGCCCGTGGTGCCCTCGGTGGTCTTGTCGGAGGCCTTGACCGACAGCGTCGAGCCGCTCAGGGAGATCTCGAATCCCGCGGGGGCGGGACCGGCCTGGAAGGAGAGCTTGTCACCCGGGTCGGGGTCGGTGGCCATGGCCGCCAGGTTGGCCGTCACGGCGCCCTCGCCTGGCGCCACCGTCACCTCGGTGGGGGTGAAGGTCGGCGGCCTGTTCGATGAGGACTGCACGATGATCGGCAGTGTGAGCGTTGAGCTCAGGGCGTCCGAGCCGGTGCCGTCGGCCACGGTGAAGGTCACCGAGGTCTGCCCGGTGAATCCCGAGTCGGGGGTGAAGGACAGTGCCGACCCGCCCGAGGCGACCTTGGCGTCCTTGGTGCCCTTGGCCATGTGAATGGAGGAGGTGTCCGTGATGACGGGCTTGGTGCCCTCACGGGTGAGGATGTAGGAGGACAGGTTGATGTCCGTGGTCTTGTCCGCCAGCACGCGGGCGGGCACGGCCGAGGGGTTGATGCGGGGCCGCAGGGCCGAGCGGGCCGGTACCACGACCACGGCGTGACCGGTCAGTCCGTCGGCGTCGGTGATCGTGTAGAGCACGAGCCGCTGGGTCTCGCCCACCGTCAGGCTCAGCGAGTCCTTGCCCACCTCGACATCGGGGTCGGAGGAGGACAGCTTGAGGTCCCACGGCGAGCCGTCGGTGTCCTTGTCGTTGTCCAGGACCGGGACGGTGACATGGCCGTTGGCGTCGACCTGGTCGACGGTCACGTAGTCGTCCACGCCCACCGGGTTGGCCAGGGGGCGTTGCTCGAGACCTGGACGGTGACGGTGCCGGTGTCCGTACCTCCTCGACCGTCGGAGACGGTGTAGGTGACCGAGTGGTTGCCCTCCTTTTCGGGCAGATCGAGCACGAGGCGGCCGGCCCGGGTGGACACGCCCAGGGACGGGTCGCTGGAGACCGGGTCGCCCTCCAGGGACAGGCTGTCGCCGTCGGTGTCCAGGTCATTGGACAGGACGTCCACGGCGACGGTGCGCCCGGGCTTGGCCACGACCAGATCATCGGTGGCCACCGGGGCCACGTTGAGCGGTGAGGCCTGGGCGACGCCCACGCGGACCGTGCCGGTGGCCTGGGCCCCGAAGCGGTCCTCGACGACGTAGGTGAAGGTGTCGGTGCCGGTGGCACCCTCGGAGGGCGTGTAGGTCAGCCACGAGGAGTTGATCTCCACCGAGCCCAGGGAGGGGGCCTGGTTGAGGCCCACGAGGCTCACCGAGTCGCCGTCGGGATCGATGCCGTCCAGCGGCACGGTGATGTTCGTGGTCGAGCCGGCCAGGGTGCGGGCCTCCAGGTTGCGCGGTGAGGGCGCGGAGTTGTGCTCGGCGTCCTGTGCACGCACCTCCACGGTGACGATGCCCGAGGCGGTCTGCCCCTGATCGTCCTTGGCCGTGTAGGCGTAGGAGGTGCGGCCGGGCTGGCTGCCGGCGCGGAAGCGGACGGTGTTCTCACTGACCCAGGCGGTGCCCAGCTCGTCGCCGACGAGACTGACCTGGGAGTCCACCGACAGGTTGAGACCCGCGGGGGAGGAGTCGTTGTCCAGAACCGGCACGGTGACGACGTCGCCGGCGCGCACGACGGCGGTGTCGTTGGTGACCACCGGCGGCTGGGGCTGTGACTGGGTCACCGGGACGATGGCGACCTTCCCGGTGGCGCTGGAGGTGCCGTTGGTGACGGTGTAGTCCACCGTCAGATTGGCCGGGACGGTGCTGGCCGCGGTGATCTGCAGCAGGGAGTGGTCCACGACCGTGACGGTGACTCCGGAGTCCGGCGGGGCCTTGACCGACTGCAGGACCAGGATCCCCCCGGAGGGGTCGAAGTCGTTGTTGAGCGGGGCGATGGTCGTCGAACCGCCGTTGCGCAGCAGGGCGGTGTCGTTCTCGACCTCGGGCGGCACCGTGGCGTCGGCCTTGGGCGTGACGTCCACGCGCACGATGCCCTGGGCCGTGTTGGCCCCGTCCATGACGTCGTAGGTGAGGTAGTAGGTCTGGGCCTGGGCGTTCGCGTCGGTGGAGAAGGTGAAGACACCGGCCTGCTGGTCGACGGCGATCGAGGTCCCGGCCGGGGCCTCCTGCACGGCGGCCAGTCGCAGGGTCCCCCCGGATGGGGAGGTGTCGTTGTCCAGGGGCGAGACGACCGCCTTGGATCCCGCCACGACGCGCACGTGGTCGGCGTTGGCGATCGGCTTGGCCGACTGGGCCGGCTGCACGTCGACCTTGACCACGCCGGAGGTGGTCTTCTGGCCGTCGGAGACGGTGACGGTCAGGTCGCGGGTGCCGGTGCCTGCGCCCAGCTCTCGCACTGTGACGGTGCCCTCGTTGGAGACCTTGGTGTCCAGGCCCTCGCCCTGGGCGGAGACCAGGTAGAGGTCGTCCCCGTCGGGGTCCAGCCAGTGACCCAGCACGTCCAGGGAGCCGGAGGCCTTCTCGGCGACCGTGAGGGTCGGGGTGGTGATCTGCTTCGGCGCGTCGTTGACGTCCCAGCCGTGGACGTCAACAGTGGCGACGGCGGAGTCGCTCATGCCGCGTCCGTCGTCGGCCGTGTAGGGCACGGAGTAGCTGCCGGAGGCGTTGTCCGGGACGTCCATGCGCAGGGCCAGCCCGCCCTGGGCCTTGGTGGCCGTCAGCGACCCGCCGTTGTCCTGGGGAGTGGCGGTGAGGACGTCGCCGTCGGGATCGGAGTCATTGGCCAGTACGGGCAGGAGCGCGGAGCGGCCCGGACGCACGCCGAAGCTGTCGTCGACCGCCTTGGGGGCGTGGTTCTCCTCGGTGCGCTCCGGAGGCGTCTGCGACTCCGAGGTGTTGGCGGAGTCGTCCTTCTGATCGGCGTTGTCGTCGGTCTGGGCGGTCTTGTCCGTCCAGTCCTCGATGAGGACGAGGTCCTCGTTGGGCAGCCACACCGAGCCCGTGTCCAGGTCGTTGAGCACGATGGCGTCGCGGTTGACCCGGAAGACCGGGGCGGAGGACGCGGCGAGCTTGTCGTTGTGAACGGTGTCGGTGCCGCCGCTGAACAGTCCCGAGCAGCTGCGCACGAACTGGCCCGAGCCGGACCAGGCCGCGTAGACGCACTTGCCCAGGCGCACCGGCTGGGCGGGCACGCCCTCGGGGGCGGGGCCCTCCTTGGCCGACGGCGTCCTGGTGACCTTGCCCCCGTCCAGGGGGATGGAGATGAGCTCGTTGCGGGAGGCGACCAGGACCGAGTCGGCCTCGGGGCCGGGCTGCTGGAGCACCAGGCCGGAGGTCCCCAGGCTGACGGACTTGCCCTCGGGCAGGTGGAGGATGCCGGTACCGCGCTCGAGGACCACGGGCTGGTCCCCGACGGCGGTGATGGCCAGATCGGTGCCGGCGGTCAGCTTCAGGGAGGTGTTCGTGGCCTCCTTCCAGCCCTTGTCGCTGGTCTCCAGGGAGACCAGTGACTTGCTGGTGGCCGAGACGGCGTGGATGGCGCCGTCCACGCCGATGGCGGCCACGACGTCGGGCATGCCGGTGACCACCGGGGCGGCGGCGGTCAGGGAGCCGGCCGACTTGGTCCTGGCGGCGCGGATGGTGCCCTGCACCTTGTCGACCGCCATGACCCGGTCCCCGCCCTGGGCGATGGTCACGCCCTTGGTGAGCTGGGTGCGTCCGGAGAAGGCGACCTGGGCGGGATCGACCGAGGACACGGAGGCGTCGCCGGAGTCGGGGACCAGGACGTCCTCGGCGTTCTGGGTGACGTCGAAGGAGGACGAGGAGGTGCGGATCGTTCCGTCGACCTCGCGGGAGGGGTAGTTGAGGCGGGCCACCAGGTGCTTGGAGGTGGAGGTGACCCATACGCCGCCGTCGTTGAGGTGCAGGTCGGCCTGGGCCACGCCCTCGTGGAGCCAGGCGGCCGTTCCCAGGGCCGCGACGCACACGGCTGCGGCCAGCGACGACATGCGTTTGCGCAGCCGCACGCGCTGGGCGCGCGACTGGGGGATGCGGAAGGTCGCGGCCAGTCGGGAGGTGGTGGTACCGGAGGTGAGACCCGAGCCGACGTCCTGACCGGAGTCATCGGACTGGGCGGCCTTGCTCCGCCGCCGGGGGCGCAGGGCGCTCGCGGCGCGGGCGAGCAGACCGGGGCGGTCCGTGGCGGACGGTTCGGTCTGAGGGGTGCCGGAGTCGGAACGGTTGCTTCCGCCGTCACCGGCACCGGAGGCGGCTGCGGCGGAGTCGATGCTGCTCGACGGGGTGTCGGGCGTCTCGAAGTCGTTACGTGAAGTGGTCACTGGGCCCCTTGGGGACTACGGGATGCTACTTCCTGGACGAGGGTGCGTCGCAGCATCGTCGAGGAGGTGGTGGGCGTGTAGGGCAGGTAGATCACTGAGGCCCCGACCTCGGCCATCTCGGCCTCCAGGCGGTGGCCCTTGTCCGTCCCCTCCCAGTCGGTGCCCTTGAACAGCACGTCGAAGGGGGAGCGCTTCCAGGCCAGGCGCTTGTCCTGGTCGTAGTCGGGAACCACGGAGTCCACCATGCGCAGGGCGGCCACCATGGCCATGCGCTCGGCCAGGGGCACGATGGGGGCGCGTCCCTTCATCCGCTCCAGCGACTCGTCGGTGGCGACCCCCGCGATGAGGTGGTCGCAGCGCTTGGCCGCCTCGGTGAGGATGTTGAGGTGCCCCACGTGCAGCATGTCGAAGCCGCCGGGGACGTAGCCGGTGATCATCAGTAGGCTCCCTTTCCGCCGATAACCGCGCGCAGCGTTCCAGCGAAGATCTTCGCGTCCAGGGCTCCCGCCCCGGTTCTCCACGTAGTGACGGTCCAGGGCCACGGTCGAGGCCCAGGACAGGTCCGATCGTCCGGAGATCTGCCACAGGCCGGTCAGCCCGGGCTTGACCAGGAGACGACGCAGCGCCTCGGCGTCGTACTTGGCGACCTCGACGGGAAGCGCGGGGCGGGGCCCCACCAGGCTCATGTCTCCGCGCACGACGTTGATGAGCTGGGGCAGCTCGTCGATCGACAGACGGCGGATCCAGCGGCCCACACGGGTGATGCGCGGGTCCTGGCGGTCCTTGAACATGACCTCGTTGCCGGCGTCGCCACCGGCCCTGACCACCGATGCGCGGCGCACGTCGGAGTCGATGTACATGGAACGGAACTTCCACATGGTGAAGGGCTTGCCGTCCTGGCCCACGCGGGTCTGGGTGTAGAAGACCGGGCCGGGGGAGTCGATGCGGATGGCGATCGCGGTGGCCGCCAGCAGCGGTGAGATGAGGGCCAGCCCGATGGCTCCGGCGAGGCGGTCGAACAGGGCCTTGCCCATGGCGCGGGTGCGGCGGGTCTTGACGGCGATGAGGCCGGTCCAGCCGTGAGTGACGGTCAGGGCCCGCATGCGCCCGGGCACGACGTCCTGCAGGCCGGGGGCGATGACGAGCCGCACCTGAGTGTTCTCCAGGCCGCGCATGAGGGTGACCAGGTCCTCGGGGAGGACCGAGCCGACCGTCATGACGGCGTCGATGCGCTCGGCGTGCAGGGTCTGAGCGATGTGCTGGGGGCTGCGTACGGGCTCGGCCGAGTGGAAGGCGCGGTCCTGTCCCGAGGACAGGTAGCCCACGATGAGGAAGCCGTCCATGGGGTGGCGGCGCAGCTGGGTGAGCATGGGCTGGGAACCCGACCCCATGACGATGAGGGTGCGACGCAGGGCGTGCCCCTCGAGGCGGCGGCGGTGCAGCCACCCGGACTCGATGGAGCGCCCGGCGACGGCGAGGAGGAGCTGGGCCGCCAGAGTGGCCAGCAGAGTGGTCCGGGCAACTCCGGACAGGTCGGCCAGCAGCAGGGCCACGGGCAGGCTCACGGCGGCGGCGGCGACGAAACGGCCCGTGCCAGGGACCGGCCTGCTCAACGGCGTCGATGCCGAGGGCTCCCAGGAACCAGGCGACGAGCACCATGGTGGTGCCCACAGTGGCTGCGGACCAGACCAGTGGCAGGTGGCCACCCAGGAGGGCGAGCCAGAAGGGAGCGGCGACGGCGAAGAGGTCGGATAGGACGAGCCAGATGACGAGGTCACGGCGCGTGCGCGCCCAGGGGCTGCGCGGAGCGGCTGTGGGGGAGGTGGCGTCGGCTGCTGCTGTCGAGGGACGCCGGTGCTGCTCGCGCTGGGGCAGTGTCAGGGTCGAACTAGACAAGGTGGACTCCGCAGGGATGATCGTGGGTGGGCAATAACTGGTCGGCTAGCAGTGACGGGACGTCGTGAACAGCAGCGTTTTAGAATGCTACTAACTCTTGCGGACGTTATTTGTGGGAAGTGGCCAAGATCGCAGGGGCAAGATGAGGAGTCGAGGTGTTTCTGAAGTGACTGTATGTTACAGGCGCGCAACGATACAGGGGCCTCAATGTGCCTATGAGAGACTTTTCAGGGTTCTCTCAGTGGACGGCGTTTTGGGCTGGTCAGGACCGGTTTGCTGGGGTTGTGCCAAGGGGGTGGGCGGGGGTCGGTCAATGTCACAAGTCGATAAACAAAAGATAGCAGGTTGCCGGTCCTGATGCGGCTACTCTCATGCCTGTCTTCAGGTGTCTTCCCGATACCGGATTGTGATCTTCCTACAACATCCAGGAGTGCGATGTGACCCAGTCGAGTTCTTCGGTGCCTGTGCCGACCCCCGAGTCGGCCGCTGCGGAGGGCGATGCCTCGCCGGGGGCCGCCGACCGCCGGCGATCTGCGGATATCTCAGGCGCCGCAAGTGCCTCGACGGTTGAGGCGGGTGCTGCGACGGCCTCGCCCCGGGTCTCTCGCCGCTCGCCGCTGCCGCGGCTCGGCGGGGTCCTCAAGCGCGGATCGTCGTCGGGTGCCAGCTGGTCGTCTGTGGGAACCACAGCCGTGGCCAAAGTAGTGGTCATGGGGGTGTCCGGCGTCTTCGGGCTGGTCAACACCAGTCTCATCATCAGGCACTTCGGGGCCGACGCCTTCGCCCAGTACAACCTGCTGGCCACCTTCCCCACCCTCATGCCCTTCACCGACCTGGGCATTGGCGCGGTCATCCTCAACACGGTGGCGAGCTCGACCGACCCGGCCCGCGACTCTGCCGTGCGACGCACGATCACCACCGCCGTCCGGGTGCTGCTCGGCTCCGCGCTGGCCATCAGCACGATCGGCATCGTCATCATGCTGCTGGGGGGCTGGCCCTGGCTGCTGGGGGACAAGCTCATGGAGGGCGGCGGGCCCACGGTCACCGTCTGCCTCATCATCTACGCCGCGGCCCTGCCGCTGTCCGTGGGACAGCGAGTCATCATCGGCCTGGGGCGATCGGCCACGCAGGTCATCAGCCAGGGAGTCGTCTCCCCGGCCATGTCCTGCTTCCTGCTGCTGGCCATCGTCACCGGCCTGGGGCGCGGCAACGCCGTGTCCATCTACTCCTACATCGCCAACGCCCTGGTGTCGGTCATCTGCATCGTCGTCGCCTGGCGCGCCACCCGCCCCCTGTTCAGGGAGGCCCTCAAGGATGTGCCGCATCTGCGCAGCGTGCGAGGGGTGCGCATCGTCAACACCGCGGGCCCTCAGCTCCTCCAGTCCCTGGCCATCCCGATCGCCTTCCAGACCGACCAGCTCCTCCTGTCCCACCTGGGTCAGTCCCAGGCCTTGGCTGAGTACGGCCTGGCCAACAGGCTGTTCAACATGCTGACCCAGACCGTCATGGCGGCCGGCGTCGCCATGTGGCCCATGTTCGCTCGCGCTCGCGCCGACAAGCGCATCGAGAGTCCCTTCAACCGGCGATCGTCTTCAGCGGAGGCGGTTTCCTCCTGGCCCTCGCCCTCGTCGCCATCACCCCCTGGGCCGCCCGGGTCATGTCCGGAGGCGAGGTCGTTCTGCCCGCTGTGCTTGTGTGGGCCTTCGCCGTCTACGTCGCCGTTGAGGCGGGCAAGCAGCCGCTGGGCATGTACATGACCGACCCGCGCGGACTGCAGTTCCAGGTCGTCCCGGTGCTCATCCTGGTGCCGATGAACCTCGCCATCTCCTGGGCCCTCATCGGGCGCTTCGATGCCGCCGGACCTATCCTGGGCTCGGTGATCTCGGTGATCCTGTGCCAGATCATCCCGTATGCCTGGTGGGTGCGCCGGGACGTGGCCAGACGTCGTCGAGAGCTGGCGCAGCAGTGACCCCCTCCTCGTCGGCCGACGGCGCCGAGTCGGCTCATGCCACCTGGGCGCCGCGTCCTCCTCGGTCGCTCCCCGACGTCCCCTGACTCTCTCATCCCGCCGTTCCTCACCTGTCCGACACCCGGTCCCGGTTCCCCGGGCCCCGCTCAAGGAGAAGCCTCATGAGCTCCCCTGCTGGTTCCCCCACCATCGCCGAGAACATCAGGGCCCTGTCCCGGGCTCAGAAGTCCAAGGCCGGTGCCCCCCTCTACTCCCGCATCATCAACCGCCCCGCAGGGTCGGGTCCTGGCCGCAGTCGCTCACCGGCTGGGCGCGACCCCGGACCAGGTGACGGTCCTGTCGGCACTGTGCACCTACAGCGGCATCGCCCTCATCGCCCTGTGGCGTCCTACAGTCGTGTCCGCTGTGGCGACCGCCCTGCTGCTCATGTTCGGATATGCCCTCGACGCCGCTGACGGGCAGCTGGCGAGATTGCGTAACGGCGGCTCAAAAGCCGGTGAATGGCTCGACCATGTCGCGGACGTTATCAAGCTCTCGACAATTCACGGAGCCATTGCGATCTCACTGTTCCGATTTGCGGAATTGCCGCCCCCGGTTCTGCTTATTCCGCTTGCTTTCGGAGCGGTTCAGAATATTCACTTCTTCAGTTACATTCTGACCTATCAGCTGCGTTATCACGGTGGTACGCCCTCTGGCTAAGGACGAGGCCCGTCCCGGCATCATCAAGTCGGTCCTGTCGGCTCCCACGGACTACGGGCTCATGTGCTTCGTGCTCATGACCCGCTTCGTCCCCCACGGTCTTCCTGTGGGTGTACGGCATCATGCTCCTGGGGTACGCGGGCTACGTCGCCCTGGCCCTGCCCAAGTGGTACCGCGACCTGCGCAACGACCTCCAGTAGCTCATCGCCTCGCCGGCACTCCGCCGAGATCGCCACCAAAACTCCTCCTTCAACCTTCTGTTAAGGAATCTCATGTCTCTGCTTACCGGCCGCAAGGCGCTACTGGTCTATACGGGACGCAAGGACGGACTGGGCAACCGTGTGCGCGCGCTGCTGTCCGCCCAGGAGCTCGCCCGGGTCGAGGGCCGCGACCTCTACTACGTGTGGAGCACGGACGAGTACTTCGGCCCCCGGATGGATGAGCTGTGGCGCTTCGAAGGGGGCAGCCCCGTATCGCGCCTGACCTCCCGGGCGCTCCTTCCCCTGGCCCGGTACCGACAGCCCAAGGGCGTCCGGATCACCGCCGAGCTGCGCCGCCGCCACCTGTGGCAGATCCACTCCCACGGGCTGCCCGTCACCTGGGAGGACCCGTCCTGGAGCGGAGGGGGCGACGAGGAGGGCACACCCACCGGGCCGCGCCCCTGGACCCAGCGGCTGCGCGAGCTCACCCCCGTCGACGAGATCGCCGATGAGGTCCTCTCCCTTTACGACGCCCACCTGCGGGGACGCCCCTACGTCGGCATCCAGGTACGCACCCACGCGGTCTCCCACGCCAAGACCATCGAGTCCTCACCAGTGGAGTGGTTCGCCAACCGGATGCGCCAGATCCGCGCCGACCACCCCGACGTCCCCTTCTTCCTGTCCTGCGACACCCCCGAGGCCCAGGAGCAGCTGGCCGGAGAGTTCGACGGCTGCGTCTTCCTGACCGACAAGGGCGGATACAACACCGTCAAGGGCGTGCGCTCGGGCCTGATCGACCTCTACCTGCTGGCCAGCTCCCAGCACCTCATCGGAGCCTCCTTCTCCAGCTTCGTGGAGATGGCCGTCTTCCTGTGCGACGGCGTCGTCCCCTTCGAGCGGCCCGACCAGCCCCTGGAGGGCGAGTTCAGCCTGTCCCTGGGACTGGCCGAGGACCCGCTGCGCCCCGCCCAGCGCTGACATCCTGCGGCTCATTCAGCGGGCGGGACGTCTGCCGGTGAGGTCGGGCGGGCTGAGCTCTCCCGCCCGACCCGATGAACCCGGGGCCTCAGCGCTTGAGGAGCTCGTCGACGATCCGGGTCATGGTGGCGCGGTACCCGGCCACGGAGAACCGCTCGGCAGCCTCGCGCTCGCCCTGCTGGGCCAGTCGACCGGCCAGGCCCGGGTCGGCCGCCAGGGATCCGAGGGCATCGGCCAGGGCCTGCGCGTCGTCGGCAGGCACGAGCAGGCCGGTCACCGAGTCGGTGACGACCTCGGCCAGGCCCTGGACCCGGAGGCCACGAGCGGTCGGGCCGCGTGCATCGCCTCGACCGCGGTGTTCCCGAAGGGCTCGGCCCGGGAGGGCACGACGACGGCGTCGGCCGCCTCCAGCACCGGCCAGGTGGGGTGCACATAGCCCAGCAGCTCGACATGCCCCGTCAGATCCTCCTGACCGGCGCGCTCACGCAGCTCGGCCTCGTACCACTCGTAGCCGGGGAAGACCGAGCCGCACACGCTCAGGGAGGCGTCCACCCCCGAGCGCCGCAGCAGCCCGACGGCATCGAGAGCCACGTCCACACCCTTGCGCGGGGACAGTCGGCCCACCATGGCGATCCGGAAGGAGTCGCCGGGCCGCCGGGTACGCAGCGGCTCCAGAGGCCGGTCCGGTCCGGCGACTCCGTTATGGACCACCTCCGTACGCGAGGCCAGGCGCGGCTGGGCGTCCAGGAGCGCGTCGCGGGCCGCCCCGGAGTTCGCCACGATCCGAGATGCCGCCAGAAGCGGGGCGTTGAGCCCGGCGCGGATGACCCGACGCTGGGTGTCCTCGGCCTCGTGCACATGGGCCAGCACCGGGATGCCTGCCGCGCTCGCGGCCACCGGCCACCAGGGGATCGTCACCGTGTTGGTGAGGACCGCCTCGGCGCGGCTGGCGCGGATGACTGCCCGCAGGCGGGCGATCTCCGGGGCTGCCTGCGCGGACAGCTTCGTCAGACCTGTGGGGCTCAGCAGGGCCTTGCGCAGGACCGTGAAGGGCATGACGGCCACGCGGGCGCCGGCGTCGCGCAGCACCCCGACCAGGGGGCCGTCCTGGGGCAGAGCCACCAGGACCTCGTGACCGGTCTCGATGAGTCCGTGAATGGTCTCCACCAGCTGCCAGTCCGAGCCGTACAGGTCGGGGGAGGGTGGGCCACGAGAACCCGGGCGCCATCCGCCCGGCCCCGGCTCACCAGCTCACCTTCCCGGTGCGGCGCCCGGAGGGGCGATGGCGGGTGGGGCCCTCGAGTGCCAGACGTCGGGCCAGGGCCTCGTAGCCGGAGGCCACCTCGTCCCAGTCGTAGAGGGCCGCTCGTTCGCGGGACTCGTCGCCGCGCACGGCCTGGGCCTCGACGTCGGACTCGGCGGAGACGACCAGGGCGGCCACCTCATCCGGTGAGGTCCAGTATCGTCCGGCCTCGCCCAGGACCTCGCGGTTGAAGGAGACGTCGAAGGCGTCCACCGCGGCCCCGGCGCCGATGGCTCGCAGGAGCGAGGGGTTCGTGCCGCCCACCGAGTGGCCGTGGTAGTAGACCAGCGCGCCGGAGTAGAGGGCGTCGAGCAGCTCCTGGTCCCACAGGCCGCCGAGCAGGCGGACCCTGCCGTCGGCCAGGGACTCGATGCGGGCGGTGTAGTCGTCGGCGTAGGGGGCCGATCCGACGACGACCAGCGGCAGCGTGGCCCCGGAGCGCACGTACCCATCCACGATGACGTCGACGTGGTTCTCCACCTCGAAGCGGGCCACGACCAGGTGGAAGCCCTTGGGAGTCAGGTCCAGCTCGGCCAGGCGCGAGGTGTCGGCGGAGATACGGGGCGCCCCGTAGGAGAGAAGATCGGTGGGGGCGTTGAACTCGTCGGTGTAGTAGTCGGCGATGCCCTGGGCGTCGGCGATGAGTGCGTCGGAGTAGCGCACGGCCAGCGCCTCGGCCGCGCGGTAGTAGCGCTTACCGGTGGGGCCCCACTTGCCGCGGCGCCACTCCAGGCCGTCGACGTGAGTGGCCACCGGAACGCGTGCGGCGCGCAGGGCCGGCAGGAAGGGGGCGTTCGCTGCGTTGAAGACGAAGGCCGCGTCCGGGTGGGTGCGGCGCAGCAGGTGGGCCACCGACAGGGCCGTGTGGGACAGGGTCTCCAGGCTGCGGTTCTTGACCGAGGGCAGCTCGACCAGTCGCATCCCCAGGTAGGTGCGGGGAAGCGGGGTGTCCGGCTCAGGGTTTCGGCAGTAGACGAGGACCTGGTGGCCGCGGTCGGCCAGGCGTCGTCCGACCTCCTCGATGGCGGTCTCGAAACCTCCGTAGCGGGCGGGGACGCCTCGCGTCCCGATCATGGCGATTCGGAGCCTGTCCGGGTTCACAGCAGTCAACGGAGTCCTTTCGAAGGGCGGCGGAGCCGGTAAGGGATGGGAACCAATGATCCCGTTCGATGCGGCCACCGGTCACGGCAATGGCGGAGGAACATCGACGAGGGTGACGGGGGAGGCGGTGATGACAGTGATGGCGGTGATGACAGTGATGACAGTGATGATGAGGCGATGGGGCTCTCATCCCCGAGCTCGCAGGTTCCTGCGGACTCGTTGCGTCGCGAGCGCCCGGCGCACTCGGTCATGAGTCTAGAGGCAGGTGGCTGCCGGCACGCATCGAATGAGTCATGCCGCTAATACCTCCGGCTCCCTGGAGCGCAGTGTCAGGACAGCGCGCTGGCGGTGAGCCGGGTCTACGGTGGGGAGGGCGCGTTCAACTGGTCCACACCACCTGGGTACAGGCTGAGCATTCCGGTCAAGAATCAGGTATGGAACCCAGTGCTGGTTAATGAGAGGCTATCTGTGAGAAAAGTGGGTAGGGGTGCCGTCCCGTGCGATGAGTGATTGATTGCACAGCGGGAGGCGGAACAAAGGTTCTCGGAAGCGTTATCAAAACGTTACCCCTGTAATAACCTCGTGACTGGCGTCGGTCTCGTTGCGGCGGGACCGCCCCGTCATACTGCGCCACTTACCCAGGTTCCCTCACGTCTTAAGAACGGAGCACTCGTGCATCCTTCCCGCGCTGTCTCCAGTGTGGGGGCGGTCCTGACCGCCCTCCCTCTTGCTCTTGGTGCGCTCGTCGCCCCTACTGTTGCGCCCCCGGCTGCTGCCGCCCCGGGGCAGACCATGCTCGCCTCCCCGCAGCCACTGCCCACCGCTCAGATCGACGGCATCGTCCTGGATCAGGCGGTTGTGGGCAATACCGTCTACGTCGTCGGAGAGTTCAAGAACGCTCGCCCCGCCGGCGCTGCCGCAGGTGAGAACGAGTCTCCTCGTTACAACGCCATGGCCTTCGACATCACGACCGGTGCGCTGCTGGACTGGGCCCCAAAGGTCAACGGCAAGATCAATGCGGTCGAGGCGTCGGCCGACGGGTCCACCATCTACCTCGGCGGCAACTTCACCTCCGTCAACGATGAGACGGTCTATCGGGTGGCAGCGGTGGACGCCGCGGGCAAGCGCAAGCCGCTGGGTGCATCGGCCAACGGAGCTGTCATGGACCTGGAGGTCTCACCCGACGGCTCCACCCTGTACCTGGCCGGCTCCTTCACCCAGGTCAACTCTGCGTCGCGTCAGCGTGCCGGTGCTGTGGATCTGAAGACGAACAAGGTGACCAGCTTCGCCCCTCAGGTCGACGACTCCCTGGTTCGCTCCATCACGGTGGCCACTGATAACTCCGCAGTGGCGATCGGTGGCTCCTTCACCTCGGTGGGAGGATCCTCCGACGCCTACGGCATCGCCGTCCTGGAGAAGGACGGATCTCTGCGGCACACCAACATCTCCAGCGTCATCCGCAACGCGGGGTCGGACTCTGGGATCATGAGCCTCAAATCGGACTCCCGAGGCCTTTATGGCACCGGATACTCCCAGGAGGGGACCTTCGAGGGGATGTTCCGTGCCAGCTGGACCACTGGGGACATCGACCTCATGGCCGACTGCCACGGTGACACCTACGACGTGCTGCCCACCAATGACGTCATCTACATCGGCAGCCACACTCACGACTGCAGCAACATCGGTGGTTTCTCCGATCGCTCCGAAACGGAGGGGGTCTACCACCATGCCGTGGGCTTCTCCAGCACGGCGACGGGCACTGTGAGCTCCAACACGGCCCCCGGCTACAGCGACTATGCGGGACTGCCTGCCCCCACGCAGTACAACGGCTTCCTGCCGGGTTTCCAGATCGGAGAGTACAGCGGCTTGAGCCAGGCGGTGTGGACCGTTGAGGGCAACAGCCAGTACCTCGTCTACGGCGGTGAGTTCGTCGCGGTCAACGGCACCCGGCAGCAGGGCATTGTCCGCTTCTCCATGAGTGGAGGCGATGTCAACGCCGCCAACCCCGGTGATGAGGGCGGCAACAACGGCAACAACGGGGATAACGGCGATAACGGGGACAACGGCGACAACGACGGCGGCAAGGACAAGAAGGATAAGAAGAACAAGGACAAGAAGGGTAAGAAGAACAAGAAGAAGCAGGACGACTGGGACAACCAGGACGGCTGGGATCAGGATGACCAGGAGAACAACCAGGGCGACGGCTGGTGGTGGTGGTGACCATGAGGCCCGTCGGGTCGGCGGATCGTTGCGGTTTATCCTCTGAACGATCCGGTTCTATGGCCAGTGGTGGTGTGCTCCCGAACTCAGTGACCGCAGAGGGCGGCGTCGTGCACGGCAGAGGTCGTACGCTTCGGCACGTGTCTCGAACTCGAATGCTGATCCTCCCCGCCATCCTGGTGCTGGGTCTGGGGCTGGCCGCCTGTGGAAGCGGGAAGTCCCAGAGCACTGCCAGCCCCTCCGCCCCTGCCTCTGCTTCCGCCAGTGGCTCGGCCTCTGCTCAGGCTGCTCCCTCGAATGTCGCTACGCCGACGATTCAGACCGCGAAGCCGACGGCAGCGCCTCCGTCTCCCTCGGACGATGTCTCCACCCCGGACGCCTCCTCGATCGATCCCCAAGGCCGTTGAGACCGGTGACCTGTCGAAGGACGAGTATCCCTGAGGTGGGTCTGGACAAGTCGGTCCGTGTCGACGGGGATCTGGTGGTCTCTCTGGGGCAGATGCAGGCGAAGGACTTCGCCAGCGGGCCCGGTGAGGTGGGGGGCTCTGGAGTCCTGGTGCCGGTGAAGGTGACGAACAGGTCCAGCCAGGACATGCCGCTGGCCAGCGTGCTGTCCACCACCGTCAACTACGGCGAGGGTACTGGTACGCCTGCCAGCGAGATCGTCTCGGCCTCGGATGCGGTGCCGGCCACGCTTGCCGCCGGACAGACGGTGACCGTCAATCGCGCCTTCGTCATTCCGGCGGAGGAGCGAGGAAATGTCAAGGTCGTCGTCGACCTGGGTGCGGACCGCGGGGCCGCCACCTTCAGGGGGTCTGCCGGCTGATCCGGGACGAGTCCTCTGAGGGCGTTGCCGCTCTTCCCTCTTGTCTGCAATCCAGGCGCCGTCCGTTGCTCACCTTCATGAGCAACGGACGGCGCCCTGGCGTGACGGGCGACCCGCTCGGGCGGCTCGGCTGAAAGCTCTCGACCGTTGCCTCGCCGTGACATGAAATGAATCGGTCCTGAAGGCAACCTGAGTCTTGTCTATATAGAAGGTAGTTCCGATGGAAGGGTCTTATGGGTGTACCCGATTCCTTGAAACGTATGGATGATGGCGCCATTTGAGCGAAGGGTCGGTGTGCTGCGGGATTGTTCCGTCCTGTGGTGTGCGCCAAAAGGGCGGTGAGCAAGTTGTTGACGGTGTACGATGAGCGCGCCCGTCGACCCTGGCCGGGCGCGGAATACCAGCCATTCGTAAGGTTGCGTGTCCGTGATCTGAGTATGTTCTGAATGGAATACCTGTGAAGCTCCCCCGCCGACTCCTGAGCGGCCTGCTGGCCGCGGCTCTCGTTCCCATTGGTGCCGTCACGCTCGCTCCGGCATCCCCCGCCTCCGCGGATCCGGCTCCCGCCGGCGCCGCCGGCACTCCCAGCACCGTTTCCGCCGATGCCCTGCCCACCGCCCAGATCAACGGCATTGTCTGGGACCAGGTCGTGGTCGGGGATATCGTCTACGCCGTCGGAAAGTTCTCCTCGGCGAGGCCGGCGGGATCGCCGGCCGGTCAGAACGAGTCACCGCGCGGCAACGCGATGGCCTACAACATCAACACCGGTGAGATCGTCGACTGGGCGCCCACCACCAACGGCACCATCAACACCATTGCCGCCTCCGCCGATGGTCAGACCCTCTACCTGGGTGGCGAGTTCACGACGCTGAACAACCAGACGGCCTGGCGCGTCGGAGCGGTCAGGACCTCCGACGGTCAGCGCGCTCCGCTGGGCGCCTCGGCCAACGGCAGCGTCAAGGCCCTGAGTGTCTCCCCTAACGGACAGACCCTGTACATCGGTGGGGCCTTCACTCAGATCAACTCCTCGGCCCGCCAGCGCGTCGCCGCGCTCAACCTGGGTAGCCAGCAGCTGACGAACTTCGCGCCGAAGATCGACAACTACTACGTGCGTAGCATCGTCGAAGCCGTTGACGGCTCGGCCGTGGCTATCGGCGGGGCCTTCGAGTCCGTCGGAGGCAGCGACAAGCCCGGTCACGGGATCGCCATCTTCGAGAAGGACGGCAGCCTGCGCAAGAACAACGTCTCCAGCGTGGTCCGCGGCGCCGGCGCCGAGGCCTCCGTCATGAGCGTCAAGGCCGACGAGCAGGGCCTGTACGCGGCGAGCTACTCCCGGCTCGGCACCTTCGAAGGCGTCATGCGCCTGAACTGGACCACCGGGGACATCGACTACATGGCCGACTGCCACGGCGACTCCTACGACGTCCTGCCGGCCGGCGACGTCGTCTACGCCGCCAGCCACTCCCACGACTGCTCCAACATCGGGGGCTTCCCGGACGTCTCCTACCACTACCACAACGCGGTGGCCTACACGAACGCCGCCACTGGAACGGTGAAGGACAACAGCGCCGCGGGCTACAAGAACTACGCCGGGCAGAACGCCACCACCAACCTCAACTTCTACCCCGACTTCACGCCGGGCAAGATCTCCGGCGCCATCCAGGCGACCTGGACCGTCGAGGGCAACGACAAGTACGTCGTCTACGGCGGTGAGTTCCTGGCCGTCAACGGCACCGCCCAGCAGGGGCTGGTGCGCTTCGCCCGCCGCGACATCGCCCCGAACAAGCAAGGCCCCATGGACAAGGGCGGAGCCTTCAAGGTCACCGGCTCCTCGCCGCGCGCCGGGGTCGTCTCCCTGTCCTTCAAGGCCAACTGGGACAGGGACGACAAGGCCCTGACCTACAACGTCTACCGCGACGCCATGAACGGTCAGCCGGTCACCAGCCAGACGGTGAGCGCCGGCTTCTGGGAGCGCTCCGATCTCAGCGCCACCGACGTCGTCGAGCCCGGGAAGCACCCACCGCTACCGGGTCCAGGTGACTGACCAGTGGGGGGCCTCCACGGTCTCGGACTGGGTGACGGTCAAGGCCGGTGAGGGCCAGGGCCTGAGCAAGTACGGTGCCCGCGTCCTGGCCGACGGCGCCGCCCACTACTGGTCCTTCGACGAGACCGACGGCGACAAGGCCGAGGACTTCGTGGGCAGCGCAACCTGACGATCCGCGGCCAGGCCTACAAGCGCGGAAGCAAGTCCGTCCTGGACTCGGGGGCCTCACTGGGCCTGACCTCGGACAGTGGGAACAAGTCGCACGCCGCGACGCGCGTCGCCTCCCAGGCTCCCACCGCCTTCTCCATGGAGGCGTGGGTCCGCACGAACTCCACCTCGGGTGGCCATATCATGGGCTACGGCTCCTCTGCGGCCAACCAGTCGTGGAGCCGTGACCGCATGGTGTACATGCGCAATGACGGCACGCTCAGCTTCATGCTCTATCCGGGCAAGCTGACCACCATCACGACTCCCAAGAGCTACAACGACGGACAGTGGCACCACATCGTGGCCTCCATGAGTCCCACCACCGGCGCCATGCTCTACGTGGACGGCAACCTCGCCGCCTTCGACGGCTCCATGACTGAGGGACAGAGCTACTCCGGTTACTGGCGCATCGGCGGGGACGCCCTCAGCGGAGTCAACGGCCAGCCCTCCAACACCAACATCCAGGCCGACATCGACGAGGCCGCCGTCTACAGCACGCCGCTGTCCGCACGGCAGATCGCCGAGCACTACACCGCCGCCACCGGTAAGCAGGTCGAGCCGGACAAGGGCAAGGACAACGGCAAGGACAACGCCGGCAAGGATAAGGGCAAGGACAAGGGCAAGGACAAGCAGCCCGAGGGCAGCGCTCTGCTGGAGGACCCCTTCGAGCGCAGCGTGAACGGCGGCTGGGGCAAGGCCAAGGCCGGCGGTGAGTGGAAGACCACCTGGAACGCGGCGGCATTCTCCGTCGACGGCACCAGCGGTCGGATCGCCATGGCCGGTCCGCGCTCCTCGGCATCGATCATCTCCGATCCGATCAAGTCGACCTCCACCGACGCCGTCGTGGACTTCTCCCTGGACGCGGTGCCGTCCGGGAACGGTGCCTTCATCTCCTACGCCGCCCGCACGACCAAGGCCGGTCAGTACCAGGCCACGGTCCGCATCGGCAGCACCGGCAACCCGGTGGTCACGGTCTCGCGCGTGGTCAAGGGTCGGGAGACCTCCCTGGGCTCCTACGTGCTGACGCAGCCCTACACGGCCGGTCAGCCGCTCCACCTGCGCATGGTGGTCGACGGTGCGGAGTCGACCAACATCCAGGCCAAGCTCTGGGCCGGTGACGCCGAACCCGCCGAGTGGGGGATCGAGGCCGTCGACAACGACAAGACCCTCAACGAGGCCGGCACCGTGGGGCTGACCACCTACATGTCCAGCTCGGCCGGGCCGGAGACCGTGACCCTGGCGGTCGACAAGGTCACCATCAAGCAGCGCTGACGCCGTCGAGCGCAGTGCGCATACGGGGCGGGCCGGGAAGATCTCAGGAGCTTCCCGGCCCGCCCCGTGTCGGTGCGTGCTGTATCCGCGGCCCCGGCGTCCAAGAGGTGGCCACTCCCCGACATGTCACACGGAGGCAACACGGTGCGTCCCTAGGATCACCCTGTAGCGAGAACCCACTAGGAGGAACCATGATCAGGGTAGCGATCAACGGATACGGCAACCTCGGCCGCGGCGTCGAGCAGGCCATCACCAAGAACGCGGACATGGAGGTCGCCGTCGTCTTCACCCGGCGCGACCCGGCCACCGTCACCACCCAGGGGGCTCCCGTCGCCCACGTCGATGACATGGCCGCCTGGGCCGACAGGGTCGACGTCTGCCTGAACTGCGGAGGCTCGGCCACCGACCTGATCGAGCAGACCCCGGCCGCCGCGGCCCTGTTCAACACGGTCGACTCCTTCGACACCCACGCCCGCATCCCCGAGCACTTCGCCGCCGTCGACGCCGCCGCCAAGGCCTCCGGTCACGTCGCCCTGATCTCCACCGGCTGGGACCCGGGCCTGTTCTCCATGCTGCGGGTCCTGGGTGAGGCCGTCCTGCCCGACGGCGCCACCACCACGTTCTGGGGGCCCGGTGTCTCTCAGGGGCACTCCGACGCCCTGCGCCGCATCGACGGCGTCGTGGACGCCAAGCAGTACACCCGCCCGGTGGAGGCCACCGTCGCCGCGGTCAAGGCCGGCGACGACGTCGAGCTGACCACCCGCTCCATGCACACGCGCGACTGCTACGTGGTGGCTGAGGAGGGCGCTGATCTGGCCCGCATCGAGCGGGAGATCGTGGAGATGCCCAACTACTTCGCCGACTACGACACCACCGTCACCTTCATCACCGCCGAGGAGCTGGCCGCCGAGCACTCCGGGATTCCGCACGGCGGCTCCGTCATCCGCCGCGGGCACACCTCCGAGGGCGTCGCCGAGACCGTGAGCTTCGAGCTGCAGCTCGGCTCCAACCCGGAGTTCACCGGCTCGGTCCTGGTCGCCACGGCGCGTGCGGTGGCGAGGCTGGCCGCCCGCGGCGAGTCAGGTGCGCGCACTGTCTTCGACGTGACGCTCGCCGATCTTTCGCCCACGACTCCTGAGGACCTGCGCGCCCACTACCTGTGAGACGGGCGGACAGCCAGGGGCGTCCCGCCGTCGACGTCGAGCCTGCGGCGGGACGCCGAAGCAGCGGCTGAGTCAGCCGCGGATGAGGGGCTCGTCGACGTCAGGCAGCTCGCCGCGACGGGCGGCACGTAGGAGCCTCATCCCGTCACGGGTGGCCTGCGCCGCCGTCAGGAGCGGGCGGCGAGTGCTGAGGAGCTGGCGCCTGCCACCGCGCAGGACGATCTCGCGGGCGGCCCGGCCCGCGGTGGCCACCCACCGGCGCTGCGTGGCCCGGTCCAGGTGCAGCCCGGCGTACAGCAGCCGGTTGCGCACGTTGTAGTAGTAGTAGATGTCCGACTTGGCCCGATCGGACTGGTCGCCCTCGGAGTGGGTCCCGCCCTCGTCATGGACGGCGACGGCGTCGCGCACCAGGGCCAGGCTGCCTCCGGCCGCCAGCACCCGGGCCGAGAAGTCCACGTCCTCCCAGTACAGGAAGTAGCGCGCGTCCAGGCCGCCGGCGGCCTCGAAGAGGTCGGCCGACAGAGCCAGGCAGGCCCCCGAGAGCCACGGCTGCGTACCGCCCGGGGAATCGGGCGCGGTGAGCGGCGCGAGCGCATCGAGCCGTCCGCCAGGCACACGACGATCCCGTCGGAGACGATGCGGCCACCGGAGTCCTTGAGCACCGGCGCCACCAGGGCGAGTCTGTCCGCGTGCGCCCTCGCCGCCAGACGGATGAGATCGGCCCGGGCGATGACGGCGTCGGGATTGAGCAGGACGAGCAGGTCGGCGCCGAGCTCGCGGGCCCTGGCCGCCCCCAGGTTCATGCCGCCGCCGAAGCCGGTGTTCGTCTCCGGCAGGACCGCCTCCCAGCCCCGTGAGGAGGCCAGTGCCACCAGCTCCTCGCGGGCGGCGGGCGTGGAGTAGTTGTCGACGACGATGATGCGGGCCTCGGGGGAGTCCTCGGCCACGCGCACCAGCGTGCGCTCCAGCAGCGCCGCCGAGTCGTAGCTGACGACGATGACCGCCGTGCGCGAGAGCAGCTCGCCGCCGGAGAGCCCGCCGGACGCCTCGGTGATCTCGACTGTCCTGGCGGGAGCGCTGGTCTTGGGGCCGGTCGGCTCGGAGTTCTCAGTGGAGTCGGTGCCCTGGGCGGGGTCAGGGGTGGCGGTCATCGGAGCAGGAGCCTTCCGGGTGCAGGACGGTGTCGGAGTGGTGCAGGCGGGATCGGGTGCTGCGGGCGTCACGCCTCCGAGGGGCCGGTGGTGCGACGTCGTGTCTCGGGTGCTCTCGCCGTGGGGCGCACCCGGTTCGTGATAGTACCGTTAGACCCTGATATCACGCCGCGATCCGCCGGCAGGCGGGAGGAAGGACGGGGCTGGACGTGCACCTGACCATCGCGATGCTCACCTACCGCCGCAACGACTACCTCGCCCAGGTGATCCCCGAGCTGCTGGCTCAGGCCGACGACGTCTCCGACGCGCAGACGACGGCGAGCGTGCTCATCGTGGATAACGACCCGCAGGCCGGGGCCCGGGCCGTCGTCGAGGCCGCCCGGGCTGCGCTGGCAGGCGAGCAGCCGGAGGCGTCGGAGCCGACAGGGCGGGCTGATACGGCCACCGCGGATGCGACGTCGAGGTTGGTCTATGTCCACGAGCCCGAGCCGGGCATCGTGGCCGGACGCAACCGGGCCCTGAGCCAGGCCCGCGGCTCCGATGTCCTCGTCTTCATCGATGACGACGAGATCCCCTCGCCGGGCTGGCTCAAGGCCCTCGTGAGCACCTGGCGCGACCAGGGCTGCGCCGCCGTCACCGGCCCCACGCCGCCGACCTTCGAGGTCGACCCCTCCCCGTGGGTCACCGCCTCAGGCGCCTTCGACTCCTGGGAGGCCGCCGACGGCGCCCAGGTCCGCAGCGCCGACACCGGCAACCTGCTCCTGGACCTGGCCGTCGTCGAGGGACTGGGGCTGCGCTTCGACCCGCGCTACGGGCTCACCGGCGGCGAGGACTCCCTGTTCACCCGCCAGCTCACCCGCGCCGGCGGCGTCATCCGCTTCGCGGCCGGGGCGGTGGTCACCAAGCGCGTGCCCGCGGCCCGCGCCCGGCGCACCTGGGTGCTGGAGCGCTCCCTGCGTTCGGGCTCGTCCTGGGCCCGGGTGCGCATCGACACGGCAGGGCCCGCCGACGGCGGTGCCTCCGGCAGGCTCGCGCGCCTCAGGCTGCGCCTGGGCTACGGCGCCAGGGACTGGCCAAGGCCGGTGTCGACGGGGCGCGCGCCGGCGTGGCCCGCATCCGCGGTGACGTGCCCTGCCCAGGCCCGCTACGAGGTCTCCTCACGCGGGGGACTGGGCATGGTCGTGGGCGCGCTGGGCGGCCACGTGCGCGAGTACGGCCGCCCCCGCCGCCGGCGGAGCACGGCGCCGGCCGGCAGGAGGAGCGCATGAGCCGGCTGACGATCGCCATCCCCACCTTCCGGCGCCCGGAGGACCTGAAGCGGGCCGTCAGTGGGGTCCTGGAGCAGGCCGGTGAGCTGGTCGGCGGCCTGAGCGCCGAGGCCGGCGAACCTGAGGGTGATGCTGCGGACGCGGCGGATGCGGACAGGGGCGCCGGTAGGGGCGTCTGCGACGTCGAGGTCCTCGTCATCGACAACGACGCCCGGGGCACCGGGCGCGAGGCCGCCCTCGCCGCCGCGGCCGACGCCGGGGTGGCGGTGCGTTCCTCCGTGGAGGGACCGATGGGAGCCTGGGACCGTGAGCCTGCGCTATGTCGTTGAGGAGCGGCCCGGCGTGGCGGCGGTGCGCAACCGCGCCCTCGACGAGACCGGTGGGCGCGACCTGCTCGTCTTCATCGACGACGACGAGGAGCCCGAGCCCGGCTGGCTCGCCGCCCTCGTGGGGCTGTGGGCCTCCACCGGCTGCCAGGCGGTGGCCGGCCCCGTCATCCCCGTCTACGAGGTCGAGCCGGAGGCGTGGGTGCGTCAGGGCGAGTTCTTCGTGCGCAGGACCTGGCCCACCGGCACGGTCCGCCCGGTGGCGGCCTCCAACTGCCTGCTGCTGGACCTGGGCTTCGTGCGCCGGGCCGGGCTGCGCTTCGATGAGGCCTTCGGCGCCACCGGGGGAGAGGACACGCTCTTCACCCGCCGGCTGAGCGCCGCCGGCGGCGTCATCCGCTGGTGCGATGAGGCGCGCGTGCGCGACCACGTGCCCGGCCTCGCGCCTCACCCGTCCCTGGATTCTGCGGCGGCAGCGTTCCCACGCCGCCACCTCGGTGCGCGTGGAGCTGGCCCTGGCCGGCGGCGGGGCTCAGCCGGCCATCCGGGCCAGGGCCGCTGCCGGTGGCCTGGTGCGTATCGTCGTCGGCGGTCTGCGCACCGCCACTGGAACCGTCATCGGCAGCCCCCAGGCATGCGGCCAAGGGGGCCCGGCTGCTGGCCCGGGGCCGCGGCATCCTGGCGGCCAGCGTCGGAGGCGGCGTCCACCGCGAGTACGACCACTGAGGCGGTGCCAAGAAGATATCGAGAGGCTGCCACTTGGGTGGCGGTGGATCTGACGACGAGCTGACAGGAGAGTGTCTTAGAGCCTTCCGCCTTCATCGAAGTAGCCCTGCTCGGCCTCGGTTAGGTCCATCATTGCAGGAGACTCAATAGTTGCAGATATAAAATATTGAGCGGCTCCTATAAATATGCTAGCCCGTGACGGGAGAATCCACTCTGAAGTTGCGACTAAGGTGTCGGAACTACGGTCTCCGTTTCCATAGAGTGGAAGCTATAGAGTCTACGTATGATAAATAATAAAGTGTTCTGAGGTTCTGGTGTTCTCTGATTGCAAGTTCCCGAGAGATTCGAGAAGTTAGCTTGAATCTTACTCTAGACACAAGGTTTGTGTTGGTGACGTCGTTGCCAATGTATCCGTCTTCTTCACCATTACTGACGGGTGTAGTGAAGATAGTTCCGTCGTCAGGGGCAGGTTTCCAGCCGAATTGGTCTCGTAGGGCGAATGCCTCGTTGATGGTCATGGGCCATCTGTGCTCAACTATGGTGCGAATGATAGTGACCACCTGTCCAATCAGAACGGGCGGTGAACCGTTGACATCCCATGGATAAATTAGCACCATTATGCCGAGTCACTTTCTTAGAATCCCTCGGCCTACATTAATTCCCCTCGCCGCCGATAATCACCTAACCCCTAAGAACGGCCGGAATAGCTTCATCAAGATACCAAAGCCAGAACGCACGCCGAGCCTCAACGTTTACTTCATTGGCTGGACGCCAGTTCATACCGCCAGCGACTGCACATGAGCATGCGTAGCTGCAGTCCAGCGAGTCGGGCAGAAGGTCATCATCGTCTTCTAAACTTTCGTCAATATCTGCATATGGGTCTCGATAGCAGGCAGATATAACAAGCTGTTGAGCTGCGTCAGCAACCATGATGGCGCTTTCGTTCGCGGGATTGGTAGCTGCTCGATCAAAACTCTGAAAAAAACTATATGCACGCAGTTCGGCTTGGCGGACATCAATCTCCCTATTGATAACTTGATGAACTAATGTCAACATATTCTCTAAAGAGTCATTGTCAGGGAATGCTCTAACCCACAATGGTTGGACGTGACGTACACATCTTTCTTGTAAGTAAATACGCATACGGTACGACATCTCTGCGTCTTGCCTATCTACCATTGCAATCTGAATTTTCATGCGTTGTTTTATGCCCAGAATTCCTTTGCTGCTCTGGATTACTTCATTTCTAGCAGTTTCAACCTGACTGGCGAGGTTATTTAAGTCGATCATATCGTCCCTGACTTTAATGTGTTGGCGAATTGTCTAGAAATAGGTAGGCGGTACGACTTCGTTTGATTAAATATGCGTCCATCTGGCGCGTTAACGATTCCATCCTTTCTGAATATCCACACTCCGTTCGGATCTGTAACGTACCAGTCTCTCCCTTGATAGTGTGCGAACTTTCGGAACCATCCATTACAATCCTCACACATTGGTTTGGATACGCCAAGATGAGGCCATTCAGCAGTCAGCGCTTTTTGTCTTTCTGCGTGAGACGCATGATATAGCCCAGGAGTGCCCTGGTCGTATGGGTGCGTAGTGCGAGGGTACCCCATCTCGTCGGTAACCCTCAACACTTCATCAACATTTGGGCGCTGAAATCCTGTTGGGCGTCGCTCTTCGCTCCAGCCACTAAGTGCATGGTCGGATTCGGCAGGATGTTCTGAAGAGACGGTTTTTGTCCTATAGCGTCTTTGCTTATGCACTTCGTTTGCAGCATTAACGGATTTTTCGTGTGCTGCTTGTGATTCTGCGACGCTCTTGGCTTCTGCTCTGGCTGCTGCTTGTTCGGTGGCTTGGGCTGCTTTCTTGCCTCCTTGTCTCAGGGCGGTGCGGGTGGCGGCCATGTCCCTGGCGGTGGTGCGGGCGATGGTGTGTGCGCCGGCTCCGAATACTGATCCTGGGATGAAGGTTAGAGCGAAGTCGAGCAGGTCCCAGGCTAGCTGGCCTGGGGTGACGTTGCTGAGGTATGAGGAGGTCGCCGCTGCAGGGTCGTGGATGAAGGAGGCCAAGCCGCGTCCGTGGGTCATGGTCCAGGAGGCGGCTCCGGTGACCGCCAGGGCCAAGGCCAGGCTCCATCCCGCGGTCATCAGCAGCATGACGGCGGTGGCGATCATCAGGATCTGGCCGGCAGGGACCCAACTCGTCCCAGAAGGCGGCGAGAGCATCGAGCAGGCCTGCGAAGTAAGAGGAGGTGGAGGCGTCGTCGCCGTAGAACAACTCGGAGCCGATGGCTCGCGCCATAGTGATGCCCTGCCACAGGCACCCCAGTGCCACCAGACTGCTCATCGCCAGGGCCGTGACGGCGAAGCCCCACCGGGCTCCCGGCTCCAGGCCGGGGGTCGTGGCCGACATCGCCTGCCGTCGCACCCCCAGCACCCATGCGGCGGTGGTGTGTCCCTGGACCATTCGCTCGCCGCGGCTCAGGTCCCGCTTCCCATAGGCTCGGGCAATGACCAGCAGGTCACTGAAGGAGAAGACTGCCAGCGCCGTCACTGCCTCGAGAGGAGCGCGCACCAGGGATGGGCCGCCCAGAGCCCCCAGCGCAGGGGGGGCGAGGAACCTCCGGGCCGGTGATCCCCAGCTCGCCGGCCCTCAGGCGTCTGCGGGCATCGACCAGCAGGCACAGCACCAGCAGGCACGCCGAGATGGGGACTGCCGAGCGTCCCTGGCCCAAGGCCTGCCACAGGTCGAGCATCCACTCCGGGAAGCCGTCATGGCTCTGTCCCGCCCAGGCCGCCGACGCCCACGACCTGGCCGAGGCGTTGTAAGCAGCATGATCCGACACCGCCAGCGTCAGCACTGCCGGCACCGGCGCCCACGCCACCAGACGCGCCGCTACCCGCCTGGTGCGCCACAGCGCGATGCCCAGAGCGATCGCCGCGGCCAGCGTCATGGTCCACACCTGGTGCCCCGGAATCATCGGACCAGAGGCATCGGTGTGGTCGAGTATCTGGGTGGTCCAGCCTCCGGAGGACATGGTGAACTCTCCAGAGGTCCACGGATTGAGCGAGTAACTCAACAGTTTCTCACCTATCGCCTGGGCCAGCGGCCCAGGCGGAATGAGACGACGCGCCCCATCCTCGGCCACCGTGAAACCCGCACCCAGTGCGAATCCCAGCAGCACCCAGTCCACCGCCGCGAAGCGTCGTACCCGTCCTGGCGCCACCATCGCCGCAACCACTAGCGGCGCCAACTTGCCCGCCTCCTCGATGAACGCCGCCAAGGCTATCCCTGCACCGTCATCGCTCACCTTTACGCCGGCCCACCCGGCCACCACCCGGGTCAGCAGTGCCACCACCACCGCCCAAGGCACGCCCACTGAGAACATAAGGCTCATTGCGCGCCATGAGACCGTGCGCGTACGCCCCAGCAGCGCCATCACCATCAGGCATCCCAGCATCGCGGCCGCCGGCACCAGCGCCGCTAACAGCCTCGGAACCACTGCCAGAGCCGCCACCATCAGCACGAATGTGATGCGCTGACACACCCGCGTCAGACGGAGCAGTACCCGTGCCAGGCCCCTCATGACGCCTCAGCCATCCCTGATAGGCCCACAGCAACCGTTGCCACACCTCAGGCGGCACCTGTGCGGCCGACACCCCTTCCGATACGCCACCAGGCTCGGAAAAACCAACCGCTGACCCGCTCCAGGAACCCACTGGACCCTCTTCACTCTGCCTTCAGCAGGCAAGCGCCCACCGGCACCACCAGGAACATCACAATCCTATAACCAACAAATAAACTGTCACCTGGACAACCATCAACTACTTGATGGTATCTGTTTATGCTATGAATTCGGCCTTGCCGATGACGTACGGGCTGTGAGATCGGGTGACGGCGTGTGGTTCGTGAGGTTGTGTCAGCTGCTGACCGGGCAGCCGATGTTGGCCGCGGTGCTGGTGCTGCTCAGTTCCACTCCTTGCTCGCCAGGTACTGCTCGGGGGGTGAAACCGATGCAGATGTGGGTACCACTGGGCTGTTCCGTTCGGAGCCGGCGGCCTCCGGAGCGGCCAGGACCGGCATGGTATTCGACGGCGCCTGGAGGTGGTGGTCGACGTCGTCGTCACGGGCTCTGTGTCTACGGCAGGGGGAGTGTCGCGAGGCGTCACTGGCCCGCGCCCAAGCCCCAGTTAGTGGCACCGGGCCCCTTGCAGTACCGGCGGGGCGGCATCAGGACCTCATCCGCCACACCTGGACCACCCACCGCTAGGACCAATGCCCCGCCCTCGAGCCCTCACCCAGCGACGACACGATCTCTAAGAGGTCGCGTCATCTGGTCACTGGTCTTCGTTGAGGACACTTCACGCGTGCGGGGACGTTCCTTCACCCGCGGGGACATGCCACGCGTGCGGGGACAGGATTTCTGCACCCACTCACGTCGAAGGCCCCCGTCCGTGCATGACGCCCCCGTGGATGAGGGCAACGAGTCACCTATTGACGCAACCTTTTAGTCTCGAGGTGAGCCGGTTGTGGACTCGTGGCGGCTCCCGACTGAGGATGGGACTCGGACGCAGGAGCCGGAGCGGAAACAGACGGGGATGTCTCGCCCGAACCGTCGTCCGATTCATTGCCGGCGTCTTCATGGCCGGCGTCCAATGGGACCGCCTCGCGCAGGGGAGGTTGCAGGACGGCGGCCCCCAGCACGATCGGCAGATAGGCGGGCAGCACCGTCCACGGCCCCACGAACACGTTCTGCACCACGGTCAGGGCCGCGAAGAACAGCCAGGGGGTGGCCTTGAGCCGCCCCAGGTCGCGCATCATCGCCGTCAGCGCCATCCCGGCGATGAGCAGCAGCAGCAGCCCGCCTGGGATCGAGGCCGCCGCCCACATGTCCATCACCCCCGAGTGCAGCTCGATGCGGCCGCCGAACATGAAGTTCTCGACGTAGCCGTTCTCCGGGTCGTAGCCCAGGGCGGCCATACCGTCCTTGGCCACCCACAGGTCCTCGAAACGGGGCTTGACGCCGGCGCCGTAACCCCAGGGTCGGTTCTGGAACAGGGCCCAGGAGGCCCCCAGCTCGGGGCGTGCGGACAGGAGCAGCCCCGCCGAGCTGGAGGACTGGGCGATGGTCCGGTTCTGGGCATCCTCGCCCAGAGTCCCGGACTCGGAGGCCATGACGACCCCGGCCATCGCCACGATCCCCGACGACCGCCAGAACGATGATCTGGGAGATCGCCAGACGCCTGGGAGTCGGCACGTGCCACCGGGCCCAGGACGCCAGGGCCTGCCAGATGACGGTGCCCAGGATGACGGCGAGGAAGGCCAGGGTGGAGCGCGAGTCTGAGACGAGGAAGACACCACTGAGCCCCAGCAGGGCCACGATCTGCACGAGCCTGCGCCGGTCGGCCACGAGACTGAGGACCATGATCGTCACCGCCGCACCGATTCCGAACTTCCACGGGTTGGAACTGGTCTGGAGCAGGGGCAGCGAGTCCAGGAACATGCCGAAGCCGACCGCCAGAGCCGCCCGTCTCGTTCCCAGCCGGCGCGCTCCCCACACGAAGACGGCTACTGCGCAGGGAATGGCCAGGAGGCTCAAGGTGGTGACGCGGCGGGCCCAGGCCTCGACGACGAAGCTGCTCTCGGCCAGCAGGGACATGATGTAGGCCGTGCCCGCCGCCAGGATGGACAGTACGAGCAGCAGCGAGAACCGGCGTGCCTTGCGCACGGCAGTCCAGGTGACGGGGATCGCGGCGAGCGCGGCGCAGTCGCCGACGCTGAGGGCGGCCGCCAGCTCGCGGCGCACGCCTACGCAGACCAGGAGGACGACGGCGATCGCCATCTCCGGTCGACGCCATGGTGAACCCTGCTCCCGGCTCGACTCGGGATCAGTCTCCGACGGCGTCTGCGAGCCCTCGTGGGAGGCGGCCGGTAACCAGCTCTGGGCCACGGCCGCTCAGGCGTCTTCTCGAGAGCGGCGACGCCCGATGATGAGCAGCGGGTCCTCGACCTTGTCCTGCGGGTTCTTCTGACTCAGGAAGTACAGCAGGATCGCCATGACGGCACCGGCGGCCAGTCCGATGGCGGTCCCGATGAGAGCGGTGGACACGGCCGACAGGCTCGAGGGCGAGGAGGGGGTCGTGGGGGAGTCGACCACCTTGAGTGTCGCGGTGGTGTTCCCCGCCTGCCCGGAGCTGGACAGGTCACGGGCCACCGAGTCCAGGGCGGTCAGCTCGGCCTCGGCGATCCTGTGAGCGCGCTCGGGATCAGTGCTGGTGGCCCGGATCTCCACCAGGGTGGTACCGGTCTTGCTCGTCACCGAGACGGACTTGCGCAGCTCGTCCTGACTGATCCCCGTGTCCTTGGACACCTCCGCGAAGGTGCTCTCCGAGGTCCCGATCTCCACCAGCGTCGGCATGATGGAGGTCAGGTAGTTGAAGGTGTTGGGGAGGTTGGCCTCACTGTTCTCCACGCCCAGATTCGCGTTGGCGGTGGAGGTGTACTGCGCCGGCGTCAACAGGCCGAAGACAATGCCGATGATGGCGCCCAGCACAACGTGCATGGCCACCAGGACTGCGTTCTTGCGCAGCGCGATGATGAGGGTTTCCGGGTCCATGGGTTCCGTTTCGGTGATTGCGGGAGCAACAGAATAGCGCCCCGTTTGGGGCGTGAGCCGGGCACAGGGAGTGAATCACCTCCTTCCCGGGCACTTCTCAGAACCCGTTGGGTCTATTGATGCTCGAAGAATGCTGGCACCCGCAGACTGATCGACCGGCCGGGTAGTGACGAATGCGACGGGCGTCCGCCGGGCGGAGTGCATCCCACGACGACGCGAGCCTGAGCGGCTCCGGGGCTGCGCTCAGTGGTGCTCAGGGGCGCTCAGCGGTGCTCCCGCAGTGGCCGGGGCCTCGGTGCGCGAGTCGTTTCCCTGCCCCGAGGCGCCGGCGGCTGCGCCGTCAGCGCTGCGCGAGCCGTCCGCGGGGTCCGAGTGGAGCGTGGGCCTGGCCTTCATGCCGCGCAAGCCGTTCCAGGCGAGGTTGACCATGTGAGCGGCCACCTCCTCCTTGCTCATCGACCGGTTCTCCAACCACCACTGAGCCGGCATGGCCACGATGCCTACCAGCATCTGGGCGTACAGCGGGGCCGTGCGCGGATCGAGGTCGTGGGCGGCGAACTGCGAGGCGAGGATCCCGGAGACCTCGATGGCGACGTCGGCCAGCAGCGTGGAGTAGGTGCCGGCGGCGCGGTCTGAGCCCGCCGAGAGGATGCGGAAACCGTCGGGGGAGTCCTCGATATAGGTCAGCAGGGCCAGGGCGGCCCGCTCGGCGATCCGTGAGGCCGAGCCTGAGGCGTCAGACCCTCCCGGTCCGCGCCGGCCGGCCTCCGGACCCGCTGCGGCGCCTGCTGCGGGGGCTGTGATCGCCGAGGAGATCGCAGCGGAGATCGTGGTGATCTCCCGGTCGACGACGACGGCGTACAGCCCCTCCTTGCCGCCGAAGTGCTCGTAGACCACCGGCTTGGACACCTGGGCGCGGGCCGCCACCTCCTCCACGCTCGTGGCGTCGAAGCCGCGCTCGGCGAACAGCCCACGGGCCACGGCGATGAGCTGCTCGCGCCGCTCACTGGCGCTCATGCGGGTGCGTTTGGTCGCCATGGCTAGACCCCACTGCTCCGGTCGGCCGGTCGGCCGGAGCGACGGCGCTCGGACCACTGGGCGAAGCGCGCCGAGGCCAGGGCCCCGGTGCGGCGGGCCAGCCGGTGGCTGGGGGCCTCGATGTAGCGCTGGAACAGCCAGGTCAGCGGTGCCGAGACGAGCGGTGCCAGGATGAGCAGCCACCACGGCGAGATCGAGTGCGTCAACAGCCGCAGCGAGACCACGACCGGTTCATGCACAAGGTAGAGGGAGAAGGACATGAGCCCCAGGTACTGCACGGTGCGCGAGCGCAGCAGGCCGCGCAGCGCCCCGGCCCTCACCACGAGGTGGACCAGGTAGGCGGCCGCCGCCAGGGTGACCGCGTTGGCCAGGCGCTGGGCCGTGTGGCTCTCCATCCCCGGCCACCAGGCCAGGGTGATGAGCAGCAGGCACACCAGGGCCTGCGCCGTCGCCCAGGGCCGGGGGCGTTCGGGGACCGGGGCGGGGTTGTGCCCCCAGGCCCAGCCCATGACCGCGCCCACGGTGAAGACCGGCAGGTAGCTGCCCGATCCGGGGCTGGCGGTGATGACGGGTACGGCCAGGGCGGCTGCCACCGGCAGCCAGGAGACCCGCCAGCGGGCGCACAGGGCCACCCCGAGGATCATCAGGGCAGCACGAAGGAGAAGATCGCCTCGGCGTGCAACGACCACAGGACGGTGTTGCGGTAGGCGTGCTTGGGGATGAGCAGGTACTCCATGAGCATCTGACGCGCCCCGAGCCCCCTGGGATGGGTGACGGTCATCCAGTGCCCCAGCGCCGGGTCCTTCGAGCGCGGCACGAGCAGCATCGCGATGACCGCGAAGGTGGTGGAGGCCGCCGCCGGCAGCCACAGGCGCACGAAGCGCCTCGGCGCGTAGTCGACCCAGTCGAAGCGCCGCCCTTGGGCGTGGCGGCGGGCCACCGGGTAGGTCAGGGCCACGCCGGACAGGACGAAGAAGATGAGGACGGCCTCGTGGCCCGCCCACAGCAGGTGGAGGGGACTCTGAGTGAGGATCCGGTTGAAGGTGCCGGTTGGGCACGGTGCCGGGCCGCGCCCCGACCTCCGCCAGCGCGGGCACGGTCTCCAGGGCGTGGTGGATGAGCACGACGACGGCGGCCAGCCCACGCAGCCCGTCGAGCTCGACGAGGCGCACCGCTGCCGGCTTGCCGGAGGAGGGAGGGGGAGCGGAGGAGGAACTGGACATGCCCCCATCCTGCCCTGTCCTCCCGGCCGACCGCGAAGCCCGACGAGTGTGGCATGCACCCCGCAGATGTGCGAGATCCGGTGCCAGGAGCCTGCGGGGGCGCGCTGAATCGCCGCGAAGGTGCCGAGCGCGACCGGGACGTGAGAGACTGTCCCGGCGTCTCGCCCCTCGCCGCCAGGCCCGGGCCGAGATGTGTCCTTCCGCCCTGGTGTAGCGGCAGCACGCAGGCCTTTGGAGCCTTGAGGTCCGGGTTCGAATCCTGGGGGCGGAGCGGCGTAGCATGAGTGGCGTTGGGGTTCCCTCGCTCTCACGCCCGACGGCGGTCACCGGTCGCCGGTGGGACGCGCGCCAACCGTCCATCCGTACCTGATTTCAGAAACCGTTGGAGTCCGTCCCGTCCTCCGCCCGGTCGCGGCCGGAGACGTCGGGAGCCCGGGCGCGAAACTGTGAGAAGAGGACACGTGACGCCTACCGCACCCGCCGCCGTCATCGTCATGGCCGCAGGCAAGGGAACTCGTATGCGATCGGTCACCCCCAAGGTTCTGCACCGGATCGGCGGTCGCAGCCTGGTTGACCACGCCGTCACCGCAGCCAGGGGGCTCGAGCCCCAGCACCTCGTCGTCGTTGTGCGCCACGAGCGCGATGCCGTCATCGCCCACCTCGCCGAGGTCGCCCCCGACGCCGTCCCGGCCGACCAGGACGAGGTCCCCGGCACCGGGCGGGCCGTCGCCTGCGGGCTGGCCGCCCTGCCCGAGGACCTGGACGGGCCCGTCGTCGTCACCAGTGGTGACGTCCCGCTGCTGGACACCGCCACGCTCAAGGAGCTCCTGGCCCAGCACACCCAGCGGGGGGACGCCGTCACCCTGCTGACCACCGAGCTCGACGACCCCACCGGCTACGGGCGCGTCGTGCGCGAGGCCGACGGCACCGTCTCGGCCGTCGTCGAGCAGCGCGACGCCAGCGAGGCCCAGCGCGCCATCCGAGAGATCAACGCCGGTGTCTACGTCTTCGACGCCGCCCACCTGCGCACCGCCCTGGCGACCCTGGGCACGGACAACGACCAGGGCGAGGTCTACCTCACTGACGTCGTCGCCCACGCGCACCGGGCCGGACGGTCCACCAGCGCGCTGGTCGTCGCCGACCACTGGCTCGTCGAGGGCTGCAACGACCGCGCCCAGCTCGCCGAGCTCGGCGCCGAGCTCAACCGCCGCGTCCTCGCCGACTGGATGGCCCAGGGCGTCGGCGTCGTCGACCCGGCCTCCACCTGGGTGGACGTCACCGCTGAGCTCGCCCAGGACGTCACCCTCGAGCAGGGCGTCCTCGTGCGCGGAACCACCCGGATCGGCCAGGGCGCCCGCGTGGGCGCCTACGCGATCCTCACCGACGCCGTGATCCCGGCCGGCTGCGTCGTGACCCCCTTCAGCCAGCTCGACGCCGACGCTGCCCGGGCCTGACGCATGAGCGCAGCGCACCTTCGGCCCCGCCCGGTCAGGCCGTGCTGGTCGTGCCGGCCGTACCGATCACTGACCTTCACCTCCGTCTCCAACAGTCACACCGAGGGCCGCACCGGCCGTGAGAAGGGAACCACGTCATGACGGGCATCATTACCAAGGGTGAGAAACGGCTGGTCGTCGTCTCCGGGCGCGCCCATCCCGAGCTCGCCCAGGACGTGGCCAGCGAGCTCGGCACCGAGGTGCTGTCCTCCACGGCTTACGACTTCGCCAACGGGGAGACCTACGTCCGCTTCAACGAGTCGGTGCGCGGCTGCGACGTGTTCGTCGTCCAGTCCCACGGCGACCGCGTCAACGACTGGCTCATGGAGCAGCTCATCATGGTGGACGCCCTCAAGCGCGCCTCCGCCAAGCGCATCACCGTGGTGGCACCCTTCTTCCCGTACGCCCGTCAGGACAAGAAGCACCTGGGGCGCGAGCCCATCAGCGCCCGCCTCGTGGCGGACCTCTACAAGACCGCCGGCGCCGACCGCCTCATGAGCGTGGACCTTCACACCTCCCAGGAGCAGGGCTTCTTCGACGGCCCCTGGGACCACCTGTGGGCCCAGCCGGTGCTCGTGGACTACGTGCGCACCCGCGTCGACCCGGCCAACGCCGCCGTCGTCTCCCCCGACGCCGGCCGCATCCGGGTGGCCGAGCGCTGGGCCAACCAGCTCGGTGGCGCTCCGCTGGCCTTCGTCCACAAGACCCGTGACGTCACCCGTCCCAACGAGTCGGTGGCCAACCGCGTCGTCGGCGACGTCGAGGGGCGCTCCTGCGTCCTGGTCGACGACATGATCGACACCGGCGGCACCATCGCCAAGGCCGTCCAGGTGCTCCTGGACTCCGGCGCCAAGGACGTCATCGTCGCCGCGACCCACGGGGTGCTCTCCGGTCCGGCCGTGGACCGGCTCTCCACCTGCGGGGCCCGCGAGGTCATCGTCACCGACACCCTGCCGATCCCCGCCGGCAAGCGCTTCGACCAGCTGACGGTCCTGCCGATCGCGCCGCTGCTGGCCCGGGCGATCAAGGCCGTCTTCGATGACGGCTCGGTGGCCTCGCTCTTCGACACCGTCGGCGTCGCCGGCGCCTGAGGCCGGTAGGGTCGAGCGGGCCCCAGGCCCTGCGCGAGCCCGCCGCGCCCCTGTCTCCTGACATCGTGCTCCTGCCCTCGCCGGGCCCCATCACCAGGGTCCGGCGAGGGCGTTTCTGATGGAGCGTGCTGCCCATGACGGAGAGTCCGCTCAGAGTGCGGAGTAACCTTGAGATAACAATTTCATTGCAATCCAACCTCATGGTCGCGTAGCGTGACGTTGTCATCGATTCGTTTCTCCTTCGTTCCCTCTTCGTGTTCCGCATGAGCGGAATGTGCTCCCCGAACCAATGCGTGCAACCAGTTAGATTAATTGTTGTCACCGCATTCACCAGTGACTTTCACGGGCCTTATACGGCCGGATGTCAACGGTACGCCGTGATCCGCTTGCGCGTTGGTTGCCATATGTCCTGGAGGTCTCCATGCGTCGTCTCTCCACCACCCCTCGTCTTTTTCATCATCCTGTCCCTCCCTGCCGCTCCTGCTCACCTCGATGATCGTCCTGACCCCGCCGCTCCGGTGGCGACGGCTGAGGAAAAGACTGAGGCCAACGCTGATGCCGACGGCTCCGGCAATGTCGGCGACAACGGGGGTGAGGCCGACGCGGGCGCAGGCCCCACCGGTCAGTCGCTTCAGGAGCCCGTCTACACGGCCGCGCCCCTGCCCACGGTGCAGATCGACGGCGTCGCCTGGGGACAGCTCGTCGTCGGCGACGTGGTCTACGTCGTCGGCAGCTTCAACAGCGCCCGGCCGGCCGGGGCCCCTGCAGGACAGCAGGAGGTCCCGCGCTCCAACATCCTGGCCTACGACCTCACCACCGGGGAGCTCATCGAGGACTTCGCCCCCACGCTCAACGGTGCGGGACGAAGCCTGGCCCTCTCCGAGGACGGCAAGACCCTCTACGTCGCCGGGGAGTTCGACAGGGTCAACGACGAGTGGCACAGCCGCCTGGCCGCTTTCGACATCTCCCAAGGGCACGGAACCCTCATCTCCTCCTTCCAACCCGTGTTCAGCACCACTGTCAAGGACATCGCGGTGGCCGGTGACACCCTCTACGTCGGGGGCTACTTCACCAAGGTGAACAAACAGCAGCGGACCCGACTGGCCGCCCTCAAGGCCTCCACCGGCGAGCTCCTGGACTGGACCGCGTCCGCCGAGGGCCCCAACGCCCAGGTCTACGCGATCGAGGTCTCCCCGGACCACTCCAAGGTCGTTATCGGCGGCTCCTTCTCCTCAGTCAACGGCTCGAGCAGGCCCGGCTACGGGATGGCTCTCCTGGACGCCTCCACCGGTGAGGTGCTGCCCATGCCGGTCAACGACACCGTGCGCACGGCCGGTGAGAAGGCAGCCATCTTCGATATCGCCGTCGACGACGCCGGTTTCTACGCCACGGCATACTCCGCCGTCGGACGCCTCGACGAGGCCAACCTCGAAGGGAGCTTCAAGGCCGACTGGAACGGCAACCTCATCTGGCTCGAGCCCTGCCACGGTGACACCTACGGGATCGCCCCCACCAAGGAGATCGTCTACACGGTGGGGCACGCCCACTCCTGCGAGACCATCTACGGCTTCCCCAACATGCCCGAGGTGCGCAAGGACGGCTCTCATCCCCTCTACGTGCGGGCCATGGCCTTCACCAACAGTCCCGACATCACCATCCGCCAGCAGGGCGTCGCCGACGGCTACCAGGACTGGTCGACCTCTGGTCTCAAGAGCCCCACGATCATCGGCTGGTACCCGGACCTGGAGGCGGGCAAGGTCACGAAGATGTCCCAGGCCGCCTACAAGGTCGACGTCACCGACAAGTACGTCCTCATGGTGGGTGAGTTCATCGAGGCCGACGGCAAGGTCCAGCAGGGGATCGTGCGCTATCCACGGCGCGCGGGTCAGCCCACGCTGCCGCCCGAGGGCAAGGCCGAGAACCTGGCCGCCAAGGCGGAGGTGACGACGTCGGGCTCGGTCAAGGTCTCCTTCACCGCCACCTGGGACCGTGACGACCCGACCCTGACCTACAGCCTCTACCGGGACAACGAGACCACGCCGGTGGCCACCGAGAAGATCAGTGACACCCGCTGGGCGCTCAACGACCACAGTCTGGAGGACACCACCTGCTCGGCCGGCGAGCACACCTACCGCCTGGTGGTCTCCGATCCCAGCGGAAACACCATTACCGCCCAGATGCCGAGCGTCACGGTTCCCAGGAAGGCGGACAACGCGGATCCCGCCAATGCTGACGATGCCGCCAAGAATGCGGACCAGGACGGCAACAACCAGGCCAATGCTGACGACGAGGCCGATGGTTCGCCCGAGGAGGAGGACGGCCACTGAGTGCCCGGGCCGCGGTGATCCTGGTGCCCTGGGACTCACGCGGCCCCGTGTGAGAGATGAACAGGGCGGGTCCGATGCCTGAGCATCGGACCCGCCCTTCACGGTCGGTGCCGGCAGCCGGCCTACCAGGAGCGGCCCGTCGACTGCGCTCGGCGGCCGGCCGAGGCCGCGGAGGCCCCTGAGGCGGAGGCTGAGCGCGGAGCCGCGGCGGCCGACGACGCCGAGGCCATCTGCTGGCCGGGTTGGATCGACGGCGGCGGAGGCGGAGGTGGGGCGTCCGGCGGGTCAGGACTGCGGTGGCGGCCACTCGCCGACGTCGGCACCGGCGCGAGATGGCGGGTCTGTCTCGATGGAGGACTCTCGGACAGCGGCGTCACGAGAGTCAGCCGCGGCTTGGACATCCGCCGACGACGAGCGAGGGTCTGCCGGCGCGAGGGCGCCTGCTGACGCATCGACGTCGAAGGGGATGAGGAGGAGGAACCGGTCCCGGAGGCCGAGTCCTGCTTGCGCACCGCGCCACGTGAGGCTTCAGCGGCAACCGGGGGCCTGGGGCAGAGGGCACCGGCTGGACCCGGCGCCGGCTCGTTGTCGTCGGCAGGGAGGAGGCGTCCTGCCATCCAGTCGCTGCTACCGGGCGGTCCGCTGACGGTGAGGTGATGCGCCGCCGAGTGGGCACGCTCGGTGCGGAGGTCGACGTCGGTGCGGGAGGCGCGCCGACGGCCGGGTGGCCGGCGTGGCGGAGGCGGGGAGCCGGTGGACGAGGGATGCCGGGGCCGGTGCCGCTGGAGAGGTCGGAGCCGGAGGGTACTGGTAGGAGGACCCTACCGAGGCGGCGGAGGAGGCCGGGGATGCTGAGGACCCCGAGGACGCTGAGACGGTCTGCCCGGTGGGCAGGGCGGTGCTGCGCCGAGTGGGACCGTCCGGTGCGCCCGGGAAACGGTGGCTCCCGGAGGATCGGGGTGGTCGTGTAGGGCTGCACCGCGATCGACGGGGAGGCCGGTACCGTCAGGTCGGCGGGGGTGGGCAGAGGCGGTGGCAGCGGCGCGTGCCTGTAGGAGGCGGTGGCATCGGGGCCGACTGGGACGAAGCGGTCCCGGCCGGGGTGACTGGCGCGGGCTGGTCAGGCCCGCTGTCGCTGCAGGGCGGAGGTGATGCCGGAGGCGAAGCTGTGTGCGGGTCCGGAGCGGAGGCCTGAGCAGAGGACTGCGTGGAGGGCCGCGCCCCCGATGCCGACGACAGCGGTGCCGCGCTCATGGAGACGGGGGAGCGGGTCGATGATGTGCGGGCACTGGCGAGACCGAGGAGGGCGGCGGCGCAGGGGCAGCGGGCCGACTCCTGAGCGGAGGGCACTGGCTGGGCGGCCGAGTAGGCGGAGTCGGAGATCGCGGGCATCGCGGTCGTCTGCCGCTGCGACCGCGGGTCGAGAAGGACGGCGCCGGGACGGGCGACGGCATTGAGGAGGAGGCTGACTGCGTCGCCATGGCGCCGGGGGCCGGGGCGACAGGGACCTCGGGGACGTCGGAGCCGGGATCTGCTGATACTGGTAAGGCGGCTGCGCCTGCATCTGAGGCTGCGCTGGCGGCCGGCCCGGTCGCAGCAGGTCCGAGGTCTTCTGCCCTCAGGGCGTTGAGAGCGGCCGCCGTACGCCCGGGAAGGCTCTCGGAGCCGCTGTCCCCACTGTGGCCGCTGTCCCGACGGTGACGGAACATCGCGTAGGAGACGGAGGCCAGCAGCCCCAGCAGCAGCCCGGAGATCGCCGCGGCCTGGGCGCCGGGGCGCTCCATGGTGGTGTTGGCCGTGGTGGCCGGCGAGGTGGTGCTCGTCGTCATCCCCAGGGCCTGCTTACGCAGGAGCTCGCCGGAGGAGAGCTCCTTGTTGAGCGAGTCGGCCGTCGCCTGGGCCATGTCGACAGCCTCCTGCTTGCTGCCGGCCTTGGCGGTAATGGACAGGACCAGGGTCTCGGGCGGGTTGGTGACCGTCAGCGCATCCGACAGATCGGTGGTCTCCATGTTCAGGTTGGCCGCCGCTGGATCGAGGACCTTCGGGCTCGTGGAGAGCTCCACCAGGGTCGGCATGAGGTCCTTGGCCTGGGTGGAGAAGGACGGGGTCTCCTTGGACTTGGGCTGGATGCCCAGGGTCGTGGTGGCCGCCGCGACCGGCTTCGTCGCCAGGGCCACCCCCAGCCCGGCCAGGATGCATACGAGCAGGATGACGAGGCAGGCGACAAGGTTCCTGCGGATGGCGTGAAGGATCTGCGATGGCTGCACGCTGCTCCTCATCTGGTCTGGGGCTGGTCTGGATCCAGTCGGTTCTGGCGGCCTGTCGGGCACCGTGGGCCTCATGGTGGTCCTCATGGCCCGGCGGATGATGCTGAAAGGCTACGGCCCAACCCTAACTGTAAGATCACGCTCAGGTCTCGGTGACTGTAGTAGCCTTCGCTGCGCCCCCGGCCACGCCTGGAATTCTCAGTCGTGCGGGGGTGGGCGATGTGGTGAGTCTTTCACCGGAACCGTGTGAAGGGCGAGGGTCCTGAGGACTCCCGTCCCAGCAGTGAAGAAGACGTCGGCGTCGACCGAACCGGGGGTGACGTCGGCGGACTTCTTCCGGATCCGCCTGACCTCGGTCAGGACCTCGGAGGCTCTCTCAGCATCTTCCCGGGTACTTCTCACAGCGGCCCTGCGGCGGCTCCTCGGCCGCCGAGTCAACCACCGATCGAACGCCGTGACACCGCCACGGCCATGACAGGACAAGGGAGGAACGATGTCCTTCGCCAGGACCCTGTTCATCGTCCTCCCCATGGTGGCCGCCGCCCTGGCGGCCCTCATCCTCGTGGCCGACCGCATCCACCGCCGCCCCATCGTCGGGGCCGCCCTGGTCATGGGCGCCATCGGCTTCGTGCCGGTGTGGGTGATGATCCCCTTCGAGCCCAACGTCGCCTCCGGCCACCCTGGCCTGCTTCCTGGTGGTCGTCGCCCTCCCTGCCCGGTTTCTCGTGGCGGCTGACCAGTGGCGACTTCATGGTCACCACCACCTGGTGCCTGGTGGGCCTGTCCGTCGCCGCGGGCTCGCCGCTCAACTACGTCCTGTCCGACGTCGTCTTCGGTGCCCTGCCCGCCTACCTCGCCGGACGGCTGCTCGTGGAGAGGCTCGGGCTGCGGCGCATGGCCGAGGTCCTGGCGGTCGTGTGGATCACGGTGGCGGTGCTGGCGCTCTTCGAGGCCGTCACCACCATCAACCCCTTCAGCTACATCACCGTCCACAACAACCTCTACGAGGAGTGGTCCCCGCCCCTGGCCCGGGGCAGCCTCACCCGCGTTGAGGGCGCCTTCGGTCACCCCATCGCCCTGGGAGTGTGCCTGGCGGCCGGGATCCCGCTCATCCTGGCCACGCGGTGGAGGCCCGGCTACCGGATCGCGGCCGGCGCCCTCGTCCTGGGGGCGACCATCCCGACCTTCTCCCGCTCTGCGATCGCCTGCGCCGTCATCGCCGTCATCCTCAGCCTCATGCAGGTGCACACCAATATCCCCGCCCTGTGGCGGATGGGGTTCCTCACGGTGCTGGTCGGCGTGGGCAGCGTCCTGCTGCCCTACGTCCTGGGCGTCTTCGACTCGGCCGGCCGCGAGCAGGAGGACTCGGCCGGCTACCGCGGCGACATCCTCGTCCTGGTGCGTCAGCTCAAGCCGCTGGGGCTGTCCTCGGCCTACCAGAAGTCGGGGAGCTCGGTGGCCTGGGGTGGCTACAGCTCCATCGACAACCACCTGCTCCTGACCGCGCTGCGCTTCGGCTGGGTCCCCGTGACGCTTCTCATGGTGGGTCTCCTGGTGTACGGCGCCAGGGCCTTCGTCCAGCGCTCCAACCCCGCGCAGATCGCCCTGCTCAGCCTCATCCCGGCCTATGGCACAGTCGCCTTCATCACCCAGATCGGCACCGTCGTATGGCTCATCGCCGGCATGGCGGCCTCGGCGCAGGTCTCCGTCCTGCTGGAGAGCCGTAACAACACCACAGGTGGAGGCGTGGGCGTCGTCGCCGGGCAGGACAACCCCTGGAACCGGATCCGCAGCCGGGACTGGTCCCGCCGGGCCTTCACCGGCCGGTCGGTCCGGCCCGCCAGTGGTGCTGGGACGGGGAGTCACTAGACTCGCGGCCGTGCTCCTGACTGCGCTCCTGCCTCCGCTGCTCGCCGACGCCGACATCGCCCGCACCGTTCGCGCCGCCTCCTCCCGCTCGCGCTCCGACCGCAGCCTCGTCGTCGCACCGGGCGCCCGGCCCGCCGTCCTGGCCGCCATGGCCCTGGGCGAGGAGGGCGTCCAGCGGGTCGCCGGCGACGACGCGCAGGCGGCCGGAGCGGCAGAGGCCCCCGGCACGCCCCTGCTGGTCGTCACCGCCACCGGCCGCGAGGCCGAGGAGACCGCCCTGGCCCTGCGCAGCTACCTGCCGGCGGAGGACGTCGCCGTCATGCCCGCCTGGGAGACCCTGCCCCACGAGCGCCTCTCGCCGCGCGCCGACACCGTCGCCCAGCGCCTGTCCGTCCTGCGCCGCCTGGCCCACCCCGAGGAGGGCGGGGCGATCCGCGTCCTCATCGTCCCCGTGCGCGCCCTGCTGGCCCCCGTCATCGCCGGGCTCGGCGAGCTCGAGCCCGTCCAGCTGGCCCCCGGTCTTGCCGTCGGCCTGGAGGAGACCGCACGCCGCCTGGAGGCCGCCGCCTACACGCGCGTCGACATGGTCGAGTCCCGCGGCGAGTACGCCGTGCGCGGCGGCATCCTCGACGTCTTCCCGCCCTCCGAGCCCAGGCCGGTGCGCGTGGACTTCTTCGGCGACGAGATCGACGAGGTCTCCTCCTTCGCCGTCGCCGACCAGCGCACCATCGAGACGCTGGGCGCCGTCACCGCCACCGCCTGCCGCGAGCTGGTCCTCACCGATGCGGTGCGCGAGCGCGCCGCCGCCCTGGTCGACGCCGTCCCCGGCGCCGCCGACATGCTGGAGAAGATCAGCCAGGGCATCGCCGTGGAGGGCATGGAGTCCCTCGCCCCGGTCCTGGTCGACGCGATGGTCCCGCTGCTCGACCTCGTCGGGGACCGGCTCACGGTGCTGCTGGAGCCCGAACGGGTGCGCAAGCGCGCCGAGGACCTCACCGCCACCACCACTGAGTTCCTCGCCGCCGCCTGGACCTCGGCGGCCTCCGGCGGCACGGTCCCCGTCGACCTGTCCGCCGCCGCCTTCGCCCACCTGGCCGAGGCCCGGGCCCTGGCCCTGTCCTCCAACCGCGGCTGGTGGTCCTTCACCGCCCTGGCCGCCGGCCCCGAGACCACCCGCCTGGACCTCAGCGACCCGCGCACCTACCGCGGCGAGCTCGAGCGGGCGGTCGCCGACCTGGGCCGGCTGGCCCGCCAGGGCTGGACCGTCGTCGTGGCCACCGACGGGCCCGGACCCGGCCGGCGCATGGCCCAGCTCCTGGGCGACGGCGACGTTCCCGCCCGCATCGTCGACCAGCTCTCCGAGGTCACCGAGCTCGGCCGCGACGGCGACTGGACTCCTGACCCGGCCGCCCCCGCCGATGAGACCGACGGATCGGCCGGCGCCGACACGCGACCCGGCCCGGGTGACGGCGTCGTGCGCGTCACCCAGGCCAGCGCCGGCCACGGCTTCCTCGCCGAGGGGCTGCGCCTGGCCCTCATCGCCGAGTCCGACCTCACCGGGCGCGCCTCGGCCGGCCCCCGCGAGCGCCGCAGCCTGCCGGTCCGCCGCGCCCGCCGCTCCGTGGACCCCTTGTCCCTGCACGCCGGGGACCTCGTGGTCCACGCCCAGCACGGGGTGGGCCGCTTCATCGAGCTGAGCCGGCGCACCGTGGGCGGGGCCCGCTCGTCGGCCACCCGCGAGTACCTCGTCATCGAGTACGCGCCCTCCAAGCGCGGCCAGCCCGGCGACCGTCTCCTGGTGCCCACCGACGCCCCTGGACCAGGTCACCAAGTACGTCGGCGGCGACAGCCCCTCCCTGAGCAAGATGGGTGGCGCCGACTGGGCCAAGACCAAGTCCAAGGCCCGCAAGGCCGTGCGCGAGATCGCCGGGGAGCTCGTGCGCCTCTACGCCGCCCGCGCCGCCACCACCGGCCACGCCTTCAGCCTCCGACACCCCTGGCAGACCGAGCTGGAGGAGGCCTTCCCCTACACCGAGACCCCCGACCAGCTCTCCACCATCGACGAGGTCAAGGCCGACATGGAGAAGACCCAGCCGATGGACCGGCTCGTGTGCGGCGACGTCGGCTACGGCAAGACCGAGATCGCCGTACGCGCCGCCTTCAAGGCCGTCCAGGACGGCAAGCAGGTCGCGGTCCTGGTGCCCACGACCCTGCTGGTGAGCCAGCACGCCGAGACCTTCACCGAGCGCTACGCCGGTTTCCCGGTGACCGTGGGGGCCCTGTCCCGCTTCCAGGACGCCGCCGAGTCCGCCAAGGTGCTCGAGGGCCTGGAGAAGGGGACGGTGGATGTCGTCGTCGGCACCCACCGCCTCATCACCGGCCAGGTGAGGTTCAAGGACCTGGGCCTGGTCATCATCGACGAGGAGCAGCGCTTCGGGGTGGAGCACAAGGAGACCCTCAAGGCGCTGCGCACCAACGTGGACGTCCTGTCCATGTCCGCCACCCCGATCCCGCGGACCCTGGAGATGGCGGTCACCGGCCTGCGCGAGATGTCCACCCTGGCGACGCCGCCCGAGGACCGCCACCCGATCCTCACCTACGTGGGCGCCTACGAGACCAAGCAGGTCTCCGCCGCGATCCGCCGCGAGCTGCTGCGCGAGGGGCAGGTGTTCTTCGTCCACAACCGGGTCGAGGACATCGACGCCACCGCCGCGCGCCTGGCCGAGCTGGTGCCCGAGGCGCGCGTGGCCACCGCCCACGGGCAGATGAACGAGCACCAGCTGGAGGCCGTCATCGACTCCTTCTGGCGCAAGGAGACCGACGTGCTCGTGTGCACCACGATCGTGGAGACCGGGCTGGACGTGTCCAACGCCAACACCCTCATCGTCGACCGCGCCGACCGCATGGGCCTGTCCCAGCTCCACCAGCTGCGCGGGCGCGTGGGGCGCGGCCGGGAGCGGGCCTACGCCTACTTCCTCTACCCCTCGGACAAGCCGCTGACCGAGACGGCCCTGGAGCGCCTGCGCACCATCGCCACCAACACGGACCTCGGGGGCCGGGATGCAGGTGGCCATGAAGGACCTGGAGATCCGCGGCTCGGGCAACCTGCTCGGCGGCGAGCAGTCCGGGCACATCGCCGGGGTCGGCTTCGACCTGTACGTGCGCATGGTCTCCGAGGCCGTGGCCGCCTACAAGAAGGCCCTGGCCCGCTCCGGGAAGGCCGGGGCCGACGCGTCGGCTTCGAGGAGGGCGACGACGAGGGACGTCGAGCTGCGCATCGAGCCTGCCCGTGGACGCCACCGTCCCGGAGGACTACATCCCCCACGAGCGCCTGCGCCTGGAGGCGTACACGAAGTTCGCGGCGGCGCGCTCGGGCGAGCAGGTCGACGACGTCCTGGAGGAGCTGGCCGACCGCTACGGTCCGGTGCCCGAGGGCGACCGCCCGCCTGGCGGCGCTGGCGCGGCTGCGGGCCCCTGGCCGCCCGAGCTGGGGGTGCGCGAGATCGTCGCCCAGGGAAAGTCGGTGCGCTTCGCCCCGGTGGACCTGCCCGAGTCGGCGCGCATGAAGGTCACCCGCCTCTACCCGGGGACCGTGCTGAAGCCCGCCACACGCACCATCGTGGTGCCCGCGCCGGGCACCAACCGCATGGGTGGGGCGGCCCTGTCCGGTGAGGAGGTCGTGCGGTGGGCCGAGGTGCTCCTGCACGCCGTCGTCGAGGGCGATGCCGCCTACGAGACCGAGGCCACCACCTACCGCAAGCGCCGCTGACGGCCTGGATCCTCTACTGCCGGATCCCGCCACTGCACGAGGGGGCTGGGGAGGGGCAGGTGTACTCCACGTGAGGCCGGGGGTACCGTGCAGTACAGAACAACCCCTGGCCAGTGCGTCCTGACCCACGGGTGAGGAACTGTATTCGTATCTTGGGATTCGCTGGGCAGTGCGAAGGCTGTGGCTGCCTCGAATCAATCCTCCTGGAAAGCACTCGCTTTGCGCAGCGCGACGTGAATTGCAATCGTAGTGCATGCGGCGAATAGTGCCGACACTATCCCGGGAAGCAAGTAGCTTCCTGTTGATTTGACTAAGATGCCTCCGGTAAGTGATGCGAAGAACATGGCGGAATACTGTGTTGAGCCATTGAGGGCGAGCGCAGTTCCGCGGATGCGTGGCTGAGTTCACTCACCAGGGTTGTCAGCGCCGGCTGGCCGACACCAATGCAGAAGCTCCATGCGATATGAGCCAGTACAACCGGGAGTGTATGGGGGGCTGTTAGTACAAGCGTGAGAACGCTTAGGGCTGCTCCGGAGGCTGTTAGGGCCATGAGTATTTTGATTCCTATAAGCCTGATAAATCTTCCTCCGGCGATGGATCCTGCAACGCTTGCTATTCCGGCGCCAAGTATCACGAGAGCAATATCTCTCTCGCGGAGGCTCAACTGTAGGCTGTAAAAGTTTCCGATACTGGCGAAAATGGTCTGCAATCCCGCGTTTCCAGCAGAATGTTGCCGCTAAAGTCGTTAGTAGGACCGGGGTTTGAAGTGCTGCTTTAAGCATTCTTGCCACTGCCTTGGCGGGAGGGGTGGCAATGTCGTGTGATGGTTTGGTTTCGGGGATTGTGGTGACGGTCGCTGCGGTGGCCGCAAGTCCAGTTGCGGCTATAATTCCGAAGGTCCATCGCCAGGACGTGATATCGGAAAGATAGGTTCCCAGGGGGACTCCGACGACAGTTGAAGCCAGTAGCATTGCCATGACATTTCCTATAGTTTTTCCTCGAGATTCTGGCGGGATATTGTCTCCTATGAGAGAGAATATGGAGGGCATGATCATTCCTCCACCTATCCCTGCGATGCATCTCATTGCTATGGTTGGCCACCAGGATGTTGTGAGTCCTGTCAGCAGGGTTCCGATACTGAATACTGTGAGACCAAAAACTAAGACAGTTTTTTCTGCCGACCCTGTCTGAAAGGGCGCCGAATAGAGGTGAGAATAGAAAGTAGGCAAGTGCGTACGATGATACAAGTAGGCTGCCTATGTGATTGGATGCGTCCAAATCATCCATAATGGTGGGTGCGATCGGTGCGACTACCATTGAATCATCCGACAATGAAGGCGCATAATCCTAGTGTTGGAGTTGGGGAGTGATGCTTTTGAGGTTTGAATGAATCGTCATTATGGTCTCCAGTGTTGAAGAAATGGTACTTCGGTCGGCTGGTCGCGGATGTTGTTTGTTTGTGGTGTAGTTGATTCAGTTTTATCGCGCTCGACTGGGGGAATTTATCTATTTTGGTGGTGCTGTTCTTTTCGATTGTTGGTTGAGGGTGAGGGGTGCTGAATCCGCTGGCGTTCAGGGTTTGCGGTGGTGATGTTGGGGGTGTTCAGTGCCGACCGGGGGTGGTTCGGGTTCGGTGGTGATGCTCGAGACTGTCGATGATCGACGTTCGACGAACATCGATCATGTCGGCGACTGTACACTCGGCACCATGGCTCGCGCGACACATCCGGATATTGAGACGGTGAAGCTCCCCGATGTCCTGCATGCGCTCGCCGATCCGATCCGGCTCGGACTGGTGCGACTGCTCAGCGATGGTGAGGAACGGGCGTGGGGTCAACTGGATGCGCCCATAGCTCCGAGCACCCTGAGTCATCACCTCAAGGTCCTGCGGTCGGCGGGAATCACTCGAACCCGCATGGAGGGGAACCGGTGCTTCGTTCGTCTTCGGACCGATGATCTCAATGAGCAGTTCCCGGACCTGATGGAGACTGTGCTGGCACTTGCTTCCGGGCCTGACTCGGGGCTGAGGCGGGTGGGGCTCAAGGATGAGAGGGATGAAGCCTGAGGCGGCACCTGATTGGGTGTCGGATGGTTTCTGATGTAGCCAGCCTGTGCCGTTCCGGCTGCGTGCGTCGTCGCGGGTGGAACGGTAGGGTCGGGGCAGAAATGTCTGTGACACCATGTCGCCCTCCGGCGTCGTCCCCTCCAGGAGCAGACCGTGACCCGAAGCCTTGCCGCACGCACGCGCGTCCTCGCCGCCAGCGCTGCACTCCTCCTCGCCGTCGGGGCGCTCGCCGGCTGCTCCGACCACCCCGGTCAGGCGGCCGACATGCACTACACCGGCCTGGACGGGGCCAGGCACTCCGTCGTCGTCAGTGAGAAGGACATCGACGTCGTGGCCAAGGAGATGGCCTCCGCTCCCGCCCAGACGGGCCAGGAGCGTCTGGGCTCGAAGCGCTCCGAGATCGCCAGTTCCCTCATCGCGGCGCCCATCCTGTCTGAGGTCGCTCAGGCCCACGGCCTGACCATCACTGATGCGCAGATCGTGCACTGGCCAAGGAGCAGCTGGGCTTCGAGCCCCGCAAGGCGACAACGATCACCTACCTGCGGTCGAAGGTCATGGGCAGCCAGTTCGAGAAGCTCCACCAGCAGTCGCAGCAGGCTCAGCCCGTCTTCGCCGACCTGAGGAAGGTCTACGGCACGCTCGACGGCGACCTCTCCCCGCGCTACCCCACTGAGCGCCCGGTCTGGTGGACCCAGACCGATCCCAGCCTTGAGTCCGCCAACAGCCCCCTCGGAGGCGGCCTGCAGCAGGCGCCCCAGCAGCAGCCCCAGCAACAGCAGCAGGCCCCCCAGCAAGGTGGCCAGCAGCCCCAGCAACAGGCCCCACAACAGGGTGGCGGCCAGCAGCCCCAGCAGCAGGCCCCCCAGCAGGGCGGTCAGCAGCCCGCCGACTCCGGCCAGACCGACGGACAGGGCGACACCGGTCAGGCCAACGGCGCAGCGGGTGAGGACGGCCAGGGCGCCGACCAGGCCGAGACCAACGGCCAGTAAGAGGTCCGTCAGGGCCACCAGGACGACGGCGGAACCGAGGGGTCGCCGTCGTCCAGTGTTTCTCGCCGGGCGTGAACACTGTGCATTCCTCAGGACCATGGCCCTCGTGGTGGGGATGTCGGCCCGCTAGGCTGATCCTGCATTCGGCAGTCGCGCGCGAGCGTGCCCGACGCCGACGACCTCATCACGATCCCCTCAGCAAGGAGCACCAAGTGGCCCTCATCGAGAACGTTCACGCCCGCGAGATCCTCGACTCCCGTGGCAACCCGACCCTTGAGGTCGAGATCCTCCTGGAGGACGGTGCCTCTGCTCGCGCCGCCGTCCCCTCGGGCGCCTCCACCGGTGCCTTCGAGGCCGTTGAGCTGCGCGACGGTGACAAGGACCGCTACGGCGCCAAGGGCGTGGAGAAGGCCGTCGACAACGTCAACGACGTCATCGCCCCCGAGATCATCGGTTTCGACGCCGCTGACCAGCGCGGCCTCGACCAGCTCATGATCGAGCTCGACGGCACCCCCAACAAGGGCAAGCTCGGCGCCAACGCCATCCTCGGCGTCTCCCTGGCCGCCGCCCAGGCCTCCGCCGAGTCCGCCGGCCTGGACCTGTTCCAGTACGTCGGCGGCCCCAACGCCCACGTCCTGCCCGTGCCCATGATGAACATCCTCAACGGCGGCTCCCACGCCGACTCCAACGTGGACATCCAGGAGTTCATGATCGCCCCCATCGGCGCCCCCACCTTCCGTGAGGCCCTGCGCATGGGGGCCGAGGTCTACCACGCCCTCAAGGCGGTCGTGAAGGAGCGCGGCCTGTCCACCGGCCTGGGCGACGAGGGCGGCTTCGCCCCCAACCTCGACTCCAACCGCGAGGCCCTCGAGCTCATCGTCGAGGCCATCGAGAAGGCCGGCTACAAGCCCGGCAAGGACGTGGCCCTGGCCATGGACGTCGCCTCCTCGGAGTTCTTCGACGAGAAGACCAAGACCTACCAGTTCGAGGGCGAGGCCCGTGACAACGCCTTCATGGTCGACTACTACGAGAAGCTCGTGAAGGACTTCCCGATCGTCTCCATCGAGGACCCGCTCTCCGAGGACGAGTGGGACGACTGGAAGGCCCCTGACCGACAAGATCGGCGACAAGGTCCAGCTCGTCGGCGACGACTTCTTCGTCACCAACCCCGAGCGCCTCGCCAAGGGCATCAAGCTCGGCGCCGCCAACGCCCTGCTGGTCAAGGTCAACCAGATCGGCTCCCTGACCGAGACCCTCGAGGCCGTCGAGATGGCCCACCGCGCCGGCTACAAGTCCATGACCTCCCACCGCTCCGGTGAGACCGAGGACGTCACCATCGCCGACCTGGCCGTGGCCACCAACTCCGGCCAGATCAAGACCGGCGCCCCCGCCCGCGGCGAGCGCGTCAACAAGTACAACCAGCTCCTGCGCATCGAGGAGGCCCTCGGCGACGCCGCGGTCTACGCCGGCGCCGGCGCCTTCCCCCGCTTCCAGGCCTGAGCCTGACGGCGACCTGCCGACGTCGAGCCGCTGACTGACGCGACGGCTCAGCCACGACTCGACGACGACGCACCCACCGCTTCGGGGCAGACGGGTTCTCCCGCCTGCCCCGAAGTGTCGTCTGCGTCCGTGTCGCCGCATTCGCGGCCACGCGGAAGCAGTCCAGTGCTCGCGGGCTGCTTCCCGGGGTGCAGTCCTCGAGGCCCGGTATGCGCCCACCAGGGGCGATTCATGACCGAACCGTGAGCAACGCGCCCGGTGGGGTGCGCTATCACGTGCGCCCCGGTGAGGCAGGATGCCGGTATGACTCCACGCCGCCCCTCCTCCAGCCAGTCCGGGACGCGTCGCGTTGCCGGCGGCGCCCGGCCCCGTCAGGTCCCGGCCGAGCGGGCGGCATCCGCGACCGGATCAGGTTCCGGCTCGTCCGACTCCCGGTCCCGGGGCCTGCCGACGACGGCGCCCGAGCGCGCCTGCCGCCCAGGGTCGTCATCCTGGCGGTCGTGTGCCTGCTGGCCTTCGTCGTCATCTTCACCTCCCTGCGCGCCTACCTGTCCCAGCAGGCCCAGTACGACGCCGTCGTCGACAGGATCAAGGCGGCCTCCGACACCTCCACCACCCTGGAGAACGAGCTGGCCCAGTGGAAGGACGACACCTACGTGCGGTCCCAGGTGCGTGAGCGCCTCGGCTACGTCATGCCCGGCGACACCAGCTACGTCGTCGTCGGCGCGGACTCCATGAAACAGACTGAGGCCGGCGGCGGGGCCACCGCATCCTCCCAGGACGCCCCCTGGTACCAGAAGCTCCGAGACTCCTCGCGGGCCGCCGGCCAGGCCGGCAACGCCGCACCGGCAGGATCGAACGGCAGCGCGGACGGCAAGACCCTCAACCCCACCCAGAAGGATCTGCCGACCGGAGAGCCCAACCAGGCGCCGTCGGATCCGCCCAAAACCACGCCGAAACCGGCCGCCACCCCGCAGACGAAGGAGACCCCGTGAGCCCCACCCCTGAGACGCAGGCGAAGGAGTCGGTGTCGTCGGCCGACCTCGAGGCCCTGGCCGACCAGCTGGGGCGGGTGCCGCGCGGAGTCGTCGCCATCGCGGCCCGCTGCGTGTGCGGGCGCCCCACCGTGGTGCGCACCGCCCCGCGCCTCGACGACGGCACCCCCTTCCCGACCAGCTACTACCTCACCCACCCGGCCGCCGTGAAGGGCTGCTCCACCCTGGAGGCAGAGCACCTCATGGAGACCTTCAACGCCGACCTGGCCGCCGACGCCGACCTGGCCGCCGCCTACGCCGCCGCCCACGCCGACTACCTGGCCCGTCGCGCCGAGCTCGGGCAGGTCGCCGAGATCGAGGGAGTCTCCGCCGGTGGCATGCCCACGCGCGTCAAGTGTCTCCACGCCTGCTCGGGCACACCTTGGCCGCCGGGGCCGGCGTCAACCCCATCGGCGACCGCACGCTGGAGGCTCTGCGCGAGCGCGGACTGTGGGATCCTGAGCGCTGCTTCTGCTGAACAGCGGGGACGTCCTGGTCGCAAGAGCCTCGATCGCCGGGGGCGCGATCGCGTGCCGGGGGCGGCTGCGGCCCCCCTCGTGGCCGTGCCTGACGGCCCTGGGGGCGGCCCCTTAAGGTACGTCCAGGAGCCCTCAGGCACGACCGCACTTTCACCCGTCCTGCTCTCACCTTGCCGACCCAGCCCAGGAGGCCGCCGCCATGACCCGCGTCGCCGCAATCGACTGCGGCACCAACACCATCCGCCTCCTCATCGCCGAGGCCGACCGCGACCACTCCGGCCGCCCCCGCCTGGAGGTGCTGCGCCGCCGCAACGAGATCGTGCGCCTGGGCCAGGGCGTGGACCGCACCGGCCTGCTCGACCCCGAGGCCCTCGAACGCACCCTGGCCGCCGTGGCCTCCTATGCTGCCGACTGCACCGAGCTGGGCGTCGCCCCCGGGAGAGACGTGCGGCGCTTCGTGGCCACCTCCGCCACCCGTGACGCCCGCAACCGAGAGGACTTCGTGGCCGGGGTGAGCCGCCTGCTGGGCATCGAGCCCGAGGTCGTCAGCGGCCAGGAGGAGGCCCGCCTGTCCTTCTCCGGCTCCCTGCTGGGCGCCCGCGGGGGAGAGGACGCCGAGGCACCGGGCCAGGGACAGGGCGAGTGCGCGCCGGCGCCACGACTCGTCGTCGATCTCGGGGGCGGCTCCACCGAGCTGGTCCTGGGCGTGGACGAGCCCAGCGCCGCCATCAGCCTGGACACCGGCAGCGTACGCATCACCGAACGCTTCCTGGCAGGCGGCGTCACCCCCGAGTCCGAGGCCGCCGCCCGGGCGGAGGTGCGCGGCCTGCTCGACGAGGCCGAGCGGGTCGTCGACCTGTCCGCCCCCGGGCGGCTGGTCGGCCTGGCCGGCACCATCACCACCGTCACCGCCCACGCCCTGGACCTTCAGGCCTTCGACCCGCAGGCCCTGAACGGCGCCGATCTGAGCCCTGAGACGGTCCTGGCCTCCTGCGAGGCGATCATCCACTCAACGGCCGAGCAGCGCGCCTCCTGGGGATACCTGGCCCCCGGTCGCCGCGACGTCATCGCCGCCGGCGCCGTCGTATGGAGCGAGGTCGTCTCCCGCGTGGTGGAGCGGACCACCGCCGTCGGGCGCCCGCTGGAACGGGTCACCACCAGCCTCTACGACATCCTCGACGGCATCGCCCTGTCGCTCGTGCCCGAGCAGGCGCCGACCGAAGAGGCCCGGGCGTGAGCGTGACGTCGCTGACCTGGGGCGGGCGCCGCATCCTCGGCCCCGGTGGTCTGCCCGCGGTGGCCGTCTCCCTGACCGGGCCGACCGTCGCCCACGCGCGGGCCCAGGCCCGCAGCGCCATCGACGCCGGCGCCGACGTCCTCGAGCTGCGCGTCGACCTGCTTGAGGAGGTCGACGCCCTGGTCGCCTCCGCCAAGGCCACCGGTGCGCAGCCGCCCGCCTCCGATCCGCTGGACGCGGCCACCGCCGCGGCCCAGACCCTGGAGTGCCTGCGGGGTCTGGGTGATGCTGTCAACGCTGCCGACGGAGCCCCCCTGCTGCTCACCTGCCGCACCGCCGCCGAGGGGGGCCGGGCCCACCTGGACGACGCCGCCTACGGCGCCCTCCTTCGCTCCGTCCTCGACGAGCTCGCCGACTGGGTGCCCGAGCGCCGCCCGGCCGCCATCGACGTCGAGGTCCAGCGCGGCTGCCTGAGACGGGTCTGCGAGCAGGCCCATGAGCTGGGGATCGACGTCGTCGCCTCCTTCCACGACTTCGAGGCCACGCCGCCCGATGAGGTGCTTGAGGAGGTACTGGCCCGCATGGCCTCCGAGGGGGCCGACCTGGCCAAGATCGCCGTATGGCCCACCAGCGCCGCCGATGTCGCCCGCCTCCTGGGTGTGTGCGCGCGGGCCACGGCGGGCAGGGGAGAGGGCACCGGCCCGGGTGTGCCCGTGGCCGCCATGTCCATGGGGGCGCTCGGGGCGGTCAGCCGCGTGGCGCCGGCCTTCGGGTCGGCGCTGACCTTCGCCGTCGTCCCCGACGAGCAGGGAGAGGCCCAGGCCTCCGCCCCCGGCCAGATGCCGATCCAGGACGTGCGCCGCTGCCTGGAGCTGCTGCGGGCCTGAGCGATGCCCCGCGCCCGCGCGGTCGTAGGGTAGCTCGTGCGTTCGAGGGGTAAAGGGTACGACCGCGACCCCTACGGTACGAACGCGTGGAGCCCGGCGGGAGCTAGATGTCGAGCCTGCGCAGGAGCCCGGCCGGTGGAAGGGCCCCGTCCTCGATGTAGGCGCGGAAGACGGGCGCAGCCTGCTCACCTGTGAAGACCTCCTCAGGGTGCAGACGCAGGGAGAAGGGCTCGGGACTCCCGTTGTCCCAGGTGATCGTGGTCCACATTCCGGGGTCGACGACGGGCTCACGGGCCACGGCATAGTGCTCGTAGGAGTCGTCCTCGTGGGTCACGCGGATCTCAACGCTCATGGCTGCCGAGGAGCCGCCGCACTGGATGAAGGTGGCTCGCGCCGGGGAGGATTCCGGGACGTCGTCCATATGCGTCATTCCGTCGGGCAGTGCCCACACCACGACGGCGAAGTGCCTCTTGCCGTCCAGGTAGTTGGGTGAGGTGAGCTTACGGACGACCTCATCGGCAATGAGCTGCGGGGTCTGGGGCTGCAGGAAGACGTCGATGGGGCCGTTCCTGCCGACGATGTACTCGGCGAAGTACCTCATGGTCTGCTTTCTGGTAGTCGATGAAGGGGGGGCCACCAATAGTGCGAGGCGACGCTGGTGGGTTCGTGGCCGTTGTCCTCCGGATGATCTCAGTTCCGCGCTCCGTGCGTGCTCCCGTGACCGGGGCATGGGGACAAGTGCCCGCCGCCGACCGCCGTGGTCACGGGCCCTCGTCGCACCGCGTGAGTAGGCTTCGCTGCACCCGCGGCGCCTTGTGACAGGTCGGATCGCGGGCGGAACCGGGAATGAAGGAGGGGCGAGCATGGCCGACTACGGGCGGCGCGGCGTCGTCGGCATGGGCCTGGTTGGTGCAGTAGCACTGTCGCTGGGCGGTTGCGCCTCAGCGCAGGAGGGGCGGCCGCGGCCGGGTTCGACGCCGACGTCGGATGGCCGTTTCGCGAGCTTCACCGAGTACGTCCCCGACAAGCTGGAGATCCGGACCGATCTGGGACGCCTCGACAGGCGCATGCCGGGCATCACGATCTCCTCAGCCCACTGGGTGGCGCAGTACTGGCAGGAGGAACGCGAGCTCCTGCCCGCGCCGGACCGCCCGATATGGATACACGGGGTGATGACACTCGAGCCTGCCAGCACCCGGGCGCTCGCCGAGGCCTCGACCGGAAAGGCCGATCCGCTCCCGGGCATCTACCCCGACCTGCACCAGTACGTCCCCAAGGGCAAGGTCTTCACCACGGTCCCGGAGGAGAAGGCCGAGGAGATCCTCGACGTCGAGCACATGATTCAGGACGATCCGAACGCCCATGGATCAGACGGTGTCGGGGTGGATCAGGCGGCGGTCTGCGCCGACGCCAACCTCCTGATCCTCATGGCCAACGAGCACATATTCTGAACCTCCGGCCGAGGCGCAGGCCGATGCCTCCGCGCGTTCGTCGGGTAGGTCGCGCGTTCGTACCTTTAACCCTCTGTACTGTCTCCTCACTTCTGAGACGTATGAGTATCAGGACTGCTGAAGCACTCGCTCGGGCAGAGGCTCGGGGCGGGCTGGTGGTCCTGGAGCGGATGGTGTGCTGAGGGAAGAGGCATGATGGGGCATTGGTGTCCATGGCGCTGACATCAGCCCTGCACCGACGCCGCACCTCGAAGAGAAACCGCAGGATTCCAACGATCCCCGTCGAGAGCTTTGGTGGAGGGCTCGTTGATGTCAGCGCTGTGGACACCGAGCCGCGGGCCTGCTCGACTCCGCGGTGTCTAGGCGGCGGGCCGGCCTCGCCTTGCTATGCCTGCCCCCTTCAGGCTCTCGTGCTGGGGCCTGGAGGTCATGGTTCAACACCGGTTCCGGCCCACTCCCGCCCCGAGTCGGTTTACTCCGCGAGGGTCGGGATCCACTGGCCAAGGGTTGTCCGTACTGCACGAAGGCCCCAGGCAACCCATCCCACCCCCGTCTCATATTTCATAACATCCGAAACTCCCAGACGTCGTGAGACAACGCAGTACCTTCCACCCTCGAACGCGCGCCCTCAGGGGCAACCGCGCGAGCCGGTCGCTGGCTCTGGTGCAGAGGGGCCAGATCTGGTCGGTGTGTCGTAGTCGGTATGTCAGGTGTCCAACGGGGTCAGGACGGCGATCCTCCAGTCGCTACCGCTGCGGACGAGCTGGTAGAGGAGTCGCTCACTCGGCACGCCGGCGTCGTGGGTCCAGGTGACGTCGGCCCAGATGCTGTGCCCGGTCTCGGCAACGATTCTGATGGTTGCGTGAGTGGTGGAGACGCCATCGTACTGGCCGAACGCCCCGGAGAAGAACTGCTCGGTCTGTGAGGCCTCGGAGACAGCGATGGGGTGATCGGGGAACTCGATCAGCGCGGGCACGGCGTAGTGCTCGGCGATGGCCTTGGCGTCTCGGTCGAGCAGGGCGTGGGTGTAGGAGTCGAAGAACTGCTGCGCGATAGTGCTGTTGGTCATGGCGTCCACGCTACGCACAAACCCGGACAGGCCGATGTCATGGTTACGATGAGTCCATGAACTCGTCTGCAGGACGGGCGTCCGCAGCCTCACGTGACCCGTACCTGACCCTGCGGCGGGTGGAGCGCCAGCAGCACCTCATTGAGCGACTGCATACCAGCTCGAGCCGGCTCACCCTCAGTCGTCTCGCCAACGAGTGGGTGTGACGGAGCGGACCGTTGCCCGCGACGTCGAACGACTGCGCCACTCCGGTGTGCCGATCACGGTCGTCCCCGGCCGAGGCGGTGGTGTCAGCATCGAGCGCGCCACCCCGTCAGGGCGCGTCGAACTGGACCTTCCGGAGATCGCCGCCCTCATGGCGAGCCTCGCCGCCCTCGGACCGAGCGCCAGCGAGTCCGCGGCCTCCGCGATGCGCAAAGCTCACCGCCGCCCTCCGTCCTGGGTAGCAGCCGCCGTCCGTGCGGCCGTGATCGCAAGAGGTTGTGTCAACGTCATCGAGGCCACCGCGACTCGTAGCGGCAGGTGGGGCGCCTCACCGGCTGCGCGGCTGTTCGCCCGGCCTGCCCATGCCGTAGTCTTGCCCACGTTGCCCCGGCGAGGGACGCGCCAGCAAGGCGCGCATCCGTGATCGACGTGGTGGTACCTGGCGGTACTGCGCGTTGTCGCGCCCAGCCGGACCACCATCAGCCGCGGGGCACCGAGCCCCGCCTCATCCGCAAGGAGAGCCACATGGCCAACAACGCCATCACCCTCAAGGCCCAGGACCGCACCGACTTCGGCAAGGGCTCCGCCCGTCAGGCCCGCCGCGCCGGCCAGGTCCCCGTCGTCGTCTACGGCCACGGCACCGAGCCCCGCCACCTCCTGCTCGAGGAGCACGCCACCCGCCTGGCCCTGCGCAGCAACGACAACGCCCTGGTCGAGTGGACATCGCCGGCGGCGAGACCCTTCTGGCCCTGGCCAAGGACGTGCAGCGCCACCCCATCCGCCTCGGCGTGCAGCACGTCGACTTCCTCCTGGTGAACCGCAACGAGCGCGTCGACGTCGAGGTCCCGGTCACCGTCATCGGTGAGGCCGCCCCCGGCACCATGCACATGATCGAGGCTGTCACCGTCATGGTCTCCGCCCCGGCCGTCTCCGTGCCCGAGGCCATCGAGGTCGACATCACCGACGTCGCCGCCGGCACCGTCCTGACCATCGCCGACATCACCCTGCCCAAGGGCGTCGAGGCCGTCTCCGACGCCGAGACCGCCGTGGTCAACGTGGCCAACGAGCACGCCGTCGCCTCTGAGGTCCCCGAGGTCGTCCCCGCCGAGGGTGACGCCGAGGCCGAGTGAATCGCGCGTGACTGACATGTCCCGCCATGACGACGTGCCGGCAGGCGCCTCCCGCACCACCCGTGCCGCCCGCGCCGGGCTCACCCCGGGGCAGAGTGCATGAGTGAGGCATGGCTCGTCGTCGGGCTGGGGAACCCCGGGACCCGGTACGCCCGCAACCGCCACAACGTCGGCTACATGGTGCTCGACGTTCTGGCCGAGCGCACCGGGTCCCGGTTCTCCCAGCACAAGAAGGCTCGCGCCCGCGTGGCCGAGGGGCGACTGGGCATGATGCCCGGCGGAGCCCCCGGCCCCCGCGTCATCCTGGCCGAGCCCTCGGTGCTCATGAACCTCTCCGGCGGCCCCGTGGCCGGGCTCGTCTCCTACTACGGCATCGACCCCGCCAGCCGCCTGCTCGTCATCCACGACGAGTCGACCTGCCCGCCCACGAGCTGCGCCTCAAGCGCGGCGGCGGCGAGGGTGGTCACAACGGCCTGCGCTCCATCAGCAAGTCCGTGTCCACCAAGGACTATGCGCGGCTGCGCGTGGGCATCGGCCGCCCGCCGGGCCGCCAGGATCCCTCCGACTTCGTCCTGTCCGACTTCCCCGGCCGCGAGCGCGCCGACCTCGGCGTCACCCTGGAACAGGCCGCCGACGCCGTCGAGCAGGTCGTCACGGTCGGTTTCGACGACGCCCAGCAGCGCCTCCACGCCCCCCGCTGACGTGCGGCCGCCTCATCGGGCCGCGTGGAACAGATGCTCTTGGCAACCATCCGCGCTGTTCGTTCCTCACAGCGCTCCCGCCAGGCCCGTCCACACCGTCGAGCACCTGTCCCACCCGACCCCGGTGGACGGTCATCAGGCCATGAGGCCGGTCTCGTAGGCGACGACGACGGCCTGGACCCGGTCGCGCACGTCGAGCTTGGCGAGCACATTGCCCACGTGGGTCTTGACGGTGGTGGCTGAGACGACGAGATGCGCGGCGATCTCCGCGTTCGACATGCCCTGACTCATGAGCACGAGGATCTCCTTCTCGCGCGGGGTCAGCGAGTCGATCCGCGGGTCCGATGAGGGCTGTGCCGCCGCGTTCGAGCTCGGCAGCGAGGCGGCGAACATCTCCAGCATCCGTTGGGTGATGCGCGGTGAGACGACTGCTTCCCCGGAGGCCACGGTGCGGATTGCCTCGGCGAGCTCGGTGGGCCGGGTGTCCTTGAGCAGGAAGCCGGAGGCCCCGGCGCGCAGCCCTGCGAAGGCGTACTCGTCCAGGTCGAAGGTGGTCAGGATGAGCACGCGCGTACCCGGGCAGGCCCGGGCGATGAGCTCGGTGGCCTCAATGCCGTTCATGCCCGGCATGCGCACGTCCATGAGGATGACGTCGGGGTGCAGGGCCTTGGCCTGGGCCAGGGCGGAGGTCCCGTCGGAGGCCTCGCCGACGACGGTGATGTCCTCCTCGGCCTCCAGCACCATGCGGAAGCCCATGCGCATGAGCGCCTGGTCGTCGGCGAGCACGACGCTGATCGGCCCCCTGACCTCGCCGGGGCGCTCCGACTCGTCGGGCTGGAGGGGCTCGCCACTGCTCATAGGGGCGTCTGCCATGAGAAAGTCCCTTCGTCATGCTCGTCCCAGCGCAGGACTGCACGGACTCGCCAACCCGTGGGCGTCGGGCCGGCCTGTACGGTCCCACCATAGACCGATGCGCGTTCCCGCATGCCGATCAGACCCTTGCCGGATCCGTGCATCGGACGTGTGCCGGGGGCTGCCTCGTTGTCCACGGTGAGGACCACGGTGCCGATGTGCCGTTCGACGTCGACGCTGACGGACGGCGTCGTCGGGGCGTAGCGCAGCACGTTGGTCAGCGCCTCCTGGGCGATGCGGAACACGGTGAGCTGGAGCGCCTTGTCCTCCGGCAGTGCCGCCCCCACCCACCGGTAGCTGACGGGCACCCCCGCAGCCACGAAGCGCTTGACCAGCTCGGTGATGTCGGCCTGCTCCGGGGAAGGAGCCAGGGGCAGGTCGCCCTGGGACTGGTCGCCCGCGCCATCGGTGGCCTGCTGGCGCAGACTGGCGATGGGGGCACTGGGCTCGACCGGCGGCACTGTCCCCAGGGGCGCGAACTCGGGCACCGGCAGATCTCGGACCTCCTGCTGGTGGGCCGACGACGATGAGCTCCCAGGGGGTGTTGGGGGCTCCGGGGACTGCGAGGCTCCCGCCGTCCTGCCTTTCAGGTTCCAGTGGGGGAGGCGGGCGGAGTCGGACTGGTCGGGGAGCGGCGCCGCGTCCTGCGTGCCGGCTGAGGAGGCGGAGCCCGACGAGTCCTCCGAGGTGGGGGAGTGCCCCGCGGCGACTGAGGGGTCCTCCCGCAGGACCCCCACGAGGCGGCGGGTGTCGGCCAGGGCACTGCGTCCGGCCTCGGCCAGGGTCTCCATGGCCTGCTTGGCCGTGGCCGGATTGCGCTCCACGGTGGCGGCGGCGCCGTCGGCCATGGTGATCATGACGGCCAGGGAGTGGGCGACGACGTCGTGCATCTCCCGGGCGATGCGACTGCGCTCCTCGGCGGCCGCCAGCAACGCCGCCTGCTCGCTCGCCAGGGCCATCCGGGCCGAGCGCAGCTCCATGGCCTTGAGCCGCAAGCGGGCGGAGCGGGTATTGAAACCGATCACGATGCCGATCAGGATGAGGAGAGCCAACAAGGCGATGTTGCGCAGAAGCTCCCCAACCGACAGACCAGGAGTTGTCAGGCTGAGGTCCAGCATGAGAACCACCAGGGAGATGCCCCCCGCGGTCCATGCGGCAGCCGGCCTGCGGTGCGAGGCGATGGCGCCCAGGGCGAAGGGGAGTGATATCAACCCCATGCCGCTGACACCGATGGCCGCGTACAGCAGCTGCTCCATCGTGAGATGGAAGGCCCGCAGGATTCCAAACTGATAGACCTCCGGGACCAGGAGGATGGCGGCCCAGCTCCATAGAGGGGCGCGTCGGCGAAGTGCCAGCGCGATCCCCAACAGTGCGATCGCGATCAACGCCAGAGGCAGGATGGGATGGGCCTTTACCAGGCTGCTTGGCCGCAGAAGAAACGTGACACCCGCGAAGAAGGCGTATGTAACGACGCCGGCAGCGATGGAGATGTCGATGATCGTCGGATGGCGGTAGTACCACTGCCTGATCGCGCGCAGCAGGCCCCGTGGTTCAGTCTGGAGCTCCAGGTCGTCCTCGTCGGGCATGGTGGTGGCGGCACGGCCGGGCTGGGGGCTGGGCAGCTGGCTGGACATAGGGCTCAGTGTGTCATTCCAGGGGGTCGTGATCGACGTCGACTTGTGCGGCTGAGAGGCCCGCCCCCGAAGATGGGGACTCTTCCTGCCATTGTCGGAGGCGGGGATCGTCGGATCGGGGAAGGGCGTCGTCGGTAGGGAACGGATGAGGGTCCGCAGGAGAGCAGGGTTGGTCAGAACCGCGGGCAGCCCTGCGCCCACCTGGCTCTCGGCGGCCGATGCGGCTGCACTGCCGGGGGAGTCAGCGGCGGAAGAGCCAGACGGGGTGCCGGTGCCGTCTCGAGGTGAGGAGGGGCCGGAGGCCGGGTGGGAGGGAGTGGAGGCTGACATGGGCATCACCTCCGGCTGACGGCTGAGGCCCGCCGGGCTCAGGCGTCGCGCCGGGAGAAGACGAACCAGGCCACGATGAGCGGGATGAGCGCCCAGGCGGCGAAGACCGCGATGGCCTGGCCGTGGGTGAGGAACTGGGCGCCCTGCCCACCCCACTCGGTGATGCGCTGGAACGGGTCGGAGACGGCTTCGGAGACGGTGCTGGGCAGGCAGCCGATGATCTTGTAGATCCATTCCCACTTGCCGGCCGCGAGCTGGAGGGGAGTGGTGATGATGAACAGGAGGGAGACGATCACAGTGATGGTGCCGGCGGTGGAGCGCAGCAGGAAGCCGATGCCCAGGGCCATCAGGGCGATGGCGGCGAAACCAGTCCCGAACCCCAGATGTGGCCGGCGTACTGCGAGTCGGTGAGGGAACCGGCGTGCTCTCCGATGAAGGGCTTGGAGATCGCCCAGGACAGGAATACGGACACCGAGCCCAGCAGGAAGGCGACAACGCTGAGGACCACGGCCTTGGACAGCAGGAGCCGGCCGCGCCTGGGGACGGCGGCCAGGGAGGATCGGATCTGACCGGAGGAGTACTCCCCGGTGATGATGAGGGCCCCTAGGACCGCGACCACGACCTGCCCGAATGTCAGACCGGAGGTGATCATGTCCTTGGCCATGTCCTGGTACTGCTCGGACCGTCCGAAGGCGGCGGTGAGGCCGGCGCCGAATAGAACGGTCAGGGTGATGGTGATGAAGGAGGTGATCCAGGTCGAGCGCAGGGACCAGAACTTGATCCACTCCGCACGTAAGGAGTGCAGGATGGTCTGGCGGCCCCGGATGCGTGGGCCGGCTGGGCGCGGGGCGGTCCCGACGGCGGTGCGCGCCGGGGCTTGGGCTGTGGGGGCGGCAGAGGCATGTGCTGGGATGTGGGTACTCATGGCTGGGCCTTCCGGAGTGAGACGGATGGAGCTGCTGATGGCGGGCACGGTGCGCCGAGGAGGCGCACCTCAGCCCCGGGCGGAGCCCTGAGGAACGGCCTGCTGCATCTGGGCCTGGGACGCGGGATCGGTGCGGTACTCCACGGAGTCGCTGGTCAGGCTCATGTAGGCCTCTTCGAGGCTGGCGCGGATGGTGGTGAGCTCGTGCAGGACGATGCCGCCCTGGGCGGCCAGCTCACCGATGGTCGCGGCGGTGGTCGCGGTGGTCTCCAGGACGTTGGGGGCCACGGGCCGGGCGGCCAGGTTGCGGGAGGCCATCAGCTCGGCGAGCTGTGTGGCCTGAGGGGAGGCCACGCGCACCCGGTCGGTGGTGGCCGAGGCGATGACGTCCTCGACCGGGCCGGCCGTCAGGATCCGGCCGCGGCCGATGACCAGGAGATGGTCCGCGGTCTGCGCCATCTCACTCATGAGATGGGAGGAGATGAACACGGTGCGGCCCTCGCCGGCCAGACGGCGGCAGGTCTCACGCACCCACTTGACGCCCTCGGGGTCCAGGCCGTTGACGGGTTCGTCGAACAGGAGCACGCCGGGGTCGCCCAGCAGGGCTGCTGCCATGCCCAGGCGCTGTCCCATGCCCAGGGAGAAGCCCTTGACGCGCTTCTTGGCCACCGAGGTCAGACCGGTGATCTCCAGGACCTCGTCGACCCGCTTGGCGGGGATGCCGTTGGAGGCGGCCAGCTGGCGCAGGTGACTGCGGGCGCTGCGTGAGCCGTGCAGGCCCTTGGCGTCCAGCAGGGCTCCGACCTCGCACAGGGGGGCCGACAGCTGCCGGTAGGGGCGCCCGTTGATAGTGACCTTGCCGCTGGTGGGCTTGTCCAGGCCCATGATCATGCGCATCGTGGTGGACTTGCCCGCCCCGTTGGGGCCCAGGAAGCCGGTGACGGTGCCAGGCTCGACGGTGAAGGAGATGTTGTCCACCGCCGTCTTACTGCCGTAGCGCTTGGTGAGATTGACTGCCTCGATCATGATGTTCTCTCTTCGACGTGGGCCTCTGACGAGGGGGTGGGTGGGTGGTTCGCCGTGGTCTTTTCGGGGGTTTCTCCTAAGGAGCAACCGGATGGCTTCAGCCCTAGGAGCGCGCCGTCGTGGGCGAATCGGCCGAGGTGACGAACCCGGGCCGGCTGGGGCGGGGTCGACAGGGGAGGAGGGTCCTCCTGGAGGATGAGAACCGATCGGTCGAGGGGAGCCGTGGGAGGTGGCCGAGGAGGCGACGGCGCTCGTCACATGAGTGGGGAGCTCTCCCCTGAGGGCTACGTTGTGAGGGAAATGGGTTCCCCTGACCGTGCTGGGGATGCGCATAATGTGCGCAGTTTCCGGTGCCGGCCCTCGACGGCCGGACCGCACTGCGAGCGGCGGCCTCTCCGGGCCGACGGTCCCAGCCCCCTCAGAGAGGATGAGAGGAACATGTCCAACCCCTTCTTCGACCGAAGCGCCGCCTTCCAGACCGGCGGCCAGGCACCTGGGAGCGCCCCGGCTCAGACGCCCAACGGCTACCCCACGATGCCCGGCTACCAGGCCGGCCAGTACGGCCAGCAGGCGGCCGGCTACGGCCAGTACGGGCAGTACGGTCAGACCGCCAACCAGTACGGCCGGCAGACGGCCGGCTACGGTCAGGTGAGTCCCGAGCAGATGGCCGGCCTGGAGGCCCAGTACCAGGCGCCGTCGGCCACCAACGCGGTCATGCGCCGCATGACCTACGACGACGTCATCATCCGCACCGCCGGTATGTTCGCCGTCATCCTGGCCATGGGCGCCCTGTCCTGGAACCTGGCGACCAGCACCGATGAGGCGGTCGCCGGGCTGAGCTTCCTGGCGATGTTCGGCGGCCTTGTCGGCAGCTTCATCCTCGGCCTGGTCAACACCTACAAGCGGGAGCCCTCCCCGGCCCTCATCCTGGTCTACGCGGCCTTCGAGGGACTGCTGCTGGGCAGCATCTCCGGCTTCATGGAGGCCCGCTACGAGGGCATCGTCGTCCAGGCCGTGCTCGCAACACTGGCCACCTTCGGCGTCATGCTCGTGGCCTACTCCTTTGGTGGCTTCCGGGTCCAGGGCAGGTTGCGCAAGGTGGTGGTCGTGGCCACCTTCGGCTACATGATCTTCAGCCTCATCAACGTCGTCCTCCAGATGACTGGCGCGACCACTGGCGCCTGGGGCCTGCGCTCCCTGACCATCATGGGGATCCCACTGGGCATTCCGCTGGGAATCCTCGGGGTCATTCTTGCCGCCCACTTCCTGGCCATGGACTTCGAGTTCATTGAGAACGGGGTCCGCAACGGGCTGCCCCGACGCTACGCCTGGGCGGGGGCCTTCGGCCTGGTCGTCACCCTCGTGTGGCTCTACGTGGAGTTCCTGCGCCTGCTGAGCTACTTCCGCGACTGAGCTCACGGCGCGGGGCCGGGACCGGTTCGTCCGATCCGGCCTCACGCCACTACCTCGGCTGGGGCCGGGACGCACACCTGCGTCCCGGCCCCAGCCGTGTACGTGGCGGCATTGGGCCTCTTCCGGTCCCAGACGCTGCCAGGCATGTCCGGCGCTGCCCCGAACGCCTGAGCGCCCGGGACTGCGTGACCCGCTCGCCGGGTTCGCGCTGGGCCGAGGCCCGCTGCGGCGTCGAACCGGGGCCCTCGCGTAGGCTCACCGCATGATCAACACCAACATGCCCTCCGTCGAGGGCGCCAAGGGCACGAAGCCCACGCTCACCTTCCCCGGGCCCGAGGCCCCCGAGGGGCTGCAGGTCCAGGTGCTCGACGCCGGCGACGGCCAGGTGGTCGAGGCCGGCGACACGATCGTGGCCAACTACCTGGGCCAGATCTGGGGTGGCGACGTCTTCGACAACTCCTACGACCGCGGCCAGCCGCTGAACTTCCAGGTCGGTGTCGGCATGGTCATCCGCGGCTGGGACGACGGCCTCGTGGGCCAGCGCGTGGGCTCGCGCCTCCTGCTGTCCATCCCCTCCGAGCTCGGCTACGGCGACCGTGGCGTCCCGCAGGCCGGCATCCGCGGCGGCGACACGCTCGTCTTCGTCACGGAGATCCTCGGCGTCATCTGAGCCGAGCTCTCCGGCACTGTCCGCGCGTTCGTACGGTAGGCGCCAGACGCGTACCTCAGGGGTGCGTCCCGGAGCCCTACGGTACGAACGCGCGTCTGCGTACGGCGCCCCGGGGTTGCGATCACTGCGCTAGCCTGGGGGCGGCGCGCTCGCGCCACACCCGGTAGCACGAACTGCACGGTCCGGAGGAAGTCCGGATGACGCCGTCGGGCCACAGGCCCTGCATCCGCCCCGAACTCGTCGTGGGCAAGCGACAACCAGGCGTTCGTCACCTCGGGGATGCCGTTCATCGGTCGCCACGGGGACTCCTGCTGCGCCGGGTGCGATCACTCGCACCCGAAGGAGTCCCATGTCGAACATGTCCGCCTCTGACAGCCGGTCCACCGTCCTCGCCTGCATCTCAGCCCAGTTCACCCTCTACTTCGACGGCCGCTTCTGGGTCGGCGTCCTCGAGCACCATGAACTCCGCCATGGCGGCGACGCGATCAGTCGTGCCATCACGGTGCGGGCGGCACGGCACGTCTTCGGGGCTGAGCCCAGCGACGTCGAGCTCTACGACTTCCTTCTGACTCACGGCGGGGCCCTCATCGACCGGGCTGCGGCTTCTCCTCCGGTACCGGCGTCCAGGCCGGTGGGCTTGTCGTCGACTCCCCGCCCCAACCCCAAGCGCGCCGCCCGGCAGGCCGCCAAGGAGGCAGCTCGGGCGCGCCCATCCACCGCTGCGCAGGCGGCCTTGGCCGCTGCCCGAGAGGAGACCGCGACCCGTACCTCCCGTGACCGGAGTCGTCGTCGTCGCCAGAAGGCGGACGAGGAGTGGGCCCGTCGTCGGGAGCGGGCCAAGCGTCGCCACCGCGGCCGATGACGCAAGCCCGCTGTTCCGCAAATCGCGGCGGTGAGGGCGGCCCCTTGGGGTGCAGGACGGAGGCCCGTGACCGCGCCGGGTCGGCCTTAGCGTGTCTCAGGGACAGGAAGCGGCGCGGCGCCCGGAGCCAACGAGGGCTACGCTATGGCAACACGGCGTCGTGAAGCGCTGGCCATCCCCCTGAGGCCGGCTCCTTGCGACGCCGTTCCAGTCCGTCTGCCCGAGAAGGAATCGCTCATGCCGCAGTACCGCAGTGCCACCTCCACCCACGGCCGCAACATGGCGGGCGCCCGTGCACTGTGGCGCGCCACCGGCGTCAAGGACTCCGACTTCGGCAAACCGATCATCGCCATCGCGAACTCCTTCACCCAGTTCGTCCCCGGGCACGTGGGCCTGCGCGACGTCGGGCGCCTCGTGGCCACCGAGATCGAGGCTGCCGGCGGCCTGGCCAAGGAGTTCAACACCATCGCCGTCGACGACGGCATCGCCATGGGCCACGACGGCATGCTCTACTCGCTGCCCAGCCGCGACCTCATCGCCGACTCCGTGGAGTACATGGTCAGCGCCCACTGCGCCGACGCCCTCGTGTGCATCTCCAACTGCGACAAGATCACCCCGGGCATGCTCATGGCCGCCATGCGGCTCAACATCCCGGCCATCTTCATCTCCGGCGGCCCCATGGAGTCGGGCAAGATGACCGCCGCCGACGGCACCACCCGCAAGCTCGACCTCATCGACGCCATGATGGACGCCGCCGACCCCACGGTCACCGACGAGACCATCAGCGCCATAGAGCGCCTGGCCTGCCCCACCTGCGGCTCCTGCTCGGGCATGTTCACCGCCAACTCCATGAACTGCCTCACCGAGGCCCTCGGCCTGGCCCTGCCCATGAACGGCACCCTGCTGGCCACCCACGCCGACCGCGGCGAGCTCTTCAAGCGCGTCGGCCACCAGATCGTCGAGATCACCCGGGCCTACTACGAGCACGACGACGACTCCGTCCTGCCGCGCTCCATCGCCACCAAGGCCGCCTTCGAGAACGCCATGAGCCTGGACATCGCCATGGGCGGCTCCACCAACACCGTCCTGCACCTGCTGGCCGCAGCCCAGGAGGCCGAGGTCGACTTCACCATGGCCGACATCGACCGCCTCTCGCGCAAGGTCCCCCACCTGGCCAAGGTCGCGCCGTCGACGAACCTCTACCACATCGAGGACGTCCACCGCGCCGGAGGCATCATCGGCATCCTCGGCGAGCTCGACCGCGGCGGACTGCTGGAGACCACCACCTCCAACGTCCTGCGCACCACCCTGGGCGACGAGCTCGCCGCCTATGACGTCGCCCGCCCCGGCCCCGACGGCGTCCCCGGCTCCCAGGTCTCCGAGGAGATCCGCACCGGCTACCTCGCCGCCCCCGCCGGCGTGCGCACCACCGAGATGTTCTCCCAGGCCTCCCGCTGGGAGTCCCTCGACACCGACCGCGCCGGCGGCTGCATCCGCGACATCGAGCACGCCTACTCCGCCGACGGCGGCCTGGCCGTCCTCTTCGGCAACATCGCCGAGAAGGGTTGCATCGTCAAGACCGCCGGCGTCGACGAATCGATCCTGACCTTCTCCGGACCCGCCGTCGTCTTCGAGTCCCAGGAGGACGCCGTCGCCGGGATCCTCGGCAAGCAGGTGTCATCCGGCGACGTCGTCATCATCAGCCACGAGGGACCGCGCGGCGGCCCCGGCATGCAGGAGATGCTCTACCCGACCACCTACATCAAGTCCATGCACCTGGGTAAGGAGTGCGCCCTGCTCACCGACGGGCGCTTCTCCGGGGGCACCTCCGGCCTGAGCATCGGTCACGTCTCCCCGGAGGCGGCGGCCGGCGGACTCATCGGCCTCGTGCGCAGCGGCGACATCATCGACATCGACATCCCGCGCCGCTCCATCTCCGTGCGCCTGAGCGATGAGGAGATCGAGCGCCGCCGGGCCGAGGAGGAGGCCCGCGGCGAGGACGCCTGGACCCCGCACGTGGACCGGCCCCGCAAGGTCTCCGCGGCACTGCGCGCCTACGCGATGCTCGCCACCAGCGCCGACCTGGGCGCCGTGCGCGACCTCAAGCGCCTCGGAGTCAAGTAGTCCGAACGAGCCGGCGGTGATGGCCGGGCTGACTAATTGCATATTTGAAAATCGTTGTCACTCGCATTTAAGGTTTGTGTGTGACAATCGTTCTCAGATCGCTGGTGGTGCGCTCCGGTGGCACAACGCTGGTCGACGGCGTCGCCCTCCGCCTCGCCCCCGGAAGCCGTACCGCCCTGGTCGGTGCCTCCGGGGCCGGCAAGTCCCTCACCTGCGCCGCGCTCGCGGGCACCCTGCCGGCCTCGCTGGAGGTCTCCGGCTCCCTGACCGTTGAGCCCGACGCCGCCGACCTTGACAACGAGCCGCGCGCGGGCTCTGACTCGGGGGACAAGGAAAGCGGCGCCAACCTTCTGGGGCTGCCCGCCGCCCGGCGCCCCCGCGGCAGCCGCATCGCGCTTGTCGCCCAGGACCACTCCACCGCCCTGCACCCGCTCATCGCGGTCGGCCGTCAGATCGCCTTGGCCTCCCAGGCCGCCGGACGCACTCGTAACGATGCCCAGCAGCGCGCCACCGACTACCTCTACGCCGTCGGGCTCGACGAGTCCTTCGCCGACCGCGTCCCCGGGCGCCTCTCCGGAGGCCAGCGCCAACGCGTCAGCCTGGCCCTGGCCCTGGCCGCCGAACCCGCCGTCATCATCGCCGACGAGCCCACCACCGCCCTCGACGTCGTCGCCCGCGCCGAGATCCTCAGGCTCCTGAGCTCCCTGACCAGCCTGCCCGAGGCCCCCGCCCTGCTCCTCATCACCCACGACCTGCCCGCCGCCGCCATCTGCGAGAACATCGCCGTCCTCCACGACGGCGCCATCATCGAGTCGGGCCAGACCCGCTCCGTCCTGACCCGCCCCGAGCACCCGGTCACGGCCGCCATGTGCGAGGCCGGCGCCGAGGAGACCATCGACGGGGCCCTGGCCGCAGCGGGAGCCGCCGCATGAGCGGGCTCGAGACCCGCGGCCTCAGGCGCTCCCACCCGGGGGTGGGCGGCGAGCGGCGCGAGGTGCTGCGCGGCGTGGACCTGAGCCTGGAGCCGGGGGAGAACGTGGCCCTCATTGGGCGCTCGGGATGCGGAAAGACGACGCTGCTGCGCGCCCTGCTGCTGCTCGACTCCCCCGGCCCGGAAGACGCCGGCGAGATCCTGCTCGACGACGAGCCCGTGCGCCGAGGCGGCTCCCGAGCGCTGCGGGCCTTCCGGCGGGCGGTGCAGTACGTCCCTCAGGACGCCGCCGCCACCCTCCACCCACGCCGCTCGGTGCTGGCGCAAGTGACCACCCCGCTGCGCACCCTGGGGGTGGCGCGCGACCGCGAGGAGGCCACCAGTCGGGCCCGCCAAGTGCTGGAGAGACTCGAGATTCGCCGCGAGACCTGGGAGAGCCGGCCCCACGAGATCTCCGGCGGCCAGGCGCAGCGGGTCTCCATCGCCCGCGCCCTGGCCCTGTCCCCTCGCTACCTCCTGCTCGACGAGCCGGTCTCCGGGCTTGACCCCGCCCTGCGTCGCCAGACCCTCGACCTGCTCGCCGCCATCGAGGCCGACCCCGACACCAGTGCGAGCGACGAGGAGGAGCCCGCCGCGAAGGTCGACGCAGTGGTGAGGGAGCGCCCGCCGCCAAGTCCGGCGCGAGTGGCGAGCCGGAACCCGCCCCGGCTGCTTCTGGCGCCGTGCCCGCCCCGGCTGCTTCTGGCGCCGTGCCCGCCCCAGCCCCTGCTGGTGGTGTCGCACGACCTGGCCGCCGTCGCCCGCGTCTGCCAGCGGGCTCTGGTCATGGACGAGGGCGCCGTCGTCGAGGACGCCCCCATGCGCCGCCTCCTGACCGAGCCCACCCACCCGGCCACCCGCGCCCTGCGCGACGCCGTCCCCACCCTGCCGCCCACCACCGACTGACGACCTCCCGACCGATGACACCCCCAACACAGGCCCGAAGGAGATTCCATGTCCTTGCCCAGCCCCGCCGTCACCCGCCGCCAGGTCCTCGCCGCCCTCGGCCTCGGAGCCGGCGCCGCCGCCATCGCCTCCTGCTCGCGCAGCTCGTCGGGCGACGGCCGCATCCGCCTGGCCATGTTCCGCGCCCCCGAGAGCAAGCTCAACCCGCTCACCAACGACGGCTTCAAGCTCGTCCGCTGGTCCTGTGCCGAGAGCCTCACCACGCTCAACGCCGACGGCGACGCCCAGGAGCTGCTCGCCACCTCCTGGAAGCGCGAGGGCGAGACCACCTGGCGCCTCACCCTGCGCGAGGGTGTCACCTTCCACGACGGCACCGCCCTGAGCGCCGAGAACGCGGCCGCCGCCCTCACCTTCGCAGCCACCGCCGCCAAGCCGCCGCACATCCTGGACGGAGTCACGCTCACCGCGAAGGCCGACGGCAAGGACCTCCTCCTGACCACCGCGGTCCCCGACCCCCTCATGCCGCAGCGCTTGTCCAGTCCCCAGCTCGTCATCCTGTCCCCGGCCGCCTACCCCGGCTCCGCCGACGGCGCCATCGACCCCGTCGGCCACGGCACCGGCGCCTTCATCCTCAAGCAGGCCAACGGCTCCTCCGGCGCCACCCTGGAGCGCAACGACAACTACTGGGGCACGAAGGCCACCGCCCCCGGCATCGACGTCACCTACGTTCCCGACGGCTCCGCCCGCGCCAACGCTTTGCGCACTGACACAGCCGACATCGTCGAGGCCGTCCCCGTCTCCCAGGCCGGCAACGTGGACAAGAACCTTCTCCACGAGGTCTCCACCCCGCGCACCTCCACCCTCTACCTCAACACCCGCTCCGGCCCCTTCGCCGACCCGGCCCTGCGAGCCGCCGCCCGCAACGCCGTCGACCCCGCCGCCCTCATCAAGACCGTCTTCGAGGGCCACGCCGACTCTCCCGTCGGACTCCTGGGGCCGGCCGTGACCTGGGCCGCTGACCTGCGCGCCTGGAAGAAGGAGACCTACCCCGGAGCCACGGGCGCGGCCGCCACCGGCAAGGTCCCCGGCGCCACCGCCGATGGGACCGTCCCCGCCGGCACCGCCATCACCCTGGCCTCCTACACCGAACGCCCCGAGCTCGGTGAGATGGTCCCCCTCCTGGCCCAGCAGCTCGAGGCCGCAGGCTTCAAGGTCACCCAGGACGTGCGTGAGTACAACCAGATCGAGTCCGAGGCCCTGGCCGGCAAGTTCCACGCCGTCCTCGTGTCGCGCTCCACCGTCCTGGACTCCGGCGACGCCGTCGCCTACATGACCGCCGACTTCTCCTCCTCCGGCTCCTACGCCATGAGCGGCCTGCACGATGAGAAGGTCGATGCCGCCATCTCCAAGGCCGCCGCCACGGAACCCGGCGACGAGCGCCGCAAGGCCATCATGGCCGCCGAGCAAGCCATCCTCGTCACCGGCGCCGCCATCCCACTCGCCCACGAGCGCGTCATCCAGGGTGAGGCCTCCGGCGTCACCGGCGCCGAGCGCGACCCGGGCGAGCGTGCCCTCATCACCTCGGCCACGACCGTGAAGAAGTGAACGGCGTGCTCACCCAGGTTGCCGGGCGCCTGCGCACGGGCGACCTCGTCACCGGCATCTCGCGCCTGCTCGCCCTGGCCTGCCTCGTCGGCCTGGTGGGCATGCTGCCGTGGCTCTCCGGTAAGGACCCGGCCCTGACGATCCTGCGCGCCACCTCCTCCGACCGGGAGCCCACGCCGGAGGTCCTGGAGTCCATCCGCCAGAGCATCGGGATCGACGGCGGCCCCCTGCACGTCATCGGGCACTGGCTGACCGGGGTGGCCCGCGGTGACCTGGGCCGCTCCTGGGTCTCGGGGGCCGACGTCGGACCCGACGCCGTCGACGCCTTCGGGGTCTCCCTGAGCCTCATGGCCGCCGCGCTCGGCGTCGGAGTCGTCGTGGCCGCCGCCCTGGTCCTTCCCGCCCTGCGCGACGGGCTGCGAGGGCGGACCCGGCCCCGCGGCGGCGCCGCCTCCGCGGTCCTCATCTCCCTGCCCGAGTACCTCCTGGCCCCGATCCTCATGCTCGTCCTGGCCGTCTACCTCAGGATCCTGCCGCCCTTCGGGTGGGGCGGCCCCGAGAAGGTCATCATGCCGGCCCTCAGCCTGGGCCTGCCCACCGGCGGCTACCTCGGCGGACTCGTCTCCGACGCCGTCACCGCCACCTTCTCCGAACGGTGGGTGGCCACCTGGTCCACCGCCGGCATCCGCGGCCGGACCCTGGCCGGAGCCGTGCTGCGGCGGGCCCTGGCGCCACTGACCGGGCAGGTGGCGCTCGTCGTCGTGGCCCTGACCGGTGGTGCGGTCGCCGTGGAGAAGATCTTCGCCATCCCCGGGCTGGGCCGCGAGCTCCTGGACGCCGCCTCCGCCCAGGACGTGCCGGCGCTCCAGGCCCAGATCCTGCTGCTGCTCGCCCTGGCACTGGCCACCGGCGTCATCGCCGGGGCGGCCCGACGCCTCCTCATGGGGCGGGCCGCCGGGGCGGGCGGACTGACAGCACCACCCCCGATGGAGCACCCGGGGCGAGCCGCCCGTGTCATCGCCGTCAGCGGCGCAGCCCTGCTGGCCCCTCATGGTCGCCGTCGGGATCCAGCGCGACCCCTACGCCGTCGTCGCGGACAAGCTAGCGCAGCCCAGTGCCGCCCTCCCACTGGGTGCCGACTCGCTCGGGCGCGACGTGCTGGCACGGGTGGCTCACGGGGCCGTGTCCACGGTGAGCGGCGCCGTCATCGTCACGGTGGTCTGCTTCATCATCGCCATGCTGGTGGGGCTGGCGCCGCGGGCGGCCACGGGGTTCATCGAGGTCGCCAACGCCGCCCCACCGATCCTGGCCGGGCTCATCGTCGCCGGCGTCTCCGGGCCCAGCGCCACGGGCGCCGCCATCGCCGTGGCCGGCGTCGGCTGGGCGCCCCTGGCCTCCCACGCCGCCGGGCTCGTCGCCGAGAACCGGCAGCGCCCCGACGTCCTCCTCGCCCCGGTCCTGGGGGGAGGGGCGCGTGCGGATCACCCTGACCCGGGTCCTGCCCGCCGTCGTCGGCCCTCTGGCGCGACACGCGGCCCTGAGGCTGCCCGGCAAGGCCCTGGCCCTGGCCGCCCTGGGATTCCTCGGCCTGGGCGCCCAGAGTCCCGCACCCGAGTGGGGACTGGTCCTGTCCGACGCACTGCCCTACATCGAACGGGCCCCCTGGACCGTGGCCACGCCCGCCGCCGCCCTTGTGGTCCTGTCGATCACGTCGGTCGCCGCCTCCCGCAGCATGCGGCGCTGAGACCCTGGGACCTCGCGGCAGCGGCTCCGGCGAGGCGCGAGGGCTGCGCTGTTGGGAACAGGACATGAGGCGGGCGCCAACCGCGCTATGGGTTGGCGCCCGCCTCATCGGTTGATCGGGACTCAGCCCTCCAGGGCGTGGAGGCGGTCGATCGGGGTGGAGACGGCCTCGCGGGCGCGCACCACGGCCTCCTCGTCGGGGGCGTCGTAGAAGCACAGACACTTGACCGTGTCCTCACGCACGTAGGTGCGCAGGAAGCTCACCTCCGGCACCTGGGCGTACTTGGGGGAGTTGGCCTTCTTGCGTGCCAGGTAGGTCTCCATGGAGATCTCCTCGGGGATGTCCCACTCCACGAGGTAGTCGGCCTTGCGGGCCAGGGCGCGCACGTCCTCCAGCTCGGCGCCCACGAGGCGGACCTCGTCGGGGCCGGTGACGTCGGCGTCGGCCGCAGCGGACCGGACGGCCTCGGTCAGGCCGGTGACGTCGTCGGAGGCGAGTTCGACGATGGTGAAGATGCGTTCGTGGCTGGCGGTGACCTGCGACTCCAGGACGGAGGCGCCGGCGGCCTCAACGGCCTGAGAGACCTGGGCGATGAGGGCCTCGGCGGCCTCGCGCGACGGGGTGGCGGGGACGAGCTCGAAGAGCTGGAGCGACATGGCGGCTCCTTTCCGTAGGGTGTGCGTACCAACCTTTCGGTCCATCCGAATTATTCCCGCCGGCTCCGGTGGACCAAGGACGTGCTCGCTTCGTGGACACACCGCGGGGAGAGCACCGCGTGCGGACGCGTCGCCACTCAGCGCCGTCTCGGGTCGAGGGACGATGCGCGAGTAGTCACCGTGCGTCCGTATCTCTCGCTTGTCTCTCGCCCCGGTGAGGCGTCGACCGAGCCGTGACGGGGACGGCGAAGGACCTGCGGTCTCCTTCCCACGCGCCGGCTGGAACGGCCGAGCTCAGCATCTCCAGCTCCTCCGCTGTGAGCCGGCAGGACATGGCAGAGGCGTTCTCCCTCACCCGGTCCGCTCTACGCGTTCCGGGGATGGGAACGACGTCGTCGCCCTGGGACAGCAGCCACGCGAGGGCGACCTGGGCCGTTGTCATGTCCCAGGACCTTGCGAGGTGAGTGAGCGCCGCAACCTGACTCAGGTTGGCACTGAGATGATCGCCGTTGAACCTGGGGTCGTTCGCCCGGAAGGGGCTGTCGGCGACGGTGCCGGCATCGATTCGCCCGCTGAGCAGCCCGCGGCCCAGAGGGCTGTACGGCACCAGGCCGACTCCGAGGTCCCGGGCGGCGGGCACGATACTGAGCTCCGGCTCGCGCCACATGAGCGACCACTCCATCTGCACTGCTGCGATGGGGTGAACGGCGTGGGCGCGCCTGAGCTCCTCGGGCGTCACCTCTGACACCCCGAGATGACGGACCTTGCCTTGAGCGACCAGGTCAGCCATGGCTGCGATGGACTCCTCGATCGGAACCTGCGGGTCCACGCGGTGCAGGTAGTACAGGTCGATGGTCTCCAGTCCCAGCCGGCGCAACGATGCGTCGCAGTAGGAGGCGATACGGCTGGGATGAGCGTCCAGCTGGACCCCGCCCTCGCGCCGGACGATGCCGAGCTTTGTGGCGATCTGAAGACTGTCGTGTGCGATGCCGCTGGTGGAGACGGCTCGGCCGACGATCTCCTCATTGTGGCCCTGCCCGTAGCTCATGGCGGTGTCGAGCATCGTGATGCCGGAGTCGAGGGCTGCATGGATGGCGGACAGGGACTCTCCGTCGTCGGCTGGACCGTACCCCTGGGACAGGCCCATGCAGCCGAGCCCCAGGGCGGAGGTTTCCAGGGCGCCCAGATGGTGGATCGTGGTGTCTGCGGATTCGATGAATGTCATACCTGAACGGTAGGTATCTCGACTTCTATACGTCCAAGACTGAGTTCACATGCATCCCATATCGATTTAATATGGTGAGGTGGAACTGCGATATCTGCGGTCATTCGAGGCGATCGTGCGGTGCGGTGGGTTCACCAGGGCGGCTGCCGACCTCCACCTGGCTCAGCCGGTCGTCTCCGCCCACATCAAGCGGTTGGAGCTGGAGTGGGAGTGACGCTGCTGCACCGCGCTCGACCGGTGTCCCTCAGCGCCGCCGGGGAATCCTTCCTGCCATACGTGCGTCGAGCCCTGGCGAGTCTTGATGAGGGGGAGCGGGCCGTGCGCGCCTTCCGGTCCGTGTCCGTCGGGCACGTCAGAGTGGCTGCGACGTCGCTCCTGGGCGGGTTCGACCTCGTGAGTACGATCGGTCGGTTCCGGCTGAGGTATCCGGGAGTCACGGTGTCGCTGCGCACCGGTCTCATCGCCGACCTGCTCGAAGAGCTCCATCGAGGACGGGTCGACGTCGTCGTCGGTCCTGTAGGGGAGCAGTGGGAGCAGGAAGGATCTCGTCGTACCGAGATCGCGGACGAACGGCTGGTCCTCATCACCCCGCTATCGACTGCTCGGCGGGTGGGCTCATTGGCCGATGTGGTGGACGAACCGTTCGTGTGCCTGTCCTCGGACAGCGGACTGCGACGTTTGCTGAACACAGCATTCAGTGCGATCGATGCTGTGCCGCGGGTGGAGTTTGAGACGCACAGCCCGGCCAGTATCCGTGAGATGGTGGCGGCCGGCCTGGGGTGCGCGCTGATCGCGCAGTCGGCCGTGGACAAGGAGGGGCCGGACGTTCAGGTCCACTGCATCCCGGGGCTTCCTCCGCATCCGCCGATCGCCGCGATATCGGCGTCGGACGCGGCCCCGCCCATCGCCCGATTCGTCGATGAGCTGACAGTTGCGCGTTCTGCCTCACGTACGGCAGGTGCGCCAGCGTCGGCTTGAGCTTGACTGCGGCCTGCCCGTTACGCTGTCACTCGTGAATGAGCTCGACAGCGTCAGCAGCAACGGAACCCCGGCCTGGGACAGCGCCCGCTACCTGCGGGAGATCCTCAAGGCCCCCGTCTACGAGGCGGCTGAGCACACGCCCCTGCAGGAGATGCCGACCCTGTCGGCCCGCCTGGGCAACACCGTCGAGGTCAAGCGCGAGGACCTCCAGGCCGTCCACTCCTTCAAGATTCGCGGCGCCTACAACGCCATGCGCTCCCTGAGCCCGGCCGAGCGCGAGCGCGGCGTCGTCACCGCCTCGGCCGGCAACCACGCCCAGGGCGTGGCCCGCTCCGCCGCCCTGCTGGGGATGAGTGCCATCATCGTCATGCCCACCGTCACCCCCCAGATCAAGGTGGACGCCGTTCGCGCCCTGGGCGGCGAGGTCCGCCTCCACGGGGACAACTTCGACGCCGCCAAGGCCGAGGCCACCCGCCTGGCCGAGGTCGAGGGCCTCTCCTACATCGCCCCCTTCGACGACCCCCGCGTCATTGCCGGCCAGGGCACCATCGGCCTGGAGCTCATCCAGCAGGACGCCCACCTCGACCGCGTCTTCGTGCCCGTGGGGGGGCGGCGGACTGGCGGCCGGCGTCGCCGTCCTCATCAAGCAGCTCATGCCCGGGATCAAGGTCATCGGCGTCGAGCACGAGGAGTCGGCCTGCCTCAAGGCCGCCCTGCTGGGCGGTGAGCCCATCACCCTGCACCACGTGGGCCTGTTCGCCGAAGGAGTGGCCGTGCGCCGCATCGGCGAGGAGACCTTCCGTATGTGCCGGGCCCTGCTCGACGACGTCGTCACCGTCTCCTCCGACGAGACCTCCGCCGCCGTGCGCGACATCTTCGACGACGTGCGCGCCATCTCCGAGCCCTCCGGGGCCCTGGCCCTGGCGGGCCTCAAGCGCTACGTCGCCGAGCACCACCTGTCCGGCGAGCGCCTCGCCTTCGTCCTGTCCGGCGCCAACCTCAACTTCCATCAGCTGCGCTACATCTCCGAGCGCAGTGAGATCGGTGAGCAGCGCGAGGCCATCCTCGGGGTCACCATTCCCGAGGAGCAGGGATCCTTCCTGCGCTTCGCCTCGGTCCTGGGGGCCCGCTCGGTCACCGAGTTCAACTACCGTCTCTCCGCGGCCCGCACCGAGACCGACCCCGCCCGCATCTTCGTGGGCGTGCGCATTGCCCGCCGCCAGGAGCGCGCCGAGATCGTGGCGGACCTGGAGGAGGCCGGCTACGAGGTCATCGACCTCACCGACGACGAGCTCGCCAAGGTCCACGTGCGCTCCATGATCGGCGGGCGTGCCACCCCGGGCGTGCCCGAGCGCCTCTTCTCCTTCCTCTTCCCCGAGTCCCCCGGGGCGCTGGCCCACTTCCTGGAGGTGCTGGGCACCCGCTGGAACATCACCCTGTTCCACTACCGCACCGACGGCGCCGACTACGGCCGCATCCTGTGCGCCTTCGCGGCCGGGCCTGACGACGTCGAGCTGACCGAGCACATGGACCGGCTCGGCTACTCCTACAACGAGGAGACCACCGACCCCGCCTTCCGCTTCTTCCTGGCTCGATAATCCGTGAAAAACCTATGGCTCCACCCGTCATCACCGGAAAGGTGGGAAAGGGTCGAGATGCGCTGTGGCAGGTATCATGCAATAAGGGCTCGCTGTTTCTGTTGAAACTCCCATAAGGTTATCGGCACACCATTTGTCGCGGCCGGGCATGCCATAGGAGTCTCCGCCTGACGCTGACCCCGACCCGGCTCATCTTGACCAGGAGAAATAAAATGACCCGTCTTGCTGTCGTCGTCGGTTCCGTTCGCCCCAACCGTGTGGGTGGCTCCATTGCCCAGTGGGTGGTTGACCAGGCCAACAAGATCGAGGGCGTCGAGGCCGAGATCGTCGACATCGCCTCCTTCAACTGCCCCTGTTCGCCGAGGAGCTCCCCCCGCGCATGGCTGTCCCCAGCGACCCGGCCGGCGCCGCCTTCGACGCGGCTCTGAAGTCCTTCGACGGGCTGATCTTCGTCACCCCCGAGTACAACTTCTCCATCCCCGGCGCGCTGAAGAACGCCATCGACTTCCTCCAGCCCGGCGCCGTGGCCAACAAGGGCGTGGGAGTGGTCGGCTACTCCTACAGCGTCGGCATCCGCGCCGTCAGCCACCTTCAGCAGATCCTCCAGGGCATGGGTGCCACCGTCGTGGCCTCCAACGTGTTCCTGTCGCTCAACACCGACTTCGCCGACGGCGCCTTCTCGCCGGCCTCCTTCCACGACGCCGAGGTGCCGGCCATGGTGCGCGACGTCGTCGCCCACTCCGACGCCCTGGCCTCCCTGCGCTGAGGACTCGGAACCCGGCTGTCCGGCTGAGTCGGAGGACGCCAATCCACCACGTCGCCGTCGGCGGTACCTGCGGGTGCCCCGGCGGCGACGTCGTTCGTGCTGCGGCTGCCGGGGCGCGCTTCGGCGGGTGGGTAGGGTTTCCCCATGACTGAGCGCAGCGAGCGAGGCGGTTCCCGCCGGGACGACAAAGGCGGACACGGCGAGCGTGGCTACCAGGGAGGCTCCGGCGGTGGTGACAGAGGCGACCGCGGCTACCGTGGTGGCTACCGGGGCGGCTCGGGTGGCGGTCGCGGAGGTGACCGTGGCTACCGAGGAGACCGCGGCTACCGGGATCGCGAGCGCGGCCGCTCGCGCCGCGTCTACGACGACGAGCCCCGCGACGGCCTCCTGGCCGACCTCGTCGGCCACCTCCACGCACTCGATGGACGCTCCTACGCCGCCTACAAGGCGATCGTCGGACGCTACCGGGCACCCGCCGGCTGGTTCCTGCACATCGACCGCGTCCAGGCCGACCCCTACGCCCCGCCCACGCGCATTCACGTGGACGTGCCCACCGACCTGCACGGACTGGAGCTGCTCGACGAGGCCGACCTGCTGGCCGATGTCGACCGGCGCCTGGCCGTGGGCGATTTCCTTACCCGCGAGCTGCACGCCGGATTCCGCGGCACGGCGCTGTCCATCGCCTCCCCGGGCCAGGAGATCCTGCAGCGCTCCAGCATCATCGTGCGCCCCGACGAGAAGAAGGAGGGGGCCGGCTGGATCCTGGAGGTCCGTGCCCGTCTGGCCCTGCCCGCCCAGGGCCGCTCCATCCAGGGTCACGAGGCCTCCCGGATCGTGGGGCGCGACCTCGTGCGCGAGCTGGAGGAGGCCATGGACCTCACCGGCGAGCGGGGCGACCGGCTCGTGCGCCACATCGCCACCCTCGAGGACCACCGGGCCCTGAGCGCGACGGTGGCCCGCAACGGCTGGGTGTCCTTCCTCGCCGACGGTTCCGTCCTGCCGCGCCGCTCCGGGGCGAGCGACGAGCCCCTGGACGGCGGCGTCCCCCTCGAGGCCCCCGAGTCCATGGCCGCCACGGTGGAGCTCCCGCACGTCGGGACGGTGCGTGGCACCGTCGTCGAGGCGGGCGTCAACGTCATCGTCGGAGGCGGCTACCACGGCAAGTCCACGCTGCTGAGCGCCATCGAGCGCGGCGTCTACCCGCACGTGCCCGGGGACGGGCGCGAGCTCGTGGCCACGGTCCCCGACGCGGTCAAGGTGCGGGCCGCCGACGGGCGCGCCGTGACCGGCGTCGACCTGACCCCCTTCATCTCCCACCTGCCGGCCGGGCGCGACACCGCCTCCTTCACCACCCGCAACGCCTCGGGATCCACCTCCCAGGCCGCCTCCATCATCGAGGCCGTCGAGGCCGGCTCCACCGCACTGCTGCTGGACGAGGACACCTCCGCCACGAACCTGCTCATCCGCGACTCGCGCATGCGTGAGCTGGTGGCCGCCGAGCGCGAGCCCATCACGCCCCTGGTGGACCGCATCACCGCGCTCTTCCGCCGGCGGGGCGTCTCCACCGTCATGGTCATGGGCGGCTCCGGGGACTACCTGGACGTGGCCGACCGGGTCCTGCTCATGGACGCCTACCACCTGCGCGACGTCACCGAGCAGGCCCGCCGGGTCGTGGCCGACCAGCCCCGGCCCCTGACCGGCCTGGAGGACTTCGCCGCGCCTGGGCAGCGCGTCCCCGAGCCCGCCCCGCCGCGCACCCGCCGGGGACCGGTGCGCACCCGCGCCCAGGGCACCTCCACCCTCGTCCTGGACCGGGAGGAGATCGACATCTCCGACGTCGGCGGCGTCTCCGACCCCGGACAGGCCGAGGCCATCGCCCACGCCCTGCGCGCCCTGCTGGAGCAGCGCTTCGACGGGGTCTCCCCGTTGCGTGAGTGCCTGGACGACCTCGAGGCCCTGCTCGATGAGGAGGGCCTGGACGCCCTGACTGACGAGCGCGAGCGACCCGCCTTCCTCGTGCGCCCCGCATGGTCGACGTCGGGGCGGCCGTCAGCCGCTACCGCAAGCTCGAGCTGGCCGGCCGGCCCGGCGAGGACTGACGGAGCTAGCACTGACGGGGCGAGCACTGACCGCTGGCCTCCCACCCGCACTTCAACAAAAACTTCACAAACGACGCGGCTCCGGGTCGTTTCTGAAGATTCGGTCGAAGTGATCCACGAGGCCGGTGTCCACAAGGGCACCGTCGACCTCCTGTTTCCACAGGAAGGCAAGTGCTCCGGGTGAGTGTCGGAGTGCCGCGGGCAGCATAGGGGGATGACCACCTCGATCTCCTCCCTTCCCATGTCCGACGGCGGCGCCCTGCATCCGCTCCTGTGGAACGAGACCGGCCTCGACGGCGCCGCGTGCGCGCGCCCGGATCTCAGTCACGACTGGTTGCGAGTCGCCGCGGGCGTCTACGCGCTCCGCTCGGCCTGGCAGGAGGCTCCGTGGATGGAGCGCTACGAGCTGCTGCTCGAGGCGGCGCACCGGAAGTACGGCGAGGACCTGGTGCTGGCTGGCGCCTCCGCCGTCGCCGCCTATGGGCTGCCGCTGGTGGGGGCGGTCCTGCGCAGGGTGGAGGTCGTGGATGGGCGTCCCGGGCGGGTGCGGACCTCCTTTGCTGAGGCGCCACGTCCGGCGCCGCGGCACTGAGGTCGTCAGGGTGGGCGGGCATCTCGCCGTCGCGCTGCCGGACTCGCTTATTGACCTGGCTCGGTGGAGTGGAGTGATGGCGGGGGTTGCCGCCATGGACGCGGCCCTGCACAACGGACTGTGCTCCGCGGACTCCCTGGAGGAGGCGCTGGAGCGTCTGCCTGCGACGGCCCGTGGCGGCCCCCGCGCTCGGCAGGCCGTGCGCCTGGCCGACGGCCGCTCCGAGTCGCCGGGCGAGTCCATGTCCCGTGTCCGCATGTGGGAGCACCGTCTTCCCAAGCCGGAGCTGCAGGTGAGTGTGCGGGTCGGGCAGGAGCTCTACATCCTGGACTACTACTGGCCGGACCTCGAGGTGGCCGGCGAGTTCGATGGTCGGGGCAAGTACCGGTCGGCCTCCTTCGGGCAGGACCCGGAGGATGTTGTGTGGCGTGAGAAGCTCCGGGAGGACGCGCTGCGGGCCTCGGGTCTGACGGTGGCCCGCTGGACGTGGGCGCAGGCCTGGGGTGACTTCGGGGCGCAGATGCTGCGGCGACTGGCCGCTGCGGGAATCAGGCCCACTGGCCGACGCTGGTGAGTCCCTCCCTCACTTCGACCAAAACTTCAAAAAAGACCCGGAGCCGCGTCGATTCCGAAGTTTTTGTTGGTGAGTGAGCTAGTGGTGGCTGCGCGGCTCGCGTTAGGCGGCTGAGCCGGTGCGGTACTCGCTGGTGCGGGTGTGGATGAGGCGTGGGATCGAGATGGTCTTGTCGAAGCGGCCGTCGCGGTAGCCGGCCTGGAGGTTGAACAGCACCATGAGTCGCAGCGCCATGGGGTTGCTCGTGCGGGCCACGCGACGCAGTGTCGAGACGGGCATCTGGCGCAGGATGCTCACGATCTTGCCGGCGTCGCGCCAGTTGGCCCGGACTGGCGCGACGTTGAGGCGGTTGAGGGCCTCAACCTCACGCAGGAAGAAGTCGGCGCCCTCCCTCTCGGCCGCGCGCCACCAGCCGGCGCGGTAGGTGGCCTCGAGCTGCTCGACGGCGTCGCACAGGGCGTCGTAGTCGACGCCGACGACCTCAGTGCGCAGCTCCTCGGCCCGGATCCGCTCCAGGGCGGCGTGCGCCAGCGGCAGGATGACCCGGGCGACGTCGTCCACGGCATTGTTGCGGGTGAGGCGGTCGGCCTCCGGCAGGGGCTTGCCGTCGCGGGGCAGGCGCGCGTCGACCTCCTCCAGGTGCGCGATGGAGGTGCGCAGGTCGCCGGTGAGACGGGCGGTGGAGCGCGGAACCCCCATGGCGATGAGCAACTCGGTCGCGGCGCGCCACTGGAAGTCCCTGTCCTCAGACCAGTGGATCTCCGAGTCCACCTCTGCCGGAGACCGGTCCGACGGGGTGCTCGTCTGCTGGCTGCTCATCGGGGTTGAGCCTCCTGTGGTGCGCAGGGAAAACAGGTCAGGCGGTCGCGGGCGCTCGAGGCTGGGAGTGCTGGCCGGCGGCCGGGGGACAGCGTCTCAAGGCAACGTGTGAGAACGCTGATGATTGACGCTTGAAAGGCTGGGGTGACGCTGTCAGGACGGCGCGTCTTCTGGGGCCAGGACGTCGGTCTGGGCGGGCAGGTCCGTGATGCCGACCGGGCAGGTAACCCCGTTGGGGCCGTGGTTGCAGTAGCCGTTCGGGTTCTTGTGCAGGTATGCCTGGTGGTAGTCCTCAGCCAGGTAGTAGGGGCCGCCGAACTCGGCCGGAGCGTCCGCCGCGTCCTCAATGGTGGTCACGCAGGTGCCCAGGCCCAGCCGGGTCAGCTCGCCCTGGAAGGCCTCGCGAATCCGCACGGCCGCCTCGCGCTGGGCGGGTGTGGTCGTCCACACCGCCGAGCGGTACTGGGTGCCGACGTCGTTGCCGTGACGGTTCAGGTGTGTGGAGTCGTGGTTCTCCCAGAAGGTCCGCAGCAGGGTCTCCCCGCCCTCGCCACAGACGGTGGGGTCGTAGACGACGCGCACCGTCTCGGCGTGACCGGTCGCCCCGGTGCACACCTCCTGGTACGTGGGGTTGGGTGTCTGGCCGCCCATGTAGCCGACCGACGTCGAGACGACGCCGTCCTGGCGCCACAGGATTCGCTCCACGCCCCAGAAGCAGCCGGCCGCCAGGTAGAGGACCCGACTGCCCTCGGGCCACGGTCCGTCCAGGGGCGTTCCCAGTACCGGGTGGTCTCCGGGAACGGGCAGGACCGGTGTCTCACGGCCGGCCGGCGCCGATCCGCTGAGCGAGTGACGAAGGGTGTTGAACATGAGGACACGCTACTGCGCGAGGTCCCTATTCCCGCCCGCGCTTCACTGACCGCGAGGAGCGGTTGGGGCGGAGGTGGGAGCGGGTGTCGATCAAGTGCTCGGTGAGGGCTCCGACCCGGAGCTGGTCAGCCCCAGCTGGGTGAAGGCCCTCTCGCGCCAGTCGAGGAAGCTCTGGAACCCGCCGATGAGTAGCGTCTGAAGCTCCTCACCGCTGTTGACGGCGACGATGTCCTGCTCCTGATCCTCCGCGCTCATATCTTGCGTGATGGCTCGCAGATTCTCGGCCGTGTGGTTCCCGTGCGGGACGATGAAGCTGGGGCCTCCCTGAGGGTTGACGATCATGAAGCCTGCCGAGATGCACAGATCAAAGATGAAGTCGCACTCACCGGCAGTGAGGTGGGCGTGCCCGGTCCCCGCCGTCATCGCCTCATCCTCCTCGAGCACGCCGGAGAAGTGGAAGTCCTGGAGCCCATCGACATTGATATCGGAGCCGTCCTCATTGAGCAGAGTCGCGAACGAGGACCGGTCTTCGCTGGAGGGCGGGGAAGACCTTCATATGCATTCGACGCCGTTGCAAGAACTCCTGCACACCGTCGCGATCCGGATCGACGAGTCGGTCTCCGTCGATCTTGTACAGATAAAGAGAGAAGCCCATGGGTGGATACGTCCCGTCCGTGGTTGGAGTCCTCGTATCTACGGAATACGCGTCTACTCGTACTTTAATGCGGCTTGCATTTCCTGCCAGCTGTGGGCCACAACAATCTCAATCTCACCTCGGTCTGCGTCATCCCTCACCTCTTGTGGCAGCTGGTCGATCCGGTGATTCCCGTCCGGGATGACGAACAGCAGGGGCGCATCCACGTGAACGAGGAGGAAGTTCGTCGAGACGCACAGGTCGTAGAGCAGTTCGCACTCGTCATCGCTGAGGTGGGCGTGTGCAATGAAGGCGCTCAGCTCCGAGTCGTGAATGGAGGGGTCGGAGAGGACGAGGTCTCGTGGGTAGCCGTCGTCGAATAACAGTACCGACCCGTCGGCGTTCGTCAGGTGCGTGGTGTCGCTGGAGTGTGTGCTGCGCTGAAGGCTTAGCCCTCGGCGCTCAAGAAAGTTCCACAGCCCCTGTTTGTCGCCCCCGATGCTGCGTCCATCGCTGAACCTGTAGAAATACATTGCATAACCCATGGGACTCTCCTTGCGCCATCTCACCATCTCAGGGGTTGGTTGTTTTCTTGGGCACCTTAGGATCTGAGCCCGGGCATTTCTCTCGGTTCCCCACCGAGATTCTGTGGGGCGACGCGAGAAATGCCCGGCTCGATGAAAAGAGGAGCGGAAAAGAGGTTCAGACCCGCTCGACCTTGACGATCTCGGCCTTGATCTCCCGGCCCGTGGGGGCCTCGTAGGAGACGGTGTCGCCCGCGCGGTGCCCCATGAGGGCCTGGCCTAGCGGGGCGTCGGGGGAGAAGACCTTGACGCCGTCGGGCACGTCCTCGGTGATCTCCTGGCCGCCGAGGGCGAAGACCTGCTCCTTGCCGGCCACCTTCGCGGTGACGATGGTGCCTGCCGAGACCGAGCCGTCGTCGGCCGCCTCGCCGATCTGGGCGTTCTCCAGGGTCTCCTCGAGCTGGATGATGCGTGCTTCGTTGAGCCCCGCCTCCTCGCGGGCGGCGTGGTAGCCGGCGTTCTCCCGCAGGTCACCCTCCTGGCGGGCCGCCTCCACGCGCTGGGCGATCTCCTTGCGCTCGGTCGTCTTGCGGTGCTCGAGCTCGGCGGACAGCCGGTCGTAGGCCTCCTGGGTGAGCCAGGTGCCCTGTGACTGCTCGGACATGGGTCCTCCTTGGATGACTGGTGCTGGTCGCTCGGCAGCCGTTCGGGTCACCTTGCGACGACGACACCCGGCGGCTCCTCGTAGGGCCGACCGGGTTTGAAGCGCGAGTCTACGCCGCAGCCTGAGGGGATGCTGTGTAGTTGGCGAAAGGTGCTGGAATATTCCGGGGCTGCGGTCGGGCGGCGAGGCGGGCGAATCCGTGCCGGCCCGCCTGATCGACGTCGTCGTGGGGGCCGGGAGACTCAGCGGGCAAAGTGGGAGGCTCGACGGCGTGGCGGCCCGTGCGCTGGACCTGGTGGACTCGGTGGCCGCCTCCCGACCGGCCTGTCCCCTCTAGCGCAGAACCGCCAGGAAGCAGGCCACGCACTGGCAGGCCCATGCGGCCACGGTGCACACGTGGAAGATCTCGTGGAAGCCGAACCAGTGCGGCAAGGGATCGGGCGTCTTACGGGCGTAGACGACGGCGCCCAGCGTGTAGGTCACGCCGCCGGCCACCAGCAGCCACACGATCGCGGGGCCGCCCGCCCGCCAGAACTGCGGCAGGAACCAGACCGCCACCCAGCCCAGGATGACGTAGAGGGCGGTGGTGAACCAGCGCGGAGCGTGCATCCACAGCAGGTTCGTGGCCGTGCCGATCGCTGCCCCCGCCCACACGATCCCCAGGACCAGGGTGGCCGTGCGCGTCGGCAGCAGCGCCGCCGACAGGGGCGTGTAGGTGCCGGCGATGAGCAGGTAGATGTTCGCGTGGTCGATCCGCCGCAGCGTGGCCGCCACCTTCGCGGGCCAGTGCCCGGTGCCGATGTGGTAGACGCCGGAGTTGGCGAACAGCAGCAGCGAGCACGTCAGGTAGATGGCGCAGGCCCACTTCAGGCCCGCTCCCGGCGCCAGCACCGTCAGCACGATGCAGGCCGCCAGGGCCAGTGGCGCTGTGCCGGCGTGGATCCATCCGCGCAGCCTGGGCTTGACGGCGGCCATGACGCCCTTGGCGCTCGTGGACGCGGAGCGACGCGAGGCCGGTGGCGTCGATGGCGATGTCGGTGACATGGGCGTGAGCGTCCTTCTGGGTGGTGTGGGCTGAGCTCGGGGTCGATCCTGAACCTTACGACTCCGTAGGTTACGTGAGCGTAGGTTTCGGTGGTAGCGGTCCGGGCGACGATGTGACGGGGGCGCCACGGTCGCGTGTGTCAGCAGGTCCCTCGGACGTCGTCGTCCGAGCCGGTGCGGTCGCGTGTCCTCGCATGCCTCTGTTGTGCCCCGGCAACCCTGGGCGAACCTGATGGCCGGATTTGACTCGGCTGTTAGCAGGCTCGTCCAGCGCAGGAGGGGTGTCGCGCGATAGCGTTGGAGGTGGCCCCGAGCCGTCGGGCCCCGCCCCCCATCAACCCCACCGAGGAGCCCTGAGGAATACGGCATGGCAGGCGACAACCTCCTCTACGACATCTACGAGCGCCGGCTGGCTGCGCGCATCGACCCGGCCACGGTGCCCCACCACGTGGGTGTCATCCTCGACGGCAACCGGCGCTGGGCCAAGTCCATGGGGTTCGGGGCCGCGCAGGGCCACAAGCGCGGTGCGGACAAGATCGAGGAGTTCCTCGGGTGGGCCGAGCAGATGGGGGTCCAGGTCGTCACCCTGTGGCTGCTGAGCACCGACAACCTCTCCCGTGACCCGGCCGAGCTCTCACCCCTGCTGGACATCATCGCCCACGCCGTCGACGAGCTCGCCGAGACCGGTCGCTGGAGCCTGCGGCTCGTGGGCGCCGTCGACCTCCTGCCCGAGCCGCTGGCCGAGCGCCTGCGCGCCGCCGTCGTCCGCTCCCGGCCCGCGAGCGCTGAGGCATCTGAGCCAGGTGGGCCGGCGGGCGATGCCGCCAAGGCCACCGGGGTCGAGGACCGGCGCATGCAGGTCAACATCGCCGTCGGCTACGGGGGCCGTCAGGAGATCGCCGACGCCGTGCGCGAGCTGCTGCGTGAGCGGGCCGCCGCCGGGGCGAGCCTGGAGGAGGTGGCCGCCTCACTCAGTGAGGAGGACATCACCGAGCATCTCTACACCAAGGGCCAGCCCGACCCCGACCTGGTCATCCGCACCTCGGGCGAGCAGCGGCTCTCCGGGTTCCTGCTGTGGCAGTCGGTGCACTCCGAGTACTACTTCTGCGAGGTCAACTGGCCGGCCTTCCGGCGCGTGGACTTCCTACGGGCGCTGCGCGACTTCGCCAGCCGGGAGCGCCGCCTGGGCAGGTAGTCGGGCCGGCCGACCTCCGTGCCGGGTGCGTCGCGCTGAAACCGTGGAGGGGGGCTGCAGCGCAGGTGACAATAGGGGTGTGACGAGCGGTGAATCCCACCCGCCCCGCGGCCTGAGCAACAGCGCAGGCGCACGTGCTGTGGGCAGAGCGGTGGCGGGAAGGGTCCCGGCGCCGCTGGTCTTCGTCGCCTCCGCCTTCTCCCAGTACCTCGGAGCGGGCCTGGCCGTCTCACTGTTCTCGCTCATGCCTTCGACGGCAGTGGCCTGGTGGCGCCTGGTGGTGGGCGCCGTCGTGCTCCTGGCGCTCCGACGACCGTGGCGCCGGAGCTGGACGCGTCCGGCTCTGGTGCTGGCGGCCGTCTTCGGGGCGGCCACAGCCACCATGAACGTCATCTTCTATGCGGCGATCTCACTGCTCCCGCTGGGGACGGTCGTCTCCCTGGAGTTCCTCGGGCCGGTCGCCGTCGCTGCCCTCACGGGGCGCGGGTGGCGACCGCGCTTGGCCGCGTTGCTGGCGCTCCTGGGAGTCGTGTGCATCTCCGGGCTCGGCGTCGACCTGAGTGAGCCGGGTCAGAGGGCGGGGGTCGTGCTCGCGCTGGCGGCCGGTGCGGCCTGGGCGGGATACATCCTTCTGGGGCGGCGAGTGGCCTCGTCCGGGGCCGGAGTCGACTCGCTCGCTGTGGGCATGGTGTCCGGAGCGCTGGTCTACGCTCCCTTCGCCGTCGGCACGGCGGCTGCTGCCCTGACATCGGTGAGGGCAGCAGCGATGGCACTGGGGGTTGGGCTGCTGTCGACCGCGGTGCCCTACGGACTCGATCAAGTGGTGCTCAAACGTCTTGGGGCGGATACCTTCGCGCTCCTGTCCTCGCTCATGCCGGCGACGTCGATGCTGGTGGGAGTGGCGGTGCTGGGCCAGCTGCCCAGCGGCTGGGAGGTCGCCGGCCTCGGGCTGGTGTCGGTGGCCGTTGCCCTGGCCAGCGCGGACGGCCGCGCGCCGCGCCCCACGCGCGTGTGAGCGGGGTCCTTGGGGCGTGGTGGGATCTCGGGCAGGATGGCTCCCTGGTCCGGGCACCGCCCGGCCTGGCTGGTGCCCCGGTCCCGGCGCGCGTCGACTCACCTGACGCCCTGCGCCGTCGAACCGCATACGCCGGCACCTCACGCACCGACGCGCACGCTGCCAGCGACACGCGCCGGCGTGCTCGCGGTCCCAACCGACAGGATCCTCGTGGCCGCACACCGCACCTCCGCCTCACACCGCTTCGCCTCTGGAAAGACTCCGGCCGCGGGTGAGACCACCTTCGCCGACCTCGGCGTGGACTCCGACCTCGCCGCCGACCTCGACGCCCGCGGTTTCGCCGCGCCCTTCCCCATCCAGGCCGCCACCCTGCCCGACACCCTCGCCGGACGCGACGTGCTCGGCCGTGGCCGCACCGGCTCGGGCAAGACCCTGGCCTTCAGCCTGCCGCTGGTTCAGCGCCTGGCGCAGCAGGACAAGGCCCGCCCTGGCCACCCCATCGGCCTGGTCCTGGCGCCCACCCGCGAGCTCGCCCTCCAGATCGCCGAGGTCATCGAGCCACTGGCCCGCGTCGTCGACATGGATGTGACCACCATCTTCGGCGGGGTCTCCGCCAAGCCCCAGGAGAAGGTCCTCAAGGCGGGCGTTGACGTCGTCGTCGCCTGCCCCGGCCGGCTCCTGGACCTCATGGGGCAGGGACTCGTCAGCCTCGACGAGGTCGAGATCACCGTCCTGGATGAGGCCGACCACATGGCCGATCTCGGCTTCCTGCCCAATGTCCGCCGCATCCTGCGCGCCACCCCGCAGCGCGGCCAGCGCCTGCTGTTCTCCGCCACCCTGGACAACGGCGTGGATGCCCTGGTCAAGGAGTTCCTCCACAACCCGCTGCAGCACTCCGTGGACCCCTCAACCTCGCCCGTGGACGCCATGACCCACCGCGTGTGGATGGTCGCGGACAAGACCGCCAAGGACGGCATCGTGCGGCGCCTGGCCTCCGGGGAGGGGCAGCGCATCCTTTTCACTCGCACCAAGCACCTCGCCCGGCGCCTGGCCCGCAAGCTCGTCCAGGCCGGGATCCCCGCCGTTGAGCTGCAGGGCAACATGAGCCAGAAGGCGCGCGAGCGCGCCATGCGGGCCTTCTCCACGGGGCAGGTCCACGTCATGGTCGCCACCGACATCGCCGCCCGGGGGATCGACGTTTCCGGCGTCGAGCTCGTGGTCCACGTCGACCCGCCCGCCGAGCACAAGGCCTACCTGCACCGCTCGGGCCGCACCGCCCGCGCCGGGGCCGCCGGCAGCGTCATCACCCTCGTCCTGCCCGAGCAGAAGCACGATGTTCAGGTCCTGCTCAAGAAGGCGCGGATTCGTGCGGACATCGAGCGCATCCGGCCCGACGACGCCGCCGTGGACGCCCTTGTGGGGCAGGTCGCCGAGGCCGTCGCGCTGGAGGACATGCCCGAGGGCGTGGCCATCAGGGCGGCAGCCCCAGTGGACGGGCCTCCACCGGGCGGCCGGGACACGGTCACGGAGAAGCGGGGCGCGGTCGGTCCGGTCGCGCCGGCCGTGGAGGTCGCGGCGGGGGAGCGCGCGGTGGGCGCGGCGGGAACGCTGGGAACAGTGGGCGCAGTGCGAAGCTGCGCGGCGGAAGCGGCGAGCGGGGCGCCGGGCAGTCCTCCGGTCGGGGCGGCCGCAGCGGCGGTGGTCGTGGTCGCGGCTCCCGTGGTCGCGGGGTCACGGGCGGTCAGGGCAGTCCCGCCTGACGGCTTGCGACACACCAAGTTCAAGTGAAACAATTTTGGTGTAAGCAAAGTATTTGGGGGACTGTGGACTACAACGCCACGCTCACGATTCACGCGAACCGTCCTGTCGAGGGCGACGACGCTATCGACGACCTCATGGAGGCCCTGGCCGACTATCACCCCGCCGTTGGGGACGCACCCGCATGCCCCGGGGCCCTCAATGCCGTCATCACCCTGCCGGCCCACACGCTGGCCCAGGCCGTGTCCACGGCCAGCGCTCTGGCGGCGCAGATCGGGGACCTGGTGGGGATCGAGGTCATCCCTACCCGGATGTGGGACCGCCGCGAGGGCCTGAAGATCGATGATGTCGAGTTCGTAGGCGTGTCCGAGGCCGCCATCCGGCTCGGGATCACTCCGCAGGCGGTGCGCGACCGTATTACCTCCGGCCGCCTGCCCGGCAGAAAGGTCGGGCGCAACTGGGTCGTGTCCGACGCCGCGCTCCCGCGCTGAACCCCTATCCACCTCGGTACGCGTCGTCGTTGGTGGAGTGATCTGCCTTCGCGGCCGAGCGGAACCGGGGCGCTGGTGCTACCGTCAAGTGGCTGACGACGATCGGGAAGGTGGGTGGAGAGCGTGGCGGCGCACCTTTCGCGGCGAGCCCTGACCGGAGTGGTGACGAGCCTCATCCTGGCAGGATGCGCTCCTCGGGGGGTGCAGCGAGCGGCAGCGCACTCGACTCCGCCTTCGTACCTGCGCTCGCGCGGGGGTGACGTTGCGCCGAGCCTGCGCCCGACGTCGGGAGACCTGTCGGTTCCTGCCGCGTTCTCCTACACCGACGACGAGGACGAAACCTCGGACTGCATCTTCTACGCGGCCGTGGACGTGCCGGTCGGACTGGTCGTCTACCTCGATGGCGACGGGCAGTCCTTCCACAGGCAGGGGAACCAGAGCCGGGACGAGAGGGCCCGCGGTGGCCTGGCCGGCGCCGGGGGGAGTCGTCGAGGCGGCGATCACTCGCGGGTACGACGTGGTCTCGGTGCGCTCTCCCGGAGACGACGGAATCTGGTGGCTGGAGGATCAGGAGGGCAAGGTCCGCTACCTGGAGCAGGCACTCGACTACGTGGTCGCCGAGTGCGGTGCCACCACGGATCGGGTCTGGCTCGTGGGCTACTCCGGCGGCTCGGAGTTCATCAGCCAGTGGTTCTTCCCGGTCTACGCCGAGCGCATGGCGGGCGGGGGCTTCCTGCTCTTCGGGGGTGGTGATGCGCCTGAGGAGCAGGCGATGTTCTCCGACGACGCCAAGAGTCGGCTCCGGCTGAACTGGGTGACCGGGACGCGCGACGTGCCCGCCAACAGCTTTGAAGGATTCGACGGCATCGGGCACGCCAGGAGCAGCCTGGGCTACTACCGCTCGGCGGGCTTCCGTCACACCTGGAACGAGTGGCCGGACGACGACCACAGCAGCGTCACCGAGAAGTTCGGCCGCTACGTCGGGTCCGTGCTCGACGATGCTGCAAGCGGAAAATAACGACGCTGCCTCGGAGGATGGATGATGAGTCCTTGGAGCGGTCTGCGATCCGTAAGGTGTGGCCCTCAGACACGGGTATGTCGCTGTGGCTGCGTGATCTGTGCTCACGTTCGGCTACCTGGGCTGGGGCCGATCGAGCCCAGGTTGACATGAGCGTCCTCTCCCGCTCCCGCTGGACGGGGTGTCCACCCCGCGTGGATCGGTGCCATCTGAGCTCACCGGATTCCAGCAGCCATCACGCAGCCCGAAACCATGTGCCGGCAGGCGCGGTAGGGAGTGTCCCCGGCCTACTCTGGATGTCCCGCTCCCTGTGCTCGACACGGTCCACGGATCTCGCGGGCAGTCCCACCGGATGCACTGAGACTCCTTGGCGGGCATCTTTGATGCGACTCGTCGAGGTGCAGACATGACAGAGCAGCGCTGGCCATCATGGTGAGGAGTCACCCGGGTGCAATCGGGTGACTCCCCCCCGGCAAGCAATCGACTCAGCTGAACCAGTTGCTCAGAGCATCCGCAAGGGTGCTGACGGTCAGAGCCAGGCGGGTGGCGTAGTTGACTACGTCGCCCATCTGCCGGAGCGTTGCCTTGCCCTCGCGGGTTTTGATGTGTTGGTCCGTCGGCTTGGGTGCGGACTCGCTTTGCCTGTGGGGTCCGGTCGTACGAGAGCCTTGCGAGCCGTCCCTAGGGCCACCCCAGTAGGGTGTAGCGCCCACATGAAGCTGATAGACGTCTTTCATCCGAAGCGTATCGGTCGACTCGTCCATCGCCCACCGGTACTCATGCGTCAGCAGGTCCAGTCTCTCCAGACGCCCCAGGCAACGACGCAACGTCGATGGCGATGTCCCCATCATGTGGGCAAGTCGATCCTGTGATGGCCACACGCAGTCACGATCATCCGCATGCTCCGCCAAGACCAGAAGCAGCAACCTCTCCAGTGGCTTCAGGCCTCGCACCTCGTGAACAGCCCAATGTGACGCTTTGAAACTCATGCCAGTTCTCCCTCCATCAACGCCGGCACTACGCCAGCTGAGTTGCTTTCACTAGTACGACGACCGGGGTGAGCACGTTGCGATCCCTCGGCCCAGAAGCAGCACCTCACTGCTCCTACCTACATCCGTGCCGACGTGCGCCACACCCTGTCCGAACTGACGAGCTCAACATCGAAACCGTGCCAAAACGCGCCGAATACCAGTCCAGTTGGCCTAGTGACAGCCCCACCGCGGACACAGGTGCTCCACCCACTTACTGCTCCAGGCCAGCTATCTGCACTTCCACATCCATGGGCGTATTGAAGATGCAGTAGGTAACGAAGGTCACCACATAGGTTCTACAGAGCTGCAAGTCGAGCGAGAAGGCTGTCGGCTGGAGCTTCGAGACAGACACCAACCACGCCTTCGGCTGTGTGGTCCCTACTGCCGTCCGCTGCCGCCGCTGCCTCGGCAGATGAAGACGCTGGCGACGAGGCGCTAAGGCGGCTACTGACTCCAGTGACGTTTCGGTGCTGCAGCGACAGAATCGCAGGCGGCCAGACGGATACCTTGCGACGTTGATGAGGTCGTTTCTGGTCCCATACCGAAGCGTCGGCTGCCTGAACCTCGCTTCTGGGCAGTGGGTGAATACTTGGCGAGTAGTGAAGGTGCTGTTGAGCGTTTGATTGTGCGATTCTCGTTCATGCATGCGCTAATCATGATGTGCATGATGGCGTGCGTCAATCGTTGTGTTTCACGTATTTCGTGCATCTGTTACGTTTCGTGCATGACGTTTGTTGATGTGCGATCCGTGCAATCCGCGCAGACTGTGCGAGACGTACGTGGTGAGGGTGGGGTTGCGATGTCGATCGATCAGGCCCTGGGCTTCACCGTGAACCAGTACCTCTTCGCTCACGGGATGACGCGAGCCGACCTCGGGGAAGTCCTGGGGGTGGCGGGCTCTAATGTGTCTAACCGTCTGCGAGGTAAAAGTCGGTGGACTGCTGCCGACCTCGCTGTCGTCGCCGAGTTCTTCGGGGTAGGGGTTGCTGACCTCTATCCGTCCCGCAGCGGGGAGGGCTGGGTTCCTGCGCCCTATGCCCCAGGAAAGAGTAAGGCCTCGGCCTCTTCCGGGGCCGAGGCCGGTGCGGTACCCCCTGTGGGGCTCGAACCCACGACCTTCGGATTAAAAGTCCGCAGCTCTGACCAACTGAGCTAAGGGGGCGTACCAACGGCCGGAAGCAGAGTCCAGACGCCGTCGGCAGGGGGCCAGCATAACCGGACAACCGACCGCCGTGTCGAACCGGCCGCACCGTCGGCCTCCGCGTTCCCGATGGTCTCGCCCATCCAACACCGCCCAAGACTCGTCGCATCCCCGTCGGCAAGCCTCCGGGCTCCCTGAACCCACCCTGCCGTCGGCCGGAAGTGAACCCATGGGGGAGTGCCCACACTCCCGCGAGACAATGGGGCCGCGCGTCGTCGCCGGCGCGCCCGCACCGCGTGAGGAGTCCCCATGGCCCGCCAGTTCCACCGCCCCGCCCGGCTCGACCCTGAGGCCGCCGAACAGATCGAGGGCAGCACCGACACCGCCGTCGCCTCCGAACTCGCCCACCGCGCCGCCCAGGCCCTCATCGGCGGCTTCCCCGGCACCGAGGACGGCGACGACCCCATCACTCGCTCCGGCATTGTCGCCGCGGTCGCCACCAACGGCATCGACGACATCGCCGAGTTGTGGGCCGACTCCCCGGCCACCACCCTGCCCGGCACCCTGTGGCGCCTGTTCCTCGTGCTCGAGTGGATCCGCCGCGACCCCGAGCTCGTCGCCCGCCGCTACGCCACCGTCATCGATCTCACCGATGCCGACGACACCGCGAACGCCCGCCTCGAGTCCGCCCTCGGCGAGGCGCGCCCCGTGCCCTCCCCGACCGACCTGCGCGAGCGCCTCGACGCCGTTCTGGCTGGAAGTGTTGAGGGCTCCGTCACCGAGATCGCCCCACTGCTGAGCGCCACCGCCGGATTCCTGCGCGCCCTGGCAGCCGGCTCCAACCCCGTGTGGATCGAGGACGACGCCGATGAGCTCGCCGACCGCGTCACCCGCCGCGACTCCGCCCTCCTGGCCACCGCCGACGAGCTCACCGACGCCGCCCGCCGCGCCGCCGCCGGACTCCTCGACTGAGAGGGCCTTGCGTAGGGGCTATCCGGGCGCGAAATGTCCAAATCGGTGACAAAGGCCCGAAGTAAGTGTGTGAAGGTAGATCAGAACCGCATGATTCCGCGGTTCTCTTGAAGGCGTGAAGAGTGCGCAAGCTCCTTTGTCACCGATTTGGACACGATTGGCGAGATCATGCGTGCTTCGTTGGACGAGACGTGGGGGAGCGCCCAGCGGGGTCGCATCTCAGGCGGCGGGGGCGCCTATCAGCCGTGAGTCCCGAAGATCGGGCGGGAGCGGCGGCGCCTCACGTATTCGCCGAACCGGAGCGGATCACCGCCCCACAAGGCCGCCCGGACGTGGGACCATGTGGCCATGACCAACGACGCGCCCCACTCCGCCCCCACGCCGCTCTCCCGCTTCCTGGGCGGGTGGATGCGTCACCCCAGCCCCCAGGAGCCCGAGCAGGTGACCGACGACGCCGAGGCGGCCGAGGCTGTTGAAGCCGCTGAAGCCACTGAGGCCGCCGAGTCGGCGGTCTCGCCCGAGGCCGCGAGCACCGACGGGCCGGCCGTCTCCGCCGAGGTCGCCGGCTCCGAGGCCGCCCCAGCGGCTCCCGACGGGGTCTCCGAACGCGCCGAGGCCCCGGGAGAATCAGCCGACCCGGCCGGCTCGCATGACTCCGATGACGCCGGCGACCCTGACGACCCCGAGGGCGCCGAGGAGGCGATCGAGGAGGAACACGTCATCGAGGTCGCCGACCCTCGCGACTTCGCCGATGACTCCGGCCCCCAGTACGAGGACGAGGACTTCGACGACATCGTCGACGGTGAGATGGCCCCCGCCCCCGGCCCCATCGGCACCGCGACCCCCGCCATCGCCCCCTCCTCCATCACCTCCGCCAGCTCGCAGTCGGCCCCTTCCGCCGCCGAGGCCCTGGCGACACCGTCGACCACGACGCCGGGGGACCGGGGCCTCTCCGCTCCCGGCAGCGCCACCAGCTCGGGCCATGCCGTCAGCCCCACCAGCGCCGCCTCCTCACTGAGTTCGGCCAGTGCTGCCGACGCCGCGGCCTCGGCCGCCTCCGCCGATACCGCCCAGGTGGATCCGGAGAGCCTCCTGCCGCCCCTGAAGTCCTTCAAGAACCGTTTCATCGACCGGGAGCTGACCTGGCTGGACTTCAACGAGCGCGTCCTGGAGCAGGCCGAGGACCACACCCTGCCCCTGCTGGAGCGCGCCTGGTTCCTGTCGATCTTCTCCTCCAACCTGGATGAGTTCTACATGGTGCGCGTCGCCGGGCTCATGCGCCGCATCAAGGCCGGCATCACCCCGGTGCGCGCCTCCGGCCTGGACGCCCATCAGGTGCTGGCCCAGGTCACCAGCCGCACCAAGGAGCTCACCGCCCGCCAGGCCGCCCTCTTCCAGGAGGACATCCGCCCCGCCCTGGCCGAGCGCAACGTGAAGATCCTGGGCTGGGACGAGCTCAACTCCGACCAGCAGGAGCGTCTGACCCGCTACTTCCGTCACCAGATCTACCCGGTCCTCACCCCGCTGGCGGTCGACCCCTCCCACCCCTTCCCCTACATCTCAGGGCCTGTCCCTCAACCTCGCCGTCATCCTGCGCAACCCGCGCAGCGGCAAGGAGCACTTCGCCCGCATCAAGGTGCCCGACTCCCTGCCGCGCCTCATCCAGGTCCCCGGCCGCGAGCTGGACGCCGCGGACAAGGCCGCCGGCTGCGCCGTCATCCCCATCGAGATCGTCATCGGTCAGCACCTCGACCACCTCTTCCCGGGCATGGACATCCTGGAGCACCACCTCTTCCGGGTCACCCGCAACGAGGACCTCGAGGTCGAGGAGGACGACGCCGAGAACCTCCTCAAGGCCATGGAGAAGGAGCTCGAACGGCGCCGCTTCGGCGACTGCGTGCGCTTGGAGGTGGAGGACACCATCTCCTCCTTCACCCGCCGCTACCTGGTGCGCGCCCTGGGACTCAAGGGCGACGACGTCTTCGAGCTCCCCGCGCCCCTGGACCTGACCTGCCTCAACCAGGGCTCCACGACCTGGACATCCCCGACCTGAAGTACCCGCGCTTCGTGCCGGTGACGGCCGCAGGGCCTGGCCGCCCTACGAGTCCTCCTCCGCGCCGGATGTCTTCGCCGCCATGCGCGAGCACGACGTCCTCCTGCACCACCCCTACGACTCCTTCTCCACCTCGGTCCAGGAGTTCGTGGCCCAGGCCGCCGCCGACCCCAAGGTCCTGGCCATCAAGCAGACCCTCTACCGCACCTCCGGCGACTCCCCGATCGTGGACGCCCTCATCGAGGCCGCCGAGGCCGGCAAGCAGGTCGTCGCCATCGTGGAGATCAAGGCCCGCTTCGACGAGGAGGCCAACATCTCCTGGGCCCGCAAGCTCGAGCGCGCCGGCGTCCACGTCGTCTACGGCATGGTCGGCCTCAAGACGCACTGCAGTGCTGCTGCTCGTCGTGCGCCAGGAGTCCGACGGCCTGCGCCGCTACTGCCACGTCGGCACCGGCAACTACCACCCCAAGACCGCCCGCGGCTACGAGGACCTGGGGCTCCTGACCTGCGACCGCGACGTCGCCCAGGACCTGACCACCCTGTTCAACCAGCTCTCCGGCTACGCCCCGCGCGCCCGCTTCCGCCGCCTGCTCGTGGCCCCCCGCGGCCTGCGCAACGGCCTCGTGGAGCACATCGAGCAGGAGATCGCCAACCACCGGGCCGGCCTGCCCGCCTGGATCCGCATCAAGGTCAACTCCATCGTCGACGAGACCGTCATCGACGCCCTCTACCGCGCCTCGCGCGCCGGGGTGCCGGTCGACATCGTCGTGCGCGGCATCTGCGGCCTGCGCGCCGGCGTCGAGGGTCTCAGCGAGAACATCCGCGTGCGCTCGATCCTGGGGCGCTTCTTGGAGCACTCGCGCATCTACGCCTTCGCCGGCGGCGGCCAGACCGAGCTGTTCATCGGCTCGGCCGACCTCATGCACCGCAACCTCGACCGCCGCGTCGAGGCCCTGGTGCGTATCACCGACCCCGCCATGGTCGAGGACCTCGAGTGGCTGGTCACCCACTGCGCCTCCGACGACGTCTCCTCCTGGCACCTCCAGCCCGACGGCTCCTGGCAGCGTCACCTCGTCGACGCCGAGGGCAACCGTCTCGAGGACATCCAAACCAGCCTCATGGCCCGGGCGCGCTCGCGCGTCAAGGGCCGGCACTGAGACGGCCGTGCCATGAGCTCGTCCAGCAGGAAGAACGGCTCGCGCGAGACCGTGAAGGCCGCCGGCGCCCTCGTGTGGCGTAGAACGGCAAGCACCTCGAGGTGCTCCTGGTCCACCGTCCCCGTTACGACGACTGGTCCATCCCCAAGGGCAAGGTCGAGCCCTGCGAGTCCGTGCGCACCTGCGCCGTGCGCGAGGTCGCCGAGGAGACCGGCGTCCAGGTGATCCTGGGCCAGCCCCTCAGCCGCGTGCACTACAAGATCGCCGACGGCTCCCGCAAGAAGGTCCACTACTGGGCCGCCCGCGTCGCCCCCGACTCCTCGGCCGCCGTCGCCGCCCGCTGCGCGGTCGAGCCCGCCTCCGCCAAGGAGATCGACGCCGTCGAGTGGCTGCGCGTGGGGCAGGCCCGCAAGCGCCTGACCTACCCCTACGACCGCGACCTGCTCGGCGAGCTCGTCGACCTGTGGGAGGACGGCAAGCTCGACACCTGGACCCTGGTCCTGGTGCGCCACGGCCGCGCCGTCAAGCGCTCCGTGTGGAACCGCCCCAAGGAGCGGGACAAGGAGACCGACGAGGCCACCCGGCCCCTGACCCACGACCAGGGCGAGACCCGGGCCCGCGCCCTCGTCCCGATCCTGGCCGCCTACGGGGTGGGGCGCGTCCTCACCAGCCCCTGGAAGCGCTGCGTGGACACGGTCGCCCCCTACGCCACGGCCGCGGGCCTGACCCTGGAGATGGCCGGGGCCTTCACCGAGATGGCCCACGCGAAGAACCCCAAGGGCGTGCGCTCCGTGGTCAAGAAGGTCCTGAGCGTGCGCGAGGAGCCGACGGCGCTGTGCACTCACCGGCCCGTCCTGCCCACCATCATGGACGTCGTCTCCCAGTACGCCCCCGGCAAGCTCCTGCGCTCCGTGCCCGACCGGGACCCCTGGCTCAAGACCGGGGAGATCCTCGTGGTCCACATGGCCCGCCGCCCCCGCGGCAAGATCCGCGCCGTCGCCATCGAGAAAGCAGCGCCCCGTCCTGTCCGAGGGACGCTGACCGGAGCGCCGGCCGGACCGTCGGCCGGTGTACCGAGCTGCCCGGTGATGGTACTCACAGAGGGTGTTTACCAGCCGTTTACCCCGGTCACCCGGAACCTTCATCCGGGGCGCCTATCGTGACCGTTGCCTGACATTCACCCGGTATCCGACTGAACCCTCCGACACCCTCTGACTCAGCGAGGAGAGCCCGTGCTCCTGACCCGTCGCGGCGCCCTGGGCGCCCTGAGCGTGGCCACCCTGACAGCGCTGACCGCCTGCGGGCGCGACGCCGGCGCCGCCGACCCCAACGCCTCCAGCGACCTGGTGGGGCAGATCCGCGGCGCGGGCGCCACCTCCCAGTCCGACGCGCAGGACGCCTGGATGAACACCTTCATGGGCGCCAACCTGCGCGCCACCGTCGACTACGCCGGCGGTGGCTCCGGGGCCGGGCGCACCAAGCTCGTCGAGGGCGCCATCGACTTCGCCGGCACCGACACCCCCATGACCGTCGACGAGATCAGCAGGATCGGCGGCGCCGTCGAGCTGCCCCTCTACATCTCCCCGATCGCCGTGGCCTACAACCTTCCCGGCTTCACCGGAGAGTCCCACGTCAACATGACCGGAGAAGTCCTCGCCAAGGTCCTCTCCGGGGCCATCACCCGCTGGAACGACCCGGCCCTGGCCGCCCTCAACCCCGGCGTCGCCCTGCCCGACCAGCGGATCATCGTCGTGGGCCGCTCCGACGACTCCGGCACCACCAAGGCCCTGACCACCTACCTGGCCACCGTCGCCCCCACGGCCTGGCCCCACGAGCCCGAGGAGACCTGGCCGCTGCGCGGCGGCCAGTCCGGCGACGGCACCGCCGGCATGATCCAGACCGTCTCCGCGGCCACCGGCACCATCGGCTACGCCGACGCCTCCAAGGTCCCCGCCACCCTGGGCACCGTCGCCGTCGGCAGCAACGGGGCCTACGTGCCCGTCTCCGCCAAAGCCGCGGCCGCCGCCCTCGACGCCGCCACCCTGGGCGCCGAGGGCGACGAGACCCGCCTGCTCTACCAGCCCAGCCACGACACCGAGGGCGCCTACCCCATCGTCCTGGTCTCCTACCTCGCCGCCCGCCTGCGCTACGACGACACCCAGATCGCCGCCGTCGTCAAGGCCTACCTGCGCTTCGCCGCCTCCACCAAGGGGCAGGACGCCTCCACCAAGGCCACCGGCTGCGCCCCCATCACCCGCCAGATGCGCGAGAAGATCAACGCCGCCATCGACAAGATCGCCGCCTGAGGCCTCCCGGCCGGCCACCACGACGCCGCCGCACCGAACCGCACATGTCCAGCCAGCACTCACCCGCCCAGCCGCCGCCCCAGACACCCCGAGGAGGGTCAGCCGTGGCCAGCACCACCGCACCGCCGTCGTCGCCGCCCCCAGCGGGCGCCGCAATCGCCTCCAGCAGCGCCGATGACGCCATCATCCAGCCCGGCAAGGCCCCCGGGCAGACCGGCAACCGGATCTTCACCGGCCTGTCCTTCGGCGCCGGCACCCTCATCATGGTGGTGCTCGCCCTCGTGGCCGCCTTCCTCATCCGGGAGGCGCTGCCCGCCCTGACGGCCTCGCGCGAGACCCTCGAGTCGGTCTCCTTCATGCGCGATCGCGGACTGTGGGGCTACGTGGCGCCGCTCGTCTTCGGAACGCTGCTGTCCTCGACCATCGCCCTGGGCGTCGCGGTGCCGCTGAGCATCGGCGTGGCCCTGTTCATCTCCCACTTCGCCCCGCGCCGCCTGGCCCAGGCCCTGGGCTACATGGTGGACCTGCTGGCCGCGATCCCCTCCGTGGTCTTCGGTCTGTGGGGCTTCCTGTGGCTGGTGCCCCTGCTCGACCCCATCAACACCTGGCTGAGCGACCACCTCGGCTTCATCCCGCTGTTCGCCGACTACACGGCCCCGGCCAAGAACATCACCACCGCCTCCCTGGTCCTGGCCGTCATGATCCTGCCGATCATCACCGCCACCATCCGCGAGATCTTCCTCCAGACGCCCACGCTCCAGGAGGAGGCCTCCCTGGCCCTGGGCGCCACCCGCTACGAGATGATCCGCCAGGCCGTCCTGCCCTTCGGCCGCTCCGGCATCATCTCCGCCTCCATGTTGGGGCTCGGACGCGCCCTGGGGGGAGACCATGGCCGTCCTCATGATCCTCTCGCCCGGCATGGGTCTGAACCTCCGAGTCCTCCAGGCCGGCCAGCACCAGACCATCGCCGCCAACATCGCCTCGCAGTTCCGCGAGGCCTACGGCCTGAGCGTCAACGTGCTCATCGCCACCGGCCTGGTCCTGTTCATCATCACCTTCGCGGTCAACTCCCTGGCGCGGTGGATCATCGCGCGCCGCTCCGAGTTCTCAGGAGCCAGCTGACATGACGCCCACGAACACACCCGAGCCCACCGACGGCGCCGCCTCCAGCAGCGAGGCCTCCCGCCCCGCCCCGGCCACCGGTGCTGCCGGTTCAGCCGGAGAGACCGGTGCCCCCGCGCCCAAGTCCCTCAAGGCCGCGCTCGCGGCCGCCGAGGCCCCGGCAGCCCCCGTCGACCCGCTGGCCGACCCGCCCTCCATCGAGGGCGTGCCCCTGACCTCCTACCGCCTGCCCGACTGGTTCATCTGGGCGGCGCTGGGAGCCGCGTTCGTCGTCGTCGGCGGGATCGGCCTGCTGGCCGGGTGGAGCATCGCCGTCGTCGTCGCGCTGACCGCCCTGGTGTGGGTGGTGGGCGCCACCGCCGTGTCCTGGGTGCGTGAGGGCGAGCGCTGGGGGCGCAACACCCTGGTGACCCTCCTCATCTACCTGTCCTTCGCCGTCGTCATGGTGCCGCTGGTCTCCCTGGTGTGGATGGTCCTGTCCGGCGGCTCGGCCCGCTTCGGCTACGACTTCCTGACCACCAACATGCGCGGCGCCGACGCCTCCAACGGCGGTTTCTACCACGGCATCGTCGGCACCCTCCAGATCACCGGGATCGCCACCCTCATCTCCGTGCCCCTGGGGCTGTTCACCGCCGTCTTCCTCGTGGAGTACAACGGCGGCTGGATCGCCCGGGCCATCACCTTCCTCGTCGACGTCATGACCGGCATCCCCTCGATCGTGGCCGGGCTGTTCGCCTACTCGATCTTCCTCATCGCGGCCGGCCCCCGCTACCAGGCCGGCATCATCGGGGCCGTGGCCCTGAGCGTCCTCATGACACCGGTGGTCATCCGCGGCGTGGAGGAGATGCTCAAGCTCGTCCCCTCCCACCTGCGCGAGGCCTCCTACGCGCTGGGCGTGCCCAAGTGGCTCACCATCGTCAAGGTCGTGCTGCGCACCGCAGTGGCCGGCATCACCACCTCCGTCATGATCGCCATCGCCCGCGTCATCGGCGAGACCGCCCCGCTGCTCATCACCGTGGGCCTGACGATCCGCACCAACACCAACCCGCTGGACGGCTCCATGTCCACCCTTCCGGTACTCGTCTACGACCAGTACTCCCGTGGGGAGGCCGCCGCCATGGAGCGGGCCTGGGCAGGGGCGCTGACCCTCATCATCCTGGTCATGCTGCTCAACCTCGCGGCCCGCCTCATCTCCAAGTACTTCAGCCCCAAGGGCGGCCGGCGCTAGCCCGGCCGGAGCCGCAGCCCGCAGCGCCCCAGAGCCCTCAGCAGTCCACCTCAGGTAAAGGAACCGACGTGTCCAAGCGCATCGACGTCATCGGCGAGAACATCTACTACGGCGACTTCCTGGCCGTGAAGGACGTCAACGTCGTCATCGAGCCCAAGTCCGTCACCGCCCTCATCGGCCCCTCCGGCTGCGGGAAGTCCACCTTCCTGCGCACCCTCAACCGCATGCACGAGACCATCCCCGGCGCCCGCGTCGAGGGCCAGGTCATCGTCGACGGCGTCAACCTCTACGGCCCCGGCGTCGACGCCGTCCAGGTGCGCCGCGCCATCGGCATGGTCTTCCAGCGGCCCAACCCGTTCCCCACCATGTCCATCGCCGAGAACGTCCTGGCCGGCGTGCGCCTCAACAACCGCCGCATCAAGAAGTCCGACGCCGACGACCTGGTGGAGGCCTCCCTGCGTGGGGCCAACCTGTGGGACGAGGTCAAGGACCGCCTGGACCGTCCCGGCCTGGGCCTGTCCGGCGGTCAGCAGCAGCGCCTGTGCATCGCCCGCGCCATCGCGGTCAAGCCCGCCGTCCTGCTCATGGACGAGCCCTGCTCCGCCCTGGACCCCATCTCCACGCTCGCCATCGAGGACCTCATCTCCGAGCTCAAGACGGACTACACGATCGTCATCGTCACCCACAACATGCAGCAGGCCTCGCGCGTGAGCGACATGACCGGCTTCTTCAACCTGGAGGCCACTGGCAAGCCGGGGCACCTCGTCGAGTACGACTCCACCGACAAGATCTTCTCCGCCCCCAGCCAGCAGGCCACCGAGGACTACATCTCCGGCCGCTTCGGCTGAGGGGCGAGGAGGGATGAGGACGTCGGGCCGGAGAGCGCCAGTCGGCGCGAATGCCGCTCGCGGCGGCTTGAGTTGGAGCCCGGGGCCCGTCACGGCCCGACGCCGCCCACGAGTCTACAGGTCCGGGCTCCCGGCCGTCCCGGTGTCCGCCCAGTGAATCCACCCGGTGGTCGGGAGAGGTGCCTGACCCTCCCGGTCTTCTCCGGGGCCGGTGCGCTCAGGCGTCCTCGGGGGCGTCCAGTCGGTAGCCGACGTTGCGCACCGTGCCGATGAGGTTGTCGTGCTCGGTGCCCAGCTTGGCGCGCAGACGACGGATGTGAACGTCCACCGTGCGCGAGCCGCCGATGTAGTCCTCGCCCCACACCTCGTGCAGGAGCGCGTCACGCGTCAGGACCCGTCCCCGGTTGGCGGCCAGGAACTTCAACAGCTCGAACTCCTTGTAGGTCAGGTCCAGGATCGTGCCGCGCAGTCGGGCCGTGTAGGCGGTGACATCGATGACGAGATCGCCCACGTCGATGCGGTCGTCGTCGGCCTCGTCCACGAGCGGGACATGGGCGCGCAGCAGCCGCAGTCGGGCCGACAGCTCGGCGGGCTTGGCGCCGGCCATGACGAAGTCGGCGGCGCCCCAGTCGATCTGCACCGCAGCGGCGCCGCCCTCCTCCACAATGAGGATGATGGGCGGGCAGTCCATGGGGCCGGTGAAGAGCTGACACAGAGCGCGAGCACGGGTCAGGTCCCCGCGCGCGTCGATCATGACGACGTCGGCGTTGTCCACCTCCGCGTAGGACGAGGGGGTCGGGGCGAGGCACTCCACCTGGGAGTCGAGGAAGGCGGTTGCCGGCAGGACGTCAGTGGCGTCACTCTCACGAGTGAACATGATGATCCGCATGGCTGCTCCTTCCGTGGCTCTCGACCTGGACTCGCTGGTTCAGTCGAGATGACCAGCGGCGAGACTGTTGGGACAAGTCAACCACACCTGGTCGCAGGCGAAATCCCGGAGACGGCAACTGACCGGATACTGACCATCCGGGAGGATGCTGGGGCGGGCTGGAGAGGGCGCTGCGGCCGCCCGGGTGTGGGACGATGCGTGCTGTGACTACCCACCACCGACGAGCCAAGCCGGCCGCGCGCACCCGCGGAGCCTCCCGTGTCTCCCGCGACGACTCCCATGCCGCAGCCGTTCCGATGGCCGCCGGCGGCGCGGCGGACTGGGCCAGCGTCATCGGCGTAGGCGACTCCGGCGCCTCGGCCGGGCGGACCGGATCGGAGTCCGCTTCGCGCTCGAGCGGGTCGGGTCCCTCCGGTGAGCCGAACGATTCCTCCGGTGCTCCGGCAACTGCCCTCTCAGCGGACTCGGGTGACACTGCCGACCTTGCTGAGGACCTGGGCTACGCCACTCGCCGCGCCTCCAACCGCCCCAAGGAGCCGGGCCTGGTGGATCCGGCCTGGACCCGGCTCGCCTTTGCAGGCGTCGTGCCTCTGCTGCTGGCGGTCGGCTCGGTGCTGCCCGGATGGGTGAGGCTGGCCCTTGTGGCCGCCCTGGTGCCGGCCGCCGCGCAGGCTGGCCCGCACTCGTGCGCGCCCGGCACGATCTGGGCGGCACGATCGTCATGACGATCACTGGACTGTCGGCCGCCGCCAGCGTCTACCTCCTTGGAGACATGGGGATGGCGGGCCTGGTCATGGCCTTCTCGATCCTGGTGGCCTTCGTCGGCCAGATGCTGCGGGGCGACGGCCGGCACAACCTGGTCGAGGACCTGTCCGCAACGGTGGCCGGCTGCCTCGTGGCGGTCTCCGGGTCGGCCTGGTGCGCCCTGGAACCGGGGCTGGCCGATCCGGCCATCGTCGTGCCCACCTGCCTGGCGCTGTTCGTCGGTGCGGTCCTGACCGTCCTCAACGTGCGCGCCCGGATACTGGAGGCCCTCACCGTCACGGTTCCGGCGCTGTTCGCCGGCGGTGCCGGCTACGTGCTGGCCTCGGCCGGCTTCTTCGGCCTGTCCCACATCAGTGCGACGGCGGCCCTGCAAAGCGCCGTGGCCTGCGTGGCCGTCGGTTTCGTGGCGGGGGTTCTCATGGCCGCCGGCAACCGCGTCCTGTGGACCCACCGGTGGGTGCCCGGCGGACGGGCGGCTGTGGCCTCCGCACTCGTGCCGATCCTGTCGGTCGGCGTGCCGGTCTACGCCATCGCCCGCCTCCTGGGCGGCTTCCTCGCCGGCTGACGGCCGCCGCCCAGCCCCGCGAGGGCCCGACAACCCGTATCAAGGCGTCCGAATGTCCAAATTGGTGACAAAGAGACTCCGAGGCCCTGCGGTCAAGCGAAGAAACCGCGGAATCATGCGGTTTCATCTGGCGCGCTCAGTGCTCTTCACCGCTTTTGTCACCGATTTGGACACTGCGGCGCCGATCCTGCCCGGATCTGCGGCTCCGGACCGCGCCGGACACTCGGGGCGCTGGCGGATCCGTGCGGCCCGGGCGGGCGGCGCGTGTCCCGGGCTGGGGTGACGTCGTAGGCTGCGGGCATGGCATTCACGCTTCCTGACGACCTGCCCCCCGAGCTCTACCCGCTGGCCTGGCTGGCCGGCACCTGGCGCGGCTACGGCATCCTCACCTACGGCGAGACCGTGCCCGAGCAGGCCGTCTACCAGGAGATGACCTTCGACCACGATGGTGGCCCCTACCTGCGCCAGACCACCACCATCTGGACGGTCGACGCCACCCGCTCCAAGAACCTCGACTTCGAGATGCCCGGCCTCCAGGGCGCCTCCCTCCTGGCCCCCGCCCAGATCTGGTCCACCGAGACGACCTACTGGCGGCCCGTCGGCCAGGAGCAGCCCGACGGCGCAGACTCCGCCGAGACCACCGGCCCGGCCGACACTGAGAGCGCCGGCGGTCCGCTCACCCCCATCACCCGGCTCGAGCTCGTCTCGGCCGACCCCGCCGGTCACGTCGGCGTCTGGGAGGGCTGGATCCAGGGACCGCGCGCCCAGGTCGGCACCCAGGCCGTGGGGCGGGCCCGTACCGCCGTCCCCGTGGAGGAGATGACCCGCATGTTCGGGCTCGTGGGCGGCGACCTCATGTGGACCCAGGACATGGCCGCCTTCGGCCAGAGCGAGGTGAGCACCTACGCCTCTGGGCGCCTCGGCCGCGTCGACGACGTAGACGATCCCGCCGCCCAGCCCGGCTCCGCCCTCGAACCGGCCGGCGAGTCCTCCGACTCCAACACGCCCGCCTCCGACGACGCCGAGCCGACCGCCTGATGCGCCCCTCTCCGCTGCTGACCCGACCCGGCGCCGTCGCCTCCGCCCCGGACGACCCCGACCAGGCCGTTCCCGCCCATCTCGGTGACCCCGGTCGCGAGCAGGCCGCCCTGGCCGAGGGGCGCGCGGCCTGTGCCCTGGCGCGCGACGTCGTCACCGTCACCGGGCCGGACCGCCTGAACTGGCTGACCACACTGTCCAGCCAGGTGCTCACTGGCCTGGAGCCCGGCGACGGCGGGGCGGAGACGCTGCTCCTCGACGCCCAGGGGCATATCACCCACGCGCTCGCGGCCCTCGACGACGGCCGCACTCTTTGGCTCGTCACGGAGGCCGGCAGCGGCGAGGAACTGGCGACCTTCCTGGACTCCATGCGCTTCATGCTGCGCGTCGAGGTGACCGAACGGCCCGACGTCATGGCGTTGGGCGCCCTCGGGGAGGGGCTTGAGGCCCTGGCCCGGGCGGCGCGCGACACGGCGCCGGACTCGCCGGCCGCTCCCGACTCCTCCGACGCTCAGGCCGACGCCGACGAGACCGGTGGCGCCGAGCCTCAGGGCTCGCTCGTCGGCCTGTGGCGCGACCCGTGGCCGGGCGTCGTCGAGGGCGGCACGAGCTACGACGTCGGAGAGGACCGGCCGCATCCCGGCCAGGAGTATCGGGGCGGTCTCGTCCTGGTGCCCGCCCAGAGCGTGAACGCCGTGGCGGGGGACCTTCCTCACCGCCGGGAAGGGACGGCGCCTGGCCGGTGCCCTGGCCTGGGAGGCCCTGCGCATTGAGGCCGGACGTCCCCGTCGCGCCCGCGAGGCCGACGCCCGCGCGATCCCCCACGAGCTGGACTGGCTGCGCACGGCCGTGCACCTGACGAAGGGCTGCTACCCGGGCCAGGAGACGATCGCGCGCACCCTCAACCTGGGCCGTCCTCCGCGACGCCTCACCGTGCTCCAGCTCGACGGCCTCGTCGGCGACCTGCCCCGGCCGGGTGCGAGCGTGCGCATGGGGGAGCGGGGCGTGGGCGCCGTGACCTCCGTGGCGCGCCACCACGAGCTCGGCCCCATCGCCCTGGCCCTGCTGCGCCGTGCCGTTCCCGTGGATGAGCAGCTGACCGTGGAGATCACCGAGATCGACGAGGCCACCGGCGAGACCGTCACCGTCGGCCGGGTCGACGCCGCCCAGGAGGTACTGGTCTCCCCCGAGGGGCGCGCCCAGGCCAGCCCCGCCGAGCGGCCCGGTGCCGGACTGCGCAAGGGCCTGCGGCTCTGACCGGTGCGGTCGAGGGCCCGGCCCCGGGCGCTCCCGGGCCGGCTGCTGCATGAGGTGTCAACTGTTCTCGCTGGGCGTGGCCGTCGCTCTGGGATCGGTGACCCGCGACCGGTAGCCTGGGATGCGTGAGCGTCCTCTATGCTGTGTCATTCTTTCTCTCCGAGGCGGTCAGGTGGACCTGGATCGCCGCCCAGGCCGTCTCCCTCGTCATGGGAGTCTGGGCGCTGATCGACTCTCTGATGCGGCCCGCGGAGCACTACGCGGCGGCCGGCAAGAACACCAAGCGATTCTGGAACGCGGTCAACGCGATGGGCACGGCGGTTGTCGGCCTCCTCGGCGCGGCCTCGATGTTCGGCCTGCTGGGCGTCGTGGCCAGCGCCGTCTACCTGGTGGACGTGCGCCCCGCCCTGCAGGCGCTGGCGCCGGTGCGAGTGCGCTCCTCGATCCGCATCCCAGGGCGGGCCTCGCAGCGCCGGCCGGGACGCGGTGGGCGCGGCCCGCGCGACTGGAGCACTGGTCGCTGATGCGTGCGGTCATTCAGCGGGTCAACCGGGCGGCGGTCCGGGTCGACGGCGAAGTGGTTGGCGAGATCACCCGCCCCGGCCTCATGGTTCTCGTGGGGGCCACACATGACGACGGCCCCACGCAGGTGGCCACGGTGGCCCGCAAGATCGCGGACCTGCGGCTCCTGGAGGACGAGTTCTCGGTGACCGACGCCGGAGCGCCCGTGCTCGTCGTCTCCCAGTTCACCCTGTACGCCGATACCCGCAAGGGTCGGCGCCCCACCTGGAACAAGGCGGCCCCCGGCGAGGTGGCCGAGCCTCTGGTGGAGGCCGTGGCCGAGGATCTGCGCGGGCGTGGCCTGGAGGTGGCCACCGGCCGCTTCGGTGCCGACATGAAGATCGATATGGAGGCTGACGGCCCGGTGACGATCCTGGTCGAGGCCGAGTAGTTCGGGGAGGCCGCAGAAGGGGGCGCTGAGATGACGGGACGCTCACGGGCGGTGGTCATCGCCATGATGCTGTGGTGGGCCTTCTTCGGCTGTGTCAGCGTGTCCTGGGCGCTGGGCTCCCCGTGGCTGGTCGACACGGTCCTTCAGGGTGAGGGGCTGAGGCTCGCCCAAGAGCGGCCCACCTGGTTCGTCGTGGTCGTCCTCGTCTCCGGGCTGGTGAAGCTGGGGTTCGTCGTCTTCGGCTTCGCCCTCCTGCGTCCGGACGTCATCAGGGTGCCGCGCTGGATGCGCCTGGCCTTCGGCTGGGTCTCGGGAGCCCTACTCGTGGCGTACGGGGTGGTCGGCTCGGTGCCGGCGATCCCGACGATCTTGGCGGGAGAGCCGCTCTCCCACTATGGATGGTGGCGGCTGGTTCTTTGGATGCCTCACTTCTGGATGGGCGGGATCCTGGTGCTGGCCGCAACGATCGCCTACTTGCGCTGGAGCCGGACCGCGGCTACCGGCTCTGCTGTGCACGCGGTCCCTGCTGGGCGATAGCTCCCGCGGCGAGTGTCCACAGCGCTGACATCAGGCCGCCGACGTCGTCGACCCGGGTTTTGGAACCGCGTGATTCCGCGGTTCTCCCGATGGTGCCGGCCGGCCGAATCAGTTGATGTCAGCGCTGTGGACACCGGCCGCGTTGAGGATGGTGGTGACCGCCGGTCGTTATCCACAGGCGCCTTCGTGTCTCTGGTGTCCTCCTCCGCCCCCGGCCCACGATGTGGTCATGGACGCCGACGCCTTGATCGCCCGTATCAGTGATGCTCATGGCGCGGTCCGTCAGTCGGATCTTCGGCTGGAACGCGCGCAACGTCGATGTCTTCAAAGGCTTGTGGACTCTGGTTGTCTCACGCGTCATCCGCATGGTTTGGTGGCTCTGTCTGACGTCGACAGGAGAGTGCTGATCGCCCGCATCCATCGGGGGCTGATCACCTGCGAGCACGCCGCTGCCTACTACCGGCTACCGCTGCCGTCATCGCCGAAGGCTCTTCATGTTCTCACGCCGCAAGGGCACAAGTTGGAGTCGTTATGGGGTGAGCGTCAGCATGAGACCCGAGATCTTCCGGTCATGCCTCTGAGTTCCTTCCCGGTTGCACCCTTGGTGCGTTGTCTCGCGGATCTTCTGTGCTGCGCCCAGGAATGGACTGCACTGGTCGTCGTCGACGCTGCACTCCATCGGCGCCAGGTCACCTATGAACAGGTCGGCACCTACTTGCATGGGGCTCGTCGGGCGCTGGGACGCAGGCGCCTTCAGCGGACGAGCAGCAGAGCGCGCAGCCCGTTGGAGACGCTGGCGCGCATCCAGCTGCGGGGCGCCGATCTTGATGTCGCTGACGGTGTGGGGATCGGCGGTGTCGGCGAGGTAGACCTTCTGGTTGCGGGGTGGCTCGTTGTTGAGCTCGACGGCTATGAGTACCACTCGGACATGTGGACTTTCGACCACGACCGTGCCCGCGACCGGGAACTGACGCAGCAGGGATACACCGTCGTACGGTTCACGGCGAACAATGTGCGTTCGGGCAGAATCGTCGACGAGGTCAGGAGGGTCCTTGCTGCCCACCCAAGCGCGGCGATGATGAGGATGGCATGACGGCACCCACGAAAGTGTCCACAGCGCTGACATCAGGCCGCCGACGTCGTCGACCCGGGTTTTGGAACCGCGTGATTCCGCGGTTCTCCCGATGATGCCGGCCGGCCGAGTCAGTTGATGTCAGCGCTGTGGACACTCGTGGCGGCGGCGTGGCCCGGTGAGTCTGGTCGGCGCCGTTGGCGCACGGGGGGAGGGCCGGGTATGCGCCCCCCGACTGCGCTCCCCGGCCCTCAACCGAGTGTCGCCCGATTCTCCGCATCGGCTCAACGGGGAGTATTCCCCAACCGGCTGTCAGGTATGGGGTGGACGGGTTCAGCAGTTGAGGGTGGCGTCAGTGCCGACGGTGGTGCCGGCGGCGGAGATGCCGGCGAGCTCGTGGTCGTCGGCGTTGCCGCCGGTGCAGACGATCGCACAGGGTCCTTGGCGGGCGGGGTCGGCCATGAGTCCGGCCAGGCTCGCGGCCCCGGCGCCCTCGGCCAGGGTGTGGGCGTGGGTGGACATGAGGCCGACGGCGCGCTGGATCGCGTCGTCATCGACCAGGATGAAGTCGTTGAGGCTGCGGCCCAGCACGGACTGGGTGAGGGCGAAGCTCGCCCCGACGGCCAGGCCCGCCACGCGCGTGCGACTGTGGACGGTGGTCGGCTCCCCGGACGTCCAGGCGCGGTGCGCGGCCGGGGCGGCGCTGGACTGGACACCGATGACCCGGCACTCGGGGGCCAGGACGTCGCGCACGAGGCAGGCGCCGGCGGCCCCGGAGCCCGAGCCGACCGGCGCGTAGACGGCCCGCAGGCCCGGGTGGCGGCGGAAGAGCTCGAGGTAGACGGTGGCGTGCCCGAGCACGATGGCCGGCTCATCCCCGGGGGGAGACCATGCGCATCCCCTCGCTCAGGGCGAGGGCCTCGGCATGGGCCAGCGAGTCGCACATCGTCTCCCCCTCGACGACGACGCGGGCGCCCAGCGCGCGTACCGCAGCCACCTTGCGGGCGGGCGCGCCCACCGGGACGACGACGGTGACAGGGACCTCGCTGCGGGCGCCGGCCCAGGCCAGGGACTGGGCGTGGTTGCCGGTGGACGCGGTTACGACGCCGCGGCGCCGCTCCTCGGGGCTGAGCGCCGCCATGAGCGCCACCCCGCCGCGGACCTTGAAGGCGCCGGTGGGCTGGATGTTCTCGTGCTTGACCATGACCTCGATCCCGGCCTCGGCGTTGAGCAGAGGGTAGGACCAGGCGGGAGTCTCGGGCAGGGCCCGCGAGACGGCCTCGTAGGTACGCAGGACGGCGTCGAAGTCGAGAATGGTCCGGGTCGTGGCGGGCGCCTGGGGCAGGGTGTCGGTCGCGGTCATGGCTCCATGATGAGCGCGACCGGAGTATCGGTCCAATGAATGTTTTGGCGAATACCCATCGATTCAAGACATACTTGGTGGCGTGATCGATGTGCAGCAGCTGCGGGCCCTCGTGGAGCTCTCCCGCCTGGGAACCGTCTCCGCGGCCGCCGAGTCCCTGGGGTTCAGCCAGTCCACCGTCTCCCACCAGCTCGCCGCCCTGTCTCGCGCAACCGGCGCGGTACTGCTGACAAGGGCTGGACGCGGGGTGCGGCTCACCGAGGAGGGCCGGGCGCTGGCGGCCCGGGGCCAGGAGGTCCTCGACCTGCTGGATCGCACCGAGCGCGAGGTCGTCTCCATGGCGCAGGCGGAGTCGGGGCGGGTGCGGCTGGCCGCCTTCCCCTCCGCGGTGGCCTCCCTGGTGCCGGGGGTGCTCGACGTCGTCGGCCAGCAGTATCCGGGCCTGGAGGTCGAGCTCGTCGACGCCGAGCCGCCCGAGGCCCTCGACGCGCTGCGGCGCGGGCGACTGGATGCGGCGCTGTCCTTCTCCTACATCGACGACGACGCCGGTGAGGGATTTCAGGCCGAGCACCTGCTCGACGACGTCCTCTATCTCGTCACCCACCCCGGCGGCATCACTCGCATCGCCGACGGCGCCCAGTGCCGGTGGGTGACCGGCTGCGCGCGCTGCCACGAGGAGCTCATCGCCGTGGGACGGGCCAACGGCTTCACGCCCGAGACCGCCTACGCCTCCGACGACTACGTGGCCGTGCAGGCGCTCGTCGCCGCCGGGGTGGGGGCGGCCCTGTTGCCCGGGATGGCGCTGAGCGCCTACCGGCACGAGGGGGTCCAGGTGCGGCCGCTGGCCCGCGAGCAGCGGCGCGTCGAAGTGGTCACTCGCGCCGACCAGCCCCGGCCGCTGGCCATTGACGTCCTGGTGGATGCCTGCCGGACGGCGACCCGCCGCACGAGCCTGCGCCGACCTGCGGTCAGGGCCGGCGGGAGTGCTGCCTCTCGGTGAGGTGTGGTGTGATGGGGCGTGTATCCGTGCTGCATCGCAGAGAGGAATCGGGAATGGGGGCTGGTGTACGAGCCGTCCTGGGTGACGTATCCGGCGAGGTCGCCGTCTTCGGGTCGCTCAACGCTGATCTGACGGTCCGAACGGAGCGCTTTCCCAAGCCCGGCGAGACGATCAGCGGGGGAGGACCTCGTGATCCTCCCGGGAGGCAAGTCGGCGAACCAGGCGGTTCAGGCCGGTCTTCTTGGCGCTCGCGTGAGGATGATCGGGGCCGTCGGAGGGGACGGTCATGGCGACCTGCTCATCGAGTCCCTCCGGCGCGCCGGCGTGGACACTGATGCGGTCCAGCGCGAGGACGTGGCCACGGGCACCGCCGTCATCACCGTGGACTCCACCGGGGACAACACCATCGTGGTGTCTCCCGGTGCGAATGGGAGGGTGGATGTCTCCACGGCGCAGCGGCACCAGGACGTCATCCGCGAGGCCCATGTGCTGGGGCTGTGCATGGAGGTCAGTCCCGACGCGGTCGAGGCCGCGGCCCGCATCGCCCACGACGCCGGCACCCGCGTGGTCTTCAACAACTCTCCGTTCCACCCCGTCCTGTCCGCCGGGCTCCTGGAGGCCATTGACGTCCTGGTCGTCAACGAGCTTGAGCTCGCCGACATGCTGAAGCCGGGCATACCTGAGACAGCGGCTGAGCCGGAGCACGAGCGAGGCGACGACGCCACAGACTGGGGCGATTGTGCAAGGAGACTGGCCGCGATGGGGATCCCCTCCGCGGTGGTGACTCTGGGGGGCCGCGGGTCGATGGTGATTGAAGGGGAGGAGATCACCCCGGTCGATCCCTTCCCGGCTGACGTCGTGGACACCACCGGTGCCGGCGACTCCTTCCTGGGCACGCTGCTGGCGGCGCTCGCTGCGGGCGCTGGGCTCAAAGGAGGCGGCTGGTGCGGCCTCGGCTGTCTCCGCCTTTGCGACGACCTCGGTGGGGGCGCAGGCCTCCTACGGGGACATTGCCGCAGTCGAGCAGCACTTCGGATAAGCACAGCCTGACGAGCGAGGCGAGAGAGCCGAGGTTGCTCGCGGTGGCAGCAGGATGCTGTGCGCCTCAAGGTTCCGGTGACAGGAGACTGGCCCGCCGGCCCGCGCCTCATTCGTCCTTGAACTGCTCGAGGTTCTCGGTGTGCGGGTGGCCGTCATCGGTGGCGCTGAGCCAGAAGGCGGGCTTGGACTCCGTGGAGCCCTTCCCGTTGGGGACGTCCTGTTTGACGAGCAGTCCGTGGCCGGTGGATACGCCGCGTTCAAGAACGGTTTCCGGTGATGTCGATTGTCTTCTTGATGCTGGGATTGACGAGTTGCTGTTCAACTGCCTCCCGGGAGGGACTGAGTGACTTCCGCTCGTCCTCTGATGCCGCCTTCGAGCGTTGCTGAAAATCGCTGGCTGCTTTGGGGTTTGCGAACCGGCGGATCCAGCCGCCGGGGTAGACCGCAGTAGCTCCGGAGACACTCTCGGTCGTGGACCCATCGATGCTGGTGAGGGAGATGGTCGTCAGCCAGCATCTATCGAAGCAGTTGTCTGGGAGGAGGTTGGGTGCGAGCATGAGGTTCTCGCCGGTGGCACCCACCAGCCTCTTGTCGCTGGGGACGGAGGAGGGTCGAGCGCTCGTGTTTGTCAGGGAGAAGATGTTGATGGTTCCCTTCCCGGAGCCGGCCGGGAAGTAGTTCTGAGCCGTCTCGACGGCGAGGGTACTGTTGGTGAGGGCCTGCCCCAGGATGATCCCGGAGACTGTGTCGTCCCTGACCGTCTTGCCAGTCTTGGTGTCAAGGACAACGATATGCGTGCGTTGATCGGCTGCCGTCTCTCCTGCCTGCTGCTCGGCGGGAAGGAGGATCAATGACAGGTGGTGTCCGTCAGGACTGACGACAGTGCTTCCCGTCGATGACCGTCCTGTGTGTTTATGAAGCGGATTTTGGGCGCTATTTCTGTATTCGGTTCTCTCTTGGTCGGCGACTTCGGGCTTGATGGAAACCGCCCACTGGAACTTATCGGTGGAAGGATCTCGACTCACCACGGTGGTCGTCAGTCCTCCGGAAGTGAAGCCTATCCTTCCGGCTACGTATGATGTGTTCATGGTGACGACGCCACTGGCGGTTGACAATGGTCTATTGTCCATGTTGCCACTTGAATCCTTAGGGTTGGCAACATCTGCTTTCTGCTCATTGAGGGAGGAGACGACGAGTCTTTGAGTGTCCTCCCCAATGCTGCATGAACCGATGGTGAGCGCGAGCGTCACAGTTGCGGTGAGTGCTGACAGTCGCCGGAGCATGGAGGACGTGCGGGGACTCAGAGGATGTGCGACTCTCATTTCTGTCCTCCTGCGACTCCGAAGATCCGATAGGTGTCTCGGCATCTCTGGCCGTCATTCTTTGCTCCGGCACTGCAGTGTCCGTAACCTATGCTAGTTGTGTTGAGGGTAACGATGGTGGCGCCAGGCGTCCGTATGGCCTTTACTCGTCTATAGGAGTCGACGCCTCTGGAGAATAGCGGCTGGGCCGGTGTGTTGAAGTAGTCTGCCAGTTCTCGGGGTGACTGGAATGTGGAACCAGGTGTGATGGGGATGGTGGTGCCGGGTGAGTCGTCACTGGGACGAATGACGAGTGTCGCGAAGGTGGAGCCGTCGTTGGCTGATACTTCAACGATCCCAGTGCGCGCACTGGCGAGGCTCCGATCCTGTGACGCCGGGGTGACTGTGCGAGTGGAGGGGTCGAAGACTGCCGCGGCCCGTGTATTTTCGTGGGGACGCTTGAAAGCTGCATCCGCAGTGATAACGGGGTAGGTGACGATGCTGTCTGAGAGGCGCGATGCCTCCGTATTGATCCCCGAGGTCGCTCCTAAGGGAAAGGTCGTGGTGTCGGCGCTGTCGACCTTGGCCAGTGCATCCAGGCTGATCACCTCAGCCACAGGGTGCCCTGACAAATCGGTCTCGCCGGTGTAGCGGGCACCCCAGCCTTCGATGAAGGAACTGAAATTGTTGACGACCCCTTCCTCGAAGGTAAATTCTGACAGGATTTGTTGAACTTCGACCTCGGCGGTGGGATCGTTCTGAGGGCAGACCGTAATGGTTATTGCCGCCTTCTTCACTCCGGACGGGGTAACTTCGGCAGTGTGGTCCTCGTCGTAGTCCAGGATGAATGAGGCGTGTCCGGCAGGACCGGGAGTAGTACATGCCGGACCTCTCCGGGAGAGTCCACATCTTGGCCCCGTCGGTCAGTGAGAAGGCAGTATCCTCGTCGAGGACTGCGGAATCGGTCAGCTGAAGATCGCCGGCGGTACTCTGATGCTCGAAGACGATTCTGCCGGTCAGAGAATCGAAGACCAGGGTGATAGCGGCTTCGCCCTCTTGAGGAGATTCAACGAATCTGGGTAACTTGATTCGAGTGGCCACGTACTTCCTGTCAGGACTGGTGATGAGTCTAGGGCTGTCGGAGTAGCTGTTGGGGGCGAATGTGACGTGCTTGCGCTCGTAGCTCCACAGGACGCTGCCGTCCTTGGAGTTGAGCGCCATGATGCCGTCGTCGTTGAGGAAAATGGGGCCGCCGGCGCCCGCGGCGGTGGTCAGCTCAGTGGAGGATATCTCCTTACTCCAGGAGGCCTTCGGCGCCAGCGACGTGGGTGGCGCCAGTGAGACGTCGGCGGTGGCCTTGGCGATGACATGGTGGACCGGGTTAATGAGTGCCCATGTTCCCGCGATGACGGAACCAAGTGTCAGTGCTGGGGCAATGACCAGGGCCGCGAGGTACCTGCGCGTGCGGCGAGGTACCCGCACGCGCTCGTACCGGGGGAGTCCCTTGTCGGTCTTCTCTCCCGTCTTGCGCTGGAGAGGAGCCCAGCGGCTCGGGTCATCGGGATCGCTGCTACCTACCGCGGTGCTGCGCAGGTAGTGCAGGAGTGGTCCGATGCTCAGGAAGAGCGTGGCTGAGAGCGCCACTCCAGTCAGGGTAAGGAGGAACAGGACGGAGAATCCTGTCTCCTGGTAGGTGTCCCACCACGCCAGTATCAGGGATGCTGAGGTCATCACGCCCAGGGCCGCCATGATCGTGGTCAGGATCGTCACCAGGACGGGGCGCTTCTTGTCCCTTAAGGTGAGGGACGGCCAGGCCAGTATCCCTCCGACGATCATGCAGATTGTCAGTGCTGAGACCTTGTCCGGGATCAGGTCGCCAGTACCAACGAACCCCCGGCGCAGCACCAGAGTGGTCACTGCGAACACGACGCCGCCGATGAGTCCGCCCCAGCGCAGGGCGCGCAGGGTGAGGACACCGCGCGGTGGGAAGGGTTCGCCCTCGCTGTCGCCGGTGTCGGTCGCGGCCTGGCTGGCCTCAGTGGCATCGTGGTCGGCGCTGTCCTCGGTTCCCCCCGTGTCCGGCTCTTTCGAGGTCTCGTCGCTGAAGGCGGTTGCGCCTGGCTGGTTGCCGGGATCGATGCCGGGCTGATCGGTGCCGTTGTCGTCGGTATCGGGTGTGGGAGGCATGAGCCTATTGTGATGACCCATCCGTGACTATGTCAGGTATTTGCGAGGCCATCACTCGGATGGACGGGCCAGGTGGAGCGCTCCAGCGGGCTGGACTACTGGTGCTGCGTCGGTCGCTCCCAGTGCGGCGACGCTCTGGACAGAGGCGCCGGTGACTCTGTCCCCACGTGAGAGGCAGGTGCTCCAGGTGGCTTCACGCGGACTGTCCAACAGCCAGATCGATGCCGAGCTCTACATCACCGAGGCCGCCGTCAAGACCCATCTGCTGCGCGCCTACGCCAAGCTCGGCGTCGACTCGCGCACGGCCGCCGTCACCGAGGCGCTGCGCCGTGGCCTGCTCGAGCTGGACTGAGCCGCGTCGCTGCGTCCCGGGCTCTTCACCTCGGCCGCGACCCCGCGAGTTCGTAGCTGCGGGCACGCGTTCGAGGGGCAGAGGGCGTGAACGCGAGACCTGCCCTGCGACTGCGACGGGGCGAGAGCAGGGGCTCTGGTCGGCCGGGTCGGGCTGGTTGGCGAGGTGCTCCCTCATCCGTCGGGGTGTTCCTCCTCCCACTGGGAGATCGTGGAGTTGAGGGTGGCCAGGAACTCCTCCTCGCCGATGGTGTTGAGCTTGAGGAACACCGCCTGACTGCCACCCAGAGTGATCCCGACGATGTGAACGTAGGGCCCGTCCTGGATAGCGGTGACGGACATTCCCACACGGTTGTTCCCCATCATGCTGAAGCGTTCGTAACCTCTGACCGCTATACCTCCGGCGGAGGTCCCCAGGTCCACAGCCGCCTCTGCGGAGGCCGAGCGGGATCGGCCCAGTACTCCGGCCTCAAGGAACGGGACCACCTCACTGAGCTGTCCGACGACGGTCCGAGTGGTCGTTGCCATGGGTACTTTCCTTCCTTGTCCTCGCTGGAACTGTCTCCGTGTCCACCAGGGTATGTGCGTGCGCCCAAGCCTGCGGCTCCGCATCTTGAGTCGACCCGGCTCAAGGCTTACTCACGCCTACCGCGAACAGGGGCATGGCCCAGGCGTCGGCCTGGTTAGCCTTGTCAGCACGTGCTCTCAGCGCCATCTCTCCCCGGCGCTGCGACATCCCTCGCCACCACCGGACGAGCGGTCCCGCACTGAGCGCGTGCCGAGGAGGAATTACTGATGTTTGAACGCTTTACCGACCGCGCCCGTCGCGTCGTCGTGCTCGCGCAGGACGAGGCGCGGGCCCTGAACCACAACTACATCGGCACCGAGCACCTCCTCCTCGGCCTCATCCACGAGGGCGAGGGGGGTGGCCGCCAAGGCCCTGGAGTCCATGGACATCTCCCTGGACGCCGTGCGCAGCCAGGTCATTGAGATCATCGGCGAGGGGCAGTCCGCCCCCACCGGTCACATCCCCTTCACGCCTCGCGGCAAGAAGGTCTTCGAGCTCTCCATGCGTGAGGCCCTCCAGCTCGGACACAACTACATCGGCACCGAGCACCTGCTGCTCGGCCTGCTGCGCGAGGGCGAGGGCGTGGCCGCCCAGGTCCTGACCAACCTCGGCGGGGACCTGTCCAGCGTGCGCCAGACCGTCATGCAGATGCTCTCCGGTTACGAGGGCAAGGAGACCGTCAACGCCGGCGGCCCCCTCCAAGGAGGGCACGCCCTCGGGCAGCGCCATCCTGGACCAGTTCGGCCGCAACCTCACGGCCGCCGCCCGCGAGGGCAAGCTGGACCCGGTCATCGGCCGCAAGAAGGAGATGGAGAGGGTCATGCAGGTCCTCTCCCGGCGTACCAAGAACAACCCCGTCCTCATCGGGGAGCCGGGCGTGGGCAAGACCGCCGTCGTCGAGGGCCTGAGCCAGGCCATCGTCCACGGCGACGTCCCCGAGACCCTGCGGGACAAGCAGCTCTACTCCCTGGACATGGGCTCGCTCGTGGCCGGATCGCGCTACCGCGGCGACTTCGAGGAGCGCCTCAAGAAGGTCCTCAAGGAGGTGCGCACCCGCGGCGACATCGTCCTGTTCATCGACGAGATCCACACCCTCGTCGGTGCCGGCGCCGCCGAGGGCGCCGTCGACGCCGCCTCCATCCTCAAGCCCATGCTGGCCCGCGGCGAGCTCCAGACCATCGGGGCCACCACCCTGGACGAGTACCGCAAGATCGAGAAGGACGCCGCCCTGGAGCGCCGCTTCCAGCCGGTGACCGTCGACCAGCCCAGCATCGAGGAGACCATTGGGATCCTCACCGGCCTGCGAGACCGCTACGAGGCCTTCCACCGCATCGTCATCACCGACGAGGCCATCGAGGCCGCCGCCAAGCTCGCGGACCGCTACATCAACGACCGCTTCCTGCCGGACAAGGCCATCGACCTGGTTGACGAGGCCGGCGCCCGCCTGCGCATCCGCCGCATGACGGCTCCGCCCGAGCTGCGCGAGATCGACGAGCAGATCGCCCAGGTCAAGCGGGAGAAGGAGTCCGCCATCGACGACCAGGACTTCGAGCGCGCCGCCTCCCTGCGCGACGACGAGCGCCGCCTGGCCGATGAGCGGGCCGCCAAGGAGAAGGCCTGGAAGTCTGGCGACCTCGACCAGGTCGCCGAGGTCGATGAGGCACTCATCGCCGAGGTCCTGGCCATGTCCACCGGCATCCCGGTGGTCAAGCTGACCGAGGCCGAGTCCGCCAAGCTCCTCAACATGGAGGCCGAGCTCCACAAGCGCATCATCGGCCAGAACAAGGCCATCGAGGCCCTGTCGAAGTCGATCCGCCGCACCCGTGCCGGCCTGAAGGACCCCAAGCGCCCCGGCGGCTCCTTCATCTTCGCCGGCCCCACCGGTGTCGGTAAGACCGAGCTGGCCAAGGCCCTGGCGGAGTTCCTGTTCGACGACGAGGACGCCCTCATCCAGCTCGACATGTCCGAGTTCGCCGAGAAGCACACGGTCTCTCGCCTCTTCGGCGCCCCTCCCGGCTACGTCGGCTACGACGAGGGCGGACAGCTCACCGAGAAGGTGCGCCGCCGGCCCTTCTCCGTGGTCCTGTTCGACGAGGTCGAGAAGGCCCACCCGGACATCTTCAACTCCCTGCTGCAGATCCTGGAGGACGGACACCTCTCCGACGCCCAGGGCCGCGTGGTCGACTTCAAGAACACCGTCATCATCATGACCACCAACCTCGGCTCCAAGGACATCGGCAAGTCGGTGGCCACCGGCTTCCAGTCCACCGAGTCCGGTGCCATGGACTACGAGGAGATGAAGTCCCACGTCAACCGTGAGCTCAAGCAGCAGTTCCGGCCCGAGTTCCTCAACCGCGTCGACGACCTCATCGTCTTCCCGCAGCTGACCAAGGAGGAGGTGCGCCAGATCGTCGACCTCATGATCGTGCGCCTCGACAAGCGCCTGGCCGAGCAGCAGATGACCATCGAGCTGACCGAGGCCGCCAAGGATCTCCTGGCCGAGCGCGGCTTCGACCCGGTGCTCGGCGCCCGTCCGCTGCGCCGTGCCATCCAGCGCGACATCGAGGACGCCCTGAGCGAGAAGATCCTCTTCGGGGAGATCGAGCGGGGGCAGAAGGTCATCGTCGACGCCGAGGGCGAGTCCATCCTGGGTGAGTTCATCTTCCGTGGCGAGCCCTGGGAGCAGGGCGAGGCCGAGGTCGCCGCGCTGCGTGAGGCCGAGGATGCTGCGGCCGGCGGTGGGGGAGGGGTCTCCAGCCCTCTGCGCATCTCCTCGACGCCGATCAGTCGCGACGGCGGCGCCTCACCGGCCGCTGAGCCCGGGCGCTGATCCCGGGGCCTTCAGACCGGGTCCTACTGAGGTCGCTGGGGCGCGAGTGCCGCCCCGGCGGCCTCAAGTCCCCTTATCAGTTCCATACGATGGGCCGCAACCCCAGCGGGGTTGCGGCCCATCGTTGTCGCTGCACGGCGGGCGCCTCGGCCTGCAAGACGCCTTGGTGTGAATCACGGGAGAGGAAGTGGGGCCGCATTGCCTCGGCCTCCATTTTTCCAGGTGGGGACCATTGTCTTGGGCGCAAGAGTTTGCGGGGTGTGGTTCGGAATTGTGAATATGCACGGGGTCTGAGGCTGCCGCCGTGGAGAAGCAAGGGAATGAAAATTGAATGAAATCTGGGTGAAGCAAGAGAATGTTCTGGGAGTTTGGCTTGGCTGTCTCATGTCTGTCCTCTGCCGGATACAGTTGAGTGACGATCCGTCGAAAGTCGTCCCTCGGACATGGTCGGTCGGTGTCGTCACCCCGCGCAGCGCGGGGCCGTCTCAACCGTCTTAGCCCCTACTCGTCCTCACTGTCCGTACCTGTCCGCCCTCATTCAGACCGCCGTGGCGCTCCTCGACCGCGGTGCCCGAATGTCCGGCTCGGATCGCCCGTGCGTGCTCACGGATTCTTGGTGCCGCTACTCCCATGACCCAACTCAGATACGAACCGCGACATTTCCACCAGCATCGTTTCCCGCGCCTGCGGACCGCTAACGCTGCTGCGACCCTGGGGGTCGTCGGCGTGGTGACAGCGGTGCTGCCCTGGATCGGCTGGCCGGTGGAGGTCACCATCGGTGTTCTGGTCGTTACTGTCCTCATCGGCCTGGGGCTGGTCACGGCGCCACCCACCCGGGCGCTCAAGCGCGGCGGCATCGCCCCGGGGGCCCGCTGGCACTGGGGCGCGGCGATGCTCCTGGGAATGTCCCCGGCGATCCTGCTGGGTCTGAGCTTCCCCGTCGTCTCTCAGAAGATGGCCGCCAGCCAGATCGACGGAACCGGCCTGCCGGTCATCGTGCTGAGCGTGTCGGTGGCGGTGCCCTGGCTCAGCCAGATCATCGGCACCCCCCGTCTACCGTCTCCTGGGTGACTCGATCGGACGGGGCCCTCGGGCTGTTCTGGAGCGCTACTGCTCCATCTGGCCGGCACTGTTCCTGTGGGCGCTGGTCCCCACGGCACTGGAGATCCTCATCGTGGCCGCCGTGACCGGCTGGAACCTGCACGTCCTGGGCGTCCACACCGCCCTGCTCCTCCTGCACGTCGTCTTCGTCCAGTCGCTCATCGTCGCCGACGTCGCCGGACGACGCCGCCTGTGGTCGGTGGGTTGGCTCTGCTACGCCGTCGCACTCGTCGCCGAGCCCACCTGGTGGTACCTGCCTCCGCTGGTGGGAGCCCTCAGTCAGCTCCTGTCCATGGGGCGCTCCCTGGGCAGGATTCTGCGGCCCCGCGGGGTCGCCACCGGCATCCTCGTGCAGGACATGCTCCGCGGTGCGATCCTGGGGGGAGTGCTGTGGTCGGACAAGTTCTTCCTCTTCCTGGGTGCCGGTCGCGACTTCGACGTGGCGCTGGTCTACCTGTGCCTCCAGCCCGCCGTCGTCGCCTACTGCTACTACTTCGCGGTCACAGCGCCGCGGGTCAACACCGAGATCGCCCTGTTCCAGACGGTTCTCAAGCGTGAGGGCATGGCCAGCCTGCGCGATCGTGGGCGCACATTGCGACGGCTGCTGGACGCCAGCCTCATTCGCGCCTGCGTCGTCGGGGTCGCCGGTGTCATCGTCGTCGTGTGCTCCATGGCGCTCATGTCCCCCGAGCAGGTCCCGCTGGTCCTCGAGGTGTGCCTCTCCTCGACCCTGTTCACGGTGCTGACGCTCCTGAGCTACGAGATCGACCATGTCGGCGACTCGACCACCGCCCTGCTCCTGTCCGGCATCCACGTGGCGATCGCCGCGGCCCTGCTGCTGAAGCTGGCCGACGCCGTCGCCTATCTGCCGCTGGCCGGCGTCGACCTGGTGCTGTGCGCGCTGGGGCTGCTGCTCTACCGCAAGCGGTGGGCCGCGCCCGAGTACTCCTTCTTCTGGGGAAAGGCCATGTCCTGGTGAGCTCGTCATCCTCCTTCCGCGCCCGCCTGGAGAGCCTTCCGCTGCGCTACTCGGCTCCTGCCGGCGGCTACGCCCCGATGCCCAGTCCCGACGACGCCCCCGGCATCGGCGACCGGGGCCAGGAGACCGGCCCCAGGATCAAGGTCGGCCCCGATGGTTACGGCGTCGTCGTCACCACGGGTGGGGCCAGCGCCCCGAGCGGTCCCTCGGCACCCAGCGCCGTCACTGCCCGCAGCGCGCACAGTGCCCCGGCTGCGCCCGAGGCCTCCAGAGGGTGGCGAGCCGATCACGACCGGCAACGGGTCGAGCCCTCAGCCGCGACGGCGTCGGCCGGCACTCCGGAACAGGCCGATGCCGCGGCCCCCGCGTCCTCCAGGGCGGCGGCCGCCCACGCCACGCCCTCCTCGAGCGGATCGGCCTCCACTCCTGAGGTGCCCGCGGTGCCGATCTACGGCGTCGTGCAGACCCCGGCCCCAGCCGGCTACGGCCTGGTCCAGCCGCGGCCCAGGACCCCGGAGCCTCCCGCCTCTCCAGGCGATGCCCAGGTCCTGGACTCCCCGATCTTCGGGACCGTGCGTTCCGCCCCCGCGGCTTCAGCGGCCTCCCCCGAGCCTGTCGCCCCTGCAAGGCCCGCTGCCTCTCCAAGGCCTGTGGCATCCCCGGCTCCCGCGGCCTTCCCCAAACCCACCGCCTCCCCGGATACCCCCGGCCGCGCCGTCGGCTCCCGATGAGCCCTTCGCGGAGAGGGACGATGGGGCTGCCGAGCCCTCGCCCACCGCTGCCGGCCCCTTCCAGGAGACGGCACCGATCCTGCCGGGGCATACCGCCCCGGTCACCGGCTCCGACGGTCCCGGCGCCTCCGACAACGAAGCGCGAGAGGTTTTCTCGACCCCGTCGGCTCCCCCCGCCATCGCCTGGGAGTCCGTGGCCTCGGCCGCCTCCCACGCCGCCGCCATTCCCCTGTCCCAGCAGACCGGCGAGGACGAGGAGGAGACGGAGGATGCTCCGGCCGGGGCGGCCGAGATCGCGCTGCCGCCCGAGGAGTCCGAGCCGGAGCCGGATCCCCAGGCCCTGCCCGACGGCGTCCCCGAGGACGGCGTGTACGTCGACGTCGACGTCGCCATCGTCATGGAGTCCACCTACCCCTACCTCAAGGGCGGGGTCTCCGCGGTGGTCCACGACATCATCACCGGCAACCCGGACCTCACCTTCGGGATCATCCACATCACCTGGGACTCCCACTCGCCGCTCAAGGACCTCTACGGCATGCCGGACAATGTCGCCTGGGTGAAGGTCCTCTACCTGTCCATGGAGGAGCACCAGGAGGACTTCCTGCGCGCCCGCCCGCGCGACCTGCGCATGAACCGCCGCCAGCGCCGCGAGCTGTCCCGGCGCATCCTGGGCGCCCTGCTCGCCCTGGCCCAGGACGGCCGGACCGAGCCTCTGTGGGACATCATCAGCGAGGGCCTGAGCGCCTCGCGTCGCTACCCGGTCTGGGCGATCCTGGGCACGCGCGAGTTCATGGAGGCCTACCACGACATGATGCCGGACCTGGGGATGTCGATGACCGATATCTTCTGGTGCCTGCGCGACTTCTTCTCCCTGGCCTACGCGGTCCTGGCAGAGCCGGTCCCGCGCGCCCAGGTCTACCACGCCCACACCACCGGCTACGCCATGCTGCTCGGCGTCAACGCCGCCCGTGAGCACGGCACCAAGGTGCTGCTGACCGAGCACAACCTCTACGTGCGCGACACCGTCAACACCCTCCTGGAACGCAGGCTGGACCTCAACGTCAGGCTCACCGACTACCGCACCTTCGACGTCACCGGGCGCGAGCGCATGTGGATGGCCTGGTGGCTGGAGATGGGGCGCCTGTGCTACCCCTACGCCTACGCCTCCACCTACCTCTACCCGCGGGCCATCACCGAGGCCAATGAGCTCGGCGGCGACGCCGGGCGCGCCATCGTCATCCCCAACGGCATCGTCACCAAGGAGTTCGACGCCTCCTACGCCGCCCGCCTGGCCGCCATCGAGGAGATCAAGAAGGAGGGCGCGGACAAGCACCTGTGGAAGCTGGTGTACATCGCCCGCGTCGTACCCATCAAGGGGCTGCTGGACATGATCGACTCGGTGCGCCTCATGGTGGACCGGGGCCTGAACATCCACCTGGACGTGTGTGGGCCCACCGAGCACATGCCCTCCTACTTCGAGCAGTGCCTCACCCGCATCGTCGAGCAGGGCCTGGAGAGCGTCATCACCATCCGCGGCACCGTCAAGGTCCGTGAGCTCCTGCCCGAGTTCGACCTGTTCGTCCTGCCCAGCTACAACGAGGGCCTGCCGGTCGTCTCCCTGGAGACCATGGGGGCCGGCATCCCCACGGTGAGCACCGACGTCGGCGCCGTGCGCTCCGTCGTCGAGGACATGATCGTCACCGACGACGGACAGACCTGGGACCCCTGCGGCATCATCATCGAGCCCGGCGACCCCACCGTCATGGCGGACAAGGTCCAGGAGGTCATCAGCGACGTCGATCTCTACGAGCGCCTGAGCCTCAACGCCCGCGGCCGCGTGGAGGCGGCCTACGACCTGGTCAAGGTCAACGCCTCCTACAACAAGATCTACCGTCAGGGCGGTGCCGGCGAGCAGGCCGGCACCCGCGCCGACCGAGGAGGAGCATGAGGAGCAGCACCGGCGGCGTCGGCGCCTGGATCCGTTACGGAAACCCGCTCGAGCCCGGGGAGCTGGACTTCGCGATCGCCCACTACCGGGCCGCGATCCTCCAGCCCTGGGAGACCGAGGCAGCAGCCCGCCTCAAGGAGGCGCGACCGGACATGACGGTCCTGGCCTACCGGTGCCTGTCCTCCACGCGAGACTTCGAGCCGGACTCCATGCGCGCCTCCGGGCTGTCCTACCGCGAGGCCCTCCGCCGCGGTTGGCTCGCCAGGCGTGACAACGGCGACCTGGTCGAGTGGAGCACCTACCCCGGCCACTTCCAGGCCCGTGTGTGGGGACCCCGACTACCGCCGCCGCTGGGTGGAGGAGGTCACCCAGGCCACCGCCGGCACCGCCTTCGACGGCGTCATGGCGGACAACGACGTCTTCGACGACTACTACGGCCTGGACCTCCCCCTGGACGGAATCGCCGACACCGCCGCCCTGCGCGCCGAGCTGAACATCTTCGTGGACCAGGCCGGTGCCGGGCTCAACAGCGTCGGCAAGATCCTCATCCCCAACGTGGCCGAGGCCCGCCGGGAACCCGGCCGCTGGGAGCGCCACTCGGCCTGGGGTGGTGGCTTCGACGAGTGCTGGCTGGGCTGGGGGGACCATCACCTCTTCGATGAGGCCACGGCCCTGGCCCAGATTCACGAGCTGCGAGGGCCGGGCCTGTCCATCGTGCGCACGCCCGACGGCGGGGGCGGCGGCTCCATGTCCGGTGCCCGCACGTCCCCCGGCGTTTACGGGCTGGCGGCCTTCTGGGTCTTCGGGGGAAGGGAGGGCGCCTACACGGCCACCGGTCACGACGACTACTCGCGCACTCCCTGGTTCCCCGCCCTGGACGCCGACCTGGGACGCCCGCTGGGACGGCCCCGGAGGGCCTCGGGCGCCTGGGTGCGCGAGTTCGAGGGCGGCCTGGCCGCCGTCGTCCTCACCGGGGAGGGGAAGGCGAAGCTGGAGCTTCCCGCCGGCCTGGTCCTGCCCGGGCCCACCGGGGCGCCCGACGGCGAGCCCCTGTCCACCCGCATCACCCTGCCGGGCCACACCGGTCTGCTGGCGCTGCGCCCCTAAGCCCCGGGGGCGGCCCGCGCGAGACTCATTAGGGACTAAGGTCTTGTCAAACGTCGGCCAGGTCGGGGAGATCATGGTGCTGCTTGCTCCCCTGAGAATCCCGCCGTCCCGTACAGCGTCCTCTCAGGCTTGAAGCGCGGCGTCCGCTTCGGGCGGTGCCGGTCACCCGCAGGGCTCAGGACAAGGACGACCTATGGCACAGACCTCCCAGAACGGCGCGGTGGATCTCGCGCATAAGCCCACGATGAGTACGGCCCAGATCCTGCTGATGAACGTCGGTTTCTTCGGCATCCAGTACTCCTTCGGCATGCAGCAGAACATCATGTCGCCCATTTACCAGTTCCTCGGGGCCTCCCCCGACGAGTGCCCATCCTCAACCTGGCCGGACCCGTCACCGGCCTGCTCATCCAGCCCCTCATCGGGGCGCTGTCGGACCGGACCTGGAGCGACAAGTGGGGCCGCCGTAAGCCCTTCTTCCTCATCGGCGCCGCCGGCTGCTCCATCTTCCTGTTCCTCATGCCCTTCGTGACCGCCGTGTGGATGGCGGTCCTGTGCCTGTGGCTGCTCGACGCCTCGAACAACACGGCCATGGAGCCCTACCGCGCCTTCATCGCCGACCGCGTGCCCGACAAGCAGCTCGCCAAGGGCTTCCTCGCCCAGTCCCTGTTCATCGGCGCCGGCTCGGCCCTGGCCGGCGGCACCCTCGCCGTCCTGGAGAAGATCCTGAAGGGCGCCACCGCCGCGGGCATCCCCTACTGGGTGTTCGGGGCCTTCATGGTGGGCTCGGTGTGCTCCATCGGCTCCGTGCTCATCTCGGTGCTCTCCACCAAGGAGCTGCCGCCCACGCCGGAGGACCGCGCCGAGCTCGAGCGCAAGAAGAGGGAGGAGGGCCCCTTCGGCTTCCTCAAGGACATCGGCGTCGCCATCGTCGAGATGCCCCGCGGCCTGAAGAAGATGGCCCTCGTCTACCTCTTCCAGTGGTACGCCATGAACGTCTTCTGGCAGTACCTCGGGCTCATGTGCGCCATCGCCTACTTCGGCGTCGACGTCAATCAGAAGGGCTACGCCGAGACCGATGCCTTCAGTGACGCCTCGGGCTTCGCCACCGGCCTCATGGTCGTCTACTACATCGCCTGCACGATCGTGGCCCTCTTCCTGGCGCGGCTGGCCAACAAGGTCGGCCCCAAGCACGTCCACACCGCGGCCCTCTTCCTGGCCGCCATCTGCCTCTACCTGCTGACCCACATCGGCGGCCCCGACAACACGACGGTCCTCTACTGCCGATGATCGGCATTGGTGTGGCCTGGGCCTCAATCGTGGGCATACCCTACGTTATGGCCACCGAGATGATCCGCAAGGAGCGCCGGGGCGTCTACATGGGCGTCATCAACATGATGATCGTCGTCCCCCAGCTCCTTCAGACCCTCACCTTCGGCTTCATCTACAAGAACCTGCTCGGCAACCACCCTGTCAACGCCCTGCTCTTCGTCGCAGTCTTCCTCGTCATCGCCGGCCTGCTCATCGAGTGGATCGACACCGACAAGGACGCCGACCCGAGGGTGCGCGCCGCCGCCATCGCCGCCACCGAGACTGCCGTCGCCTGATCGGGCGCATATGCGCCACATGAAAGGATGACACTTGTGACCTACAACACCATTGTTGCCGCAGTCGGCAATCTTGAGGAGAACACCCACGTCATCGACCGCGCCTGCGAGATGGCGTGTCTGTGCGATGCCACGCTCCTTCTCGTAGCCGGCTACGACCCCGTCTCGCCCCGGGACAAGGCCCGCGTCGCCGACACCGCGCAGGTCGCCGATGTGCGGGTCGCCGAGACCCAGCTCACCGAGGACGAGGCCTACGCCGTCGTCGAGAAGGCGCGTGATACCGCCGTTGAGCGCGGCGTCGGCCTCGCCCAGGGCGTCGTCGTCGAGGGAACGGCGGTCTCCGCCGTCACCCTCGTCACCTTGGAGGCCGAGGCGGACCTCGTCGTCGTCGGCTCCAAGGGCGTGGACTCCCTGCTCGGTCGCATTTTCGGCGCCGTCTCCGTCCAGGTGCTGCGCAAGGCGCAGTGCGACGTTCTCGTCGTCGTTCCCTAGTCGCCGGATAGACGTCGGACGCACGCGTCGGATCCTGCGCGATCGGACCGGCGGCGGATGCCCGCCACGCGGAAGTGTGGCGGGCATCCGCCGCTATGTTTTGAGGTTCTTCGTGTGTGAGGGCGTGGTCGGGGTGAGCGGGTGCCGGTGGTTCGGCGTCTCGGGGTCCTGCGCGGTCGTACTCGGCGTCGCGTGGTCGTACCCGGCGGCGCGCGGTCGTACCTTAGAGGGGCTCTAAGGTACGACCGCGCGGTTTTACGTACGACCGCGTGCGCTGGGGGTACGACCACGCGGTTTTACGTACGACCGGGTGGGATCGCGTACGACCACGTACCCCGAGACCCCGACGAGGAAAGCCCCGCACAACCCCATCCCCACGACACGAAGAACCCGTTTTGAGCAGTTGTCGTACCTCCTGTGATACGTGGGGCCGGGCTGGGCGCATGGTGGCGCTGCGTCTGCCCGGGTGGCCCCGCGCCCCGACCCGCTCCGGGGCGCCCGACGGTGAGTCCCTGTCCACCCGCATCACCCTGCCGGGACACACCGGCCTGCTGGCGCTGCGCCCTTAAGCCCCGGGGCCGGCCGGCGCAGCCCTGTTCGCGGCTGGATGAGTCACCTGCAACATGGGACCGAAGTCACATAGAGTGCTTCGTGTGCGCCTGCGCGTGCACGGAGTCCCTAGTTCCACAAGAACCGAAAGAGGCAAGGATGCCCAAGTACGTGTACCGCTTCAGCGAGGGTGACAAGGACCAGAAGGACCTCCTGGGAGGCAAGGGAGCGAACCTGGCGGAGATGACCCGCCTGGATCTCCCCGTTCCCCCCGGCTTCACCATCACCACCGACGCCTGCCGTGCCTACCTGGCCAGCGGCGAGGTCCCCGAAGAGCTCTCGGTCCAGGTCACCGCCGCCATGCGCGGAGTGGAGGAGGAGTGGGGCGCGAGCTCGGCGCCGCCGAGGACCCTCTGCTCGTCTCGGTGCGAAGCGGTGCCAAGTTCTCCATGCCCGGCATGATGGAGACCGTCCTCAACATCGGCCTCAACGACGCCTCCGTCAAGGGCCTGGCCGCCGCCAGCGGTGACGAGCGCTTCGCCTGGGACTCCTACCGCCGCCTCATCCAGATGTTCGGCAAGACCGTCCTGGACATCGACGGCGACCACTTCTCCGACGCCCTGGACGCCAAGAAGGACGCGCGGGGCGTCTCCATGGACTACGAGATTCCCGTGGACGCCCTCCAGGAGCTGGTGGAGGAGTACAAGGCCATCGTCAAGGAGCACGCGGGCATCGACTTCCCGCAGGACCCCCGCTCCCAGCTGGACATGGCCACCGAGGCCGTCTTCCGCTCCTGGAACACCGAGCGCGCCCACATCTACCGCCGCCGCGAGAAGATCCCGCACGACCTGGGCACCGCGGTCAACGTGTGCACCATGGTGTTCGGCAACATGGGGGAGACCTCCGGCACCGGCGTGTGCTTCACCCGCGACCCCTCCACCGGGCGCACCGGCGTCTACGGCGACTACCTGGTCAACGCCCAGGGCGAGGACGTCGTCGCCGGTATCCGCAACACCCTGTCCCTGGCCGACCTCGAGCGCCTGGACAAGGCCTCCTACGACGAGCTGCGCGCCATCATGCGCCGCCTGGAGACCCACTACCGCGACCTGTGCGACATCGAGTTCACCATCGAGCGCGGCAAGCTGTGGATGCTCCAGACCCGAGTGGGCAAGCGCACTGCCGCGGCCGCCTTCCGCGTGGCCACCCAGCTCGTCGACGAGAAGCTCATCACCATGGACGAGGCCCTCACGCGCGTCTCCGGCGAGCAGCTCACCCAGCTGATGTTCCCGCAGTTCGACGACGACTCCAACCGTGACCTGCTCACCCGTGCCATGCCCGCCTCCCCGGGCGCCGCCGTGGGCTACATCGCCTTCGACAACGATGAGGCCGTCTCTCGCGCCGAGAGGGGCGACTCCGTCATCCTCGTGCGCCGTGAGACCAACCCCGACGACCTGCCCGGCATGGTCGCGGCCGCCGGCGTCCTCACGGCCCGCGGCGGCAAGACCAGCCACGCCGCCGTCGTCGCCCGCGGAATGGGGAAGACCTGCGTGTGCGGCGCCGAGGCCCTCGAGGTCGACTCCGCCGCCAAGACCCTGCGCATCGCAGGGCGCGAGGAGGTCCTCACCAGTGAGGACATCATTGCCATCGACGGCACCACCGGCGAGGTCTTCCTCGGCGAGGTGGGCGTCGTCGACTCCCCGGTCATGACCTACCTGCGCCGTGGCCTGGCCGAGGCGCTCGACGTGGCCGGCGACGACGACACCCGCGAGCTCGTCACCGCCGTGGACCGCCTCATGGGCCACGCCGATGAGGTCCGTCGCCTCGAGGTGCGCGCCAACGCCGACACCCCCGACGACGCCCGCCACGCCATCCACCGCGGCGCCCAGGGCGTGGGCCTGTGCCGCACCGAGCACATGTTCCTGGGCGAGCGCAAGCAGTTCGTCCAGAACCTCATCCTGGCCTCCTCCGACGCCGAGCGCGAGGCCGCCCTGGCAGCGCTCCTGCCGTTGCAGAAGGGCGACTTCACCCAGATGTTCGAGACGATGAACGGCAAGCCCATGACGGTGCGCCTCATCGACCCGCCGCTGCACGAGTTCTGCCGGACCTGACCGAGCTGAGCATCAAGGTGGCCGTGGACCGCGAGCGCGGCGAGCTGGACCCGGCCGACGAGGAGCTCCTGGCCGTGGTGCGCAAGAACCACGAGTCCAACCCGATGCTCGGCCTGCGCGGGGTCCGCCTGCTGCTGACCATGCCGGGCCTCATCGAGCTCCAGGTGCGTGCCATCGCCGAGGCCGCCGTCGAGCGCCTCAAGGCCGGCGGCGACCCGCGCCCCGAGATCATGATCCCGCTCATCGGATCGGTGCGTGAGCTCCAGCTGGCGCGCGAGCGCGTGGAGAACGTGCTGCAGGAGGTCTCCCAGGCCTCCGGCTACACGCTCGACTTCCCGGTGGGCTGCATGATCGAGCTGCCGCGTGCGGCCGTCACCGCCGCCCACGTCGCCGAGGAGGCCGACTTCTTCTCCTTCGGCACCAACGACCTGACCCAGACCACGTTGGGGCTTCTCGCGTGACGACGTCGAGGGCTCCTTCGTGGGCCGCTACATCGACGACGGCATCTTCGGGGTCTCTCCCTTCGAGACCATCGACGTCGACGGCGTGGGCGGCATGGTGCGCCTGGGTGTCGAGGGCGGTCGCTCCACCAAGCCGACGATGAAGATGGGCGTGTGCGGTGAGCACGGCGGGGATCCCGAGTCCATCGGCTTCTTCCACCGTGTGGGCCTGAACTACGTCTCCTGCTCGCCCTTCCGTGTGCCGGTGGCCCGCCTGGAGGCCGGGCGCGCGGCCGTCGAGGATAAGGCCGACTAGACCCGAGCAGGCCCGGGACGCGCTGAGAGGCCGCACCACCCTGGAGCCGGCCGACTCAACCCCCTGAGGGATGAGCCGGCCGGCTCCGGCGTCTGTACTGCGCGGCCCGCGCCGTGGTCCTGGTCGTGGGCGTCGGCCTCAGTCCCGGTTCATGAGCACCTGGGCGAAGCGCGCCGTCTGGGAGGGCTTGAGGTCGGGCAGGTAGGCCCGGGCGATGGCGATCCCCACCGTGGGCAGGTCCACCAGGTCGGGAACCGCCAGGTACATGGGCACCGCCCGCGGCTTGAACTTGCGCTTGTAGGCGTGCAGGGAGCCGAAGCCGTAGGCCGGCTCCAGCACGGAGGCCAGCAGGTTCAGGAGCCGGTCGAAGGGCGAGGAGGCGCCGCCGTCGGCCGGGGCGGAGCGGGTCAGCGGCGCCCCGGACAGGGAGAGGATCTCCAGGCCCTCGGCCTGGGCGTCCTGGGCGGCGCGCCCGATGAGGTACTCCATGACGGGGCGGAAACCGCCTTCGCGGCGTCGCATGAAGTCCAAGGTCAGGCCGATGACGCGTCCGTCTCGATAGACCGGCAGCCAGGAGGTGACGCCGTGGACGGTGCCGTCGGCGTCGACGGCCAGCAGCAGGCGCGTCTCGGCGTCGTCGAGCTCGGCCAGGCCGCCCAGGGTGAAGCCCATCTCCGGCAGCGGCTTATCACTGGCCCAGGCCTGGGAGATGGCCCGGATCTGGTCCCGCCGGCCGGCCGGGCAGTCGCGGAAGGTGGTCCACACCGCCTCAATGCCCTCCTTGTTGGCGTGGTTGAGGGCGGTGCGCACGTCCTGGTACGCCTTGCCGCGGAAGGCCAGGTCCGGCAGGTCCAGGACGGCCTCCTCGGCCACCTGCAGGATCGTCCAGCCCATGGCGCGGGCGGCCTCCATCGCCGGGGCGTGCACCGAGTACAGGGCCGGGATGAGTCCGGCGTCGGTGGCGAAGTCGGCGAAGTCCCGCACCGCCTGGTCCACATCGGTGTCGTCTGCAGCGGGGTCCCCGACCGTCAGGGCGACGTCGCGGCTGGGCCGGTAGGAGAAGCCGGCCGTGCCCGCCTCGTTGACCCAGGCCTCGTTGCCCTCCCAGGTGAGCATCCACCCCAGGGTCCCGGCGCCGCGGCTGCGCACAAGGTTAACGAGCTCCTCCCGGTCGGAGACCTGGGTGCGGGCGGGAGCGGACTGGGCCAGCCACACCCACAGGATCGTCAGGAGCCACACCAGGACCGGTACCCAGGCGGTGAGCAGGTAGTCACGGGGGTCAGGGGCTCGACGATCAGACCCACGATGCCGCCGGTACTCACGGGCAGCAGGTAGGACACGTAGGTCTCCAGCAGGGCGGGCCAGGTCGCGTAGGGGGGAGAAGTTCTGAGACATGAGCAGGCCCCCGACGACGGTCAGGGCCGCCCCACCGAGGAGGGTCAGGGCCCAGGCGATGACGGCGCGGCGAATGACGCCGGGGCGCGACCCCAGGGTGAATCGGCTTCTTGTCCACACGACGAGGCTGATGACCACGATGTTAAGCAGCAGCGGAACCAGCAGGTGCCCCGAGCGCAGCCAGCTGTCCAGGAGCCGGGCCGTGGTGGGACCGGACTCGGGCGACTGCTCGCCGATCTTCTCCACCAGGGCGAACAGGGCCGCGCACATCCCCAGGAATATCTGCAGGGCGATGGTGCCCTGGGCCGCTGAGCGGCGCCCACGGCGCAGACCGTCGGCCAGGACCAGCTGCAGGAGTGCCGGCATGCACATCAGGAGCTGCTCGACGGGGTAGATGACGGCGTCCTTGGGCAGGATGGCTGGGGTGAGCCCGTAGCGGGCATCGGCCAGGGGGCCGGCGGCGTTGCTCACCACCGCCAGGGCGCAGCTCACGGCCCAGCAGGCCACCAGGAAAGCCACGAGCTCGCGCTCCACGCGCCGGGGCAGCTCCTGGGAGGGAGCCGTCTGCTGCCCGCGTTCCAGGATGATGCCCATGATGAGGCCGATGACGCCGGCTCCGAGTCGGGCCAGGGCGCCCACGGTTCCGGTCACCGCGGCCGAGACGACGAGGACGGCGAACATCGCCAGACGCGTGCGACGCCGCCAGGACGGGCGCATGACGCTGGTGGAGGCCGCCACCAGGCCGGCGGTGGGCAGGCTGATGCCCTGGATCGGGGCGTGGATGAGGTAGGCGACCAGGCGTCCCACACGCGACCGATGAGGGGGTAGAGCGCCTGAGCCAGGACGATCCCCCCGGCGGAGGACACGGCGGCGGTGGCCAGCCACCGTCGTGTGCCCAGGAGCCGCTCCAGCAGCACGCCGATGGACAGCAGCATGAGGCTGCCGCTCAGCGGCAACAGGTGACCGGGGACCGCCCAGGCGGTCAACAGGGTCCACACCCGCTGGGGCCGGTGGATGTAGGCGGACAGGGCGATCTGCCCCTGGGGCCCCCAGGGCAGGAGGACGATCCCGATGATGAGGGTCAGTGCGGCGCAGGTGGTCGCTGCCGGTGCTGGGGCCAGCCAGGCGCGTGCGGCCCGCCAGCCTCGGTGTGCGTAGGTGTGCAGACGCGAGGGCTGCGGCGCGGGGGCCGCCGGCGAGGATGACGGTGATGGGGCGGAGGAGGACGCCGGGCAGGGCGCGATCTCGGGTGCGTCCGGGGGAGTCGTGGTGGACGAGACCGACGGCATGAACGCTCCTCAGACGGTAGGTGATGGGAGGTTGGTGATGCGATAGAGGATGGCAGGGCTCCCCGCCGGGAGCCGACCAACCGACATTCTTGTCCACTTCTCGGGCATCCTCATCCACCTCGCGGTGGATGCAACCATGAGACCGGTCTCTCCCAAGGATCGGGGATAACCCTCGGAGATAACCTTGATCTGGCCGTGCTCCCACGGTTTTCTCACTGTGTGCGGGCCGATGTGATGGGGCGACGGCCCACTCATTGTTGCTGTCATGAGATAGTCTGCCGTGTGCTGGCGGTCGTGACAGGATGGCTGGGCACTGTGTCCGTGGGTGACTCGACTGTGAGCCGGCCATACGCGTGTCCACCTGTGCTGGGGGCCATCGCGGAGCAGGACGACGAGGAAAGGCGGCCCCATCCATGGCCATGTACGAGCTCGACGGCAACCACCTCCTGCCCGTGCGCCTGGGTCGCTCCGCTGACGCCATCACCCTGTCCCACAGTCTGGTCGCCATTCAGCGGCAGATCGTCGATGTCCTGCGCCGTCCGCTCTTCCCTCTGTCATGGGAGGAGGTCGACGCCGGAGCGAGTCTGACCGCCCTGGACGCCACCGGGCAGGTCGTCGTCGTCGAGGTCCTGGAGAGCGTCGACTCCACGGGGCTGCTGGCCGCCATGTCGCGGCTGACCCAGGCCGCTACCGCGGGCCGCCGTGAGATCGCCAGCAGGTACGCGGGCGGGCTGGGGGCCTTCAGCCAGGACTGGAACGAGTTCCGCGAGGCGATGCCCGCCCAGGTCGAGGCCGGCCCGCGTCTGACCATCCTGAGTGCCGCCCTGGAGCCCGACGTCGTCGGAGGGCTGGGAGTGCTGTCCTCCTCCGGGCTGGAGATCCACGAGGTGGACGTGCGCATCGTGGACGAGTCCCGCATCGTCGTCGTGGTGGAGAAGATCTCCGGGATGGACGTGGCTGCCGGGGGGCCGCTGCTCGTGGCCCGTGCGCCCCGCCCGGCCCTGGCCGGCTCCGCCGGTCCGGCCAGTACCGCCTCCACCGGCTCGTGTGCCATCGATGTCACTGAGCAGGCCGAGCACATGAGCCCGGTCACCGGCCCCATCGAGATCGTCATGCCCTCAGAGCCGGCGCACGCCCCCGACGCGGAGGGTGCCAACGACAGCAGCGCCGCTATTCCGGCAGGAGCCTTCGCCGCGACGGGGGCCGCCGATGCGCTCTCCGAGCTGTTCGAGCCGGTGGCCGTGACCGCCGAGCAGCCCCAGGTGCACGAGCCGCCCGCCCAGGGCGGGGACGAGCCCTGGCCCGAGAACCCCGGCGAGGTGGGCGATACCCAGCCTGCCGGGAAGGCGGCGTCCGAACCGGATGAAGGCGCCGACGACGACTCCCACGCCCCTGTCGCCCCCGCTCAGAGTCCGGCCAAGGACACCACTGACGACATCGCGCCCGATGCTGCCCACGGCGCCGAGGCTGACCATAAGGCCACGGAGAGCCGGCCTGATCCGGGCCCGGAGAGCTTCGCCGGCGCCTCTCAGGCTCCGGCTGCATCCGATCCTACGGACGGCCCCGGTGACTCCAACCACGACGGTGGCGCCCCCAACACCGCCAGCGGTGCCGGCAGCGCCGGTCACGTCGGTCAGGATCTGGCCGACATCCTCGGCGGCGACACCGTGACCGTTCCCGCCGTCGTCGACCTGGGTGACGAGCCCGCCGGCGCCGGTCGCGGAGGCCGACCCGACTTCGCCGATGACTCCAGCGTCGAGGAGCGGGCAGTCGCCGCCCTGGCCGGAGGCGTCGACATCCTCGGCGGAAGCAGCCTGTCAGGTGGGAGTGGCTCAGCGGCGTCGGCCGGCTCGGCGCATTCCGCCGCTCCGCTCGGCGCCACTTCCGACGAGACGCTCGATGCCGCAGGAGTCCCGCAGACCGGTCATGCCCTGAACGACCTCGATCCGCGCACCCGCATGGGACGGCGCTCGCGGGCGGCGCACGCTCAGCCGGACGCCTCCTCTGCCGCGCCCGGCTCGCAGGCCGACGCCTCGCCCGACTCCCACAACGGCGGGCCCACGGTGCGGGCCGCGGAGGCATGGTCCACCGTGGCCCCCAACGAAGCCCGCCCGGAGGCGCCCACCGGCGCGGTGCCGCTCGTGTCCTGGGAGCCGCTGCGCGGGTCGGCCGACGCCCTCGACCCTGTGGCCGAGGCGCTGGGCGGTGACCCCTCGAAGTCCCTCCTGGTCCAGGAGACCGCGGAGCTGGCGGCCGTGGCGGCCTCACTCGGCAAACCGACCCAGCTCGTCTGGCAGCGGCTGCGCCGAGGCATCTACCACGAGGCGACCCTGTCGGTGGAGGGCGTCATCACCCTGTCCGACGGGCGTTCCTTCACCGACCCGACGTCGGCCGCCAATGCCGCCCAGGCCGTTACCGACGCCGACGGCTGGCGTGTGTGGCGCGTAGGGGTGCACGGCGCCCACCTGGGGGACCTCCGCGATGACTTGGCCGACCGCAGCTTCTGAAATCCCCTGGCCCCGAACCTGACTGTCCGGTCGGCTCGTCCGTGCGGTCGAGGCCCTTACGTCGTAGGTCGTAAACCACCTGACATCCTGCGCCCGTAGAGGAGAGCCGCCCGATGCCGCGAGGCTGGAGGCGGCTCGCGGCTTTCCCGATCACGCGGGCCGGGGAGATGAACATGAACGCGACGCTCCATACGACGCGCAACGTGACGCGCAGGGCCATGGCCCTGGTTGTGGTGGCCTTGTTGGCCTCGCTGTCGTTGTTGACTGCCTGTGGCTCGACGTCGTCGTCGGCCAGTCTGCCGCCGCGTGAGCCGCCTGCGGGGAAGCATCAGCTGACGGCTGAGGATGTCAACGCCTGGTTGGACGGGAAACTGCCCGATGCCTTGAAGAACGAGGATATTCCGGGTGCTGTGGTGTCGGTGGTCAAGGACGGGCAGGTGGTGACCACCCGCGGCTATGGGTGGGCCGACACCGGTGCCTCGGGCGGTCAGCCGGTGGCCGTGGACCCGGAGAAGTCCTTGTTCCGGGTGGCCTCGATCTCCAAGATCCCGACCTCCATCGCGGCGATGCAGCTGGTGGAGCAGGGGAAGGTGGATCTCGATGCCGATATCAGTGCTTACCTGGACTTTGAGATTGAGCGGCGCTTCGATGAGCCTCTGACCCTGCGTCATTTGCTGACCCACTCAGCGGGCTTCGAGGAACACGGCAGCCTCACCCCGACGACGGACCTGGAAGCCTATGTCAAGAACGATCCACCGGCTCAGGTCTTCGCGCCGGGAACCACCCCGGGTTACGCCAACTACGGGATGGCGCTGGCCGGTTACATTGTGCAGCGGGTCAGTGGTCAGCCTTTTGAGACCTATGTGCGTGAGCACGTCCTGGAGCCGGCGGGGATGACCTCCTCCACCTATGAGCAGCCCCTGCCCAAGGATATGGCCGGTTCTCTGGGGCCGGGCTACACCTCCACGGGTGAGGAGGTCCCCTTCGAGGTCATGGGTGACTTTCCGGCCGGCTCGCTGACCGTCTCGGCCCCGGACTTCGCGGCCTTCATGAACGCTCAGCTGAGTCGTTCGCCCAAGCTGTTGCGTGAGGAGACCTGGGAGCAGATGTGGTCGCCCGGGCTGGGGGAGGACAAGCTCGGCAACCGGGCCAAGGCCGGGGAGATGGGCCTGGGCTACTTCGAGCTCACCCGTAACGGCCGGCGTATCGTCGAGCACGGCGGCGACCTTACGTCGGGCTGGCACTCCAAGTTCGAGCTATACCCCGAGGAGAACACCGGCATCTTCATCTCCTACAACGGCAACGGCAGTAACTTCTCGAACAGCCTGCGCGAGGACCTGGCTCAGGGCTTCGCCGACCGCTACTTCCCCGGAGACGCGGTCAAGGCCTCCGGTAGTAAGGACTCCGCCGAACGCGCCCGTCAGGTGGCCGGCTCCTACGTACCCAGCAGGACCTTCTGGACTACCTTCATGTCCGCCTGGATGCCCGCTTTCTTCTCGGCGTCGATTGAGCACACAGGTGATGGCAAGCTCAAGGTCGATAAGGCCCAGTATGTTGAGGTCGAGCCGTGGGTCTGGCGGCAGGTCGACGGTGCCGGCGCCATTGCCGCCCAGGTCAAGGACGGCAAGGTCGTCAGCCTGAGCCAGGAACCGGCTTCCACTTTGCTTCCTATCACGCCGGTTCAGCAGGCGCTTGTCCCTGTGTTTGGTGTCTGCCTGGTCCTGCTGCTGGTGGTGACGGTGGCCTGGCCGGTCGGGGCGCTGCGACGGCGTCGGGCCCTCAGACGAGGCCAGGAGGTCGGCGCCCCGTTGCCGTGGTTGACTCGCGTGGCGCGGGGTGGCGGGGCCCTGGCGCTGGCCGCCCAGCTCACCTGGATCGGGCTGCTCGTTGTCATGGCGACCAACATGTATTCCCTCTACGACGGTTCCTTCACGTGGCTGATCCCGGTGGCACGATGTGCCCAGGTCCTTCAGGCCCTGGGGGCGGTGGCCGTCATCCCGGCGGCGGTTGACCTGGTCATCGCCCTGAGGCGTCGGGCGGGGTGGCGGCGAGTCACCATGTCGGCCATTCTCCTGACGGCACTGGTGGCGCTGGCCTGGTGGGCATGGGCCGGCAACGCCCTAGTACCCAGCCTCGGGATGTGACCGGGGACGTCGAGGTCGGTGTCCGTCGATGACAATGCAGCCATGAGCCTGTCCGATCCCACCAGCCCGGTCTCGATCCGGCGCAACGACGTGCTGCTGGCCCTCGCCTTCGCGGTGGTTCAGCCCACGGTGGCGTTTCTTGCGAGCACCTTGGTGCCGGCCGGCCCTTGGCCGTGGTTCGCCGCGACGGCTGTTCCGCTTGCGGCCGAGGGATTGGCACTCGTGCTGTGGCGCAGTCGCCCCCTGGTCTGCCAGGCGCTGGTCTGGTCGGCGGAGGCGGTGACATTGCTGTTGCTTCCGGCAACTTACAACGCCAGCGGCTACGGCCAGCTCGTGGTGTCCTTCGGCATGGGGATGCGGTTTCCTCTACGCCGAACGGCGCCTCTTCTGACCGCATTGTCCCTGGCATACTCGGCGGTTGACATCTGGCGACGATCCCCCGAGCCGTGGCAGCTGCACATGGTCAATGCCCTGGTGACGCTGGCGATCTACCTGGTGCCGATGCTGGGTGGGGTGGCACTGGCCAGCAGCCGCAGGTACGAGCACTCCCGCCAGGAGCTCCTCAGGCGCGAGCACGGACGGCAGCTGGAGGTGGCCCTCATCCAGGAGCGCCGCCGCCTGGCCGGTGAGCTGCACGACGTCGCCGCCCACCACCTGGCCGGGATCGTCGTGCAGGCGGCCGCGCTCGAGCGACTGATCGACCGCGACCCGCAGACGGCCAGGGAGGCGACTCAACAGCTGCGCCGGCAGGCCAAGGAAACCCTCTCCGGACTCCGCTCCGTGGTGGGCCTGCTGCGCAGTGACGCCGAGACCGGAGAACCCTCACCCGGACTGCGCGACCTGCCCGAGCTAGTCGCCTCCACCCGGGCGCTCGGCATCGACATCGAGCTGCTCGACGGTGGCCTTCTGGGTGACGAGCCGGGTGATACGACCACCCACAGTGCCTCCGGCGGTGTGCCCTCCGGAGACGCTGCCGCTGGTATGCCGGTTCTGTCGCAGCGGGCCGACACCGCCGTCTTCCGGGTGGCGCAGCAGTCGATCAGCAACGCCCTGCAGCACGCTCCGGGAGCCCCGATCACGGTGGAGCTGAGGAGAGCTGAGGATTCCCTCGAGCTGAGCGTTCTCAACGGCCCGGCTCGTCGGCCGTCGACCGACCCCGGTGGCGGCACCGGCCTGACGGTCATGCGGGAACGGGCCGACGCCGTCGGCGGCTCTCTCCACGCCGGCCCGGTGGAGGGCGGCGGCTGGCGGGTACGGTTGGTCCTGCCGCCGGCACAGGAGGAGGAAGCGTGATCAGGGTGGTTCTGGTGGATGACCAGGCGGTGATCCGCGCCGGCTTCCGCATCCTGCTGGAGGAGAACGAGGACATCACGGTGGTGGGAGAGGCCTCCGGCGGCAGGGAGGCGGTGCGCGTGGTGCGCGCGACCCATCCCGACGTCGTGTGCATGGACCTGCGGATGTCAGAGGGGGACGGCCTGACGGCCACACGCCAGATCGTCTCCGAGCGGGAGGGCGGCACCCCGTCGGTCCTGGTCGTCACCACCTTCGACATGGACGCCGACGTCTTCGGCGCACTGGAGGCCGGAGCGGACGGCTTCATCCTCAAGGACTGCGAGCCGGAGGAGCTGGTCGATGCCGTGCGCCGCCTGGCCCTGGGCTACGGCCTGGTGGATCAGAGTGTCACCCGCCGGGTGATCGCTGAGTTCGCCCGTCGCCAGGGGCGGGTCGAGAACCGGGAGGCGCTCGGTGTGCTCACTGAGCGGGAGCGCGAGGTCGTCCAGTCCTGGCCGGCGGCATGTCGAATGCGGAGATCGCCGCCGAGCTCGTCGTCGAGACCAGCACGGTCAAGTCGCACCTGACGCGGATCCTGCCCAAGATCGGCGCCCGCGACCGGGTCCAGGCCGTCGTGTGGGCCTACCGCAACGGGCTGGCCTGAGCTGCCTGCCGGGCAGGGCTCAGCGCAGCACGTAGGCGGACATCCAGCGGCGCAGGGCCGAGAAGACCTGCTCGCGCACGGGAGGCTCGGACAGGGTGAGGTCGTGGACGCCGCCGGGGAAGCGGGCGATGGTCACCAGCTTGCCGAGCATGACGGCGCGACGGGTGGTGGCTTCGGCGTCGATGATCGTGTCCGCGCTCCTGGACTCCGGCGTCCACGTCACTCCGAGCCGGGTGGTGGCCGCGCCCATGGACAGCACCGGGCAGCGGATGTCCAGACCCTGGGCGACGCGGTTGTGGCCCTCCATGACGGCCTGGAGCCAGCCGACGCGCACGGGGGCTGAGGGCTTGATCGACCAGGCGGGGTTGATGTCCCAGCCGGTCACGTAGGGGTCGTCGGCCCAGGCGGGATCGGGCAGCTCGCCGTCGCGCTCGGCGACCCAGCCGTCAGCGATGGAGAAGACGCGCGCCGGGTCGACCCAGCCGTCGAGGATCGACATGCGCGGATCGCGCAGCGCCAGGGTGCGCAGAACCGGGTCGCCGACGGTGCGCACGAGCTCGGAGCCCTGAAGTGAGAGCCAGGCGGAGTTCAGGACCAGGGCGCGCAGGGCCCCCGGGTGGCGATCGGCCCACAGGGCGGCGACGAGCCCGCCCGTGGAGTGGCCGGACAGGACGAGCTCGGTCTCCCAGCCCTGGTCGGCGCGGATGGCCGACAGGGCCAGCCCCAGGTCCTCGTCGTACTCGGCCAGAGAGGTGCACCAGCCCAGCATCTGGCCCTCGCGCCAGGAGCGGCCGTAGCGGCGCAGGTCCAGGGCGTAGAAGGCGCCACCCAGGCGGGAGATCTCGCGGGCCAGGTGGATCTGGAAGAAGTAGTCGTTCCAGCCGTGCAGGTAGAGGTAGATGAAGGTGGGGGTGGAGGGGTGCCCGGCAGGGCGCCGGGGTCGAGGGCCGGTAGGTGGCGCACCAGGGTGGCGACGGCGCCGTCGTCCTCGTCGTCGGGCAGCAGCTCCAGGGTGCGGGCCTCGAAGCCCGGACCCAGGAAGTCCGGCCCCCAGGCGTCCACCGGCGCGTGCTCGGTCGTTGCGTTCACACCCCCATGATTCCACCGCTCGCCGTGAGGGGGCGCCGCGACCGAATTTCTCACCCATCGACCAAAACTTCAGAAACGACCCGGAGCCGCGTCATTTTTTTGAAGTTTTTGTCGAAGTGAGGGCGGGCAGCGCGAGGGGCGGGCGACGTGAGGTCACGTTGTCCCCGACGCGACCGGCGTCAGCCGGCGTGCTGGCCGATGAAGCGGAGGATCGTGTCCTCGACCTGGCGGCCGTGGCCGACGATGAGGTGACCGCCAGTGCGGAAGATCGCCGTCGTCAGCTCCGGGTACCGGTGCATGGAGGACTGCACGTGCCCCGCCGGGGGAGCGAAGGGTGCTATTCGGTCGTCCTGGGCGTGCAGGAGAAGGACGGGCGGCTTAAGCTCCTCGATCGGATAGTCCTCGAAGTGCACCGCCATGTCCCGGTTGGTGATCGAGGCGTCGATATCCGCCCCAGTCTTGCGCTCGCGGAGGGGGAGCATGCCGTGGATGGTCTTGGGATCCATGCTCAGCGCGGGCCCGAAGAAGGGCGAGAGCAGCCACATGATCCAGTCATGGTTCATGAGCGAAGGAGGTCCCATGCGACCGGGTGGCGTAGCGGGCCGAGACGGCCAGGGTGCGGCCGAGCTTAAGAGAATGAGTCCTGTGACGCGCTCCGGATGGTCCAGGGCGAAGCGGATGGCAGGGGTGCCGCCGGCCGACGCTCCCAGGACGAACACCCGCTCGATCCCCAGGCGGTTGAGCATCTCGTGGAAGACGGCCGCCTGGTCGGCCGGTGAGGCCTTGCCCAGCACAGTGCTGCCGGGATAGCCGAAGCGCGACGGCGCGAGGATCCTGCAGCGCTCGGACAGGCTCCCGACATTGTCGAGGGCCTGGTCGTATCCGCCGTACAGTCCGTGAACCGACAGGATCGTCTCGCAGTGACCGCCGCGGTCGGGGCCGGCGCCGCCTCCCGAGGGCTTCGGTCCGCAGTCGATGTAGGCGACGTCGCCGCGACTGAGTGCCATCCTTCGCACCGGGTGGGCGACCAGTCGCGCGCGGGCGGCGGCACGTGCTCGTCTCAGGCCGAGGGCTTGTGCGGCACCGTAGATGACGGCCCCGGCGCCGATGAGTCCCACGGTGGGCAGCGCGCGTCTCATGTCGGGCCCCTCATCATCCGGTCTTTGGGACGGCGGCCGCTGTGGGCGGGGCGTCCACCGGCGTGTGCCCGCTCGTTGCGTTCACACCCCCATGATTCCACCGCTCGCTGGAAGAGACGCCAAGACGGAATTCTCACTCACCGACCAAAACTTCAGAAACGACCCGGAGCCGCGTCGTTTCTGAAGTTTTTGTCGAAGTGAGGCGGGGCGGGGCGAGCGTGGGGCAGGGGCGGACGGCAGCAACCACGCGAAAGTGAGCTGGGTCACGAATGTGGCTGTCTAATGCCCGTGGTGACGGACGGAAATCGCACCGGCCTATAGTCTTTCCGCCACTGGACATCAGATGTCAATGACGACGTCGGCCGTGGCATGTGTCAACGAAGAAGGTGCACTACCCCATGACCACCACAGCCTCCCCGGGCCGCAAGGTCTCCTCCTCGGGCAAGCAGGCCAGCCCGCAGGCCCGTGCCGCCGCCCGGCGCTACGCCACGGTCCTGGCCCTCATCGCCACCCTCGGCCCGTTCTTCTACGGCTTCGAGGGCATGGTCCTCAACGGCGCCATCAAGGCCGTCGGCAGCGAGTTCCACCTCGGTGAGTCGCCAAGGGCGTCGCCGGCAGCGCCGGCATCATCGGCGGCCTCATCGGCGCTGTCCTGGCCGGCCGCATCTCGGACAAGATCGGCCGCAGGACCACTCTCATGTGGGTCGGTCCCTTCCTCGCCTTCGAGGCCGTCTGCGGTGTCTTCAGCCCCATGCTCGGCTCCTATGGCTACCCCTTCCTGCTCCTGTGCCGCGTCATCGGCGGGATCGGTTTCGATGCCGCCACCACGGTCGCCCCCGGCTACGTCGCCGAGATCGCCCCGGCCGACATCCGCGGTCGCCTCATCGGCTTCCGCCAGCTGTCCATCATCCTGGGTCTGTTCTTCGCCGGCCTCATCAACGTGGCAGTCACCAGCGCCGCCGGCGGTGCCGGCAAGGAGCTGGCCCTGGGGCTGCAGGCGTGGCAGTGGATGTTCGCCTGCCTCATCATCCCGGCCGTCTTCTACATCGTCTTCACCACCTTCATCCCCGAGTCGCCCCGCTACCTGGTCTCGGTGGGGCGCCGCGAGGAGGCCGAGAGGATCCTCGTCAAGGTGACCGCGGACCCCGACCCCGCCGCCCGCGTCGAGGCCATCGCCGCCACCATGGGCGCCGACGGCACCGCCAAGATGAGCGTCGGCCAGATCTGGGCCTCCCAGTGGCGCGGCCTGGTCCTGGTCGGCATGGCCATCGCCGCCTTCCAGCAGCTCACCGGCATCAACGGCGTCTTCTTCTACTTCCAACTCCCTCTTCGGCGCCGTCGGCTTCACCGAGGCCATGGCCCTCCAACAGACCCTCATCATCACCGCCTTCAAGATCGTCGGCGTCGTCAGCGGCATCCTTCTGGTGGACAAGGTGGGCCGCAAGCGCATGCTCATCTACGGAGGGACCATCATCTTCCTGTCCCTGGCCGTCGTCGCCACCGTCTTCACCATCGCTCCGATCGTCAAACGGCAAGCCCGACATCTCCTCCACCCCCGCCCTCGGCTTCGTCGCCGTCGCCGCCCTGTGCACCTTCATCTTCGGCTTCACCTCCTCGTGGGTCCCGATCTTCTCCATCGTCATGGGCGAGATGTTCCCCAACCAGATCCGCGGCGGCGCCATGTCGCTGGCCTCGGGGGCCGACTTCCTGGTCAACTTCCTCGTCGTCCTGTTCTTCCCCTACCTCATCGCCTGGTCACCGGCCGGCACCTACTGGATCTACTGCGCCTTCGGTGTCCTGGCCGTCCTCTTCACCGCCCGCTACCTCCACGAGACCACCGGCACCCAGCTCGAGGACGTCGACAAGGTCGTCTCCAAGTGACCTGAGCGGTCACGCACCACAGAAAGGCAAGACTCATGACGACGACGTCGCACCCCTCATCCCCCGAGCCGACCCAGGCCGCACAGCCGAACCGCCCCGCCCGGGACATCCCCGACAATGTCCGCAACGTCCTGGTCATCATGACCGACCAGCACCGCACCGACACCATCGGCTGCCTGGGCAACCCTCACGCCCGCACCCCGGTCATCGACGCCATGGGAGAGACCGGCTTCGCCTTCACCAACTGCTTCACCCCCACGGCCATCTGCACCCCGGCCCGCGCCTCCCTGCTGACCGGCAAGGTCCCGCGCAAGCACCAGGTCCTGGCCAACCCGGAGTGGAACATCGCCTACCAGACCGCCATCCCGCTGGGCACCTGGACTACACCCAGGCCCTGCGCGACCACGGATACAACGTCGGCATCGTCGGCAAGTACCACTGCGGCCCCAACCTGCCCGACCAGTTCGGCATGGACGACGACTCCTACTGGGGAGCCGAGAACCCCGTCGGCAACGAGAAGTACGTGGCCTGGCTGGAGAGGAACAACCTCCCACCGGTCAAGGCCCACGACCTGTGGCGCGGCAAGCTCCCCGGCAACCGCGACGGGCACATCATCGCCGCCCGCCTCGACCAGCCCGAGGAGGCCACCTTCGAGCGCTTCCTGGCCGACCGCGCCATCGAGAAGCTGCGCGAGTACGCCGCCGACTGGAAGAAGGACTCCAAGCCCTTCAGTCTCGACGTGCACTTCTTCGGGCCGCACCTGCCCTACTTCCTTCCCGACGAGTGGTTCGACCTCATTGATCCCGAGACCGTCACCCTGCCGGAGAACTTCGGGGACTCCCTCATCGGCAAGCCTCCGATCCAGCAGAACTACGCCACCTACTGGTCGACGTCATCCTTCAGCAACGAGCAGTGGAAGAAGCTCATCGCTGTCTACTGGGGCTACGTGGCCATGATCGACTTCGAGATCGGCCGCATCATGGACGTGGCCCGTGAGCTCGGCGTCCTGGACGACACGGCCGTCTTCTTCTGCGCCGACCACGGCGAGTTCACCGGCTCCCACCGGATGAACGACAAGGGCCCGGCCATGTACGACGACATCTACAACGTCCCCTTCATCGCCCACATCCCCGGCGTGTCCACGGTGGGACGCTCGGACGCCTTCACCTCGCTCATCGACCTGCCGGCCACCGTCCTGGACATCGCGGGACTGGACCCCTCCCTGGTGGAGGACGGTCGCTCGATCGTCGACCTCACCCGCGGCCGCGAGGTGCCCGGCTGGCGGGAGAACATCGTCTGCGAGTTCCACGGCCACCACTTCCCCCTCCAGCAGCGCATGCTGCGCACCCGGGACTTCAAGCTCGTGGTCAACCACGAGTCCATCAACGAGCTCTACGACCTGCGCGTGGACCCCGCGGAGATGAATAACGTCTACACCGTCCCCGTCTACGATCAGATCCGCCGCGAGCTGGCCACCGAGCTCTACCGGCAGCTGCGCGAGCGTGGCGATCACTCCTTCGCTAAGTGGATGGCGGCGATGACGGACTTCGACATCCCGCTGGTCAACACCGCGCGAAGCGACCTGGACAAGGTACTCAGCGACTGACGCCCTGCCCGACGACGTCTCCCGGTGGGCTCCGCTCCCCTGCACAGGGCCCACCGGGAGATACCCGCCCAACGGACCCGAGGCGGCCGGTCCGACTGCGCGTCTTCCATGACCGCCCGCAACGTCTCCGGACTTAAAGGAGGAGAAGATATGGACTACCTGGCCACCCTGGCCCCCTCCAGCCTGGAGGAACGGATCGTCCAGGTTCTCGCCTCCGGCCCGGCCACACGTGGTGAGCTGTGCAGCCGCTTGGACGTCTCGCGCACCGTCCTGGGGCGCGCCCTGACCGAGCTGCGTCAGGACGGGGCCGTGCGTGTCGTCGCCTACCGCTCCCGCTCGGAGGGTCGGGGCCGCCCCGTGGAGCAGCTGGGCCTGGCTGAGCGCATCGCCTGCGTCGTCGGCCTCGACGTCTCCCGCACCAGCGCCAGCGGCATCATCCTGGACCGCCAGGGTGAGGTGCTCGCCTCGGTCGTGACCCCGCTGTCCTTCGACGGCTGGCGCGAGCCCCTGGACGAGCTGTGCCGAGCCCTCAAAGGACAGTGCCGACGGCGACGGGGTGGACATGTCCTATATCTCCCGCATCGGTGTCGGGCTGCCCGTGCCGGTGGGGCAGGGGACCGGTCCGGGGACCGCCCTCGGCGAGGACCTCTTCAGCACCGTGGAGCAGATCGTGTCCCCCTACTGGAGCGGATCGCTGCTCGTGGACAACACGATCCGCATGACCGCCCTGGCCGAGGCCCGATGGGGCGCCGGGCAGGGGGTGCCCTGAGCAGATCTACGTCCACCTCGGGGAGGGGTAGGGGCCTGCGTCATCGTCGCCGACCGCATCGGCGGGGGCAGCACGGGCTACGCCGGCGAGCTCGGGCACATCACTGTCCCCGGTGGGGGCGCGCCCCTGCCAGTGCGGCAAGAACGGCTGCCTGGAGACCCTGGCCTCGGCTCCCGCCGTCACCGAGATCGCCGGAGCGGCGGACCTTGAGGACCTGCGACGCATGCTCGACGCCCACGCACCCGATGCCGTCTCCGCCCTGGCCGAGGCGAGCCGGGCCGTGGCCCAGGCCTGCGCGATGGCGGTCCTGCTCATGAGCCCCAGCCGCATCGTGCTGGGCGGTGAGCTCGTGTCCGCCTGCCCCGAGCTCGTCCCACAGATCGCCGCCGATATCGCCGGTCGCCTCGTGCCGGGGACCAGTTGGGGCGTCGAGGTCGTTGCCGCACGGCTCGACGGTCTCGGCTGCGCCAAGGGGGCTGCCGCCGCCGCGGACTCCTATGTGACGGCCTGCCTGGAGGAGGCCAAACGCCACCAGAGGAGCTACGGATGAGCGCTGTCACTCTGCCGATGCCCATGATCCGATCGCTCGAGGGGGCCGGAGCCACATCGCCCTCGGTGCCCGAGGCCGCAGCCCCGCAGCCGGAGGTGACGACGGGGCCGCTCCATCGACGCCACCTGCCCCTGTCCGTCGTTGCCAAGCCGACCGGAGCCGCCTGCAACCTGGACTGCCAGTACTGCTTCTTCCTGTCCAAGGAGCTGCTCTACAACGTCCCGCGCCAGCTCATGAGCGAGGAGACCCTGGAGACCTACGTCGCCGAGTACCTGGCCGCCAGCGGTGACGGAGAGGTCACCATGCTCTGGCAGGGCGGCGAACCGACCCTGCGCGGTCTGCCGTTCTTCCGTCGGCTCATCGAGCTGTGCGAGACCTACCGGCGCCCCGGCCAGAAGGTGGTCCACGCCCTGCAGACCAACGGCACCCTCATCGATGAGCAGTGGGCCTCCTTCCTGGCTGACAACGACGTGCTCGTGGGAGTATCCATGGACGGGCCGCCCGCCATGCACGACGCCTACCGGCTCAACCGTGGCGGCCGCGGCACCCACTCCATGGTGCTGCGCGGCTGGAGGCACCTGGTGGACGCCGGCGTGCGCCGCAACATCCTGTGCACTGTCCACGCCGCCAACCAGGATCACGGCGCCGAGGTCTACCGCTACTTCCGCGACGAGCTGGGTGCCACCCACCTGCAGTTCATCCCGATCGTCGAACGGGTTGAGCCTGAGCAGCTGGCCGCCGCGGAGGCCGGCTGGCGCGCCGACTCCGGCACCCGGATCCTCTATCGGCAGGCAGGCAGCGCAGTGACCTCACGCAGCGTCGACCCGCGCGCCTACGGGGAGTTCCTCTGCGCCGTCTTCGACGAGTGGGTGACCCACGACGTCGGGCGCGTGTTCGTTCAGGACGTCGACTCGGCGCTGTCAGCCATGTTCGGCATCCACCCCACCTGCGTCCACGCACCCGAGTGCGGCAACAACATGGCCATGGAGTTCAACGGGGACGTCTACGCCTGCGACCACTGGGTCGAGCCGGAGTGGAGGCTCGGCAACGTCACCGACAAGCCCTTCGCCGATCTGGCTCATGGCGCCACCATGCGGCGCTTCGCCAGCAAGAAGAGCGGTCAGCTGACCGACCAGTGCCGGCGCTGCCCCGTGGTGCAGCTGTGCTGGGGCGGGTGCCCCAAGGACCGCTTCGCCCGCTCGACCGACGGCCAGCAGGGGCACAACTACCTGTGCGCCGGATACGGCGCCTTTTACTCCCACATCACTCCCGACCTGCTCACCATGGTCAGGCTCCTGGGGGAGGGGCGCCCGCCGGCCGACATCATGGACCAGGGCACCAGGCGCGCCCAGCGTCCTGAGGAGGAGTAGAGGAACGTGGCTGTGCTCACCGCCCTGGGAGTCGGGGTGCTGGTTGGCGTCGTCGTCGGAGCTCTCGGGGCGGGCGGAGGCATCCTGTCGGTCCCGGCCCTGATCTACATGCTCGGCCAGGAACCGCACGATGCCTCCGCCGGGTCGCTTGTCGTTGTCGGACTGACGGCGATCGTCTCCCTCATCGCGCCCGCCCGGGCGGGGCGGGTGCACTGGCGCGACGGGGCGACCTTCGGGCTCATGAGCGTGCTCGGAGCGCTGGTGGGGTCGCGCGCCTCCGTAGCCGTTGACGGCACCCTCCTTCTGACGCTGTTCTGCGTGATGCTGGCCGTGGTCGGTGTGGTCATGCTCGTGCGCGGGCTGCGCTCGCGGAAGAGTCCCGACGACGGCGGAGGCAGCGAGAAGGATAGTGCCTCGGCCCGGCGCGGACTGCTGGTTGTTGCCGCCGCTGCGACCTTCACCGGCTTTTTCACCGGCTTCTTCGGGGTGGGTGGCGGGTTCATTGTGGTCCCGATGCTCGTGCTGGCCCTGGGCTTCCCGATGAAGGATGCCTCCGGGACCTCGCTGCTGGTCATGATCATCGCCTCGTCGGCCGGGCTGGCGGCGCGGGTTGGGACGCACTCGAACGTGGACTGGCCCGTGGTGCTGGCCTTCGCGGCGGCATCGATGGTGGGAGGGATCCTCGGTGGACCGCTGACGAAGCGGGCCTCAGCATCGACCCTGACGACTGTCTTCGGCATCCTCCTCCTGGGCGTCTGCGCCGTCACCGCCTACGACCTCCTGACCGCCTGATCCCAGGGGCGGTAGCCCTCCCACCGAGCCTGCAGTGACCTGCGCAGACAACCCCTACGACGTCGTCGAGCGGCGGGAAGGCGCCGTGCTGGGGCACCTTCGTTGGCCCTGGCGCGGGCGAGTTCATACACACCGCCACCATCACTGCGGGCGTTCCTGTTCATCGGCTGCGTTATGCCGTGTCTGTCCTTCCCAGTCTGTCCTTCCCACCGCCAGTGAGATCTGACTGCGTCTCATCGAGTCAGTCTCGAGCAAGGTCCTTCGTCTACACCTCAGTCGTTGAATGAAGAACTATATCTCTGAAGCAGGGGTCTGCATCTGAAGGGAGTGGCAATTGGTGGCCGGAAGGACTGAGATCGGGAAAGTGATGGTTCCTACAAACATGTATCTCTAGATATGTGCACAAGCCTGAACTTTCTGATCGGTCGTCAAGCGCATGCTGCAAGGCTCCTGCTGCGGGTAACGTGAAGACATTCTGTAGCCTGTCTTAGGGGAAACCTATGATTGATGGTAGTGAATTTCGCGTCCTGATTCCCGACAACAAAACAGGCGTGCTATCCGATCGAACGGAGTCCATAAAGTGGAGTCATCCCTGAGGGTGGTTACATTAGGGTGCAGTTCAAGAATGGCCGCACTTTTTGGGTATCGGCACCCAAAAGCGCGCTTCCTCAAGAGGGTTACAGGCTTTCGCACTCTAAGACCGACCGAGCTGATTGCGGCAAGAGGAGAGGTATGGTACCCGCCGCTGGCAATTGCAACTTTCACCGATGTCTACGATGGTTCGTACTCAATAGTTCGATTCTATCGCGACAACAAAGTGATAGAGACGAGCTACCTGTATCGTCCCGACGACCTCGCACTACTAGAGTTTCCCTCCGGGGGTTCTGCTGACGTCTTTAAGTACTGGAAAGATACCGCACTCATGCTGGCTGATGGTGATCCGACCCGTCCAGCATTTGAGTCGATTAACTGTGTCCATGTTGGCAGTGCGTTGTTCGCGTACATGGAGGGAGCCAACTCCCAAGTATCGGAAATTCCGTCGCCAGTAATTCTACCGTTTCAGAGCAACGAAGATCAGAAGGTTGCGGTAGAGAGGGCGCTTTCTCATCGAGTCAGTGTTATTGATGGCCCTCCTGGGACTGGAAAAACGGAGACCATACTGAATATTATCGCTAACATTCTGATGAGTCCTGGGGCGACGGTCGGAGTCCTGTCTTTCGGTAACGCTGCCGTTGAGAATGTCAAGGACAAACTTGAGGAGGCCGGGTATGGATTCGTGGCAGCTCGGGTGGGAAATGAAAAATGTGTCACCTCCTTCATCGCCGAACAAAAGGCTCGTGCACGTGGTATCGCTAGTTGGTTGAGCTATGCGCCTGCGAACAGTTCCGTGCAGTCTTCTGGAGGTCAGGCAATAAATTACTTGAAGCACATGGAGGAGCAGTTGCTTGGAGTCTGGAAATCCTCCCGAGAGCTTGCTAAGGTGCGAAGTAAGATTGAAGAATACTCTTTGGGAGGCCGCTCATCTGGAGCGTCGAGCCGAAAGTAGCATTCTCCCTGACTTAAGTGAGCTGCCTCTACTGCGCAAGAGTTCTCGGCGTATCCTTGACTATTTGGCTGAAACTACTGTGTGTCCGGATCTTCCTGAAGGCATTAAGGGGGTCATTCCACGTGTTCGCAGGTACTTCAAGTACGGCAGAACGAAGGACGTGGATGCGCGCGACGCCGATACTATCCTTGGTCTGGAAAGAGCATTCTATGCCAAGCGGATTGAGGAGTTAAAAAAAGAAGAGCAACGTTGGCGGAGTGAGTTGGCAATCGTAATTCTGAGGAAGTTAGAGCCCAGTATCAGAAGGCTTCTCGCTCGCTTTTGGATCTTGTTCTGCGGCAACGTTACTTAAATAGTACGCGTCCCGTATTCGATGAAAAAGATAAAGCGATCCAGAAACGAACATCGGAGTTTCTATCAGAGTATCCGGTGGTGCTTACGACCTGCCATTCGATTCGAAGAAACCTGTCGGAAAGGCATCTTCTAGACTGGGTGATTATTGACGAGGCGACTCAGGTGAACTTGCATGCAGCTGTTTTGGCAATGAGCAAGGCGAGAAATGTTGTGGTAGTGGGGGATCTTAAGCAGCTCGGACCGATTATTGACCAAAGACTGAAGGACGCTGCGATCTCCCCTCCACATCCCGTATACGATGTTACTGAGCACTCGATTCTCTCATCCGTCACCGAGCTCTACGGGCAAATACTTCCTCGAACGATGCTGCGTGAGCACTACCGCTGCGCACCTGAGATCATCGAGTTCTGCAATAAAATGTTCTACAACGGTGAGTTGATAACCATGAAGGCCCAAAATTCGGATGATCAATGGCCCACCTTAATGGTTTGCAAGACGCCTCCAGGAAATCACATGAGAACTTTGCGTCGAGCTCTTACTAAAGGCACGTACAGTCAACGTGAAATCGATACTGTCGAGGAGCTCATGGGTGGCGTCGTTGAAGGTGTAGACTTTAGGGGCTTACTCGGAGGTGAAGAATCGGGAAGCGACTACATGTTAGGCATCGCAACTCCCTATAGGCTCCAGGCGGACAGGCTCGGCGAGGCGATTTACAGTACGGATGACCTCCCTGAGATGAGCGTTAAGAGTGAGACGATACATAAATTTCAAGGGCGCGGGGCTAAAGCGATGATTCTCAGTACGGTGGTCGACGAATCTCGCGTTGGCCATATGAAGCTCAGGTTCGTCGACGATCCGAGGATGATCAACGTAGCCGTTTCCCGGGCTAAGGAGAAGTTTATTCTGGTAACCAATCATGATGAGGTCCCTCGAAGCAAGATTATTAAAGCGCTCATCGACTACGTTAGGTTTCAAAATCCAAGTCAAGTGACTGAGAGTGGGGTGCTCTCGGTGTTTGATCTCCTCTATAAAGAGTATTCTGAAAGACTTAACGAATTTGCTTCGCGGGTTCATGGAGATAGTAGGTACAAGTCCGAGAACATCGTGTGGACTCTTCTGAATGAGATTCTTGCTGAGCCTGCTTATGAACTTCTTGAGGTGGTTTCGCAAGTGAGGCTTCGTGACTTGCTCCCCAACTTTGACAGGTTGAACGAGCGGCAGAGGGAGTTTGCTCGTTCTGTGTCGGCCATCGATTTGCCGTATATCACAAGGTAAGTAGGCGAATGCTGCTTGCGGTTGAGGTCAATGGGACAAGGTTTCATGAAGACAGCCCTGAGCAGCAGGTGAGGGATGAACTGAAAGCGCAGATAATTGGTATCTACGGTGCTGACATGCTTGTTCTGAGAACTAATGACAGCAACATTGAATCGAAGGTGAGAGATAGACTTGATCGGGTTCTGATGCTAGATGAGAGACGGTGCTGAGGATTGGCTACAGGTGCTGAGCGTGATCCGCATTGATGGGGAGGCAAATTGGCTGCGTACGATCAGCATCGACCATCTCATACTGGTGGTCTTTCGTTAATGCGCCGGTCCCCGGTAGCGCGAACCTATGCCTGGCCGCCGGAGGCACTCTTGATGAGAGCATCGGGCGTCGTGCTTCAGAGGTGAGTCAGGCTCCTTCACCGTGATGGCGGGAGCCCTTGAATCGTTGGGAGCCTCTGAGGGCTCGCCTTGTGTAGCGAGGCCTGAGAGACTGGGCGTATGCGAATCGCCATCGGTGCCCCGGGCAATGGAGCCCTTCTGAAGGATGCTCTTGAGGAACGACTGGCTGGGGACGGGCGCGTGAGCGACCTCGTCGACCTGTCCGCACCGGAGATCACCTACCCGGAGGTCTCCTTCCAGGTCGCCCGGGCGGTCGCCGAGGGGGCGGGCCGACCGTGGGGTCCTCATCTGCGGCACCGGCGTGGGAACCGCCATCGCGGCCAACAAGGTCCCGGGAGTGCGCGCGGCGACCGCGCACGACCTGCTCACCGTGCGCGGCTCGGTGGAGAACTATGACGCCCAGATCCTGTGCATGGGGCAGAACGTCATCGCGGCACCCGCCGCCTGGGCTCTCATCGACATCTGGCTCGATCTGCGCCACGACCCCGCCAGCAGCTACGGCCCCAAGGTCGGTGAGATCGCCGCCTACGAGGCACGCCTCCACTCCTAAAGGCGGCCCCGCGCGAGCGGATGGGTGCTCATGGCACTATCCGCAGTCTTTACGTGCGCGAACCCGACCAGAACCTTATCGACGTCGCTGTCGACGAGAGTGCCTGAGCCTCGCCCGGCTCCTGGAGGGGGGAGCTTGTGTCCAAAACGGATACAAAGGAGCCTGAAGTCCGATGTGGCTGCTGCCTGAACCGTGGAATCATGCGGTTTCTTTCTGTGTGTCCGAACTGGGGGCGAGTCTTTTTATCCGATTTGGACACCGCTCAGCCCATCTTGGCCAGTCTTGCTGAGCATGGGGCCTCGGCTCCCGGTTGACGACCCTCGTGAGGAACCTCGCGCGAACTTGCATTGAGTGCAAAGCTGCACTGGGTGCAAGATGAGTGCGTGACCGGAACCGACCTGCGCGCCACCCAGGCGCAACGCACCCGCGCCGCCATCCGCGCCGCCGCGCTCACCCTGACCCGGGAGCGCGGCTATGCCGCGATGACGGTCGACGATGTCGCCGCCCTCGCCGGAGTCTCCCGGCGCACTGTCTTCAACCACTTCTCCTCCAAGGCCGACCTCCTCGTCGTCGGACTGGAGCCCCCGGCTCCCGCGGTCGTCGAGGCCTTCGTCAACGGCTCCGGAAGTCTCCTGGAGGACCTTGGCTCCCTGCTCGCCTCCGGCGCCGAGGCTGTCGAGTCCGAGCGCGGCTGGCTCCTGTCCTTCCCGGAGATCGTGCGTGACAACCCGGAGGTGGAACGAGCCGTCCATGAGCGGCTGCGCATCGTCGCCCAGTCCTTGGCGGAGGCAGCAGGCCGTCGGCTGGGAGCCGAGCCTGACGACCCGCGCACCCGCGCCGTCGTCGCCCTGGCCATGGCCGTCCAGCGCAGCTCCCTGGACCTGTGGTGCGGGCGCTCCCACCCCTGGGAGGAACGCCGTGAGGCGGCAGCTCGCACCGAGCCCACCGGCGCCTCCGAAGCCTCAGACCAGTGCCCCCAGGTCCGATTGGTCGACGCCGTCCGCGCCATGGTCGAGGCGATCTCCGAGGTCGTCTCCCACCCCCGGTCGGTAGTAGTGGCCTCCACCGCTTCCAACGACCCGAGGCCGTCGAGCTCGCCGGGATAGCTGAGCGTGCGGCCCGCCCCTCCCCATCCTTCTCGCCGACTCACTGAACCGACCGTTTCCTTTCTTCGCCCTCACCGACAAGGCCTCACCCATGACTCAACGCACCTCGACGCCGGCCACGACAGGCCCCGCCCTCCACGAACCGGGGGCGGACTTCCACCCCGACCGCCGCTTCTGGGCGGTCTACGCCTCGCTCCTGGTGGTCATGTTCCTGTCCGCCATGGATCAGACGATTGTCGGCACGGCCCTGCCGACCATCGTGGGCGACCTCGGCGGCGCCGCCCACATGGCCTGGGTCCTGACCGCCTACACCCTGGCCATTACCGTGGCCATGCCGGTCTACGGCAAGCTCGGCGACCTCGTGGGCCGCAAGAACCTCTTCCTGGTGGCCATTGCCCTGTTCCTGATCGGCTCGGCCCTGTGCGGCACCGCCGACACCATGACTCAGCTCATCATCTACCGCTTCATCCAAGGCCTGGGCGGCGGCGGTCTCATGATCTCCTCCCAGGCGATCACCGGCGACCTCATTCCGCCGCGTGTGCGCGGCACCTACATGGCCCCATGGGAGCCATGTTCGGCATCGCCTCCATCCTGGGGCCCATCATCGGCGGCTGGCTGACCGACTCGGTCTCCTGGCGCTGGACCTTCTGGATCAACCTGCCGCTGGGTGTTCTCGCCTTCGTCGCCATTGCCATCGTCCTGCGCCTGCCCAGCAGCCGCCTGACCAGCCCCATCGACTGGTGGGGGCTCGTGCTCATGAACGCCGGTGCCGTTGCCATCGTCCTCATGGCCACCTGGGGCGGTAACCAGTACGCGTGGACCAGCCCCGTCATCATCGGCCTGGGCGTCGTCGGCCTGGTCTGCTGGGGGCTGTTCGCCTTCGTCGAGACCCGCGCCGCCGACCCCATCCTGCCCTGGTCGATCCTGACCAACCGCACCTTCATCGTCTCCACGGCCGTCGGCATGCTCGCGATGGGCGGAATGATCGGCGTCATGAGCTACTGCCCACCTACCTCCAGATGGTCTACGGGTACTCGGCCACCGCCTCCGGCCTCCTCCTGGTGCCCATCACGGTCGGGATGCTCGTCTCCTCGATCCTGTCAGGCGTCCTCGTGTCGCGCACCGACCGCTACAAGATCTACCCGGTCCTGGGACCCCTGATCGCCGCCGGCGCCTCCTTCTGGCTCTCCCGCCTGTCGACGACGTCGCCCGTCTGGCAGATCTCCGCGGCCACCTTCCTCATGGGGGTGGGCATTGGGCTGTTCTTCCAGCTCCTGGTCACCGTGGTTCAGAACGCTCTGCCGGCCAAGCACCTGGGCACGGCCACCAGCGGCAACAACTTCTTCCGCGAGGTCGGCGTCTCTCTGGGTGCCTCGCTCATCGGTGCGGCCTTCTCCTCCGGTCTGACCTCCAACCTCACCGATCGGATCGGGGCGCTGGCCCGTAGCGCGGACCCGGCCGTCCTGGGGACGCTGGCCCGGTTCAAGGACGCCGACACCTCCTCGCTCACTCCCGCGCTGGTCAACAAGCTGCCCACCGCCCTGCACGACGCCGTGGCCGGCTCCTACGCCGACGCCCTCCTGCCGATCTTCGGCTGGATGATTCCGCTGTTCGTCGCGACCTCCGTCGTCGCCGTCTTCCTGCCCGAGGTGCCCCTGTCCCAGAAGACCGCGATGGAGCAGGTCGCCGAGGCCGAGGGTGCGGCCGAGGGTGCGGTCAGCGAGCCGACGGCGCCGCAGGATACGGACTCAGCGCAGGAGCCGGCGGCGCCGGAGTCGGCGGCCGACGCAGAATGATGAGGCCATAGACGGGGGCCAGCATGGGCACGAAGGCGAAGAGGAAGTAGTCCTTGAGAAGCACCAGAGACAGTGCCATGGCGAGCGCGTAGGACAAGCCGGCGCCCGCGCCCGCCAGGACTGGCAGGATCCTCCGAATGGGGAGCCACGTGAATACTGTCCAGGCGAACGCCGCACCACCGCACAGAACTGAGACCTCTGAGAGTGCGAATGCCTTACCCAGCGATGGCCACCACGCCCTCACCGCCAAAGCGACCATGGACGCCCAGGCCAGGGCCGCCGATCCGGTTCTGCATCGCGCCGGTTCTGCGTCGTGCCGGAGACGGGCCTCCGCCTCATCCCGCTGGGAACGTGTAACGGTAGATCGTGGCTCCCCGTGCGTAGTAGAGATTGCGGTCGGCGCCGAGGGTCAGGGAGTTGACGTAGACCTTTCCTTGGGGGGTGTTCGCGAAGTCGGCGATGACGGTGCCGTCGTCCTGCAAGGATGTGCTCAGGGCCCGCAGCCGGCCCGCCATGATGGCATAGAGCACGCCGTCGCGCTCTATCATCTGACTGCGGTTGGCGTCGGCGTAGCCCTGCCTTGTCAGCGCTCGGCTGCGTCCGATCGTGAAGTCTGTCGGGTTCACGGTGAAGACGTGCATGCCGGTGGTCCCGTACAAGGTGCCGTCGCTGCCCGAGGTCAGGGCCGTGATGGAACGCTGATCCTTGAACGGTGTCATCACGCGCGTCACCTGCTTTGTCTTCACGTCGAACTCGAAGAGCCTGGGGGCGGTGGCCTCCGTCTGGGCGGCGTTCATGCCGTCACCGCTCGCACTGGTCCCCACGTACAGCTTGTCCTTGTGATGGACGATTGAGAGAGGCCGGCGGTTGCTCAACGAGCCTCGCAGTGACGGATCCGCATAGGCGATATCATCCAGCGGGTAGGTGGAGATCTCGTTGCGCGCGGCGTCGTAGATGGACAGCGCCCCGGAGCCGTTCTTCTCCATGGGGGTGGTGCCGACGGCGAATCGATCCGCATCGATCGGCACGATGGTGTACGGCCGCACCTGGCTGGCATTAGTCGTGATCTTCACCGATCGGGGATGCTCCATCCTTGGCCCGTTCGCCCCCATCTCGTATGTGACTAGCTCGCCGCTGGGGTAAATGCCCGTGACGAACCACTTGCTGCTGTGCCCGAAGCCCTCGACCTGGCCCAGCGGGGCCGTGGTCAGGCTGTACTGCGTCTTGTCCACCTGCGCGTTGGGGGTGGTACGAAGGAGCATCGGAGTGGTCATGTACCAAGAGGCGTAGAGGTCTCCGCCGGGGACTGCCGTGAGGGACTGGATGCTGCGGAGTGATCCCCGGATCCCGTTGCTTCCGTTCGCGTCCTTGGGGAGGTCTGCCGCGCTGCGATCAGAGGCATGAACAATGGCGATGCTGCCGTCGTCCTTGCCCGCTGAGATGAAGTGGTCGTGCGTCGCCCAGCTCGACTGGCTCGGCCGGGCTGTGGGGGCCAGTCCTTCGGCCAGCGTCCGTGAGGTGTTGGTCCGGGGGTCGTACTCCTGGAGCGTTGGTGTGTTGGCGCTCTGGACGGTGTAGTAGACCTTCTCGGCCTCGCCGGGGCGGGTGACGACCTGGCTGGACCAGGTGTCCAGCTCAATCGGCTTGCCGTCCTTCATCTTCTGCGCCCCGGTGGTCGGGTCCAGGACGCAGGTTCCCCCGCAGGTCGGCCGGACTCCACCCGGAACGTTCGTGCCGACGTACAGGTTGCCGGCCTTGACCTGCAGTCGCTCGAGGTGACCGAGGCCGGCGGTGACGTGACTGGGAACCGACAGCTTGGTGGCGGCGTTGGTGGAGGTGTTGATCCGGACAATGGACAGGGTCTTCGTTCCCGTCCCGGCGTAGAGGAACCCGTTGTCGTAGGCGAGACTGCGCACCTCGGTCTGTCCGGCCTGGACTCCTCCCGGCAACAGGTCGGTCCACTGGCCCCTTCCCTGGTTGGCGGAGGGGTCGTATCGCAGGATGTGGCCGCCGCGATCGCTCTGGGTGGCCACATAGACCCGGTCGTGCTCGTCGACGACGACGTCCCAGAGGAACTTGCTGTAGGCGGCGACCTGTTCGTAGCCGGGCCGGGACGGATCGCTCAGATTCGTGGCCTTCTTCCCCCTCGGGGGCATCCGGATCGATCTCGAAGAGCTGTCCGCCGCCGCTGGCGAGCAGGACGTGCCGGTTCGACAGCCTGGCGAACTCCCAGGGCTGCACGTCGGTGTTCTCCGGGGCGAGCCGCTCGCGCGACCTCAGTGTGCGGGTGCTGAGGTCCACGATATGCAGCATGCCGCCGTCGCCTCCGGCCACGACAATGCCGACGGGGGTGCCGTCACTCAAGGCGGTGGTGCCAACGCTTGGCACGCTGGGTTTGGGTGGTGGTGGGGCGGGCAGCGCCTCCTCCCGGCCCCCCCGGGTCGATGGCAACGGCGGGCGCGGTGATGGACAGAGCCAGGGCAAGGGCGGTGATAAGCGCGCCCCATAGCGTGATGATGGTCGTCCTTGCTGGCTGTCTCATATCTGTTCTCGCATTGTGTCGGGGGAGGAAGGTGCTACGCGTGTCGCCGTCCAACCAGCTGAACTCGTTGGGGTGGAACGAACCGTGTGGCCATTGTTCAACGGGGGCAACACGAAGGATGGCGAAACCAAGCGTGAAGTTGAACGATAAGTCACTGAGAGAGTACTGATTGTGAGTGTCGTGCGCCACTTGAGCGCGGGTTCCTGTCCTTCGTCTCCAGGAGTCGGTCCCTCGGCGCGACCTCCGTTTTGGTGGTCCGGTGCAGTCATGTGGCTGAGCCCGATGTCCCGCCGGGGCGTGGTGGGTGAGAGGATGGCCTGGTGATGGAACAGATCTTCAAGCGGCCGCCTCCGGCAGTGCTGCTGGCGATGGCAGGCTGACGCAGCACGTCATGACTCGTGGTCGGGAGGTGACGCCGTCATCGATGGCGGTGGCCGCTCCTGTTGCCGGAGGCTCGTTGTGTCTGCTCGCCGGAAGTGCGGGCAACTTTCTTCGGCACCGCACCACGGTCGACCCGGTCAGGGTTGAGCGCGCGCAGCACCTCGTTGTGGACGGCCCCAACCGGCTGACGCGCAATCCCATGTATCTGGGCCTGGCGGGAGCGCTGCTCTCGCACGCGATCGCGCGTAGGAGCCCGTCCGCGGTGATTCCCCTGATCGGCTTCGTCTGGCTCATCGACCGCTACCAGATCCCGGCCGAGGAGGCGGCCCTGGCGGCGAGGTTCGGTCAGGACTACCTCGACTACAAGGAGGCTGTTCCTCGCTGGCTGGGTGTGTCAGGCCTGTCGACGCAGCCCCGCTCATGAGCCGACGATGTCTGGCACCTGAGGTGGGGTGACGCGGCTCGCGCAGTCGGCTGGAATGGTTCGGCAGCATCGGTAGTTGAATGCTGCATGAAAGCATTCGGGTTCCTCAGCTTTGGACACTACGGACACGGTCGCGGCCCTGGCGACCCCGACGCCGGTCAGGCGCTCATGGACGCCGTCGAGATCGCCGTCGGCGCTGACGAGATCGGAGTCAACGGCGCCTACTGGCGCGTCCACCACTACGCCCGCCAGGCCGCGGCCCCCATCCCGCTGCTCTCCGCGGCCGGTGCCCGTACCAAGCGCATCGAGGTCGGCACCGGCGTCATTGACATGCGCTACGAGAACCCGCTCTACCTGGCCGAGGAGGTCGCCGCCCTCGACCTGCTCACCGACCAGCGCATCGCCATCGGCATCTCCCGCGGCTCGCCGGAGCAGGCTGTACGTGGCTGGGAGACCTTCGGTTACACCGGCGGCGCCGACCCGCGCGGAGCCGACGTCGCTCACGCCCACACCGCTCAGTTCCTCGCTGCCGTCCGGGGCGTCCCTCAGGCCGACCTCGATACCAGCAGCGGCATGACCCCGGGTGCCGGCGCCGGTGCCCGTCTGCGCATCGAGCCGCACGCCCCCGGAGTGGACCGCCGCCTCTGGTGGGGTGCCGGCTCACGGGAGACCGCCGAGTGGACCGCCCGTCAGGGACTCAACCTCATGAGCTCGACCCTCCTGACCGAGGCCACCGGTGAAGGCTTCTCCCACCTCCAGGCCGAGCAGATCCGCCGCTACCGCGAGGCGTGGAAGGAGGCCGGCCACGACTGGACCCCGCGTGTGAGCGTCTCGCGCTCCATCTTCCCGATCGTCTCCGACGTCGACCGCAGATTCTTCGCCCTGCGTGGCGAGGACTCCCGCGACCAGATCGGCATCATTGACGGCCTGCAGTCGACCTTCGGGCGCACCTACGCCGCCGAGCCCGACGTCCTCATCGAGCAGCTGACCCAGGACGAGGCGCTCCATGCCGCCGACACCGTCATGCTCACCATCCCCAGTCAGCTCGGCGTCGACTTCAATCTCCACATCCTTCAGGCCTTCGCTGAGCACGTTGCCCCGGCGCTGGGCTGGCAGCCCAACACTGCCGGGCCGGTGACGGGCTACTCCCTGGAGGCGTAGCCACCCGGCAACGGTTACCGTCCCGTCCAGTCGCGATACGGTTCCGTTATGGAGGACGCAGGCGAGCAGGCCCCGGTGGTCGCGTGGATGGAGCACCACCAGGTGGTCCTGTACCTGGGTGCGCTCGTGGCCGGCGCCGTCCTGGGGCTGGCCGCTCCTGCAGCCCGCAGCCTTCTTGAGGTGGCTATCGCCCCGGTACTGGTCACGCTGCTGTACGCGACCTTTCTCGGTGTCCCCTTCCATCGCCTGCGGGCCGCCTTCGCCGACGCCCGGTTCATGACGGCGCTTCTGGTGGTCAACTTCCTGGTGGTGCCGGCGGTGGTCCTGCCCCTGTCCCGGCTGGTGGCCGATGAGCCGGGGCTCCTGGTCGGCACCCTCCTGGTGCTTCTGGCGCCCTGCGTCGACTACGTCATGGTCTTCACCCGTCTGGCCGGCGGCGCATGGTCGTGCATCCTGGCGGCATCTCCGGCTCTCATGCTCATCCAGGCCCTTGTCCTGCCACTGTGGCTGGCCTTCGCCGCCGGCTCACCTGGGGCTCAGGGTGGTGGTATCAGCTGGCAGCCCTTCGCGCAGGCCTTCGTCCTCATGATCGCACTGCCCATGGGGCTATCGATCCTCACACGGCGTGCTTCGCCCCGGTTCCGGTCAGCCGCCCGGCTCGCTTCAGCGACGACGGCGCTCATGGTTCCGCTCATGATGGCGACCCTGGTGCTCGTCGTTGCGTCCCAGGTTCCCCATGTCGCCTCCCGGCCCGACGTCGTCGCCCGGGTTGTTCCCCTCTTCGTGACTTTCGCTCTTGTTATGCCGGCTGTGGGAGACATTGCTGGGCGCATGGCTCACCAGGGACGTCAGGAGCGCCTGGCTCTCGCCTTCTCCGGGACCACCCGTAACTCGCTGGTGGTTCTGCCGTTGGCTCTGGCGCTGCCCGATTCCATGGGGATGGCACCGATTGCGGTGGTGACTCAGACCCTGGTGGAGCTCGTAGTCATGGCGATCGGTGTCCGTCTGCTTCCCCGCCTTATTCGATAGACGGGAGTGTGGAGAAGAAACCGACGCAATGATGTCGAAAAACGACGCGGCCTGTGGGTCTCGGACTTCTCCGAGACCCACAGGCCCCTGTCGTTGAGGGTGGTATCGCCTCTGGATCCCATATTCCAGAGGAGACTCACCCTCCTTCGCCGGAGCGGTTCGCGATCGGGCTCCCTATCAACCCGGGCGACCTCGAAAACCGATCGGTCATCGGGCTCCCCAACCCTCGCGACCGGTTCCGTCCGGCGGCGATCACTATGTAACCCACTGCTCCTGGGGGAGCACTTCAATGTGCCTGAGAGTATTCTGGGAATTCGTTCAGTGGATTTCTTTTGATTTTCCGAGGCGGGATATGTGCTTTTCCGAGGGGGTAAATGTGATTAATCTCCGATGTGTTTTAAACACGCGGGCAGTCCCTTTTCTTTGATTCCTTCCAGGTCTTGTTCCGGAAGTGGGGTGTAATGTTCAGCCGTCCAACCGTCAATCAACGGGTGGAAGGTGGTGGTCACCCGGCTCCGCGTGCCGGATGTCACCGTCCCTCGATCTCTTCAAGGAGCAGTTGCCTATGCCGCAGGTCACCGGAGCCATTCATGAGGTGGGGGTTGACCAGCTCTTCTTCTCCACCACAGACGCGCGTGGCGTCATCCGCCACTCGAACAACGTCTTCATTGAGCTCTCGCGCTACCGGCGTGACGAGCTCTCCGGCGCCCCGCACAACATCATCCGCCACCCGGAGATGCCCGGTGGAGCCTTCAAAGCCATGTGGGACACCCTCAAGACCGGCAGTCCCTTCGCCGCCTACGTGCGCAACCTCGCCGCCGACGGTAGTGAGTACGACGTCTTCGCCACCGTCACCCCGCTGTCCGACGGCGGCTACCTCTCGGTGCGCACCCGGCCGGTGTGCTCCGACCTGTTCGAAACCGCCTGCGACATCTACCGCGACGCTCGTACCATCGAGGACCAGGCTGTCAATGCCGGGGCCAACCGCCGGGCGGCGGCGGAGGAGGGACTCGGCCGTATCGCTGAGCTGCTGGCCGGGGCGGGTCTGTCCTCCTACGAGGAGTTCCAGAACGCGGCCCTGCCGGCGGAGGTGGCGCGCCGTGAGGAGCTCTCCGAGGGGATTCCGGAGCGCCCCGGCGCCACCGGGGACCTGCGCGTCATGCTCGAGGCGGTGACCACCATCGCCGCGGGGCTCGACTCGTGGATGTCCGGTCAGCAGCAGCTCGCCGAGCTCTCCGCCTCCCTCAAGGCCGCGGGGAAGGGGCTGACCCGAACCCTGGAGGACCCTCGTCTGAGCGCCGAGCGCATCGCCGCCCTGGACCGCTCCGACCCCCGGGTCAAGCCCCTGGCCGACCTGCTGGACCTGTGGACCCAGATGCAGATCCTGGTCAGTCCCCTCGTGGCGCGACTGGTCGACACCCTGGCCCAGCTCGACTCCAATGGCGCCCGGACCCGCTTCCGCATTGCGCTGGCCCGCCTGCACGCCACCATCACCTCGCTGTTCACCGTCGAGCTCATCGACGGCGCCGGAGACCTGCAGTACTCGGCGGAGGCCATCCCCGACCTCATCGAGTCGCTTCGTGACGGCATTGCTGAGATGGAGCGTCAGGCTCAGGCCCACAGCGCGCTCGCGGCCCAGGCGGTCGCCTACATCGGCGAGGCCAGCCGCATGATGACGATCCCGAACCAGCTCCTCATGCTGTGGACCGGTTCTCCCGCGTCGAGCGACCCGGCACTGCCCGCCACCGCCGCAGAGCTCTCCAGCGCCGCCTCCGGCGTCGTCGAGTCCGTGGGACGTCGCCTGGCCGAGCTCGACGAGCTCACCACCCGCTGCCAGGCCATTCATGTCGCCGACAACTCCGCGGACCTTCGGGACGCCCTGGAATCCTTCACGACGGCGGCCAGCGCTGTCGCTCCGAGCTGAGTCCTCCGGCGCTCCCGGTGCGGAGAAGTACGCGGGGCGCAGCACGAACACTGCACGGGTGCAGAACGGCGCCGGTTGGTGAACGCTTCCGTTCACCAACCGGCGCCACTGCGCTGACCGAGTGCTGACGCGGGCTCGCCGTCCCCCGACCGAGCTCAGTACTGGTCGGTCTCGGAGTGCGGAGTCTCCTGGATCGTTGCCTCAGTGGATGCCGCACCCGGGGCATCCATGCGTTGTTCCTGCACGGGACTTGCTGGTGGGGTGTACCCGTAGGGCTCGGGCTGCTGAGGCCCGGCGGAACCGGCCATGCTGTGGTGTGCTCCGAAGGCGGCCTGCCCGAGAGGCTCCGTTCTCACCGGAACGGGAACGGGGGAGGCCCAGCGCAGCTCATTACTGGGAATCTCGTAGGTCACGCCCGGGTAGCGGCCGAACTGCTCCTCGCTGGGCACGCTCGTGGTAGTGGAGTCCAGCACCGCGAGCATCTGCTCCGGCGTCGGCCAGGAACTGGAGCGTTCGTAGCCGCTGGGAACCGAGGGCGGGAACCAGGCGGTCGACGCCGGCGGGCGGATCATGAGTCGTCCCGGCCGGCTGCGGTCGCGCAGGGCGTGGGCGCGCCAGGTGATGACTGGGTGTGAGGACCGCCAGACGGACATGTGCAACCACAGGCCCTTCTCCCGTGTGGCGCGATCTGCCACGGCGTGGGTGTTGACCTCGGCCCCCAGGTACTTGCCGCCGGAGAGGACCCCGACGAGTCCGGGCACGCCCTGAGGTGCATAGGCATAGCCGTGGTTGTCCGCCGTGTACTCCTGGGACCGGCTCAGAGCACTGCCCAGAAATGGAACGTTGCGGCCAAGTGTGACGAACAGCAGACGCAGGAGGGAGATGTGGCCTGCGGCGAGGTGCCCGACCTCGTGTCCGATGACGAAGCGCAGCCCCTCGGGATCGCGGATCCGGCCACCGATCTCGAACATGTCGGAGTGGACGGCCACGAAACGCCGGAAGCCGTGGCCGGCCGCGAAGGCGTTGATCCGACCGTTGCCCATCACCACGTAGGCATCGGGAACCCGGCGCAGGCCGAACTGCCGGGCCGCCTCGACAACCATTCGGTAGCCCTCCGGGAACTGGGTGGGACTCATCTGGACCGCGGTTGCGCGGAGTTTGGCGTACATCATCGCGCGTGCCACCCAGAGGATGATCGGGACGGCGGGTACCAGCAGCAGGAACTGCATGCCGCTGCCCTCCTTGTTGAGGAAGAAATCGCGGACCTGAGCCCCCGGACCGGTCGGTTCTGGTACGGCGATCAGCCAGATCAGCAGTCCGATCCACAGCAGATAGGCCAATCCCGTCGCCACGCTCGTCGCGATCAGCAGCGGGATCTCGGCAGGGTGACGCAGTTCGCGGATTCCCTTGATGCCGTGAACGGTTGCGCCGTTGAACATCCGCGGGCGAGAGGCCGGCGCGGCTGACGGCGTTGAGCCCGGAGAACCGGGAATGGTGGACGGAACAGGTGGTTGCATAGCGGCAACCTAAACGACTCGCATTGAGAATCCTCTCCTGCCGCAGGAGGATCTTCATGCGTCACCTATCCTCCATCTGGTGGGAAATGTGCTCGTTGGTCATTCCCGTCCACCGTTCCCATGGCTCTGACGGTCCTCCAGGAGTCGAGGTGCAGGTGGGACCTGACGCCGTCAATCACGACCCCGTAGGCTCCTGCCCGTGCCGCACTCCGCATCACCGTCATCGCTTCAGCCCTCTCTATCCGGGAATCTGGACCACATCGTGCCCTGGGGCATGCAGATCGCCGTGCGCTACGACAAGGTCCACCCGCCCCGGCGGATCGACGTCGCCGAGGCCGCCGCCCGGGCCGTCGTCTCCCTCCTTGCCTCGCCCGCCTCCGCCTCCGGCGGACCGTGGGCCCGGCCGTCGAGCACTGGCGCGACGGGCGCATCCGCAAGCTCGTGCGCCGAGCCCGGGGCAAGCGCTGGGAGGAGGTCCAGGGCATCGACGGCGTTACCGTCACCCAGGACGGCCCCACCGGCTGGGGGCAGGCGGCCGCGCGCGCCTTCGTCCCCGGTCCGGTGCGCCCCCTGCCCGGGGCGCTGGCCAAGACCCAGGTGGAGGGCACCCACTTCCCGGCCGGTGACGAGCTGCCCCCGCCGCCCGCCGAGATCACCGCGCGCGTCGCCAAGGACCCCGCTGCGGTCGAGGAGATCACGCTCACGGCGGCGTCGGCCTCCACCGGGGCTCTGGTGACGATCGAGGCCACGCCCCTGCACGAGATGACCTCGGGCAAGCTGGCCGCCCAGTGCGCTCACGCCGCCCAGCTGGCCTGGGAGAGCAGCCTCATGCCACCCGCCCTGAGGCGGGCCTGGGCCGATGACGGCTACCGGGTGCGCGTCGTCGTGCCCAGCCGGGAGCAGTGGGAGGCCACCACCCGGCCCGTCAGCGTCACAGACGCCGGCTTCACCGAGCTCGACGGACCCACTGAGACGACCCGCGCCTCCTGGTGAGCGCCGACCTCCTCGCCGGTCTCGCCTCCGACCGGGGTGCTCAGGCCTCGACGGAGGAGGCCGCGGACTTGCGCGCCTGCTCGGGCTCCGGCACCCCGCGGAACACCCACAGCCGGATGAACACGTAGAGGTAGATGCCCTCGCAGCAGGCCGAGATGACGCGCGCCAGCTCCGCATTGACCCCGAACCAGTGCAGCAGCGAGGACAGGCCCAGGATGAAGATGACGTACTGGCTGATGACTCCAGCCATGTAGCCCGCCCCCTGCTCGACGACGTGCCCATGGGCCTGGAAGTTCAGCCACCGGTTGAGCAGGAAGGAGTAGACGGCCGCGATGGCGTAGCCGACCGTGACCGCCACCGGGTAGAACCAGTGGAAGTGGTTGTAGAACACCCACAGGCAGGTGATGTCCAGGAAGAAGGCGGAGCCGTTGATGATCGCGTAGCCGATGAAGGTCACCGGCAGCCGGCTGCGCACGAAGCCCGGCAGGACGGAGTGAATCGCCGTGATGAGGCGCAGGAAGACCTCCGGGGCCCGGCGGGCCGTGGAGGCGGAGGACTCGACGGTGGACGCAGCGGCTTCAGCGGTGGTGGTCCCGGGGGCCCGGTCGTCCGTCGCGGTTCCTGCCATGAGGTGTCCTTCCCTGTGAACGCTCCTGTCAGGGCGAGTCTTCCCCGCCCTCGTCGGTTGGGCAAGTTCCGAAAGGAGGAACGGTGGCCCGCCGGCTCATCCTTGTGACGCAGAGCTAGCCGGCATCAGGGCCTGGGCGACCTCGCGGCGCAGGAGCTCGCCGCCGGCGTCGGCCGGGTGGTGGATAGTGCGCAAGCCCACCTTACGGGCCGCGGTGATGTTGGTGGCGCTGTCATCGACGAACAGAGCCTGATCCGCCTCCACCCCTGCGAGCTCCAGCAGCCGCTGGAAGTAGGCGGCATCCGGCTTGGCCACCCCCAGCGTGCAGGAGTAGCCGTCGATGTCGCACAGGCCGTCATAGCCCAGCTGCTCGCGCATCCAGGCCCGACGCTCCCACTGCTGATTGGTGGCCAGGACTGTTGTGTAGCCCGCCTCGCGCAGATCCCCCACCAGCTGCCAGGCCAGAGGATCGGGTGTGGCCCGGTGCCACATCTCCAACAGGTCCGATGTGCGCAGCTCCAGCTCCAGGTTCTTCACCACCCGCTCCAGCAGCTCGGTCAGGGTCTCCCGGCCTGTCAGGGCGTCGGTCTCACCATCGATCATGGCCTGGGCGAAGGCGGGTCCGCCGCCTTGTGTCAGCGCCTCGCCCCACGGGGTGCCGATGAGCTGAAGAACGCCGTCGGCATCGAGCAGGACGGCGCGGACGGGAGAGGACGAGGCGGGCGGGATGACCGGCTGAGAGATGCTCACGCCCCGATTCTGCCCTACCCCACGGTGGATTTCGGCCGGGAGGTCGGTCGGGGCATGCGGCGCACCGGGTGGAAGACTGGGGCCATGACTGATGCCGCCAGCACACCCGCCAGTGCCCCGCCCCACCTCTGTTCCGGCGTCCTCGCCACCGATGCCGGCGCGATCCTGCACGACAACGACGCCTACACCGACTCGCTCATCGACTTCGTCACCGCCTCGCCCAGCTCCTACCACGCCGCCGCCGAGGTAGCCCGCCGCCTGGAGGCGGCCGGCTTCACCCGCGCCGACGAGACCGTCTCCTGGGAGGAGGGCCTGCCGCGCCGCGGCTACGTCATCCGCGACGGCGCCATCGCCGCCTGGGTGCTGCCCGAGACACTCGCCCCGGGGACGGGCCTGCGCATCGTCGGCGCCCACACCGACTCCCCGGCCCTCAAGCTCAAGCCCACGGCCGCCCTCGTCCGCTCCGGATGGCAGCTCATCAACGCCGAGGTCTACGGCGGCCCCCTGCTCGCCTCCTTCCTCGACTGCGAGCTGGGCCTGGCCGGGCGCCTGACCACCCGCGACGGCGCCGTCCACCTCGTGCGCACCGGCCCCATCGCCCGTGTCTGCCAGATCGCCCCGCACCTGGACCGCAGCGTCAACGACACCCTTCACCTGGACCGCCAGACCCACCTGCTGCCCCTGTGGTCACTGGCCGGCCCCGACGCCGCCCCCGATGCGGTCGAGACCCACCTGTGCGAGATCGCCGGCATCGACGCGGTCGAGCTCGCCGGCCACGACGTCCTCACCTTCCCCACCCAGGCACCGGCCCGCTTCGGCCGGGACGGGGAGTTCCTGGCCTCCTCCCGCCTGGACAACCTCTCCTCCGTCCACGCCGGACTGGTCGCCCTCGAGGCGCTCGCGGCCACCGGGGCCGAGCCGGCCGAACCCGTCATCATGGTCGCCTTCGACCACGAGGAGGTCGGCTCGGACACCCGCTCCGGGGCGGGCGGCCCCTTCCTTGAGACGCTGCTGCGGCGCCTGGCCCGAGCCCTGGGAGTCAGCGGTGACGGCCTCGATGCCCTCCTGTCGCGCTCGACCTGCGTGAGCGCCGACGCCGGGCACAGCGTCCACCCCGCCTACGCCCACCTGCACGACCCGGCCGTCCAGCCCCTCATCAACCACGGCCCCCTGCTCAAGATCAACGCCCAGCAGCGCTACGCCACCGACGCCGTGGGGGCCGCGATCTGGGCACGGGCCTGCGCCGCCGCGGGCGTGCCCAGCCAGGACTTCGTCTCCAACAACGCCGTCCCCTGCGGGTCCACCATCGGCCCCATCACCGCCACCCGCCTCGGCATCACCACGGTCGACGTGGGCGTGCCCCTGCTGAGCATGCACTCGGCCCGCGAGATGTGCGGCGTCAAGGACGGCCCCTGGCTCGCCCAGGCCCTGCACGCCTACTGGCAGGGGGCCTGAGCATGGCGGGGGAGCGAGCGGGCCGCAGGGCCCAGCCGGACTCGCCGATCCGCGCCGCTGGCGTGCACGGCGCCGCCCCCTGCCCCTGCGGCAGCGGGGGGAACCTACGCCCAGTGCTGCGAGCCGTTCCACGACGGCGCCCCAGCGCCCACGGCCCAGGCCCTCATGCGCTCGCGCTACACGGCCTTCGTCGTCGGCGACGAGGACTACCTCTTCCGCACCTGGCACCCGCGCACCCGCCCGGAGGGGCCCTACTGCCATCCCGGGACCCGGTGGATGGGACTGACCATTCACGAGACCGTCGATGGCGGGGCGGACGACGAGGCCGGCATTGTGGAGTTCACCGCCACCTACCGCACCGGCGACGGGCGCGGGGGAGTGGTGGACGACGCCCTGTGCGAGCGCTCCCGCTTCACCCGCCGTGCCGGCCGCTGGCTCTACCTCGACGCCGTCGGGTAGTCCACCGCGTACGGCGATCGAAGCCCGGTTCGGTCCCGATTCGGTCGACTCAGCCGGCGTCGGCCACGACGATCTTCCCCACTGTGCGCCCGCTCTCGATGAGGCGGTGAGCTTCCCGTATCTGGGCAGCATTGCGAGGCGTGAGCGTCTGGGACGCAGTGCCACGGATTCTTCCACTGTCGATGAGCTCGGCGACGGTGGAGAGGATGCGGTGCTGGGTGATGAGGTCGTAGCCGTGCCTGGGCCGGGCGAACATGAACTCCCAGTGCCAGGAGATGGCCTTGTCCTTTGAGCGCGTACAGGTCCAGGTCTCGCTCGTCGTCGATGGCGACGATCTCCCCGAAAGGACGAACCACTGTGGTCAGCAGCGGCACGCGCCCTCGACTCTGTGGGGTGAAGACATAGTCGACGCCATCCGGTGCGATGGCGAGGATCTGCTGGGCAAGGTCCTCGGCGAAGTGGTCCACCACTGCGTCGGCACCCAGCGACCGGACCCAGTCGCGGGACTCCTCACGTGAGGCGGTGGCGATGACGGAGACATCGGTGAGGGCCTTGGTCAGTCTGGATCACCATGGATCCCACCCTCCTGCGGCTCCCAGCACGAGGATCGTGCCTGTGGAGTCCCTGCTCAAAGTGGAGCTTTGTCGAAAAGCGCCTCCCACGCGGTGAGGGAGGTCAGGGGCAGCGCCGCGGCACTCGCGTAGTCCAACGAGACTCGGCTTCGGTCCGACGATGCGTTCGTCCACGGTCGCAGCCGTCCGTAGGAGCCAGGACGCTCCAGTGCTCCGGCGTAGTAGACGTCATCGCCCGGTTGGAAGAGGTGGTCTGCTCACCGACCGCGATGACCGTTCCCGCTGCATCCCATCCCAGGATGCGTTCCTCGCCGCCGGCGTGGTTGAGGGCGGCGCGCACTGACGTCAACGGGGTTGACGGACGGTGCCTTAACCTCCACGAGGATGTCGTGGCCAGTGGGGGCCGCCGGGGCGGGGACGGTGGCATCGATCAGGGCATCCGGGGCGTCCACCGAGCCTCCGGATCGAGTGACGACAGCGGTCATGGTACTTCGGGTGTCAGGGCTGCTTGAGGGCATCGATAGCTCCTTGCTCTTTTTGCTCATCGGCTTGTACCAGGTTCGACGGAGGTGCACCGTCAACGGGCACAGACCGTAGTAGGAAGAAAGTGGTTACCCGCAATGACCTCTACTATCAAGAAGATAGTGGAGTGCCGGTGCGCCGGCGTGATGGCGTCCGGATGCCCAGGGACTCGTGGGTGCACCGTAGGCCCCGCTGCACCCTCAAAGTCCGAGGTCGAGGACTGAGGCGCGTTCCCGCCGAACTGCGCGCATTGGCGACTCCCCGGGTCATAGCCCCGGGACCGCCTTCACGCCGCAACACGACCTAGGGGATCGACCTCACGTGAGTCAGCGCATGCGCGTATCGGGACTCGGCCCATTCCCGAAGTGCGAATACCGGTTCGACGGCGCTCCGGCCGACCTCCGTCAGGGAGTACTCCACGTGAAGAGGAACCTCCGGGATCACCTCTCGGTGCACGAGCCCGTGGTCCTCCAGCCGGCGCAGCGTGGCGGTCAGTACCTTCGGCGAGATGCCTTGAAGGCGCCGTTGCAGCGCCCCGAAGCGCAACGGCCCCTCGGCCAGTGCGCCGATGGCCAGAGCGGACCACTTGTTGGCCACGACGTCAAGAAGATCGCGGCACGGGCACTGGGAGGAGTACACGTCCCCGCGGTGCCTTTGCGCGCTGGGTGCCGTCGAATGGCTGCTGTCCAAGGATCTACCTCCAGAGGATGGATACGTCGCATGCGACTGAGGACTTCCCAGGAGATAGTAATGGCTGAGGGTGGCCGGGCTCTGCTCAGCGCCAGGTGCCGCGCCAGTACTGGATGGGCCAGGGGGCCTCGTCCCAGGAGCGCGCCCCCAGGTCGGCCGCCCAGCGCAGCGGCAGGTAGGGGTCGCGCAGGGCGGCCCGGCCCACTGCGATCGCGTCGGCCTGCCCGGCGATGAGCGCCTGCTCGGCCTGGGCCGCCTCCTCGATGAGGCCCACGCCCACCACCGGGACGTCGCTGCCGGCGACCGCCTGCTTGACCTGCTCGGCCAGCGGCAGGCTGGTAGCCAGGGCCCCACCGGGATCTCGGCCGGGACGTTACCGCCGCTGGAGATGTGCAGGACGTCGACACCGGCCTTCACCAGCTCGCGGCTGAAGGCGGCGGTCTCCTCACCAGTGACGCCGCCCCCGGCCCAGTCCGAGGCCGACAGCCGGATATCGAGCAGCGTGTCCGGCCCGATGGCCTCGCGCACGGCCCGCACCACCTCAAGCGGGAAACGCTGCCGGTTCTCAACGCTTCCGCCGTAGGAGTCGGTGCGCTGGTTGGACAGGGCAGAGCGGAACTCGTGGATGAGGGTAGCCGTGGGCGCCATGGATCTCGACGACGTCGTACCCGGCCTCGACGGCGCGGCGCGCGGCCGCTGCAAAGGCCTCCACGATCCGGTGGATACCGGCCTCGTCCAGCTCGGCGGGAACCGCGTGCTCCGGAAAGGGGATCGAGCTGGGGGCCAGCAGCTCCCAGCCCTCCAGGGTGCCGGTGCGCGCACCCTCCACCTTGGGTCGCCACGGCCGGGTCCCCGACTTGCGCCCGCCGTGCCCGATCTGAATACCGGCCAGGGGCCCCGCCGGCGTGAATCGCCTCCACCAGGCGGCGCTGGCCCGGCGACCTGCTCGTCGGACCACAGCCCCAGGTCGTTGGGGGACAGACGCCCCTCAGGGGTGACCGCCGTGGCCTCCACAACGATCGTGCCGAAGCCGCCCACCGCGCGGCTGGCGTAGTGGACCACGTGCCAGTCGGTGACGACGCCGTCCCGCGCCTCGACCGAGTACATGCACATCGGCGGCAGCCACAGGCGGTTGCGGGCAGTCAGCCCGCGCATGGTCATCGGCTCAAGGATGCGCAGCGCGCTGGAGGTAGTCATGACCTCACGCTACTCTCCCGACCGCTCGGCCGACATGGGGCGGGAATCACCCGTGCGATGGCGCCATGGAACCCATAGGCTCCCGGGCGTGAGCCCGCGTCCCGTCCCCGTCTCCGATCGTGTTCTACGGCCCGTCCCCGTCTCCGACCCTGTTTTACGGCCCGTCCCCGTCTCCGACCCCAGTCACCGGCCCGCTCCCATCACCCACGGCCCCGACGACGTCGCCCTCGTCTTCGAGGCGGCGGCATGCGCGGGGACCTACAGCCGGCCTCGTGCGCGTCATGCTGGAGGCCGGGCTCTCCTTCCCCTGGGTCGGTGGTATCTCCGCCGGCTGCACCAACACCTGCAACTTCGTCTCCCGGGACACCTGGCGCACCCGCGAGGCCTACCTGGGACTGACCACCGACCCCAAGGCCGGTGGCTGGGGCAGCTTCGTGACCGGCAAGGGCTACTTCAACTCCGAGCACATCTACCTGCACACCTCCGCGCCCGACGAGTCCATCCCCTTCGACTGGGAGACCTTCGCCGCCTCACCGGCCACGGTGCGCCTGGGCGCCTTCCGCTGCGACACCGGCGAGGAGGTCTACTGGGGCCTGGAGGACATGCCCACCATGGCGGACCTGCTGGTACGGGCCCGCGCGTCGTCGTCGATGCCGGTGCTCATGCCCATGGTCGAGGTCGACGGCGCCCCCTACGTGGACGGCGCCGTCGGGCCCACCGGCGGGTTCGCCGTCGACGCCGCCCGCGCCGACGGCTACGACAAGCTGCTCGTGGTCATGACCCGCCCCGAGGACTACCGCAAACCTCCCATGCGACGCCACGAGATCGAGATCCTCCAGCGGCTCTACGCCCGCTACCCGGCCCTGGTCCAGGCCGTCATCGACCGCCCCGAGAACTACAACCGCACGGTCGAGGAGCTGGAGCACCTGCGCAGCCAGGGGAGCGTCTACCTCTTCCGGCCCGAGCGCATGCCCATCGCCAACGGCGAGCTGCGCTACGACCGCATCGTCACCGCCTTCGAGGCCGGCCTGGCCCAGGCCCGCCGCGAGCTTCCTGCCATCGAGGCCTTCCTGGCGAGCTGAGCTCAGTCCGGCAGGGCGACGCCGTAACAGGCGATGTCCTGGCCCTCGTCGAAGCCGAAGGTGATGACCGGGGGCACCGGCCGGCCGCCGTCGAGGGAGCCGGCCAGCAGATCCAGGACGTGGCGCTCGTGCGGCGGAACCGCCTCGGGCAGGTCGGTCAGGGAGAACCAGCGCAGGCCCGCGTTCTTGGCCGGCTCACGCACACTCGGCGTGCCCGCCCAGGTCCGTAGCGTGAAGAACAGGTCGATGCGCTGCTCCAGAGCCGCGCCACCGAGGTCGTTGGTGCGGTGCATCGCCGTCAGCGCCGTCAGGTTCTTCGCCTCGACGCGGATCCCCAGCTCTTCGTCGGTCTCACGCACAGCCGTCTCGAGGACACTCTCGGCGGCCTCGACGTGACCCGAGGCGCCGCAGGCCCAGTGTCCGTCCATGTAGCCGGTGCCCTGCCGCAGCTGGAGGAGCACCTGGGGCGCGGTGCTCACCGGGCCGGCGTCCCGGTCGGAGACACCCGGATGGGGGCGCAGGAGGTAGACGTAGGCGGCGGGAACAAGGGTGAAGGAGTGGACGGCCATGACGACCACCGTAGACCAGGTGCCCGACCGGAGTAGGTGGAAGGGTTTGTGGGGAGAACTGTCGGGATATGGGTGACAGGGACTCATGAAACCATCAGGAATGTAGGCGATGCTCCGGTGCAGTCAGTCATCAGTGGCCGTCTGTGGCAATTCTGCAGTGTGCCCGCTCTGGGGGCATCGGAGATTCACCTCGGCGGTAACGCTGCCGGCTCGGCGTCGGACAACTAGGCTTCTACCTGGGGCGACGGGACACTGTGGGCCCAGCCCGCGAACCCGGTTCCACTGCCGATCGTCAGCCGTCGACACGATCAATGATGACCGATGCCGACCCGAGCACGACCGACGCCCCGTTGACGTCGATTGACGACGCTGCCTGAGGAGGACTCGATGCAGACCAGCCTTACTCGGCTCACGGCCGACGACGGAGTGCGTCTGGTCGTGCACATCTGGCTCCCCGAGTGGCTCATTGACGGCTCCCTCCTGGTGGCCGACGCTCCCGAGGACGGCGCCCCGGTGCGCCCTATGGCCGCGCCGCGCCCGCAGGTACCCGGCGCCGCCCGCCCCCGGGGCATCATCGTCATCGCCCACGGCATGGCCGAGCACGCCTCGCGCTACGCCCGCTTCGCCGCCTCCGCGGTGGAGGAGGGCTACGCGGTCCTGGCCGAGGACCACCGAGGCCACGGGGCCACCGCCGCACCGGATGGCTTCGGCTTCATCGCCGAGCGGGACGGGTGGGACAGGGTCGTGGCCGACATGGGCACCGTCCTGGACGCGGCCCGGCGGGCCTGGCCCGATGTTCCGGTCTTCCTGGTGGGCCACTCCTGGGGCTCCTTCCTGGCCCGCGACCTGGCCGCCCGCCGCGGCGGCGAGCTGGCCGGCCTCATCCTGTTGGGGACCGGTGCGGGAATCGGTGCGTTGGCCCGGCCCCGCCGCAGCGATCTGCGCCGGGGGAGTCCCGGCTGCGCGGCCCACGCCGCCCCTCCCGGCTGCTCAACGCACTCGCCTTCGGTCCCTACCAGCGGCACTTCGCCCCCAACCGCACCGAGGCCGACTGGATCAGCCGGGACGTTCACGAGGTCGACCGCTACGTCGCCGACCCCTGGTGCGGGTTCGCCTACCCCTCGAGCTTCTACCGCGACATCATTTCAGGGCAGGAGGTCGTCAACACGGCCGCCCACGCCGCGGCAGTGCCCGCGGGGCTGCCCATGCTCCTGGCCTCCGGGGGCCGGGATCCGGTCGGTGCCATGGGACGGGGCGTCCAGCGGGCCGCCACTCTCTACCGCCGCGCCGGCGTACGGGAGGTCTCCGTCATCCTCTACCCGGGCGGGCGCCACGACTGCTCAACGAGACCAACCGGGACCAGGTCACCGGCGACATCCTCACCTGGATTGACGGACACCTGCCTGAACTGTGAGAACCACCGGGTAATCGCGGATTCTAAGGCGGACACCCGCGTAATTCTTGTAGGAAACCTACAAGTCATGGTCTGGCTCTTCGGTGGGAACCGGTCGTTCGTCATGTCGGCGGTCCCCGTATGGTGGAGCCATGATCACCAAACCCTCCACCCCGGCCGCCGGCTCCGCGGCCCGCTCAGAATCCGTTACCAGCGCCGCCAACCCCGCTCTTGTCCGCGTTCGTGAGGTCGGGCTGATCCTGGCCGGCACCGTCGCCCTGATCCTCATCGGTCAGATCGCGATCCCCCTGCCCTTCACCCCTGTGCCGATCTCCATGGGCACCTTCGCCGCTCTGGGCGTCGGCGCCGTCCTCGGTTCGCGCCGCGGCGCCCTGTCCGCGATGCTCCTCGGCGTCCTGGCCGCCGTCGGCGCCCCGGTCCTGGCCGGCTGGAACGGTGGCGTGGGCGTCACCTTCGGCTACGTCATCGGCTACACCCTCATCGCCGCCATCGCCGGACGCGCCGCCACCGTGTGGTCGCGCCACTCCGGCTCCACGACCGCTCGGGTCGCCACTGGCGTCGCCCTCATGCTGCTGGCCTCGGCCTCGGTCTACGTCCCGGGCCTGATCTGGCTGAAGGTCGCCACCGGCGCCAGCTGGGGCACTACCCTGACCCTGGGCCTGGTGCCCTTCATCGTGGGGGACATCCTCAAGTCAGTGGTCGCCACCGGCCTGCTGCCCGTGCGCAGCCGGATTCGCTGACCATCCCCGAACGGCACGAGTCCGACCCTCCGTGTGCCCTGCCGCGCTGCGCGCTCGGCGGGGCACACGGGCCTCAAGGCCCGCTTCCGGGCGGTCGGTGCGGGTTAGAGTGCCCGTATGAGTCAGCCCGAAAGGCGGGCCATACCCGTCCTGTCCGTCATGGACATGGTCCCCGTCAGCGCCGGATGCAGCCGCACCGACGCCCTCACCGACATGATCGCCCTCGCTCGAGCCGCCGACGCCGCCGGCTACGAGCGCTACTGGTTGGCCGAGCACCACGGCTCCGCCACCTACCTCTCCTCGGCGACCATCGTCCTCATGGGGCAGGTCCTGGCCGCCACCGAGCGCCTGGGTGTCGCCTCCGGTGGGATCATGCTGCCCAACCATGCCCCGCTCGTCGTCGCCGAGCAGATCGGAACCCTGGCCACCCTCTACCCAGGCCGGGTCGAGCTGGGACTGGGGCGGGCCCCGGGCACCGACCGGCGCACGGCCGCCGCGCTGCGCCGAGGGGCCTCCGACCCGGGACACTTCGCCGAGGAGATCCTCGAGATCCTCACCTACCTCGGTGACGAGCCCGTACCGGAACGGGTCCCCGGATCCCTCCTCCTGGGCGCCCCCGGCGTTCCCGACGACGCCGTCCAGACACCCGATCCCGACGGCCCCCGGGTGCGGGCCATCCCGGGGGAGGGCACCCACCCGAACGTCTGGGTGCTCGGCTCCTCCGTCAACGGGGCGCGTGTGGCCGGCCGGCTCGGACTGCCCTTCGCCGTCGCCTCGCACTTCGCCCCGGTCCAGGCCGAGGCGGCCATCGCCACCTACCGCTCCGTCCTCGAGTCCAGGACGGAGGACGCCCAAAGGACACCAAGGCGCGCCGGGTGCTCCGCGGGTCGCGGCCGCCGTCAACGTCATGGTGGCTCCCAGCCAGGAGGAGGCCCGCCTGCTGTTCAGCACCGCCATGGCCGCCGCCGCCCGTATCGTCGGCAATCGGCCCGGCCCGCTCGACTCACCCAGCGAGGACCCGCAGGCCTGGCGCGCCTACGCGCCCGGCAGGGAGGGCGCCGTCGAGGCGGCCATGTCCCTGTCCTTCGTCGGGACGGCCGACGACGTCGCCGCCCGCCTGCGTGAGCAGGCCGCCCGGTGGGACCTCGACGAGATCCTCGTGGTCACCTACGCCCACGACCCGGCCCTGCGGCGCCGCTCCTACGAGTTGCTCGCCCAGGCCTGGACCGCCTGAACACGCCAGTTTCTCACGGTTTAACACCTGTTCCACGTGTTGGTCCTGTTTCCTCAGTGGACGTAGTATCCCCGCCTATGGGCGGCGCCTGAGCCCCTCAGCGTGCCGGAAACCCCCTGATCCAGTGACGAATCCCAGTCGGTTCCATGCCCCATGGAGGTCGCATGAACAACGCCCTGACAGTGTCGCGCCGTGGCTTCGGGCTCGGCGCGGCCGCCTTCGGCCTGCTCCTGGTCTCAGGATGCTCGCGCGGATCGAGCTCGACAGGAGGCGGACTGGGCAGCGGCAGCGGCAAGCTGACCCTGGCCTACAACTCCGACGGTCCTCACAAGACCTGGGCCGAGGCCGTGTGCCACTCGGTGTCCAACGTCCTGGGCATCACCATGGAGCCCCTACCGGTGGCCCAGTTCTCCGAGATGCGTTCCGCCATCACCAAGCACACCCTCCTGGGCGCCTTCCGCAGCGGCTGGTCGGCCGACTACCCCTCACTGGAGAACTTCCTCAACGCCACCTTCCAGACCGGTGCCGGCGCGAACGACTCCCAGTACTCCTCGAAGACCTTCGACGACCTCCTGGCCCAGGCGGCGACCGCCACCGACCCCCAGACCGCCTACGGCTACTTCCGCCAGGCCCAGTCCCAGCTCTTCGCCGACCTGCCCGGCATCCCGCTGTGGTACCAGAACGGGATCGGCGGCTACTCCCGCAACGCCTCCAACGTCGACTTCGACTGGAGGGCCGTCCCGGTCTACGAGGAGGCCCGCTCCAGCGCCAACGGCGGCGTCGTCCTGGCCAATCTCTCGGAGCCGCAGAACTCCTTGCTGCCCACCAACACCAATGAGTCCAACGGTGGGCGGATCCTCGACCTGGTCTTCGCCGGCCTCGTCCGCTACGACAAGGACGGCAACGTCATCAACGAGGTGGCCTCCTCCATCGAGACCAAGGACAACCAGCATTACACGATCACCCTCAAGCCGGGCTGGACCTTCTCCGACGGCAGCCCGGTGACTGCCGACTCCTTCATCAAGGCCTGGAAGTTCGGCGCCCTGCTGTCCAACGCCCAGCTCGGCTCCTCCTTCTTCGAGAGGATCAAGGGATTCTCCTACGACGAGGACTCCGAGCTGACGGGGCTGACCAAGGTGGACGACCTCACCTTCACGGTCGAGTTGAACGCCCCGGCGTCGGACTTCAAGATCAGCCTGGGGCACTACGCCTACTACCCGATGCCGGAATCCGCCTTCAAGGACCCCAAGGCCTACGGCGCCAAGCCCGTGGGCAACGGGCCCTACCGGCTCGTCTCCTGGGACCACGACAGCCGGATCGTCCTGGAGCCCAACCCCACCTACGCCGGCGGGCGCGCCGTGGCGAACAAGGGCATCACCTTCAAGCTGTACACGAGCTATGACTCGGTCTACAACGACCTGCTAGCCAACGCCATCGACATCGCTGACGGAGTCCCCGACTCCTTCCTGCCCATCTTCCAGAAGCAGCTGGGCGAGCGCGCCATCAACAAGCCGGCCGCCTACTTCCAGGGACTCGCCATCGACGTCACCCACGAGCACTGGAAGATGGACGAGGAGGGACGCGCCCGCCGCGCCGCCATCTGCCGGGCCATCGACCGCAAGCTCATCTGCGACAAGCTCTACTACGGCACCCGCACGCCCGCCAAGGACTTCACCGCTCCCACCGTTGTGGGCTGGACGCCGGATGTCCCGGGCAACGAGGTCCTCACCTACGACCCGGACGAGGCCAGACGCCTGTGGGCGCAAGGCCGAGGCCATCTCCAAGTTCTGAGCGGGAGGAAGAAGGAGACATGCTTCGTTACGTCGCACGCAGGCTGCTGCAGATGGTCCCGGTGTTCTTCGGTGCCACGCTGCTCATCTACGCCATGGTCTTCGCCCTGCCGGGCGACCCGATCGCCGCGCTCGGGGGCCAGCGCTCGCTCAGCCCCGAGGTGATCGACCAGATCAAGGCCAGCTACCACCTCGACAAGCCCTTCATCGTCCAGTACCTGCTCTATCTCAAGGGACTGTTCACCCTGGACCTGGGCCAGTCGCTGCGGGGGACCGAGTCCGTCCTCGACGTGCTGGTGCGGGCCTACCCGATCACCATCAAGCTCTCCCTCATGGCCCTGGCCTTCGAGGCCATCGCGGGCATCGGCTTCGGCCTCATCGCCGGGGTGAGGAAGGGCGGCTGGTTCGACGCCACCGTCCTGGTGCTCTCCCTGGTGGTCATCGCCGTGCCCACCTTCGTCATCGGCTTCGTCCTGCAGTTCATCATCGGGGTCCGCCTGGGATGGCTGCCGGTCACCGCCGGTGAGCCCCGGATTCACCGAGCTCCTCATGCCCGGCCATGGTGCTGGGCGCCGTCTCCTTCGCCTACGTGCTGCGCCTGACCCGCACTGAGGGTGGCCGAGAACCTCACCGCCGACCACGTGCGCACCGCCCGGGCCAAGGGCCTGAGCGGGGCCCGTGTCATGATCGTCCACGTCCTGCGCAACTCCCTGGTCCCGGTCGTCACCTTCCTGGGCGCGGACCTGGGGGCCCCTCATGGGCGGCGCCATCGTCACCGAGGGCATCTTCAACATCAAGGGCGTGGGAGGCACCCTCTACTCCGCCATCATCCGCGGCGACGGACCCCATGGTCGTGTCCTTCACGACTGTGCTCGTGCTCGTCTTCATCGTCTCCAACCTCCTGGTGGACCTGCTCTACGCCGCCCTGGACCCGAGGATCCGCTATGCCTGAGAACAACACGTCCCCCACCACCCGCCCGGGCCAGGAGCGCTTCGTCATCGCCGACGACGAGATCGGCCTGGGGGCCGTCGACGCCGTCGCCGACGAGTCCGCTCCGGCCTCCGTCTGGGTCGACGCCTGGAGGCAGCTGCGCCGTCGGCCCCATCTTCTGGGTGGCCTCGGTGCTCATCGCCGTGGCCGTGGCCTTCTCCCTCGTTCCCGGGCTCTTCGCCCCGCGCGACCCCGGCTACTGCACGCTGGTCAACTCCTACCAGGGGCCCTCCTGGGGCCACCCCTTCGGATTCGACATCCAGGGCTGCGACATCTTCGCCCGTACCGTTCACGGGGCCCGTGCCTCGGTGAGCGTGGGCATCTTCACCACCCTCGTCGTGGTCCTCGTCGGCTCGGCCGTCGGGGCCCTGGCCGGGTTCTTCGGCGGCTTCTTCGACGCGCTGCTCTCGCGCGTCACCGACATCTTCTTCGCCGTGCCCTTCGTCCTGGCCGCCATCGTCGTCATGCAGATGTTCCGCAACGACCGTTCGATCCTCACCGTCATCCTGGTCCTGGCCCTGTTCGGCTGGCCCCAGATCGCCCGCATCACGCGAGGCTCGGTCATGAGCGTCAAGAACGAGGACTACGTGACCGCCTCGCGGGCGCTGGGCTCAGGACGCATGGCCATGCTGCTGCGCCACGTCATGCCCAACGCCGCCGCCCCCATCATCGTGACCGCCACCGTCGAGCTCGGCGTCTTCATCGTCTCGGAGGCCACCTTGAGCTTCCTGGGCATCGGGCTGCCCTCCTCGGTCGTCTCCTGGGGCGCGGACATCGCGGCCGCCAAGGACGCTCTCAACAGCCACCCGAGCGTCCTGCTCTTCCCCGCCGGCGCACTGGCCCTGACCGTGCTCGGCTTCATCATGCTCGGCGACGTCGTCCGCGACGCCCTGGACCCGAAGGCCCGCAAGTGACATCCTCCAACGCATCCACCGCCACCGCCTCAGGCGCCTCCGACAAGAACTTCGCCCCCGCGGCCTCCTGGAGCGCCGAGAACGACCCCCTCCTGGAGATCACCGACCTGGAGGTCGCCTTCCGCTCCTCGACCGGGCTCGTGCCGGCCGTGCGCAAGGCGAACCTGACCCTCTACCCCGGCCAGTCCGTGGCCATCGTCGGGGAGTCCGGCTCGGGCAAGTCCACCCTGGCCCATGCCGTCATCGGGCTGCTGCCCGGAACCGGTCGGGTCACCGGCGGCACGATCCGCTTCCAGGGCCGCGACATCACCCACCTGGGCACCCAGGAGCTCACCGCCCTGCGCGGCTCCTCCATCGGACTGGTGCCCCAGGACCCCATGTCCAACCTCAACCCGGTGTGGTCCATCGGCTTCCAGGTCAAGGAGGCGCTGCGGGCCAACGGACTGGCCGGCGTCGCCGACGACCGCCTCGCCCACCTCATGGCCGAGCACACCGAACACACCGGTGACGCCCGGAAGCCGGCACCTTCGGCCGGCGGGCACGTCGACTTCAACGAGCAAGTGGCCCTTCTGCTGGAGCAGGCCGGCCTGCCCGAGGCCTCCCGGCGGGCCAAGCAGTACCCCCACGAGTTCTCCGGCGGGATGCGCCAGCGCGCCCTCATCGCCATCGGCCTGGCCGCCCGCCCCGACCTGCTCATCGCCGATGAGCCCACCAGCGCCCTGGACGTCACCGTCCAGCGACGCATCCTCGACCACCTCCAGACCCTCGTGCGCGAGCTGGGCACCGCGATGCTCTTCATCACCCACGACCTGGGGCTGGCCGCCGAGAGGGCCGAGCACATCGTCGTCATGCACCGCGGCCGGGTCGTCGAGTCCGGACCCAGCCTCGAGGTGCTCCAGGACCCCCGCCACCCCTCACCCAGCGTCTGGTCAAGGCCGCCCCCTCCTTGGCCTCCCGGCGCATCGAGTCCGCCCACGCCCGCGGCATCCAGGTCACCGACGACGAGCTCCTGGGCGCCAGCCTGGGATCGAGCTCCACCGAGGAGATCCTGCGCGTGGAGCACCTCACCAAGGTCTTCGAGGTGCGCGGCGCCAAGGGGAAGGACAAGACCCTCACCGCAGTCGACGACGTCAGCTTCGGTATCCGCAAGGGCGCGACGACGGCGCTCGTGGGTGAGTCCGGCTCCGGCAAGTCCACGGTCGCCAACATCATCCTCAACCTCATCGACCCCACCTCCGGCAAGGTGTTCCACGACGGGGTGGACCTGTCCACCCTGGGCCCCAAGGAACTCTTCGCCCTGCGGCGCATCATGCAGCCGGTCTTCCAGAACCCCTACGGGTCCCTGGACCCGATGTACTCGATCTTCCGCGTCGTCGAGGAACCGCTGAGGGTCCACGGGATCGGCACCGCCAAGGAGCGCGAGGCGCGCGTCGCCGAGCTGCTCGACATGGTCTCCCTGCCGCGCTCGGTCATGCGCCGCTACCCCCATGAGCTCTCCGGCGGACAACGCCAGCGCGTCGCCATCGCCCGGGCCCTGGCCCTCAAGCCGGAGATCGTCGTGCTCGACGAAGCGGTCTCCGCCCTGGACGTGCTGGTCCAGGCCCAGATCCTGCGCCTGCTGTCCGACCTGCAGGCCGAGCTGGAGCTGACCTACCTGTTCATCACCCACGACCTGGCCGTCGTGCGCCAGATCGCCGACGACGTCGTCGTCATGGAGCACGGGCGGATCGTGGAGGCCGGGGCAGCCGACGAGCTCTTCGCCGATCCGCGCCAGGACTACACCCGTGAGCTGATCCGGGCCGTTCCCGGGGCCGGCATCGACCTCTACGGAGATGAGAAATGATGAGGTCTGAATGAGACCTCAATCGAGTGGACCCCTGGTGACGCGGCGGTGGACTCA